>VOFB01000287.1_pt1 | contig 706000 bp, 641 predicted proteins | sample 5384141 | NCBI WGS metagenome assembly VOFB01 (sample SAMN12384721, study PRJNA508395) | human gut metagenome | isolation source: healthy gut A | host: Homo sapiens
GAACTGCAAGGCGAGAGTAATTCCATATCCAATCAGAAAAAATTATTGGAGGAATACGCCGCACAGCAAGGCTTTACAAACTGTGTCCACTTTACGGACGATGGAATAAGCGGGACTTGTTTCGATAGACCCGGCTTTCTTGATATGATGCGGCAAGTCGAAGCCGGAAATGTGGACTATCTGTGCATTAAGGACATGAGCCGTCTGGGGCGTGATTATCTCAAAGTCGGTCAGATTATGGAGATTTTACGCCAGAGAGGTGTCCGTCTCATTGCCATCAATGACGGTGTGGACAGTGCCAGAGGAGACGATGATTTTACCCCTTTTCGCAATATCATGAACGAATACTACGCCAGAGACACAAGCCGCAAAATCAAGTCCACTTTCAAGACCAAAGGCATGACAGGCAAGCATCTGACAGGGACGGTCATTTATGGTTATCTCTGGAATGAGACGAGAGACCAATGGATTGTTGATGAATACGCCGCCGAGGTTGTCAAGCGTATTTTTGCTATGACGATTGACGGCTACGGACCGTATCAGATTGCAAAGAAGCTGTCCGAGGACAAGATACTCATTCCCTCTGCCTACCTTGCACAGCATAACGAGGGCGTGAACAAAAACAAGACTTTCAAGGATGTGTACGGTTGGGGTTCTTCCACTATCGTCAATCTGTTGGACAAGCGTGAATATCTCGGTCATACCGTCAATTTCAAGACCCGAAAGCACTTTAAGGACAAGAAAAGCCATTATGTCCCGGAGGACGAATGGACGATTTTCGAGAATACCCACGAAGCCATTATCAGCCAAGAGACTTTCGACCTTGCACAGAAAATCCGAAGCAAGGTCAGACGATACCCCGATGGATGGGGCGAAGCTGCTCCCCTCACAGGCTTGCTCTACTGTGCCGATTGCGGCGGCAAGATGTATGTCCACCGCACCAACAACGGCAAGCGAATTTCTCAATACACTTGCTCACAGTACACCAAAGTCCCTTGCGGAACGCTCTGCAAGACACAGCACCGTATCAATGAAGATGTGGTACTTTCCCTTGTCTCCGATATGCTCCGAGCCATAGCCGAGTATGCAAAGCATGAGCGAGCCGAGTTTGTCCGAGTGGTACAAGAAGCACAGTCCAGTCAGCAGACAAGCGAGGTCAAGAAGCAACGCACAAGGCTTGCTACGGCAAAACAGCGTGTTTCAGAACTGGAAGTTTTGCTCTGTAAAATTTATGAGGACAATGTATTGGGCAAGCTCCCCGATGCCAGATATGCCGTTCTGGATGCACAGTACGCAAAGGAACAGGCGGCACTTACCGCCGAGATTGCAACACTTGAAAAGGCTGTCGGAGATTATGAGAAGCATGAGAAATCCGCAGACCGCTTTATCGCTCTGATTGACAAGTATCAGAACTTCGACAAGCTGACAAATACCATGCTCAATGAGTTTGTCGATAAAATCCTTGTCCATGAGCGAGCCAGAAAAGGCAGTCGAGAGACTACGCAAGAGGTTGAAATCTTCTTTAACTTTGTCGGGCGTTTCGTCCCTCCGGCATTTGCCGAAGTGGAGCTTACACCGGAAGAATTAGAGGAAATCCGCAAGCGTGAGGAACGCAAGGACAAACTTCATCAGAACTACTTGAAGCGTAAAGCCAGCGGTGCCCAGAAGCGTTATGAGGACAAAATCAAGGCGGCAAAGAAAGCCGAGATGGACGAAAAGAAAAATGCCATTCGAGCCGAGGATATTGCAAGGGGCGTATTTATCCCTGTCAGCAATCTTCCGAAGCGAGAACCACAGAAAGGAGCTATCACAGCATGAACGAACTGAAAGCGAGAATCCATGAAAACGGCATTGACTATGTCCTTGTGGGAGATTACTATGTGCCGGATTTGAAGCTGCCGGAGGAAAAGCGACCTATCGGGCATTGGGGCAGACTTCACAAAGCCTATTTGCAGAACTACCGCCCCACCGTTTACAACGAGCTTGTTTTGTCCTGTCGGCTTCATTCCGTCCTTGCGGATCTGAACGAACAGGCAAATGACCGCTTCTCTCTGATTATGGAGCAGATGGCAAGAGCCGAGGGCGTGACAGAGCAAATGAAAGCGGAAAATCAGATGTTGTGGGTGCAGTCTATGAACTCTATCCGCAACCGAGCCGAGGAAATTGTCAAGCATGAAATGATTTACTGCCATTATAGCGGAGGGGGTGATTAAATGATTATGGAAGCGATTTTCGGCGGCGATATGTACCCATTGGAGAACATTGTACCGCAACAGGACGGCTACAAGGCAGAGGTCAAAGCCATTGCCGACCTTATGGACGAACTGGCGAACAGGTTTTCAAAAGCTGACTTTTCCAAAGTGGAGGAGCTTCATCAGCGAATGACGATTATTCAGCAGTACGAAAGCACCGAGCATTTTAAGTGCGGACTGTCCACAGGATTGCTACTTATGAAAGAAGCCTATGAATATCCACTCAATCCCAAAGAGGATTAAAAAAACAAGGTCTGAACCCGACAATTTAATACCGTAATTCAAGCGGCAAGTGTTTCGTTCTTCGTGAAATGCTTGTTGCTTTTATTAACCTTAAATCTTAATCTTTCAAGGAGGAACCCACTATGAATATGAACATCAATGAAAAGAAAGCTCTTTATGCTTTTGGCTGTCCGAATCGAGAAGCGACCGTTCAACGCTTGCGTCTTGTGGCTGCACTTGCTCCCGACCCTGCGGCTAAGAAGCTGTTTTTCGCTCTGGCAGTCAAGTTGAATGACAAGGACTGTGACCGTTGGTATCGCTGTTTCTTCTACAACATGAGGGTGGAAATGGAACGCTTTGCTCACCACAAGTATGTGCCGGACAGCTATCCTGTTCCGATTATGGAGGGGCTTTATGAGTAAGCTGACGAAGTATGAGAAAGAAACAATCGTCCTGTTTAATGAAGCAGACGAAGAAGCTCATATCCAGACTTACAATGCCGGACTTCGGAAACGCCTTGAAGCGTTCAGCAAGAAGTACCCCGACCTCTGCCGTTTGGATATGAGTATGGGGCAAGGCGGTGTGTCCTATTGGATTGACAAGTCCAGATTGTCTATCCGCTTTCAGCCGCCCATGAGCGAGGAACGCAGACGAAAAGCAAGCGAATTGGCGAAGCAAAACGGTTTTAACGGTCAGAACGGATAATGTAGCTTTTCGGGTCTGTTTGCGGTCAAAATGTCGGGTCTGTACCCGATGTTTTGACTGTTACATATCGTCAAGGTATAAAGTCCTTACCTACCCAAAAAAGGAAAAGTATGCGTTATGGAGCTAATATGAACTACGAATTTACCGCAAGAGTGTTGATTTATTCACACTTGCGTGATATAATAATAGAATATGTAAGCACAAGGAGGGTAAGCTATGGCGGTAACATATAAAAAGTTGTTTCATTTAATGATTGACAAGGGTATGAGCAATGCGGAATTGATGGAACAGGCAGGTTTTAGTGCCAACATCATAACCCGATTGAAACGAGATAATTACCTTTCCCTTGACACCATCGAAAAGATATGCAACACACTCCATTGCGGAGTTGATGATATTCTTGAATTTATACCTAACGAAAAAGGCAATGATGCCAGAAATCCTTTCAGCAAGGAGAATACATGATGAGTAAATTATTATTAGTGGAGGATGACCAAAGTATCGTATCCTCATTATCGGACTATTTAGGAAATGAAGGGTTCAAAATCGAAAGTGCTTCCGGGCAAAAAGAAGCAATAGAAAAATTGGATAACGACCAATACGATATAGCCTTGGTGGATATTCAATTATCAAATGGAAATGGCTTTTCTGTTTGTTCTGCAATTAAAGAAAGAGGAACTATGCCGGTTATTTTCTTAACGGCGTCTGATGATGAATATAGTGTTGTGGCAGGACTGGACATGGGAGCTGACGATTATATCAGTAAACCATTTAGACCAAGGGAGCTTCTTTCAAGGATCAACAGCGTATTAAGGAGAACTAAGAACACGCAAAACATTATCAGCTACCATGACTTAGTTGTGGACACAAATCAAGCAACCGTGGTAAAAAACGGAACAGAGATTTTATTGTCTGCTATGGAATATAAGTTGCTGTTAGTCTTTTTGCGTAACAAAGGTATTGTCCTTTCTCGCAGAAGATTGTTGGAGCTTTTATGGGACACTACCGGAGAGTTTATCAATGATAATACGCTGACTGTTTACATGAAAAGGCTGCGTGACAAAATTGAAACAAATCCACAGGAGCCGGAAATCATAATTACCGTTCGTGGGCTTGGCTATAAGGTGGGTTGATATGGACTTTATCAGAAATAAAGAAGTTAAAAGGCAAATTGTTGTCAGCAGTATTCTTATTCTATTTTGGGGCGGCATTGGCATTATCGTTGATAGCAAAGCTGTGTGGATTGTTCTGTCGGCTATCATTTCATCAAGTGCAGTTTCCCTCTTTTTTACATATCAGAGATACAAGAAAATTGCTGATTTTAGTTTGCATATTGATAGGCTGCTGCATGGAGATGAAACGATTTCTTTTGGGCAGTTTCAAGAAGGCGAATTATCTGTTTTACATGATGAAATATCTAAGATGACAAGACGACTTATTGAACAGGCAGAAGCTCTGAAAATGGAGAAAGGTAATTTGGCGAATGCTTTAGCCGATATTTCACATCAATTAAAAACACCTTTGACATCGCTGAATATCCTAAATGCTTCTCTGTGTAATGAGGAACTGACTGACGAAGAAAGGTATGAGCTGATCCGCAAACAGACTATGCTCTTATCAAGAATGGAGTGGCTGATAGCCACACTTCTGAAAATATCCAAGCTGGATGCAGGAACGATTACTCTAAAGCCACAGGAGATATACTTAAAAGATGTGGTAGAAAAAGCAATTCGTCCTCTGGAGATTGCGGCAGAATTAAAAATGCAGACAATAACGCAAGTGATTCCGGCAGAACTGAAACTTGCTCTTGATGCTGATTGGACTGCTGAAGCCTTGGGGAATGTAATTAAAAACTGTATCGAACATTCACCAGAGAGCAGCAGTATTGAAATCAAGGCAATAGAAAGACCTCTTTTGACACAGATCATTATAGCGGATAATGGAGCAGGTTTTCGGAAAAAGGATATACCGCATCTATTTGACCGATTTTATCAAGGAAGTGGCTCTACAATCGGTAATGCCGGTTTGGGGTTGGCTCTGGCAAAAACAATCATCGTCAATCAGGGCGGCGTCATCCAGGCGAAAAACCGGAAGTCAGGCGGTGCAGAATTTGAAATCTGCTTTTATCGGGGGACTGCTTAATGCAGCCCCTTTTTAAGTGACATTTTTGTAATGAAAAAGTAATGAAGCAGTCACTTGGCTTTGCTATACTGAATTGCAAAAATATATGGAGGAACTTTTTATGGAAATATTAAGAGTAGAGAATATCTGCAAAACCTATGAAATGGACAATGCTCCTGTCCATGCTTTGTCAGATGTTTCTTTTTCCGTCGATAAAGGAGAGTTTGTTGCAATCATTGGAGCATCTGGGTCTGGCAAGTCTACCCTGTTGCACATTTTAGGTGGTGTTGACAGACCAACTTCGGGAAAAGTATTTGTGGATGGACAGGATGTTTATGAGCAAAACGAAGATGAATTGGCTGTATTCAGAAGAAGGCAGGTTGGGCTTGTCTATCAGTTTTATAATCTGATCCCGGTTTTGACTGTCGAGGAAAATATCACGCTGCCGATTCGATTGGATGGGCGTAAAATCAATAAGGAGCGTTTGAAAGAACTGCTATCCACGCTCAAACTGGTAAAGCGTAGAAAGCACCTGCCAAGTCAGTTATCCGGCGGTCAACAACAAAGAGTGGCAATCGGACGAGCGTTGATTAACGCACCTGCGATTATCCTTGCGGACGAGCCGACGGGAAATCTGGACACGGAGAACACAAGGGATATTATGAAACTTCTGCGTGAATCCAATGAAGTCTATCGCCAGACAATGATCCTGATTACCCATGACCGTGAAATCGCAATGCAGGCAGACCGTATTCTGGAAATTCAGGATGGCAGACTTGTGAGGGATGAGGTGATACGCTGATGAATATGATTTTCACGCTTACACTCAGGAATCTGCTGTCGAATAAAAAGCGTACCCTACTCACACTTTTAACCATTCTTTTGTCAATCAGTATGATAACCGCTATTCTCTGTGGGGGATGGTCGTTGGTTGATTTTTTGAAAGAGAAAGAAAAAGTGTATGGTGGCGATTATGACTACTACATGGAGGATTTGACTTGGGAGCAGGTTCAAGAGCTATATAGTCAAAACAATGTAGGCGAGGTTTCGCTTCTCCGCTTTGCCGGAAACAGTTTTTACGGGGAGAAATCCAACAGTACAATGCTCTCCGTTGGCGAGATTGACGAGAACTTTACCCAAAGATTTTCGTTAAATCAGTATTTGCTTGCGGGGCGTTTCCCGCAAGATGAAAATGAGCTTGTTATTTCAGAATCTTTTTTGAAGAAAAACAATATGAACACAGAGATTGGAGATACGATTTCTTTAACCCTTGGTTCAAGAATTTGGGATGAATATAATGCCCAGCTTTCCGGGCTGACAAATTATAGGGGCGAAGAAGAAAGTTTCGTTCCAACGAAAGAGAAAGCGTATGTAGTTGTTGGTATTCTGTCAGATGTGAATGACTCAAAAATCGCAGCAAACTATAATGCCTTTGCAGGCGTTGACAAAACGGCATCCGATTTTGCTGCGTATGTCAAGGCAAAGAATTTATCCAATTCGATCTATACAGAAGCCGAAGAAGTGGCTGCGGCAGTAGACAGTCATGTAGCAAAGTTTCATTCGGAACTGTTAGTCTATCATGGAATTACCGGCGGCAAAGGAGCTGCCAAACTGATTGCTTTGGTAGTCATGGTCATTTGCCTTTTGATGGCTGCATCCGCTTCAATGATCAGCAACGCCCTCTCCATTTCCTTGCAGGAACGAATTAAGCAGATGGGAATGTTATCCAGTATTGGAGCCACAAAAGGGCAAAAACGCCTTAGTGTATATTTAGAAGCCTTTCTTTTGGGTGTGGTAAGCATACCTTTGGGATTGGTTGTCGGCATACTGCTGTCTGCTCTGTTGTTAAGTGTGGTCAGGGCAGCTTTTGGAGAAACATTCACTTTTGGCATTGTAGAACTGTCCTTAAAGGTAAACGGACTTATCCTACTCGTCAGCGGATTATCCGGCATTGCTTCTTTGTACTTCGGAAGTAGAAAGCCTGTGAAGCAAGCAGCTAAAATTACAGTTATTGAAGCGATCCGCCAGTCTAACAATGCGGTATCAAAAAAGAAATTCCGTGACGGAAAAATCGTTTCTTTGGTTTTTGGCATTTATGGTTCGTTAGCAGCAAAAAATATTAAGCGTAATCCAAAACGCTTCCGAGCGATTACCGGCTCTATTTTCTTGTCGGTGGTAATTGCCCTTTCCTTATACAGTTTGTCTGATTTTATGCTTTATCAGACATCCTTGGATATGAAGGAGGACGGTTCCTGTTATACTGATGTGATTTCGATGATTCAATACAAAGATATTCCTGTCGCAATCGGGGCATTATCGGATGAAAATATCACTGCGGATGTTTCCTATTCTTTTCAGCGATATATGACTGCTGAATTTTCGCAGGAACAAATCAATCCTGATATGCAGGGATATTTTATCAATGGTACGAAAGCAGAGGTATATGTCGTAGGACTGGACGAAGAACATTTTACTTCCTTTTGTGAGGAAAATGGCTTTCATATTATGACTGGCAGCTCCAATCGTGGAATCCTGCTCAATCAGACAATGGGATATTATAATGCGGGTCAAAATCGAGTGATTGCAGGCTCCCCGTTTCTTATTGAACCGGGAACTGAAATCATTCCGTTGGGGGCATCCGAGGATGCCTTGCCGATTATCGTGGAAGAAATCGTTTCAGAAGAAAATGCAAATATCCAATCCATGTTTGTGAGAGATCGAGCTGTCCTCATTGTGCCTTTAAGTTATTTTAACTGGCTGATAGATGATAACGCCTATGTGGAAATGAGAATACAGACAGCACAGCATAAAGAAGCAATGGACTGTCTGGCTGACAGAGGATTTCCGCAAACTGTGGACATTGCAGCCGCAACGAATAATTCCAGACAGGTATATACGATTGCAAAACTGGTAATCTGCCTGTTCTCGATCCTGATGACGGTTATTATCAGCTTGAATGTTTGTAACACTATCTCGAATACGATTCATTTGAGAAGAAGCGAATTTGCTGTTCTGCGTTCTGTTGGTATGACTGCCAAAGGATTAAAATGTACGCTATTGCTCGAAGCTGTTTTGTACGGCGTAAAAGCATTGGTTCTTGCGTTGCCTGTGAGCTTTTTGATTCATTGTGCCATCTACTACTTCATATCGTCGGGTATGACACCATTTGCTTTTTATATCAACGGTGGTATTTATGCTCTTGCAGTTCTGGCGGTCGGTGCTATGGTATGTATCGCTATGCTGTTTGCTGTCAGAAGCGTATCAAAGGTGGAAATTGTAGAGGAACTGAAATTGAGCAATATGTAATCATTCAATCTAACAAAGCAACTGAAACGGAGGTAATAGAAATTGCGTAAAAAGAAACTGGTAAAGAGAGTTGCAGGCATTGCTTTGACTGTTGGTGTAGTTATACTTGCCATTGTATGTGTCGGTAAAGTAAATCGCATTCAGAACGAAAAAGATATTATTGGCACATGGAAGGATACAAATGCGGAGGAGGTATTTACCTTTCAAGAGAACGGGGAACTTGCTGTGAGTAAAGATATGCCCGATTCGGGTCTATCCTGCGGTGACGCATATTATGGTTTTTCTTACTCGGATATAATCTGCGTGACACAGGGAGATAGTAGTGTAGAATTTGAGATAGAAGTAGATCATGACGAATTGACAATCTTCTTTATGGGGCAAGAATACTTAGCGTTAGAAAGGTAATGGTAGAAACTCTCTTGTTTCGTAAAAACTGAATAGAATGAACAAACCAAAGGCGACTAACCGTAAAAAGTTGGTCGCTTTTGCTTTGCTCATTTGCAAAGCGGATGTGTCGGAAACGGCATATCCGAAAAGTGGAGAAATCCGATTTGACGAAATTGGACTTCTCCATTTTTTTGTGAAAGTCTCCGATGGAGAGTTTCGCAAAAACCGATGGACTGCAAATGTCGGCAGCTGACGATGTGAAGCAGTTTATCGGGCAGGAGTACAGAGGGCGGCAAGCCCTTTGTGCATGGGTACAGGGAATGCAATATCCCTGTGCAGGTCAAGGGCGGCAGCCTTGCCCAGTTAAGTGGCGTTTCGCCACTTAGTACTGGGTATTACTTGTCGCAAAATTGCAGCAAGGATGGCAGCTTCGCTGCCCCTTTCCCCTGCGGGGAAAATCTGAACGGAGGTTAGAAATGGTTTGAAATTAACAAGACACAACGGTCGCTCCGGCAAGCATGGCACTTACAACCCGAAGCACAATGACCGCACTTTTGATGTGAGCAACAGCGAACACATTGACGAAGAACGAGCCAAGCACAATGTCTATTGGGACTGCTTCAACGGCTATCGCACCTTTGCAGAGAAGCAAGTCCAGAGCGAGCTTGCAGACACTTTCGAGGAAGTGGAGGAACTGTTCTACTCCGCAAAATACGGTGCTTATGTCGAAGCACAGAACGCCAGAAACGATAAGAACAGGCACTCGGAACGCAACCGCACCACAACGGATTTGCTTAAAGACAAAAGGACTTGCCCGGAGGAAACCATCTATCAGATCGGAAAGATGGGCGACCATGTTTCGCCTGATGTTCTGCTGAAAGTCGTGACGGATTTCTTCGTGGAGATGGAACGGCGTTTCGGCTCTCATGTTCACATTCTGGATTGGGCATTACATCTGGATGAAGCGACACCGCACATTCAAGAACGCCATGTATTCGACTGTGAAAACCGCTACGGCGAGATTTGCCCACAACAGGAAAAGGCACTTGAAGCATTAGGCTTTGAACTGCCAGACCCCACCAAGAAGCAAGGCAGACACAACAACCGAAAAATGACTTTCGATTCTGCCTGTCGTGCCATGCTCTTTGATATTGCAAAAAGGCATGGTCTGCATTTGGAGCAAGAGCCGGAATATGGAGGGCGAGCCTATCTTGAAAAACAGGACTTCATTCTTGCCAAACAAAAAGAGCAGTTGGAGGTACAGGAGCAGAGATTAGAGGAACTGACTTTGAAAATCGAGGATGTGGAAACGCTGATTGATGATGTTGCCGATATTGCCTATGACAAGGCGGTGGAGGTCGTGACAGATACAGTCAGAGTGGAAACCCACAAGGAGGACATTCGGCTGATTGAGGAAACAAAGACATGGCTTCAATCGCCGGAACGCAAAGCACCGAAGAAAGAGCGTGACTATGCAATCAGCCGTTTGGATGGCGTGATTGGCAAAATCAAAAATGCCATGCAGTCTGCATTGCAGAAAATCCAGTCCAGACTTCTTTCGCCGGAGGTCAAGAAAACGAGCAAAGAGCAGATTAAGGAAAAGGTCAAGCCCTCCATCCTTGCCAGACTTGAAAGAAACAAGGAACTGGCAAAACAGGAAAATGAAGCGAGACGGAGCGAACACCGTCCGCACAAAAAACAGAATATGGAGCTTTAAGGCACTTGCCATTTTCGATTTGAGAATGACAGGTGCTTTTTCCATTTTGGGAGGTTGATAATGAATGTATTTGAAGCAGTAAAGCAGTCGGTCACGACAAGGCAGGCGGCAGAGTTTTACGGCTTTCGTGTAAACCGAGCCGGAATGATAGCCTGTCCGTTTCACAATGACCGCACACCGAGCATGAAAGTGGATAAGCGTTTTCATTGTTTCGGCTGCGGTGCGGATGGGGATGCCGTTGACTTTGTTTCCCGACTGTTTGAATTGCCGAGCAAAGAAGCCGCTATGAAACTGGCTGACGATTTCGGTATCGCTTATGACCGAAACGGCAAGCCGTCCATCGTGGCAAAAATCCGAGAGCCTACCGCCAAACAGAAGTTTGAAGCGGAGGAAAAACGGTGCTTTCGTGTGCTGTCCGATTACTTCCACAAGCTCCGAGCGTGGGAAAAGGACTATGCACCGAAGCAGCCAGAGGACGAATGGCATCCGCTATTTACAGAAGCCTTGAACAAGAGAGATTATATTGAATATCTCCTTGATATTTTGATTGACGGAACACTTGAAGATAGAAAGGCACTTGTAGCCGAGCAAAGAAACGAGGTGATGAAACTTGAACGAAGATTTGCAGACAGCCGCCAGAGAGGAAATTCGAGACCGATTAGAACTGACACAGCAAGGTAAGCCTGCGAATACCGCCATGAATTACAAGACGGTATTTCAGAATGACCCTCTACTGAAAGGTGCTATCCGCAAAAATCTGTTGACGGAACGCACCGACATTGTAAAGCCGCTTGGTTGGTATCGTGAAAGCTCCACTCTGACCGATGTGGATATTAAATATCTGCTTCTCTACTTTGAAGAACACTACGGCTTGACGGTTGAGAAGAAAATCGAGGATGCCGCATTGGTTATTGCCAACGAAAACCGCTACCACCCTGTCTGCGATTTTCTGAACGGCTTGGAGTGGGACGGACAGGAACGCATACGCTTTTGTCTGCACCGCTTTCTTGGGTCGGATGCCGATGATTATACCTATGAAGCCTTGAAGCTGTTTCTGCTTGGGGCAATCAGCCGAGCCTTTAAGCCGGGGTGCAAGTTTGAAGTCATGCTATGCCTTGTCGGAGGGCAAGGAGCCGGAAAGTCCTCTTTCTTCCGTCTGCTTGCGGTCAAGGACGATTGGTTTACCGATGACCTTAAAAAGCTGGATGATGAAAATGTGTACCGCAAAATGCAAGGGCATTGGATAATCGAGATGTCGGAGATGATAGCCACAGCCAATGCAAAGAGTATTGAGGAAATCAAGTCCTTTTTGAGCAGACAGAAAGAGACCTACAAAGTCCCCTATGAGACACATCCGGCAGACCGCAAGCGACAATGCGTGTTTGGCGGTTCGTCAAATACTCTGGACTTCCTACCCCTTGACCGCACAGGCAACCGCCGTTTCGTGCCGGTCATGGTTTACCCCGAAAGAGCCGAGGTGCATATCCTCGACAATGAGGAAGAATCCAGAGCCTACATTCATCAGATGTGGGCAGAAGCAATGGCGATCTACCGAAGCAGAGACTTCAAGCTGCGGTTTAGCCCGACAATGAATGAGTATCTGAAAGCACATCAAAGGGAGTTTATGCCGGAGGACACCAAAGCCGGACAGATACTTGATTATCTGGACAGCTACACAGGCAATGCCGTCTGCTCCAAACAGCTTTACAGAGAAGCATTGGGGCATGAGTATGACGAGCCGAAGCAATGGGAACTGCGAGAGATAAACGACATTATGAACAATGTTGTCAAAGGTTGGAAGTCTTTCAGCAATCCGAGACACTTCCCGAAGCCGTATCTTCGTCAGAAAGGTTGGGAGCGTGAGTTGCCCGACAACGGAGAAGCTGACAACGGAGACGGAAGATTTATTCCTCTCTCCGATGCGGAGCTTGAACAGATGGAACTGCCGGAGGGATGGCGATAGAAAATTGCTATCCTGTTGTCAGCTTGTTGCCGAGCCGGTTGTCAATCCCGTTGTCGGGCAAAATCCGAAAAAGCCTTGTCAAGACTGGACTTTTCTCTCTCTGACAACCTTGACAACCAAGATTTCAAAGAAAAAGTAAATAGTAAGCAATAAGAGCCGCCCGATAAGATAAAAGGTTTTTGAATGTCCGTTGTCAGGACTTCGTTGTCAGCCTTTCCTTGTCGGGCATTTTTCATTCACAGGAGGTATTGAATGACAGAAAACAGAAACACAGCAGCACAGACCACCACCCAGCACACCGCACCCACCGTCAGAAAGCAGATAAACGGCACGACCTATATCGTCCGTGTCCACTTCAACGAGAACGCCAGAGAGACAATGGAGGACAAAATCAAGCGTCTGCTTCGCAACGAGATTCAGCAAAATGTAACTTGTTTGTGAATTTGATGAAAAAGTCCTTGACTTTTCGTCTCTGGCAAGACCGCGAAATCTATTTTGGTAAGTGTAGGAGTGCGCCTTGCGGCGTTTAACCTGCCGTCCATCGCCAAGCTGACGATGACAGACGAACTGCACTTGCAGGAATTGGGCGAGCGCAAAATTGCGCTGTTCTGCTGCATCCCGGATTCGGACAAATCCCTCAATTATCTGGTCGGTATGATTTATACCCAGCTAATCCAGACGCTGTATCGTCAAGCAGACCGCGTACACAAAGGACGCTTGCCTGTGCCGGTGCATTGCCTTATGGACGAGTACGCGAACATTTCCTTGCCGAAAGACACCTTTTTGTCTGCCCTTGCCACCATGCGTTCCCGCGCTATTTTCTGCTCCATCATCGTGCAAAACATGGCGCAGCTGAAAGCCATGTACAAGGACGATTGGGAATCGCTGGTCGGTTTGTGCGACGAGTTCCTCTATCTCGGCGGTACCGAGAAAGAAACCCACAAGTACGTTTCGGAACTGCTGGGAAAAGAAACCATCTCCACCACCAGTTACAACCAAAGCAAGGGGCGCAGCGGCAGTTACAGCATCAACCACCAGCAATCCGGGCGCGACCTTATGACCCCGGACGAGGTGCGGCTGCTGGACAACAGCAAATGTATCCTGTTTATCCGTGGAGAGCGCCCTGTGGTGGATTTCAAGTATAACTTGCTAAAGCACCCCAACATCCGCTGCACCGAGGACGGCGGCGCAGCCCCTTACGACTACACCGCCGCCGACAACGCGCTGGACGATCTGCCCGGTGCACCCGAAAATTATGAACTGCTGGATATGGACGACTTTCTGCCCGCCGAAGCGGCAGAGATGAAGCCAACCATACAAAGAATTAGGAGGTCTACATGAAGCTGAATCATAACAAAAAATCCGTGAAAATTTCTCTCAATTTGTTTGCGCTGTACGCCGTGCTGGTGTGCGGCATTGTTTTTGCCCTGCCCGCCTTTGCCGCCAGTGACCCGCTGGTGGTCGTGGAGAACCTCTCCACGTTCATCTTTTCGCTGATTCGCGCGGTGGGGCTCATCCTGCTGGGGTGGGGCATTGTGCAGGTCGGTCTGTCGTTGCAGAGCCACGACCCCAGCCAGCGCAGTCAAGGCTTTTTGACGCTGGCGGGCGGGCTGGTGATTACTTTTGCCAAAGAGATCCTCGACCTCATTACCGCGTGAGGACGGCACCAAGAGGAAAGGCGGTGATGTCCTGTGGGTGAGTCATGGATCGTATCGAACCTAAACGCCGCACTCTCCACATGGAACGACAAACTGGCGGAGATATGGTCGCTGCTGACCGAAAGCCCGCAGACATTCAAGGGCGGGCAAGTTTGGGGCGTAATGACCGGCATCCACAGTGCCTTGCAGGCAATCGGCTATGGGCTGCTCGTGCTGTTTTTTGCCGTGGGTGTTATGAAAACCTGCGGCAGCTTTGTCGAGGTCAAAAAGCCGGAACACGCGCTCAAGCTGTTCATCCGCTTTGCGCTGGCCAAGGGTGCTGTGACCTACGGGCTGGAATTGATGCTGGCGGTGTTCTCTATTGTGCAGGGAATGGTGTCTACCATCATCACGCAATCGGGCAGCTCCGGCATGAGCAGCGTGACACTGCCGCAGGAATTGATCGACGCCATCAACAACGTGGGGTTCTGGGATTCCATTCCGCTGTGGGCTGTTACGCTGATCGGCGGGCTGCTGATTACGGTTTTATCTTTTACCATGATTCTCACGGTCTACGGCAGAATGTTCAGCCTGTGGATGTACGCCGCCATTGCGCCGATTCCGCTGTCTACCTTTGCGGGTGAGCCTACAAGCAGCGTGGGCAAAAACTTCATCCGCAGTTACGCAGGTGTATGTTTGCAGGGCGTGGTGATTGCCTTGTCCTGCATTATTTTCTCCGCCATTTCGTCCAGCCCGCCCGCCGTGGATACCGGTGCATCTGTGGTGACGGCGGTATGGACTTACGTTGGGGAACTGGCGTTCAACCTGCTGGTGCTGGTGGGAGCAATTAAGGGCTGTGACCGCATTGTTAAGGAAATTATGGGATTGTAAAGCAAAAGCGACGCACCATTATGGTGCGCCGCAAATATTATGCCTGATGATAGAGAATCCATTCCAGCAAATCCGCTGCCTTTGCACGACCGCTTGCAATTTGCAAAATAATGTCAATCAGTTCTTCCTGCGTGTAGTCAAGTTCAATTCCGTTAATTGCCAGAAAAACCAGCATAACGTGGGCGCCGATGCGCTTGTTGCCATCCACGAATGGGTGATTGCAGACTAAGCCAAATCCAAGCTGTGCCGCCTTTGCCTGCACGGATGGATATAGATACTGCCCGCCGAATGTAGCAAAAGGAGCATTCAAAGCAGATTCCAATAAACCATCGTCACGGACACCGGCAGTACCGCCAAATGTCTCCAACAGAGCATTATGCAGCCTTAAAACCTGTTCCTTGCTCAGCGTTTTCATTTGGCAAGTACCTCATAGGCTTGCTTGTTTTTGGTAATCAGGCGCTTGGAGATTTCGAGAATGTCCTCGTCTTTAGCCTGTTGCTCGTCCTCGACTTGGCTGAACTCCATTAGAACATAACGCGGGACATTATTCTTTAAGATGACCGCCGCGCCGTTCTCATCAACCATCCGTGCTACACGGGAAAAATTCTGGTTGGCCTCCGTGATGGATACAAGATTGTCTGTGTTAATAACCATAATTCAACGCCTCCTTTGAATATAGTATACACGAATTATAGGATAAATTCAACCTATTTATTAAAGAAAGAAGGAATGCTTTATAGAAATCAAAATACCGAAAGAAGTCCGCGACTACCACGAAAACATCTTTTTCGGGCTGAATACACGGCAATTCATCTGCTCGGTGCTGGCGGTCGGCGTAGCGGTGGGCATTTACTTTGCCTTGCAGCCGTATGTCGGCACAGAAGAAATCGGCTGGATGTGCATTCTGGGTGCCGCGCCGTTTGCCGCCTGCGGGTTCTTTACCTACCACGGCATGACCGCCGAACAGGTGCTTTGGGCGTGGTTCAAATCTGAAATCCTCTGCCCGAAACGCCTCGTGTTCAAGTCCGACAGTTACTACTACGAAGCCATGCAGCCCGCCATCCGTGCGGGCATAAAGCGAAAGAGAGGGTTGCCCATGAAGAAAAACACGCATACCAGAGAGGAAACCGCTTGATTAAAACCCTGTCGAAAGCGCAGAAGATGGAACGCGAAAAGTTCCGCATTCCGCGCAGTGTACAGGATGCCATTCCCATCCGCCGCATTTTTTGCAGATGGCATTTTCCAAGTCGGCAACCAGTATTCCAAAACATGGTCGTTTACCGACATCAACTATGCCATCGCCAGCAAAGAGGACAAAACCAGTATGTTCCTCGACTACTCGGAACTGCTCAACGCTCTCGATTCCGGCGCGTCTGCGAAGATTACCATCTACAACCGCCGCATCAACAAGGCCGAGTTCGAGCGCAGCGTCCTTCTGCCTGACAAGGATGACGGGCTGGACGAATACCGCCACGAATTCAACCGGATGCTGACCGCCCAAGTGACCGGCACCAGCAACAGTATTGTGCGGGAACGCTATCTGACCGTGAGCGTGGTAAAACGCAATGCGGACGAGGCCCACAGTTACTTTGCACGCATCGGTACCGATCTGATGACACACCTTGCGCAGCTTTCATCGGTAGCGCAGGAGTTGACGTTGACCGAGCGTCTGCATATTTTCCGCGACTTTTTCAAGGCCGGGGAACAGGCCGCGGCGGAGTTCAACATCCACGAACACGCCAAGCGCGGGCAGCATTTCAAGGATTGGTTCTGCCCCGACAGCATGGAATTTGCCGCCGACCATTTCAAGCTGAATGCCCGCTATGGTCGGGTGCTGTATTTGCAGGACTACGCCAGCTACATCAAGGACAGCTTTGTGTCGGAACTCTGCGACCTCGACCGCGATTTAATGCTCTCCATCGACATCCTGCCGGTTCCCACGGACGAGGCCGCCCGCCAGCTGCAAAGCACTTTGCTGGGCGTGGAAACGAACGTCGCCAACTGGCAGCGCCGCCAGAACGCCAACAACAATTTTACCGCGACGATTCCCTACGATATGGAATTGCAGCGCAAGGAAACCAAAGAAATGCTGGACGATCTGACCACCCGCGACCAGCGGATGATGTTCGGGCTGGTGACACTGGTGCATCTGGCTGACAGCAAAGAGCAGCTTGACAGCGACACCGAAACGCTCTACTCCACGGCGCGCAAGCACCTGTGCCAGCTTTCGACGCTGCGCTGGCAGCAGAAAGACGGTCTGGACACGGTGCTGCCTTACGGGCTGCGGAAAATCCAAGCCCTGCGCACGCTCACCACCGAAAGCACCGCTGTGCTGATTCCGTTCCGGGCGCAGGAAATCATGGAGCCGAACGGTCTGTACTATGGGCAGAACGCCGTCAGCAAGAACATGATCGTAGCGGATCGCCGCTTGCTGCTCAACGGCAACAGTTTCCGTTTGGGCGTGTCCGGTTCCGGCAAGAGCATGAGCGCCAAGGAAGAAATCGTGCAGATCGCGCTTTCCACCGAGGATGACATTCTCATTCTCGACCCGGAGTCGGAGTTCAGCTATCTGACCGAAGCACTCGGCGGTGAGGTTATTCGCATCTCGGCTACATCCGACACCCACATCAACGCGCTGGATATGGATCGCGCCTACGGTGATGAGCGCAACCCGATTGTCAGCAAGAGTGAGTTTGTGCTGTCACTGTTTGAGCAGCTGATTGGTGACGGCATGGTAACGGCGAAAGAAAAGTCTATCCTCGGTCGCTGCACCGAGCAGGTGTACCTGCCCTACATCCGCAACGGCTACCAAGGCACGCCGCCCACGCTGCATGACTTTTACCGTCTGCTCCAGATGCAGCCAGAACCCGAAGCGCAGGGGCTGGCGCTGTCCTCGGAACTGTTCATTACCGGCACGCTGAACACCTTTGCCCGGCATACCAATGTGGACACGCAGGCGCGGATCATTGCCTACGACATCCGCGAACTGGGCGAACAACTTATGCCGCTGGGGATGCTGGTGACGCTGGATGCTATCTACAACCGCGTTATCCAGAACTGGAAGAAAGGCCGCAGAACGTGGATTTTCTGCGATGAGTTTTACATTTTGTTCCGCTACGAGTACAGCGCCAATTTCTTCTACAAGCTGTGGAAGCGCATCCGCAAGTACAACGGACTTGTGACCGGTCTGACGCAGAATGTAGATGAACTACTGCGTTCCGACACCGCCCGCCTGATGCTGGCTAACTCGGAATTTCTCGTGATGCTGAACCAGAGCGCCACCGACCGCGCGGAACTGGCGAAGCTGTTGAACATCTCGGACAACCAGCTTGGCTATGTGACGAATGTCCCCGCAGGCTGCGGGCTGATTCGCTGCGCGGGCAATATCGTGCCTTTCACAAATTCCTTCCCGAAGGATACAAAGCTCTATAGACTGATGTCGACCAACCCGTCCGAGAAAAAGGAGTAAATCTTTGCATTGTAAAAATAAAGGACCGCCGAAGCGATCCTCTATTGTGCGACAAACTGGAAGTTGTAAAGTTCTTTACCTATACCAGATATCAATTTATTTCTACTATCGAATTTATTGATCAAAATGAAAATTTAGTTTTTCATTTAAGTTAACCACAGTTGTCTCTTCCCACAATAATTTAAATTATTCATTTCACTTATCCAATTTTTTAGCTAAAAACTTTCTAAATATCACGATATGAATTTGGATAAATACATCTACATCTAAGACAAATAGGTTCCGAACATGTTGTATTATGTGCGCATACTGTGCCATTTTTTTTCTTTATGGAATCCGCATTATATTTTGAAGACACATCCCAATGTTGCTTTATATATCCGTTAGGTATCATAAGTTCTGATGTGGCTTGTATTCTTTTTAAAAAAGAATGATAATACGAATCCGTTCCATGATGTGGAATCTTAATCACATCATAACAAGAATGCAGCTTAACAAGGCCATCTCGATTCTTTTCAATAAATGACCAATTCATTTTCTTACCAAAATCTCCAGTAAAAGGATATTTCTGTCGGCTTTAAAATTTTGAAAAACTATACTTATCTCGTTTCCAAATCTTGTTAATCTATATTGAACGTTATTGTCATAGTTATAACCATACAAATCGTCAAAAGTCCTCTGTGCATCCAAATATTCTTCTCGCAATTCATTGAATTGAACCTCATAGTTCTCAATAATACCATCGTTACGATTTGCCAGAGCAATAACTATTGCATTGAGTCGATTTGCTATTTTTTCGATTCTTTCTAAATTTGCTTCACCTAGCTTAACCTGTAGTTTTTCAAACATACTTTGTGCCTTTCTAGCCACATATTTTTTTTCAGGCCACAAGGCAATATACTGATCATTGTGAAATTTCACACCTCGAGAAATGAAATGAATACGACTACGTCTAGTGCAAATGGTTTCCAGAAAATCAATTATTGTGTTCTCTCCAAGAATTACACTTCTTGTAAAAATACCCCTAAGCAACGTCAATGAAGTTACATAAACACTTCCGGGCATGTTCCACACATCAGAAATATAGACATTGTTAAATCTATGTGGAGTGGTAGTAGCCATATAAATAGCCCCATTAAAATGATCATCATGATAATGAGTTAAAAGAAAATCTTTTTTTTCATTCATATCGGCAATAATGTTATCAAATCTATTTGTTTTATCATTTCCAGACCAAGAAGAAGAGTGAATACCAAAATCAACATATAAATCAACTTGATTTGCTTCTCTTAATCTAAAGCAGTCCCCAAAACCACATTCATACATTCTGATTTCCATTTGTACATTCTCGTTAAACAACTCTACATATTGTTATTAACTTTAATCAATAAAGAAATAATGCAAGTTTGTTATCGTTAAGAAAATAGGAATTTAGCAACTCCACAAATCTCGATTTATATACCTGTTTTAATGCTGCCAAATATTGTTTTCCAAATCCCGCAGCCGTCCCTTATATTCATCTATCAGAGCCTGAACATTTTCCCCCTGCGGGAAGGTCACTAGATAGCCGTCCCCGGCCTCATGAAAACCGATGATCCCCGCAAGCCCTGCCATCTCGGCTACCTTGAGCAACGTGTGGTAATCGTATTCCGCCGCACTGAGATACAAATTCATCATAACACCCCGCAGTCCTTGAACATATCTGTATTATACATCGTCCGTTTTTCCTTTGCAAACCGATTCCGAGAAAGGACACCCTATGTTGAAATTCTACCGCTTCCTGATTTTACCTCTTACCGCTGTTTTTCTTGCAAGTACCGCAGGGATTGCCCGCTATGTCGCCGACTCCTGTACGCAAGCGCGAATGTATCGGCAGCTTGCCGCGCTGACAGAGAATTTCCCCGGTGACGCCGTGTCAACGGGGAATAATTTTTTGCCGCAGTATCAGACGCTGTACACGCAAAACAGCGACCTTGCCGGGTGGATACAGATTGACGGAACCAACATCAACTACCCGGTCATGCAGTCAAAGCAGGATCCCGACTTTTACTTAAAGCACAACTTTGAAAAAGCAAATTCCCCGTACGGCTGCCCGTATGTGCAGGCAAGCTGCGACCTGCAAACGCCATCCGACAACATCCTTGTGTACGGACACAACATGAAGGACGGCACCATGTTTTCCGACTTGCTGCAATACAAGCGCGAATCCTTTTGGGAGCAGCACAGAATTATCCGATTTGATACCCTGACGGCACAGGCAGAATATACCGTAATGGCGGTATTTCGGGGCGAAGCGGAGGATCTGTTTGCCTATTATCAATTTGCCGATGCCGAAACACCGCAGGAATTTGCCGCCTATGTGGACGCCTGCAAGGGTGCCGCATTGTACGGAACCGGCGTGACGGCTGTTTATGGTGACAAGCTGATTACGTTGTCCACCTGCGATGATTCCGGCAGAAACAGCAGGGTGGTCGTTGTGGCAAAGCGTATAACCGAACCGAGGTGAGAGTATGAGAACGCCAAAAGAAAACAAACAAAAGCCCCGCGACCGTACCCCCAAAAGTACGGCGGGGACGATACCCAAAGCCGCCCTAAAAGCGGCGTGGCTAAAAACGAAAGAACAAACCCGCACCGCCGCGCGGGAAAATGACACCGACACCCGACAGCAGGAACCGACAGACCTTGCGGGTTCGGCTGCGGAACAGTCGGCAGCGTTTGTGTGGCATCAGGGGCGGAAATTGGCAGAAACCCAAGCCCGGCAGCACCGCCAAAAGGAAGCTGCTGCCCGCGTCCACGCCGCCGATGAGCGCGGTGTCAGCCCGAAACAAGCCGGGTGCGGCACGCTGCCCGATGCGGCGCAACGCCCGCGCCGTGGGGCAGATTTGCCCCGACAGCGGGCGAAAGAAAAAGCTATCACCGCCAAAACCGCGCCGCGCGACATTCGCGGCGTGACACAAGGTCAGCGCCAACTGCACACCGCCGCAAATGAAACTGTGCGCAGTGTAACGACCCAAGCGCAAATACAAACCCATGCGCAAAAAATACGGCTTGCCGCGCAAAAGGTTGCGGGCGGCACAGGCAAAACGGCTGTGGCGGTGCGCTCGGCAATTCGAAACTTTCTTGCCGATTTGCACAGCTTTATAACGGTTCTTGCAGCGGGCGCAGGTGCGGCGCTTGGCATTGTTATCGTCATCTGCCTTGTGGCGTTTGTGTCCGGCTCGGCTTACGGCATCTTTTTTGCCGCCGATGCCCCCAACGCAGCGTCCGTAACCGTGCGCGAAGCCGTAGAAACCCTGACGGAAGAATACCGCGACAGACTGGAAGAAATCTCCGACACGGTACAGCACGACCGCCAAGACATTACAGCCAACGATGACGTGTACTACATTCGTTGGCAAGATGTCCTGGCGGTCTTTTCTTCGTATGTTTCAGGAAATGAACAAGGCACACCCGTTGCGGCACTGACAGAGGAGCAGGTAGATAAACTGCGGGAAACTATGTGGGCAATGAACGCAGTGGACTACGCTACCCGTGCGGAAACCGCTGTTATAGAAACTACTGACGAGGATGGCAATCCTACCACCACGGAGATAACCGAAACCGTCCTCGTAATCGAACTGACCCACAAAACACCCGACGAGATGGCGGCAGACTACCACTTTACCACCCGCCAGAACACCTATTTGCAGCTCCTGCAAGACCCACAGTATGAGGAACTGTGGGCAGAATTGCTCGGTGGTTTTGCACAGGGCGGTGGAAAACTTATGCCCCCGGACAGCACCCGCACCCCGACAGGCAACCTGCAATGGCCACTGCCCGTTGCGGGTACGATTACCTCGCAGTTCGGTCACCGTGTAGACCCAATCACTGGAGAGGTCAGTTCCCACACTGGCACCGACATTGCCTGTGCCGAGGGCACACCCATCCTTGCCGCCGCAGATGGCACCGTCACTGTTGCCAACAGTCTTGACAGCTGGGGCGGCAGTTACGGCTACTACATCCAAATCGACCACGGCGGCGGACTGGAAACACTATATGCACACTGCTCCAGCATTTGTGTCACCACCGACCAACAAGTGCAGGCCGGGCAGGTCATCGGTTATGTCGGCCACACTGGGCGAGCCACAGGCAGCCATTTGCACTTAGAGGTACATGTAAACGGAAGCAGGACAGACGCAATGAGGTATTTCGGAATGTAAATTGTAAAGAAAAACATATGAATTTTTGAACGAGTGTCCATGCTGCGGTTGAATCACCGGATTGGTATGCAACAATGCCTTGATAAATTTCCGGGGCCATTTTCTTCTATCACCCCGAAGGGTAAGGAGAAAACAGCGGACGGTTTGTAAACGTAAGAAAAAAGAAATTAAATTATAGCAGTAAGACTTTGAAAATCGCCATTTGAAAAGCATCCACACAACGCCGCTATAATGCCAAGTAGAATGATTCGGCGATGCTGCTACTGCTTTGCTTATTGCTGCTCGGAAAAATAGAGTCCCAGGTTTTCCTCGATGCGCTGGACGGCGGTGTCCAGGTCGATCTCGTTGCCGTAGTAGTCAAACGCAGCCTCATGCGTTACATCATAAATCGTGGCAGAGCTGACGGACGGCGCGCCCAGCTCTTCGATCAGGGAATCCCAATCGCAGGTCAGCGGGTCGGCGGCGTAGGTCTGCTCCCCGTCCGCGATGGTCTGCGCCAGATAGGCGTTTTCCACATCCCGCTGTACCGAGAAGCCCTTGTAGAGGGAATTCAACTGCACAACGGGGTCTGTCAGCATGATTTGGACAAAAGCTTTTGCCAGTGTGGGGTTGGCGGCGTTAGCCGGGATGGAAACGATCTCTTTGGCCTCAAAGCCGCTGCCGGGCAGCGGCCGGATGGCAACGGCGGGGTAGCTCCAAAACAGCTTCAGCGCGTCGGAACGGCTGCTTACAACGCCGGTACCGCAGGGGTAACTCCCCTCGGCCACCTTGATCAGGCTCATGGCAAACTCCGACTGGGCCACGCTCTGTCCGTTGCCGCTGGCCATCACATACTCGTTGGTTTGGGCGGTGATCTGCTGGCCATCGATCATCTCTCTGGTGGATTGCAGGAATGCGCGCAGCGCGTCCTCGTCAATGCGCTTCTCCTCCGGGAAGAGCCCGGCGCTGGAGGCAATATAGAAGGAATCAAAAATATCCTCGTAGGAGGTGTTAAAAATCAGGCTTTGCTCCTGATAGAGCGCGGCCAGCGACGCCAGCGAGGCGTAGTCATCCACGTTGATCTCGCTGCTGCCGCTTACAAAAACCGGCACGCGGAACACCGACGGATAGGCGTAGGGCCTGCCGTCCAGCGAGTAGGCGGTCAGGATGTTTTCATAGTATCCGTCCATCGAAACAACACCATCCAGCGACGCCAGCACACCTTTCTCCATCAGCGAACGGATGGGCAGGCCGTCCAGAAAAAGCACGTCGGGCGCTTCACCGGCCAGCAGACGGGTGTTTAGATTCTTGATGATATCCTCGTCGGAAAGGGCCTGGCTGGTGGCATCGCGGCCAAATTCCAACTGAACGTCACAATCCGGGTACTGGTTGGCAAAGACCGCGGCGGCGCTGCGGATGACATCGCTGTCCTCCAGCGCCCAAATATACAGGCTTTGCGCTGCCTGTGTGGGCAGGGTGGCGTCCAACCGGATCAGGACAGTCAGCGGCGCGCCGTTCTGCAGGCAGGACACCAGGAAGGCGGCATCCCCCAGCGGGAGAATCTCATAGTCGGTGGTCTGCGGTGCGGCGTAGACAAAGCCTTTTTCCTGCACCATGGCCTGCTTGACCGAGGAACCAAAGCCCGCCTGAAAAACTCCGTCCATGGTGAGGAAAACGATCTGCTGGTTCTCGCCGTCCACCGCATAGGCGGCCACCTCCTGTGCCTCAGGAACAATCGCAAAGGAATCGGCCTTTTCACCGGAAGGAAGCGCATAGACATCCATCGTTCCGGCATTCCGGTTGCGCAGATACAGCCGGTTGCCCGATACCGCAAAGGTATAATCCACAACGCTGGGACGGATCGTGGCGGAAATATCCCCGCTCTGCCCGTCCACAATCTGCAGAACACAGCTTCCTGCGCCGTCCGCCAGGCAGACGACCGCATACCCCGGGGCGGCGGCAAAGTCGGTGATGTAGGGCGCGGTGCCGCCGGCAGGCGGCGTATCCGTCAACACTGTGCGGACGCTTCCCTGCGAATCGACGCGGTAGAGCGTCAACGCGCCGCCGGTCTCGGCGGCGGCCACCCACCACCGGCCGCTGCCGCCGTAACAGGCGGTCAGCGTTTCCACCTGCGTTTTGTCCAGCCCGTCCAGAAAGGCTTGTACGGTGGAGGGATCGATGGTTTCCCAGCCATCCCCCGTCCAGGAAAACGCCGCTGCGGTGTTTTGGGCGTCATTATACAGCGATAACGTGGGAACGCCGTCCAGCATCTGTAGCTTGGCGGGAGCGAAGCCGCTGTCCACCGCGGGGGTGACCTCCGTCTGGGTGTATTTTCCCGTGGCGTACTTCGTTTGGGAGGCCGTTCCCGGCTCCTCGGTTGAAGGAGCGGCGGAACACCCTGCCAGCGCCAGCAGCAAAGCCATGAGGGCGGCCAGCGGCGCAAGCCGTGATCGAATTCGGTTCATACAAATTCCTCCTGACGGGGCGGCGGCGCAGGCGGCCGCTGCCCTGGCAATTTTGGTAATACCACTGTACCACACAAAACCTGAAAAAATCCTGAATGCGCCTGCGGCTCTTTCCGGCCTTGGTTGCGCTCCGGGAGAATTTGTGCTATAAATTAAATAATCTGCCGCTTTTGATACGGCCTGCGAGATATGCCCCGGGAGGTAGAATACATGAACTTGCTAGTGATCGAAGATGACCGGAAACTGAACCGGATGCTGTGCGAAATCCTTGAAAAAGAGGGCTACACGGTGAAAGCCTGCACCGACGGGGAGGAAGGCGCTTACTATCTGCAGCAGAACGCCTACGACCTGGCGCTGGTGGACTGGATGCTCCCCGGCGAAAGCGGGCCGGACATCCTGCGGGAAAGCCGCCGCAAGGGAATCATGACGCCGGTGGTGATGCTGACGGCGCTGACCGCCGTGGAAAACAAGGTGACCTGCCTGGATGCCGGCGCCGACGACTATCTGGGTAAACCCTTTGACAGCCGGGAGCTGTTGGCCCGTGTCCGGGCCAACCTGCGGCGGCAGGCCCCCATCGAGGAGCTGGTGGTGCTGCGGTACGGGGATCTGGTGTACGACACCAAGGCGCTGCTGCTGGCCTGTGGCCGGGAGGAGATCGCGGTCTCCAAAAAGCTGGGCCTTATGATTGAACTGTTTATGAAAAGCAAGGGTCAGGCGCTGGCACGAGCCACCCTGTTTGCCCGCGTATGGGGCGCGGACGCCGACGTGGAGGAGGCCATTCTGGACAATTACATCGGCTTTTTCCGCCGGCGGCTGGCCCAGATCCACTCCAAGATGAGCCTGCGGACCGTTCGAGGTGTTGGGTATGCCCTTGTGGAAGAAAAAGAAGGCCGCTGAACCGGCCGCGCCGTTGGACGTTCTGCGGTGGAAGATCGTAGCGGTGAACATCCTGTTTGCCGCCATGGTGGTGGCTACCCTCTGTTTCGTGGCCGCCCGGCAGGGAAAGAACGCCCTGGAGGAGAAGCATAGGCTGGCCTTCGCCTCCCTCTGTTCCGCCCTGGAACAGCCGATCCTGGAGACACAGACCATCGACCATAAGGCAATCTACAGCAGCGCGGTGGAAAACCGCCTGGTGCCCGCCTTATTCGAGAAGGGAGCCCCCATCGAGAATCCCTACCTGCAGGGCGATGATGCCGCACCGCTGCTCACTCTCAGCGAACCAATGCTGGAAGAGGCGCGGCAAAGCGTGGATGGGCAGAACGGCCTGTGGGCCAAAACGGTTGTCCGGCAGGCATACACCCTGCGGGACGGGAGTGCCCTCTGGTTTGCGGAATACTGTGCAATCCCCACGGCCAGTGGGAATTGGATCGAGATGTACCTGTTTCAGGATGCCGCGACCTTCCGGCAGGAATGGGGCAGGATGCAACTGTTGTACGTAGCGGTGGCGGCGGGCGGCGTGCTGGCTTTGGGGGCGCTGGCCTTTGCGCTGACCGGCTGGGCCATGCAGCCCGCCCGGCGGGCCGAGCGGATGGAGCGGGAGTTTTTGGCGGCGGCCAGCCACGAGTTGAAAAGCCCGCTGGCAGTGATCATCACCAGCGCCGAACTGCTGCCTTCCGGCGGCGAGGAGGCAAAATACCGCGCCAACATTCTGTCAGAAGCGCACCGGATGGCGCAGCTGGTGCAGGAGCTTCTATCCCTTTCCCGTCTGGAGACCGCTGCCCGTCAGATCATGCCGGCAAAGCTGGACACCGAGGCCTTTCTCTGGGAAGTTTACGAGACATGGCAGCCGGTGGCGGCAAAGGCCGGTGACCGGCTGACCCTCCGCCTGCCGGACGGCGCGCTGCCGCCCATTCGGGCAGACGAGGACGCGCTGAAGCAGGTGATGGCCATTCTGTTGTCCAACGCCGTTCAGCACACCCCCAGCGGTACGCAGATCGAACTTTCCGCCGTGGCGGCGGGGCGAACGGTCTGCCTGTCGGTGGCCGATACGGGGCCGGGCATTGCGGATAAGGAACGAGCTTTCCAAAAGTTTTATCGCGCAGACCCGCAAACCGGCGATGCCAGCCTGGGTCTGGGCCTGAGCATCGCGCAGAAGCTTGTGGCGCTGCATCACGGCAGCATCACGATCCGGGATACGCCGGGCGGCGGCGCTACGCTGCAGGTCACGATCCCACAGGCGTGATATTGGCAGAATCCACAACCGTTTGTCGCATCATTGTAAAAAGTGCTGTGAGAGCCTTTTGGTTTTCTCACAGCACTTTTTGTGTACATACCGAACAAGAAATCACTCGTCGGCATCGTCGATTTTCGATGAAAGAAACGCGCGTTTTCGCTCGAATGAGCACTTTGATATGAAATCCGTGCTATAACAAGGGCAATTTACGGAATAGGATGTGAATCGCCAATATGCAGATAGTAGAATTAGAAATGGTTCCTCTTTCTCTTCGACCGGTATTGCAGCGACTTTATGATATGAAAACTACGCAGTCTGCTCTGCGTGAAGGAGTACTGTTTTCCACCAAGAGAAACAACTACTACTATGATACAGGCACCGGAAAGGTAATTGTGTTGGACGATGATACCAGCTACATTTTCCGCGTATTGTTTGACCCCACGTTGAGCGCCGAAACATTTTTGATATCACTGACAAAAGTCGATCCTAATGCAGTGAAAAACCTCCTACAGACAATTGACGCAGAGCGCTTGTTCCAGCGACCGCCGCTTTTGAGCATGGGAAAAGAAATTGCGGCGGGTGTAACCGATACGGAGCAGAAAGTTGAACAAATCATTCTTGAAGTGACGGAGCAATGTAATTTCCGCTGCAAATACTGCGTCTACTCAGAGGATTTCTCAGGGAACCGTGATTTTGGGAATCGGCGGATGCCGACAGAAATTGCCTTTAAGGCAATTGATTGGGCGTTGGAAAACAGCGGCGCTAAACTGGCAATTACTTTCTACGGCGGCGAGCCGTTGCTCAACTTTAAGCTGATGAAAGCTGTGATTGAGAGGTCTCAGGCCAAGAGAGGGAACAAAGAGATTGTTTATAGCTTTACTTCCAATATGTCGCTCATGACACGCGAAATCGCCACCTATCTGGCTCAAGTTCCGAACTTATATATTATGGCCAGTATCGACGGCCCACGCACTGTCCACGACGCATATCGTGTGTACGCAAATGATGCCCCCACGTTTGAAGACAGCATTGGCGGTCTTCGAATTTTGGCGGATGCCTACGCAGGTTCCCACATGCCGGTTAATATAAACGCTGTGTTGACACCTCCATTTGGATTTGAAAAGTTGGAGCAGGTAAATGCATACTTCGAATCGCTGGACTGGCTTCCGGCAACCTGCCATGTAAATATTACTTATCCATCGTATGGAACTTGTCCTGGCTTGGATGAGTATTACGACAAAATCACCGGCAATCCCAAGTATGCTCTTCATGGTATGTGCAACCCCCTTATGATATGGCAACAGCGCAAGGCAGAAACCGACGGGCTTGACGCCTACAAAGCCAGAAACATATATTACCATTCGATCTTTGACGACTTGGTTAAAATCAACAATCGCATTATCGTTGATGAACCTACACTGCGCCGGGGATTAAATGGATGTGTACCTGTTTGATGAACCTTTTTCGGCGTTAGATGCTATTTCAGAGCAGCACATTATTAAGCGGCTTAACTTGAAAACAAAAATGTCTATTACCATTTTTATAACACATCGATACTCCAGCCTTCGATTGGCGGATTTCATTCTGGTATTAAAAGATGGCGAATTAGTCGAATCCGGTTCCCATCAGGAACTGCAGAAAGCTGGGAAGTATTATTCAGAATTAATCAAAGCGCAGATCGAACCAATCGACCATTTGGCGCAATTGGATGAGACCTAAAAGCTGTTTTGGCAGAAAGGTATTCAGGTTTTTTTCAGGTTCCCTGTGCTACAGTGTAGGCAGGGAGGTGAAGGCGATGAAACGGCCAAAGGTCACTGGCCTGCGCCGGAGGGAGAGCTGGCAGGCACTGCCTTTTCTGCTGCCCAGCCTGTTGGGGCTGTGCCTGTTCTATCTGTTCCCACTGGCCGAAACGGTTCGGGCCAGCTTTATGGACCCGCTGCGCAGCCGGGCCGTCGGGTGGGGGAACTACCGGGCGCTCTTTCAAAATACTGCGTTCCGTCTGGCTGTCCGCAACACCTGCCGCTTTCTCTGCATCTGCATCCCGGCGCTGCTGGCCGTCAGCCTGCTCTGTGCGGTGCTGCTTGGCGCGGCAAAACGGCGGGCGGTCTTTTTCAAAAGCGTCCTCCTGCTCCCCTATGCGATCCCTGTTGCCAGCATCGTTGTGTTATGGAGGGCGCTTTTCTCCGGCAAGGGGCTGGTCAACGGCTTGCTGGTGGGGCTGGGGTGCCGGCCCGTGGACTTTATGGGCAGCAGCGCGGCCTTTTGGGTGCTGATTTTCACCTACCTTTGGCGAAACAACGGGTACGATATGCTGCTGTGGCTGGCGGGTCTGGAGACCATCCCCCGGCCCTTGTATGAAGCGGCAGCGGTGGATGGAGCCACCCCTTTTCAGACCTTTGTCTTTATCACGCTGCCCAATCTGCTGCCAACGGTGGTGCTGACCACCATACTGAGCCTGGTCAACTCCTTTAAGGTCTTTCGGGAGGCCTACTTGGTGGCAGGCAACTACCCGCAGGAAAGCATATATCTGCTGCAGCACCTCTTCAACAACTGGTTCCTGTCGCTGGACATCGGCAAGCTGTCTGCCGCCGCCGTGCTGCTGGCGCTGGGGCTTGGCTGCGTCGTGTATCTACTGTATCACTTTTGGGGTGGTGGGCAGGAATGAGAAAAAAGGAGCCTCTTTTGCCGGTGCTGATACTTGGCCTGCTGGCCTTCACCGTCCTTTGGCCGCTGTGGTTTACCGTCGGCGGTGCGCTGATGGCGTCGGACGAATTGACAGCCGCCCTGGGGCCGGCCCTGTTGGACACAGCAGACGGCGGGTATGCGGTGTGGACGATCCTGCCTTCCTGGCCGACGCTCCAACCGCTGGCGGAGCTGCTGCTGGACACCCCGCAGTTTTTTTCGGCCTTCTGGAACACCTGCCTGCTGGCCTTTGCACAGATCGCCGGTCAGCTGGTGGTCGCCGCCCCCGCATCGTGGGCGTTTGCCAAGCTGCGCTTTGCGGGCAGGCGTTTCCTGCTGCTCGGGTACATTGCGCTGATGGTGCTGCCCTTTCAGGTACTGATGGTACCCAACTACCTGATCGCCACACGCCTTGGAATCTACGATACGCCGCTGTCCGTCATCCTGCCAGGGGTGTTTTCGGCGTTCCCGGTTTTTATCATGACCCGCAGCTTTCAGGATGTTCCCAATGAACTCCTCGAGGCGGCCAAGCTGGACGGCGCAACGGCCTGGCAGATCTTTTGGAAGATCGGCGTTCCGCTGGGATATGCCGGAATCTTTGCCGCCTTGGTGCTGAATTTTATCGAAGGGTGGAACGCGGTGGAGCAGCCGCTGCTCTTTCTGAAATCCCAATCCAACTGGCCGCTTTCCATGTATATGAACGATATTGTGACAGACAACCTGGGGATCGCCATGGCGGCCAGCCTGCTCTCGCTGATTCCGGCGATGCTGGTGTTCCTGTATGGGCAAACCTATCTGGAACTGGGCATCCAGGCCGGAGGCATCAAGGCATAAGGAAGGAGACATTTTCTGTGAAAATCGTCAGGGATTCTGCCGTTCGTCAGGAACCGGCGCAGCCGCAGGCCGTATCGCCGGAGGAAAACAGGTTTTCGATTCGCCCCCGGCAGATCGCGCTTTTCTTTTTGTGGATGCTGGCTTTTACGCTGCTTGCCCGCGGAACATCCGGCGCGCTGCTGCCAGAGGTGCAGCTCTCCACGCCGGCGCCCAATACCATCACCCAGAGCCTAACGGCGACAGGAACCATTCAGTGGGCGGCGGGCAGCCTGTTCTATCTGCCCGAAGGGCTGCTGGTGGAGGCGGTTTTTGTCTCGGAGGGGGAGGCTGTACAGGAAGGAGACAAAATAGCGGCCCTCCGCAGGGAGGATGTGGAACAGAAGCTGCGGAGCCTTCAGGCAGAACTTGCGCAGAAACAGACGGAATATGCCCGGCTTACCAAACCGGTGGCGGCGGACAGCTATGATCTGGAAAAAGCCCAGCAGGCCCTGCAGGCCGCCTACCAGGCAGCGGAGAACAGCGCGGCAGCCTGGGCGGAGAAAGAAGCGAACGCCGGCAGCGAACGGGATGCCCTGCAGCGCGAACTGAACGAACGGCAGGAAAAGGCCGCCCAATATGCCCGCGAGATCGCAGAGAAGCAGGCACAGCGGGAGCTGCTGCAGCAGGAAGAATCGCCGGACGAGGAAATCATCAGCCGGATCGAAGCGGAGCTGACGCAGCTTACGGCAGAGGAAACGCAAAACCGGGAGGCACTGGCCGAAGCGGAAGCCCGGCTCAACGAGGCGGACGCAGCGCTGGAAAGCGTCCAAAGCCAACGGGAAGAAGCGGCTCGCACGGCTGCGCAGGCCGCCGAACAGGCGGAGCAGGCCCGAAACGACGCCCGGCACGCCTACGAGAAAAGCGTGGAAGCCGCCAGTGAAACAGCCGCCGCCAATGCGGCCAGTGCCACGGTTCTGGCGGAACAGATCCGGGAAATGGAAAGTAGCGTGGAGACGCTGAAAAAATTGGACGAGCAGGAGGGCGTCTTCTGTGCGCCGCAGACGGGTACCGTGGAATCTCTGCAGCTTATGCAGGGGCAGACCAGCGGCCAGGTGGGCGGGAGCATTTCCGACCCCGAAAGAGGGTATCAGATCCGATTTGCGCTGGAGGCCGAGGACGCGGTGCAGGATACCGCCGGCGTTACGGTGACGGTCATGCAGGGAGCAAAGTCCGAAAGCGTGAAAATCAATTCGTCCGTTTCTCAGCAGGATGGAGGCGTGGTGCTTTCCGCTGCGCTGACCGGGTCGGATTGGCAGGTGGGAAAAGCGGAACTCACAATCCGGCTTTCCGAGACAGAATATGACTGCTGCCTGCCGGTCAGCGCCCTTCACAGTGATAACGGCGGGGATTTCGTCTATTCGGTGGAGGAACGCAACACTATTTTGGGGCTGCAAAACATCGTGCGCAAGGTTTATGTGGAGGTCGTGGAGCGCAACAACGAGCTGGCGGCCCTGCGGAATTATACGACCGGTGCGCCGGTGGTGGCCGCCACAACGAAGAGCTTGCAGGAGGGCGCACGTGTGCGTACAGCGGGATGAAGATTCGAAAGGCGGTGCTGCTTTTGGCATGCGCGGTTTCCTGGGGGATCGCTGTTTGGTTTGCGGGGAGGCTGTGGGCAGCCTATCCGCTGGTTTCGGTGCGCTCCGACGTGCCGGTCACGGGGCGGCAGCTGGAAGCGCTGCGGTCTGCTTTGCGGCAGGAGGATGGGGCGAGCGCGCTTGTTCCCGCTTTTTGGAGCCAGGCAGAGGGATCGGCGGAAAGCCGCTGGGAAACCTGCGGGATCACTGCCATTCTATATTGCGGCGAGTATGACGCGGTGTATCCTGCCGTGCTTCTGGAGGGGCGGTTCCCCGCTGCGCAGGAGAATGGCAAATGCGCGGTCTCAACCGCTGCCGCGTGGCAGCTCTGGGGCAGCGAGGACGTGCTGGGGCAGGAATTGGAGATAGAAGGAGACATCTACCGCGTGTGCGGGCTCTTTCGCAGCAGCGCCAGCCTGGCCCTGTGCGGGGAAAGCCTTGACCATGGCTTTTCCAACATCGAGTTTTGGGGCGGCTACGCTGCGCCGCCGGTGGAGACGGTGCAGCAGCTTTTGCGTGCGGCGGGGATCGCACAGCAGGTGACCCTCTATTTCCCTTTCCCCTGGATGGCCGCCCTGACGGCCTATGCCCTCTGCCCGGCGGGGCTGGTGCTGCTGGCCGCCGCCCGCACCCTGGGCGGCCGGGTGCGCAAGGGGTGCCCAAAGGAAACGTGCTGGTTTGTTTTGGGCGGCGCTTTTCTGCTTGCGCTCGTCCTGCCCGCCCTGCTACGGTTGCTCCCGCCCTGGATCACCCCCGCCCGGTGGAGCGACTTTTCCTACTGGGGCGGCTTGCTGCCCGCAGTGGGCAAAGCCATAGAAACCGGCTTTTCCCTGAACCCCTGTGCCAAGGATGTCCTCGCCAAATGGAACACGCTGGGGCTTCTCATTGCCGCAACGCTCGCCAATGCTGCGGCCGGAAAGCTGATGCTCAGCAGGCAGCAAAAAAACTCCACAAATTTATGAAACCAATCCACCTTATCTTACGGATAATATTTGTAAGATAAGGTGGATTTTTATGATAATCGCAGTTTGTGACCCGAAAGGGATTGCTATCGAAGCGATAAAGACGATATTGTACCATGATAAAGGACTTTCAGACCGTATCAGTCGTATTTATGAGTTTTGGAATATGGAACAGTTGCTGGATGCCAGCAGAGATAGTTCTTTCGACTGCATTGTTTTTCCCAATTACTGCAATTCCCACAATAGTGTAGTGTGCAGTTTATCCTGCGGATATAATCGGTTCCCGCTTGTTGAACATGATCCGAGGTACACTCTCATTGTACGGGATATTCTCTATTGGGAAACGGCACGTTCCCTTTGGACGCAGTACTTGAAGGCAATTCCTGGCAAGGAGGAAAAAGTAAAGAGAGCCATCAGAGGGATACTGGCGGACTACGAAAAGGAAGAACGTGACATCATCTATTTGGAAAGCAAAAACCATTGTGTCCTTGTCCATTTGGATGGCATACGCCAAACGCCGGAAGGCTCTCCGTCGTTCTATGCTACATTGGACGAAGCGGAACATGAATTTGCTTCATCTGCATTCTTACGAATCCATAAAAGTTACCTTATAAACGGCGATCATATTCTACAAATGTCTAATTACAAGGTCCTTCTGGATACAGGAATGACATTGAAAGGATCAAGGAAATATTTCAGCAAGGCAAAATTGGAATTTTACCGAGGCCGTTAACTATATGGCAAAGCATAAGTATTCGAACTTCAAGAGGCTATTCATCAAATGATTCAAGCAGAAGCTTCCACGCACGGTGAATTCGACTTTTCACGGTGGCTTCACTGGTTTTTGTCATTTCTGAAATTTCTTTAATTGAATAGCCTTTAACGCGAAGCGTAAGCGCTTGCCGATATATAATTGGCATTGAAGAAAGAATTGAAACGTAAAGTTAAACTCGACCGTGCCAACAAAAGCATCCTGCTCCGGGCGCTGGGCGATGTCTACTACGGCCAGCGCGCCCGCGGCGGCAGTGCCGAAGAAACGGGACGGCTCATCCTGCGGGTGAACAATCTGCCCGCAGGCGGCAAGCTGACGATGTCGGCGGCAGAGTATCGGCTGGCAAAAGCAGCCCTCAACCAACTGCGCACCCAGCGCTTGGCCGAGGGCGGCTATACCGATGCCGTGGATGACGCGCTGACCCGGTTGCTGCACGCGCACACCCCGCTGCTGCTCTGGTGAAGAAGATGCAGAACGGGCAAGAGAATGGAAAATGTAAATATCGGACAAACAGGAACGAAAAAAAGTGAAAAAGAAATAAAAATACTTATGAAAAAGTACAAGATGCCAGATTCGATTTGTGATAACCCAAAGCAGCAAATTTGATATTGGTTTGAGAATGGCGTGCAGTTATCGGGGGGACAATGGCAACGGCTTGCAATTTGCAGAACAATGGCAAGAGATAATGAAATCCTCTTGCTAGATGAACCAAATACGGCGTTAGATGCAATCACATTTAGAATGTTGTACAATGAAATTAATGCTCAAGCAAACAGAAAAGTATGTGTGATGTTATTACAACATTTTGTGAACTTCATTGGAGGAAACGAGGAAATTTGTGTATTTAACGATGGAAAGTTGATTTCTCGTGGAAAACACGATAAACTATATGATATATGTAGAATCTATAAGGAACTATATGATGCCCAGCAGTAAAGATAAACAAATTTAAAGAAAGCTATGATAAATTAAAGCGATTGGAGAGGCAACCGATCATGAAAAGCAGAAGAAAGCATGGCTTCCAGTTTATGGCTATACTATATTTTTTGATCGTATTTAGTATGTGTGTATCTCGTTTTAACGTGATTATGACAATTATGGGTGGTCAACCAACACGGGTGGAAGAAATTAATCTACTGCCGTTCCATAGTGTTAGAGAGAACTTGCAATATGGTCGCAATCCTATTTCATGGGATATGCTTTATAATATGGTAATGTTTGTACCGTTTGGAATAATTTACTGCTATTACCAGAAGCATTTTTGCGTATATAAGGCAGTTGGAATGTCATGCTTGACAACATTCTTCATAGAAAGCGCGCAGCTCGTTCTAAAAACTGGTGTCGTAGATATAGATGACCTTATTGTAAACACATTGGGAAGTTTGACGGGAATTGCGGTGTATGTTATTCTGCAGCAGATATCCTTCAAAAATCAAAAGTTTGAGATTCACGAATTGATTGATATAAGTGCGACAATGCTTCCGCCGATGTTTATTGCCTTTGTTGCGGAAATGTTTCTGGGAGATGGGTCGCTAAAATTGTTGCCAATTCACGGTGCAGTGTTACTGTGCTATGGGATTTTTGTCTACGTGTTTTTAATAAGTGATTTTACTCGCAAAGCAAAAGTTTATTATCTGACATGCTATGTGGGAGCCTTTTGTCTGAGTCGGATGTTACTGTAGAAGTAACGGTAAAATAAGGATTTGACCAAATCATAAAACTGAAAACTAAAAAATAAAGTATATTATATGGAAAGCCATAAACCGCATAAATGCCCATCGGTTCGAAAAGCCGATGGGCATTTGTGCGTTTTATGAGAAGAAATGAACGCCTATAGCGAGGGAGCATTCTTATCATTGTTACTGTCACGCATCTTTTCGAGAACATTTTTAAGTAGTGGCGGAATAGGAGCACCCATCTTTTCGGCATTTTCGAGGATACTGCCTAATTCGGATACAATATACCAAAACAGAACGATTGGCGTAAGCAACATGTCATAATTAAAAGGAAGGGTAAGTCCTGAAATATGATTCAGCGTTAGCCCAAGCAAAATGTCGGTCAAGACACTGACAAAAACCATAATAATGCTCCCGCCTTTATGCCACAAGCCTTGCCTGGCTTTATGGGAACTCCATTCGCCGTTTTTAATAGCTTGTGCTGTGCCGGTTAGACAATCCAGCATCATACAGGCCGCATACAAGACAACAAGCCAACCAAGCCAGCCATGCAATGCGGCCCATAGGCCGATTGCGCCGATGCCGGCGGCCTTTTCAACAGAATCTGTTTGCATATCTTTCGGATTCTCCTTTTATAAGATTTATTATCAAAAGAGAGCAAATTCCGCAAAATGTAAACTTAATTTACATTTTGCAGGATTTGCTCTCTTTACTTTTTTTGAGCGGCCGCTCAAAAAGTGAAAAAGGAGAATCACAAATGGCATACGAATTTAACCACTACTATGAGCTGCAGAATGTGGCAACAGGTAAGTATGTGAATGTTCTGGGCAATCACGAGGATGGTACCGTAAAAAACGGTGAAACAGTTAACCTTTTTAGCCGTACAAACAATCCTGATCAGCGCTGGGCGCTGGAAAATTTCGGCGGCAATGGCAATGTTCGAATTGTTTTGCAGCGGGGTGAAGGATGGTACGCGTTGAACTATAATACGCGAAACACCAATTGCATCGTTTGGCACCTGAATACCGCAGATGATACTGATACGGTTATTACTACCGTTGAGGTAGAAAATCGCCCCAATACTTATTACCTTATGCTGCGGGATCGCAGCATTTACCTGACGGCTGTTGGCACTGCCCTAAAATGGAGTGCCTATACGGGCGAAGAAGAACAGATGTTCACCATTTTGGAACCTGGCACTGGCAGCGATGGCAGTGATAGCGGAGAAGTCTCTAATGTTCCTGATTCGAAGCTGGTAACCAAATTTATTCCGGCTTACGAAGGAAATTACACGAAAGACCGCAAGGCACAAGGTGGAACTATTTCTGAAATCACGATTCACCATTGCGCAAGCATTTTGACCATTGACGCTCTGGGCGCACTTTGGCAGCGCGAAGGTCGAAAAGGATCTTCCCACTACGGCGTTTCGGAAACGAATATCGGACAGTATGTCCATGAAAGTGATGTGGCATGGACGAACGGCAACTGGGAGGCAAACTGCCGCGCAGTAACAATTGAGACATCTAATGGTGGTGGCGCGCCAGAGTGGCCTGTTTCGGATACGACGTTCCAAACGCTGGTTACACTGGTGGCGGATATCGCCCGCCGTAATGGCCTTGGAAAATTGGTTAAGGGTAAAAATCTGACTTGGCACAGTATGTACGCTGCGACGGCATGCCCTGGTCCTTATCTTTCCGGAAAGCTGCAGGAACTGGTAGATAAAGCAAACACGATAAATGGTTTCTGATTTTTTGATTTTAGGGTTTACAAAATTGGTGCAGTAATCTCTTTACTTAGTGAACGTTCACAAAAGCACCTGACGAGGTGCAAGGACAAAATTCAATGAAGGAGTGAAAAAATAATGGCTTACACTTTTGAGCAATCTTACTATTTTCGTCCGTATCGCGGCAACAGCAGTTTTTGGCTGAACCGCTATGGCAATGGCAGCATCGCATCTCACCAGAAGGCTACGCTGTATACGGCAGCAGGTTCTGCTGATCAGCGCCTTAAAGTTCACAAGGTTAGCGGTGGTTGCCAGCTGCTTTCTGACCTCAACAATGCGTATGGTCTGAACATTTACGGAACCAAAGCAGGGAGTGTTTGTGACTTCTATCCGGTCTCTGGCAACTTTAACGATGCTTTGATTGACCTTTTGACCGTTGACGCAGCTAATAATCTGTACCGCATCAAGATGATCAACCACAACCTGTACCTGACTCCGGCATCCAATTCGAGCGGTGCTGCTCTGACATGGGAAAATGCGTCCAATGCAGACAATCAGATTTGGCAGCTTTGCGCGTCCCAGTCCAGCGGTGGCGGCAGTACGGGTGGCAGTACCACCATTACGATGCCCGTAAATGCAAACCAGAATTATTCCGGAAATAGTTCTTGGATTATCAATTATGGCTGTGCGGTTTGCTGTGGTGTGGACTTGGCATCGTGGAAGAAAAATAAGAGTTACACCATTTCTGATTTTGCGAACTACTATGATGAGGCCAATGGCTACTACTGGACTGGTCCGGATAACTTCTCTTGCAGCGATGCCATTTCTCTGGCAAGCCTGAATGAGGCACAAACGATTGAGAAGATTCGCTCCTATGTCAAGAATCATATTCCGGTTGCCTGTCATGCAGTTGGCTCTGGTAGTCGTCAGCACTGGTTCGTTGCATATGAACTGACTGGTGAAAGTGGCGGCACTTGGGCAACTGCAGGCATTAAGGTCCTTGATCCGTACAATAGCAATTCTGGTTCTACGGAGGGCCGTCGGGTCACTATTCTTGAAGCTATGCAGACTAGCCATGTGACGCTGGGCGTAGATCGTATCCGTATTCCTAACTAAAGCCTAAATACAAATAGGTAGAAAACTCCCCGCTTGTAGGTGGAACACCTAACAAGCGGGGAGTTTTTGCGTAGAAATATTTAGAGAAGCGTCATTAAATCGGCGCTTTGAACGATATTTAGTGTATAAAGAATAGTAGGGCATATTATATGCACATTTTCTATCTCTTGCAAGTGCCATCTTGACACCAAGGCATAGTACTTAATTTGTATTGATAACCATCATCGGTGTAGAGTGTCTCGCCATCGGCTCCGGTAAAAAGCTTGTTCATTGTCTCGTCAGGCAAAAAATGAGAATCTTCATCATCAAAGTGATTAAAGTTTACACAGAACCATCGGAAATCGGTAGACAAGGTATCGTTATACGACAAGAAGCATTGGATATAAAGATTGCGCCCATCGCTAAAGCAAATATCTCCAAATTGATCTGTGCCAGGGGTACCCACCCAAGGTTTTCCATCTTTTATTAAAGAGTTATGACCACGTTCATCATAATCTAATTCTGCATAAGGAAAGTCATAAATAGAATCATAGCGTGTGAGCGTATCCGTATCGGGGGAAGCCTGCGTGTCAGAAGCGGATTCGTTTGGGTCAGGCGAAGATGCAGACGATGAAATTCCATCGGGAGTTACGCTCGGAGAATCCGCGGTAGAATCGCTGATAGAAATGTCCGAACTATTAGAATTTTCTGGAATCGATGGAGCTTCAGAAGAATTACTCTCACTGGAAGAACTGCTCGTAGTTGTAGAAGATGATTCCTGATGGTTGCCGTTCGTTGCAATTTGCATGGAGCATGAACAAAGAGAAAGCACAAAGAATACACCAGCTAACAAATACATCTTTTTTTTCATAATAAGCCTCCATACAGTCGTATGAGTTGAAAAAAATTAATAGAAGATACCAAGGTGCTCTTTCAAAACTATTTATGAAAAAGCGGAAAGAAACTTTAAAGAGAATTGTTGACAGCTATGACGTGACGCCAAAATAGCGTCTCAATTTTATGATTGCTGTCTTTTTACATTTGTTTATGGCCTGTCGAGACTTATTGTCTCTGGTGGCGATTTCTTGGATGCTATATTGACGGAAGTAATGGTCATAAATGACATGATACTCTTCGGTACTTAGCGCACGTTTAAGATCAAGCAGCAAGAGATTATTGTATGTATCGGATTCGCTGAATGCAGTGTCAAACTGCAAAGGATCATAGTCCGTTTGGCTTTCAATCGAAACAGTGGGAAGCTGATGGCACTTCTCCTTAGAAAGTGCGATATAATGATGATATATTGCCTTGTTGATATAGCTAATGATAGCACCGTCTGTGCTTATAGTCAACTCATTGAGTTGTAAATTTTTGGCGAACGCTAGTAAGAAACATTGGAAATCCTGCAATGCATCCTCTGATTGCAGGAAGAATGCATATTTCTTGAGCAGGGGAGAAAACTTCTCCAAAAGAGCGAGTGCCTGCTCACGGTCACCATTTTGAATATCCTGAATGCAAGTATAAAGAGATGATTTCATTTTCTTCTTCCCCTCCTGAAAGGGAAAAGAGAAAAATCATCTGCAAATGTAAACCGAAATCAAAAATATTTTTGTGTTAGGTGTCGAACGATTTAAGTAAAATGGCGCGCGCCCGGTGTATACGGGTTTTAACGTTTGATTCACTCGAATTTGTGATTTGCGCGATTTCGCGGATAGAGTAACCCTTTACGCGCAGGACTAAGGTTCGGCGGTAAATTGAAGGCATAAGCACTGTACCTTGCCGAGAGAGTGGATGCCATCGTCTTGAAAATTGTAGAGGAAGTATTCGAGCAAATCCGAGACACACCCTATTCCCAAGTGGCTGAGAATCGGATTCGACAGGAGTCGAACCTGCAAAAGACAAAACGTGCAGCAGCGGAGAAAAAGATAAAAGCCGCTCAGCACGCCCTGGAACGCTTTGAGGGTGAGATACTGAAATGCCTTGATGGAACAAGCAATTTTACCGAGGACATGATTGCCAAGCAAATCCGCCGATACCAACAGGAACTGGATGATGCTAAGGCAGAGTACGCGGAACTCCAAAATGCAAGGTTAAACGAAGCGGCTGAAATTCGGAAACTGCGTACTTACTACGATGACTTTAAAGGCTGGGCAGAAGAATTTGACACCGCTCCGCTGGAAATGAAACGAATGATACTGAGCCATCTGATTGATAGGGTAGAGGTCGGAAGAAAATACCAAGTTATTGTGAAGTTTAATATGAAGTACAGACAGTTTCTGGAATGCACAGCAGAAACTTACAATACAGAAATTGGTGCATAACAGAAAAGGCGGACTGTTCACGCAGGAAAGTGAATAGTCCACTTTTTGTGCTATGGACAGCACTATTGCAAAAAGTAAAGAAACAGCGTATAATAAAGGCAAGGAAAGGAGGCGCTTATCCCATGCAGCAGGAAGAAAATTATCTGGCGCAAAGCATATCCCAAGTAGATGCCGATGCCCGCTACGATGAAGGCGTTAAGCGTCTGCTTGCTAACAAAAGCATTTTGGCCGTTATTATGAAGGAGTGCGTTCCGGAATATCACGGCTGTACGGTGCGGGAGATTGCGGAGAAGTATATCGAGGGTGAACCGCAGATTGGCGCTGTCGGCGTGGACGCCGATGAAACAAACCGCAACGTATCTGCCACGATTCACGGCACGAATACGGAAGATGTGACGCTGACCGAGGGTACGATTCGCTACGATGTCCGCTTTTATGCCACAGCACCGAGCGAGGATGGTCTGATTGGGCTGATTTTGAACGTGGAGGCACAGAACCGCTACAATGCAGGGTATCCGCTGTTGAAACGTGCAATTTATTATTGCAGCCGTATGATCTCGGCGCAGTACGGCACGGAATTTACCAAAGGCGAGTACGGTAAAATCAAGAAAGTGTACTCGATTTGGGTATGTATGAACCCGCCGAAGAACCGCAGAAACACAATTACGCAGTATTCCATACAGGAAAAGCATATCATTGGTGATGCGGTTGAGCAAGTCAGAAACTACGACCTGATGAGCGCCGTGATGATTTGCTTGGGCGATGAGGACGACAAAAACTATGGCGGGCTGCTGAAATTCTTGGAAGTACTGCTTTCAGAAGAAAAGAGTCCCGAAACGAAGAAAGAAATATTAGAAACGGAATTTGATGTTCCGATGACACAAACGCTTGAAAGTGAGGTGCGCAGAATGTGCAATTTGAGCCAAGGTGTTATGGAAAGGGCAATGGAGAAGGGCGTTGCGAAAGGAATTGGCATCGGTGAAGAGAGGGGCGAGAACAAAGCAACTCTCAATGCGATTCGTAACGTGATGGACAGCTTTAAAGTGTCTGTCGATGCAGCAATGGATGCGTTGCATATTCCTGAAGCTGATCGCGCCAAATATAGAGCCATGCTCCAAAGTTAAAGAAAATTGAAAGCCGGTTGCAATGCAAAGCAACCGGCTTTTGCTTAATATATCGCGCATGATGTGAATGCTAATATATACTTGAGCCACTTTCCAGCAAAATGACAGCGAATATTTGAGCCACCTAATGGCTTCCCGTATAATAGATGTAGACTACTATGCGGGAGGCGATAGAAAGGTGGTCACATCGGTGGATGTCTACAAATCAATCCGCGCGCTGCAACTTGAAGGAGTAACCAGTCAGCGTGCAACAGCTAAAATTCTGGGAATTTCCAGAAACACAGTCAAGAAATATTGGATGGGCGACGCAGTTCCATGGGATCGGAAAGCCTACCAGCGAGAAGCCTCTGTCATAATGCCAGAAGTAATGAATTACAGGAACCTTGAAAACAGAATAGACGTAACTATCCGAGAAGGATAGATGTCCACAGAAGCGGTCACCTCTACCGGGTGGCTGGCACAGGAAAGTAGTACGCAGGCAAGAGTCCTGAAGCAACCTTTCTGATTATCCTCTGGTTTCAGGGGATAGAGCGACAAGACACGCCCGTGCCTGACGAAATATAGGTACGGAAGGGCAGAGAATAGAACCTGGCCTATGGGTAAGGCAGATGTGCAGCAAGTAGAACCGCAGTGAGCGATTGCAGCAAAGGTTTTGAAAATTTGTGTTGTTGCTCAACTTGTTATTGCAATTTGCATAATAGAACTAGAGAATAACTCTTTCAATGGCGGGGGCAACCTCGCCATTTTGTGTATTCTACAAACTGATGGGAAAATGGATATGGCGAAAACTCCAAAAAATTCGCTGGATATTTGGGGAATATGTCAATGCGGAAACATTCCTGTTATGGTATAATAATCTATATGAAGGATAATCTCTAATTATCATTCGAAGTATTATGTGCATATCGGGAGAGAAAATATGAAAACAGATCAAACACGTATATGCAAGCTTATTAAAGAATGATGAGAATGACAGGCAAACAAGTCTGCAATTATTATAATGAGTTTCTGGGGGGCAACGAGGTTGGTTTACATTCTATCCTTCAAAAGCGAGCTATTTTAGCGGAACTGTGCGAAAGGCGGAAGTAGGTAGAAGATATAATGTGACCAAAGGAAAGTCATGAAGCGTATGTGAGAGATAGGTATTATACAGTGGAGCGATTGCATACCGGTAAAGAAATAATAAAAGAATCTTGCAATAGTTCTGATGCGTGAATATCCTACTTGTGGTATAATATGAGTATATAAATTATGAGATAGTGTCCGTGTTATATGATACGAAATATAGAACTCTGAGGAGTTGAACCATGATATGGGAGATTCTACAGAAAAAAATTTGAAGAGTTATAGGAATAGTGAACTGAAGTGGTTTCTGCTCGCCAATATTCTTTTAATGTTGGTAACATCTGGTGGATTAAAATTTGATTCCCAAGACGCTAATGTGTTCTCATTTATAAGTGAAATTATTAGTATTACAGCTGTATCTTCTTGCGCGTACATCTTGACTTTTATTTTTGACTCAATTCTTCCCCCGATTTTTAAAGTGAAACTAATATTTTGGTGGAAGAAACAACCAAGTTGTACCATTTTTACAGATATGCTTAAAAACCTTCAAGATAATAGATTTACGCTGTCCACTGTTCTAGAGAAATATAACGACATTTATGTGATAATCGATAATCTGCCAAAAGGCATTGACCAAACCCCGTATTGGTATTCCATCTATGAGCGCAATAGAAGTAACCCCATTGTTTTTGGTTCAAATCGAGATTATTTGTTGCTAAGAGATATGCATGCACAGATGGTGATGCTGATGGTTGTATATGTTGCCCTTGTGCTTGTTACTGGTTTGATGGATTTTTCTGAACCGTTTATTTTTTATATCCTTTTTATGATTGGCGCACTTAATGTTGGTGCCCGTGTTCAAGGCAAGCGGGTTGTATATAATGTTTTATCTGTTGATATCAATGCGAAAAAGGATGAATGACGGTCTGAAAAATTAAGAAAGGGTGTTTAAAATGGTTGATTGGATATACGACGATAAATGTGCGTCTGCTTGTTTCTTCAGGAGCTCCGTTCAACCCCCAAAAAGGAAAATGATGCTGCAGATAACGCAAAAATGTAACCTACATTGTGCGCATTGCTTTGCGAATGCAAGTGGAACAGGAACTGAAATGTCTTTGGAGTTGATACAAAATAAGATACTCCCGCAGCTTTTAAAAAACCAGGTGGTTAAAATTACTTTGACCGGCGGCGAACCGCTCTGTAACCCGCAAATTAAAGATATTGTTCAATTATTGCTAGACAACCATATTGGAGTAAGTATTTGTACAAATGCAACGCTAATTGATACGGCATGGATTGCTTATCTTTCAAAATATGAAAATGTACATTTTAATGTCAGTTTGGACGGTATGAGATTAGAATCGCATGGAAGATTTAGAGGAAATCTTTCGATAGAGATGTTCGATAAAATTATATCTACAATAACAACTTTAGGACATTACAAACTTCTAAATGGCATTTTGACTACGCCCAACACTTACGCTACCATTGATGAATATATTGATCTATGCTGTTTTGCTAAAAAGATAGGAGCACATTATGTCCTTATGAATCCTTTGTCTCCGTTTGGAAGAGGAGTAAAGACACAACAGTTAGCTTATACAAATAATGAAATGTGTTTGTTGAAAAAGCAAACAGAACTGCTTGCGACGGATAACTTTCAAATTGTTTATATACGTTTCCCTAATAATGAGCAGAAACCTATTGGAAAATGTCCTATTGGATCTGTTCTATATGTTTTCACAAATGGCGATGTGGCAATATGTCCTTATATGGTTTTTGCTGCGAATGGTGAAAATAGATATAATGCAAAGGACTTTATTTTGGGGAATATTTTTGGTAATGAAGAACTGGACTTATCCACCGAGAAAAAAATTCATAAAGCACTATTTAATGCAAAACACTGCTTATAAGAATTGCGGAGCATGTAGTAAGGGGTGCTACGCCATCAAAATATCTAACGATCAAGACCTTTCAGATTGCGATTTTGATATATGTCCTTTAGCAGGGAGTAAAACAAAATGAGAAAAGGATTGTTTATAAGTGTCGATGGCCCTAATGGCGCGGGAAAAACAACATTTATTCGTACACTGGTGGAAAATTTAAGCGTCAATTATGATGTTTATGATACTAGAGAACCATCACCTACTTCATTTGGGACTTTTGTTAAAAAGAATGAAGGGGGGCTAAAAGGTATGCAGTATGCCCAATTAATATGGGCTGATCGACATTACCATCTACAAACGTGTGTGCAACCACAACTTTCTTTAGGAAAGATTGTAGTATGTGATCGTTACATAGATTCTAGCTTTGTACTGCAAGGGCTTGATGGCGTTTCGGAAGAGCAAATATGGGAACTTAATAAATCGTTTTTACGGCCGGACCTTAATATTATATTACTTGCAGATCCTGAAATTTTACAGAAAAGATTGCAGAAGAGAGAAAGTCTTTCGGCGTTTGAAAAAAGAATGACGCGAGAAGAAGAAATATATATGTATAGAAAAGCCATTGACTTTTTAAGCAGAAAAAATATACCACATATTATTTATATGAATAACACATATGATGAGTTGCAAAAAAACCTTAAAGATGCAACCATTAGAATTCATGAAATGACGGGGTAATTGGTATGAGCTTACTTAAAGTTATGACTCTAAATATAGGAAATCCTTCACTTCAGCGTGTTCAAAAGCAGATTGATTGGTTGGAAACTAGAGATGAGGATGTTTTTGTCTTGACAGAAACGAAGTTGAGTCAGGGCTGCTTATATCTGGAAGAGTATTTTGGTGAAGTGGGTTCTACGTTGTTTGATTATGGGAAGGAACCTAAATTCCATGTTTTTTTCCCGAAATCTCAAACAGAAGATTTAGGAGTTATGATTTTAAGTCGATTCCCAATATTATCGACAGAGTCTTGTTTTGAAAAAAGTAGTCCTTATTATTCAAGGCTAATCAATGTCTGCCTTGATTTCTATGGGAATAAAGTGGGTGTTATGGGATTATATGTCCCGTCGAGAGATTCTTCAGCAGAAAAAATAAAACGTAAAAAGCAATTTGTAATTGACTATTTGAACTATTTAAAGCAACTCGGCGGAAAGAAAGAAATACCATATGTAATTTGTGGCGATTTGAATGTCTTAGAAGAGAAGCATGTTCCGCACTATCGAAATTTTTTGAAGTGGGAGTATGATTTTTATGGCCGTTTTAGCCATTTTGGCTATACGGATGCATTTCGGTTGTTACATCCGACAGAAAATGAATATAGCTGGGTAGGGCGGACAAATGACGGTTACCGTTACGATCACTGCTTTGTATCCAAAGAAATATCCAAGCGTGTTGTTAAATGTTGCTATATACATGAAACTCGTAAGATTCCGATTACAGATCATTCTGCGCTAACGCTGACCCTTGACTTTTAACTTGCCACCTCAAAACATTTTGTTGGGAAATTCTACGCGGTCTATGACAATCAGGTTGCGGTTAATGATGGCTTTGAATATAAATAATGGTATAGAAAACTGTCAAGTATCTGTATCATATACGTGTGCAAATAGTCGGTTTGGCTGGAAAGGATTGAGTATGCAATGCCTATAACGGTAAATGTTGCAGGGCAGGTTGGACAAATAAGGCTTCCCACTTCAAAGGCGCTATGGCCTCTATTTGAAACAGTTATTAATTCTATTCAGTCACTTGAGGAAAGTGACACAAAGAAAAAAGTGATTGTTATTGATGCTTTGCGTCCAGAACATACGCAGCTTAAAACTGGGGAACAGGGGCGTACTATAATGGCTAAAGAGCGAATGGTGGATGATGTGTAAAAAGATTTAAAGCACAAAGACACCAGCATAATAACCATGAGTACGCGCAACTAAGGAGAGCAACTGACTCTTAATCAGTGGGTCCTGGGTTCGAGTCCCCGATGGTGCACCAAAAAAGCCTTACGGAAACGTAAGGCTTTTTTCATAATGATTGCCGCTTTGTGTGAGTGCTTTCATTTGCCGCTGACTTCAACCCAAGTCAGCGGCTCTTTTTGTTTTGTAGGGGTGTAGGGGAGAAATTCATCCCTCCCGGAGATGCAACAACAGCCGCAAACGGCTCGGGAGGGTCATTCTTGTTGCCATGGACCGCGGCAATATGCTATACTAAAGAAAAAACAGAAGGGGAGGCACTGCGGATGACCCGCATTGCAATCGTAGAGGATGAGGCCGCCGTCCGGGAGCAGCTGGCGGGGTATGTGCAGCGCTACACGCGGCAGTATGGCACCCAGTTTGAGGTGACAATGTTCACCGACGGCGTCGAAATCCTTGAGGACTACCGCCCGGTCTACGACATAATTTTTCTTGATGTAGAGATGCTGCATCTGGACGGCATGGAGACTGCCCGCCGTATCCGCGAGCTGGACAGCGATGTGCTGCTGATTTTTATTACGAACATGGCGCAGTATGCCATCAAGGGGTACGCCGTCGGTGCGTTGGACTACGTGCTCAAGCCTGTGCCGTACTTTGCGTTCTCGCAGCAGCTGCAAAAGGCTGTGAACCAGCTGGCCAAGCGGACGCGGCATTATCTGGCTGTGCCGGTGGACGGAGGCATGCGCCGATTGGACGCTGCTACGATTTATTATATCGAGAGTGAGGGCCACCGCGTCCATTTTTACACCGAGGACGGCGACTTCTCCGCACCCGGCGCGCTGAAGGCGCTGGAGGAAAAGCTGGCGGGCCGTCTGTTTGCGCGGTGTAACAGCGGCTATCTTGTGAATCTCGCGCAGGTGTCGGGCGTGCAGCAGAACACGGTGCAGGTCGGCCCGCATGAGCTGCAGATCAGCCGTCCCAAGCGCAGGGCGTTTCTGGCCGCGCTGGCGGACTACATCGGGGGTGAGGGCGCATGATGACGCTGCCGGACATCCCGCGGCTGTACACGGCGCTGGCAGAGGTTCTTGCCGTGCTGGTCTACGCGCAGGCCGCGCCGCCCCGCGCTGCAAAGCCTGTGACCTATGCGGCCACGGCGGGGTGGGCCGCGGTGCTGGGCGTGTTTTTGCAGCTTACCGGCAGTGTGCCGCTGGCGTGGTGGCTGCCCTGCATGGTCGCGGCCATCGCGTGGCTGTACCTGTATCTGTGGGGCACGCGGGAGATGAATTTACTGGAAGCCGGCTACAGCTGCGCCCGCGCGTTCATTCTGGCGGAGCTGGCCGCCAGCGTGGAGTGGCAGCTCCACTGCGTACTCTGGCCGCAGCAGCGGGCTACAGCACCGCTTTCGGTACTGTTGCTGGCGGCGGTCTACACGGCGGTTTACGGCTTTTTGTATTGGTTTGAGCGCCGCCACGCTGCGCCCACGCGGCTGACCATTACCGCGGCGGCGACACTGATGGCTGTCGTCATGGCGGTCACGGCGTTTGCGGTCAGCAATCTGAGCTTTATCTCCGACAACGGTGTCACGATGAGCGTGATGAGCATTTTCTACATCCGCACGCTGGTGGACATGGCCGGCGTGCTGATCCTGACGGTGCAGCACGAGCAGCTGCGCGAAGCCGCCCTGCACAGCGAGCTGACGGCCATGGACAATGTCCTGCGCCGCCAGTATGAGCAGTACAGGCAGAGCAAGGAGAACATCCGCCTTATCAACCGCCGCTATCACGAGCTGAAAATGCAGATCGCGGCCATCCGGGCCGAGCGCGACCAGGCCAAGCAGGACGCGGCGCTGGCCGGGATGGAGAGCGGCATCCGTCAGTACGAGGCCGAGAACAAGACCGGCAACCCCGTGCTGGACACGCTGCTGACGGCGAAAACGCTCTACTGCCAGCAGCACGGCATCAATCTGACCTGTGTGGCGGACGGTACGCTGCTGCACTTTCTGACGACAGGGGAGATCTGCACGATTGTGGGCACGGTGCTGGACAACGCTACCGAGAGTGTGCTGACCGAGCCGGACCCCGAGAAGCGGCTGATCCGGGCCGCCATCTACGCGCAGAACGGCTTTGTGATGCTGCGGTTTGAGAACTACTGCGCTGACCCCGTGGAGCTTGGCCCCGACGGCCTGCCCGCCCGCAGCAGCCACGGCGGCTACGATTTAAAGAGCGTCCGCGCTGCCGCCGAGGCCCACGGCGGCACGCTGACCCTGCACTGGGAGAATGAGTGGTTCACGGTGCGGATTTTGCTGCCGCAGAAGTAGTAAGGATTGCGGCAGCGGAAACGACCCGCGGGCGGATATGGAATCCGCCCCTACAATGTAGGAATCGATGCTCGTCATCGACCCGGGAGCCTTGCGGCAGCTGCCATGCTCACCCCTGTAGCGGCGTCAACCTTCCCCCACAGGGGAAGGCTTTTTTGCTATGCCGCAATTTGCACAAAGAAGGCGCGGTTGTACTTGTACAAAATCACAACAAAATTTGCCCGGTCAAGCGGCAAAACTGCAAAGTATGCTTCAAAAACGGCAGCTTGTGCGAAAAATACGCCTATCGTGCCGCAATCTGCTACAATAGAATCGACGCAAAACATGGGCTCGCTTTTGACAGGTTTTATACTGTTTGAAGAGGAGAAAAATAAATGACAAAGCAACCCAAAGTCCGCAAGCCGCACCCCGTACTGCACGGGATCGGTCTGGTGCTGTCAGTGATCCTGTTGGTCGCGGTACTGGTCGGCACCTACGTTCTGTCCACGATGGCCACCATCATTGACAGCTTCATCGGCGCACCCAGCGGCCACTATTCCGACGCTGAAATTGCCGACACCAAGGTCAAGGCGGAAGCGCTGGCCGCTGATGTTGAGGCCGAGGGAACTGTCCTTGTCCGGAACAACGACAACACCCTGCCGTTGGCCGCTGACAACAAGAAGATCAACGTCTTTGGCTGGGCCTCCACTGCCTGGTTGGGCGGCGGTTCCGGCTCCGGCGGCGTGTCCGGCGTCAACACCGATTTGCTGGCCGCGCTGACTGCCTACGGCGTTGCGTACAACACCGAGCTGACCGATATGTACAAGGATTTCCAGGATGGCCGCGAGTACACCCGCACCCTGAGTGCCTGGCCCGAGCAGTCCGGCCGCCTGTATGAGCCTGACATCAACAACCGGACCTACTATACACAGTCGATGCTGGACAACGCCAAGAGCTTCTCCGATACGGCTGTTGTCGTGATCGGGCGTCTGGCGGGCGAGAGCAACGACGCCACCAAGCAGCAGTACAAGCGCACCGAGAAGGGCGGCGACATCGTTGTTGACGACACCCGCACGATGCTGGAGCTGACCACCGAGGAAGAGAATCTGCTGAACTACGTCGGCGCAAATTACGCCCATGTGGTTGTGCTCATCAACTCCACCAACGTCATGGAGCTGGGCCAGATCGAGACGATCCCCGGCATTGATGCCTGCCTGATTGCCGGTCTGTCCGGCTCCGAGGGCGCGACTGCCGTGCCCGAAGTGCTGTGGGGTGACCGCGAACCCAGCGGGCGTACCGCCGATACCTGGGCTTATGACCTGACCACCGCCGCCAGCTATGCGAACGCCGGTATGGAGGGTGTCGGTAAGTACAGCGCCGCCGACGGCCTCTACCCGGCAGACGGCACGACGAGCGGTAACCTTGACACGCCCTACGCCTATGAGCAGGTTTCCTATGTCGATTACGCCGAGGGCATCTACGTCGGCTACAAGTGGTACGAGACCGCCGACGCAGAGGGCTACTGGGACGCTGAGAGCAACGAGCACGGCACCGGCTACGACGCCGTTGTGCAGTATCCCTTCGGCTACGGCCTGAGCTACACCAGCTTTGATTGGAAAGTCACGGACGCCGCCGCCAACGGCAGCGCCCTGACGAAGGACGGTAATGTGACCGTCAAGGTTACCGTCACGAACACCGGTGACCGCGCGGGCAAGGACGTTGTCCAGCTCTACTATACCGCCCCGTACACGGCAGGGGAAATTGAAAAATCCAGCGTTGAGCTGGGCGCGTTCGCCAAGACGAAGGAGCTGGCCCCCGGCGAGAGCGAGGAAGTCACCCTGACGGTCCCTGTCTCCGACATGGCCAGCTACGATGCCTACGACGCCAACCACAACGGCTTCACCGGCTATGAGCTGGATGCGGGTGACTACATCTTCACCGTGCGCCATGATGCCCACGATGTGGACGACGCCGCCAACGCGACCATCACCTGCAGCCTGCCCGCAGGCGTGCAGTATGCCGAGGACACCGCCACCGGCAATGCCGTTTCCAACAAGTTTACCGGCAGCGACGCCATCGACGGCGTGAGCCTCGACGGCAGCGACTCCGCACAGAACATCACCTACCTGACCCGCGCCGACTTTGCGGGCACCTTCCCCAAGACGAACACTCCGACCCGTGCCATGACCGACAACGTCAAGGCACGGAACCTCTACACCGCCGACGATGCCAACGGCTGGATCAACGACGCTGATGAGGCTATTACCACCGGCGCTAAGAACGGCCTGAAGATCGAGGACAACGGCGAGACCACCGACCTCGGTTTCCGGCTCGGCTCTGACTTCAACGACCCCCGGTGGGATGCCCTGCTGGATCAGCTGACTGTGGACGAGATGGAAAACCTCTACATCAACGCCTACGGAGGCCTGGCCGAACTCAAGAGCGTCGGCAAGTCCAAGAGCAAGGACGCCGACGGCCCCGCCCAGATCGGCGGCTTCACCGGCATGGGAGCCGGCACGGGCTTCCCCAGCTCCAGCACGCTGGCCCAGACCTGGAACGCAGACCTTGCCCAGGAGGAGGGCCGCACCATCGGCACGCAGGCCCTGCAGAACGGCTACACCGGCTGGTATGCCCCCGCCACCAACATGCACCGCAGTCCCTTTAACGGACGTAACTATGAGTATTATTCCGAGGACAGCCTGCTGTCCGGCGTCATCTGCGGCAACACTGTGACCGGCGCAAACCAGGCGGGCGTCTACACCTATGTCAAGCACTTTATCTGCAACGACGGCGAGAGCGGTATCTACCGCGATTCCGTCTATACCTGGATGACGGAGCAGACCCTGCGCGAAACCTACCTGCGCCCGTTCCAGATGCTCGTCGAGAATTACGACGCAGTCGGCCTCATGAGCAGCTACAACCGTATCGGCGCTGTCTGGGCAGGCGGCAGTGAGGCGCTGCTGACCGGCATCCTGCGCGACGAGTGGGGTTTTGACGGAGCGGTCATCACCGACTACTGCGACCACCACAGCTACATGAACGGCGACCAGGCCCTGCGCGCAGGCGGCAGCCTGTGGATGGCGGGCTTCACCGGCGGCGAGATGGCCTTTGAGACCGGCTCCAACAGCTACCTGCAGGCCCTGCGCCGCGCCACCAAGGAAGCGCTGTACATGTACCTGCATGTCCGCGTGACCAACCGCGACTATGCTGACAGCATCGGCGACACCACCGCTGTGCGCCATGCGTTCACGACCTCTGCGTTCGGCTGGCGTCATCTGGTTGCCCTGATCGACATCGTGGCCGTTGTCCTGTTCGCCTTCGCCGTGCGCGGCGTCGTCATCGACGTCAAGCTCCGCAAGGCAGCCAAGACCGAGAAAAAGAACTTCTGATTCACCAAAGGAATGTGTTATCCATGAAACATGCAGATATTATTACCAAATTGACCCTTGAACAAAAATGCGCGCTGCTCTCCGGCGAGACGGTCTTTACGACCCGCGGCTACAAAAATGCGGGCATCCCGGCCATCACCCTGTCGGACGGCCCCAACGGCGTGCGCAAGCAGGCGGGCGCGGCGGACCATCTGGGCCTGAACCCCAGCGTCCCCGCGACCTGCTTCCCGACGGCGGCTACCGTGGCCTGCAGCTGGGATCCCGCCCTGGGCGAACAGCTCGGCCGGGCCATGGGGGAGGAGGCCGCCGCGCAGGAGGTATCTGTCCTGCTGGGGCCGGGCCTCAACACCAAGCGCAGCCCGCTGTGCGGGCGCAACTTCGAGTATTTCTCGGAGGACCCGTACCTCTCCGGCAAGCTGGCCGCGGCCTACGTGCGCGGCATCCAGTCCAACGGCATCGCCGCCTGCCCCAAGCACTTCGCCGTCAACAGCCAGGAGCTGCGCCGCATGGCGTCGGACTCCGTCGTCGACGAGCGAACCTTGCGGGAACTCTACCTGACCGGCTTTGAAATCGTCGTCAAAGAGGCGCACCCCAAGACCATCATGTCCAGCTACAACCTCGTCAACGGCACCTACGCCAACGAGAACGCCCACCTGTTGCAGGACATCCTGCGCAGGGACTGGGGCTTTGACGGCGCTGTCGTCACCGACTGGGGCGGCAGCAATGACCATGCGCTGGGCGTAAAGAACGGTTCTACGCTGGAAATGCCCGCCCCCGGCGGAGACGCGGTGCGCGAGCTGATGCAGGCCGTCGAGACCGGCAAAATTTCCGAAGCGGATGTGGACGCCCGGCTGGACGAGCTGCTGACGCTGGTACTGGACACCCACGCCGCCGTGGAAAACCACAGTCGCAGCTTTGATGCGGACGCTCACCACGCGCTGGCCCGCCGCGCCGCTGCCGAGAGCGCCGTCCTGCTGAAAAACGATGGCGATCTGCTGCCGCTGGCCGCAGGCGCAAGCGTGGCCGTCATCGGTGACTTTGCCGAGACGCCGCGTTACCAGGGCGCAGGCTCCAGCGCCGTCAACTCCATCAAGGTGGATACCTTTTTGGACTGCCTGAAAGAGAGCGGCCTGGCCAGCGTTGGCTTTGCCGCGGGCTTTGACCGCCAGGGCAAGCCGGACGATGCCAAAAAGGCCGAGGCCGTCGCGCTGGCGGAAAAGGCCGACACCGTGCTGCTCTGCTTAGGGTTGGACGAGATCAAGGAAAGTGAGGGTCTGGACCGCGGCGATATGAAGCTGGCCGACAACCAGATCGAGCTTTTGCAGGCCGTGCAGCAGGCCAACCCCAACACTGTCGTCATCGTCAGCGCGGGCGCGTCGCTGGAAACGCCGTGGCTGGCCCACTGCAGGGCGCTTGTCTACGGCGCCCTCGGCGGCCAGGCCGGCGCGGGCGCAATGGTCGATGTGCTGACCGGCAAAATCAACCCGTCCGGCAAGCTGGCCGAGACCTGGGCCAATGCCCACGCCGACACCCCCGCCAAGGACAACTTTGCAGGGGCGGGCCGCACGGTGCAGTACCGCGAGGGGCTGTATGTCGGCTACCGCTATTACCAGACCGCCGGTGTGCCCGTGGCGTTCCCGTTCGGCTACGGCCTGAGCTACACGAGTTTTGCCTACAGCGAGCTGAAAGCCGACGCCCGCAGCGTGACCCTGACCGTGACAAACACGGGCAGCCGCGCCGGTGCCGAGATCGTACAGGTCTACGCGGCCAAGCCCGACGCCCGGATCTTCCGCCCCGCGCAGGAGCTGAAGGCCTTTACAAAGGTCTGGCTGGAGGCAGGGGAGAGCAAGACCGTCACCCTGCCGCTGGACGACAAGGCGTTCCGCTACTGGAACACAAAGACCGACAGCTGGGAGGTTGAGGGCGGCACGTATGAGCTTCGCGTAGGGGCGAGCTCTGCGGACATCCGCCTGACCGCTGCCGTCGAGGTGAACGGTACGAGCGCACCGAACCCATACGCGGGCAAGGCGCTGCCGCACTACACCAGCGGCAAGGTGCAGCGCGTGCCCGATGACGAGTGGGAGATTCTGCTGGGCCGCCCCATCCCGGCGGATACCGTCAAAATTGACCGCAACATGACCCTGGGCGAGCTGAACCACAGCCGCAGCCCGCTGTGCTGGCTGATCTGGGCTGTGCTTACCGCACTGCTGAACGCCAGCTACAAGCGCGGCAAGCCGGACCTGAATGTGCTGTTCCAGTACAACATGCCGCTGCGTGCCCTGGCCAAAATGACCAGCGGTGCCATCAGCATGGGCATGGTGGACGGCATCGTGCTGGAGGCAAAGGGTTTCTGGGTCATCGGTCTGCTGAAGGTCATCGTCGGGGCCGTTAAAAACATCATCCTCAACGCGCAGCTGGAAAGCCGCCTGCGCAACAGCTGACAGGAAGGGCTGTCATGCAGCTTTGGAATACCTTTGCGGAAAAGCATCCTGCCGCAGCCAAGTGGGTGCGCGAGGGCGGCTTGTTCGTCGTCTTCCCGGAAGGGGAGGTTAAGAAGGCATAAGAATAGCCGAGCAGCGTAAAAACTGCTCGGCTTTGTTGTTTGTTGGTTGCGTGGCTTCCCCCTCGGGGGAAGGCTTAGGGCAACACCGCATAATTCCCGCCTTACGGCTTAAGCACCGCTCCGGCGGCTGCGGCACGGCATCTGCGTTGCCAAAATGCTCGATAATACACAAAGTATTATCTGCGCTTTTGGCTTAGCAGCTGCCGTACCTCGCTCGCCGTATCGGCACTTAGAATTATGCGGTATTGCCCTAGAAATTACAAATAATTCACCGCCAGGATCGCCGCACCCAGCACGACCAGCACAACGCCTGTCGCGCGGTTCAGCGTGGCAGGCTCGGCCTTGTTCGCGAACTTGGCGGCAATGCGCGCCCAGAGCAGCGTGCTCAGCACACAGCAGATCAGGCAGAACAGATCCGGTACACCGCCAATCGCAAAATGGCTGACAGAACCGGTGAAGGCCGTGAACGCCATGATGAAAACACTCGTTCCGACGGCAGTTTTCAGCTCATAGCCCAGCACGGAGGTCAAAAGCAGCAGCATCATCATGCCGCCGCCCGCGCCGATGAACCCGCAGATAAAGCCCACGCCCGCGCCGCAGAGAAGAGACTGCGCGAACCGCTTCTGTACGCTGACGGCGTTCATCGCGCTCTTGGTCGTCATGACGGGCCGCACGATGAACTTGACGCCCAGCAGCAGCGTCATGAACGTTGAGAAACCGCCCATCGTTGTGCCGGGCACGAGGCTGGCCACATAGCTGCCAACCAGCGTGAAGCAGAGCACCGACGCCATCATGACCGCGCCGTTTTTAATGTCCAGGTTGCCGCTTTTGCCGTAGGTGTAGGCAGAGATCGCACTCGCCAGCACGTCGCTGGCCAGCGCAATGCCCACGGCCATGTAGGGGTCCATCCCCAAAAAAGTAATGAGCATCGGGCTGATGACCGCCGCGGCGCTCATACCCGCAAAGCCTGTGCCCAGTCCCGCGCCGATGCCCGCAATAAAGCAGACGATGAATGCTACCAGATAGGTCATATTCTTACTCCTTGTTCAGCTCCCGCAGGAGGTTTTCATCCATGCGGCGCAGATAGTCCTGCAGCGTCTGCTGCTCCTGCGCCGTAAAGCCCGCAAACAGAGGCTCCAAGCTGCAGCGCTGGATGTCCGCCAGTACCGCGACCATCGGCAGGGCATCGGGCGCAAAGCCCAGCAACCGCTGGCGGCGGTTGTCCGGCGCAGGGGAGACCGTCAGCACGCCGCGCACGCGCAGCCGCTCCACCGCCGCCGATACATTGGATTTTGCCAGACCACGGTAGCGGCAGATGTCGCTGGCCGTGCGGCAGTCTGGATTGTTGTGCAGAAACAGCAGGATGTCAATTTCCAGCTGGTTCAGCCCGTACTGTACGGAAGCAGCTTCAAACCGCGCTGCATGGTACTTTTTGTAGTGCTGTACGTAGCTCAATATGGGCAGCAACTGCATCACTCCCTTGCAAGGCTCAAATGGAACAGTTCTAATTATAACCGTTTGCACAGCAAAAGTCAATCCTGCCTGTTAAAAAGCAAACATCAGAGAGGGACAGCCGCGCCAGGCTATACCGGATACACCGAAAAAAGAGGATGCGGACGGATCCGCACCCTCAAAATAAAAACAAACCCGAAACAATGCTTCACGAAGAAGATTGAGCTCGGATTTGCACAATATGGTGGACCTGGAGGGATTCGAACCCTTGACCTCTCGGATGCGAACCGAACGCTCTCCCAACTGAGCTACAGGCCCATGTCATTTCGACTTGATAAGTGTACCTCTTTTCTGCCAAAAAGTCAAGGGGGTAATGCAGATTTTGTTTGCAAGCGCCGGACATATCCTGTAACATACGAATTTATATTGTAACAGGTGCAATTCCGCCTGCATCTTGCGCTTCTCTTTATATAGTGCTATAATGGTACAAATCTTGCAGTGCCCGTATAAAAACGTATAGGCAGTGTGGATTGAATCCAGCGCGTGGGTTGAATTATAGTATTCTCATTAAAGGTACAAGAATTCAACCTATGTGGGGAGGAAACCTTATGCAAGGCAAGCTGATTGCAAGCTACCGGCGGGAGCTTTCTGCGCTGGATGACCTGCAATGCGCCGGAACCGTGACCTATACGCTGACACAGGAGGCGGATGCGTTTGTCATCACTGTCCAGCGCGACGGGGCACGGGCAGCGGCGTGTATGCTGTGTGAGATAGAGGAGGAGCGTGCGGGGATGCTGACCCGTTTTCTGTACGAAAACGCCGTGGAGCCTGCGCATACCTCCGCGGTACTGCATGACCTCTGTGGATCGAAGGTGGGCTGACATGGCGGTGTTGCTGCATGACCGTTCGGAAACAGCCGGACAAAAGCAGAGAGAGGCGCTCAGGCTGCCCCGGACCTCCGCCGTGGTGGCACTGTTTGCATTCAGCTCCCGCATGGATCGCGATTCCATGCGGCTGTTCGCCCGGACCCATGGGGACGAGGTTCGCGCCGCGGCCATTGCATCGACGGGGCAGGAGGTACTGGAGCTGCTGCACGGCGGCCTTCGCCCGCAGGTGCTTGTGCTCGACGCCCTGCTGACCAAGCCGTCCGTGACGCAGGTCTTGCAGGAGATCAGCGCGATGCAGCCGGACCCGGAGCCGGCAGTCCTTGTGCTGGTGCCCGTGCCGGAGGAAACCGCCGCGCGCAAGGCGCTGGGCCTGTTTGCCCAGTACCGGATCATGCTGCGTCCCTACGGGATGAAGAATCTTTTCGATGAGATCTACCGCATGGGCACAACGGACGACGAGCATCGGCTCTACCACCTGCGCCGCTGCTGTGAGGATGTACTGGATGACTTCGGCGCGCAGTCCACACTGAACGGCTACCGCTATGCCGAGCGGATGCTGCTCTACGCGCTGTACGCGGAGCGCCCGCAGAAGATCGGTGATTTGCAGCAGTATGTCGCGTCGGAGGAGAACATCGAGATCGGCACTGTGACCTCGGCGCTGAACCGGATGTCGGCGGGTATGTCCAAGCGCGGTGCGGAGCCGTACCGCGGACTTTGCCTGCGCTGCGGCCGCCCGGAAAACGGCGTGCTCTCCAACGGGCAGCTGTTTGAGGGGCTGCTCAAGGAGCTGCGCCGCCGACTGGAACCGACTGTATAAAACCGACTGTATAAATTAGGAAAGAAGGCGTTTTCCATGGACAGAAGGAACGAGGATACAGCACTGCTGGCCTTGCGCGGGGGATTGCGCGGGCGGTTCCGGCGCTCGTTTGACAGCATGGAGAACGCCTTTGAGGTATTGCAGGACCGCTTGCAACACGCGGTAAACCCGGCAGAGCGCGCCGAGCTGATGCCGCTGCTCGAGGAATTGCAGACGCAGCTAATTTGCCTGCGGCGGCTGGGGGACCAGGCGTCGGATGCCGCCACGGCGGCGCTGCTGCACGGCACTTGTGTGCCGCAGCCCATCGACCTGCTGGGGCAGCTGCGGGAATTTTGCAGTATTTTGCAGGAGGAGGCCGCGCAGTACGCGCTGCCCTTTACCGTGACGCTGCAGGCCGACGGGCTGGACGTGCTGCCCACGACGGGGGATGTCTCGCTGCTCAACGGTCTGCTGACGAACCTTGTCTCCAACACACTGGCCGCGGACCGTGCGGCGCACATTATGCTGCTCTGCACGCCGGGTAGGCTCTGCTACAGGGACAACGGCCCGGGTCTGCCGCCCGATGCCGCCGCCCTGCTGACCGAGGGGCAATGGAGCGAACGCCTGCTCCACGCGGGTGGGCTGGGCCTGCCGCTGGTTGCCGCTTACACAAGCGCCATGGGCTGGGCGCTGACCGTAGGGGAGGGGCCGGGTATGAGCTTGCAGTTCACGCTGCCCGCCGCGCCGCCGCTCGACGGCATGGTGCTGACCTCGCCCACCGAGCGTCTCGCTGACCGGCAGAACCGCCGCAGACTGATACGCCGGGAACTGGCGGTTCTGGTAGCGGATACTTCGATGCAGTAAGTAAAAGCGCTGTTCTTGGAAGGGAGCGGCGCTTTTTTGCTGCATGGCTTCCCCCTCGTGGGAAGCTTTAAGGAGACGGGCAGCCTCATTTTTTTTCCACACCGCTTTACTTTAAGCCCAAATTATTGTAAAATGTTATACAAAGAGAATGGTTTACTATGCCTGCACGGCACAGCGGACCGCCAAAATAACTACAGGTGGTGTTTTTTATGGCAATTCAGTATAAACGTATTCTTCTGAAGGTCAGCGGCGAGGCTCTGTCCGGCCCCAAGGGCACGGGCTTTGATGAGGAGACCATCGCCTCCATCTGCGCGGGCATCAAGGCTGCGCACGACCTCGGTGCCCAGATCGGCATCGTCGTGGGCGGCGGCAACTTCTGGCGCGGACGCTCCAGCGGCAAAATGGACCGCATGGACGCTGACAAGATCGGTATGCTGGCCACCGTTATGAACGCGCTGGCTGTCAAGGACGCGCTGCGCCAGCAGGGCGTGGACGCCGTCGTCATGACCAGCTCCTTCATGCCGCAGGTCGCCGAGTGCTTCACGAGCGACAAGGCCATTGCCGCGCTGGAAAGCGGCAAGATCGTCGTGTTCGGCGGCGGCACCGGCAACCCGATCTTCTCCACCGACACGGCCTCCGCCCTGCGCGCGCTGGAGATCGGCGCGGACGCCATGTTCAAGGCCACGATGGTCGACGGCGTCTATGACAAGGACCCCCACAAGTACGCCGACGCCGTGCGCTACGACACGCTGACCTTCACCCGCGTGCTGGATGAGCGCCTGGCCGTCATGGACTCCACCGCCGCGACCCTCTGCCGCGACAACGGTCTGCCCATCCTCGTGTTCGATCTGGGCCAGCCCGCCAACATTGCCAAGGCTGTCAAGGGCGAAAGCGTCGGTACCCTGGTCAGGGAATAAGACGCAAAAGCACAAATTGAAAAATTCATATTTTCCCCCTATACTATCTTAAAATAAGGAGAATTTCATTATGAGCAGCACGACGAAACCCTTTGAAGAAAAAATGAATGCCAGTGTCAACCACCTCATCCATGAGCTGGCCTCCATCCGCGCAGGCCGCGCCAACCCCGCCATTCTGGACAAGGTCACGGTCGATTACTACGGCAGCCCCACGCCCATCCAGCAGATCGCGGCTGTCGCCGTCGCCGAGGCCCGCATCCTGACCATCTCCCCGTGGGACCGCTCGATGCTCAAGCCCATCTCCAAGGCCATCCAGACCAGCGACATCGGCATCAACCCCATTGATGACGGCCAGGTCATCCGTCTGGTGTTCCCGGCCCCCACTGAGGAGCGCCGCAAGCAGCTGACCAAGGATGTCAAGAAGCAGGGCGAGGACGCCAAGACTGCCGTGCGCAACATCCGCCGCGACGCCATGGACAAGTTCAAGGCCATGAAGAAGGCCGGCGAGCTTACCGAGGACGACCAGAAGAAGCTGGAGGAAGAGACCCAGAAGCTGACCGACAAATATGTCAAGCTGATCGACGACACCTGCGCCGACAAGAACAAGGAAATCATGGAGGTCTGATCTCTCCATGAACGATAGCCTGTGCGGGCATGTCATGCGACACGCCCGCATAGGCTGTTATTGCATCATTGAATAAAACGATTCCGCGAAAGGAAACCACCGTTTATGAAGACCCGCATCATCACTGCCGCTGTCGGCCTGGGCGTTTTGGCCGTTGTGCTGGCGTTTTTTGACACCTTCCTGTTTGACTTGGTATTAAGTGCCGTCTGCCTGATTGCCATCCATGAGGTTTTTTCCGCTATGGGCTTTGGCAAAAAGCAGTGGTATCTCTATGCCGCCGCTGTGCCGCTGACGCTGCTGGTCATGCTGAGCACATCGCAGATGGTGCGCGGCCTGCTGCTGCCCGCGGCCTTTTTGACGGTGCTGTTCTACAACGTCTGTCAGATCGCCCACGTCAAAACACTGGATTTCGGTAAGCTGACGGGGTTTATCTACTTTTCGGGCGTCATCACGTTCTGCTTCTACTCGCTCATCCACTTAAAGCGGATGCTGCCCTTTGCAGAATATCGCTATGACGCAATTTATTTCATCCTGCTGATCCTCTGCTTTGCCTGGGGCGGCGACACCGCGGCCTACTTTGCGGGCCGTGCGTTCGGCAGGCACAAGCTGGCTCCTATCGTCAGCCCTCACAAGACCGTGGAGGGCGCTGTGGGCGGCGTGCTGGGCAGCATGGCTGCGGGCTGTGTGCTGACGCTCGCCTACTCGCTGCTGTCGGCCAAATACAACGTCATCAGCATTCAGGTGCAGCCGAAGCATTATCTGGTGCTGCTGGGCATGGGTGCCGTGGCGTCGGTGCTGGGCATTCTGGGTGACCTGTTCGCGTCGTCCGTCAAGCGCCAGGTCGGCATCAAGGATTACGGCACGATCTTCCCGGGGCACGGCGGTATTCTGGACCGCTTTGACAGCGTCATGTTCATCGCGCCCTTTGTTTCCATCGCGGTACGCTACTTCTTCTATCTGCTGTGAGGAATCGTAAAAATGAGTAAAGTCATCACACTTTTGGGCTCCACGGGTTCCATCGGCACCCAGAGCCTGGACGTCTGCCGTATGCACGGCTATGAGGTGTTCGGCCTGTCCGCCAATTCCAGCGTCGATAAGCTGCTGGCGCAGATCGCGGAGTTCCACCCGAAGTACGTCGCCGTCACCGACCCCGCCGCGTTTGACAAGCTCTCCGCCGCGCTGGCCGGGCAGGCCGACGCGCCGAAGCTGCTCAAGGGCGCGGAGGGGCTGCGCACACTGGCCTGTATGGACGGCGCGGGCACGGTGCTGAACGCCGTTGTCGGCATTGCGGGCCTCGACGCCTCGCTGGCCGCGATTGAGAGCGGCCACGATCTGGCGCTGGCCAACAAAGAAAGCCTTGTCACGGGCGGCCATCTTGTGACCGATGCTGTCAAAAAGCACGGCGTCCACCTGCTGCCCGTGGACAGCGAGCACAGCGCCATTTTCCAGTGCCTGCAGGATCAGCACAGCGCCAAAACGCTGGAGAAGATCCTGCTGACGGCCTCCGGCGGCCCGTTTTTCGGCATGACCACCGAGCAGCTGCGCACCAAGACGAAGGCCGACGCGCTCAAGCACCCGAACTGGAATATGGGCGCCAAAATCACGATTGATTCTGCGACCCTGATGAACAAGGGTCTAGAGCTGATCGAGGCCGCGTGGCTGTTCGGTCTGCCCGAGGATAAGATTCAGATCGTCGTCCAGCGTGAGAGCATCATCCACTCCGCCGTGCAGTTTGCGGATCATTCGATCATTGCGCAGCTCGGTGTGCCCGACATGCGCATTCCCATCCAGTATGCACTGACCTGGCCCGAGCGCCTGCCCAGCCCCGTGCCGGAGCTGGACTTCACCGCGCTGACCAAGCTGAGCATTGCAACGGCGGATGACGAGACCTTCCGCTGCCTCAAAGCCTGCAAAAAGGCTATCCGCAAAGGCGGTCTGGCTCCCTGCGCCGCCAACGGTGCGAACGAGGCCGCCGTTGCGCACTTCCTGCGCGACGAGATCGGCTTCCTGGACATTGGCCGCCTGGTCGAGGGCATCGTCGACAGTGATTCCTTCGGCGGCGACTACACGCTTGCCGACGTCCACGAGTGCGACCGCATGGCGCGAGCCTATGTGGAGGCACATATCTGATTGGAACTGCCCGGTAGGGGCCGCACATGTGCGGCCCTCAGCTTTCCGGCAGACTCCTGCCTGCCATACACGCGCGGGCCGGGCATGCCCGGCCCCTACAGCTCTACGTCCAATACTTTACTTGTGAGGTGCCTATGACTGCATTGCTGACCGGGCTGGCATCGCTGCTCGTGTTTGGCAGCGTCATTCTGGTGCATGAGCTGGGCCACTTTATGGCGGCGCGCCATTGCGGTATCCATGTCGAGGAATTTTCCATCGGCTTTGGCCCGTGCCTGTGGTCCACGACCCGTGACGGAACGACCTATTCTGTCCGCCTGCTGCCGCTGGGCGGCTATAATCTGTTCAGCCCCCTGCCTGACGAGGAGGACGACGAGGCGGACGAGAGCGGGGAGAGCGCACCGCCGCCCGCCCCGAAGCCCCGCAAAACCACGCTTTTCCCGCTGGTCGTCAGCGGCCAGAAATTTGAGGATGCCACCGCCTGGCAGCGCTTTTTTGTCACGCTCTGCGGTGCGCTGATGAACTTTATCCTCGGCGTCGCGGTGCTGTTGGTGCTCGTCCTTACCATGGGCAAGGTCGGCAGCACGACGATTGCGGATTTCAGCGAGAACGCCACAAGCTCCGCAGTCCTGCAGGAAGGCGACACGATTTTGCAGATTTGCAGCAACCCCTGCTGGACGGTCTACGACATAACCGATTGGTTTTACACCGGTGAGGAGGAAACCTACAACGTGGTGGTCCTGCGCGGCAGCGAGGTCCTGGAGCTGCAGGATGTGACCTTCACCCCGACGCGCGACGCGGACGGCAATGTGCTGTACGGCATGGATTTCCGCGTTGAGCCGATGAAAAAGAACCTGCGGCACGTCATTGTCATGACCTGCGATATGTATAGTTACTACAGCAGGGCTATTCTGGGCAGCTTTTTTGACCTGCTCGCCGGCAAGGTGGGCGTGGAGGAACTGTCCGGCCCCCTCGGCACGGTGTCAGCGGTCAACCAGGCCGTGCACTACGGCTGGCGGGAGGTACTGTCCCTGCTGGCTCTGCTGACCATCAACGTCGGCATCTTTAACCTGCTGCCCATCCCGGCGCTGGACGGCTGCAAACTGCTGTTCCTTGCGTGGGAGGGCCTGACCGGCCATCCTGTGCCGCCCCGCGTGCAGGGCGTGATCAACACGGCGGGTACGGTGGCGCTGGTGTGGCTGATGATTCTGGTCACGATGCACGATATTTCACGATTCTTATAAGGAGAACTACGATGCAGCGTCAATTAAAAAAAGAAGTCAAGATCGGCAACATTAAAATCGGCGGCACGAACCCCATTGCCGTCCAGACGATGCTGAATGTGCCCGTCAAGGATATTGCGGGCAACGTGGCCCAGGCAGAGCGCGTCGCCAAGGCGGGCTGCCAGATCGTCCGCGTGACCGTGCCCACCCCGGCGGACGCCGCCGTCGTGGCTGCCATTAAAGAGAAGGTGGACATCCCCGTTGTGGCGGACATCCACTTTGACTACCGCGCCGCGCTTGCAGCGCTGGATGCCGGTGCGGACAAAATTCGCATCAACCCCGGCAACATCGGGGATGATGACCGCGTCAAGGCCGTGGCCGACGCCTGCAACGCCAGAAATGTGCCCATCCGCATCGGCGTCAACGGTGGCAGCCTCGAAAAGCACATCCTGGCCAAGTACGGCGCTCCCGTGCCCGAGGCTATGGTGGAGAGCGCCATGTACCATGTGCGGCTGCTGCAAAAATACGACTTTGATAATATCGTTATTTCGATCAAATCCAGCAACGTGCCCCGCATGATGGCGGCGTACCGTCTGCTGGCCAGCCAGACGGACTACCCCCTGCACGTCGGCGTGACCGAGGCCGGCGGCAACCGCATGGGCCTCATCAAGTCCGGTATGGGCATCGGCGGTCTGCTGATGGAGGGCATCGGCGACACGCTGCGCGTCAGTCTGACCGATGAACCCGAGAACGAGGTCTACGCCGGGTATGACATCCTGCGCGCGGCGGGCTACGCCGTCGCCGGTCCCGAGATCATCAGCTGCCCGACCTGTGGGCGCACCCAGTACCCGATGATCGAGATCGCCAACGAGGTCGAGGCGCGTCTGCGGGACGAGGGCTTTAAGAAGCCGCTCAAGATCGCTATTATGGGCTGTGTTGTCAACGGCCCCGGCGAGGCATCCGACGCCGACATCGGCATTGCCGGCGGTAAGGACGAGGCCCTGCTTTTCATCCGCGGCGAGAAGATCCGTATGCTCAAGGGCGATATTGTCGGCCAGCTGCTGGAAGAAATTCATAAAATGTAACCAATAAAGCCTTCCCCCGCGGGGGAAGGTGGCCCCGCAGGGCCGGATGAGGGGCAAGCTATCCTCGGCAATCCGTTTGCGGGTAATGCCCGGCAACTTCGCCCTCATCAGTCCGCTTCGCGGACAGCTTCAGTCTCCGTGCCAAGAGCCGCCTACGGCGGTTGCACTCCGACACGCGCCTGCGGGCGCAGCCCCTCGGAGGAAGCCTTGTCTCTACACCCACTTGTGAGGTACCCCCATTTGAAACCATTTGTCACCCAGGTCTGGCCGCAGTTTACGGCGGACCAGCAGTTCTGCGCAGCGTTCGGCAGTGTGCTTGTGGACCGCGTGGAGCTTTACCGCACACAAAGACAGGTCGTCATCTGCCTGCGCAGTGCTGAACCCTTGGATCAGGCGCTGTGCGGGCGTCTTTGTGCGTCCCTTGCCGAGGTGTTCGCCGGGTATGAGCTGCAAGTCCGCAGCTACTTTGCCTACCCGAACATCACCCCCGAGGCCGTGCGCCTGATGATCGAGGAATTGAAAGAAAAGGGAATGCCGGTCAACGGCTTCCTCGATAAGTCCGAGCCCGTCACCTTTGGCGAGGACGGCATCACGGTCCACGTCAGCGCGGGCCGCCAGATCCTTGAGAGCGTCGAGCTGCCCCGCGTGCTGGCCGAGATGATCCAGGAGCGCACAGGAAGTCTGCCTGTCGTCCGCTTGGCCGATTCCGGTAAGGCGCGCACCGAGGAGGAGTTTGAGCAGTACCTGCAGGAGAAGGCCCCCGTTGTCAAGTTCGAGGCCAAGGAGACACCGCCCGACTTTACGATTGAGGGTCTCGCCCTCACGAACAAGCCGGTCAAGCTGTTCTACGGCAAGCAGTTCAAGCCCACCGACACCCGCCGCCTCAACGATCTGGGCGACGGCGGCAAGGTCACGGTCTGGGGCGACGTCTTTGCTACCGAGGTCAAGGGCAGCCGCCGCAAGATTTATTTTACCTCCATTACCGACTACTCCGGCTCCGTCAACCTCAAGGTCATGGGGGAAGAAGGCGCGGATATGTCCAAGTGGGAGGGCCTCAAGCCCGGAACGACCCTCATCGTCCGCGGCAACTATATGTACGACAAGTACGAGCATGACTTTGTCATCATGCCCTACGACGTTTTGCAGGTCGAGCGTGAGCAGCGCCAGGATACCGCGCCCGACGGCGAAAAGCGCGTCGAGCTGCACCTGCACACCAAGTCCAGCTCGATGGACGGCTTCAACGACCCCGGCAAGATCGTGCGTCTGGCGCACCGCATGGGCCACCGCGCCATTGCCATCACCGACCACGGCGTCTGCCAGGGCTACCCCGAAGCGATGCTGGCCACCGATGCCATCCACGAAACAGATCCGAACTTTAAACTGATTTACGGCTGTGAGGCCTACTTTGTCGATGACATGATCCCCGCAGTCTACGGCAGCGCCGAGATGCCGCTCTCCGGCTCGTTCGTCGTCTTTGACACCGAGACGACGGGTCTCGACTCCAACACCGAGCGCCTGACCGAGATCGGCGCAGTCTATGTTGAAAACGGCAAGATCAACGAGGAAAAGAAGTTCTGCACATTCGTCAACCCCGGCAAGCCGATCCCGCAGAAGGTCGTTGACCTGACCGGCATCAACGATGCCATGGTCGCCGACGCCCCGACGCCCGAGGAGGCCATCCGCGCTTTTAAAGAATTTTGCGGGGACAACATTCTTGTGGCCCACAACGCCCACAGCTTTGATATGCTGTTCATCCGCAAAGCAGGGGAGAAGGCGGGCGTCAGCTGGGACGAGAACACCTATATCGACACACTGCCGATGGGGCAGGCGCTCTTTCCGGGTCTGCGCAACTACAAGCTGGACACCATCAACAAGCACCTCGAGATCCCGCCCTTCAACCATCACCGCGCCGTCGATGACGCCATGGCGCTGGCCCGCATCTATGAGGTCATGCTGACCGACCTCGAAGAAAAGGACATCCATACGGTGGAGTCTATCAACACCGGCCTCGGCGGCAACAAAGAGGTGCTGAAAAAGAAATACTACCACCTTATTATATTGGTGCAGAATCAGGTGGGCTTAAAGAACCTCTACCGCATTGTCAGCGCCGCCCACACGCAGTATTTCTTCAAAAAGCCGCGCGTGCCCCGCAGCCTGCTGAATCAATACCGCGAGGGCCTGCTGCTCTCCCCGGCCTGTGAAGCAGGTGAGCTTTACAGGGCAATCGTGGCCGGTCAGCCCTACGAACAGCTGCTCCGCATTGCCGATTATTACGATTATCTCGAAGTGCAGCCGCTCGGCAACAATGAATTCATGGTGCGCAACGGGCAGGTGGACTCGATCGAGGCCATCAAAAACTTCAACCGCACCGTCATAAAGCTGGGCGAGGACCTGCATAAGCCGGTTGTCGCCACGGGCGACTCCCACTTTCAGGAGCCGGAGGACTGGATCTACCGCGCTGTTCTGCAGGCCGGCAACGGCTTCAAGGATGCGGACAATCAGGCCCCGCTCTACTTCCGCACCACGCCCGATATGCTGGAGGATTTCAGCTATCTGCCGCAGGAAAAGGCGTATGAAATTGTGGTGACGAACCCCAACAAGATCGCCGCGACCATCGACAACAACCTGCGCGCCATCCCCAAGGGCACCTACCCGCCCAGCATCCCGGGCGCGGAACAGGAGCTGCGCGACGACACCTGGAAGCATGCGGCGCGCGACTACGGCAGCCCGCTGCCCGATGTGCTGCAAAAGCGGCTGAAAAAGGAGCTGGACTCCATCTGCGGCCACGGTTACGCCGTTTTGTACGTCATTGCCGTGCGTCTGGTGGCCTACTCCAATGCGGGCGGCTATCAGGTCGGCAGCCGCGGCTCCGTCGGCTCATCCGCCGTCGCGCACTTTTCCGGCATTTCCGAGGTCAACTCGATGCCGCCTCACTATCTGTGCCCCAACTGCAAGCACAGCGAGTGGATCAACGACGGCGTACACTTTGACGGCTTCGACCTACCCGACAAGACCTGCCCGGTCTGCGGCAAGCCGATGATCGTCGAGGGCCACGACATCCCGTTCGAGACCTTCCTCGGCTTCTACGGCGACAAGGAGCCTGATATTGACCTGAACTTCTCGGGCATGTATCAGTCCCACGTCCACCGCTACACCGAGGAGCTGTTCGGCAAGGAAAACGTGTTCAAGGCGGGCACGGTCTCCGGTCTGCAGGATAAGACCGCCTACGGCTACGTCAAAAAATACCTCGAGGAGCGCGGCAAGACCGTCAACCGCGCCGAGGAAAACCGCCTTGTCATGGGCTGCACCGGCGTCAAGCGCACGACGGGTCAGCACCCCGGCGGCATGGTCGTTGTGCCGGATACCTTCGACATTTACGACTTCTGCGCCATCCAGCACCCGGCGGACGACGTCAAGGGCGGTCTGCTGACGACCCACTTTGAATTTAAATACCTGCACGATACGCTGCTCAAGCTGGATGAGCTGGGCCATGATGTGCCGACCTTCTACAAGTTCTTTGAGGAATACTCCGGCATTCCGATTGATTCCGTCCCGATGAACGACGAGAAGGTCTACAGTCTGCTGACCAGCCCCGAGGCCCTCGGCGTGACGGAGGAACAGATCGGCTCCAAGACCGGCACGTTCGGCATCCCCGAAATGGGCACAAACTTCGTGCGCCAGATGCTTCTGGATGCCCAGCCGAAGAATTTCTCCGAGCTGATCCAAATCTCCGGCCTGTCCCACGGCACCGACGTCTGGACCGGCAACGCCGACGAGCTGATCCGCTCGGGCACCTGCACGATTGCGGAGGTCATCGGCTGCCGTGACAGCATCATGCTGTACCTGCTGCGCAAGGGACTGGAGCCGAAGATGTCGTTCGACATCATGGAGGCCGTGCGTAAGGGCAAGGTCGCCAAGGGCGGCTTCAAGCCCGGGTGGGAGGAAGCCATGCGCGAGCACGATGTGCCCGACTGGTATATTGAATCCTGCCGCAAGATCAAGTATATGTTCCCCAAGGCCCACGCCGTGGCCTACCTGATGGCGGCCATCCGCCTGATGTGGTTCAAGGTCTACCACCCGGCCATCTTCTACGCGGTGTACTTCACGGTGCGCGGCGCGGATATTGACTATGAGGCCGCCGTGGGCGGCGTCCGTGTGGCGAAGCAGCACCTGCGCGACAACGAAAAGATCCCCAAGGACGAGCGCACCGCCAAGGACGATGACGCGCTGGTCAGCCTGCAACTGGAAAACGAAATGCTGCAGCGCGGCTGCGAGTTTTTGCCCATCGAGCTGGGCAGGAGCTACGCCAGCAAGTACGTGGTTGAGGACGGCAAGGTGCGTCTGCCGTTCACAGCCATCCGCGGTCTGGGTGATGCCGCCGCCGTTGCGCTGGAACAGGCCACGATGCACGGGCAGGAGTATATCTCGGTGGAGGAATTGCAGCAGGCCAGCGGTGTGGCGCAGTCTGTTTTTGACAAACTCCGCGCCGTCGGCGCTTTGGGTAATCTGCCCGAAACGAGCCAGGTGGATTTGTTCAGTATGATATAAAGGTGAGAGCGCAGAGCCCCTCAGGCCGAGCATAAGCGAAGGCCGGAGGAGCTCTGCCGCTTTGCCGTTGCCGCCAACTTGCCCCCTTGACAACCTACCTGATTTGCGCTATAATAGCAGTCACTGATGCGGGATTAGCTCATCCGGTAGAGTGACTGCTTCCCAAGCAGTAGGTGGCGAGTTCGAGACTCGTATCCCGCTCCAAGATACCCCGAGGCGTTTCGCTTCGGGGCATTTTTATTTGTGCAAAAAGAGGTGCCGACCATGCTTGACGCATTCCCAATCTATCACTGGTTCCACAACGGCAACCCGTATTCCGGGGCAGAGGGCGGTATGCGCTATGTCATCACCCCCATCAAGGTGCCCGACCCGAGCGACGAGAGCGGCAAGAAAAAGCGCGAGGCCCTCTGCGCCGAGGTCTGGCCCGGCCCGTGGAGCATCGAGCATACCGCCGAGGAAAAGATCGAGACGCAGCTGTTTGACGGCGATCAGGCGGGCTTGGATAAGGCCATCGCCTGGCTGCATGAGCGTTACACCGCCGAGGCAGACCGCTGGAAGGACATCCCGTCGATCCTCGACTGTGAGCCGGACCGCTGACGACTGATGAACACCTGCTGCACACCGCGGCAGGCGTTCATCAGTCGTCAGCGGCAGCATGGACCCGGCCATCCCGGTGCACAGCGTTGTCCTGGTGCAGCCCGCTGCACCGGAGAAATTGCAGCCCGGCGAGATCGTCGCCTACCGGAGCGGCAGCAGTGTTGTGATCCACCGCCTTGTGGAAAACCACATCGTCGAGGGCAAGCTTGTCACCAAGGGCGACGCCAACGCTGAACCCGACCCGCTGAAGGTCGAGTACGTCGGCGTGCTGGGCACGGTCACGGCGCACATCCCGTTCATCGGCATCTATGCCGGGGCGCTCAACACGCTGCCCGGCAAGCTGTACGCCTTCGGGTTTATCGTGGCCGCCGCCATGCTCTATCTGCTGGCGCATGAATTGAGCGAATAAGTACGAAGCCGCACCCCGCGCAGAGACCGGGGTGCGGCTTTTGCGTAAAAACGCGATTTGTACAAAAGCAGGTTGCACAAGACTGGCAAAGCGCGTACAATAGTGCTGAATGAGGCGATTTGTATGTGGTTATTGTACGCAGTCGGCTCTGCGCTGTTCGCGGGTCTGACATCCATTCTGGCAAAATGCGGCATTCGCAAAACGGATTCCACTGTGGCCACGGCCATCCGCACGATCATTGTGCTGATTTTTGCGTGGGTCATGGTGTTTGTGGTCGGCTCGCAGGGGACGATTGCCAGCATCCCGGCCAGAAGTCTGGTTTTCCTGGGGCTGTCGGGTCTGGCTACGGGTGCCAGCTGGCTGTGCTATTTTTATGCCTTGCAGCGCGGGCCGATCGATAAGGTCGTGCCCATCGACAAGAGCAGCACGGTCATGACGATCTTGCTGGCTGCACTGCTGCTGGGTGAGAGTGTGACCTTGACCAGAGGCATCGGCGTTGTGCTGATCGCCGCCGGCACGTTCCTGATGATCGAGAAAAAGGGCGGCGTCCAGAAAGAGGAAAACGGCTGGATGTTGGCGGCGTTCGGGTCGGCCATTTTTGCGGCGCTGACCTCGATCTTGGGCAAGGTCGGCATCACCGGGGTCGAGTCCAATCTCGGTACGGCGCTGCGCACCGGCGTGGTGCTCATCATGGCGTGGGTCATGGTGTTTGTGCAGGGCAAGCAGGGCCAGGTGAAGGCGGTGCCCAAAAATGAGCTTGGCTTCATCTGTCTGTCGGGCCTGGCGACGGGTGCAAGCTGGCTGTGCTATTACAAAGCGCTGCAGCTCGGCCCGGCCAGCCTCGTCGCGCCCATCGATAAGCTGAGCATTCTGGTCACGGTGCTGTTCTCCTACATCGTGTTCCATGAGCGCCTGAGCAGAAAGGCTCTGACAGGTCTGGCCGTGCTTGTCGCGGGCACGCTCGTCATGCTGGTATAAAATTTATCATAACGGCAGCACCTTTTCCTGCAAAGGTGTTGCTTTTTTTGCTGTCTTTTGCCATAATAAATATATATGCAATAGGCAGGCTTATGCAGGAAAGGAGGCACAGCAGATGGCGAAAATCGCCGTGGTCGAGGACAACGACGCCATGCGGGCGCAGCTCTGCGGGTTCATCGCGCAGTATGCGCAGGAGAGCGGACACCAGCTGGACGTGACCGCCTTCTCGGACGGGGCACAGCTTGTGGAACCGTACCGCCCCGGGTTTGACATCATCTTTCTGGATATTGAGATGCCAAAGCTCGGCGGTATGCCGACGGCGGAGCGCATCCGCAGGCAGGACCCGGATGTGGTGCTTGTGTTCGTCACCAACATGGCACAGTATGCCATCCGTGGGTATGAGGTCGACGCGCTCGACTTTGTGCTCAAGCCCGTCAGCTACTACCAGTTCAGCACCAAGCTGGAGCGCGCCTTGCAGCGCATCCAGCGCCGCCGCGGCGGGCAGGTGGCCTTGCAGGTCAGCGGCGGGGTGCAGCTGCTGGATACCGACGACATCCTTTATCTGGAAACGCGGGACCGCCTTTTGCACTACCACACGGCCACGGATACTTGGTCGGTGCGCGGCAGTCTGCTGAAGGCAGAAAAGGATCTGGCCGCCTACCACTTTGCGCGCTGCAACCAGTGCTATCTGGTCAACCTGCGCCACGTCAGGGGCGTGCAGGATGATCTGGTGCAGGTGGGGGAGGAGCGGCTGGAGATCAGCCGCCGCCAGCGCACGGCCTTTCTGGCCGCGCTGGCGGCCTATGTCGGGGGTGCGCTGTAGGTGGATACACTTCTGACATGGGTGGTTTGTGCTGTCGGCCTGTGCGGTGCGGAGCTGGCCTACTGGCTGCCGCTGAAAAAACGCAGGAATTTTACCATGCGCACCGCCCTGAATTTTATCGCGGCAGTGCTGTTTGCGCAGGTCATCATCTGGGCCAACAGCGGCCACGCCAAGCCGGCGATGCTGCTGGTGATTTACGGCGGTTATTTCATCTGGGCTGCGGTGTCAACCCATTTCTGCACGCTGCTGGACTGGTCGGCCAGCGCATATTGCAGCATTTGGATCGTCCTGACGACGGAGTCGGCCTATGAGCTGTGGCGCGTTCTGATCTGGGCGGCGCAGACGCTTGGAATGCGCCATCTGCCGCTGCACAGCACGCCGATGCTGCTGGGGCAGCTGGGCTTTACCATTGCCTGCTGTGTGACGGTCCGGTATACCATGGCGCGCACGATGCCGGAGGACGGCATCTACCACATCGGCCCTCGCCAGTTGGGCAGTGCCGGACTTCTGGGCGCGATATTCGTCTTTCAGTTTTTTGCACTGCAAACCAGTCTGCGCGTCGGGCTGCAGCCATCGGCGGTAGTCGCACCGTCGATGCTGACCCAGTTTTACTGCGTGACGCTGCTCTATTTACAGACCGAGCTTTTCAAAAAAGCGGCCATGCAGAAGGAGATGGACGCACTGAACCTTCTGTATGACCGCCAGCGCAAGCAGTACCAGATTGCACGGCAGAACGTGCAGATCATCAACCGCAAGTGCCATGAGCTCAAGGTTCAAATCGCCGACCTGCGCCGCCTGCAGCCCGACGAGGCCACAACGCGGAGCCTTGACGAGGCTGAGCAGGCGGCCCGGATGTACGACGCCAACGCTGCCACCGGCAATGAGGTGCTGGACGTGGTGCTCACGGAAAAGAGCCTGCTGTGTGAGGCCCAGCGCATCCGCCTGAACTGCGTGGCCGATGGCACCTGCCTTGCAGCCATCGAGCCGGGTGACCTGTACGCGCTGTTCTCGAACCTGCTCGACCAGGCCATCGACGCTGCAGCCCAGCAGCAGAATGACCGCCGCATGATCGACCTGCTTGTATGCAGGCGGCAGGGCTTTGCGGTCATCAACGTCATCGGCCCGGCGCTGTCCGGCAGCCAGTCCGACCACGGACGCCGCCACAGCTATGAGCTGAAGGTTGCCCGCCGTGTCGTGCAGAAATACAGCGGCACCATGGCGACAGAGCCCCGCGGAGAGCTGTTCGCCGTCAAGATCGTGATGCCGCTCACCAGGGGATGAAAGAAAAAATACCGCCTGTTTTTTGTGCAAGATGTACAAAGAACGGGCGGCCTTTTTTGTACCCCAAAAACCGAATATCCCGCCAGAAATACCACTTTTCGCAAACCTATTGCCAGAAATTTAACAGTTCTGTACAATACAGGTACAGTAAAAAACAACACAGGAGGGCGCAATGCGAAGCACGACCAAGCTGATGAAGAACTGGCAGTTCACCGGCCCTGACGGTAAGACCACTGCCGTGGACCTGCCGCACACATGGAACAACATCGACGGCCAGGACGGCGGCAACGACTACTGGCGCGGCACCTGCATCTACAAGACGCAGTTCACGGCGCCCGCTTTTGACAAGAATACCCAACAGGTCTGGCTGCAGTTTGAGGGTGTGAATGCCAGTGCCAAGGTCACGCTGAACGGGGTGGAGGTCGCCCGCCACGACGGCGGTTACTCCACCTTCCGCGCGGATGTCACGGCGCTGCTGGCCGACAGCAATGAGCTGATCGTGGAGGCGGACAACAGCAAAAATGACCGCGTCTACCCCCAGAAGGCTGACTTCACCTTCTACGGCGGCATCTACCGTGACGTCAGCCTGCTGGTCGTCAACCGGAACCACATCGCGCTGGATTACCTCGGCGGCCCGGGCGTGCAGATCACGCCCACTGTCAACGGCGCAAACGCTGACATCGAGGTCAAGACCTGGATGGAGGGCGACGGCGAGGTCGAGTTCTCGATTTACGACGCCGCCGGTGCCGAGGTGCTGACCGGCAAGGGCCGGGACACGACGGTCACGCTGGAGCACCCGCACCTGTGGGACGGCGTCCGCGACCCGTATCTCTACACCTGCGCGGTGCGTCTGGTGCTGAACGGCGAGGTACAGGACGAGGTACGTCAGCGCTTCGGCGTGCGCAGCTTCTCGGTTGACCCCAAGCGGGGCTTCTTCCTCAATGGCCGCCCGTACCCGCTGCACGGCGTCTCCCGCCATCAGGACCGCAAGGGTCTGGGCAATGCCATCACGCGCGAGATGCACGACGAGGATATGCAGCTCATCAAGGAGCTGGGCGCGAACACGATCCGTCTGGCGCACTACCAGCACGACCAGTACTTCTACGACCTCTGCGATGAGGCCGGTATGGTCGTCTGGGCTGAGATCCCCTACATTTCCGAGCACATGCCCAATGGCCGTGAAAACACGATCAGCCAGATGAAGGAGCTGATCGTCCAGAACTACAACCACGCCTGCATCGTCTGCTGGGGCGTCTCGAACGAGATCACGATCTCGACGAAGGACAACCGCGACATGCGCGACAACCATCATGTGCTGAACGATCTCTGCCATGAGATGGACAAGACCCGCCTGACGACGCTGGCCTGCTACGCGATGTGCGGCCCCTTCAACCCGGTAGCGCATATCACGGATCTCGTCAGCTGGAACCTGTATCTGGGCTGGTACGTGCCGGGCCTCTTTTTAAACGACCTCTGGATGGACTTCTTCCACCTCTGCTACCCGAACCGCGCACTGGGTTTCAGCGAGTACGGCGCCGAGGGTATGCCGAACCTGCACAGCAACCATCCCCGCCGCGGCGACCACACCGAGGAATACCAGGCCATCTACCATGAGTACATGCTCCGCTGCTTTGACCGCCACAAATGGCTGTGGGCGACCCACGTCTGGAACATGTACGACTTTGCCGCCGACGCCCGCGACCAGGGCGGCGAGCCGGGTATGAACCATAAGGGCCTGGTCACGTTTGACCGCAAGACCAAGAAGGACAGCTTCTACATCTATAAAGCGTGGTGGAGCGACGAGCCGTTCGTGCATATCTGCTCCAAGCGCTATGCGGACCGCACCGAGAATGAGATCGAGGTCAAGGTCTACTCCAACCAGAAGCAGGTAAGCCTTTATGTCAACGGCGAAAAGCTGAGTGAGCAGGAGGGCGAGCACATCTTCAAGTTCCGTGTCAAGCTGAACGGCGAGACGAAGGTCCAGGCCGTGGCAGGGGACAGCATCGACGATGCGGTATTCCGCAAGGTTGATGCCCCGAACCCGGACTACAAGCTGACTAAGAAAAAGTCCACCAGCGCAAACTGGGTGTAAATTTCGCCAAGCTGTAGGGGCCGCACATGTGCGGCCCGCAGCCGAATGGCAGACGAGCATTTGCGGGAAAGCCGCGGGCCGGGCATGCCCGGCCCCTACAAACCTCCCGGAAATCGCATCGTATTCTTTTGAAACACGCCGCACCGTGCGGCTGTTTTATATAAAACAAGGAGAAAAAGGTAATGGATGATCTGAAAATGCAAAAGCAGACCTTGAAAAAGGCCTACAAAAAGACCAAGCGTAAGCACATTACGCCGTGGAAGATTCTGGCAATCATCTGCGCCGTGGTGATGATCGTTTCGATCCCGCTTAGCATCCTTCTGCAAAAGTTCGACAACACCATGGCGGCCCGTTTCGGCGGCAGCTTCTGGAAGCTGCAGAACGAGGACGCCAACGCCCAGTATTACACCAGTGACTTCAACTCCGCCGAGGAGATGGTCAACTACGGTCTGGCTTTGACCCAGCAGGTCGAGGCCGAGGGCGCTGCCCTGCTGATGAACAACAACAATGCGCTGCCTCTGGCTGCCGACGCTAAGGTCAGCACCTTCTCCAGCAGCAGCGTCAACCTCGTGTACGGCGGCACCGGCTCCGGCAATATTGATGCCTCCACCGCCGACACCCTGCGCACCGCCCTCGAAAAGGTCGGTGTCACCGTCAACCCCACCCTGTGGGACTTCTACACCGTCGGCGCCGGCAAGGACTACGCCCGCTCCAAGAGCGGCACCGTCGCCAAATCCAGTGAGGTCACCGCCGAGGTGCCTTGGGATGTCTACACCGACGAGGTCAAGGACAGCGTTGCCCAGTACGGCGATGCCGCTATCGTGACCCTGTCCCGCGTCGGCGGCGAGGGTGCTGACCTTTCCTACGGCGAGGTCAACTATCTGGCGCTCGACGAGAACGAGAAGGCTATGCTGCAGAACGTTGCCGAGATGAAGAAGAACGGCACCGTCAAAAAGACCATCTTGCTGATCAACTCCGCCAACGCCCTGCAGGTCGATTTCCTCAAGAACAACGAGTACGACATCGACGCCGCACTGTGGATCGGTGACGTGGGCATCTCCGGCATCAATGCCGTGGCCGAGATCCTGACCGGCAAGGTCAACCCCTCCGGCAGCCTGGTCGATACCTACTGCTACGACAACTTCAGCGCCCCCGCCATGTGGAACTTCACCCCCACCACCTACGAAGGCTATGTCGAGGGCGGCGATGTGTCCGCCAAGGCTAAGTCCTACATGATCTACCAGGAAGGCATCTATGTGGGCTACAAGTACTACGAGACCCGCTACGAGGACTTCGTCACCGGCAACGGCAACGCAGGCGACTACGCCTACGGCGACATCGTGGCTTACCCCTTCGGCTACGGCATGAGCTACACCAACTTCGACATCAGCGACATGAACGTCAGCTACAATGCCGCCGATGACACCTACACCGTCACCGTCAAGGTCACCAACACCGGCGACATGGCCGGCAAAAAGACCGTGCAGGTTTATGTCCAGAGCCCCTACACCGACTACGACAAGGAAAACGGCGTCGAGAAGTCTGCCGTTTCTCTGGTCGGCTTCGGCAAGACCGGCATGATCGAGCCGGGCGCTTCCGAGACGCTGTCCATGACCGTCAACAAGCGCGACATTGCTTCCTACGACACCTACGGCGCCGGCACCTACATCCTCGACGCCGGTGACTACTACTTCACCGCCGCCACCGATGCCCACAACGCTGTCAACAACATTCTGGCTGCCAAGGGCTACACCGTGGAGTCCACCAACGGCAAGATGACCGCCGACGGCAACGCCGACCTGACCTACACCTGGACCGAGGATGCCCTCGACACCACCACCTATGCCACCAGCGAAAACGGCACCGCCATCACCAACCAGCTGTCCAACGCCGACCCCAACCTGTACGAGGGCATTGAGGAGACCGTGACCTGGCTGAGCCGCTCTGACTGGAACGGCACCCTGCCCACCGAAACCGTCAAGCTGGCCCTGACCGAGCTGCTCAAGAAGGACCTGAAGGACATCCGCTACGATCCTGCCGACTACGAGAGCGTTGATATGCCCACCCTCGGCGCCAAGAACGGCGTTAAGCTGTACGACATGATCGGTCTGGACTACAACGATCCCAAGTGGGACGAGCTGCTGGATCAGATGACCTTCGACGAGATGAACTCCCTGATCGGCGACGCCTTCCACTGGACCATGCCCGTCAAGAGCGTGGAAGCCCCCGGCACCCGTGACGAGAACGGCCCCCAGGGTCTGACCGCCAGCCTGCTGGGCAACGACAAGAGCCAGCTGACCGCCACCGCCTTCACCTCTGAGGACGTTATGGCTGCCACCTTCAACACCGAGATCATGACCGAGATCGGCAAGGTCATCGGCAACAACTGCCTGGAAGCCGACATCGCCTGCCTGTACGGCCCCGGCAACAACATTCACCGCACCCCCTACGGCGGCCGTAACTTCGAGTACTACTCCGAGGACGGCTTCCTGTCCGGCATGATGAGCGCCTACGAGGTCGCCGCCATTCAGGCAAAGGGCGTCCACGTTGTTATGAAGCACTTTGCCCTGAACGACTGCGAGCAGGACCGTATCGGTCTGGGCGTCTGGCTGAACGAGCAGGCTGCCCGTGAAGTCTACCTGAAAGCCTTCCAGGCTCCCGTCGAGGTCGGCAACGCCAACGGCGTTATGATCGCCTACACCCGCTGGGGCGCTGTCTGGTCCGGCGGCAACTACGGTCTGGTCACCGGCATCCTGCGCAACGAGTGGGGCTGCGAGGGTATGGTCATCACCGATAACGTGCTGACCCAGTATGTCAACGGTCCCGACGGCGTGCTGGCCGGTGTGTCCATCTACGACGCCATGATGTCCTTCGTCACCGACACCCTGCCCAAGTACAAGAACGACCCCGTCATCGTCACCGCCATGCGCGAGGCCTGCCACCACAACCTGTATGCCATCGCCAACTCCTGCGGCATGAACGGCGTGGGTGCCGACACCACCATCAAGGTCACCCGCCCGACGGTTGTCACCATGAGCATCATCATTGCCTGTGCTTCCACCTTCTTCTGCCTGCTGGGCATCGTGATGTGGATCATTGGCGGCATCAAGTTCCGCAAGACCGAAGAATACAAGGCCTACAAGGATTTCAAAAAATCCCTGAAAGCCGCTAAGAAAGCCTGATTTCTACAGAATTTCCGTAAGCTCCCCGCCGGCCCCGGCGGGGACTTTTGAGTAAGATTTCTTTTTCCACAACAAGGAGCAGCCCATGAGCGAAAATGCAAAAGCGTCCAGCGTCAATCGCGCCAAACTTTACCAGCTGGTACTGTTTCCGCTGAACAACGGTGCCACGAATGTTTATTACGTCCTTGTGCTTTCCTACATTGCCACCTTCGGCAGCAATGTACTGGCGTTGGGCACTCTGTTTGCCTCGGTCATGGTCACGGCCATGCGCCTGTGCGACGCCATCACTGACCCGATCATCGGTGCGCTGATGGACCGCACGAACGGTAAGTTCGGCAAATTCCGCCCGTTCATGGCCATCGGCAACCTTATCATGGCCGCCAGCATTCTGGTGCTGTACGGCATCACCCCGATGATCCCCGATACGATGATGTGGGCACGCTATGCCGCGTTTGTGGGCCTGTACTTTGTCTGGGTCATCGGCTACACCTTCCAGACCAGCTGCACCCGTTCCGGTCAGACGGTTCTGACCAACGACCCCAAGCAGCGCCCGCTGTTCACGATCTTCAACACCGTCGGCAGTCTGCTGGGCATGGGCGTTATGCAGTTCCTGGCTCCCATCCTTGCCAAAAACTATGAGGGCGGCTATTCCTCCGCGGGCTTCTTCCGCACGTTGGCCCCCGTGGGCATTGTGATGTCCATTGCGCTGACCATCCTGGCCATCATTGGCATCTGGGAGAAGGATCAGCCCAAGTACTTCGGCATCGGCGGCGAAAAGACCGAGAAGGTCAAGGTCAGCGAGTATCTGCAGATCATCCGGGAAAACAAACCCATGCAGCGTCTGATGATCGCGGGCGCGGGCACGAAGCTGGCGCTCTCCATCGCCAACAACACCACGGTTCTGTGCATGCTCTACGGCTGCATGATGGGTGCTTACGATGGGCTGTACCTGCCCATGATGGTGCTGGGCTACGCCTGCAGTGTGCCGTTCTTCATTCTCTCTGTGCGCACCAGCCAGAAGAAGGGCCAGAAGGCCAGCCTGACGAAGTATGTCAGCGTGGCGCTGGCCTGCTATGTCGGCGTGCTGGTCCTGTTGCTGCTGTGGGGTCACGGTGATGCATTCCATCTGAGCCTGCTGGGCGAGAATGGTCTGTCCATCAACCTGTACACGATTCTGTTCATCCTGTTCTTCGGCATCGGCTACGGCGCATACTACGCTACTGCCGACATGCCCATTCCGATGGTTGCCGACTGCTCCGACTACGAGACCTACCGCTCCGGCAAGTATATTCCGGGCATCATGGGTACGCTGTTCAGCCTGGTGGATAAGCTCGTTTCCAGCCTGTCCGCCACCGTCGTCGGCATTGCCGTGACCTTCATCGGTCTGAACAACCTGCCCACCCAGTATGACCCGTACACGCCGGGCATGAATGTGGTCGTTATCGTCCTGTTCTGCGCCATCCCGATGGTCGCCTGGGCGGCCACTCTCATCGCCATGAAGGGCTACACCCTGACCGGCGAGAAGATGAAGGAGATCCAGGCGGTCAACGCCTGCCGCCGCGACGCGGTTGCGAACGGCATGAAACTGGAAGATGCCATGGAAAAGTGGCAGACCGTCGACCAGCTGCCCGCGGAGTACCGCGCATAAGCTTTAACCCTGCGATTCTCTTTGTCCTTCCATAAACGCAAAGCCCCCGGCATCGTGAGGATGCCGGGGGCTTTGTTTAGTCGGCGTGGCAGGAAAAGAAAAGCCCCATGGCGGGATACGCCATGGGGGTTCTCTTTGGTGCGGAAGATGGGACTTGAACCCACACGTCATAGACACACGCACCTCAAACGTGCCTGTCTGCCGATTCCAGCACTTCCGCTTGTTGCATTGACTGCAAGAGATATTCTAGCACAAACACCCCGGAAAAGTCAAGGCTTTTACCGAAAAAAATTTTGCAAAATCCCTGCCTTGTAAAGACTTGTTGGGAATGGTAGAATAAAGGCAGCAAAAAAGGGGAGAACTGCCATGCAAAATTTAATTTTCAGCCTGAACGCGACCCTGCCGGTGTTCCTTGTCATGGTGGTGGGGTACGCGCTGGGGCAGCTCGGCTTTCTGCCGCCCGCGTTCTGCAAGGCGTCGGACAGGCTGACCTTTAAGGTGACTTTGCCGCTCATGCTGTTTCTGGACATGGGCAGCGTGGACATCCTGCACGACTTCCGGCCCAGGTTTGTGCTGTTCTGCTTTGCCGCCACCCTCGTCGGCATCCTGACCGTCTGGGCGGGGGCTAAGCGTTTTTTGAAGGACAAGACGCTGGTGGGCGAGTTCGTGCAGGCGGGCTACCGCAGCAGCGCCGCCGTGCTGGGCGTGGCGTTCATCCAGAACATTTACGGCAGCGCCGGCATGGCCCCGCTCATGATTTTGGGCAGTGTGCCGCTTTTCAACATCTTTGCGGTGCTGATCTTGATGCTGGAATCGCCCGAGCAGCGCGGCGTGCCTGACCCGAAGCAGCTCTTGCGCGGCGTGGCCACAAACCCGATCCTGCTGGGCATTGTGTTCGGCACGGTCTATGCGCTGTTGCCGTTCACGCTGCCGCAGATCGCAACCAAAACCATCAGCAGCATTGCGTCGTTGACCACGCCGCTGTCGCTGCTGTCCATCGGCGCGTCGTTTGAGGGGACAAAGGCCATCAAAAAGCTCGGCCCCACGCTGGCGGCGGCGTTCATCAAGACCGTGGGCCTTGCGGCGGTGTTCCTGCCCTGCGCGGTAGCGCTGGGCTTTCGGAATGAGGAACTTGTCGCACTGCTTATCATGCTGGGCAGTCCCACGACGCCGAGCGCCTATGTCATGAGCAGGAACATGGGCCATGAGGGCGTGCTGACCTCGAGCTGCATTGCCCTGACGACCCTTCTCTCCGCCCTGACGCTGACAGGCTGGATCTTTGTTCTGCGGAGCGGGGGATACTTATAACGGAAAAAGGCTTCCCCATCGGGGGAAGCGGACTGATGAGGGCCGCGTTGCCGACAATATCCCGTTTACGGGAAACAGCGCAAGCTTCGCCCTCATCCGACCTCGCTTCGCTCGGCCACCTTCCCCCGATGGGGAAGGCTTTTTGTTTTTTATGGCTTCTCCTCCGGCTCGGCTACGGGCACGCCGCGGTGCTCCACGGGCGTCGAAAAGACGATCTGCGTCCGGGTGCGGCCAAACTGCTGCAGGTGGTTGATGAACTGATCCAGTTCCTGTGTCGTACCGAACAGCACCTCTATCAGCATACTGTAATCGCCGGTGACGCAGTTGCATTCCACCACATGGGGGCAGCTCTGGATATAGGGGTAAAACTCCGGCTTACGCTGGGGGTCCATGTCCAGATTGATGAACGCCTTGACCATGTAGCCCAGCTTCGGCGCGTCGACCTGTGCCTGGTAGCCGGTGATGGTGCCGGAGCTTTCCAGCCGGGCCATGCGGGCCGACACGGCGGGGCTGGACAAAAACACATGGTCGGCAATTTCTTTTAACGGTGCGCGGGCGTTGTTTTGCAGAAGGTCGATGATTTTACGGTCAATGTGATCCATGGTAACACCTCGTTTTAGGCAAAAAGCTCCCGTTCGTGTGCGCCATTGCACCTGAACGAGAGCTTAGTCAGCTTTACTATGCAAAGAATTTTACCATACGGAAAACAAAAAGTAAAGCGATTTGCAAAATAAATTAAGTCGACAACCCGGCAGCAGCCCGTCTGCCTTGTGCCTCACATATCCGGGAACACATTCCGCGCACTGATAAGTGCATTGTTATAGTACATCTCAAAATGGCAGTGGGGACCCGTGGCAGCGCCGGTGGCCCCCACATAGCCGATCAGCTGCCCCTTTTCCACGGTCTGCCCGGCCTGCACGACAAAGGACGACATGTGGGCGTACAGCGTTTTGTACCCGTTGCCGTGGTCGATCTCCACATAGTAGCCCCAGCTCATGGTGGGGTGGTTGTGCCACTGGGCGGCAATGACCGTGCCCGCGTCAGCGGCATAGATCGGCGTGCCGTAGGGGGCCGTGATGTCCACGCCGCGGTGTCCATAGGGCAGACTGGCCCACCGGCTGATGCCCGAATATCCCGGCACCGGCCAGAGAAAGCTGCCTGTGCCCAGCCTGCCGATCATGCCGCTTTTCAGCCGCGTGCCGCGGTGGATGACCTCCGGCACGGCGGCCTGCACAAGCTGCACATCCACTACGCGGGTGCTGACAACCTCGCCCGCCACGGTTGTGATCTCGCTGGTGACAAGCTCGCTGCCGTTCTGCCCGGCCTGTACGGTCTCGGTTTTGCCAAAATCCAGCCCCGCGTCCTCGATGGTCTGGGTCTCAAACGGCAGCTCCCGGGTCACGGTCTCGTACCGCACGGCCTTGACCTGCAAAAGGTCATCCGCCCGCAGTGCGGCGGTCAGGTCGCGGTACGGTGTGATGGCCGCAGCAGGGTAGATGCCGTCCACCAGCCGCAGGGCGTGGACAAAGTCGGTCTGCACACCGTCGGTCTGCCACGGCGCACGCACAGCGTACAAAAACTGCCGCAGGTGGTCGCCCTCGTCGGTGACGAACCGCAGCGCGCCGTCCAGATAGACGGCGGTGCCCTCGGTGATCTCGCCGCCTGCGGCGCGCAGGATGGCATCTGCGGTCTCGCGCTCGGTCATGGGGCGGGTGTCGGCGTCGGCCATGACAAGGGTGTACGCGGGCTGGACGTTCCAGCCGACCACGCCGGTCAGGCGGGCCTGTACGTCGGCGCGGGCTGCGTCGAACGCCTGCTCGTCTGTGACATAGCCCACGACCTGCCCGCCGACCTCGACCCGCAGCACAAAGGGCCGCGCCAGCGCGGTGCGCACGAACCATGCCAGCACCCCGGCGGCCAGCAGCGGCACGGCGTATCCCGCCAGCTGCCGCGGATGGGTGAGCGCTGCTTTAAAGCTGTCCGCCGCCCGCACTGCGGGCCGCAGTACCACAGCCAGCAGCGTAAGCAACGCCCGCGCCGCGCCGTGTGCCAGCGCCGCCAGCCCGCGTCCAACGCGCACCGCGGTGTATTCCACATGGAAGCCTGTGTAGTATAGAAAATCTCCGAAGGTCAAAGCAATACACGTTCCTTTTAGCTTTCCCGTAGGGGCCGGGCATGCCCGGCCCTGCACCTTCCCGCAAGCGCCCGTCAGCGGGACACCTGCGGGCCGGGCATGCCCGGCCCCTACGCGGCATTTAATGCGTCGGCACAAACCCCAGCGGGTCTACTCTGCTGCCGTCCACGCGCAGCTCCAGGTGCAGATGATACCCGCCGCCCGCGCCGTAGACATTGCCGGTGTTGCCCACATACCCGAGCAGGTCGCCCTTCTGCACGGCGGCCCCCTGCGCCACGGCGATGCTGCTCATGTGGGCGTACAGGCTGTCGTATCGGTGGCCGTCGTCCGCGGTGCCGTGGCTGACCTGCACGCAGTTTCCGTAGCTGTTCATCGTCCGCGCGGCGCTGACGACACCGTCCGCAATCGCATAGATGGGCGTGCCGCCCGGCGCGGCAAAATCGGTGCCGCGGTGGGGGATGCCCCAGGGGTCCGGCTCGGCAAACTGCGTCGTGATGCGCCCGTAGCTGTCAAGCGGGCAGCGGAAGTCAAGGCTCGTCAGGTGCAGGTCCGCCGTTGTGTAGCGTCGGCTCTGCTCCCGCACATAGGCGTCCAGTGCGGCGGTGGCGTCCTCATACGCCTTTTTCGCGGCGTCGGTCACGGCGGCCTGTGCCTGGGCCGCGGCCTGCTGGGCGGTCAGTGTGCTGTTCGCGTCGAGCAGTGCGGCCTCCAGCGCGGTCTGCGTGTCGGCCAGCGCTGCCTGCTGCTGCTCGAGTGCCGCCTTGGCATCGGCAGCCTGCCGGGCAGCCTCGTCCGCTGCGGCGCGGGCCTGCTCCAGTGCGGCGGCCTCGGCGTCCAGCTCGGCCAGAACCGTGCTGTTCCGCGCGCTCATTTGCTGCAAAACCGCGTCGAACGTCAGCAGTTGGTACAGGCTTTTGGCCTGTGCCAGCAGCCAGACGGCTCCGCCGCCGTCCAGCCGCTGCATCGCGCGCAGCTGCTCACGGCAGACGGCCAGCCGCGCGTCGTACTCGGCCTGCTTGGCGTCCAGTGCGGCGCGGGCGGCGTCCGCCGCGGCCTGCCGCTCGTCCAAAACGGTCTGCGCATTTTGCACGGCGTCGGTCACGGCGGTAATTTGCCCGGCCAGCTCGGCGGCCTGTCCGGTCAGGGCGGCAACCTCGCTCTCGGTCTGCGTCTGTTCGTTTTGCAATTCTTCCAGGGCCGACTGTGCGGCTTCGTACTCCTGCCGCGTCTCGGTCTGCTTTTGCGTTAATTCGCCCTTTTTATCATCCGCGTAAGCGGTCAGGCCCGAAAAAAGGGTACAAAAAAGCAGCCCCGCCGCCAATACAGCGGCGGGGAAGTGCCTGTATTTCATCTTGTTACTCCGCTAATAGGGCAGTCCCGGTCAGGTCTGCGGGCGCGCCGTCCTGCCGTGCCTCAAAGTGCAGGTGCGGCCCGGTGGAATTGCCGGTGCTGCCCACATATCCCAAGACCTGGCATTGAACCACGGACTGCCCGGCAGAGACGAGCGACGACTTCATGTGCTGATACTCCGTTTCCAGCCCGCCGCCGTGGTCAAGCACGACATAGTTGCCCTTTTCAACATCGTAGTCGGCGGCGGTCACGATACCACCGGCAACGGCGTAAACCTCCGCGCCCTCCTCAGCGGCAAAGTCAATGCCGGGGTGGCCGTTTTCGGGGTCATAGCCGCTGACCTGCGGCGGGGGCGCGACCGGCAGGGTAAAGAGATCCACGCCGGAAAGGGCTGCGGCTCCATCGGCGGCAGTCACCTGGTCGGAACTCGCATTGCGCACAGCTTCGGCCAGGATTTCATCTGCCTTTTCCTGCGTCAGTTCGGCGGCATCGCTGCCGTCGTAGGCGGTAAAATAGCGCGGCTCCACCAGCGTGCCGTTGACATGCATCTCAAAATGGCAGGCGTTGCCGGTTGTGTAGCCGGTATGCCCCACGTACCCGATGACCTGACCGGCGGTCACGGTCTGCCCGGGCACAACGGCGCAGGACTTCATGTGGGCGTACAGCGTGACCCAGCGCAGCCCGTCGGCGTCGGTACCGTGGTCGATCTCCACAAAATTGCCCCAGCTGTAATGCTCCTGTGCGGCCAGCACAACACCGTCCGCGGCGGCGTAAATCTCGGTGCCCTCGGCGGCATGCAGGTCGTCGCCCCGGTGGCCGCTGTCCTTGCTCATGAAGCGGGAAATGTATTTGTACTGCACCGGGCAGGCAAACCGCGGACTGTTGGCGGCGTCACTTAACGTCGGCAGCGTCGCGGCGGGCATGGCTGCAGGCGTCTCCGTGGGCGCAGGTGTCGGTGTCGGCGCTGCAGTCTCGGCAGTGGCGGCGGGCGGCTCCGGCGCGGCGTGGGCTGCCTCTACCTGCGGGCGCACCATGCAGGCTGTCACGCTGACGCCCACGGCCACGGCGCAGAGCGCCAGTGCCCCCGCACCCAGACGGCGGTAGTGCAGCAGGTGCACAATGCGCTCCTTCACGCTGCCCTGCCCGAAGGCAAGACTTCCGGGTGTTCGGATGGGACGTCCCTGCATGGCAAACTGCAGCAGGCTCTCACAGTAGGTGCTGCGCTCGGCCAGCGTGCAGCCCTGCACGGCTGCTTCGTCGCAGGCGGCCTCCATGTCGTGCTCAAAGGCGCGCAAGGCCAGCCACGCCAGCGGATTGAACCAGTGCAGGCAGACGACGGCATAAAACAGCGGCTTCACCAGCGGGTCGCGGCGGCGGATGTGGGTCCGCTCATGCAGCAGCACAGCCTGCCGCGCCGGGCCTTGCAGGCTGTCCGGCAGGTAGACGCGCGGGCGCACAAAGCCCAGTGTGAACGGCGTGGGCACGCACGCCCCGCCGTAGCAGCCGTCGGGCGTTTTGCAGGCCAGCGCCACACAGCGCTTTAATTTCAGGTAGCCGATGCCCCCGCGCACAGCCAGCACCAGCACACCGACCAGCCAGACCGCCGCCAGCGCGTGCCACGGCGTCAGCCGGGCGTACCAAGGCAGCGGGGCCGCAGCTGCGGCTGCGGCGGGGGCAGGGGATAGCAGCGGCAGCTCGCCCAGCTCCTGCACGGTGTCGGCGGCAGCGGCCAGCGGGGCGCTCTCCGGGCGGGGCAGCTTCAGCGGGATGCCCCACGGCAGCACAAACCGCAGCCCTACGGCCAGCCACAGCCAGCACAGGAGACGACTGGGCGCATGGGCGCGGCGCAGGGCCCTGCAGACCAGCCACGCCGCCAGCGCGGCCACACCGCCGCGGGCGCTCAACAGCAAAAAGGCAAGAACGGTACTGCGCATGGCTATTCCTCCTTATAGCGGGCGGCGTCGAGCAGTGCACGGATCTCGGCGGCCTCGGCGTCGCTGATGGGCTTTGAGTTCAAAAACGCGGCCACGAACCGCGGCAGACTGCCGTCAAAGGTCTTGTCCACCACTGCGGCGCTCTCGGCCTGCTGGACGTCCTCCTTCTTAATAAGGCTCGTCACGCGGCCATCGGCGTTTTGCAGCACGCCGCGCTCACAGAGCTTTTTTAAAACGGTGTAGGTCGTGCTTTTTTTCCAGCCCAGCCCCTCGGCGGCCAGCGCGACCAACTGCCCGCTGGGCAGCGGCTCGTTGTCCCACACAAGGCAGGCAAAGCGGTATTCGCCGTCAGCAAGGCGAAGCGGTTCATGATTCAGCATAGGGAAAGCTCCTTTTGGTTTATTGCAATAGACCTATCTCTGCCTATAGTCTACTACGATAGACCAAAAATGTCAATAAAAAATCCCCGCCGGTGGTGCACGGTGGGGACATCAAATCCAGAAATGGAATAAAAATTTATGTATTATTCGATGCTTTTGAAATTTTTATCCCTTATCCGTAATTTCTGAGTTCGCCCGCTGGGAAATTTCCATTATAATATAGGGAGTAAATTGAAAAGGAGTACCCAGCGATGCGAGCAATAAACCTGAAAACGAATCATCTTACCGCGCCCCTTGGCATGGATGCCGGGCCGCTGTTTTTGTCTTGGCAGTGCGTTGACGGCGTGTGCCAGACTGCCTATGAAATTGAACTGACCGCGAACGGCGAGACTGTTTGGCACAGCGGCAAGGTGCAGAGCGCCGCCGTGCACGCCGATGCCCCGGCGGTGGGCGGCTCCCGCTTGCGCGGGTGCTGGCGCGTGCGCCTGTGGGACGAAAACGACACCCCCGGCGCGTGGAGTGAGGCGCACTTTGAAACGGGCTTGGCGCAAAGCGACTGGCAGGGTGAATGGGTAGACCCCGAAACGGAAGAACCCGACATCCCCGGGGATGATGCCATCAACGCCTTTGCCCGCCCCAACTGGGAGCGCAAGCAGGCGGAAAAAGAAGCCGCAGGCAAGGGCGCAGCCGAGCCGTACAAGCCCCATCGTCCGGCATCGTACCTGCGCAAAACCTTTACTGCAGCCAAGGGTGAAGCGCGGCTGTACATTACCGCCAAGGGGCTGTATGCGGTATGGCTGAACGGTGTACGTGTCGGGAATATGGTTTTAGCTCCCGGCAGCTTTACCGGCAACAAGCACCTTGCGGCACAAACATACGATATAACGCGATATTTGCGTGACGGCGAAAACAAGCTGCTGGTTGCCCTTGGTGACGGCTGGCACCGCAGCACAGGCGGCGTTGACGGTGACCGCGACTTGTTCGGTGATACGCTGGGCGTGCTGTTTCAACTGGAGGTGGACGGCCAAGCCGTCTGCGTTTCTGACGGCACAATGCAGGCAACGCAGTGCGGGCCGATCCGCCAGAACGATATGCAGCAGGGCGAGGTCTATGACGCACGGTTCGAAGGCAGCTTGACCGGCTGGCACGGCGTGCGCGCCTACCGCGACGACCTGCCCATCACCGGCATGAATACCGTGCCGATTCTGGAACACGAAGCCTTCCCCGGCAAGCTGCTGCAAACGCCCAACGGCGAGACCGTGCTGGATTTTGGGCAGAATATCGCCGGCTATGTGGAGATGGCGCTGACCGCCCGCGCCGGGCAAAAGGTCAAGCTGACCTGCGGCGAAGCGCTGGACGAAAACGGCAACTTTACCCAGGAAAACTTCCAGGACCGTGCCCGCCACAAGGAGGGCGGCACCGCCCAGATGCTGGAGCTTGTCTGCAAAGAGGGGAAAAACCACTTCAAGCCCCACTTCACCATCATGGGCTTCCGCTACGCCAAGGTCGAAACCGACGCCGACTTGACCGATGCCGTGTTTACTGCCCACGCCGTCTACTCCGATATGGCGGTGACAGGCAAATTTACCTGCGGAAATGACGCGGTGAATCAGCTTGTCAAGAACAGCATTTGGAGCCAGAAGGGCAACTTCTGCGATATCCCCACCGACTGCCCGACCCGCGAACGCGCAGGCTGGACAGGGGATATGGGCGTGTTTATTGAAACCGGCCTGACCCTGATGGACTGCTACCCCGTGGCGAAAAAATGGCTGGCGGAGTGCCGCCTGAACCAGTACCCGGACGGGCGCATGGCGAACATTGCCCCGCCGAACGCCCGCCCCGGCTATATGACCCCGATGCTCTGCATGTCGGCAGGGTGGGGCGATGCGGCGATTCTGGTGCCGTATGCCCTGTACAAACGCACGGGTGACCGCAAAATTCTGGCGGACAACTACGAGATGATGCAGCGCTGGTATGCCTTTTTGCTGGGGCGCGCGCAGCAGACAACCGATGAGCAGCAGGGCGGCGACTACGCCAAGTTCACCGTTTTAAACGGCATGGACTACGGCGAATGGTGCGAGCCGGGCATCACCCCCATGCAGGCAATGATGAACCCGCGCAAGAGCGTCGGCACGGCGTATCTGGCCTACTCCGGACGCTTGCTGGCAGAAGTAGCGGATGCACTGGGTAAAGCGGACGAGGCTGCCAACTACCGCGATACCGCCGCCAACGCTGTAAAAGCCTACCGCGCGGCGTTTACCGAGAACGGCGTTATCAAGTCTGACCGCCAGTGCGAGTATGTCCGCGCCATTGCCTTTGCCCTGTTGGGTGAGGACGAAAGCAAAGCCGCCGCCGCAACGCTGAACCAGATGGTCATCGAGAATGGTTATCATCTGAACACCGGCTTTTTGTCCACGCCGTTTTTGTGTGATGTGCTGGCAAAATACGGCTATGCGGACACCGCGTACAAGCTGCTTTTGCAGCCCGATGCCCCCGGCTGGCTGTATGAGGTCGGCAAGGGTGCGACTACCGTATGGGAGACATGGACGGGCATTGACGAAAACGGCAAGCCCCACGAATCCCTGAACCATTACAGCTACGGCGCGATCTGCGGCTGGCTGTTCGGCGGCGTGTGCGGCATCCGGTACACGGACGGCGCACTGACGATTGCACCTACGCCCGACAAATCGCTGGACTGGGCAAAAGCCACCTACGATTCCCCAGCCGGGCGCATTGTAAGCGGCTGGCGGTATGACGGCGATGTGGTAACCTATGAGTTTGAGATCCCTGCCAATCTGACCGCCGATGTCACCCTGCCCGATGGGCGTAAGTTTACCCTTGCCCCCGGAAAGCACACAGTATAAGAAGAAAGCGCCTGCCCTGCCGTAAAACTTACGGCAGGGCAGGCGCTTTGATAAACTGGAATTTTATTCTAATGCTTTTTTAAATCCAAAACAAATTGCTTTTGATGTTTCCTCAAATAGGATTTTACAAAAGGCTTCATAAACCACTTTTTAGGTATCACATTCTCTGTAAAATCAACTTGTGTTTTATTTCCCTTTGCCATAAAAACACCAATCCAATGTCCTGCCATATTGCTATTTTCCATGTCAAATTCCCAGCGTCTATATGGCTCAACAGCAGTGATAGAAAATGTAGTTGCATATCCGTCTTTCGTATATTCAATAAATTGTTTCTCATTAATGATTTCTGTTTTGCTTAAATCACTTCGCCATGAACTATATTTATCAACAGCAAAGACAATATCCCAAACTTTATGAATATCATTTTCAAATATCGCCTTTATGTTTGAAACTGCCATTTTTATGCCCTCCAAATTCCGATTTATTGCATTAAGTATACCACGCAGAAAATGTAAAAACAACGGATTATACAGCATACCCCCTGTCCCGGTATGGGCAGGGGGGCTTATTACATATGCTTTTCCAAATATTCGGCGCTGACCTGCAAACTTTTGACGGGGGAGTTATCCACCCAGTTGCGGTGGCTTTCCAAAATCACGGCATCTACGCCGACGGAAAGCGCCTGCGCCATCAGGCTGTCGAGGTCCATATTGCCGGTACCCAGCTCCATGCTGTCGGTTTTCAAAATCGGCGTTACGGCGCTGCCCGAAATGCGGGTGCCGCGGTCGTTGATATGCCACAGCTTCATGCGGGTCCCCAGACGCTGCATCCACGCAAGGGCGTTGGCGCCGCCCTCGGTAAACCAGTAGCTGTCAAACTCAAAGTTGACGAACTGCGGGTCGGTTTCCTCCAGCAAAATGTCGTAGGCACGCTTTTCGGCGTTGACATGACGCAGCTCACAGTTGTGGTTGTGGTACAAAAGCTCCACGCCCTCGGCCTTCAGCGCCTCACCCGCCTTGTTCAGCCGTGCGGCAAGGTCGTGCATCGTGGCTTCATCGCCGTAATCAAAGCGATACATTCCGGTAATAACGACATACTTAGTGCCAAAGCTTTTGGCTTCGTCCGCCACCGCTTTGGCATCACGCTCCAGACTGCCCAAATCGGTGTGCAGGCTGACGACCTGCAGCCCCGCTTCTTTGACCAAAGCGTGCCAGTCGAGATTGCCGCCCTTGCCCACGGGCATACCCGCCGCCTTGGTCAGCAGCCGCACCATAAAGCCGATGGGGTGGATCATAAACCCGCACAGCTCAATGCCGTCATAGCCTGCGGCTTTCATGGCGGCCAGCGTCTGCCGTGCCTCGTTTTCGTTGCTTAAAACGGTTCCCAGCATAAATTGCTGGACTGCCTTTGTGGGCATGGTTCAGCCCTCCATCTTGATAATTTTTCCCGTTGTGATGCCGTTTTCGTTGAAGCTGTCCACGCAGACATAATAGGTCTGCCCGGCCATCAGCGTGGAAAGCGTGACCTCATCGGCATCATAGACAAGCCAGCTCTGGTACAGCTTATCCGGTGCAATGCCGTAGCGCACATTGCAGCCCTGCGCGTTCTCGATGTGCTGCCAGCTGATTTTGCCGTCCAGCGCATCCACGCGCACGGCTTTGGCGTCGGCTTGGGCAGGGCGGTCGCCCTCGACGTCGCCGAACACCCGCAGCCCGCTGACACGCAGCGTCTGGCCGTAGGGCAATTCGCCGCCCGTCACGCGGACATACCGCGCACGGATGCCGTCAGCATATTCATAATAGCCGTTGGAGCATTCGCGGGCGACATCCTCGCGCAGCGTCCATACCTTGCCGTCCAAGCTGGTTTCCACGGTATAATGCGAAATCTGCGGGCGGGTTTCGATGTGGCGGGTCTTGCGGTCATCGCCGTAGCTGTCAGCAGGGAAGTCCACCGCCAGCGCCTCGTCCGCCATATTGACCTGAACCGCCCGCACATCGCAGTCCCTGCCCAAATCCACGCACAGCCATTCGCCGGGCTGGTCGCTGCCCGCGCTCCACCAGCGGCGGCAATCCTCGTCCACGGCATTCACCGGGTCGCTGCCCTCGGCGGTGGAAGAAGCCGTGACGGCCTTGCGGTAGCTTAACAGCATCCACTTAGGCTGCTGGCTGGCGGCGTCAAATTTGCCTGCCGGGATTTCATGCGGATAGTCGGCAAAATTCTGCTTGCAGTAGAGCACGCCGTCCTTGTCAAACCCGGCAGGGAACAGCCCCACGCGGCGCTCAAAGTCGTGGTTGACCGAAATGCGCATCGTGGATGCGTGCCAGTAGTTGCCGTACTTGTCGGCAATGGTGCTGCCGTGTCCGGCACCCGTCATAAACCCGCCCGGCTTGGCGGAAAACGGGTTGGACGCCTGCAGCGTGAACGGTCCCAGCGGGGACTTGGATGTGTACACGCCGTCGGCGTAGGTGTTGTACTGGGTGCCGGGGCAGGCGTATTGCAGATAATACGTACCGTTGTGCTTTGTCATAAACGCGCCCTCGATATAGGGCTTGCCGACGGCGTTGAACATAGCGGTCAGCACTTCGGCGTTCAGCCCCGGCATCTGCGCCATCTGGGGCGGCAGCTCCAGCTTGCCGGTTGCCTCGTTATAGAACGGCTTCATGGACTTGTAAAGCACGCTGCTCTCTTTATCCACGATCCCGTTGTTACCGGGGCGCTCATAGCCCAGTTCTTCTTCGCGCCCGAAAATCAGTTCTTTCTTTTCTCCGATGGGCGTCATGGTATCGGGGTCAAGCTCCACGCCCCAGATAGGGGACGTGTTGGAGCAGCCCCAGTAGAAATAGACGCGGCCATCATCGTCCCAGAACATGTCGGGGTCCCAAAAGTCGAACGGGGCGCTGACCTCGGTAAACGGCTCGGTCAGCGGGTTCGCCGTGCGTAAAATCGGGCAGTTGCGCCCCTTGCGGCTGGCAGAAAAATACAGGTAGTCGCCGACTTGGCGCACATCGGGTGCGTAGTCGTAAATCAGCAGATCGGGGTCGGCGTGGAAGTCCCAATGCAGCAGATCGTCCGAGTACCAGAACCCTGCCGACATAGAAACAAACAGGTAGTATTTGCCCTTGAAGTACACCAGCGTCGGGTCGGCGCCTTCGCGGAAGCCCGCGGCGCGCTCACCCTCCTTCATGTGCTGGTAGCGGTAGCCCAAATCCAAGGGGTTGCAGTAGGTTTTCATCGTATTACACATCCTTTTTGATGCCCTGCAAAACGCGGTTCAGCTGGCGTATGCTCTCGGCATCTGCACCGGCCTGCTTGAGCATTCCCTCCACGGTCATGCGCTGCATGGCGCGCTCCATCATGGCAACCAGCGCCGGGTTATCCTTGACGGCGGCAGCTACATCACCGCGGGCGGCAGCCGCCTTGTCGGTGATGGCCTTCAAAACGGGCCCCACCTTGGCATCCGCCATGGCAGCGGCCATATTGTCCTTGACGCTCCAGCAGGTTTCGTCCGGCTCACCGTCAAACCAGTTGTTCACGACCTGACGGTTGGACATAGCGTAAGCGGGGTTCGGCTCGGCAGCCTTGTTGACCAGAATCACGCTGGAATACGCCCCCGCACGGGCCTCTATGCTGTGCTTGCCGGTGATGGGCACATTGAAAACAAACACTTTGTCGCCTTTTTTGTTTCGACAAGGTGCCCGTCCTTGTACAGAGAAACCTCCGGCAGGTTGGAGTATACTCTGACCTCGGTCACATCCTCCGTGCGGTCCACATAGCGGCTGCCGCAGGTATGTACAAAGGGCTGCTTGGTCCAGTAGGCCTTGTACAGGTAGAAGGCGTCCTTCTTGATTTTGCGGTCAAAGGTGACAAGTCCTTTCTGGTTCTCGCCGTTTTTGCCGCCCTCATCGCGGCCATCGGCAGCAAAGTCGAACATATTCCAGACATGGGTCGCCCACAGCCACGGGCGGTCGGCAATCATTTTTGCCATGTGCTCGTGGTAGACGCACTGGTAGGTTTCGGTATAGTCGCCCTTTTCGGGGTGGGCGCTCTGGTAGGCGGGGTTTGCGTCCGCGCCGTACTCCGAAAAACCGATGCAACGGTCGGGATATTTGGCGTGGTAGGTATCAAAAAAAGTCATCGTTCTGGTCAAGCTCGCCCAAGTACCAGCCAAAATACAGGTTGTAGCTGTTCACATCGGGAATTTCCAGAATCGGGCTGGTAATCTCCAGCATAAAGACATTCGCCATCGTGGTCGGGCGGGTCGGGTCGAGCTTGTGCGCCAAATCATTCAAGGCGCGGTGGTTTTCCAGCAGCTCCTCATTGACAGGCGATGCGGCAGTAATTTCGTTGGACAGCCCCCAAACGGCAATACAGGGATGGTTGTAGTTCTGAACAATCAGTTCTTCCATCTGGGTCAGCGTGTTGGCGCGCCCGTTGTGCATATGCATTGTGATGTAGGGGATCTCGGCCCAGATGACAAGACCCTTTTCGTCGCACAGGTCATAGAATGCCTGCGCGTGCTGGTAGTGGGCAAGGCGGATGGTGTTGGCGCCCATCTCCAGAATCAGCGCCATATCCTCTTCCATCATCTCTTTGGTGATGGCTACACCCGCACCCTTGCGGTCCTGATGGCGGGAGACACCGCGCAGGGGATAGGGGTGGCCGTTCAAAATGAAGCCCTTCTGCGGGTCAATCTCAAACTTGCGGCAGCCGAAGCGGGCGGTCTCGGTCTCGCCATTGTCCAGCCGCGCAGTCACGGTGTAGAGATACGGGTCATCAAGACCGTCCCACAGGCGGGCGTGCTCCAGCGTGAACACGGCTCTGGCGGTGCCGTCCTTGACGGCACCGCTCATCTGCTGGCCATCCAGTGTGAAGGTGACACTTTCGGCACCCACCACAGCGGCCTCCACCGTCACTTCACAGCGGCGGGCGTCGAGGTCCGTGACAATCGGCGTGACCTTGACGGGCACAGCGCCGTTTTCGGCAAGGGCAAAGTGTGCAGCGGGCACAACATGCAGCGTTACATCGCGGTAAATGCCGCCGTAGAAGGTGAAGTCGGCCTTCTGCGGGTAGACGGTATCGTTGTCGCTGTTGTCCACATTCACGCGCAGCAGGTTGCTGCCGTTGCGCAGCGCATCGGTAATGTCCACGCAAAAGGCAGAATAGCCGCCCTTATGCTCAGCGAGCTTTTGCTCGTTCAGATAGACCTCGGCGGTCATGGCAACGGCGTCAAACTGCAAAACGGCGCGTCCGTTTTCCGGCAGGACGATGTCAGGCAGCACGGTGGTGTAGCAGCAGGTGCCGCGGTAGTAGTCATTGCCACCGTCCTGCCCGTCGATGGCGTTCCAGGTGTGGGGCAGGGTGACGGGTTCGTCGTGTCCTTCTTTGGAAAAAATCCAGTTCTGGTTCAAAAGAATTGTCTTGCTCATAGAATGACTCCTTATGGGTGGTTTTAACTTCAAAGAACCGAAAAGGCTGCAAACCCTTTCGGCTTTGGTTAATGGGCTTACTGAAGCTGTTTTTTATAGAACTCAGACTGCGCAGCAGCCTTTTTCTCGGCAATGCGCTTTTGGACGTTGACCATTTCCTCCTTGGTCAGCGGGCATTCGCGCATGGCAACCAGCGTAATGACCCAGCCGATGAGGGGCAGACCGAACTTGAGTGCCATGGTCATCCAGAAGATGGCCGGGGTGGAAGGATCCGTGGGCTGAGGCATCGTGGTGGTGTAGCCCAGCAGTGCAACAGCGCCGGTTGCGATGACGGCGGCAAAGGAGGTGATGAGCTTATCGACTAGGCTGTAGGTGCCGGAGACAACAGCAGGAACATAACGCCCGCTGCGGTCCAGCTCAAAGTCAATGGCATCCGCCATATACGAGGTGTTGGAGGTGGTGATGCACATATTGGAACCGTTCTGCAAAAGGGTCAGCACCACATAGAGAATCATGGAGGGGCTGCCCATAACGCCGATTTGCGTGGGGTCAATGACAATGAAGAACACGACCAGAACGGCGGTGATGACCATGCTGATGCAGGTGAAGTTGACAATGCCCTTTTTGCTGCCGTGCTTGCCGACATACTTGGCACCGAACGCTGCAAAGAAGATGGAAGGGATCATGCTGATAACAGTCAGAATGGTGGCCAGACCCATATTGCCGATCAAAATACCGTTGAACAGCGTGTTGATGATGGCTTGGCTGGCCACCTGCTGTGCCAGCTTGTCAGAAGCGTTGGAGGCAATGTAGCACTGCAAGGGTTTGTTGTGCTTGAGAACCTCGACAACGTCGGACATTTTCAGCGGTTCGGACTTTTTGGTGCCGACAAAGTTCTCAGGCTTGTCGAAAGAGGAAACACCGAGGCAGACCAGCAGGGTGCCGATGGCGGCAACGATCAGGGTGATATTGCAGGCGGCGGTCAAAAATGCCTGGTTGTAGGTGCCGCCGCACTTGGGCAGCAGCACAACATTCAGAACCATGGACATAGCCATGGGAACCATGTAGTTGAATACCGTGGTCCATACGCCGATGGTCGGGCGCTGGCGCGGATCATTCGTCATGATGGCGGGAATGGTCTGCGCAGTCATGTTGGTGATGGTGTAGCCGATGATGTAGACAATGTACAGCAGGGCAAACACCGGCAGGCCCAGACCCTTGGACGAGAAGCCGGTGAACATTCCGTAGAGGGCGAGTGCCTCAATTAGGAAGCCGGCAACCATCAGGATGCGCAGCTTGCCGAACTTGGTGTTGACGCGGTCATAGACAAAGGCAAGCAGGGGATCGGTGATGCCGTCCAGAATACGGGAGCAGGTCAGAATAATGCCAACGGCAGCGGTCGTGATGCCGTAGCCGATGCTGGCGGAATAACTCGCCATGCCGATGAGGGAATAGACGCTCATACCGACAAGGCCGTTGCAGGCATAGCAGATGATTTGCCAAAGCTTGGCGCGGCGGTATTGTACGCCGTCAACTTCTGAAGCAGTGGGTTTCTTTTTGAACATTTTGTTTTCCTCCTAAAAATTCCGCGGTGTTTTTTCTCACTGACACCACTATACCAGAAGCAAAACGGCAGCAGGGGATAAAAATCAGAAGATGAGGAACAAAAATTCACGCATTATTTCAAATAACACGGAATATTGTCCTGCTTTGCTAAATAATGCCCTCGTGGCTTGCGCTTGTTATGTTATGATACAGGTACAGAAGTCAGACTGTCGAAAAACGCTTGTAGGGGCGAGCATTGCTCGCCCGTGCCCGTTTGCCTTGCAAAAAAAACTGCCCCGGAAAATGCGTTGCTGCGGTAAGTTGGCGGGCGACCAATGGTCGCCCCTACGCACGCAATAAGGCAAGAATGCAATTTATTGACGGTCTGAGAAGTTTCTTGATTTGCTTTAGACAGCACAGGTAAGGAGAAAATTATGCAGAAATTTGAAAAAGGTTTCTTTGTCGGCGCGGCCACTGCCGCCCATCAGGTCGAGGGTAACAATATCCATTCCGACTACTGGGCGCAGGAGCAGCTGCCGCACACCAGCTTTGCTGAGCCGAGCGGCATCGCCTGTGACCATTATAATCGGTATGAAGAGGACATCAAGCTGTTGGCAGACGCCGGGCTGAACGCCTATCGCTTTTCCATCGAGTGGGCGCGCATCGAGCCGGAGGAGGGCAAGTTCGACCCTGCCGAAATCGAGCATTATCGCAAGGTCATTGCCTGCTGCAAAGCGCACGGCGTTGAACCTGTTGCGACGCTGCTGCACTTCACCAGCCCCAAATGGCTGATTGCCAAGGGCGGCTGGGAGGCTGAAAGCACGGTCGAATATTTCAAGCGCTATGTCAGCTATGTGATGGAGCAGTTGGGCAGTGAGCTTCACATCGTCTGCACCATCAATGAGGCGAATATGGGTCTGCAGCTGGCGGCTATCTCCAAGCGGTTCCGCCTGATGGCAGAGAAGGCCGCCAAGGCTGCTGCCAATGCAGGCAAATCTGCCGAGGGCAGCGTGCAGGTGGGCATGAACTTCCAGAAGATGATGGAGAATATGAAGTACGCTGCCGCTGAAAACGCCGCCGTGTTCGGTACGCCGCAGCCGAAAATTTTCGTCAGCGAGCGTACGCCGGAGGGCGATCTGCTGGTTCTGCGCGCTCACGCCGCCGCGCGGGAGGCCATCAAGACAATCTGTCCCGAGGTCAAGGTCGGTCTGACCCTCTCGCTGCATGACCTGCAGGCCCAGCCGGGCGGTGAAGCCTTTGCCGCCGCTGCGTGGGAGGAAGAGTTCACCCACTATCTTCCTTATATTAAGGAGGATGACTTCCTCGGCGTGCAGAACTACACTCGCACGCTGTACGGTGCGCATGGGCAGTTGCCCGCACCGCAGGGGGCCGAGCTGACCCAGATGGACTACGAGTTTTATCCGCAGGCACTGGAAAATGTAATCCGCAAGGTGGCTGCCGACTTTAAGGGCGACTTGATAGTGACCGAAAACGGCATTGCCACCGCCGATGATACCCGCCGCGTGGCGTTTATCGAGGCCGCATTGGCTGGTGTGCAAAACTGCATCGCTGATGGTATTCCGGTCAAGGGATACTTCCACTGGAGCCTGATGGATAACTTTGAGTGGCAGAAGGGCTATGCTATGAACTTTGGCCTGATTGCCGTAAACCGCGAAACGATGGAGCGCACCCCGAAGCCCAGCCTTGCGGTGCTGGGCGGATACGCCAACGCCTAAGGCAACACCGCATAATTCCCGCCTTACGGCTTAAGCACCGCTCCGGCGGCTGCGGCACGGCATCTGCGTTGCCAAAATGCTCGATAATACACAAAGTATTATCTGCGCTTTTGGCTTAGCAGCTGCCGCACCTCGCTCGCCGTATCGGCACTTAGAATTATGCGGTATTGCCATAAGAATATCAGTGGTTGTCTGTACGGCAGCCACTTTTTTGGTATACTGGTATAAAAAGAGGGTGACTCGATGGATGTTTTTCAAAATATGGAGCTGTTTTCTGAGCTGATCCAGTGCGGCGGCAACATTTATACATGGTGCTATAATGCCGATGGCAGTCTGCTGCAGAGCAACTGCCCGGAAGCGGGGTTCCTTTCCGGCGCATTTGAGATATTCGGCTGCAAGAAAAAAATGCTGGACTACGGCAGCCGGCACACAACGCCGGTCACGCTCGGCACGGCCATTGGCATGACATGGGCAGCTGCCTTTGAAAAGGACGGCAGTGTGCTGAAACGCGCCTGGGTCATCGGGCCGGTGTTTTATCAGGATGTTTCGCTGCGCGGGATTGAGCAGGGGCTGCAATACTATAACCGTCTGGAAACGAGCGTGGCATGGACCATGCAGCTGTACGAGGCGTTGAAAACCGTCCCTGTGCTGCAATGCACGGTCTTGCACCGCTACGCGCTGATGATGCACTATTGTCTGACCGGCAACCACCTTGCGATCAGCGACATCAACAGCGAGTTTTTGGCGCAGGTGCGCAATACAGTGCAGCAGCCCGCTCACGATCGCCACAAGGTCTGGATGGCAGAGCAGGGACTTCTGCAGATGGTGCGCACCGGTGACTTGAACTACAGGCAGGCCCTTTCCGCCAGTATGGGAATCAGCGCGGGTGTGCCGGTGCGCAGCGATGACGCTTTGCGCCAGAGCAAGACCAGCATCATCGTGTTTACCTCGCTGGTATGCCGTGCCGCCATCGAGGGCGGGCTTTCGCCGGAGGAAGCCTACGCGCTGGGGGACAGCTATATCCAATCCGCTGAAAATGCAAAAACATTGGAAGATCTTGAACCGCTCGGCCTTATGATGTATGACGACTTTGTCCGGCGCGTGCATAAATGCCGCACCAACCCGCATCTCAGCCAGCAGGTGCAAAAGTGCGTGGACTATATTGAGATGAATCTCGATAAAAAAATACGCGCTGCAGATATTGCAGCGCTGGTGGGCTATACGGAATATTATCTGACCCACAAATTTAAAGAGGAGACGGGCTTGAGCGTGACAGATTACATCAAATTTGCCAAGATCGAGCGCGCCAAGGTTTTGCTGAAAAGCACCGACCAGACCGTGCAGGACATTGCCGCTGCGCTTTCTTTCAGCACACGCAACTATTTCAGCCGGATTTTTCAGGAGGTCACAGGTCAAACTCCGATGGAATACCGCGAAAAGTAAGTGCTTATCCAAAAAACCTCTGCGGGGCAGCGATTGCCTTGCAGAGGTTTTTGCGTCTTATTCTTTTGTCAGCGCCCGCGCCATTTTGACCACGCGGGAGGCATTGATTTTTACCTGCTCCAGCGTTACTGCGCCGCTGTCGATGCCCTGCAGCAGATTGTCGTAATCACCCTTGTTGCCAGGCATAAACAAATCGCCGCCTGCCGCAGCCACAAGCTGTGCCTGCGAGTCGCGGTTGGCAGAGCGTGCGTCCCCGGTCATCGGCGTGACCCAGTCGGTCATGACGATACCCTCATAGCCGAACTCGGCGCGCAGAATATCCATGATCAGCCCGCGATGCTCGGCGGTGTGGGTGCCGTTCAACAGGTTGTAGGAGGTCATGACGGCCTTGGGCTGGGACTCCCGCACGCAGATGCCGAAGCCCTTTAAGTAAATTTCCCGCATGGCGCGCTCCGAAACCATGCTGTTGTTGCGGGTGCGGTTGTACTCTTTATTGTTGGCGGCATAGTGCTTGATGGTCGTGCCGCAGCCCTTGTGCGCCTGCACGCCGCGCGTCATGGCTGCTGCCATCTTACCGGAAACGAGCGGATCCTCCGAGTAATACTCAAAATTGCGCCCGCAGCGGATCGAACGATGGATGTTCAGCGCCGGGGCAAGCCACAGCTGCACGCCGAAGCGCTCCATCTCCTCGCCCACAATGTCACCGCACTGCTCCACAAAAGCAAGGTCAAAGCTCTGCGCCAGCGCGGTGCCGATGGGAATGGCCGTGCAGTATTGGGTCTTGATCTCGCAGCCGGCCTTCGGCTTGCCGTTGCCGCCCATCAGGCTCATCACCAGCTTCATCGGGCCGGACAGCATTTCCATAATGGAATCCGGCATCGAGGCATTGCCGACAGCGTGCTTGCCCTTGCCGTCCTCATAATACTCCTTCGCAAGGCGCAGACCGGCAGGGCCGTCGGCCATGATCAGCCAGGGAATGCCCTTGACAGTGCTGCAACTCTCACCCGCCGCACCGCAGACATGGCGGCCTGCTGTGCCGATCATCGAAGCAAAGCCCTTTGCGTTCGGATCAAAATTGCCGATCAGAAGCAGGGCGGCGTCCTCCTTGGTCAGGGCGTCCACCTCGGGCAAAATTTCCTCGGTGCGGGCATAATCTATCGTTTCACAGACAATCGAGGCCGGGTCGATTTCGATGACCGGCACACCCTCCGGGCGCTCCATCACGGCGGCAGGGGCGGTAAGGTCGGTGAAATCCGTGCTGCCCAGCACATTTTTTGCCTGCAGGGTCGTGACGGTCTTGCCCAGATGCAGGACGGCGGCGGGGACGGTTTCGGCGCTGCTGACACCGACACGGACAAGGTGATCACCGGCCTCGAGAATATAGGAGGCAGTTTCGGCATCATAAGCTGCCATCTCCGGCAAGGTAAAGGAGCAGGTGACAGTTTCAACTTCTCCCGGGGCAAGTGTGCGGGTCTTGGCAAAGGCGCAAAGCTCCTGCCGGGGCGCATCGAGCTTACCGGCAGGCTTGCTCAGGTAGACCTGCACGACCTGCCGCCCCGCCATAGCGCCGATGTTTTCCACGGTGGTACGCACAGTGATCTGCGCACCGTTCGCCTCCACCCCGGCAGTCCCAAGGCGGAACTCTGTGTAGGAAAGTCCGTATCCAAAGGGGAACAGAGCTTTTTTGCGGAAGGTATCAAAATAGCGGTAGCCCACATAGATGCCCTCGCGGTAGCGGGTTTCGTTCATGTCCTCAAAGTCGGGCATTTCAGGGTATTCCTCAAAGGCGGCCCAGGTGGTCGTCAGCTTGCCGGAGGGATTGGCCTTGCCCAGCAGAATATCCGCCAGCGCACAGCCGGTCTCGACACCGAGCTGGGACAGCAGCAGAATGTTGCGCACGCTCATAACGGGGGAGAGATCCACCACGCCGCCGACATTCAGCACCAGCATAAAGCGGGTGAACTTTTTGTCCAGTGCCAGAATATCCCGCACCTCGGAATCGGTCAGGCGGATGTCGCCCTTGAGCGGCGTGCGGTCGTTGCCCTCACCGGAAATGCGGGAAACAACGTAAATTGCTGCATCGCCCTCAGCGTTGAGCGGCAGGTCGTATTCAGGCTCAGGCATGACCTTGCCCATGCCGTAGAGAATAAAGTTCTGCTTGGCGGCTTTGGCGTCCTTTTTCAGCTGCTTCAAAAAGGCTTTGTGGGCCTTTTCCCGCGCCTGCTCGTAGCCGGTGTGCCACTCCATCCCGGTCAGGGTAAAGCCTGCCTGTTGCAGTCCTTCCTCAATGGTTACGATGTAGCGTGAATTTACCTCACCGGAGCCGGTGCCGCCCCGGATCGTGCGGCGCACGCCGCTGCCGTAGGCGGCAAGGGTGCAGGGCTTTTCCAGCGGGAAGCTGCCGTCCTTTTTCAGCAGCACGGTGCAGCCCGCCAAATCTTTGCGCAGCGCTTCGATGTGGCGCAGCTCATAATCGGCCATTGCAGTGGTATTTTTCATGGAAAACATCCTCCTTTTTCATTAGTATACAAGAAATATCCTCAGGCAGGGGAGGAAACATTTCGTGTTTTGAGATAATAATTAGGGCAATACCGCATAATTCCCGCCTAACGGCTCAAGCACCGTACCGGCGGCTGCGGAAAATGCGCTTCAAAAATGGCTCGTCGATTTTGCCGTTTTTGCGCTATACAACAAAAACAGCCCATGACATCTTTTTGTCATGGGCTTATGGCGGAAAGAAAGGGATTCGAACCCTTGAGGGCTTTAGGGGCCCTACACGATTTCCAGTCGTGCGCCTTAGACCAGCTCAGCCATCTTTCCACATATTCAGTTGCGCAGCGCCTAACTGCATGAGCTATTATAGCAATACAAACTTCAAATGTCAAGCCTTATTTTGCATTTTTTTGCAAAAAAATCTGCGATGGGCAAGGTGTATGCAAAACGTGCGTGCAAACTGCATATTTTGCACGTTTTATCCTCTTGCAAACGGCGGCGCAAGGTGCTAAAACTATAGGGGTATGAAACATCTAACAAGAGGTAAGGAGAGGATATTTCATGTATTCCGTGTTCCGTGACCTGGCGATCATCATTTTGAGCGCAAAGTTCTTTGCGCTGGTCGCCCGCAAATGCAAGGCCCCGCAGGTCGTGGGCGAAATCATTGCCGGCCTGATCATCGGACCGTGCCTGTTGAACCTGGTGCAGACCAGCGACGCCATCTCGATTTTTGCGGAAATCGGTGTGGTGCTGCTGATGTTCTCCACCGGCCTTGGCACGAACCTGAAGGAGCTGATGCGCGCAGGCCCCATTGCGACGCTGATCGCCTGCGTCGGCGTCTTTGTGCCGCTGGTAGGCGGTACGCTGCTGTATAGTGCATTCTATGGCTTTGCGGCGGTGGGCAGCCCGGAGTTCTACCGCGCGCTGTTCATCGGCACCATCATGACGGCGACGAGTGTCTCCATCACGGTGGCGACGCTGCAGGAGCTGGGCCATCTGAAAAGCTTCCTTGGTACGACCATCGTCAGCGCGGCAGTCATTGATGATGTCATCGGCATTATCGTGCTGACCTGTGTGCTGGGTGCCAGTTCCGGTGAGGGCACCGGCATCGGCGGCGTGCTGGTCCAGACCGTGCTGTTCTTCCTCGTCGCCATCGGCGTCGGCGTCGTCATCCACTTTGCTATGAAATGGCTTGACAAGCGCAACCCCCACACCCAGCGCATCACCATCGTCAGCATGGCGTTCTGCTTTGCCATGGCCTACATTGCCGAGCAGTACTTCGGCATTGCGGATATCACGGGCGCTTACATTGCAGGCATCGTGCTCTGTACGATGGACGACGCCCCCTACGTGGAGCGCCGGGTCGACATCAGCAACTATGTCATTTTTGCGCCGATTTTCTTTGTCAGCATCGGTTTAAAGACCGACATCAGCGGACTGACGCCGGAGATTCTGCTGTTCAGTGTTTGCTTCGTTCTCGTTGCCCTGCTGGCAAAAATCATCGGCTGCGGTCTGGCCGCGAAAATCTGCCGCTTTAACTGGGGCGATTCCCTCAAGGTCGGCGTCGGCATGATGACCCGCGGCGAGGTCGCCCTGATCGTGGCCCAGAAGGGCCTTGAGGTCGGCGTTGTCGAGCCTGTTTATTTCACGGCGGTCATCCTGCTCATCGTGGTCTCGTCCGTTGCGACGCCGCTGGCGCTGAAGGCTCTGTTCACGAAAATGCCGCCCGTGCCGCATCCGAGCCAAACGAAAGCGTAAAATCACGTGTAAAATGCTTTGTAGGGGTCGATGCTTGCATCCGCCCCTACAACCAGCCAGCTATAGCAAAAAATCCGGCAGACGTTTTTAAAGGCGTCCGCCGGATTTGTTTTTATTCCGCCTCCACTGCGTGAAGGTGATTATCCACCCATTTGATCAGCAGCTCCAGCGCCACCAGGTTATGCCCGCCCTCGGGGACGATCAGGTCGGCCTTGCGCTTGCTCGGCTCGACGAACTGCTCGTGCATCGGTTTGACAGTGGTCAGGTACTGGTTGACAACGCTGTCCAGCGTGCGCCCGCGCTCCTTGACGTCGCGGACGATGCGGCGCAGGATGCGCACATCGGCGTCGGTGTCCACAAAGACCTTCATGTCCATTAAGTCGCACAGCTCGGAGGAGTCAAAAATCAGGATTCCCTCCACGATAATGACCGGCGCGGGCTGCACGGTCACGGTCTTGTCGCTGCGGTTGTGGATGGTGTAGTCGTAGACCGGCACCTGTACGGGGTGACCCGCGCGCAGCTCCCGCAGGTGGGCGACCATCAGCGGCGTGTCAAAGCTGTCCGGGTGGTCGTAGTTGAGCTTGCAGCGCTCCTCGTAGGGCAGCTCGTCGTGGCGCTTGTAGTAGCTGTCGTGGTTGAGAACGCTGACCTCGTTCGCACCAAAATGGTCCCGCAGCTTTTCGGTCAGGGTGGTCTTGCCGCTGCCGGTGCCGCCCGCGATGCCGATAATGATGGTTTTCATGTTCATAGCTCCTTATACATCCAATTTGATCTCGCGCCCCGTCGGCTGATACGCGCGGTATTTGACGCCGGTCATGTTGAACATGCGGCGGCTGGCGATGCTGGCATGGGTGTCGTGGTATTTGTCCGATAGATAGATCAGTTCTTTGATGCCGCTCTGGATGATGGCCTTGGCACATTCATTGCAGGGGAAAAGCGTCACATACATCCGGGAGCCGCGCAGATCATGGTTTGGGCTGTTCAGGATAGCGTTCAGCTCCGAGTGGCAGACATACATATATTTTGTGTCAAGGTCGCTGCCTTCGCGCTCCCAGGGCATATCGTCGTCATTGCAGCCGATGGGCATACCGTTGTAGCCTAGGGACAAAATTTTGTTTTCCGGGCTGACGATGCAGGCACCGACCTGGCTGTTGTTGTCTTTGGACCGCATGGCCGAGAGCAGGGCAATGCCCATAAAGTATTCATCCCAGCTGATGTAATCCTGACGTTTCATAGGTACACCGTCCTTTATTTTTTACTCTATTATACTGTGCCGCTGTGCGCCGCGCAAGATGCTGTATGCAAATATTTGCGCCGTGTGGCCTCGCCGCCGCGCAGATGACGCTCGGCCTTGTTCTTCTGTACGACGGCCTGCACCTCGGCCCAAAGGCCCGGGTTCTGGCGGCGCAGGCGGTGCTGGTCCTTCCAGATCGTGGATTTGCTCACGCCGAATACGGCAGCCGCCGCGCGCACGGTAGCACCGCTTTCCACAATATACCGTCCCACCGCCGCGGCGCGCTCCTCAGGGTCGCCCTTCATAGCCTGACCTCCTCGCATAGAATTTCCTGTCAAATCCTATGTGAAGGAGGGCGGGAGTATGCTACTTTATCTTATACACGCGGCACGCCGCATTTTCATACCATACGTCATACCTTGCCGCATACCAGCTCTCATCCGCCGCAAATTTCGCGTACACACTGCTGTCAAACACGGCGTACCCGATGTCCCACGCGGCCAGCGTGTCCTCGTCCGGCGTCTCATACAGCGCCCGCATGGCGTTGTACTCGGCAGAATAGTCCATGCCGTGGTAGTAGACATAGCTGCCCGACCCGCAGAGTATCCGCCGCCCGGCCAGCGCAAACACCGGTGTTACATGGCTGTCACTCGTCAAAAACAGCGCGTCGCTCCCGGCGTTTTCGTCGATGTAATCCGCCAGCGCCATATCGTCCGCGCTCCACTGCCGGTAGTCGCTGAGCGCCTCGCGGCCTACGGTCAGCACACTGCCGAACATGCCCGCAAAGCAGCATGCCGCCAGCCCCAGCGCCCGCCAGGGCAGGGCGTGCACCTCTGCAAAAATATCCACAAGCAGCTGTGCAGCCAAAATACAGCCCAGAATATGCCAGACATAGAGCAGCTTGTTGTTGTCGTAATTGTTCGGCTGGAACACGACGAACTCCGCCAGCGCCAGGATCGCCAGCCCGCCGCCGTACAGCCAGCGCTGCTTGGGTTTGGCGCGGAAAAACGCCGGGATCAGCAGCAGGTAGACAAGGCCGATGTTTTTGATGTAGAACCAGAAATAATTGTCCCGCAGCGTGCCGTCGTCCTGACCGTTGATCCAGTTGAAATGCAGCCGCAGCATGTGCTGGCCGTCGAGGCTCTGCGCCAGCACCGTCGGCAGCATCTGGCACAGCCACGCCGCGCCGCAGACCGCTGCCAGCCCCAGCCAGGGCAGCAACGTCTTTCGCCGCGGGCCCTGCGCCAGTGTGTAGACGCCGCCGACGAGGCAGAGCAGCACGAGCGCCAGCGCACTGTGGGTGTGCAGCAGCGGCAGGGGCAGCACCAGCGCGGCCAGCCACGGCCAGAGGCGGCGCTCGCCCTCATAGCAGAACCGCCACAGAAGATAGACGGCGGGCAGCAGCACGCACCAGCCGAACAGCGTCGCCCGCTGGGGGATAAGCAGATCCACGATCGGATTGACCCACTCGATGTTTTTCTCCACAAAATTCGTCGGCGTTGTGTAAAACCCCGTGAAAATGCCCGCAAAGCTGTCGGCAGAGCCGAGAAAGTACGCAAACCCAAGCCCGCTGCCCATAAAAAACAGGTAAAACGCCAAACACGCCTTGCCGACGCTGTCGGTCACGCGCCGCGCCAGCTGCCAGAACATGCCGTACACCGACAAAAACGCGGGCAGCATCGGCAGCAGATACGCCGTGCGCAGGTCGGCCCCCAGCACCACAAAAACGCTGGAGACCGTCTCGCACAAAAACGGATAGCCGAACCGGTGCGTGCCGCCCAGCAGGGGATAGCGGGGCAAAAATTCACCGCTCTGCGCGATATATTTAATGAACCCGAGGTGCATCGGCATATCGCCGTAGCAGCTCTGGCCCGTGTGGTACGCGCCGTCCACCAGATGCAGAACGTGGGTGTGCAGCAGATACAGCGTGATGAGCACTACCGGCAGCAGGCAGGCCCACAGGGCCCCGCTGTCGGGGTCCTTCGCCATGCCGCGCAGCCGCGTGCCGCGGTACAAAAGCGCTGCCCCGATGCCCGCCGCGGCCGCTGCCGCCAGCGCGACGGCGGGCAGTGTAAAGCCCAGTACCACCGCAAACAGTGCAGGCAGCACGGCCAGCAGCGACACGCCGAACCCGCAGCCCAGCGGCATGATCACCGCCGTCGACCCGTCCGGTACCGCCCGCCGGGCCAGCAGCAGACCGACGGAGAGAAACAGGGAAAGATAGAAAACGGAAAATAACATGAAGAACCTCACAATTCCTAAGGCCCCTTCGCTTGCGAGGGGGCTCCGCCCGCAGGCGGTGGGGGAGCGGCAGCCTGCGGCCGCCCTCCCTCCGGCCCTTCGGGCCACCTCCCCCGCAAGCGGAGGAGGCTTTTGGGTGAGCTTACACCCCCTCCAAATCAAACGGCGGTGTATACTCCTCCCGGGCACTGCTCTTTTCCTGCATGTACCCGTCGGTCAGCCCCAGCCGCACGGCTTCGTCGATGACCTGCCGGTACTCATAGGTCGTGATGCGCCGCCCGAGGCCGTGCTCTGCCGCCTTATAAAAGGGTGTAAACTGGCTCATTAAGCTGGGGATAAATTCTATGCCCGTTTCCTCCCGCAGCGCTGCCAGCCGCCGCAGCACGGCCTTGCTGTCTGCCACGTGGCCGGGCAGGGCCAGATGCCGCACAATGACGCCCTTCTGCAAATACCCGTCCGCGTCGTACACCGGTGCGCCGGTCTGCAAAAGCATCTGCCGCAGCGCTGCGTCCGCCACGGCAGGGTAGTCCCGCGCGGCGGAAAGCTCCGCTGCCAGCGCACCGTCCGCGTACTTGTAATCCGCCAGCCAGATGTCCACATACCCGGCCAGCGCCCTGACGGCGTCCACCGTCTCATACCCGCCCGTGTTGTAGACGACGGGCAGGGAAAATCCCTGCGCCCGCGCGGCATCCAGCGCGGCAGTGACCCACGGCAGATACTGCGATGCCGTGACGAGGTTTACATTTTTCGCCCCGCCGTTCTGCAAATTCATAAAAATCTCGATCAGCCGCTCCACAGAAATCGCCTTGCCGACCTCGCCCTGACTGATCGGGTAATTCTGGCAATAGCAGCATTTCAGCGTGCAGCCGCTGAAAAACACCGTGCCGCTCCCGGTTTCGGCGTTCGGGTCGCCGCTCAGGCACGGCTCCTCCCAGTGGTGCAGGGCGGCGCGGGCCACGCGCAGGGTGTTGTCTGCTCCGCAAAAGCCGCGCTGCCCTGCGGCGCGGTCCGCCCCGCAGGCCCGGGGGCAAAGGGTGCAGTGATGGGGTATCTGCATGATAAAATGCCTCTTTCACAAAATTTATTGCTTTTAGTTTACCACAAACGGCGAAAGTGTGGTATACTGTATCTACCAATATTACAAAATAAAGGAGAGTGCTTTCATGTCTACCCCTCATAACCGCGCCGAAAACGGCGATTTTGCCAAGACCGTCCTGATGCCCGGCGACCCGCTGCGCGCCAAATTCATTGCCGAGACCTTCCTCGAGGACTCGCGCCTTGTCACCGACGTACGCGGTATGTACGGCTACACCGGCACCTATCAGGGCCGCCCCATCAGCGTGATGGGCAGCGGCATGGGCATGCCGTCCATCGGCATTTATTCCTACGAGCTGTACACCCAGTACGGCGTCGAGAACATCATCCGCATCGGCTCCGCCGGCTCCTACACCGACAAGGCAAAACTGTTTGACGTGGTGCTGGCCACGGGTGCCTACTCCGAGAGCAATTACGCTGTGACCCAGAGCGGCGACACCGCCGACATCCAGACCCCGAGCGCCGCACTGAACGATGCTCTGCGCGCCAGCGCCAAGGCTGCCGGTATTCCGCTGATCGAGGGCAACATCCATTCCTCCGACGTGTTCTACCGCCAGCCCAGCGACGAGAAGCCGACCTACTGGGAAAAACTGCGCGACGAAAAGGGCTGCCTGGCCGTCGAGATGGAGAGCTTTGCGCTGTTCCACAACGCCAAGGTGCTGGGCAAGCGCGCCGCCTGCCTGTTGACGATCTCCGACAGCTTTGTTTCGCCGGAGATCACGACTGCCGAGCAGCGCCAGACCAGCTTCACCGCCATGATGAAGGTCGCGCTGGGCGTTGACGCATTTCTGGAGAAGTGAGCATGGAAAAGGCTGAGATTCAGGCGCTCATCCGCGAGGCGTTCGCCGCGCAGAAGTTCGCCTATGTACCGTACTCCCACTTCCACGTGGGCGCGGCGCTGCGCGGCAAAAACGGACAGGTGTTCCGGGGCTGCAATATTGAGAACGCGAGCTACACCCCCACGAACTGCGCCGAGCGCACGGCTCTGTTCAAGGCCGTCAGCGAGGGTGTGCGCGAGTTTGACGCCATCGCCATCGTCGGCAGCAAGGTGGGGGAGACGAACACCCTCGTCACCGGCCCGTGCGGTGTCTGCCGTCAGGCGCTCTATGAGTTCGGCGGCCCCGAATTGACCGTCATCATGGCCAGGAGTGAGGACGATTACATCGTCACGACCCTCGGCGACCTGCTGCCCTACGGCTTCGGCCCGGCAAATCTGGAGTAAAATTACTTTCTTTGGCTCCCCTTGAGGGGAGCTCCCGCCGCAGCGGGTGAGGGGTGGCTGGGTGCCGCACGATTTACGCGGAGTCTCCCGCCCATCCCTCCGGCCCTGCGGGGCCATCTCCCCTCAAGGGGAGGCTTTTTCAGAAAACCAAAGGAGTTCCCTTACCACATGAAGAAATTCTTAGCACTGCTTCTGACGCTGGCGCTGCTGGCAGGGCTGACCGCCTGCAAGGATACGGAGGCTGCCAGCACCGCGCAGGAGCAGCACACTGTAACCGCCCCGACGAACGACGCGACCTTTGTCTACCAGCCCGATGACCCGGCGGCCACACTGCCCGGCGGAGAGTCCGTCGTGCTGGTGACCGGCCCCGACGGCACGGAATCCGGCGAGGATGCCATGCTGTGGCAGGGCATACAGACGTTCGCCAACACGTACGGCTATACCGCCGACGCTCAGACTGCCGCGGGCAACACCGCAGACGAGGCCGAGGCCGCCCTGCGCGCTGCCGCCGAGAGCGGCGCAAAGCTCGTGGTCTGCCGCGGCGACACCATGGGCGCGGCGCTCTACCGCATGCAGGAAAACTACCCTGACGTCCACTACCTGCTGTTTGACAGCGAGCCCCACAGCGACGACTATAGCGCTTACAATACGGCCAGCCTTGTCCATTGCGTCCTCTTTCAGGAGGAACAGGCCGGGTATCTGGCCGGGTACGCCGCTGTGACCGATGGCTACACCACGCTCGGCTTCATCGGCGCGCGGGAGATACCGGGCATTGTGCGGTACTGCACCGGCTTTCTGCAGGGCGCGGAGGCCGCTGCCGAGCTGCAGGGCGAGTATGTCACCCTGCAGACCTGGTTCACCGATACCTATGAGAATAACGACGCCATTACCCAGCGGATGATCGACTGGTATAATAACGGTACGTCGCTTATTATGGTCAGCGGCGGCAACCTGTACGAGGGTGTGTCCGGCGCCGTCAACCAGACCGGCGGCAAGGCGATCACGACGGATTACGACAACACAGAGTTGGGGGACCGCGTGCTGGGCAGCGCCATCAAGTGCTACAACGCTGCCGTGCAGCGTCAGCTGTACACCTTCTTTGCGGCGGGCACCTGGAATGGCCAGACCGGCGGCCAAACCGAGAAGGCCGGCTTCACGAACGGCGAAGTCGCGCTGGTGGCCGGGGCGCCCTGGCGGTTTGACAGCTTCACGCAGGACGACTACCGCACGCTGTATGAGGAGCTGCGCACCAGCGTCCTGAAGATGGATGCCTACTCGGATCTGGATACGCTGCCGGAAACCCCGAACGTCACGGTGAACCGCCTGCCGTAACCCCCCACTTGGCCCCTCTGTGAGAGGGTCCCGCCCCTGCGGGGTACCTCCCTCGCCGAGAGAGGCAGGAGGCTGCGCTTTGTTATGCTTTTGTAATGTTTTTTACGCCGTTTTGTCATTGAATTAACAACGCAAATGCGGTATACTGAAAGCAAAGCGGCAGGGAACCGCCCTGCTGCGCAATTGAAAACAACCTAAGGAGATCAAAACCATGAAAAAGTTTCTCGCTTTTGTAATGGCTGCCAGCATGGCGCTCTCTCTGGCTGCCTGCGGCGGTTCTTCCGCCAGCACCGCCACGAGCACCACGACGGAGGCTACCTCTGAGGCTGCCGCTTCCACCTCCGGCAGCAAGACCGATGTCGCCTTTGTTACCGACGTCGGCAACATCGATGACCAGTCCTTCAACCAGTACACCTGGCAGGGCGTGCAGGATTTCTGCTCTGCAAACAGCCTGAGCGCCAACTACTACCGTCCCACCGAGGACTCCGATGCCGCCCGTCTGGAGCAGATGGACAACGCAGTCAACGACGGTGCTAAGTCCATCGTCGTCGCCGGCTACCTGTTCGGCAATGCCATCGCCGAGGCTCAGGAGAAGTACCCTGACGTGCAGTTCCTGGCTCTGGACGTTTCCGCCAGCGACCTGGGCGACAAGGCTCCCACCGCCAACACCGCTCTGATCACCTATAAAGAGGAGCAGGCCGGCTACCTGGCCGGTTATGCCGCTGTCTATGACGGCTACAAGGAGCTGGGCTTCCTGGGCGGCATGGCTGTCCCCGCAGTTATCCGCTACGGCTACGGCTTCGTGCAGGGCGCTGACGCCGCTGCCAAGGAGATCGGCGCTACGGATGTCAACATCAAGTACTGGTACTCCGGCGGCTTCGCAGCTACCGATGAGGTCAAGAACAAGATGGACGGCTGGTACTCCGAGGGTACCGAGGTCGTCTTTGCCTGCGGCGGTCCCGTCTGCCAGAGCTGCGACGCTGCTGCGCAGGCCAACGGCGGCAAGATGATCGGCGTTGACGTTGACCAGTCCGGCCAGTTCGACACGGTCATCACCTCCGCTACGAAGGGTCTGGCCCAGTCCGTGAACGAGGCTCTGACCGATTCCATGAACAACGGCTGGAAGTTCAGCGAGACCTACTCCGGCAAGGAGACCAAGCTCGGCGCTGCCGAGAACTGCGTCGGCCTGCCGATGAGCACCTCCAAGTTCACCAAGTTCACCCAGGAGCAGTACGATTCCATGTACGCCTCCATCGTGGACGGCACCCTGGCCATCGACGACAGCTTTGACGCCGATGTCAAGCCCGCTGTCACCACCATCACGGTTGACTACCAGAGCTGATAAGGCTTTAAAAGCATGACTTTTAACCGCCCTGCGCACCCGCGCAGGGCGGTTTTTGTTCTGCTTCGCCAAATTTCGGCTACTTTTTGTGCAGATTCTATTGTACATGGCGCGATTTTTCTGTATAATATAGTATAAGAATTTGTGTACAAGCCCGTACACATTGAAAGGGGCGTGCAACGATTGGCAGATAATTATGTCATCGAAATGCTGCACATTACCAAGGAGTTCCCCGGCATCAAAGCCAACGACGACATCACCCTGCAGCTGCGCAAGGGTGAGATCCACGCCCTGCTGGGCGAAAACGGCGCCGGCAAATCCACCTTGATGAGTGTGCTGTTCGGTCTGTATCAGCCGGAGCAGGGTACGATACGGAAAAACGGACAGGAGGTCAAGATCAACAACCCGAACGATGCCAACGCACTGGGCATCGGCATGGTGCACCAGCATTTCAAGCTGGTGGAGTGCTTCACGGTGCTCGACAACATCATCCTGGGTGTTGAGGACACAAAGCACGGCTTTTTGCAGAAGGACGAGGCCCGCAAAAAGGTCATGGCCCTGAGCGAAAAGTACGGTCTGAAGGTCGACCCGGACGCGCTGGTCAGCGACATCTCCGTCGGCATGCAGCAGCGTGTCGAGATCCTGAAAATGCTCTACCGCGACAATGAAATTTTGATTTTCGACGAGCCTACGGCGGTTCTGACCCCACAGGAAATCGACGAGCTCATGGACATCATGCGCGGCTTCAAGGCCGAGGGCAAGAGCATCCTGTTCATCACCCACAAGCTCAACGAGATCATGGCGGTCTCTGACCGCTGTTCTGTCCTGCGCAAGGGCAGGTATATCGGCACCGTTGACATCAAGGACACCACGAAAGAGGAACTGTCCAAGATGATGGTTGGCCGCGACGTGCAGTTTGCCGTCGATAAGAAGCCCTGTGAGGTCGGCAAGCCGATCCTGGAGGTCGAGAACCTCGTCGTGCCGAGCAAGGTCCACAAGAACAATGCCGTCCGCGGCGTCAGCTTCAACGTCCGCGCGGGCGAGATCGTCTGCGTTGCCGGTATCGACGGCAACGGCCAGAGCGAGCTGATCTACGGCATTACGGGCCTCGAAAAGCCCACGTCCGGCACCATCAGACTCGAGGGCAGGGACATCACGAATGCCCCCATCCGCGAGCGCAGCAAGGCCGGTATGAGCCACATCCCGGAGGACCGCCACAAGCACGGTCTGGTGCTGGATTACACGCTGGCTGACAACATGGTTTTGCAGCGTTACTGGCAGCCGGAGTTCCAGAACCACGGCTTTATTAAAAAGAACGCCGTATTGCAGTACGCCGAGCGCCTGATAAAGCAATACGATGTCCGCAGCGGCCAGGGCCCTGCGACGATTGCCCGCAGCATGTCCGGCGGCAACCAGCAGAAGGCTATCATCGCCCGCGAGGTCGATAAGGACCCGCAGCTGCTCGTTGCCGTGCAGCCCACCCGCGGCCTTGACGTCGGCGCGATCGAGTATATCCACAAGCAGATCGTGGCCGAGCGCGACAAGGGCCGTGCGGTCCTGCTCGTCAGCCTTGAGCTGGACGAGGTCATGAACCTGTCTGACCGCATCCTCGTGATTTACGAGGGGGAGATCGTCGGCGAATTCGACCCGAAAAAGACCACCGTCGAGGAACTGGGCCTGTATATGGCCGGTGCCAAAAAGCAAGGGGAGGCGAAAGCATGAGCAAACAGAATAAACAGCCGCTTCTGCAGCGTCCCGCCGTTGTAGGGGTCCTGGCCAGCCTTTTGTCCATCGTCGTCGGTCTGGTGCTGGGCTTTGTACTGCTGGTCCTGCTGAATCCCGGCGCCGCCGTGGGCGGTATGAGAGCTATGCTGGCCACCGGCTTTTCCAGCATGGACAAGCTCGGCAAGGTGCTGTACCAGGCGGCACCCCTGATGATGTGCGGCCTGTCCGTCGGCTTTGCGTTCAAGACGGGCCTGTTCAACATTGGTGCGTCCGGCCAGTACACGATGGGCGCTTTCTTCTCGCTGCTGTGCGCCATTCAATTCCAGCTGCCGTGGTACGTCTGCCTGCTGGCGGGCGCTGTCGGCGGTGCGATCTGGGGCGTTTTCCCGGGCCTGTTCAAGGCGTATTTCAACGTCAATGAGGTCATCACCGCCATCATGTTCAACTGGATCGGCATGTACCTCGTCAATCTGCTGCTGGCCAACATGCCCAATATGCTGGCCTCCGGCTGGGGCGCGTCTAACTCGGACCGCACCGCCGCGCTGAACGTTGCAAACCCCGGTGCGATCCTGCCCAGAGGGCCGTTTGCGGCACTGTTCGGCAACTCGAGCTGGATCAATATTTCCATCATCATCACGATTATTTTTGCCATCCTCGTCTGGGTCATCCTGCAAAAGACGACCTTCGGCTATGAGCTGAAGGCCTGCGGCCTGAGCCGCGACGCTGCCCAGTACGCGGGCATCAACTCCAAGCGTAACATCGTGCTGTCCATGGTCATCTCCGGCGCGCTGTCCGGCATCGGCGGCGCCATCTACTACCTGGCCGGTACGGGCCAATACGTGCTGGAAAAATCCATCCTCGGCATGGGCTTCAACGGCATCCCTGTCGCCCTGTTGGCCAGCTCCAACCCCATCGGCACGATTTTTGCGTCGCTCTTTATCAGCTATATCCAGGTCGGCGGTGCCGCCATGCAGCCCGCCTACTCGTCCGAGACCATTGACATCGTCATTGCCGTCATCATCTATCTGGCGGCCTTTGCCCTGCTGATGCGCGGCATCATTACCAAGGCGGTCTCCGGCCATAAGGGAAAGGAAGGTGCTGCAAAATGATGATCGCTGCCAACATTATCAGTATGACCATTTTGTTCGCAGTGCCGCTGCTGCTCGTCGCCATGGGCGGCATGTTCAGTGAGCATTCCGGCGTCATCAACATCGCACTTGAGGGCATGATGATCATTGGCGCGCTGTTCGCCTGCTTTACGCTGCAGGGCCTGGACCAGAGCGGCTTCGGTCCCGCACATCCGCAGCTGTCGATGTTCATTGCCATTCTGGTGGCGGGCGTCACCGGCATGATTTTTTCGCTGCTGCTGGGCTTTGCGGCCATCAACTTGAAGGCCGACCAGACCATCGGCGGCACGGCGCTGAACCAGTTTGCGCCCGCCTTCGCCGTCGTCATGACCTGGGCCATCCAGGGCCAGGGCCTGACCACGATCTTCATTCCCAACTGGGTGCGCATCACCCGCGATACCTTCGGCCTCGCCCCGGTGGACGGCCCCAGCTTTTGGAACAACCTGATTTTCAAGTATTTCTACCTGACGACCCCCGTTGCCATCGTCCTGTTCATCGCGGCCTACATCGTCATGTACAAGACCCGCTTCGGTCTGCGGCTGCGCGCCTGCGGTGAGCATCCCCAGGCGGCGGACTCTGTCGGCATCAACGTCTACAAGATGCGCTACGCCGGTGTGTTGATCTCCGGCTTCCTGGGCGGCATCGGCGGCCTGGCCTACACGCTGGCAGCCGGCTCCGGCTTCAACTCCGACGTCGGCGGCTACGGCTTCCTGGCGCTGGCCGTTATGATCTTCGGCAACTGGAAGCCGCTGCCGATCCTCGGCGCGTCGCTGTTCTTCGCGCTGTTCAAGGTCATTGCTGCGCTGAACGCCACGCTGACCTTCCTGCCGAAGTTTGAGGGCGTCAAGGAAATTTCGAACTTCTACCAGATGCTGCCGTATATCGTCACGATGATCGTGCTGATCTTCACCTCCAAGAACTCCCAGGCCCCGAAGGCCGAGGGCATTCCCTACGACAAGGGCAGCCGTTAATCACAAATCACAGCAGGCCGCCCGGTATTCCAGCCGGGCGGCCTGCCTTTTACAAGGAGAAAAACTATGCGAATGTACGATATTATCGCCAAGAAGCGCGACGGCGGTACGCTGAACCATGAAGAACTGTCCTTCGCCGTCAACGGCTATGTGGCAGGCGATGTGCCCGACTACCAGATGTCGGCACTTCTCATGGCCATCTACCTGCGCGGCATGACTGACGAGGAGACCGCCATGCTGACCGACGTCATGGCCCACTCCGGCGACATGGTCGATCTGTCTGCCATCGCGGGCATCAAGGCCGACAAGCACTCCACCGGCGGCGTCGGTGACAAGACGACGCTGGTCATTGCGCCCATCGTGGCGGCCTGCGGTGTCAAGATCGCCAAGATGAGCGGGCGCGGCCTCGGCCACACGGGCGGCACGATTGACAAGATGGAGGCTGTCCCCGGCACCCGCACGAGCCTGACGCAGGAAGAATTTTTCAGGCAGGTCAACGAGATCGGCATTTCGGTCATCGGCCAAAGCGGCAAGATCGCCGTCGCTGACAAGAAGATGTACGCCCTGCGCGATGTGACCGCCACCGTCGGCTGCATCCCGCTGATCGCGTCCTCCATCATGTCCAAGAAGCTGGCCGCCGGTTCGGACGCGATCCTGCTCGATGTCACGATGGGCGACGGCGCGTTCATGAAGGACCTGGACGGTGCGCTGGAGCTGGCCCGCCAGATGGTCGCCATCGGCACGGCGCATGGCCGCAAGGTCGCGGCGCTCATCACCGATATGGACAAGCCTCTCGGCCACAACATCGGCAATGCGCTGGAGGTCGCCGAGAGCATGGCCGTCCTGCAGGGCAAGGGCCCCGCGGACCTGACGGAGGTCTGCCTGCAGCTGGCCGGCAACATGCTGGTGCTGGCGGGCAAGGGCGATATGTCTACCTGCCGTAAGCTGGCCGAGAGCGTCATTGCCGACGGCTCCGCGTTTGAAAAGTGCTGCCAGATGTTTGCCGCGCAGGGCGGCGACATCAGCGTACTGCGCGACGCCGACAAGTTCCAAAAGGCAAAGTACAGCTATGAACTGACCGCCCCCGCCGACGGCTATATTTACAAAAACGACGTCGAGAAGATCGGCAACGCCAGCGTGCTGCTGGGCGCGGGCCGCATCAAGAAGGAGGACAGCATCGACTTTGCCGCGGGCATTACGATGCACAAAAAGCTGGGCGACTACGTCAAGGCAGGGGAGAGCATCTGCACGTTCTATGCCGACGACGAGAGCCTGTTTGCCGCAGCCGAGGAAATGTACCGCGGCGGCCTTGTCATCCGCGATGAGCCGCCGACGCTTCCGCCCCTCGTCTACGCGCGCGTAACGAGTGATGGCGTAGAGCGGTTCTGAATTGAAACACCCGGGAGGGATTCAGCCCTCCCGGGTGCTTCATTTTTACGCACTGTTTGCTATGGAATAACGGTTCAGGTGTCCGCCAACTCCACCACCAATTTGGCTTCGGTGGCGGCAATGGCAAGCTGGAGCTTATTCTCTAAGTTCGTCTTTTGCAGCATATTGATGACGTGGTACTTCACGGTGGATGGCTCGATGCCGAGGTCTTTTGCAATCTCGTTATAGGACAGCCCGCGCACAAGACAGCGCAGGACCTTCATCTCTCCTTTGGTGAACTCGGCGCTCATGGCCGTGCCGATCTCCACACTGGGCGGTGCATCGGGGAAGATATGCTCCCCCGCCATCGTGCGGCGCACGACCTGCATCAGGGTCCCTTCATCACCGTCCTTATACCACAGGCTGTCTGCGCCCACGGCCTTTGCGCGTGCCAAGACCTGCGTATCGATAAGCGAGGTCGCCACCACGATCTTGATTTCCGGGTGCGCTTCTCGTATCTTTTTGGCGGCGGCCAGGCCGTTTTCGCGGTGTTCTGTCTGCACATCCATCAGCACAAGGTCGATGTCCTCGGTATCGCACAGGATTGGAGCCTCTGCAGCGCCGGGGATAGACACAGCAAGCTGATACCCGTCCTCGTTTTGAATATAGCTTTCAAGCAGGCTCCGTACCAGCTTTTGGTCCTCAACGATCATAACGCGTATCATAAGTGCTCTCCTTATCGGGCAGGGTGACTTCCAGAACAAATACAGGCAGGGAATGTACGGTTACTGTACCCCCTGCTTTTTCAATACGGCGGCGGAGCGAGGAAAGCCCGCCGCCTTCCTTTATCTCCGCCCTGGGCGGTGCGCCGTTGTTCGTGATGCAAAGGTGCCATGCCTGTGGCCGATGCTCGGAATCGGCGTACAATTCCGTGGCGCCCGCATGCCGCACACCGTTGGAGGTACACTCCCGCAGGATCAGTGCGTAGAGCTCGCGGGTGGCGCGTGCCGCAGGGTACGCACCGCGCAGCTGTACGGCTGCACCCAGAACAGCCGCCCGCCTTTGCATATAGCTCAGCGGGTCCTCTGCAGCATTCTCCTGCTGGGCGCGGCATAGCAGGGAGATGGAGCTTTCCCACTTCGCAGCTTCGCTCCTGAGCCGGGCGAGGTCATGCTCATGCCGCAGTGCGCGCCGTGCGGCAAGCAGGGTATGGCCGATGTCGTCATGCACGCGCATCTTCATTTTCAGGATTTCTTCCTCCCGCACAATGTCGGGCATATTGTCATATAAGCGCTTTGCGCGGCGGTTTGCATCGGCAAGACGCTCGTTTTCCTGCTGCAGTGCAGCATGCAATCTAGCCAGCTGGGTGACATCGGTGGCCATCACCTCGGTGTACGGTATGCCGTATTTGTCCTGAACAGGGCGCACCGTGAAATGGTATACCGTCCCGTCCGGGAATTCGTAGATGCGGGCGGCCTCATCGCGTAGCCGCACACCGCCGCCGGGACTGCGCAGCGCCTGCTCCAGATCCGTAAGGGTCTGCAGATCCCGGCCACAGAGGACTGCGGCGATTTCCTGCATCCTGTGATTGATCAGACGCAGCAGACCATTGCGGTCAAAGTAGCAGATGGCCGCCGGCAGCGTGTCAAAGCCTTCCTTGACGGCGTTGCGGGAGATTCGGGGAATCATAGGCCGCCTCCTTCTGCCGGAAACATCGTGAAATACAAAAGCCCGTCATCATCCCGTTCAAGCTGCATCTGCGGCAGGCCGGGCAGCGCAGCGGGCGCGTCGGTGCATTGAACGCTGCAGCGCAGCCCCCAGCCCTGCGCCGTATGCTCGGCGCAGAAAAGGATCTCCTGCAATCCCGGCAGGGTCGCTTCTATGATGGCTTCAAAGGCGTCATAGATTGCCACGGCGGATGCAGGGGAAATCTTTGCTGTGTCGGCAATCTGTACGGCGCAGCGTATATCACTCAGGCGCAGGCTCTCGGCCGATTCAAACAGGCTCAGCCGCAGCTCCGTGGTGTCGATGTCCTCCGCCTTGTCGCAGACAAAAACAAGGTTGCTGCGTCGCTTGATATAGGTTCCCAAAATGACGATGTGCTTCAGCAGCCGGCGGGCGGTATCGACATCGTCCGTGGCCCTGAGCGCAATCAGATATTCCTGGATCCGTGCCAGCTGGCGGGCTGTGACGGTCTCGATTTTGTCATACAGCCGGTTCTGCTCGCTCAGCTTCAGCCATTGTGCCTTCTGGGCTGTTTCCGCCTGTATGACGTCCCCGATGTCATGCAATTCCTCCTGCGTGAGGCGCAGCTCCTCCAGCAGTGCCACCAATTCGGTGATGTCCTCCTGCCAGAAAACATACCCTTTCCGGATCGGGTGGCCGTGAAGCTGGGTCGTGGCGTCCAGCTGGACACTGCCGGTGAGCGCCTGACGCAGCTGCTCCTCGCGGAGCGGCGCTGCCTGCATCGAGCATTGCACAGGCACAAACGCCCGGTCCGTGATCAGACCTTTGGCCATAGATACCTCAAACAGCGTGGCATACCCCATATTGGATTGGATAAGCCCGCACCGGATGCACGCCTCAAAGGACGCTGTAAAGGTCAGGCATTGCACCACGGTCATATCACCGGCGATCGCATGCATCCACGGCACATTTAAAATATGCTTGTACAGTAAAGCATAGAGGGTGGCCCAAAAAATCGGCACAAGCGGCAGCCAGAGGATGCGCTTTGTATGCGGAATACGGCAGCGCCGTACAAGGTACACCACCGTGAACACGGCACAGGAAAATATCCACAGCAGACAGAGGTAATATACGAACCGATAGGTGTAATCGGGGCTGCCCAGTACCTCCTGCCCGGGTGGGAACGCAAACGCAAGCTGATGGCAGTCGTTTGTCAGCACCAGGCTGAACAGTACCACAGGGAATACAAAAATCACGTACCGGTACTTGTACAGCGGGGCGGACTGCCCCCGATCCAAAAAGAAAAGCGTATAAAGTGCAAGGGTCGGGATCAGCAGCATCGGGATATAGTACGCATACCACAATCGCCGCAGCATCTCCGGCGTCTGGGCAAAGTCATAGCGGATCAGGCGGATATCCAGCCAGAACAGCATCAGGGCGGCAGCACCCAGCAGGCAGCGGCGGGTCTGTGCGTGCAGGATACGCCACCAGACCGATACCGCCCAGGAAAAGATCAGAATATTATACAGCACCGTGCGCCAAAAGCCGGAATACGGCATATAAAACGCCCGCATCAGGACAGCGCAGAGAATCACCCCTGCAACCGCAGCGGCTAAACACAGATTGCCAAGCCGTACCTTTGTCATAGTGCCTGTCCTTTCCAAAAAGGGTATCGTGCTGTCTTTTCACACTATTATTATGACGCAATCGGCACTTTTTTGCAATAGTACTGAAAAAAGCAGAAAAAAGTCCAAAAAAACTATCCAAATGGTGGGGGCAGAAATCGTCCGATTCCTGTATGATGAAATTGACAAATCGTATTCTTTGCAGGAAAGGAGGGCTACGCCGTGCGGAGGATCGTTTTGGACGCGCAATACTCTGTGATGACGAGCGCATTGACAATGGCACTGAAACAGGGCGGGCCGGACTTCCAGGTGCAAAACGCTGGTCCTAAGACAAAGGATATTGTAAAGCTATGCCGTTCCTGCAGGGCAGATGTCCTGCTGCTGGAGGTCTGCCCGCATCCGCCGCGCACCCTGCAGGACAGACTGCTGCTGGCAAACGACCTGCGGGATGTCTGCCCGCACTGCAAAACGGTACTGCTTGTGGATGAGGCCGAATATCCCGAACTGGCCACCGCCGTGTGCCTGGCAAAAAAGGACCACATTGTCGATGATTTCGTCTACGCTTCCGTCTCGCCTGCCTATCTGAGCGCTATGATGGACACTTTATGACCAAAAGGAGGACAGCTATGAAAAAAGTACAACGAACGCTCGCTGCCGCATTGGCAGCCATGATGCTTATGGCTTTGGCCGGTTGCTCCAAGGGGGATGTAACAAAAGAGGTCAATTCCGGTTTATCCGACCTGAAAGCGCAGGCCGCCGAACCGGCTGTTGAACCCCAGACGGAGACCCCGGCAGAGCCCAAGACCGACGCGACATCCGAGCCTGCATCCGAACCTGCATCGGAGCCTGCTGCAGAGCCGGAGCCGGAAGCCACCGCCGAACCAGCCCCTGCTTCCGCTCCTGCGGACAATCCCGATTATCCATCGGCTGCCGGCCTGAACACCCAGACCCTGGAGGCATTCGGCACAGACTATACGCTGGTGCTCAACGTGACCTGCCCCGATCAGGGCTGGTACAAGTCCGTTTCGCCCAGTTTCGCGGATATCAAGCTGTTCCCGACCAATGACCCCAGCCATATCTTCTCCGGTGACCCGCGCATAACCTTTGAGCTGCAAAGCGGTCTGGACAAAATCAACTACTATTACGACAAATTTGAAAACGTGGAGGAGCTTACCCCGCGCACCATCGGCGGCGTGGAGATGGCCGGACGCACCTACAAAAACGTGGGTATGTGGTGGACCGAATACTACGGTGAGATGCCCACCGGCGGCTGGCTGGCCATCAAGATCTCCGGTGTAGACATCGACCCCGGCACCGAGGGCGACACCATTCTGAACAGCGTCACCTTTGGCTAAACACAGGCAGTTTGCCGCACTCTCAACCGAAAGGCGGGTGAACCAACCATGAAAAGAAGCTGTGCCGTACTATTGGCGGCGGCGATGCTGCTGTCGGCGGCAGGCTGTGCACAGGACAGCAAGCGGCCCGAACCGACCGAACCGGCTGCAAGCGCAGTGAGCGAGACCTCCGTTGAAAATGTGGAAGCCGCGGAGGAGACCCCGCAAAAGCCGCAGTCCTCCCGCAGGCTTGATGATTCACGCATCTCTACGCTGTATGACGAGCGCTTTACCTACACCGACCCCAACGGCATCGAGGACACCTACTTTTATGAAGTACCGCAGATCGATGATGACACCGAGGACGCCAAGCACATCAACGAGATGATCGGCTACCGCTTCGGCTATCTGGTAGAGCGCGCGCTGGACGCCCGTTCCCGCAATGATTTTATCGACACAAGCTACATCATCTGGGTCAGCAACTGGGACGGCCCCCTGCTGAGCCTGCAAATCACCAGCTCTGACGCGATGTACAACCACGATGTGGGTTCGTACCATTACAATTTTGCCACCGGGCAGGAGCTTTCCAACCCGGAGATGCTGGCGCATCTGGGCTACACCGACGACGCCAAGGTGATGCACGCGCTGGAACGCGCAGTAGCGCAGCATTTTGACACCTACTACGGCTACATCGACCCCGACCAGACCGCCATGCTGTACATGATGCGCGCGCAGAGCCTGAGCAATCTGGACGGACTGTACAGCTACTATTCCCTGTATCCGAAATACAGCCACGGTTTTGTTGCCACGGTTCCGATGTACACCCCCGCCGGGTCGGGAATGTACTGGACAGATGTTCAGGTTGACCCCAACAAGCGGCAGGCCAGCGGCCAGGTGCTGCACGGCCAGGACGAATGGTTTACCTGCGATGTAAGTGCCGACGGCGCTGTGACGGTGCGCGCCTTGACCGACTATGTTACCCCTGACGGCGCTATGACCTATCAGACCATGAAGGAATGGTACGAGTTGGGCGACAAGACCGAGTTTGCGGTCAGCGGCTGCTACGGCAACTATATAAAGATGCTGATGACCAGCATCGGGCAGGACTACGCCCCCTATGTGTTCCTTCTGACCGAGAACGGCAACGTCGAATACATTGATGTCATCAGCGGCGCACAGTGCGGCACGATGGTCAACGGTGGTCCTCTCTTCGGTATCAACGGCATTGTCCGGTTTGAGACCGGCACGGCCTACGATGCAGAGTACGGCGCCGAGTACACGACAGTGTACGGCGTTTCCCGCGATAACGAAAAATTCAATCTGATGGAGGCTGTCTGGAACACCGCCCCGCTGAGCATTCCGAACATGGTCGGCTCCTTTGTGAGTGAGGATACCGGCACCTGGTTTGAAATCTGCGAGGATCAGCCGAACTTCTACACCGGCGCATACACCAACGGCCAGAGGATTCCGGCCACATGGGACAGCAGCATCTCTTACCTTGGTATGGATGACCGCGGCTGGATCTGCTCCGTTTCGCTGTTCCGTATGGATTCAGGGCGCACACAGCGCGAAACGCTGGCTATGATGCCCGCTGATTACGGCGGCGTCAATGTAATGCACATCGGTGGGGAATCCCTTCTGAACCTGCCGCAGCAGGAAGCTGTATGGTTTGAAATGACACAGGAATAAGCAAGGCTCTAAAATATTACTTTATAAAAGGAGGCAGACACTATGGCAACATGTACGCAATGTGGTGCCGAGTTAAAGCCCGGTACTAAATTCTGCGAGAATTGCGGTGCAAAAGTATCCGTACCGCAGCCCGCCGCACAGCCCGCAGCTGTGCCCCAGCCCCCGGTTCAGCCTACCCAGGCTGCACCGCAACCCCCACAGCCTGCACAGACGCCCCCGCAGCCGCAGGCAGGCGGCGGCAACCCCTATGCAGGCGGCGCACCTGCCGCCCCGCAGCCCCAGACGAACGCAGCGAATCCTTACGCAGGCAATGCGCCCGGCACACCGCCGCAGACCGGCGCAGGCGCACCGCTTTACGCCAGAAACACACCCCCGCCTGCGTCCACACCGCCGGATGCTCCCCATGCTGTCACGCCGCCGCCACCCGGCGGCACGGGCGGCAACCCTTACGGCAATGTGGCCCCCGGCGGCAAGCCCAAGCGCCCCCGCGCACCAATGTCCCCCAAGCGGATGATCCTGATCGCCATCCCGGTGATATTCCTGCTTATGATCATCGTAACAATGATTAGCGGCTCTATCCGCACCGGCAAGCCGAACGCCGGTGACCCGAATCAGGGCACCTGGGAAGCAGCCTACGCCGAGATCGGCGGCTCCGTGACGCAGGTCGAGGATGCCTTCGGCAGCGGGTTCCTGATGGACCTGAATGATAAGGGCAAGTGCGTTGTAACGGTGGACGGCACCAAGTCCTACGGCAAGTGGACGCTGAACGGCGGGGTCTTCCAGCTGGATTGCGGCGGCCTGAGCTGCACCGGCACCCTGCAAGACGAAATCCTGGCCCTGAACGATGTGCAGGGACAGGGCGTGACGATCTACTTCGTCAAGTCCGGCAGCACCATGCAGCAGCCTCTGGATGGTGACAGCATGACCCAGGGCACCACCGCAGGCAGCAATACCGATGTGGGCATCTATGTGCTGGAATCCGCCTCCGACAGCGAGTACACCCTCTCCAAGGAGGAGCTTGCCCTCGTCGATATGGAGGACTTCTACATTGAGCTGCGCGCGGACGGCACCGGCGAAACCTACATGGAGGATTTTGTCACCTTCCAATGGAAGGACGGCAGCTTCTACGCGCTGACCGACCCCGATACCCCGGCCATGACCTACACCCGCGAGGGTGACCTGCTGACCATTGAGTTTGACGGTATGACCATGGTCTTTAAGCGCAGCGACACCAAGCCTGAAATTGACCCCTCTGCGCTTGGCGGCACTGAGGAGCCGACAGACGGCGACGGCTGGCTGGACGGCACCGACGGCACCGATGGCATCGACCCGCCCTACACCTACGACGACGGCAACACCTACGATGATTTGGGCAACACCAACTGGTACGGCTGGTTCCGGATGGAAAACTACAAGAATGTACCGAACCGTGATTACTTTGACACCGACACCTACGATTGCTGGGGCTACATCGGTGAGAGCGATGACGGCAGCCACTACTTTGAGGTTTACCGTGACGGTATGCCCGATGACCCGGTCATCACGATGTGGGTCAATGTCTATGATGACCATATCGAGCCTATCCTGGACGGCAGCGATTGGGTGCTGGATCAGCATATTGACGACAGCGAAGCATACAACTTCAATATCTACCCGTACAACGACAGCATCTCGCTGTTCATGTATGACTACGAGGGCAACGACGGTACGGCCTGTGCGGTCAGCTTCTACATGAGGCTGGACGGCACCGAGTGGAACGAGGAGCTCGAAGAGCTGCCGCCCCGCTATGAGGAGTACAAGGCCGCCTTGGCCAACAAATAACGAACTGATTTATCTGTACAAAATGGGGCGGGCCCTGCCCGCCCCTGATATAGGAGGATCATTATGGGACTTATCAGAGCTGCAATGGGCGCTGCTGGCGGCGTTATGGCCGACCAGTGGAAGGAATACTTTTATTGTGAAGCCATGCCAGCTGACCTGTTGGCTACCCGCGGCTGGAAACGCCAGAGCGGACGCAGCGCCAACACCAAAGGCAACGACAACATCATCTCAAACGGCTCCATCGTGGCCGTTGCCGACGGTCAGTGTGCCATGATCGTGGAGCAGGGCAAGGTCGTGGATATCTGCGCCGAGCCGGGTGAGTACACCTACGATACCGGCAGCGCGCCGACGCTGTTCAGCGGCGACCTGTCCGACTCTATCGGCGCAGTGTTCCAGAACATCGGCAAGCGCTTTACCTTCGGCGGCGAGGCCCCGATGGATCAGCGCATCTATTACTTCAACACCAAGGAGCTGGTGGGCAACAAATACGGCACGCCCAGCCCGGTGCCCTTCCGCGTGGTGGATCAGCGCGCCGGCATTGACATCGACATTGCCATCCGCTGCTTCGGCGAGTACAGCTACCGCATCACCAACCCCATTTTGTTCTACACCAATGTCTGCGGCAATGTGGAGGAAGGCTACACCCGCGATGAAATCGACGGGCAGCTGAAATCCGAGCTGATGACCGCCCTGCAGCCCGCCTTTGCCAAGATCAGCGATATGGGCATCCGCTATTCCGCACTGCCCGGCCATACGATGGAGCTTGCCGAGGCCCTCAACGATGTGCTGAGCGCCAAGTGGAGCAAGCTGCGCGGCATCGAGATCGTATCCTTCGGCGTTTCCAGCGTGAAGGCCAGCGAGGAAGACGAGCAGATGCTCAAGGAAATGCAGCGCAACGCAGCCTTTATGGACCCGACCCGCGCCGCTGCGCATCTTGTCGGCGCACAGGCCAGTGCCATGCAGACCGCGGCCGGCAATCAGGGCGCAGGCCCCGCCATGGCCTTTATGGGCATGAATATGGCCGGTGCGGCGGGCGGTATGAACGCCCAGAACCTGTACCAGATGGGTGCCCAGCAGCAGGCCGCCGCACAGCCCGCCCCGGCCCCGGCCTCTGCCACCGCAGGCTGGACCTGCAGCTGCGGCCAGACCGGCAACACCGGAAAATTCTGCGCAAACTGCGGCAGCCCCAAGCCTGCCCCGGCACCCGCAGCCGCCAGCTGGGTATGCAGCTGCGGCACTTCCAACACCGGTAAGTTCTGCTGCAACTGCGGCAGCCCCAAGCCCGCCCCGGCTCCCGCCAAGTGCAGCCAGTGCGGCTGGACCCCGGATGACCCGGCCCATCCGCCCAAGTTCTGCCCGGAGTGCGGTAAGCCGTTTGGCCAGTGATGCACAAAAAAATCGCTGCGGTGCTTTGCGTCGCAGCCGCTTTTCTGACAATGTCCGGCTGTAAAAAAGCGCCGCCCGGCACACTGACCGGTATCAGCATCAGTTATTCCGGTATGTGCTATGACGACACCTATGGGTTCAGCATAAGAAATGACCCGGTTGACGGCTGCCTTTTCAGCTGCAATTACAAGGATGATGAATGGGTGGAGCTGGAAAACATCCCTGTTGAGGACACCCATTGGCAAGAAGCCCTGGCTCTGGCAGAAAAGCTGGGGCTGGAAAGCCTGCCAGACGAAAAGAAAAATTCTCCCGGCTTATTCATCACCGATGAAACGTTAGTTAGCGTTTGCCTGATTTACAAGGCCCCGGATGACGAGATCATCTACCGTTATCTGGATGCTGATGGCAATACGCGCAGCACCCTGCGTGATTTTTTTGAAGATCTGGCAGGGCAGCTGCAAACCGAAGGAAAGAGAGGTGACGCATAATGGCAACGCAGCTTACCAACTACCAATGCCCTGCCTGTACCGGTCCGCTTCACTTTGATGGTGCCAGCGGAAAGCTGGTGTGTGACTTCTGTGGCAGCAGCTACGATACTGCTGAGATCGAAGCGCTCTATGCTGAAAAAGAAGCCGCTGCCGAAACCGCGGCACAGAATAAGCAGGCACCGCCGCCCGACTCCGTCTGGAGCGAAAACGAGGCCGCCGGACTGCGCAGCTATTCCTGCCCGTCCTGCGGCGCAGAGCTGATCTGTGACGAGACGACCGCCGCGACAAGCTGCCCGTACTGCGGCAATCCAACGGTCATCGCGGGGCAGTTCAGCGGCATGCAGCGGCCTGAGCTTGTCCTGCCGTTTGTGCTGGATAAGAACGCCGCCAAGGCCGCACTGAAAAAATACTATCGCGGGAAGCGGTTCCTGCCCAATGCCTTCTCTTCGCAGAATCATATCGAGGAGATCAAGGGCGTGTATGTCCCGTTCTGGCTGTTCGATGCCAACGCCTCCGGTTCGGGCCAATATGAAGCCACGACCAGCTCCAGCCACCGCAACGGCGATTATGTCATCACCACGACCAGGCACTATGATGTCCGCCGCGCCGGTACCACGCAGTTCATGGGCGTGCCGGTGGACGGCTCGACCAAGATGCCCAACGGGCATATGGACGCCATTGAGCCTTATGACTACCGCGCCTTCCAGCCCTTCTCGACCGCGTACCTGCCGGGTTATATGGCAGACAAATACGACGAGGACGCCGACACCTGCCAGGCCCGCGCCCACAGCCGGATGCAGAATTCGGTCAGCAGCGAGCTTTCGGCCAGCATTACCGGCTACAACAGCGTAAGCACCCTGAGCGAGAATATCCATATTGATTACACCGCCAAGCACTACGCGCTGCTGCCGGTGTGGATGCTGCACACCAAGTGGCAGGGCAAGGATTACCTGTTCGCCATGAACGGGCAGACCGGCAAGCTGGTGGGCGATCTGCCGGTTGATAATCGAAAGGTGGCCGCCTGGTTTGCAGGCATCAGTGTTCCGCTGATGATCCTGCTTGCCATCCTGCTTTGAAAGGGGGAAACAGCCTTATGAAGAAAAACCTGTTTTCTCTGATGACAGCCCTGCTGCTGTGCCTGTTCTGCGCCGTACCGGCGTTTGCCGAAATGCCGTTGGTGATGGACACCTACGAGCTGTTCAAACCCGAAGCGACCGCTGAATTGGAACAAAAGGCGCAGGACGCCAGTGCCGGACACGGTGTCAACGTCTACCTGCTGACGGTGTCTGACATCGGCGGGCAGAACGTGCGCGAGTTTGCCAAGGATTGGTACCGCGACTATGACCTTGGCTACGGCGAGGGCAAAAGCGGTATCCTGTTCCTGATTGCGCTGGATTCCCGCGATTATGTCACGATCACCTACGGCGGCGGCGTGACCGCCTTTACCGACTACCGCATCGCGCAGATCGAAGATAAGATTGTGCCGATGCTCTCGGACGGAACGTATTACAAGGCCTCCGACACCTACATAGAAATGTGCGCTGACACGCTTGATTTCTATGCTGAAAAGGGTGCACCGCTGGACAGCGGCAACGACCCCGCCAAGGGTTGGATCAAGTGGGTGTTTGTGTTTGTCATTCCGCTGGCTGTGGCGAGCATCGTCTGCGGCATCTTCTATGCGCAGATGAAAACTGCCAACGAGCAGACCCATGCCAACGCCTACATGCCCGCCGAGGGTCTGGCGCTGTCCGTGGTGGAGGACACCTACACCCACACCACCGAGACCGAAAAATACGACCCCGTCAAGGACGGCAGCTCGAGCGGCTCGAGCGGCTCGAGTACCGACAGCGACGGTTTTGGCGGCAGCTCGGGCGGAAAATTTTAAGAGTATCCATTTTGACAACAGCGGCGGCTTTCTTTGCGAAAGCCGCCGCTGGCCTTTTATCGGAATTTTTCGTTATAACTTTGAGAAATGTTCTGCTGTTTAGGGGTGCTGCAAACACAAAAAAAGCTCCTGCAGCGTTTCATTCACGCTGCAGGAGTCTTTTTTACTTTTTCCTTTTCAGCCAGAACACCTTAAACCTCCCGTATCCGTTGGGCTTGTCCTCGTCGAATTCCTCGGTCTTGACGTAGCGCTTGAAGGCACCGTCAAACTGCAGGGCGTTCCCGTCCTCCTGAATGTCGGTCAGCACGCGGGGAATGGCGGTTTTCTGGCTCTCAAACTCCGGTTCGCGGTCCCATAAAATGTTCCCGTCAGCGTCAAAGCCGTGGGCCCAGACGCTGAACACCAGACAGGCGGCCTCGCCGTAGCAGTAGCGCTCAAAGCGGATGCGGCCATCCAGATAAAACAGCAGACAATCGCGAAAATGGGTCTCCAGCTCTTTCTCATAACGGCGCCCGCACCCGGACCCGGCAAAATCGGCAGCATTGGCAGTCATGGCGTGCCCTCCTGTTTGTTAGTGCTTTTATTATACAGCAGGGCAGGGCGTTTCGCAAGCAGAAATATAGGGCGCGGCGGCAGGGGCCGGGCATGCCCGGTCCGGTGCTCTCCCGCAAATGCCCACCCGCCATATACCGCCGGGCCGCCTATATGCGGCCCCTGCTGCGCGGTAAAACATTACGCTTTCACATCCATTTTTTCCAGCAGCACTTTTGCGGTCAAAAGCACCACCGCCAGCCAGCCCGCACACGCCAGCAAAAACGGCAGCACATTCCCGGCCAGCACGTCGGTGCTGTGGTTGGCGTTCATGCCCTGCTGCATCAGGCAGTAGGGCCACAGCAGGGCATAGCCCTTGCTGCCGATCAGCATTCCCGCAATGCCGCCGACCAGCCCTAAGAAAATCGGCACCGCAAAGCTGCGGATCAGCATGGCCAGCAAAAGCTGCACCGCCGCCACAGCCAGACCGCCGAAAATGCCGCGCACCAGATAGAAAACGATGCTCACCGGCGGCCAATCGCTGAACCCGGCAAACAGCCGCCCGCACGCCACGTACAGCACAAAGACAAAGCATTGCGTAAAGCACATCAGCTTTACAACAACAAGGAGCTTTGCCGCAAACAGCGCAAAGGGCCGCACGGGTGCTGCCATGATCAGGTTCCAGTTGTGGCCAAGGTGCTCAAGCCGCCAAAGGTAGGCCGCATACGCCGACACCATCGCGGGAAAGAACAGCATCGAGTAAAACAGTGTGTGCTGCGTCCACAGGCTGTACCACCGCTCGGTCAGGATTTCCAGATTTTGCAGATAGTTGAATGTCCCGTACCCGGCGGAAATCAACGGCAGCACAAAGAAGATCACCCAGATGGGCGACGCATGCAGCTTGCGGTTCTCGGCAATTATACAACGTTTCAGCATTCGTTATACCTCCTTATCGCGCATCATGCGCCAGGCGGCGGCAAACAAAGCCGCAGCCAGTACCACGGTAAACGCCAGCAGTCCCCAGTTGTAGGGCCGCAGGCCGTAGGTCACAGTGTGGGTGGCCTGGTCCCAGTAGGCAACCTCATAGCAGGACAGCGGGACAAAGTAGCCCCACGGCACAAAATAACTGACAAGGGGCGGCATGAACGCCGAAAACAGCCCGATCAGTGCCCCCACAATGCCGACACAAAGCGCAGGCAGCGGGTTGTCAAAAATCAACATCAGCAGAAGCTCCGAGAAAAACAGCATGACATCGACAGCCAGCGTGCAAATGCCCGTGTACACAAACGGCCCGGCGGGGAACGCCTCGGTATAGCCCTGCACCCGCCCCAGCAGGATGGATACGGCCATTTCCAGCGTGACCATCAGCAGGACCTCGCCCGTGCCCAGCAGCGCCTTGCCCGCAAACAGACTGCGGCGGCTTTGCAGCGTGTACAGCAGTTTTGTGGTGCTGCCCTTGACCTCCATGTCCCACAGGCGGCTGGCGATCAGTGCCATCACAATGGGCATTAAAATGGCGTTCAGAACGGGCAGCGCGAACAAAAGGGCGCTGTAGGCGTTGGCCAGCTCGTCCGCGCCGGTGGGGGCCGCCGCCCCGGCCCAGAGATACACGACCACCGGCACGGCCAGGCAGATTAGCAAATCGTGGCGGCGGCGGGCCTTTTGCAGCTCCGCGTGCAGTGCTTTGCCCATCTCAGTCCGCCTCCTCGCTCGTCAGGCTCAGGAAAATCTCCTCCAGCGTCTTGGTGTGGGGCGTCAGCTCCACAACGCCCGCGCCGCAGGCAGCCAGTTTTTGCACGAGGTCGGCCAGCAGGGCATCCTGCAGGGGCGGCAGTGTCACAACGCAGCTGTCGCTGTGCGCGGTCAGACCGTTGGCGCGCAGGATCGGTGCGGCTTTGGCCGGGTCCAGCAGCCGCAGCGTGACATTGCCGCGGCTGTGGCGCTGCAATTCGGTCAGCGGTCCCTCAAACAGTATATGGCCGTGGTCGATGATGCCGACCTGCTCGACCATCTGCTCCATCTCGCCCAAAAGATGGCTCGAGATCAGCACCGTCGCGCCCGTGGCGGCGGGCATGTTCCGGATGAGCGCGCGCATCTCCTGAATGCCCGCGGGGTCCAGACCGTTCGTCGGCTCATCCAGAATCAACAGCTTCGGGCTGCCCAGCAGCGCCATGGCAATGCCGAGCCGCTGCTTCATGCCGAGCGAATACTGCCCGACCCTGCGGTTGCGGTCCTGCGTCAGATGCACAATGTCCAGCACGCGGCCGATGTCCTTATGGGGCACACCCTTTAAGTCGGCCACGATCTCCAGATTCTCCTGTGCGGTCAGATGCAGATACCCGGCGGGGGACTCAATCAGGCTGCCAGTCTGGCGCAGCAGCGGCAGGCGGCTTTTCTCGGTCAGCTCCTGCCCGAGCAGGCGCACCCGGCCCGCCGTGGGGTGGATGAGCCCCAGCAGCATCTTCATGGTGGTGGATTTGCCCGCGCCGTTCGGCCCGATGAATCCGTACACGCACCCCTGCGGTACGTGCAGCTCCACATGGTCTACGGCTGTATGCGGCCCGTACTGCTTGCACAGGGCCTTTGTTTCGATTACGGTTTGCATAATGCACACTCCTTTGCTTTCGGTATGGCCCTATGCTACACCCTGCGCCTTAAACGAACTGTAAGAGCAGCTTAATTTTGCCTTAATTTTGGGGTCGTGCCATGGTGGGCGGGGGTGAATCGTAGTATGATAGGCAGGGGCCGTATATGGGCGGCCCCTACAAGCTCAAAAAAGGGGAAAACCTATGACCACCATCTACGACGCCGCCATCCTCCTGGTCGATGACAACCCAGACCTGCTTACCCTAGTCACAGACAACCTGCGCACGGCAGGCTACAAGACCGTATGCACTGCCGCAGACTGCGCTGCGGCGCGGGCGGCCTTCGCCGCGCACCGCCCGGACCTGATGATTCTGGACATCAACCTGCCGGACGGCGACGGCTTCGGGCTGCTCCGCACCCTGCGGACAGAATCGGACGTCCCGGCGCTGTTTCTCTCGGCGCGGGACGCCGACGCGGACAGGCTGTTCGGGCTGGGGCTTGGCGCGGACGACTATCTGACCAAGCCGTTCCTGATGCAGGAGCTGCTTTTGCGCGTGCAGCACCTTTTGCAGCGCGCCTACCGCACCGAGCTGCGCCGCAGCCGGGTGCTGACGCTGGGGGACTGCACGGTCAATTTGCAGGACGCGGCCGTCCGCCGCGCCGACGGCACAACACTGGCCCTGACCGCCACCGAGCGCGCCCTGCTGCAAAGGCTGGCCGATGACCGCGGGCACATCGTAACCTATGATGCCGTTTGCGAGGCCGTCTGGGGCGCGGACTATTACGGGTACGAGAACAGCCTGAACGTGCATATCCGCCATCTGCGGGAGAAAATCGAGCCTGACCCCGGGCATCCGCAGTGGCTTCTCACGGTGCGGGGCATCGGCTACCGGCTGACTGGGGAGGTGTGAAGTTGAAAACCTTTACACGAATGATCGGGCGCTATGTGCTGGCCACGGCAGCGGTGGTGCTGCTGCTGCTGCTGGGGCGGTGGTCTATCTGGGGCTGCACTACGGCGCGGCCACGGACAGCCGCGTCCGCATCGGTACGCTGGCAGAGGCCCTGACCCCTACCGCCGACGGCCTGCAGCTGGACCCCGCCCGCACGCCCGCGGACTGGCTGCAGGGCTACGCCTGGGCGATGGCGCTGGACGACGACGGCAGTGTGATCTGGCAGCATGACCTGCCGCAGAACTTGAATAAACACTACACAGCGTCGGAAATCGCCTCGTTCTCGCGGTGGTATCTTGACGATTGGCCGGTGTTCTGCTGGACGGCAGACTACGGCCTGTTTGTGGCCGCCGTGCCGCGCGGTTCGGTCTGGAAGTACAATATTTACAACAATGAGCAGCTTATGAACGCCATGGCAGCGGGTATGCCGCCCGCGCTGGCGCTGCTGCTGGGTGTGGCAGCTGCATGCTGTCTGCTGTTCAGCTGGCGCGGTGCGCGGCGCTTGCAGACGATTGCCGCAGGGCTGGCCACCGTAGCCGATGGCGGTACGATCCGGCTGCCGACAGACGGCTTTGCGGGGGAGCTGGCCGACACGGTCAACCGCACGAGTGAGCAACTGCGCCGCCGCAATGAGATCATTGCCCGGCGGGACGATGCCCGCACAAGCTGGATCGCGGGGGTCAGCCATGATGTGCGCACACCGCTGGCGCTGATTCTGGGCTGGGCCGAGCAGCTCGAGCAGGACACCGCCCTGCCCGCCGCGGCGCGGCAGAAGGCGTGCGGCATCTGCACCCAGAGCGAGAAGCTGCGCGCTTTGATCGAGGATCTGAACCTGACCAGCAAGCTGCAATACGGCGCGCAGCCGCTGCGCTGCCGGCCGACCCAGGCCGGACCGCTGCTGCGCAGGCTGGCCGCCGAGTTCTGTGACAGCCCGCTGGCGGCCCGCTGCACGGTGGCGTTGGAAATTGCACCCGACGCCGACAAGGCGATTCTGGACGCGGACGCCGCGCTGTTGGCCCGCGCAGTGGAAAACCTGCTGCACAATGCGGCCTGCCACAACCCCGGCCCCGTGCAGGTGCAGCTTTCCGCGGTGCGCACAGGAAAAACACTGAGGATCACGATAGCCGACGACGGCGCGGGCTACCCGCCCGCCGTACTGCACGCCCTGCAGACCGGTGAAGCGGGGGAGAATACGCCCCACATTCTGGGTCTGCACGTCGTCGAGCAGATCATCCACGCCCACGGCGGCACGGCGGCCTTTGCCCGGAACGCACCGCACGGGGCAAAGGCGGTGCTGGTGCTGCCGGTGACGGAAGATCCTGCCGCACGGTAGGGGTGGGAGATGTCCCACCCGCGGCCTTTCCGCAAAATCGCGTTTTCCGCAGGGCTGCGGGCCGGGTGTGCCCGGCCCCTGCGGAGAATGCGATATTTTTTTATTCTCACAAAAAAATCATCCTGATTTTAGTGGATTTTCTTGGCATAACCCTGTATAATGTTTATTATAAATAGGTAAAGGGGGCAGTGTGCCCATGGCACAACCGAATCTTCCCGCCGTGACCGCCATTGTGGTGGCGGCAGGGGCATCCCGCCGTATGGGCTTTGACAAATTGAGCTACCGTCTGCCGGATGGCCGCACCGTGCTGGAGACAAGCTGTACCGCACTGGCTGCGCACCCGGCAATTACCCAGCTTGTGCTGGTCTGCGGCGGCAACCGCGCCGCCTGCGAGGCCATCGCCGCCGCCTGTCCCAAGCCCTGCGCCGTCGTACAGGGCGGTGCGACCCGCGCCGACAGCGTGCGCAACGGTCTGGCCGCGGCGACGGGCGAGCTTGTTGCCATCCACGACGCCGCCCGCCCCTTTGTCAGCGAGAGCGTCATCACTGCCGCACTGACCGCTGCCGCCGAGACCGGCGCAGCCGCGCCCGCAGTGCCCGTCAAGGATACGGTGAAGGTCGCAGACCCGTCGGGCCGCGTGCTGGACACGCCGGACCGCGCCACGCTCTACGCCGTGCAGACGCCGCAGTGCTTCCGCCGCGCACTCTACACCCAGGCGCTTGCCGCCGTCACGGGGGAAAAAGCCCGCCTTGTCACCGATGATTGCAGCCTGTTTGAGCTGGCCGGTCTGCCCGTCAGGCTGACCGAGGGCGATTACGCCAACTATAAAATCACTACAAAAGAAGATCTGCAAAAGGAGAAAACCATGCGCATTGGTCACGGATACGACGTTCACCGCTTAGTGGAGGATCGCAAGCTCATTATGGGCGGCGTGGAGATCCCGTATGAGAAGGGCCTGCTCGGCCACTCCGACGCGGATGTGCTGCTGCACGCCGTAATGGACGCTGTGCTGGGCGCGGCGGCGCTGGGCGACATCGGCCAGCACTTCCCGGATAACGACCCCGCCTACAAGGGCGCGGACTCGCTGGCCCTGACCCGCGAGGTCGCCCACATCATCGCCGAGCACGGCTATAAGGTCGGCAACATCGACGCCACGATCCTCTGCCAGCGCCCGAAGCTGGCCCCGCATATCCCGGCCATGCGCCGGAACATTGCCGACGCCTTCGGTCTGCCCGTGGACGCCGTCAGCGTCAAGGCTACGACGGAGGAGCACCTTGGCTTCACCGGCGAGGGCCTCGGCATTGCCGCCCATGCGGTGGCGCTGATCGAGTGATTTTGTCAGTCTCCCGGCAGGGGCGGGACATGTCCCGCCCGCGGCTTTGCCATGTGCGTCCGTTTGCGGGAAACCTGCGGGCCGGGCATGCCCGGCCTCTACGCCTGTTCTAATGCCTATTTTGACCCAGAAAGGGGGCTGCGGTGCCCATGCTGCCCAACCAGATGTTCAATGCCGTTTTAAGCAGCCTGCGTACATTTGACCCGCTGTCCGATACGCTGGACATCCTTATTATCTCCTTTGTCTTTTACCAGCTGCTGCAATTCGCGCGCAAATCCCGCGCGGGCCAGCTGGTCAAGGGCATCATTCTGATTCTGGTTTTCTACGGTCTGGCCGTCATGCTCAACCTGAAAACCGTCACCTGGGTGCTCAACAACGTCATCACCATCGGCTTTATGGCCGCCGTCGTCATCTTCCAGCCGGAGCTGCGCCGCACGCTCGAGCGCATGGGTCAGTCCACAATGTGGGCCAACCTTCTGGTCGGGAACCGCCGCAGTGACCCGTCGCTGCGCGGCGCGTGGCAGAGCGCCGTTGTGGCCATCTGCGACGCGGCGGAGCAGCTGTCCGACACGCGCACCGGCGCGCTGATGGTGCTGGAGCGCAACAACAATCTGGATGAGATCATCCGCACCGGTACGCCGATGCACGCCGATGTCATCCCCGAAATGCTCGGCACGATCTTCTATGAAGGCACGCCCCTGCACGACGGCGCTGTCGTCATCCGCGACGGCGTCATTGTGGCGGCGGGCTGCGTGCTGCCGCTGTCCAACAACCTCGAAATGGGCAAGGACATGGGCACCCGCCACCGCGCGGGCCTCGGCATGAGCGAGAACTCCGACGCCATCGTCGTCATCGTCAGCGAGGAGACCGGCATCATCTCGATGGCGAAGAACGGCGTGCTCATCCGCCGCCTGGACCGCCAGAACCTCTTCAACCTTCTGCAGGAGGAGATCGTTCCCCCCGCCGAGGACGAGGAGGCCGATATCTCGCCGCTGCAAAAGCTGCTGCGCAAGGGAGGCGCACTGAACCATGGCAAATCCGAATAACCCTCTCGCGCCGGGGCTGAACGGCGCCGCGCCCAAGGGCCCGCGCACGATCTGGAATAACCCGGTCTTTTCCGCCGTTCTGGCAATCATCATGGGCTTTGCCATGTGGATCATCGTTACGGTCTACATCGACCCCCAGGGCTCCACGACGGTGACCGGCGTGCCGATCAACTACACGAGCGGCGCGTCTACCTACACGGCCCAAGGTCTGGACATTGTGGAAAAGCCCGACATTGAGGGCGTGACCGTAAAAGTCGAGGGCAACAGCACGATCATCGGCAACATTCGCAGCGCCGACATCATGGTCTACCCAAGCTACGCCGGTGTCAGCGGCGCGGGCAAGGTCACGCTGCGCCTGCAGGCCCGTGTGACGAACACAACAGACTTCCCCGGCGACATTGAGTGTACGGTGGAAAGCCCGAGCACCATCGACGTCGTCTTTGACGAGGTCAGCGAAAAGACCGTTCCCGTCACGGTGGACGCCTCCGCGGTGACGATCTCCAACGGCTATATGCTGAACAAGACCACCGCCGTGCCCGCCGAGATCACGCTGCGCGGCCCGACGAGCGAGCTGGATCAGGTATCCAGCATCGTCGCCCCGGTCCAGGTGGACGGCGAACTGGCCGACACCACGACGGTGCCTGCTACGCTGGAGCTGCGCGACGAGGAGGGCAACGCCTTCACGCCGCAGTATACCTCGATGGAGAGCGACTCCGCCAACGTCACGCTGACGGTCTATCAGGTGGGAGCTGCCGCTGAAGGTGGACTTCATCGGCACACCAAACGGCTTCGACGTCGAGAGCCTGCACTATTCGCTGAGCCAGCAGACCCTGCGCGTGGCCGGTCCTGCCCGCACGATCAGCGCCTTGGAGGCCCTGACCGTGACGGACTTTGACCTGGCCCGTGAGTTTGAGCCGGGCCGCGACTACCAGCGCCTTATCGAGCTGCCCGCGGGCATCGTCTCGCTGGACGGCGTCACGAACGTCACGCTGGACTTTGACACGTCGGAGATGGCCTCGACAAAGCTGAACGTCTCGAACATCCGCGCTATCAACGTGCCCAGCAACTACGAGCTGCAGATCTTGTCCAGCATCGTCAGCGGTGTGACGCTCTACGGCCCGGCGGATGAAATCGAGAAGCTGTCCGCCGACAGCATCGTCGCGCAGATCGACTGCCAGAGCCTGAACCTGACCGTCGGCCAGCAGACGATTGCCGTCAGCATCCAGATCCCGTCGTCCAGCCGTATTTTTGCCACCGGCAGCTATACGGTCCAGTGCGAGGTCACGTCGAAGTAACGCGACGCAGTAGGGGCCGGGCATGCCCGGCCCGCAGCCTACGGGAAACCGCCCTATAACGGGAAAGCCGAGGGCCGGACATGTCCGGCCCCTACATGGCGCATACAAAATACCATCGTTTAAGGAACCTTATCTATGCTTTTAGTCCGCAACATCCGCCTGCCGCTGACTTGCCCCGACCCGGACGCCGAGGCAGCGGCGAAGGCACTGGCCATTCTCCGCGTGCCCGCCCGCCGGGCGGCGCACTGCGGTGTGGCAAAACTCAGCGTGGACGCCCGGCACGGTACGCCGGTGCTTGTCTACACCATCGCAGTCACACTCAAGGACGAGGGTGAGGAATCGGCTTTGGCCGGGGCCTCGCCCTGTGTCTGTTATACACAGCCGCCGAAATTCGACTTTACAACGGGGAAAACGCCGCTGACCCATCGCCCGGTGGTCGTCGGTCTTGGCCCGGCGGGCCTGTTCGCGGCGCTGCTGCTGGCCCGCAGAGGCTACCGCCCGCTGGTGCTCGAGCGCGGCCCCGCGCTGGACGAACGGATTCGGGCCGTCGAGCATTTTGAGAAAACCGGCACACTGGACCCCAACGCCAACATTCAGTTTGGTGAGGGCGGCGCGGGCACCTTCTCGGACGGCAAGCTGACGACCCGCGTCGGTGACCCGCTGTGCGCGTTCGTGACCGGGGCGTTTCTTGACCACGGCGCGCCCGCCGATATTGCGTGGCGGCAGAAGCCCCATGTCGGCACCGACCTGCTGCGCGGCGTCATCCGCAGCATCCGCGGCGAGATCGAGGCTCTGGGCGGCGAGGTGCGGTTCAACACGGCGCTGACCGGCCTGCACACCCGGAACGGTGCGCTGACCGGCATCGAAACGACGGCGGGCCCTGTGCCCTGTGAACAGCTGATCCTGGCTGTCGGCCACAGCGCACGGGATACGTTTGCCATGCTGCACGGCCAGGGTCTGCCGCTGGAATGCAAGCCGTTCTCCGTCGGCTTCCGCGCCGAGCACCTGCAGACCGAGATCGACAAAAGCCTCTACCACGGCGCGGCGGGTCACCCGGCGCTGCCGAAGGGGGAGTACCAGCTGAGCCAGCACGTCTCCGGCGGGCGGTGCGTTTACACCTTCTGCATGTGCCCGGGCGGCACGGTCTGCGCCGCCGCCAGCGAGGCGGGCGGCGTTGTCACCAACGGCATGAGCCTGCACGCCCGCGATGGCCGCAACGCCAACGCGGCGGTGGTCGTCAGTGTGGACGGCAGCGACTTCGACAACGACCCGGCGAAGGCCGTCGCGTTCCAGCGTCGGCTGGAGCAGGCCGCTTACCGCGCAGGCGGCGGGAATTATCTTGCCCCGGCGGAGACCGTCGGCAGCTTTCTGGCCGGGCGCGGTGCGCTCGAGCTGGGGGCAGTGCAGCCGACCTACCCGCGCGGTGTGACGCCCTGCGACCTCGGCAGCCTGCTGCCCGATGATTTGAGCGGTGCCCTGCGCGAGGGATTGACCGCTTTTGGCCGCAAGCTGGCGGCCTATCGCGCCCCCGACGCCGTGCTGACGGGTCTGGAGACCCGCACCAGCAGCCCCGTGCGCCTGCTGCGCGATAAAGAAAACCTGCAATGCACCGGCCTGGCCGGGCTTTACCCCTGCGGCGAGGGTGCGGGCTACGCGGGCGGCATCATGACCGCTGCCGTCGACGGTGTGCGCTGCGCCGCCGAGCTGATGAAGAATTGGGGACCGATGGCGGACTGATGCGTCCGCAGGGGCCGGACATGTCCGGCCCGCAGCCTACAGGAAACCGCCCTATAACCGGAAAGACGAGGACCGGACATACCCGGCCCCTACAATGCAGTGACAACAGATTGGACAACCAAATGCCTGACAACAAAACTCCCAAATATCAATACGATCACTACGACTTCGGCGATATGCTGGACAGCGCCGTTGAGGCGGGCAGCAAAATCGGCTCGTCGGTGCTGGGCAGCATTGCAGACGCCCTTGCACAGGCGGGCGATGCCATGAGCAGGCCGCAGCCCGACAGCTTCGCCGCGTGGAAGCGCCGTCTGAAGCGCAAATGGAAAAACGGAGGCCAGTTTGTCGGCGTTGCGCTGACGGCGGTCGGCTGGACCTTTACAGGCTGCTTTGGCATCGCGGCGCTTGTGCTGGGCATCCTGACGGCAGTCGGCGCAGGGCCGCTGGGGCTTTCCCAACAGGATTTTATAGCCCTGCCGATTTTGACGGCTGTGTTTTACCCCGCAACGCTCGGCTTCCTTTTTATGGCCGTTGTGGGCATGAAAAAGCTGGCCTATTTCAGCCGTCTGCGCAAGCTGCTGCGCGCTGCCAATGACTGGACCTGCGACCTGCCCGCGCTGGCCCGCAAGGCACAGATCAAGCAGGAAAAGGCCTATGAAACCGTTGCAAAGGCTGTGGCGAACGGGGATCTTCCCAATGCCGCCATTTCCGACGATTACAGCACGCTTTACCTGGACGATTCGCTCATGCCGACGGCGGCAAAGCCCGCCGCAGCGCCGCAGGCCGAGCCTGCCGAACCCCTGACCGATGCCGAACAGTTCCGCCGCGAGGGCATGGACTTTTTGAACTACTTAAAAGTCTGCCGCGGCAAGCTGGGCACCGATGCGGACGAAGAGCTTGCCGCAATGCAGAAAACCTGCGCGTCGATCATGGGCTTTGTCCACAACCACCCGGAGCAGTTGAACCGCGTGCGCCGCTTCCGCGAGTATTACCTGCCAACGACCCGCAAGCTACTGGACACGGCGCAGGGCCTGGGCGATACGGACAGTGCGAACGCGGCGGAGATCCGCCGCGACATCACCGGCATCCTGCACACGCTGAACCAAGCGTATGAAAAGCTGTACGACACCCTTCTGCAGGACGTCAGCATGGACGTTTCCACCGAGATCGACACGCTGGAGGCTATGCTGCGGCAGGATGGTCTGACCCACGATTTTGAAGCTGATTTTAACACAAGGAGCTAAACTGTATGAATTACCCTGCGTGGCAACTGAAAAAGGCGGACCCCGCGGCGGAAACCTCGCTGGCCGGGGCCGGGTGCGGCGTACTGCTGCGCCGGGTGCTGGCCGCCCGCGGCTGCACGGACCCCGCCGCTGCGCAGGCCCTGCTGGGCCAGGGCGAACCGCTGAGCGACCCGTTCCTGCTCACCGATATGGACAAGGCTGTCGTCCGTATCCAAGAGGCCATCGAAAATGAGGAGCTCATGGTCATCTACGGTGACTATGACGTCGATGGCATCTCGGCCACGGCCATTTTGTACGAATGTCTCACCAGCCAGGGCGCACACGTCCGCTGCAAGCTGCCTACCCGCGGCTCCGGCTACGGTCTGACACGCGCGGCGCTGGAATCACTGGCGTCCAAGGGCTTCAAGCTCGTCGTGACGGTAGACAACGGCATTTCCGCCGTCGAGGAGGCCGCCTGCGCAAAGGAGCTGGGCCTTGACCTCATCATCACGGATCACCACCTGCCGGGCGACACGCTGCCAGACGCCATCGCCGTTGTTGACCCCAAGCGCCCCGACGACGAAAGCCCGTTCAAGGACCTGTGCGGCGCAGGCGTGGCGTTCAAGCTCTGTGCCGCGCTCGAGGGCTGCGACCCCGCCGAGCTGTTGGAAATGTACGGCGAGCTGGCGGCGCTGGGCACGGTGGCCGACGTCATGCCGCTGGTGGGGGAGAACCGCACGATTGTCCGCGAGGGTCTGTCCCTTTTGCAGGACACGATGCGCCCCGGCCTGCACGCGCTTTTGGAGAGCGCCGGCTGCGGCGGCAAGCCCGTCACGGCGGACACGGTCAGCTACAGTTTGGCCCCGCGCCTGAACGCTGCGGGCCGCATGGACAACGCCGCGGTAGCGCTCAAGCTGCTGCTCTGCGGCGACGAGGATCAGGCCACCGGCATAGCTGAACGCCTGGCCGAGATCAACACCGAGCGCCAGCAGACCGAACAGCAGGTCTTTGCCGCTGCTTTGCAGGCGTTGGAGGCCGACCCCGCCCGCACCCGGGACCGCGTGCTCGTCGTCAGCGGCGAGGATTGGCACCCCGGCGTCATCGGCATCGTGGCGGCGCGGCTCATGGAGCGGTTCAGCCGCCCGGTCATCGTCATCTCGATGCACGAGGGCGAGGGCCGCGGCAGCGGGCGCGCACCGGACCCGTTCGACCTGCACAGTGCGCTCGCCGACTGCGCACAGTATCTAACGCGGTTCGGCGGCCACGCCGCCGCAGCGGGCGTTGAGATAGAGGAAGAAAATCTTGCCGCGTTCCGGCAGACCATCAACGCCTGGGCCGCGGCCCATGCTGCCCCGCCCGAGGCCGTCAGCCTGCGGCTGGACGCCGCCGCCACGCTGGGCGAGCTGAATCTGGAAAACGTCGGCGAACTGGCTCGGCTGGCACCCTTTGGCCGCGAGAACCCCACGCCCGTGCTGCTGGTGCAGCATGCCTTTGTGGACGGCATCTGGCCGATGGGCGCGGAGGGCCGCCACACCCGCATCCGGCTGCGGCAGGGCAGCGACACGCTGTTTGCGTCGAGCTTCGGCATTGCGCCGCAGGCGTTTGCCTATCCCGTCGGCAGTGAGGTGGAGGCCGCACTCGAGGTCTCGATCTTCAACGGGCGCAGCGGGCCGATGGTGTCCGCGCACCTCAAGGCTATCCGCCCTGCGGAACTGGGCAATACTCCCAGTGAACAGGCCGCGTGGTTTGAAGCGTTCCGCACCGGCGGCAGCCTCGACGCGGCCCGCGCCGCCGCGCTGCTGCCGGCCCGCGCCGACACGGTATCGCTCTATCGGCGTATCCGCGGCGGGCATGTGGCCGCGGCGGATCTGCAGCCGGTTTTTGCGGCGGAGGGGCCGCAGAACACCGGCAAGACGCTGGCAAGCCTGACGGCGCTGCAGGAGCTTGGCCTGATTGAGGAGCAGGAGGGCCGCTGGCTGCCCGTGCCCGTGACGGCCAAGCAGGACCTGGCCAGTGCGCCGGTGCTGCAAAAGCTGGCGGAGCTGGCAAAACAGGCATGAGCGCCCTACAGAATGCCCGAAAAAGCGCTGTGCAAGACAGATAGAAAACGGAGAGGGGAACGGACTATGGAAAACACAAACGTGCAAGAAGTAAAAATGCCCATCACCTATGACGATCTGAAAAAGAGTCTGGTTGACAGCGGCCGTCCCTATGATTTTGCTATGATCGACCGCGCCTACGCGCTGGCCGAAAAGGCCCACGGCGAGCAGCGCCGCCGCAGCGGCGAGCCGTACATCTGCCACCCGCTTTCGGTGGCGCAGATTTTGGTGGAGCTGGGCATGGACAGCGAGAGCATTGCCGCGGCCCTCATGCACGATGTGGCCGAGGACACGCCGGTCACGGTGGCCGAGATCAAGCAGAAGTTCGGCCCCGAGGTCGCGCTGCTCGTTGACGGCGTCACCAAGCTGACCCAGATCAAGTTCTCGAATGTCGAGGACCGCAAAGCGGAGAACCTGCGCAAAATGCTGCTTGCCATGAGCCAGGATGTCCGCGTTATGATTATAAAACTGTGCGACAGACTGCACAATATGCGCACCGGCGACGCCTGGCCCGAGCAGAAGCGCCGCGACAAGGCACTGGAAACGATGGAGGTCTATGCCCCCATCGCGCACCGCCTCGGAATTTCCAACATCAAGGAGGAGCTGGAGGACCGCAGTCTGCACTACCTTGACCCTGTCGGCTATGAGACGATCCGCGACCTGCTGAATAAGCACGGCGACGAGTTCCTGCATCAGGTCTGCCATACGATTGCCAGGCACCTGTCCGAAAACGGCATCCAGAAGGCGACCATCCGCCACCGCGTCAAGAGCATCTACGGCATTTACCGCAAGATGTATATGCAGAATAAGGATTTCGAGGAAATTTATGACATTTACGCTGTGCGTATCATCCTCGACAACGTTCCAGAGTGCTATACCGCGCTGGGGCTGATCCACGATATGTACCACCCGCTGCCCAACCGCTTCAAGGACTACATCTCGACCCCGAAGCCCAACGGCTACCAGTCCCTGCACACAACGGTCATCGGACGCGAGGCCATCCCGTTTGAGGTGCAGATCCGCACCTGGGACATGGACCGCATGGCGGAGTACGGCATCGCCGCGCACTGGAAGTACAAGGCCGGCATCACGGGCAGCAGCGACAAGCTGGACGAGCGCCTGGCCTGGGTGCGCCAGCTGCTGGAAAGCCAGCGCTCCAGCGCCGACGCCACGGATTTGCTCAGCGACATCAAGAGCGACCTGCTGCCCGAGGAAGTGTTCGCCTTCACGCCGCGCGGCGACGTCATCAACCTGCCCGCGGGCGCGACGGCCATCGACTTCGCCTACGCGATCCACTCTGCTGTCGGCAACAGAATGATCGGTGCGAAGGTCAATAACCGCATCGTGCCCATCGACCACAAGGTCCAGACCGGCGAAATTATTGAGATCATCACCGGCTCCGAGAACCGCGGCCCCAGCCGCGACTGGCTCAACATCGTCAAGACGAGCGAAGCCAAGAACAAGATCCGCAACTGGTTCAAAAAGGAACGCAGAGAGGAAAATATTCAGGAGGGCCGCGACGCGCTTGAGCGCGAGATGCGCCGCAACCTCATGACGCTGACCGACGAGCAGCACGACGCCTTTATGGAGGCGTTGGCCCGCCGCAACCGCTGCAACAGCGTGGAGGAAATGTACGCGGCCATCGGCTACGGCGGCCTGCAGATCTCCCGCATGCTGCCCAAGCTCAAGGAGGAGTACACCAAGCTGCAGGCTACCGAGCCGAAGCCGGTCACGGTGGAGCTCAAGCGGATGCATTCCTCCGACGGCGTCATCGTCGAGGGCATCGACAACTGCCCCATCAAGTTCGCCAAGTGCTGCTCTCCGCTGCCGGGCGATGAGATCATCGGCTTTGTCACCCGCGGCTTTGGCGTGTCTATCCACAAGCGTGACTGCGCCAACGCCCGCGAGAGTATGCGCCACCCCGAGAACGCAGACCGTTGGGTCCGCGCCTACTGGGACGAAGCGGAGAAGGAAAACTACAAGGCTACGTTGGATATTGTTTGCATAGATCGCGCGAACCTCGTCTCTGACGTGGCACTGGCACTGGGCGATATGCGCGTGCCGATCTACTCTCTGACGGCCCGCGCCGCCGAGCAGGGCCGCGCCCGCATGAGCGTGACCGTCGGCATCACCAACACCGAGCACCTGAACAGCGTCGTGGCAAGACTGAAAAAAATCAAGGACGTTGTGAGCGTGACGAGGAACTGAAACGGCCGGAGGCATGTAGGGGCCGCACATGTGCGGCCCGCAACTGTATGGCAGACGTTCGTTTGCCTTTCACGGCAGGGCCGGGCATGCCCGGCCCCTACAGTGCAGCTGATTTTGAAAAGGAGCAACTACCTATGCGAGCAGTCATCCAGCGCGTCACCCGCGCAAGCGTTACCGTCAACGGGGGCGAGCCCCGGGCCATCGGGCCTGGCCTTGTCATCCTGCTGGGCGTGCGCGATACCGACGACAGCGCCATTGTGCCCAAGCTGGCCGAAAAATGCGCCCACCTGCGCATTTTTGAGGACGAGGACGGCAAGCTGAACCGCAGCGCCGTCGAGTTGGGCTATTCGGCACTCGTCGTCTCCAACTTCACGCTCTACGGTGATACGTCCAGGGGCAAACGCCCGAGTTTCATCCATGCCGCCAGGGGCGAACTCGCCGTGCCGTGCTATGAAAAATTCCTCGAGGAGATGAGCCATCAGGGCCTTAAAGACCTGCAGCACGGGGAGTTCGGCGCGGACATGAAGATCGACCTTGTAAACGACGGCCCCGTCACCATCGTCATCGACACCGACGAGTGGAAAAAGTAAGGGCAATACCGCATAATTCTAAGTGCCGATACGGCGAGCGAGGTGCGGCAGCTGCTAAGCCAAAAGCGCAGATAATACTGGATGTCTTATCGAGCATTTTGGCAACGCAGATGCCGTGCCACAGCCGCCGGAGCGGTGCTTAAGCCGTAAGGCGGGAATTATGCGGTGTTGCCTAAGCAAAATTCAAGGGAGGACGCAATGAACATCCAGCATATCCACGGCGTTGCGCCGCTGTACACGAATACCTTTTTAATTATCACCAACGCGAAGCACGGCATCCTGATCGATGCCGCCGCCGAGCCGGGCGTCTATCTGAAGGCGCTCGACGAGGCCGGCGCGACGCTGACGCACATCCTGCTGACCCACGGCCACTATGACCATGTCGGCGCGGTGGCCGCGCTGAAAAAGGCGACGGGCTGCAAGGTCTATATGGACCCGGTTGACGCGCAGGGCAGCCAGCTGCTGCCGCTGACGCCCGACGTCCTTACCGATAACTGGCCCGCGAACGACGAGCTTACCATCGATGAGCTGACGTTTAAAATCTACCACACGCCCGGCCACACCGGGGGCGGCGTCTGCCTGTCCTGCTACGGGCTGCTGTTCAGCGGCGACACGCTGTTTGCAGGCTCCTGCGGGCGGACGGATTTCCCCGGCGGCAGCATGCAGGAGATGGCAAAAAGCCTGTCCCTGCTGGCAGAGCTGCCGCTGCCCGATGCAACAAAAGTCCTGCCCGGACATGAGGGCTTTTCCACCCTCGGGCAGGAGCGCAGCACCAATCCTTACATGAATGGGGCATGGTACTAATGCAGATTATTTTACGCGGCCCCGCAGCGGGCTATGAGGCCGAACACACCGCACGGCTGTTTTTCCCCGACGCAGAGAAGGCGGAAAATCTGCCGCAGGACAGTGATTTTGTGCTGGCACAGAGCCATCTCTGCACCGACACGATCCTGCTGCGCCTGCACGGCAGGCTATACTGGAAGATCGCCCTGCGCCCGCAGGGCGCAGACCCCGAGTACACGCTCTGCCGCCTTTTGTACACGCTGCTGGGGGAGACCACCGGCAGCACGCCGCCCTGGGGCATGATGACCGGTGTGCGCCCGGTGCGCATCATTCACGACATGCGCGCAAGCGGTGCCACGGAGGATGAGATCCGCGCACGGTTCCTTGACCACTTTGCCTGCACACCGGAGAAATTCGCGCTGGCCCTCGGCATTGCCGACCTGCAGAAGCCGGTGCTGGACGCCGCTGACCCGATGGATTGCAGCGTCTACGCGGGCATCCCGTTCTGCCCGACGCGGTGCAGCTATTGCAGCTTTGTCTCCCGCACGGTGGGGGACAAGGCGACCCGCGCCCTCGTCCAGCCCTATGTGGACAAGCTCTGCGCGGAGCTGACCGCTATCCGCGAGACCGCGGACCGCTGCGGGCTGCATATCCGCACGTTCTACATCGGCGGCGGTACGCCGACGAGTTTGTCCGCCGCGCAGCTCGAGCAGCTTATGTCCCACATTGCCAAAACGTTTGATTTAGCGAAGCTGGACGAGTACACCGTCGAGGCGGGCCGCCCCGACTGCACCGACGCTGAGAAACTGCGCATCATCAAAAAATACGGTGCTACACGCATTTCTATCAATCCGCAGACCTTTTCGGATCAGGTGCTGCAGAACATCGGGCGCCGCCACACCGCGCAGGACATCATTGACTGCTTTGCGGCGGCCCGCGCGGCAGGGCACAAAAACATCAACATGGATCTGATCGCGGGTCTGCCGGGGGATACCGTCGAGGGCTTTGAGGCCAGCCTGCGTCAGGCCATCGCGCTGGACCCCGAAAACATCACGGTCCACACGCTGACCCTCAAGCGCGCGTCCAACATCGTCGTGGAACACCGCGCCGCTGACTACGCCGATGTGGCCGCCATGCTCGGCAAATGCAGCCTGCTGGCCGACGCCGGTTACCGTCCGTACTATATGTACCGCCAGAAGGGCACGCTGCAAAATCTGGAAAACATCGGCTGGGCCAAGCCCGGTTTCGAGTGCCTCTACAATATTTATATAATGGAGGAGGTCCACACGATTCTGTCCGCCGGTGCGGGCGGCTCCACCAAGCTCGTCATTCCGGGGCAGCGCCGCGGCAAGATCGAGCGTATCTTCAACTTCAAGTATCCGACAGAATACATTGACCGCTTTGCGGAACTGCTGGACCGCAAAAAGGCCGTGGAGGATTTCTATGCACGTTACACATCGCAAACGCTTCGTCAGCCGTGACCTCGTCGCGCTGGCGGCCCGCCGCCCGCAGGAGCTGGCCGCTCTGAGCGAGGCCCACTACCATGACCAGATCGAGAGCATCGCGGACGAGGTGCTGGCCGCGGGGCAGCGCATTGTCATGCTGACCGGTCCGTCCGCCGCGGGCAAGACGACGTCCGCGCACAAGATCGCTGACGCCATCGCCGCCCGCGGGCACCGCAGCCAGGTCATCAGCCTTGACGATTTCTACATCGGGGAAGGAAAATACCCCAAGCACCCGGACGGCAGCGACGACTACGAGAGCCTGGAGGCGCTTGACCTTGAAAGGCTGCACGCCTGCCTGAAGGCACTGTACAAAACGGGCGTTTGTGACGCACCTGTGTTTGATTTCACGATTCAGCGGCCCAGCGGCACCCAGCGCATCGACGCGCGGGACGGCGTGGTCATCATCGAGGGACTGCACGCACTGAACCCCGCCCTGACCGAGGAGCTGCCCGAAGATGCAGCACTCTGCCTGTACGCGGGTCTGCGGGAGGAATACGCCGACAGCCGCGACGCGCGCTGCCTGGCCACGCGGGACATCCGCCTGGCACGCCGTCTGGTGCGGGACTGCCTGTTCCGCGGCCACGGCGCAGCGTTCACGCTGGGGCTGTGGGGCCACGTCTGCGCGGGCGAGGACCGCTATATCAAGCCCTACAAGCCCCGCGCCAATCTCCTGCTGGACACGACCCATACCTACGAGGTCTGCCTGTGGCGTACCGTGCTGGACGCCATGCCGGCAGACCCGGCGCTGACCGCCACCCAGGCACGCCAATTGGCCGCCCTGCGGGAAAAATTTGCGGCGTTCCCGGCGCTTGGCACCGAGCTGGTGCCCCAAAACAGCATGCTGCGGGAGTTTATCGGCAAATAATCCTGCACAATTCACGGAAAATATACATTTGCGCGTTGCAAACCGCACCGCAATGGGCTATAATAGACCTAAATCGCACGGCAAAACTGCCGCGACATGGCTAAAGAAAGAGGTGCTTAACTATGTTTGAACTGGATATTGAGATGCTGAAGGAGCAGGGTCTGCAGTTGGTGGATTCCGCCAAAAAGACCGCACAGGATCTGGCAGATAAGGGCAAGAACAAGCTGGATCTTCTGAACCAGCAGGCGCGCCTGTCCAAGGCGCAGCGTCAGCTCGGCGCATTGGTCTACAGCCTGCACAAGGCCGGTGAGGAGAACCCCGCCCTGGTCGAGAAGTATATCGACGCCGTGGCCGAGGTCGAGAAGGCCATTGAGGAGATCAAGGCCAACATGACCGACGACGAGCGCGCCGAGGTCGAGGCCCAGGAGGACGCCGAGAACACCGAGCCCGAGGCAGCCCCTGCCGAGGACGAGGAAATCGAGGAAGAAACCATCCAGCTGCGCGGCGAGACCAAGACCTGCCCCGTCTGCAAGGCCGAGGTCGACGGCGACGCCCTGTTCTGCAACCACTGTGGTGCTCAGCTGTAAAATACGGCAGAACGCAGCTTTTGCAGGAGAAACGCTGCCAACACTTGACAAATCCTGCGATATGTGTAAAATGAAGCGTATTGCATTTCTGCCCAAGCGGAGAGGTCTATGAACGCATACCCTGAAAAACAGCACTACACGGCGGACGATCTGGCCGCGATCATTGCGATCCTGCGTGACCCGGACAACGGCTGCCCGTGGGACAAGGTGCAGACGCACTGGTCCATCCGGATGAATTTTCTGGAGGAAGCCTACGAGGCTGTGGATGCCATTGACCTCGACGACCCGGAGCTTCTGTGTGAGGAGCTGGGGGACGTGCTGATGCAGGTCGTCTTTCATGCGCAGATCGAGCGGGAGGCCGGGCATTTCACCTTTGCAGAGGTCTGCGACGGTGTCTGCCGCAAGCTGCTTGACCGCCATCCGCATATTTTTCGTGGGGACGAGAGCATAAAAGACTGGGATTCGCTCAAGAATAAGGAAAAGGGCCGCCTGACGCTGGCCGATGACCTGGAGAGCGTGCCCGGTGCGCTGCCTGCGCTGATGCGTGCCGCTAAGCTGCAAAAGCGCGCAGCCCGCTGCGGCGTGGAAACAGCAGCCGCACCTGCGGACATCGCCGCCGCAGCCGAGACCGCCGCCTCCGCTGCGGACAAGGCCGTGGCGGAGCAGGCAGTGGGAGAGCTGCTGTTTACCGCTGCCGCGCTGGCGCGCCAGGCGGGTGTTGACCCCGAGCAGGCGCTGCAGAAGCGCAATGCCGCGTTCCTTGCAGAGCATACAGGCCGCGCGGAAAACCAGGAGAGCTAAGAAGTGAGCCGAGCGGACGGAGATTTCCGCAGCCGCTTTTTGCTGATATAATACTTTGGAGGTATAATACTATGACGAAAGTTGAACTGATCGCCGCTGTTGCGAACGACGCGAACCTGACCAAGAAGGATGCCGAGGCTGCTGTCAACAGCGCCCTGAACGCCATCACCGCTGCCCTGAAGGACGGCGACAAGGTCACGCTGGTCGGCTTTGGCACCTTTGAGGTCCGCGAGCGCCCCGAGCGCAAGGGCCGCAACCCCCAGACCGGCGCCGAGATCACCATCGAGGCTTCCAAGCTGCCCGCCTTCAAAGCCGGCAAGGCTCTGAAGGACGCTGTTCAGTAACTTAAAACGGAACCCGGTCCGCCCCGTCACAGCCTGCGACGGGGCGGTTTTGTATGAGTGAAAGGAAAAATCATGCGTCTGGACAAATATTTAAAGGTCAGCCGCGTCATCAAGCGCCGCACCCTCGCCAATGAGGTCGCCGACGCCGGGCGCGTGCTGGTCAACGGCAAGCCCGCCAAGGCCAGCTACACGGTCAAGATCGGCGACATCATCGAGGTCACCTTCGGCAACCGGCCCGTCAAGATCCGTGTCCTCTCCGACGTCGAGCAGAAGGGCAAGGACGTTGCGCGGGAGATGTTTGAGGTGATCGAGGGGTAAACGGCCAGAGGGGCTTCGCCGCGCAAAGCCCGGTTCTACTTTCCCCTCCGCCTGCATACATTACCATTGTAAACAAGCAGGGGAGGAACCGCCATGCCGGAAACAAAATTGGAGTCGCGCACACCCCGCGCGGCTGACACCGCCCAGCCCCAGCCGAAAAGCCACGGCCTGGCGCTGAAGGACCGCCGCCATCTGGCTGTGACCGGCGTCATCCGGGTCATCAGCTGCGACGAAAACGCCGCTGTGCTGGAAACGCCGCTCGGCAACCTGACCGTCGGCGGGCAGGAGCTGCAGATCGGCGAGCTTTCCACCCAGAGCGGCCAGGTGCAGCTTTCCGGTAAGATCGAATACCTGCAGTATGCCGAGAACCAGCAGTCCGGCGGCAGTCTGCTGGCGCGGCTCTTTCGGTAGATGGCCCCGTCGCCCGCGCCGTGGGCCGTGCTGGGGGATGTGCTGTGGTGCTTAGGGCTCGGCTGCCTGCTCGGGGCCGCGCGGGATGCTGTGCGGCTGGCACTCGGGGAGGGGCCGGTGCGGTGCTTTTTCCGGGACATAGCCGTGTTTGCCGCGGCGGCGGTGCTCGTCTGCGGGTTTGCCGCCGGGGCCAGCGCGGGCGGTCTGGCCCGCTGGTATATGAGCGCCGCCGTGCTGCTGGGGGCCGTCAGCTGGCGGTGGGCGGTGCAGCCTGCCGTGCACCGCGCGGCGGCAGCGCTGGCGGAGCTGGCGTGCAGACCGCTGCGGCTTGTACACAAAATGCTCGTCAGGCCCGCACCAATGCGCTTACAAGCGGCCCAAAGCCGCCGCCGCGCCTGCCGCAAAGCAAAAAAATCTGCTAAAATCAAAAAATCCGCCGAAAAACGGTTGCAAAAACCGTCGAAAGTATTATATAATTAGCCATACGTAGTAATGTGCATGTCTTGGAAGGGGGCATCCCAGATGAGAAAACGCAGCGGGCTGTCCCGCACCCAGTTTCTGGTGCAGTGGGTCGTACTTCCGGTGCTGGTCATCGTAAGCGCCGCTATGTTTGTAGGGCTGGTCAGGAACCAGGTCTCCATCGCGGCCAAGCAGCAGGAGCTGCAATCGCTGAAGAACCAGCTGGCGGCACAGGTCACGGAAAATGCCGAGCTGTCCGGCACGCTCGACCAGGGTGAGGACGCCATCATTGAGCGCTACGCCCGGGAGCAGGGCTACGCCAAGCCCAATGAGCGCGTCTTTGTGGACATCAGCGGCAAATAACATCGTTTTCAGCGGGGAAGCTTTGCGGCAGCCCCCTGTAATAAATTACATTTTAAAGGGGTATCATAGTTTGGCATTACAAGTTGGGGATATTGTCGAGGGCAAGGTCACTGGTATCAAGCCGTTCGGCGCGTTCGTTTCTCTGCCGGAGGGCAAGACCGGTCTTGTCCACATCTCCGAGGTTTCTTACGAGTTTGTGCAGGATCTTTCTGCTGTCTTGAGCGACGGGCAGACGGTTTCCGTCAAGGTGCTTTCCATCGCACCGGACGGCAAGATCGCCTTGTCCATCAAGCGCACCCAGCCCGCACCGGAACGCGCACCGCGCCAGCCGCACGGTGAGCGCAGCGGCAACGGCGGTGATCGCCGCTCGGCCCCGCGCCCCAAGCGCGAGGAAAAGCCCCGCGTGTGGCAGCCCAAGCCCGCCGCCCCCCAAGGCGAGATGAGCTTTGAGGACATGATGGCCCGTTACAAGACCCGCAGTGAGGAGAAGATCGCAGACCTCAAGCGCGTGACGGAGAACCATCGCGGTGGATATTCCCGCCGCCGCGGCTGATTTGGCCGCAGAAACCACAGTACGAACGGCCCTATCCTGACGGCTGTCAGCCGCCGGGCTGGGGTCTTTTTGCAATTTTAGAATGTAGGGGCGGTCATTGACCGCCCGCGGGCGAGCAATGCTCGCCCCTACAAAATAACCGGCACATCAATAAGAAAGGACACCTATGTCTACACTTTATACCATGGTCGCGCCCTGTTTTTTCGGCACGGAGTCGACGCTGAATTTTGAGGTCAAACGTCTGGGCGCACAGAACATCCAGGTCACCGATGGCCGCGTGGCATTCCAGGGCGGGGCGGACGTTATCGCCGCCGCCAACCTGAACCTGCGCACGGCGGAGCGCGTCCTGCTGCTGCTGGCTACCTACAAGGCCACGACGTTTGACGAGCTGTTCGACGGCTGCTACAACATCGCGTGGGAGGACCTGCTGCCCGCCAACGCGGCGTTCCCGGTCAAGGGCTCGAGCCTGTCCAGCCAGCTGTCCAGCGTGCCCGCCTGCCAGAGCATCGTCAAAAAGGCCATCGTCAAGCGCCTGATGCACGGCCACAAGGTCGGCACCCTGCCCGAGGACGGCGCACTGTACAAGGTGCGCTTTGCCCTGCGCAAGGACACCGTGGAAATCTACCTCGACACCTCCGGCGACGGCCTGCACAAGCGCGGCTACCGCAAAAACGCGACGCTGGCCCCCATCAAGGAGACGCTGGCCGCCGCCATTGCCGACCTGGGCCGCGTGCGCCGCGACTCCCTCGTGCAGGACCCGTTCTGCGGCTCCGGCACGCTGGTCATCGAGGCTGCCCAGAAGGCGCTGAACATCGCCCCCGGCCTGCGCCGCCGCTTTGCCGCCGAGCACTTCGACTTTGTGCCCGCCGACATCTGGGCAGAGCAGCGCCAGAAGGCCCTGGACGAGGTCCGCAAGGACGCTGCGTTCGAGGGCATCGGCTACGACATTGACCCCGCCGCCGTGGCACTGGCCAACGCGAACGCCAAGCTGGCGGGCGTGGGGGACCGCTGCCGCTTTGAGGTCGCCGACGTCAGGAAATTCCGTGCACTCGACAACGCCACCGTCCTGACGAACCCGCCCTACGGCGAGCGCCTCGGCGACGCATCCGAGGCCGCCAGCCTTGCCAGAACGCTGGGCCAGGTCTGGCAGGCGCACCCCGCGCAGGGGCTCTATGCCATCACCGCGGACGCCGAGTTTGAGCAGCACTTTGGCAAAAAGGCCGCGCGCCGCCGCAAAATTTACAACGGCATGATCCCGTGCCAGCTCTATATGTACTTTGAGCAGCCCAAGCGCGAGAGGAAGTAAGCGATGGAAGACCTGAAACTTGCGATCCTCATTGATGCGGACAACATTTCGCCCAAGTATGTCAAGGTCATTCTTGACGAGGCCGCGACCTTCGGCGTGGCCGCCTGCAAGCGCATCTACGGTGACTGGTCGGATGTGCGTCTCAAGAGCTGGAAGGACGCGCTTTTGAACAACTCCATCATCCCTATCCAGCAGTATAGCTATACGACGGGCAAAAACGCGACGGACTCCGCCATGATCATTGACGCCATGGACCTGCTCTACGGCGGCAATCTGGACGGCTTCTGCATCGTCTCGTCGGACAGCGACTTTACGCGGCTGGCCGCCCGTCTGCGTGAGGCCGGAAAACTCGTCATCGGTATGGGCGAGAGCAAAGCTCTCGGCCCCTTCGTCAAGGCGTGCGACCAGTTCAAATACCTGGATCTGATCCTCGACCACGGCGAGACCGACGACACCGCGCCCGCAGCCCCCGCCGCCGAGGCCGCCGCCCGCGCCAACGCCGGGGACGACACGGCCATCAACCGCGATTCCATTGGCCGCATCATCCACGGCCTTATTGATGAAATGGACGACGGCACGGGCTGGGTGCGCACCTCCCGCGTCGGTGACCAGCTCATCAAGCGCTACCCGGACTTTGACGTGCGCAACTTCGGCTCCAAGAGCCTGAACAAATTCCTGGCATCCCTGCCGGAGCTCGAGGTCGAGGAGCGCATTCTGGCAAACGGCAACCCCATCCAGTTTGTCCGTGTGAAGCCTGTACCGAAGCCGGTCAAAAAGCCTGCGCCGCGAAGAACGGCAAAGCGCACAACGCGCAAAAAGAAGTAAGGAAGAGATTCGTCTCTCCCGTCAGACTGTCGAAAAAGGTGCGTTCACCCCTTGGCCCCCTCTGCGAGGGGGCTCCGCCCGCAGGCGGTGGGGGAGAGAACTGTACGGTTGCCCGATGCAAACCGACCACCGCAAAGCAACAGCCCCGGACACATCGCGTGTCCGGGGCATTTTTTATTTTAACGTCCCAAAACCAGAAAATCCTGACTGACCCAGCCGAATTTACGTCCGTATTTGACAAGCGCCCAGCCGGGGGCAGTGCTCAGGGCGCCGTACAGGCGCACCTGCGCGGAATCGGAAAGCTTGTCGAGAATGTCGTATTCCAGCCCCGGCCCGGTACGCACGTTTAGACGCTCACCGGCAGTATCCACCGAGAAAAATACAATATCCGTCCGTGTGGGCCGCGTGTCGGGGGCGACAATGCTTTCCGGCAGGTCGGCCAGCGGGTCGGGCTTCGTCACGCCGGGAATAGAATATTCGTGCCAGCCGTCGCCCAGCCTGACCCAGGCCGTGCCGCCGTCCCACACAAGGCCGTCATACGCGCAGGGGACAAATTCTGCTCCCGTGGAATCCAGCAGACCGAACTTTCCGTCCCGGCTCACCGGCGCATAGCCGTTCAGCAGCGGGGCGGCGCGGCGGTAGACCAGGGGTTCCTCTGTGTAATAGTCTGGGGCATAGACGCTGTCATAGCAGGGTTCTGTTACCTCGCGCCCGGCAGTGTCCAGATATACCCATTTGCCGTCGCGCTGGGCGGGGGCCAGCGGTGCATCAAAGAAAAAATCTGCGGCTGTATAAATGGAATCGTTGGCGGCAGTGCCGTCTTTATAACGGTAGGCGTATTGCCCATCGCTGACAAAATAATACCAGTCGTCGCTCTCGCGGTGTATTGTACCGCCGCAGGTGGGCACAGGGCCGTTGGCGCTGCCGCTGTACCGCAGCAGATCATCCTCTGTCGGGGCGCTGAACTCGCCCGGGCCGAGGCTGCCGCTGTATATGGACACAGTATGCTCCTGCAAATAGACAAATTCCAGATAGCCGTCGCCGTCGTGCCCGTCACAGATCACACCATCGCCGCAGGCTTGCAGCTGACGGGCATATTCCTTTCGCAGCGCGTCGGCAACCTCCCACGAAAGACCGTTTGTGTAGTCGTGCCAATGGCGGTTGCCGAGACCACATTCAAACAGCGGCTCCGGCGCGCGGCAGGGCAGAACCTCACTGCCGTCGCTGCGCATCAGGCCCCACTTGCCGTCCTTGCACATCGTGTAGTATTCGACCTCGGGGTAGGACTGCAATTCCCGAGAATAGCGGAGGAGCCGTATCTCGTCGTAGTCCAGCACCGCCGCGCCGGTTTCCACGAGTCCCTGCGGCGGCACGGCGTCAGCTGTGGGTGCGGGCGTCGCCGCGACCTCGGCTGTTTCCCCGGTCTCCGTAGCGGCGGGGGTGGGTACAGCAGTGGGCGTTACGCTGCCGGGCACATCCGTCCCGGCGGTACAGCCCGCCAACAGCAGGGCAGACAGAACGCAGAGCCAAAGCTTCATAGCAGCACACCGCCTTTATTATTCCGTTGAAATCAAATACGCCGTACTGACCCAGCCAAACTGCGGCACATCGTACAGCGGGTCATACCGCACCAGTGCCCAGCCGGGGGCGGCGGAGGAATACCCGTACACGCGCAGGGTGGAGGAAGAAATTTTACCGAGGATGCCGTACTCAAGCCCGGGTCCGGCGCGCAGATTCAGGCGGTTGGTGCTGTCGGCATCCGCCATGAAAAACACCGCGTCCGTCCGCGCGGGGTAGGTGTCGGGGGCTGTAACGCTGTCGGGCAGGTCAGCCAGCGGGTCGGGCTTCGTCACGCCGGGAATTGTGTACTCGTGCCAGCCGTCGCCCAGCCTGACCCAGGCCGTGCCGCCGTCCCACACAAGGCCGTCATACGCGCAGGGCACAAGCTCTGCGCCGGTGCTGTCCAGCAGACCGAACTTTCCGTCCCGGCTGACGACTGCATAGCCGCTCAGCAGCGGCGCGGCGCGGGCAAAGACCAGCGGCTCGTCTGTATAGTGGTTGGGCTGATATATGCCGTCGTAGCAGGGGGCGGTCACTTCATGGCCCGCTGTGTCCAGGTACACCCATTTGCCCTCGCGCTGGGCGGCGGCCAGCGGCGCGTCAAAGAAGCAGTCAGCCGCGGTGTATACAAAATTGTTGGCTGCACCGCTGTTCCGGCAGCGATACACGTACAGCCCGTCGCCGACGAAGTTGTACCATTCGTCGCTTTCGTGCGTGGTGGTGCCGCTCTGCGCGGGCACAAGGCCGTTGGTGCTGCCGCTGAACAGCCGCAGGATGTCGTCGGTGAGCGTAATGAACTCGCCCGGCCCCATGCTGCCGCTGTACAGGTAGGTTTTATCGTCCTGCAAAAAGACAAACTGCCGGTAGCCGCCGCCGTCGTGTTCTGCACAAAGGCGTCCGTCGCCGCTCTCTGTCAGCGTTTGTGAGGCTGCTTTATACGCGGCTTCATAGTCCGGTGAGCCGAACAGGTCGTCCAGGTACCCGTGCCAATGGTGGGCGTTCCAGCTGCATTCAAAAAGCGGCTCGGACGCGCGGCAGGGCAGTACCTCGGTGCCGTCGCTGCGCATCAGCCCCCACTTGCCGTCCCTGCACATCGTATAGTAATCGGTGTCGGGGTAGGGCTGATATTCGCGAAAATAGTCGATCAGCCGTATCTCATCGTAGTCCAGCACCGCCGCGCCGGTCTCCACGAGTCCCTGCGGCGGCTGCACAGCGTCAGCGGTGGGCGCGGGCGTCGCCGCGGCCTCGGCGGTTCCGGCGGGCTGCGGTGTCCCGGCAGTCTCCGCAGTTCCGGGCAGAGGGGCAGCCGTGGATGGCACAGCCGCCGAGGAAACCGCCCCGGCGGCACAGCCTGTCAAAAAAAGCATCGACAAAACGGGAAACAAAGATCTTTTCACGGTCACACACCGCCCTTCCTTTTTATAATACCAGTATAGCATAACGCCCCGCACCGGGAAATACGGTGCGGGGCGTTCGCGCAAATTTTACAAATTTATCCGTAGATATGCCGCCCGGCAAAGACGCACAGGGGGCGCTTGGCCTTGCCCATGCCCAGCAGCTGCACGGCGGCGGCGAGCGTCGCCCCGGCGCTGGTGCAGGCGGGCACGCCGTCAAAGAACAGCACCTCCCGCGCGGCGCGCTCGGCGTCGGCGGTGGTCACGGTCAGTACGGTGTCCACGACATAAGGGTTGTAGTTCTCCGGCACAAAGCCCGGCCCGATGCCCGAAATGCCGTGCTGGCCGATGAACCCGCCCGAGATGGCGGCACACTCGGCAGGCTCCACGGCGACGATGCGCACCATGCTGTTCCACGCCTTGATGTACTCGGCCACGCCGGTGATCGTGCCGCCGCTGCCCACGCCGATGACGATGGCGTCGATGGCATCCCCTGCGTTTTTATAAATCTGCGGCCCCGTCACGCGGCGGTGATACTCGGGGTTGTCGTCGTTGGAAAAATAGTGGGTGTAATATCCGCCGTAGCGCTTGGCGGTGTCCTCGGCCACGCGCTCCATGGCGCGGCGCCCGCTGCTGCTGCAGGCGATGATATGCGCACCCAGATCCTGCAGCCGCTTGCGCTGGGCAATGGGCAGGTTGCTGGGTACGACCAGAATGCAGGGGTGCCCCGTTGTGGCACAGCTGACGGCCAGCGCCGCGCCGAAGCTGCCGGAGCTGGCCTCCACCACAGGCATGCCGGGCTGCAGCGTGCCGCGCTCGGTGGCAAAGGCAAGCATTGTCTCGGCCAGGCCGTCCTTGGAGGAACCCGTCGCGCCGCCGAAATCGAGATACGCGAGGATGCCGGTACTCAGCCCGTGCTGCGCGGAATAGCCGTCCAGCCGCACGATGGGGCAGCGGTAGACGTCCTGATAATAGCTGTGCAGGATGGGCATAGCAGGGCACCTCACTTTCCGTAAACAAAAGTATTCTTATTATAGCATAGTTCGGCAGGGTTTGCCACGGGTCTGGCAAAATATTGTGGGGCAATGCTGTAGGGGCCGCTGCGGAAGGGCCGCGGATTTCCTCAAAAAATCGCAGGAAATCGGCACAAAATCCGCCCGGACCCCTTGACTTTTCTCCCTGCGCCTGTTATAATTCAAAGGCTGGTGTAAAGAAAAATACTTTACACGGCCTTCACAAGCAGCAAAGGGGGCGCGGGCATGGCCGGCAAGCCGCAGAAAAACCTTGCCTACTCCGTCCTGCTGGACTTCTACGGTCCGGTCCTGACGGACAAGCAGCGCGTCATCCTGACGGAATACTATGATGAGGATCTGTCCCTGGCCGAAATTGCCGAGAACCTCGGCATCACGCGGCAGGGGGTGCGGGACGCCATCAAGCACGGTGAGGCCGCGCTCGATGAGCTGGAGCAAAAGCTCGGCAACGCCCGCCGCCACACCCGGATGCAGGCCGACTTAGACCGCCTGCGGCTGCTCGTCACAGAGATTCGCTGCTCGAACTCCGGCTCCTTCACGCCGGACCCGCGGATCACGAACGACACCGCGGAGATGCTCACGATCTTACACCGCTTGGACACGCAGGAGGATGCCGATGGCCTTTGAGTCTTTAACAGAGCGCTTGAATGGCGTTTTCAAGAAGCTGCGCGGCAAGGGCAAGCTGAACGAGGCCGACATCAAGGCCGCGATGCGCGAGGTGCGCATGGCCCTGCTCGAGGCCGACGTCAACTATAAAGTCGCCAAGGACTTCTGCGCACAGGTTTCGGAACGTGCCATGGGGCAGGAGGTCATGGAGAGCCTGACCCCCGCCCAGCAGGTCGTCAAGATCGTCAACGAAGAGCTGACCAATCTCATGGGCGGCAACGAGCCGAAGTACCTGCGCCTGAAAAACAAGGGCCAGACCGTGCTGATGATGTGCGGCCTGCAGGGCAACGGCAAGACCACCCACGCCGCCAAGCTCGGCAAATATTACCGCAGCCAGGGCCGCCGCCCGCTGCTGGTCGCCTGCGATATTTACCGCCCCGCCGCCATTGAGCAGTTGAAGGTCGTCGGTGAGCAGGCCGGTGTTCCGGTCTTTACGCTGGGCACCGAAAAGCCCGAAATCATCGCGCAGAAGGCACTTGCCTACGCGAAGGATCACGGCAATGACATTGTTATTCTCGATACCGCAGGCCGTCTGCAGATCGATGACCAGCTCATGGATGAGCTGGTGCGCATCAAGCAGGCTGTCGATGTCGATGAAACGCTGCTGGTCGTGGACGCCATGGCCGGTCAGGAAGCCGTCAACGTGGCCAAGACCTTTAATGAAAAGGTCGGTATCAGCGGCGTCATCCTGACCAAGACCGACGGCGACACCCGCGGCGGTGCGGCACTCTCGGTGCTGGCCGTCACCGGCATGCCGATCTACTTCCAGGGCACGGGCGAGAAGCTCGAGGATCTGGAGCCGTTCTACCCGGCGCGGATGGCGAACCGCATCCTTGGCATGGGCGATGTGCTTTCCCTGATCGAGAAGGCGCAGACGCTCCAGAACGACAAGGAGGCCGAGGCCGCCGCCAAGCGCCTGATGGAGAATAAGTTCGACATGAACGATTTGCTCGCCCAGTTCCAGCAGGTCAAAAAGATGGGCGGTGCGTCGGCGCTGCTGGCCATGATGCCCGGCGGCGGCCAGATCGACGCCGATTCCCTCGACGAAAAGGCGCTGCCCCGCATCGAGGCCATCATCTACTCGATGACCCCGGCAGAGCGCGCCAAGCCCGACATCATCAACCCCAAGCGCAAGCGCCGCATTGCAGCAGGCTCCGGCACCACGGTGGAGGACGTCAACAAGCTGCTGCGCCAGTTTGAGATGATGCAGAAGATGATGAAAAAGGTAAAGCGCAACCCTAAGGGCTTTATGCGCAGCCTGGGCAGCTTAGGCGGCAGGGGCGGCGGTTTCCGCGGCTTTGGTCGTTGACACAATTTCGGTATGACCCGCTCGGCTTTACGGCCCACGGGATGTACAATATAAATCAGATGCCCCGCAAGGGCCGTAAACAATTTTTGGAGGAATATTACTATGGTTAAGATTCGTCTGCGCCGCATGGGCGCCAAGAAGGCTCCTTTCTACCGCGTTGTTGTCGCTGACAGCCGCTTCGCTCGTGATGGCCGCTTCATCGAGGAGATCGGCTACTACGATCCGACCAAGGAGCCCTCTGTCGTCAAGATCGACGCTGAGAAGGCTAAGCAGTGGCTTGACAACGGCGCTCAGCCCACTGACACCGTCCGTGAGATCCTGAAGAAGGCCGCTGTTCTGTAATTTGTTCGCTTTTCAGGGAGGGAACGCCACATGCAGGAACTCTTATTAGCCGTTGCCCGCGGCCTTGTCGAAGACAAGGAGGCCGTGCAGGTGACTGTTGATCCCATGCGTGAGGACGGCACTGTTGTGTACCACCTCAAGGTGGCCGAGGCCGATATGGGCCGCGTCATCGGCAAGCAGGGCCGTATCGCCAAGGCGATCCGCGTTGTCGTGCGTGCCGCTGCCGTCCGTCAGGGCGAGAAAGTCATCGTTGAGATCGACTAAGACCCGTTACAAAGCACTTTGCCGCAGGGTAAAGTGCTTTTTTTCAATGTAGGGGTGAACATTGTTCGCCCGCTGCGGCCTTGCGGCAGCGGAGACTTCCGCGGGTAGATGCCGAGCATCGACTCCTACACCGTAGGGGCGGATTCTATATCCGCCCGGGGCGTTTCCGCTGCCGCAAACAGACCTCTACAACACATCAGGAGGAACTATGCAAAACTATCTTCCCGCCTGCAAGATCGTGTCCACCCACGGTGTGCGCGGCGAAATGAAAGCCCTGCCGCTCTGCGACGGCGCGGCGTTTCTGGCAAAATTCAAGCGCCTGTTCACCACCGCCGACGGCGCAGGGGAGACCCGCGTGCTGGGCGTGCGCGCTCAGGGCAATGTGATTTTACTGCGCCTCGACGGCGTCAACGATATGGATGCCGCCCGCGCCCAGGTGGGCCGGGTGTACTATCTGGCTAAGGCGGACGCACGCCTGCCCAAGGGCCGCTTCTTCATTGACGACCTGCTGGACTGCGAGGTCGTCGATGCCGAAACCGGCCGCGTGTACGGCAGACTGACGAACGTGGACCGCCCCGCCGCGCAGGACATCTATACCGTCACCGACACCGCTGGCGGGGAGCACATGCTGCCCGCTGTGCCGGAATTTGTCAAAAATATCGACATCGAGGCGCGCAAAATTCTGGTGACGCCCATCGAGGGCATGTTCACCGAGGCCGTCAACGGCGACGAGGACTGAACCGATGCGCATTGACATTGTAACGCTTTTTCCGGAGCTGTGCGACAGCTTTCTCTCGGCCAGCATCCTGGGCCGCGCCCGCGCCAAAAATCTGTTCGAGGCGCACTGCCACCAGATCCGCAACTATACGAAAAACAAGCAGAAGCAGACCGACGACTACCCCTACGGCGGCGGCTGCGGTATGGTGCTCTACGCCCAGCCGATTGCCGACTGCCTGCGCGCCGTGCAGGCCCAGTGTGCTGCGCAGGGCAGGGCTAGGCCGCACGTCGTCTTTCTGACCGCCGCAGGCCGCCCCTACAATGAGGAAAAGGCCCGCGAGCTGGCCGGCTATGACGCGGTGACGCTGGTCTGCGGCCACTATGAGGGCATCGACCAGCGCGTCATCGATGCGTTCGGCGACGAGGAAATTTCCATCGGAGACTATGTGCTGACCGGCGGTGAGCTGGCAAGTCTGGTCGTGGCCGACAGCGTCCTGCGCCTGCAGCCCGGCGTCCTGGCCGAGGAAAAGGGCTATCAGGACGAGAGCTATTGGGACGGCCTGCTGGAATACCCCCAGTTTACCCGCCCCGAGGTCTGGGAGGACCGCGCCGTGCCGCCCGTGCTGCTGACCGGCGACCACAAAAAAATTGACGAGTGGCGCGGGGCCCAAAGCCGGGAGCGCACCCGCGAGCGCCGCCCCGATTTGTACGACGCCTGGTGCGAGAGCCACCCGCTGACCGAGCTGCCCAAGTGGAAGCGCGGCGAAAATATGCGCCTTGTGAAAAATGACGAACAGCTCGCCCTCTGCGCCGCCCTCATGGCCGAGGGCCGCCGCACGGTCTGTGCGCCGGTCTGCGACGAGGAATATCTCGAAAAAATGACGCCGGACTTCTGGCTGCCGAACCTGACAGACGAGAAAAAAAACGGCTGGGCGTTCTATCTGCACTACACGAAGGACGCTGCCGACGGTATGGTCGGCGTCTGCCACAAAACCGGCGAGATCGGCCATCTGTTTGTGACCGAGGCTGCCCGCGGCAAAGGGTACGGTGCGAAAATGCTGGACTTTGCCCGCAAAAAACTGCCGGAGCACGACCACCCGACGATGGGGGTCATAAACACGAACACCCGCGCCATCGCGCTGTACAAGCGGATGGGCTGGCGGCTGACGGGCACAGTGCTGCACCGCTACGACCCCGCCGGGAAAGGCACCTTTGCAGCGGTATATTGTGAGGAATTGGAGATGCAGTATCGGGGTTGACCGTTGTTTTTGTCGTCAATCCACAATCCTGTTGAAAATAAACTGGCAATATTGCACAAACGAGAGAACGTAGATTTGGCGGAATTACAGAATCCTGCCAAAATTGCAATTTTCCACTGTACAAAATCGACTAAATAGGATAAAATAGAGGCAATCAAGGCGGCGTATTAACACGCAATAGACCGCCTGGAAGTCGCCCACGGTAGATACGCAGGGGCATATTATTTTCAAAAGTAGGAGAGAATAACTATGTACGTTAAAGAAGTTACCGTTGAGAATCAGGTTGGTCTGCACGCACGTCCGGCTACCTTCTTCATCCAGAAGGCGAACGAGTATAAGTCTTCCATCTGGGTCGAGAAGGAGGAGCGCCGCGTCAATGCGAAGTCTCTGCTCGGCGTCCTGAGCCTGGGCATCGTCGGCGGCACCACCATCCGCATCATTGCTGATGGCGCCGATGAGCAGGCTGCAGTTGACGGCCTGGTCAAGCTGGTCAGCTCCGGCTTTGCCGAGTAATCTATTCCAGAACAATCAGCGGTGGGGCGACCCGCCGCTTTTTTTGTATAGGAAAGGCAACACCCCATGACAAAAGCTGAACTTTATAAAAAGGCCTGTATGCTGCCGCTGCTGCCCGGCGTCTACATCATCCGGGACAAGTCGGACACGATCATCTATATCGGCAAGGCCAAGCGCCTGAAAACCCGCGTGTCGCAGTATTTCCGGGAGGGCGTGCCCCACGACGCCAAGGTCAGCCAGATGATCGCCCACGCCTTCACGTTTGACGTCATTGTCTGTCAGTCGGAATTTGAGGCGCTCGTCCTCGAGGCCAGCCAGATCAAGGCCCATACGCCGAAGTACAATATTTTGCTGAAAGACGACAAGGGCTACAGCTATGTCAAGGTCACGCGCGGGGCCTGGCCGCGCATCTCCGCCGCGCTGCAGAAGGATGACGACGACGCCGACTACATCGGCCCGTTCACCTCGTCGTTTGCCGTGCGGGAGATGGTGGAAACGGCGCAGGACTGCTTCCTGCTGCCGCGGTGCAATAAGAACTTTCCGCAGGATTTCGGCAAGGGCCGCCCCTGCCTCAACGCCCACATCGGCAAGTGCATGGCCGTGTGCAGCGGCAAAATCACCTGTGCTGCTTACAACGACGCTGTGCAGGGCGCACTGCGGATGATCCGCTACGGCAAAAAGGACATCGTCAGGCAACTGCGGGAGAAGATGGAGGCTGCGTCGGAGCGGCTTGACTTTGAGACGGCGGCGCTGCTGCGCGACCAGATCATGGCCATTGACCGCGTGGCAGCCGGGCAGAAGGTCGTCATGGAGAGCGACACCGAGATGGACGTCATCGCACTGGCGGGCACGACCCACGCGGTCTGCGCCGCCGTGCTGCGCTATCGTGACGGACGCCTGACCGACAAGCGGGAGTTCCTGTTCCGCGACACGACGGACATCGACGCCGTGCGGGAGGAATTTCTGCCGCAGTATTACCTCGACGGCGAGACGATCCCTAAAACGATTGCCGTGGACGCCCTGCCGCCCGACGCGGAGGCACTGAATGAAGCTCTGAACCAGGCGCGCGGCACGAAGGTGGAGTTGTACGTGCCCCAGCGCGGCGACGTCGCGAAGCTCGTCACGATGGCCTATACAAACGCTGTCGAGCGTCTGGGCCGCGAGAGCGGGCGCTATACCCGCGAGGAAAAGCTGCTTGAGGAGGCTGCGCAGGTGCTGGGCCTGAAAAAGCCGCCCCGCGTGATTGAAAGCTACGATATTTCCAACTGGGGCGACGGGTCGAGCGTCTGCGGCATGGTCGTCTTTCAGGACGGCAAGCCCCACCGCGCGGGCTACCGCCGCTTTAAGATGAAAACCGTCGCGGGCACCGATGACTACGCCTCGCTGGCAGAGACGCTCTCCCGCCGCGCGGCGGAGTACGAGATGGCCCGCCGCGGCGAGAAGCCGGACGGCCCGCAGAACCAGTTTGCGACGCTGCCCGACCTGCTGCTCATCGACGGCGGCAGGGGACAAGTCGGCGCGGTCAGGCAGGCCCTGCGCGGCACAGCGCTGGAGCATGTGCCGACCTTCGGCATGGTCAAGGATGACCACCACCGCACCCGCGCCATTGTGGACGACGAGGGCGGCGAGATCGCCATCAACCGCCACCGCAATATCTTTACGTTTGTCACGAACATTCAGGACGAGACCCACCGCTACGCCAACGACTACCGCAAGCGCGCAATGAAGAAAAAGTCCTACGCCGCCACCCTGACCGCCATTCCCGGCGTAGGTGAAAAGACGAGCGCCGCGCTGCTGGCGCACTTCAAGACTGTCGCCGCCGTCAAGGCTGCCTCCATCTCTGATCTCGAGGAGGTCAAGGGCATCAGCCATGCCAAAGCGGAAATGCTGTACAACGCGCTGCGGAATGGTATATAATGGTGGCGTAACATCCCCTTGGCCCCCTCTGCGAGGGGGCTCCCGCCGCAGCGGGTGGGGGAGAGAACCTTACGGCAACCCGAAATATTTCGGGCCATGGCAAGGCTCTCTCCCTCCGGCCCTGCGGGGCCACTGCTCTCCCTCTGGCGCAAGCGCCACCTCCCCCGTCCCGGGGGAGTCTGTCTCGCAGAGGGAGGCAAGCAAGCCCGCAATCTAATTGTGAAACGGAATAATCACCTATGCTGATTCTAACCACCCTCCTCTCTCTCTCCCTCGCAGCCCTCTTTACACTCCTGCCCGCCCGTATCCATCACCGCCGCCCCGTCCGCGAGGACCTGTACGCCGGGGCGGGGGTGTCGGCGCTGGTCTGGCTGTGGGCGGTCTGCGTCTGGTCCAAGCCCGGGCTGTCCGTCGGCTTTGACGCCTTCCGGCTGGCTGCGATTTTAATCATGCAGGCAATCGCCTGCGGTGTGGTCTGCGGCTTCCGGCTGCGCGGCACACTGCCGCGAAAGTTCCGCACCCCGGCGGCTGTCGGACTGCTGCTGGCCGCCAGCCTTGGAATAGAATTATTCGTCGGCAACCTGAACTGGCTGGCGACCCACAGCTACACGCCGGTTGACCTGCGCCCGTATCTGGTCAATGACGCAGACCCCGCCGCGCCGCTGACGCTGAACGATGAGCAGACAACGCTGGAATTTGCGGGCCTCGACTTTGCAATATACAACTTGCAGCTCGACGGTCTGACCTCGCTGGCCGACGGCGACACGCCGGAGCAGAAGAACGTTCTGCTGACCCTCAACGTTGCCGCCACCGATGAGGCCAGCTCTGTCTCCCGCCAGAGCTGGAACTGGGAGGCCGCCCCCGCGTCCGCCCGCAGCCAGACCCACAGCCTTGACCTCTCCGGCAAGGCGTCCACCCTGACGCTGACGGCGTCGGGCTATACTGGCGAGTACCGCAGCTACCCGCTCAATGCCCAGTTGACCACGGTTTACGCCAACGCCCGCCGCCCGCTGGATTTCTCCGTCCTGCGCTTTGCGGTCATCTTCGCACTGGCACTGGCGGCGTTCGCCCTGCGCCCGGCCAGTGCCGCGTGGCAGGACGCCTACCTGACCCATGAGAAAAAATACCGCCCGGCAGTGCTGTCCGTGGGGCTGGCGCTCTGCGCGGCGGCGTTTCTGGCGCCCTTCGGGGACCGCTTCAACGCGGGTGTCGCCACGAGCTTTTATAACACCCCCGACTGGTCGGGTACGAGCCGCATCGACTTCACCATGCACATCAACGACTGGGCGTCCAACGCCGGTGCCCAGTACGGTGCGCTGGCGCACAGTCTGCTGAATGGCCGCCTTGACCTTGAAAAGGACCCGCCCGCCGCCATGGCTGAACTGGAAAACCCCTACGACACCGCCGCCCGGCAGGCCGCCGCGCCCGATGCCCTGTGGGATGTGGCCTACTATAACGGACGATATTACGTCTATTTCGGCATCGTGCCCTGCCTTCTGTTCCAGCTTCCGTTTGAGGCGCTGACCGGCATCCGGGACCTGCCGCCCGCACTGCCGATGATTTTGCTTGCCTGGCTGTACATACTTGCCGTCTTTGGCTTTGTGAAGCAGGCTGCGCGCCGCTGGTTCCCGCAGGCAAGTGCCGCAGCCTACCTGCTCACCGCCGCGGGCGCGGCCTCGGGCACACAGATCTACTATCTGCTCCACCGCCCGTCGGTGTATGAGTACGCGATCCTCTGCGGTGCCACGTTCGTTTTGTGGGCACTGTGGCAGTGGCTGTGCGCCGCAAACACGCCGGTAAAACGCCGCAAAGCGCTAACTTTCCACCTCGCGTTCGGCTCTCTCTGCATGGCGTTGGTCGCGGGCTGCCGCCCCCAGATGGTGCTTTTTGCCGCGCTGGCCCTGCCCATCCTCTGGCCGCGCTATATCACGGAAAAGCGCCTGTGTACCCGCCGGGGCGCAGGGGAAGCCGCTGCGTTTATCCTGCCCGTTGTGCTTGTGGCCGTCGGCTTTATGTGGTACAACGCCGCGCGGTTCGGCTCGCCGTTTGACTTTGGTGCCAACTACAACCTGACCAGCAACGATATGACCCGCCGCGGCTTTGCCGTCGGGCGCATCGCCCCGGCAGCCGTGACCTTCCTCGCGGGCATTCCCGGTGTGCAGACGGTGTTCCCGTACCTGACTGCTACGCGGATGCAGACAAACTACATGGGCCTGACCATTACAGAGCTGTACTACGGCGGCGCGTTCGCCTGCCTGCCGCTGCTGTGGGGGCTGGCTGCGCTGCCGCTGGCCCGCCGCCGGTTGGGCAGCTGCCGCGACCTGCGCACCGTCATCCGGCTTGTGCTCGTTTGCACGGTAGCGCTGGCCGTCGTAGATTGCCAGATGGCCGGAATGCTCTACCGCTACCAGAGCGACTGGCTCGGCCCGCTGCTGCTGGCGGCGGCGCTGGCGTGGCTCTTTGCGGAAAGTGTCCTGCAGGCCCGCCCCATCCCCGCGCTGACCAAAGCTCTGCGCACGGCGCTGCCGCTGGCCGTGCTGGCGGGCGTCTGCTACAATTTCTGTGTTTACTTTGCGGCGGAGCCGCAGCTGATGGGGCAGAACCCTGCCCTGTATGAAAATGTGAGCCGCCTGGTCCAGTTCTGGCTGTGACGGCACACCCTAAAAAGGAAAAGGACGTATGGCTGACAAAAACATCTACACCGTCGTCGTGGCTGACGATGAGGACGAGCTGCGCGAGGCCGTCTGCACAATGATCCCCTGGGAGGCGCTCGGCTTCCACCTTGTGGGCAATGCCAGCAACGGGCTGGACGCGCTCGAGCTTGTCGAGCGGCTTGAGCCGGACCTGCTGCTGACCGACATCCGTATGCCGTTCATCTCGGGCATTGAGCTGGCGCGGCAGGTGCGCGAGATCCGCCCTGCGATGCACATTGCCTTTTTGAGCGGCTTCGACGATTTCGAGTATGCCAAGCAGGCCATCCAGTACAACATCATCAGCTACATGCTCAAGCCGCTGACGATGGACGGCCTGGCCGCCGAGCTGAAGGCCATCCACGAGAAGATCGACGCCCGCTATGCCGGGCTGCGCCGGGCTGACTCGGCCCATGCGGATCGCGCAGCGCTCATCATTCCGCTGGTACTGGCCCGTTATGAAAATGCCCCCGAGAATCTGGAGACGCGCCTGCGCCAGGCAGCGGTAGACTGCGGTCTGCTGCGCGGCACCGATGACCGCAGCACGCTGGTGGTGATGGCCGCGGCGCTGGACGGCCCGGTGGACTATGAGGCCGGGTTTACCCAGCTGGTGGATCAGAGCGCCAACAAATATCTGCGGCATTTCGTATTTTATTGCTGCGGACGTGTCGTGGCTTTGCTGCTGGGCAATCCCTCTGACTTTGATGAATACCTGCACATTCTGGCCGATGAGATCTGCCAGCTGGCGGACCGTGCCCTGGGACGCAGTGCCAGCGTCGGCGTCAGCCGTGAATTTGCCCGATTCAGCGACCTGAACGATGCCTACAAACAGGCAATCGAGGCCCTGCGCGCGGCGGCGGACGGCGAGGGCGGCGTCAGCTTTACGGCGGACGCCCGCAAGACCGGCAGCCTGTGCGAACGCGCACTGGAGATCATTGAGCAGCACTACATGGACGAGGATCTGTCCCTTGCGTCACTCTCCGCCATGCTGGACGTCAGCCCCAACCATCTGAGCGCCTGTATCAAAAAATCGGAGGGGGAGACCTTCATCAACATTCTGGTGCGCCGCCGCATGGAGACTGCCCAGACCCTGCTGCTGACCACCGACCTGCAAATTCAGGAGATCGCCCGGCGCTGCGGCTACACCGACCAGCATTATTTCAGCTATTGCTTTAAAAAGTACAGCGGTACGTCGCCTGTGGCGCTGCGCCGCGCCCGCGCCGCGGGGGAGGCCCGGCCGTGAAGCGCCCGCCCCGCACCGTAGTCCTGGCGGCAGCGCTGATCTCCGGCGTGGCCGTGGCGGCGCTGATCCTCTGCACCACGCTGTTTCTGCGCAGCTACCGCAGTGCTGTTGTGGAGGGCGCGCGCACGAACAGTGCCCAGGTCGTCAGCCAGGTCGCAGGCGCGGTGGATAACTACGTCAACACGATGGACAGCGCCGTCGGCATAGTGCTGGAACAGCTTGACAGTGAACCTGCGATGCGGGACGCATTTCTGAATGCCTTTCTGACAGCCCGGCCCGAGGTCGCAGCCATCACGACTTACGACGAAAACGGCAGTCTGTTGGACTGCTGGGCCCAGGCGGGCCGCACACCGAAAGCCGACATCCTGCGCAACCTCTCCTTTGACCTGGCCACGGCCCGGCGCCTGGGGCATGGCTACATCAGCACGCCGCATGTAGAGTCGATCTTTGACAGCTACTACCCGTGGGTCGTCTCGGTCATCCGCGCTGTGCCGGGGGACGGCGGCAGCAGCCGTTGGCTTGCGGTAGATTTGAGCTTCAAGGAGCTGGCCGCAACGATCAACAACGTCAGCATCGGTCAGCACGGCTACTGTTACCTGATGGATGAGCGCGGCAACATGGTCTACCACCCGCAGCAGCAGCTTTTGTATGCCGGGTTAAAGAAGGAGGAGGCCGGGCGTCTGGCCTGCCTCGGCGACGGCACCTACGTGGAGGACACGGTCATCTACAGCGTACAGCGTGTGCCGGGCAGCACATGGCGCGTCGTCGGTGTCAGCTACATTGACGAAACCGTCAATGAGAGCTTCCGGCAGATGGTGCGCATCACGGTTATCACGGCGGGGCTTGTTTTTCTGGCCGCGCTGGCGGCGGGCTGGGTGCTGTCCCGTCTGCTGTCCCGCCCGTTGCAGCAGCTCGAAACAGCCATGGAGCAGTTTGAGCAGGGCGCCGACCACTTCGCCTTTCAGGCCGTGCGCGGCACGCGGGAGGTGCAGAACCTCTCGGACTCCTTCGGCCACATGGTAGGCCGCATCCAGCAGCTTATGACCACCGTCCGCGAGGAGGAAATTGTCCTGCGCAAGACAGAGCTCAAGGCGCTGCAGGCGCAGATCAACCCGCATTTTCTCTACAATACGCTGGATTCCATCGCTTGGATGTGTGAGCGCGGCAAAAACGCCGATGCTGTCCAGATGGTCCATGCACTGGCGCGGCTGTTTCGCATCAGCATCAGCCGCGGGCATGAGCTGATCCCAATCGAAAAGGAGCTGCAGCACGCCGAGGCGTATCTGCAAATTCAAAAATACCGCTACAAAAACCAGTTTACCTACCACTTTACGGTGGACGAGAGCTGCCTGCACTGCCTGTGCAACAAGATCACGCTGCAGCCCATCATCGAGAACGCCATTGTTCACGGGCTGGATCTGATGGTCGATTCCGGCCACATTGAAATCACCGTAAAGCCCGACGGGGATGATATTCTGCTCATCGTCGCGGACGACGGCATCGGCATGGAGCCGGAGCAGGTCGCGGCCCTCTTGCAGAATGAGCCGAGTGACCGCACCGGCATCGGCGTCAAGAATGTCAATGACCGTCTGCGCATCTACTTTGGCGCGGACTACGGTATCTCCATTGAAAGCGCCCCCTACGAGGGCACTACGGTGACGATCCGCACCCCGCGCGTGCCGGAGGACAGGGAGGGCGACTATGACAAAAACCATTAAACGTCTGCTGCCCGCGGCCCTGGCCGTGCTGCTGGCAGGCTGTGCCATGCAGCCCGTGGACAGCACAACGGCCCGCTACAGGGTCGCGCTCATAGCCAAAAACAACCGGAATTCCGAGTTCTGGGACGCCGTCTTTATCGGGGCAGAGGCCGCCGCCACGGAATATAACCTGCAATTGACCATAACGGCCCCCGACGATGAGGAGGACTATGCGGCGCAGAACCAGCTGATTGCCGATGCCGTTGAGGACGGCGCACAGGCTATCGTTTTCTCCGCCATTGATTATGAGGCCAACGCCGCCGCCATTGATGCCGCCGCCGCGGCGGGCGTGACGGTCATCAGCGTGGATTCCGCGGTGAACTCTGACAACGTTGCGGCCTACATCGGCGCGGACAACTACGGCGCAGGCCGGATGGTGGCCCAGAGCGCACTGGACGGCATGGAAGGGGCGCTCTGCGTCGGGCTTATCAACTATGAGGTCAACGGTGCCAACGGGCGGGACCGGGAGCAGGGGGCGCGCGATGCTTTTGCGGAAAGCGGACGCGCCAGGATCACTGCCGCCGTGTCAACACACCCCAACGCCGCCAGTGCCCGCGCGGACACGCTGGCCATGCTGCGCACCCACCCGGAAATCAACGTGCTGATCGCCCTCAGCGAGACGACTGCCGTCGGCGCGGCGCAGGCTGTCCAGCAGATGCAGCGCGCCGACGACCTCTGGCTCGCGGCGTTCGACTCGAACATCGAGACGATTGATGCCCTGCAGACCGGTACGGTGGACGCGCTGATCGTGCAGAACACCTACGGCATGGGCTATTTCGGCGTCGAAAGCGCCTATAAGCTGCTGGCCGGGCAGGGGAGCAGCGTCGAAAAATCGAACATCACCGCCACCCGCACCATCACCCGGGAAAATATGTTTGCCATGGATAAGCAAAAGGCCCTGTTCCCGTTTGGATGACCCCGAAGCCCGGCCCCTACGAGCCTACCGCCAAAGCCCTTCTCCCACGCCGGAGAAGGGGCTTTTTTATTTTTCCATCACCCGCAAAAATCTTACAAAATGAAAACAACAAACACCCTTTTGTTACTTTTGCTGCGCATTCTGCACAAAAACAAACGCTTTCGACTGGCGAAACTGCCCTGAACGGTGAAAATTTCCACCCCATGGTCGGTGAAATTTCACCTTGTTTTTTCACCCGTCCCCGAGTATTATAATAACTGTCAACAGGGTTCGCTCCTCTACAAGCGACCCGCCCGAAAATCTACTGCATATCTAAAAAAGAAGGAGAAACTCATTATGAAAAAGTTTGCTGCTCTGGCCCTTGCAGGTTGCATGGCCGTCTCTCTCGCCGCCTGCGGCGGTTCTGCCTCCACTTCCACCGCTGCTTCGGAGTCCACGGCTCCCGCAGAGTCCACCTCTGCTGCAGAGTCTGCTGCTGAGTCCGCAGCCGAGAGCGTTACCGAGGCCACTCAGGGCGGTAAGGTCGGCGTCTGCATTTACAAGTTCGACGATGCCTTCATGACCACGTACCGTAATGCGCTGCAGGAGATCCTCGAGGGCAAGGGCTACGAGGTTACCATCGTCGACGGCAACAACGACCAGGCCAAGCAGAACGAGCAGATCAACACCTTCATCACGCAGGGCGTTGACGCACTGATCATCAACCCCGTTATGACCTCCGCTGCCGACCAGATCATCTCCACCGTCAAGGGTGCCGATGTTCCCACCGTCCTGATCAACCGTGAGCCCACCGCCGATCAGATGTCCGCTTATGACAAGCTGGTCTACGTCGGCTGCGACGCTGCTCAGTCCGGCACCTTCCAGGGCGAGCTGATCCTCGACACCGAGAACAAGGGCGACATCAACGGCGACGGCAAGGTTTCCTACATCATGATTCAGGGCGACCCCGAGAATATCGATGCCCAGCTGCGTACCGAGTACTCCGTCAAGGCTCTGACCGATGCCGGCGTTGAGGTTGAGCAGCTTGACCTGCAGCGCGGTGACTGGGACCGTAACAAGGGCCAGGAAATCTGCCAGAACGACCTTGCCAAGTACGGCGATCAGATCGAGGTTGTCTTCTGCAACAACGATGACATGGCTATCGGCGCTCTGCAGGCCATTCAGGCTGCCGGCCGCACCGTCAACAAGGACATCTACCTCGTCGGTGTTGACGCTCTGGACGCTGCCAAGAACGAAGTTGCCAACGGCAACATGACCGGTACCGTTCTGAACGACGCTAAGGGTCAGGCTACGCAGGCTGTTGCTTCCATGGAGGAGCTGCTGGGCGGCAAGACCTTCGAGGCCGGCCACCAGAGCGTCTATGTTGACTACGTCAAGGTTACCCCTGACAACGTCAAGGACTTCCAGTAATTTGACAAAAGCCACAGCTTAAACCAGAACAATCGGGGTGCGTGTGCGCAGGCGCACGCACCCTTTTTTCGTGAAAAGGTTACAAAAGATTAAAGGGGGCCAGCGAATTGTCAGAGTACCGCTTGGAGATGTGTGATGTCGTCAAGACGTTCCCCGGCGTCAAGGCACTGAATCACGCACAGCTGAAATTGAAACCCGGCACCGTCCATGCGCTGATGGGAGAGAACGGCGCGGGCAAGTCTACCTTGATGAAGTGCATGTTTGGTATCTACCACATGGACGAAGGCAAGGTCATTTATGAGGGGCAGGAGGTCCAGATCAAGGGCCCTCTGGATGCACTGAACCGCGGCATTGCGATGGTGCACCAGGAGCTGCAGCCCATCCCGGAACGCTCCATAGGCGAGAATATCTACGTTGGGCGCTATCCCACCAAGAAATACGGACCCGTCACCGTTATCGACCATGACAAAATGTATGAGGATGCGGCCAAGGTCCTGAAGGAAGTCCATCTGAATTATGATCCGCACGCCAAGCTCGGAACCTTGAGCGTTTCCCAGATGCAGCTGGTTGAGATCGCCAAGGCGGTCTCCGCAGACTGCAAGGTGCTGATCCTCGACGAGCCGACCTCCTCGCTGACGGCAGCTGAGGTCGAGGCACTGTTCACCATCGTGAACGAGCTGCGCGCCAAGGGCGTCTCCATCGTCTACATCAGCCACAAGATGGACGAAATTCTTCGCATCAGCGACGAAGTCACGATCATGCGCGACGGCCAGTACATCGGCACCTGGGAGGCCAAGGAGCTGACCACCGATATGATCATCACCAAGATGGTCGGACGTGAGCTGTCGAACCTCTACCCGCCGCGCTCGAATACGCCCGGTGAGGTCGTGTTTGAGGTCAAGGACTTCACGTCCATCAACCCCAAGAGCTTCCGTCACGTCAACTTCAACGTCCGCAAAGGCGAGATCCTCGGCGTTGCGGGTCTGGTCGGTGCCCAGCGCACCGAGCTGATGGAGGGCCTGTTCGGTCTGCGCTGCCACACGTCGGGCACCATCACCTATAAGGGCAAGGAACTGACAATCAACCAGCCGCAGGACGCCATCAAAAACGGCATCGCCATGCTGACCGAGGACCGCCGCGCCACCGGTATTCTGGGTGTGCTTTCCATTGCGGATAACGTCTCCATTGCATCGCTGAACAAGTATCTGATCGGCGGCATCATGCTGGACGACAACAAAATCGAAAAGCTCGTGCAGGATAATGTCGCCAAGCTGTCCATCAAGACGCCGTCCTCCAAAACGCAGATTCAATCGCTGTCCGGCGGTAACCAGCAGAAGGTGCTGATTGCCCGCTGGCTGGCCAACGACCCCGATGTTTTCATCATGGACGAGCCGACCCGTGGCATCGACGTCGGTGCAAAGTATGAAATTTACTGCATCATCGCCGAGATGGCCAAACAGGGCAAGAGCATCATCATGATCTCCTCCGAAATGAGCGAGCTGATCGGCATGTCTGACCGCATCATGGTCATGTGCGATGGCCGCTGCACCGGCTTTATCGACGGTGATAAGGCGAACCAGGAGAACATCATGACGCTGGCTACCCAGTTTGAATAAGGAGGAGATCCGAAAATGGAGAAAAAATTCGACTTTAAAAAATTCCTGTCCAATAACGCGATCATTATTCTGATCATTTTGCTGGCCCTCTTCGTCGGCTGCACGACCCAGAACTTCTTTACCGAGACAAACGGCAAAAACCTGCTGCTGAACGTCGCCCCGCGTTTCATCATCGCCTGCGGCGTTTCGGGATGCCTGATTACCAAGGGCACTGACCTGTCCGCCGGCCGCCAGGTCGGCCTGGCCGCCTGCTTCTCCGCCATGCTGCTGCAGAGCGTTGACTACTCTGCCCGCATGCTGCCCTGGCTGCCCGATATTCCGTGGCCCGTGGCCCTGCTGATCGTCATGGCGATCATGGCCTGCTTCGGTGCCATCAACGGCTGCATTATCGCATTCCTGAAGGTTCCTCCTTTCATCGCTACGCTGGGCATGCAGACCATCGTTTACGGCCTGTGCTCCGTCATCACCAACAACCAGCCCATGGGCGGTTACAAGCAGAGCTACCTGACCGTTGCCAGCGGCACGCTGGGCCCCATCCCGTTCCTGGCCATCTTTGCGCTGATCGTCGGCATCTTCTTCTGGTTCCTGTACAATAAGACCCGTCACGGCAAGTACATGTACGCCATCGGCGGCAACGAGAACGCCGCTCAGGTTGCCGGTGTCAACGTCACCGCGTCCCTGATCCGCATCTACATCCTGGCCTCCTGCATGTATGCTCTCGGCGGCTTCCTCGTCGGCGCAAAGGCCGGCGGCGCTTCCACCAACACCGGCAACGGCTATGAGCTGGAAGCTATCGCAGCCTGCACCATCGGCGGCGTTTCCACCAACGGCGGCGTCGGCAAGGTCTCCGGCGTTCTGGTCGGCGTTCTGGTCTTTGAAGTCCTGAAGATTTGCCTGCAGTTCCTCGGCGTCGACCCCGCTTACACCTACATTGCACAGGGCCTTGTCATCGTCATCGCCGTTGCCCTTGACCTGCGCAAGTACCTGGCCAAGAAGTAATATGGAAGAAGAAAAAACCACCTCTGAAACGCAAAAGTCCGATTCCCGCCCGGATCACAGCCAACTGAACGCCTTTGAGAATTTCTATGAGAAGTTCCGCAAAGTGCCGCTGAAATACATTGATGTCTTTATCGGCGTCTGTGTTGCAGCACTGGTCATCGTTGTGCTGGTCGGGATACTGAAAAGCAAGGGAATATTGTAAAAAGCGTGCCTCCCACAGAAACGCTCTGTGGGAGGCACGTCTTTTATTTTACCGCTTATCACTCTGTAGGGGCCGGGCACGCCCGGCCCGCGGCCTTGCGGAAGAAAGCCGCTCCCGGAAAAACCGCAGGGGAGGGATTCATCCCTCCCCTACAAACCGGCCCGGAAGCAGGCATCACTTTTTAACGATTTTTTTCTTCTTCCGCACGCTGTACCCAAAGCTGCCCAGTTTTCTTCCCAGCGCCAGATAATCCCCGTGGCTGTAGACGATCAGCTTCGCCTTGTTCAGGCACAGCTTGCCGCTCTCGTCCAGCAGCCGCTCGTCCACATCCACGGCGACGCACTCGGCCAGAAACAAATCATGCGAACCCAGCGGAATTACCTGCGTGACCTTGCACTCCAGATTCACGGGGCTTTCCTCCACCAACACCGTGCCGACCTTGGCCGCAGGGACAGCGGTCAGGTGCATGGCAGCGAACTTGTCCACGTCGCGCCCGCTCTTGACACCGCACCAGTCGATGGCGCGGACCAGGCTCTCGGTGGGCAGGTTCACGACGAACTCGCCGCTTTCCTTAATTAGATGGTGGCTGTACCGCTCGGGCCGCACGCTGATGGACAGCATCGGCGGCTGGGTGCAGATCGTGCCGGTCCAGCCCACCGTGATAAGGTTCGGCTTCTCCGGGGCCCCGCAGCTGACCAGTACGGGCGGCTCCGGGTTCAGCAGGGTAGACCCCTTCCATACCTGTCGGCTCATTGCGCATCCTCCTTGATCTCACCAAAGTTTGGCGTTGCATCGCTGATAATATACCGCGGGCGGTGCTTGGATTCCAGATAAATTTTGCCGATGTACTCCCCGATAACGCCCAGACAAATCAGCTGCACGCCCGACACAAAGCAGATGATGCTCGTCATCGACGCCCAACCGGACACGGTCAGGCCGAGCGCGGCCTCGATGACGGCCCACAACACGCCGATAAAGCTGACGAGCGCCACAAACACGCCGAAGCCTGTGATGAATCGGATGGGTTTGATGGACAGGCTCGTGATGCCGTCAAACGCCAGCGCCAGCATTTTGGACAGGGGATAGTGGCTCTCGCCCGCCATGCGCTCATGCCGCTCGTAGGTCACGCAGGTGGACTTGAAGCCGACCAGCGGCACCATGCCGCGCAGGAACAGGTTGACCTCCCTGAACCGGGCAAACTCCTCCAGCACGCGGGCGCTCATCAGGCGGTAGTCCGCGTGGTTAAAGACGACCTCCGCGCCCATGGCGTTGAGGATTTTATAGAAGCTCTCCGCGGTGAAGCGCTTAAAAAACGTGTCTGTCTCGCGCTTGCTGCGCACGCCGTACACGACGTCGCAGCCGTCGCGGTAGGCGTCCACCATGGCGTCCATCGCGTTGATGTCGTCCTGCCCGTCACAGTCGATAGAAATCGTAATGTCGCAGCGGCTTTTGGCCTCCATCAGGCCCGCCAGCACGGCATTCTGGTGGCCGCGGTTGCGGCTCTGGCAGATGCCGACGTAATGCTCGTCACTGGCGGCCAATTCGTTGATAATTTCCCAGGTGCGGTCCTTTGAACCGTCGTTCACAAACAGCACACGGCTGTCCGGGCTGATCTTGCCCGCGGCGGTCAGGTCGGCGAGCTTCTGTAAAAACATCGGTGCTGTGATGGGCAAAACCTCCTGCTCATTGTAGCAGGGGATGACGATGTACAAAATCGGGTCGGTACGGTTGTTCATACAAATAACCTCAATATGTTAAAATTGCGGGCAGGCGGCATGCAGGCGCTCGGGGTCGGGCAGCTTAAAGCTGCCCCGGAACAGTTCGATCAGCCCTTCCTCCTGCATCCGGCTCAGCTCGCGGGAGAGCGCGCTGCGGTCACAGTTCAAAAACGCGGCCAGCTCAGTGCGGGTCATGGCGGTGGAAAACGTATCCGCGCCGCACCGCTCGCGCTGTTCCAGCAGCCACATGCAGATGCGTCCGCGCAGGCTCCTGCAGCAAATTAGCTCCAAACGGCGGTCCAGCGCAAAATATTTGTCGCTGATGGTCTCCAGCCAGTTCTGCAGCAGCTTCAGGTGTGCGCTGTGCAGCGCGGCGCAGGGGCGCAGCAGTGCCTCGCAGGGAAGATACAGTGCCAGACAGGCCTCGGCGGCGGAGACATTGACGGGGCTGCGGCTGCGCCCGCCCGCCAGCACGTCGGCAAAGACGCCGCCCGGCCCCATACGGGCCATGACGACGGTAGAGCCGTCGGCTAGCGGCTTGCTTGCCGTGATAGCACCTTCCAGCACAAGGCCGACTTCGTGGGTATCGTAGCCCGCCATCAGCAGCAGCTCACCTTTGGCGTAGCGGCGCACCCGCGGCGCAAAGCAGGCCATCAGCGTGTCCAGCTCGGCGTCCGTCATGCCGCGCAAAAGGCTTGTGCGGCGCATCGTTTCGTAGTAGGGTGTGTAGTCCATACAGCTCCTTGCAAACGGTTGAAAAGGGTATCTGTTGCACGGGCAACAGACAGTTCACATTTATTATAGTATAGTAGGGCCGCAAAAGCAACAAGGAGGATAAGATTTTTATGAAACTGAAACGTATTTTCGCCGCTGTAACGGCGTTTGCTTTGTGCGCCTCTCTGGCAGGCTGCGGCGCGGCCGCGACTGTGAGCGAGTCTGCCGCAGAATCTGCCGCTGAATCCGCCGTCGAGCCAACCCCCGCCGTCACCGAGGCCCCCGCTACTGAAGAAACCGCCGACGCATCCGAGGTCGCCCTGCGCATCGCGGGCCTGAAAGGCCCCACGACGATGGGCCTCGTCAACCTGATGAGCGACGAGGTCGCCTCCAACTACAACTTCACGATGTACGGCGCTGCCGATGAAATCGTGCCGCTGCTGGTCAAGGGAGACTTGGACGCCGCCGCTGTGCCCGCCAACCTCGCCGCCACGCTCTACAACAAGACGAACGGTGCAGTGGAAGTTGCCTGCATCAACACGCTGGGCGTGCTCTACATCGTCGAGAACGGAGAGACCGTCAACTCTGTCGGGGATCTGAAGGGCCAGACCATCGTCACCACCGGCAAGGGCGCTACCCCTGAGTACGTTCTGCGCTACGTCCTGACCGAGAACGGCATCGATCCCGACAGCGACGTTACCATCGAGTATTGCAGCGAGGCCACCGAGGCCCTGAGCAAGGTCCAGGCGGGCGAAGCCACCATCGCCATGCTGCCTCAGCCCTTCGTCACCAGCGCCATGTCCCAGGTCGAGGGTCTGCGCGTTGCGCTTGACATGAACGAGGAATGGCAGAAGGTCGCCGGCTCCAAGCTGGTCACCGGCGTTCTGGTCGTCCGCAAGGATGCCGTTGAGAACGACCCTGAGGCTTTTGCCGCCTTCATGGATGGCTATGCCGCCAGCGTCGAGGCCGCAAACTCTGACCTCGAGGGCACCGCAGCCCTCTGCGAGCAGTACGGCGTTGTCGCCAAGGCTGCGCTGGCCCAGAAGGCCCTGCCGCAGTGCAACATTGTTTTTGAGACCGGCGACGAGATGAAGACCGACCTCGAGACCTACTTCAAGGTTCTGTACGCCGCCGACCCCGCCAGCGTGGGCGGCGCCCTGCCTGCCGACGACTTCTACTATGCAGGCTAAATCCCCCCGCAGAGGTCGATGCTCGCATCGATCCGCCGCTGCTGCGGGCGGATGCAAGCATCCGCCCCAGCAAACGCCGCTGTGGCAAAAGGCTGCCGCCATCCTTGTGTGGATTCTGATTTGGCAACTTGCCGCCATGGGGCTGGGACACGGCGGGCTGTTTCTGGCTACGCCCCTGCAGACACTGGGGGCGCTGGCACAGCTGGCACCCACAGCTGCATTCTGGCAGCGCATCGTGTTCAGTGCGCTGCGCATAATGGCGGGCTTCCTGCTGGCAGCAGCAGGGGGCCTGCTTCTTGGCGCGGCGGGCGCACGTTGGCACTGGGTACGGGTGTTCATGGACCCTGCCATGCAGCTGATCCGCGCCATGCCCGTTGCCAGCTTTGTCATTCTGGCGCTGCTCTGGGTGCGCAGTGCGAACCTGTCGGTCATCGTCAGCTTTACCCATGTGCTGCCCGTCGTCTATGCGGGCGTGCTGGGCGGCATTGCCGACACCGACCCGAAGCTGCTGGAAATGGCGAAGGTCTACCGCCTGCCGCTCACCGCGCGGCTGCGGTACATCTGGCTGCCCGGCATCTTCCCGTCCTTCTGCGAGAGCTGCATCGCCGCCATGGGCATGTGCTGGAAGAGCGGCGTCTCCGCCGAGGTCATCGGTCTGCCGGACCACAGCGTGGGCGACGCGCTCTACCGCGCGAAGATCACCCTGTCCACGCCGGATGTGTTCGCGTGGACGCTCGTCATCGTGCTGCTGTCGGCGGCGCTGTCCGCGGCAGCGGCGGCCCTGCTGCGCACGGCCAAGACACGTCTTTGCGGGGAGGTGCGCGTGTGAGCATTGTGATAACCGATCTCTGCAAAAGCTTCGGCAGTACGCCGGTTTTGCAGCGTTTTACCTGGACGGTGGACCGCCCCATGGTGCTGATGGGCCGCTCCGGCTGCGGCAAGACCACGCTGCTGCGCATCCTGCTGGGACTGGAGTCCGCGGACTCCGGCACAGTGACCGGCGTCGAAACGCCCGCCGCCGTCTTTCAGGAGGATCGCCTCTGCCCGCAGCTGACCGCTGCCGCCAACCTGACGCTGACCGGCCACGGCCTGACGCCGCAGAATGCCGAGCGTGAGCTGCGTGCCCTTGGCTTTACGGATGCCGAGCTGGCGCTGCCCGCGGCGCGGCTCTCCGGCGGGCAGAAGCGCCGTGCCGCTCTGCTGCGTGCGCTGCTCTGCCGCGATGCGAAAACGCTCTTGCTGGACGAGCCCTTCACCGGCATGGACGCTGAGCTTGTCGAGGACGCCGTCGCCGCCACAAAACGGCTGGCGGGGGAGCGCCCCACGATCCTCGTCACCCATGACCGTACCGCCGCCGATCTGCTCGGCTGGCCGGTGAGAGAAGTATAAAAGTACAAAAAACGCACACGCGGAAATTTTCCGCGTGTGCGTTTTTTTGTTGAGATTGTAGGGGCGAACATTGTTCGCCCGCGGAGCATAGCGGCAACCGCCAAGGCTCAGGGTCGATGCAAGCATCGACCCCTACAGCGTAGGGGCGCATTCTATATGCGCCCGCAGGCTGCCGCTTACATCAATTCCTCCAATATCGCATTCTGCACGACCATCCCGGCGGGGGTCAGGCGGAACACCTCTCCGTCCCACACGGCGTACCCGTGCCCGACGCACTGCCGCATAAAGACGCGCTGTGCCGCCGTAAACCGTCCGCCGCGGCGTTCATACGCAGGGATGTTCAGTCCGCTGACCAGCCGTAGCTGCATCAACAGATAATCCTCCGACGTGCAGTCGCCCTCGCGCTGCTCGGCCACGGTACCCGCGATAAATCCCTGCACGTCGTCGGGCCAGAACCGCCGCACATTGCCCACACAGCTGTGGGCGGCAGGGCCGACGCCCCAATAATCGCTGCAGTTCCAGTACAAAAGATTGTGCCGCCCCTCGTGGCCCGGGCGGGCAAAGTTGCTGATCTCATACTGCCGGTAGCCTGCGGCCTCGAGCTGCTGCACGGCATACAGGTAAAAATCTGCCGCCGCGTCGCCGTCGGGCAGACCCGCGGGCGGATTGCGGTAAAACGCCGTGCCCGGCTCTACCTTTAATAAATAGGCCGAAATATGCGTGCAGCCGCCGTCCCGCAGCAGGGCCAGCGTGCGGTCGAATTCAGCGTTTGTGTATTCCGGCAGCGCCAGCATGATGTCACCGCAAATTTCAGGAAAGCCCGCCTCCCGCGCCCATGCCAGCGCCTGCGCGGCCCCGGCGGCGGTGTGGGTGCGGCCCAACCGGCGCAGCTGCGCGTCGTCGGCGCTCTGCACGCCAAAGCTGATGCGGGTCACGCCTGCTGCCCGGAAGCTCCGCAGCGTCTCCGGTGTGACAACATCGGGGTTGGCCTCCAGCGTGATCTCCGCGCCGGGCAGGGGATTGGCAGCCTCAATCAAAGCCGCCGCCTGCGCGGGCACCAACAGTGCCGGGGTGCCGCCGCCAAAGTACAGCGTGTCGGGGCGGCGGGTGTTTTTCGCCAGTTCCCGCAGCAGCGCGTCCACGTAGCTCTGCGGCACGCCGCGCGCACCGGGGGCTGAATAAAAATCGCAGTAGCGGCATTTTGCCTTGCAGTAGGGAATGTGCAGATAGATGCCGAACGGTGTTGCTTCAGACATGGTGTACCTTATGCTTCCGGGATGCCGTCCTTGAAGAAGCACAGCATCTGATTTTCAAAAAAGTTGACGCGCTCATGCACGTATTTGGGGTAGAGTTTCCACTGCTTCGGACAGGTCAGGCGGTTGTAAATCGCGGCCTGACCCTTGGGCGGGGCGTACTCGTCCATCAGACAGGTGCCCAGCAGCACCTCGGCACGGCAGAGCGGTGCGAAATTCGCTGCATCCAACTCGTCGTATCCGGGCAGACCAAGGCCGGCAAAATCTCCCGGCAGCGGATTCAGCGCCGCGCAGCGGGACACTGCAGGGCAGAGCGACGCTGCCAGCAGCGCCAGTCCGCCGCCGAAGCCTTCGCCAAACGTGTACACGCGGTCTGTATCCACCCACGGCTGCGCCAGCGCGGCCTTTGCCACGGCCAGCGCGTCGAGATAGCGCTGGCGGAACGCCGCCTGTGCGGGCTGCACCTTCCAATCCTCCCGGAACGGCTCGGCCTCCGGCGCGACAACGCCGAAGCCCAGCGCCAGAAACCGCGTTATATGGTGCCAGCCGCGCACGCCGCGGTTCAGGTCGTGGTACATCAGCAGCAGCGGATGCACTCCGTCTGCGGCGGGGCGGATGACCCGGGCCGTGACGCTGCGCCCGTCAAAGGTGACGGTCAGGCGCTCATACACGCCGCAGGGGTTGCCGAACGCGACGGGCGCACAGCTTACCGCGGGGTGCAGTGCTGCCACAGTCTCCTGCCAGCGCTGCGCAAAATCAGCGGGGGTCTGCGCCTGCCCGGTGTAGCTGCGCAAAAATGCCTTTTGCTCGGTGATGGTCATAGCACAGCCTCCTTGCTGGTGAAAAAGCCCAGCAGCATATCGTCAAATTCCGGGATCTCCTCATGCCCGTACCCGGGGAAGAGATACCGCTTCTTGGCGCAGTGCAGATTGTTGTACACGGCGCACTGGGTCTGCGGCGGGCAGATAACGTCATCCAATCCCGTGCCGAACAGCACCGGGCAGCGGACCATCGGCGCAAAGTTTTTGCTGTCAATGTAGCCCAGCTGGCGGAACCACCGGTCCTGCTGATGCTCGTCGGCGTCAAACCAGCGGGCGTAGTAGCGCAGACCCTCATAGGCGATCTCGTCCGCACCAAGGTCCCACACGAGCTTGAAATCGCTCAAAAACGGGTAGAGGATGGCCGCGCGGTCAATAAGCTCCGGGTTCAGCGCCGCACAGGCCAGACCCAGCCCGCCGCCCTGCGACCCGCCGTTGACAAAGACACGGCTCGTGTCGATGCCGTCCAGCTCCCGCACCAGGCGGCAGAGGATGCGGATGTTCTGGTGCAGCCGCACATAGTACATCCGCTCCGGCGGGCCGTCCAGCCCGGCAATGATATGCCCGGACACGGTGGTGCCCAAAAAGCCGCCGACATCCTCACTGTAGCCGGCCTGACCGGGGCAGTCCATGGCGATCAGCGCCATGCCCATGCCCGCGAACGACGCCTGCTCGGCAAAGCTGCGGGATGCGCCGGGGTAGCCGTGAAACTGCAGAACCAGCGGCATCGGCTCGCTCCGGCGCGGGCGTAAAAACTTTGCGTAAAGGCGTGCGCCCTCCATGCCGGTGAACCACAGGTCCAGAAACTCGCAGCTGTCCCAACTCGGGACCTCCTGCGCCTGGGTGACGGTGTAGTGCAGCGGCACCGCGTCAGCCTCGGCCATCCGCGCCTGCCAGAAGCTCTCAAAATCGTCGGGGCGCGGGGTGGCACCGTAGTAATCGCTCAGGGCCTCGATTTCGGCTGCTGTCATAAAAATCACATCCCTTTATATAAATGTAAACGGAAAGCATTATTTGCTATTATAGCACAGAAAGCACTGCCTGACTATAGTTTTAAAAAGAAGTAAATTTCACAATTTCTTGATGATTTACGGTGAAAAACACGCTATAATACTGCCTAGAGAAAGGGGATTGCAACTATGAATCGCAATTATTCTGATATTTCGTATGCGGAAAGCCCCTTTGGTACGCTTTCCGAGTTTATGTCCAAGACCTTCGGCTGGATGTTTGCCGGTCTGCTGGTCACGTTCCTGGTCGGCATCGGCGCAGTGACGACGGGGCTGATCTACCCGCTCATCACCTCGGGCCTGTTCATCCTGACCTCCATCGCGGAGCTGGTGCTGGTGTTCGTGCTGTCGGCCCGGGTGCAGACGCTGCAGCCGTCCACGGCCACGGGCATCTTCTTCGCCTACGCGGTGCTCAACGGCCTGAATCTGAGCTCTATCTTCCTCGTGTATGACTTCGGCAGCCTGATTTTGGCGTTCCTCGTCGGTGCGGTCTACTTCGGCGTTATGGCGGTGTACGGCAACGTCACCAACCGTGACCTGACCGGCTGGGGCCCCAAGCTCATGGGCGGTCTGGTTGCCCTGATCGTCTGCAGCCTGGTGGGCGGGCTGTTCAGCCTGTTCGGCTTTGGCTTCGGCATCATGGATCTTGTGCTCTGCGCCGTCGGTCTGCTGATCTTCATGGGCCTGACCGCCTATGACACCCAGATGCTGAAATACTACTACTCCTACTTCGGTGGCGACGCGGCCATGCTGCACAAGTCCTCCATCATCGGTGCGCTGAACCTCTACCTTGATTTCATCAACATCTTCCTGTATATCCTGCGTATGCTGGGCCGCAGAAGCAACGATTAAAAAATCCTAAAATAATTTCAAAAAAACGCTTGACATTTGAAAAACGGTTTGCTATAATAAATGGCGTCGTCAGGAGCGCACGAAACACAAACGCTTCGAATCGACGCCAGCTATGGGGGATTAGCTCAGCTGGGAGAGCGCTTGCATGGCATGCAAGAGGTCACCGGTTCGATCCCGGTATTCTCCACCACAAAGACCTGTCAGAGAAATCTGACAGGTCTTTTCTTTTAGTTTAAGCATGCGGAAAAATCAAAACCCGTCGATCAGCCGCTCGGCAATGGGGGAGATGAACAGCACAAAAAACAGTACGCCAAGCCCCGTGATAAGGCTGGCTGCGTCGCCGCCGATGTACCACCCCAGCGGGAAGGTGAGCAGCAGAAGCCCGGGCACGGCAAAGCAGTTCAGCAAAAACGCGGCAAACTCCCCGCGGCTGAACATCCACCAGACCTCAATGGGCTTGTAAGGGCTGCGCTCCGGCGGCGGATGGTGCCAGCGGCGGCGGTCCACGCCGACAAGGCGCAAATGCTGCGTGTACAGCTGGACAAGGCCGCACACAAAGACCCCGATGAAATAAATGCTGATCCAAATGACCATCCCGGCACCCCCGTCGCTCCCGTTGGAAACACTTCACAGTATCGTCTCTGCCTGTATCATAGCACGTTAAAAACACACCTGCAACGATAAATTTTCAAAAACCCCTTGCAATTTGCGCCGGGGTATGGTACTATACTAAAGCAATACACACGCATTGCGCTGTTTTTTTGTGCCTTTTTTGCGGTAACACGCCAAAAGGGTTAGAAAACAGAAACCCCGCAGTGCGGAGGGTACAAACTAAATTTTTTGGAGGAAACAAACAATGGCAGTCGTATCTATGAAACAGCTTCTCGAGGCCGGTGTCCACTTCGGCCACCAGACCCGCCGCTGGAACCCCAAGATGGCTAAGTACATCTTCACCGAGCGCAATGGTATCTACATCATTGACCTGCAGAAGACCGTGAAGAAGCTCGATGAGGCTTACAACTTCGTCCGCGACACCGCTGCACAGGGCGGCGAGATCCTGTTCGTCGGCACCAAGAAGCAGGCTCAGGAGTCCATCCGTGACGAGGCTACCCGCTGCGGCATGCACTATGTCAACGCTCGTTGGCTGGGCGGCATGATGACCAACTTCCGTACCATCCGTAAGCGCATCGACCGTATGGAGCAGCTCAAGACCATGCAGGAGGACGGCACGTTCGACCTGCTGCCCAAGAAGGAAGTCGTCAAGCTCGAGCTCGAGATGGCCAAGCTGGACAAGTACCTGGGCGGCGTCAAGAACATGAAGGCTCTGCCGAAGGCTATGTTCATCGTTGACCCCCACAAGGAGCGCATCGCTGTTTCCGAGGCCCGCAAGCTGAACATCCCCATTGTTGCTATCGTTGATACCAACTGCGATCCCGATGAGATCGATTACGTCATCCCCGGCAACGACGACGCTATCCGCGCTGTCAAGCTGATCTCCGGTGCCATGGCCAGCGCTGTGCTGGAGGGCAAGCAGGGCGTTCAGGACGCTCCCGCCGCCGAGACCAAAGAGGATTGATTTACTCCCTACAATTCAGAAAGGACATTGAGCACTATGGCTATTTCTGCAAAAGACGTTATGGAGCTGCGTAAGCAGACCGACTGCGGCATGATGGAGTGCAAGAAGGCACTGACTCAGGCTGACGGCGACTTCGAGAAGGCTATCGAGATCCTGCGCGAGCAGGGCCTGGCTGCTGCCAACAAGAAGGCTGGCCGCATCGCCGCCGAGGGCATGGTCTATGCCGTTTCCTTCGACAACTGCGCTGTTGTCGTTGAGGTCAACGCCGAGACCGACTTCGTTGCCAAGAACGACAAGTTTGTTGACTTCACCAAGAACCTGGCCAAGGTCGTTGCTGACGAGAACCCCGCCGATGTTGAGGCCCTGATGGCCTGCAAGATGGGCGACGGCACGGTTGACGATGCCCTGAAGGCTCTGATCCTGGTCATCAAGGAGAACATCAAGGTTCGCCGTTTTGCTTTCTATGAGGGCCACTGCGCCGCTTACGTCCATGGCGGCGGCACCCACGGCGTCATCGTCAAGTTCGAGACCTCTGACGACGTCGCTGCCAAGCCCGAGTTCGCTGCCTTCGGCAAGGACATCGCCATGCAGGTCGCTGCTGCTAACCCCAGCTACCTGAACGAGTCCGACGTGCCCGAGGACGTTCTGGCCAAGGAGAAGGAGATCGTTCTGGCTCAGATGGCCAACGATCCGAAGACTGCCAACAAGCCCGACGCTATCAAAGAGAAGATGGCTACCGGCCGTCTGGGCAAGTTCTACAAGGAGAACTGCCTGGTCGATCAGGCCTTCATCAAGGACGGCGGCATGGACGTCAAGAAGTACGTTGCTGACACCGCGAAGGCTCTGGGCGGCGACATCAAGATCGCTGCCTTCACCCACTTCACCAAGGGCGAGGGCCTGGAGAAGCGCAACGAGGACTTCGCTGCTGAAGTTGCTGCTGCCATCAAGGGCTGATGTAACCACATAAGGCATTGACCGCCTGCGCACCGCGCAGGCGGTTTTTGGTTGGTGAGACGTATGAAAAATCTGAACAGACAGTCATGGCCCGCGCTGGCTGCGCAGAATGCTGCTTATCTGGCTTCTCTGGGCAAGTGATCTCTGCTTCTGAACATCTGAAATAAAAATTCCCGGGCCACTTTCACGGCCCGGGAATTTTTTGTGCCATACGTAAAATCAGAGAAAAGCTTACTGCTCACGGAACGTCAGCTGGTCGTCGGTCATCGTATCGACGATGGCCAGGCTGGCCAGCTTGTAGCCGGCAGCGCGCAGCTCGGCGCCGCCCGGCTGGAAGCCCTTCTCAATGCAGATGCCGATGCCGCCGACGGTCGCACCTGCCTGCGCGCAGACATCCAGCAGACCCTTCATGGCCTTGCCGTTGGCGAGGAAGTCGTCCAGAATCAGCACCTTGTCAGAGGGGGAGAGAAACTTCTTGGACAGCGTGATGTCATAATCACGGCCATAGGTGTAGGAATGGACGGTGGAGGTGTAGACCTCGCCGTCAATGTTCTTGCTCTTGGCCTTCTTGGCAAAGACGACAGGCACGTTGAAATGCCGCGCGGTCATGCAGGCGATGGCGATGCCGGATGCCTCGATGGTCAGAATCTTGTTGATGCCGTCGTCCTTGAAGATGCGGTAGAACTCCTCGCCGACCTTGTCCAGCAGGTCTACGTCCAACTGGTGGTTCAGAAAGCAGTCGACCTTCAGGACGTTGCCGGGACGAACCTGGCCTTCCTGCATAATACGTTCCTCCAAAAGTTTCATCTGCGATGATGCCCCTTTCACAAACTCAGTTTCATTCTATTATGACAAATTATGGCGGATTTTGCAAGCCCTTTACCCCAAAAAGTCTTACTAAAATGTCAATAGGTAAAGTTGATAATATTTTGTAACCAAAATTTGTGAAACTTCCCCATAAAGCGGTCAAAAAGCATAGAAAACGCTGTTGATTTGGTTTATTGCATTTTTGTAAACAAAAGCTTATAATTTAGTCAATGAAGCGGCACGGGGTTGTGCGAACCCGTTATGTGCCGTTGCTTTATTTCTAGGAGGGAACACTATTATGAAAAAACTCGTTAGCTCTGTGCTGGCGGCTTCCATGGTCCTGAGCCTGGCCGCCTGCGGATCTTCCGCATCCACCGATACGGCATCCTCCTCTGAGGCTGCCTCCACCTCCACCGCTGCTACCACCGAGGCAGCAGGTGAGGGCTCCGGCGCTTATACCGGCACCCCCATCAAGATCGGCGGCATTGGCCCTGTTACCGGCGGCGCCGCCATCTACGGTCAGGCCGTTAAGAACGCCGAGGAGCTGGCCGTCAAGGAGATCAACGCCGCCAATGGCAGCGATGTCTTTGAGTGGAAGTTCGAGGACGATGAGCATGACGCCGAAAAGAGCGTCAACGCCTACAACACCCTGAAGGACTGGGGCCTGCAGGTTCTGGCCGGTCCTGTCACCACCACCCCGTCCATTGCCGTTGCCGCCGAGACCGCCAATGACAACCTGTTTATGATGACGCCTTCCGCTTCTGCGCCCGCTGTCATCGAGAGCGGCGACAATGTGTTCCAGATCTGCTTTACCGACCCCAACCAGGGCGTTGCCTCCGCAGATTATATCGCAGAAAACAAGCTCGGCACCAAGGTCGGCATCATCTATGACTCCTCCGATGCCTATTCTTCCGGTATCTATGAGAAGTTCAAGGCCGAGGCTGTTGCGAAGAACCTCGAGATCGTTACCGCTGAGGCATTTACCGCTGACAACAAGTCTGACCTGTCCACGCAGGTTGCCAAGTGCCAGGAAGCTGGCGCTGAGCTGGTGTTCCTGCCCATCTACTACCCCGAGGCTTCTCAGATCCTGACCACCGCCAACAAGAGTGGCTATGAGCCCATCTTCTTTGGCTGCGACGGTATGGACGGCATCCTGACCATTGAGGGCTTTGACACCTCTCTGGCCGAGGGTCTGATGCTCCTGACCCCGTTCGCTGCAGACGCCCAGGATGAAAAGACGCAGGCCTTTGTCTCCGCTTACAAGGAGGCCTACGGTGACACCCCGAACCAGTTCGCTGCCGATGCTTACGATGTCGTCTACGCCATCTATCAGGCTGCGGTTGCCGGCGGCATCAACGGCGACATGGATGCCTCTGACGTCTGCGATGCTCTCAAGGCTCAGTTCACCAGCATGACCTTTGACGGTCTGACCGGCGATGGCATGACCTGGGATGCCTCCGGTGCGGTTTCCAAGGCTCCTAAGGCTGTTGTCATCAAGGACGGCGCTTACGCTGCTATGTAATTCCGGTACGGCGCACGTAAACTGAATTTTCCGTTGCCAATGGGGGCTGCCGGACATAGGGTTCGGCAGCCCTTTTTGGTTTGGTAGAAGCAGGTCTCGACAAAAACACTTGTTTTTTCTAGAAATACAGGATAACCCATTGTTTTGCCCGCAGATTTGTGCTACTATGGATTCATATTTTCCTGCTTACCTGCGGCATAACGATCAGCAGGGGAAAAGTTAGAGTGAGGTGTATTCCGCAATGCAATTTTTATCCTACCTGATCAACGGTATCAGTCTGGGCAGCGTTTACGCGCTGATCGCCCTGGGCTATACGATGGTCTACGGCATTGCCAAGATGTTGAACTTCGCCCACGGCGACGTTATCATGATTGGCAGCTATGTTGTGTTCTTTGCCTTTGGCTCTGCGGGTATGAACCCCGTGCTGGCCATTGTCCTTTCGATGGTCGTCTGCACCGTTCTGGGCGTTACGATCGAGCGCGTCGCCTACCGCCCGCTGCGTGAGGCCCCGTCTCTGGCCGTCCTGATTACGGCCATCGGCGTCAGCTACCTTTTGCAGCAGGTGGCCCAACTGGCTTGGACGTCCAACCCCAAGAGCTTTACCTCTGTTGTCTCCGGGCTCAAGCCCATCAGTCTGTTCGGCGGGCAGCTGACCATCTCGGCAGAGACCGTCGTGACTATCATTGCCTGCATTGTCATCATGGTCGTGCTGATCTGGTTCGTCAATAACACCCCCGCGGGCCACGCCATGCTGGCTGTGTCGGAGGACCGCGGCGCTGCCCAGCTGATGGGCGTCAACGTCAACGCGACGATCTCGCTGACCTTTGCCATCGGCTCTGCGCTGGCCGCTGTGGCCGGTGCACTGCTCTGCTCGTCCTATCCGACCCTGCAGCCCACAACCGGTGCCATGCCCGGCATCAAGGCGTTCGTGGCCGCGGTCTTTGGCGGCATCGGCTCTATCCCGGGGGCGTTCCTCGGCGGTATCCTGCTGGGCATCATCGAGAACCTGAGCAAGGCCTACATTTCGACCCAGCTGTCTGACGCTATCGTATTTCTTGTCCTGGTCGTGGTGCTCATTGTCAAGCCCACCGGCCTGCTGGGCAAGAAGGTCAACGTGAAGGTTTGAGGTGGCTGCTATGTTGAAAAATATGAAAAAAAGTCCACCAAAAGCAACGTCATTACGCTGGGCATTGTCGTCGGCTTCTATGTCCTGATTCAAATTCTGAGTGCCGCCGGTGCGCTGACAAACTCCTTCTCCGGCCAGCTTGTGCCCATCTGCGCCTATGTCATTATGGCGGTCTCGCTGAACCTGACCGTCGGCATGCTGGGTGAGCTGAGCCTCGGCCACGCCGGCTTCATGAGCGTGGGCGCGTTCTCCGGCACGCTCGTCTATGTCGTCATGTCCGAAAACGCCCCGCAGCCCCTTGCACTGCTGCTGGCTTTCGTGGTCGGTGGCGCGGTGGCAGGTCTGTTCGGCGTGCTCGTCGGCATCCCTGTTCTGCGTCTGTCCGGTGACTACCTGGCCATCGTCACGCTGGCTTTTGGTGAGATCGTCAAGAACGTTATGAACGCCTGTTATCTAGGTGTGGATTCCCACGGCCTGCACTTCTCCTTGAAGGATTCCGCCTCCCTGAATCTGGAGGTAGACGGCAAGGTGCTGATCAACGGCGCTATGGGCATCACCGGCATCAAGAAGGCGTCCACCTTCACCATCGGCATCGTGCTGGTCATTATTACGCTGCTGGTCATTCTGAACCTCGTCAACTCCCGCGCAGGCCGCGCCATCAAGGCCATCCGCGATAACGAGATCGCCGCGCGCTCCGTCGGCATCCCCATCACGAAGTACAAGCTCATGGCGTTTGTGACCTCCGCCGTCTTTGCGGGCGTTGCAGGCGTGCTCTACGCGCTGAACTACTCCTCGCTGGTCGCGAAGAAGTTCGACTACAACACCTCGATTTTAATTCTGGTGTTCGTTGTTCTGGGCGGCATCGGCAACCTGCGCGGATCGGTCATCGCCGCCGCCGTGCTGACCGTTCTGCCTGAGCTGCTGCGTAGCATGAATGACTACCGTATGCTGATCTACGCCATCGTGCTGATCGTGGTCATGATTTTCAACCAGAGCCCCGAAATGATTGCCCTGCGCAAGCGCCTGACCGCGCGCTTCCGCAAGGAGGATGCCGAGGGCAAGGGTGCCAAAGACAAAGAAAAAAAGGGGGTGGCGTAAATGGCACTGCTGGAGGTCAGTAACCTGGGTATTGCGTTCGGCGGCCTGCAGGCCGTTGCGCAGCTCGATCTTTCCATTGAAAAGGGTCATCTGTACGGCCTGATCGGCCCCAACGGCGCGGGCAAGACGACGGTCTTTAACATGCTGACCGGCGTCTATAAGCCCACCGAGGGCAACATCATTCTGGACGGCAAGGACATTACCGGCCAGAACCCCGAGCTTATCAGCAAGTCCGGTATTGCACGTACCTTCCAGAATATCCGCCTGTTCAATGATATGACAGTTCTGGATAACGTCAAGGTCGGCCTGCACAACCAGATCAGGTACAATATGTGGACCGGCATCCTGCGTCTGCCTGCTTACAAAGAAAAAGAGCACGAGATGAACCGCGAGGCCATGAAGCTGCTCAAAATCTTTGACCTGGACAAGGAGGCCGACTACAAGGCCAGCCAGCTGCCCTACGGCAAGCAGCGCAAGCTGGAAATTGCCCGCGCACTGGCCACGAACCCGAAGCTGCTGCTGCTGGACGAGCCCGCCGCCGGTATGAACCCCAACGAAACCGAAGAACTGATGAACACCATCCACAGCGTGCGTGACCAGTTCGGCGTTGCCATCCTGCTCATAGAGCATGATATGAACTTCGTTATGGGTATCTGCGAGGAGATCACCGTGCTGGACTATGGCCGTGTGATTGCCCGCGGCGACGGCAAACCATCCGCAATAACCCCAAGGTCATTGCGGCCTATCTGGGAGGTGACGACTAATGGGTGAGCTGCTTTCGGTTAAAAATATCAATGTTTATTACGGTTCCATCCACGCCATCAAGGACGTTTCGTTCCATGTCAATGAGGGCGAGATCGTCACCCTGATCGGTGCGAACGGCGCGGGCAAGACCACGACGATGCACGCGATCTCCGGTCTGCTGAAGCTGCAGAGCGGCGAGATCGACTACTGCGGCCAGACCATCAGCAAGATGGAAGCCCACAAGATCATCCGCCTGGGCCTGGCCCAGGTGCCGGAGGGCCGCCGTGTGTTCAGCGGCCTGACTGTGCAGCAGAACCTGCAGATGGGCGCGTACACACGCCGCGACGGCAAGGAGGCCATCCAGAATGACTTCGACATGGTCTTTGACCTGCTGCCGCGTCTGAAGGAGCGCCGCAACCAGCCCGCCGGAACCCTTTCCGGCGGCGAACAGCAGATGCTGGCCGTGGGCCGCGCCCTGATGTGCAAGCCCAAAATGCTGCTGCTGGACGAGCCGTCCATGGGCCTGTCCCCGCTGCTGGTCAAGGAAATCTTCAAGATCATCCGCCAGGTCAACCGCAACGGCGTGACCGTGCTGTTGGTGGAGCAGAACGCAAAGATGGCCTTGGAAATTGCCAACCGCGCCTATGTGCTGGAAACCGGCACCATCAAGATGGAGGGCGAGGCCACCGAGCTCGCCAACAACATCGAGGTCCGCAAAGCATATCTGGGCTGCGAATAAGTGCATACTAAAAAATCCTGTGTCCGCAAAAGGGCACAGGATTTTTTGCTATAACACCTCCCTTGTAGGGGCGAGTATTGCTCGCCCGCAGGGAAGCCGCACAGACACGTAGGGGCGGATTCCATATCCGCCCGGGCACATTGCGGCAGGAACTCAGTATTCCTTCCGCTTATAAATCCCCACGCATACCTTATAGCTCACAAAATACACCGCCAGCAGCCCCACAAACGCTGCAACCAGCCCCGTCAGCAGCACTTCGTCGGAGGCATTGAACAGCTGCATCAAATCGGGCGAGACGGAAGCGACCAGCCCAATACAACCGCCGAGCACACCGATGATCAGAAACAGCCAGCTGCGGGCCTTGACACTGTTGAACCGATAGGACAGCGGCAGCAAAAGCGCGACCAACAGCAGCGCCATGCTGCCGCAGGCCAGCAGGGCTGCCAGACACTCGAGGGGCGGTACTTTATACGAGGTGTGCCAGAACAGCAGAGGCGGCAGCACATTGTTCAGCGCCACGATCAGTACCGTACACACTGTGCCCAGCGCCAGCCCGCACAGCCCAAACAGGTATTTGCTGCCCACAAGCTGCGCGGGTGTTACGGGCAGCGTGCGGGCGTAGATGTCCCAATGGGAGTTCTCGTCAAACGAAATCGTGGAGGTGATCAGAATGGAAAATACAACGAGCAATGCATAGGCCATCCCGGTCTGCCCGGTCAGAATGCTGATGCCGCCGTAGAGGAACGCGATAAAAAATACAGACTGTTTGTAGGAACTTATCAGAGTGGCCCATTCTTTATACAAAAGCCCTTTCATTGTGCATCCCTCCCACTGTAAAACCGCATAATATCATCGAGCCTTGCCGCGTCGCAGACGGCCTCCGGCAGAAGCTCCTGCACGGTGCGCCGTTCCCTGACCAGACTTTCACACCCATAGGCCCCGCGCCTGGTGAACACCACCAGCCCGGCGGGCAGGGAAGTCAGTACATCCTCGCCGCAGTGCAGCACGCCGTATTCCTGCAAAAGGTCATCCTTGTTCTCCTGAAACAGCAGCTGCCCGTTGTGCAGGTACGCGATGGAATCCGCAATCTGCTCAAGGTCCGCCGTGATGTGGCTGCTCATGACAATGCTGTGCCGCTCGTCCTGGATGAACTCCAAAAACAGGTCCAGCAGCTCACCGCGCACCACCGGGTCAAGACCGGCGGTGGCTTCGTCCAGCACCAGCAGCTCGGGGTCATGGGCCAGCGCCGCAGCCAGGCTCAGTTTTAACCGCATGCCGCGGCTGTACTCTTTGAGCTTCTTGCCTGCGTCCAGACCCAAGCGGCGCAGATAGGCGGAAAAGCTGTCCGCATTCCACCGCGCACCGTACATTCCGGCCAGACTGCGCGCGACCTGCGCGGCGGTGAAGCTCCCGTAGAAAAAGGCATCCTCAAACACAACGCCAATCTTAGCGCGAGTGGCGGCATCGGCAGGGGAGCCGCCCAGCAGGTCAACCGTGCCGTTATCCGCCCGGTTGACGCCGCAGAGGATTTTCAAAAGCGTCGTCTTGCCTGCGCCGTTCTCGCCGATCAGCCCGACGATGCTGCCCGCGGGCACGGTCATATCAACCGGCCCAAGGGTAAAGTCTTTGTACTGCTTCGTGATGCCGCGTAAAGCGGCGGTGCTTGCTGCCATAGGTCAGCCCTCCCACAAAAGGCGCAGCGTCTCTGCAACCTCGTCATAGCCGATGCCGCCCAGCCGCGCGGCGTTCACCGCGCCCTGCAGGCAGTCCTCGACCTTTTTTAAATGCTCCTCGCGCAGCAGGGCGGGGTTCTGCTCGGCGACAAAGCTGCCCCGGCCCTGCTGGGTCAGGATAAAGCCGTCGCGCTCCAGATCCTCATACGCGCGCTTCGTTGTGATGACGCTGATGCGCAGCTCCTTCGCCAAAAGCCGGATGCTGGGCAGTGCGTCGCCGGGACGCAGCGCGCCGGACAGGATCTGCTGCTTGATCTGCCGCGTGATCTGCGCGTAGATCGGCTCCTGCCCGGAGTTGGAAAGATAAATCTGCATTGTCAGAAGCTCCTTGTAGTCGAACTGTACATATCCGATATTTACAGTATATACACACTATACACGGTTGTCAAGAGGAATGGCACAAAAAAATCCCCGTGCTCATGGAGAGCACAGGGGAAAAGGCTTGCTTACATCAGCCCTGCCGGGGGGCGGTCATCCTCGCTGCCGGGCTGGGTAAGGGCGTTCAGCAGCTTCGGGAAAATATCACTGCCGTGCGCAATAAAGTTATTCTTGATCATCTCGGCGGTCAGCTTATCCGGCATGGCCAGCTCCATGCGGAACACATCGCTGCCCATGTCGGCAATCGAGCAGACCACGCTGAACTGGCCGTCCTTCTCCTGCACAACAGCGCGGTTCGACGCGGCGCGGTGCCGCCAGCTGCGGATCTGCATGACGGCGCGGATCGCGCTCTCCCGCACGGTGCGGGGCAGGTCGTAGGCCAGCGTGTCCGCCACGGTGGTGCCGCGGCGTGTAATGGTATACCGCCCGTCCTCGTCCACGGTGACAAGCTGCTGCTTTTCGACCTCGGCAAGGGCGTCGGCAAACTCAAAATAATTGACAAGCTGTTCCTGCAAAAGCGCACCCTGCATCGTTTCGCGCTTTACGGGGCCTGCCACTTTGACAAGGTAGCAGAGCAACATACGGATCTGCGTGTCGTCTGTAAGGCCGCCCGGGCGCACCCCGGCGGTGAATGCCTCTGCCATCGTAACCACTTCCTCGACAAAATTTCATCTATCTCATATTATACACGCCGCGGCGGGCCGTGGCAAGATGGCAAAATCCAAAAGTGACAAAAATCGGACGCCAAAATCAAAATACCGTTTCGATCTGCTTGCGGCTCTGCGGTGTGGAGTAGGTCCACCGCTTGAGCCGCCCGCGGGTCACGAAATAGTGCGGCTCAAACCGCAGGGGCTGGCCCAAATTCTTGTTGACCACGACCAGCTTGATCTTCATTTTATCGGGCAGGATGTTCTTGATGTACACGCTCACGGCCTGCCCGGGGCGCAGTGTGGAGTCCGCCTCCGCCAGCCCTGCCAGGTTCGGTGCGATCTCAATAAAGACGCCATATTCCTCGACGCTGCGCACAATTCCTACGACGGTCTCCCCGGCGGCAAAGCAGGCTGCGTTCTCGCTCCAGGTGCCCAGCAGCTCGCGCAGCGTCAGCACAATGCGCCCCTGCACGTCGCGGTTCTTGATGGCACACAAAAGCTGCTGGCCGACCTGCACCCGGTCCGCGGGCGAGGCAATGCGGCTGACCGACAGGCAGTCGATGGGCAGCAGCGCCGCAATGCCGCAGCCGATGTCGCAGAACGCGCCGAAATTCTCAATGTGGGTCACGGTGCAGGGAATGACGCTGCCGGCCTCCAGCGTGTCAAGGTACTGTGCCCGGCAGCGGCGCTGTGCCTCGGCGCGGGAGAGCAGGTAGTATTCCTCGCCGTTATCGTCAAACTCGGTGCCCATGATGACAAAGCAGGTCGGGCGGCCCACCCGGGTCAGCACGGCAATGTCCTTGACGGTCTCGCCGGGCGCGGCGTCCACACAGTCCGCAAACGGCATGATGCCGCGCAGCCCGCCCAGCTCAAACCGCAGGCGGTGCCCTGTGTCGTAGGCCAGGGCTGTGCTTTGCAGCACCTCGCCGCTGGCCATGCAGCGGCTCAGCTCCTCGCGGCTCAGGTGGTTCGCATTGCGGCAAAGGCCTTCGGCTCGATATTCCAACATTTTCGGTTCCTCATTTCTTATAAGATTTGTGGTGGGTTTGCGATTACTTACTAAACTTTTATGCGGGAGATTTGCAAAACAACACAGGCTGTACTATAATAAGAATGATATTTTTGAAAGAAAGGCGGTGTGCCGTATGGACGTACAGGTCGGGGACGTCATCCAGACCAAGAAGCCGCACCCCTGCGGTGCGAACCGTTTCGATGTACTGCGCGTAGGCATGGATTTCAAGATCAAATGCCAGGGCTGCGGGCATGAGATCATGCTGCCGCGTGCCAAGATCGAGCGCAACATCAAAAAAGTTCTGCGCGCGGGGGAGCAGTAGCGGGGCTGCATAAGCGCGGCAGCATCCCCGGGCGGATGCTTGCATCGACCCGGGAAATGAACGGCGTCGTTATGTTGACGGGCGAACAAGGCTCGCCCCTACATCCCTTATGTAAAGGAGACCCCATGCAGTCTTTTACCGAACTCTACGAGGTCGAGCGCCGCTATGAGGAGCTGGCCCACAGAATGTCCACGCCCGATGCGGCGGCCAACGCCGACGAGTACGCGCGGATGATGCGTGATTACAAAGAGCTTACCCCCCTGATCGAAGAATACCGCCGTTACACCGACCTGCAGCAGCAGGAAGCGGACGCAAAGGAAATGCTGGCCGCAGAGTCAGACCCGGCGTTTGCTGCTATGGTACAGCAGGAGCTGTGCGAAATTGGCCGGAATCTGGCACAGAGCGAAGAGAATCTGCGTCTGCTGCTCATCCCGAAGGACGCCGATGACGAAAAAAGCGTCATTCTGGAGATTCGTGCCGGTGCCGGCGGCGAGGAGGCTGCGTTGTTTGCCCACAGCCTGTGGCGCATGTACACAATGTACGCCGCCAGGCGCGGATGGCAGTGCGAGACGATCAGCGAAAACCCGACGGAGCTCGGCGGCGTGAAGGAGATCGTCTTTTCCGTCGAGGGGCCGGACGTCTACAGCCGCCTGAAATTCGAGAGCGGCGTCCACCGCGTCCAGCGCGTGCCCGAGACAGAGACGCAGGGCCGCATCCACACCTCCACCGTCACCGTGGCCGTCATGCCCGAGGCCGAGGAGGTCGAGCTGGAGATCAACCCAAAAGACCTGCGCATTGACACCTTCCGCTCCTCCGGCGCAGGCGGCCAGCACATCAACAAAACGTCGTCCGCCATCCGGGTGACCCACCTGCCCACCGGTATGGTGGTGGAGTGCCAGGACCAGCGCAGCCAGCGGGAGAACAAGGACCGCGCCTTAAAGGTCCTGCGCAGCCGCCTTTTGCAGCAGAAGCAGGATGCCTACGACGAGGAATACAACGCCCGCCGCCAGAGCCAGGTCGGCAGCGGTGACCGCAGCGAAAAGATACGCACCTACAACTTCCCGCAGGACCGCGTGACCGATCACCGCATCGGCCTGACGCTGCGTAATTTGCAGGGTGTGCTGGACGGCGACCTGGACCGCGTGGTCGAGCCGCTGATTTTGGCAGACCGGGAAGAAAAACTGAAGCAAAGTAGTACAGAAGAAGGAAAATAAAGCTATGAAAACACAGGTTTTGCCCATCACGCCGGAGAGCGTGGCGCTGGCCGCCCGGCTTTTGCAGCAGGGTGAGCTCGTCGCCCTGCCGACGGAGACGGTTTACGGCATTGCCGCCGACGCCCGCAACGGCGAGGCCGTCAAGAAAATTTTTGAAGCGAAGGGCCGCCCGCAGGATAACCCGCTCATTGTGCATATCTGCGGCATGGAAATGCTGAACGGCATCGTCTCCGAGGTACCCGAGCGCGCCAAAAAGCTGGCTGCCGCCTTCTGGCCCGGCCCGCTGACGATGGTCATGCCCCGCGGCCCCGAGGTCAGCGACGTGACCTGCGCGGGCCTTGACACCGTCGGCGTGCGGATGCCGTCCCACCCGGTAGTGCAGCAGGTCATCAAGGCCAGCGGCGTCGCGTTTGCCGCGCCGTCGGCAAACCTTTCCGGCAAGCCCAGCCCGACGAATGCGCCTGACACGCTGGCCGATATGGATGGCCGTCTGCCGCTGATTCTCGACGGCGGTGAGTCCAATGTCGGTGTCGAGTCCACCGTCGTAGCCGTGACGGGGGAGCACCCGATGCTCCTGCGCCCCGGCTACATCACGAAGGAGCAGATGGAGGCCGTTTTGGGCGAGGAGGTCCTCGTCAGCCCGGCCATCCTTGAAAAGCTCAAGGACGGCGAGGTCGCGCGCTCGCCCGGCATGAAGTACAAGCACTATGCCCCCAAGGCGCAGGTCACGATCCTGCGCGGCGATTTTGACAAGTACAGGGCGTTTGTGGATGCGAACAAGGCCGACGGCGTCTGGGCGCTCTGCTTTGACGGGGAGGGCGCACAGCTGGGCGTGCCGTTCATCGAGTACGGGAAAAACCATGACGGCGTGACCCAGGCACACCACCTGTTCACAGCGCTGCGCGATTTGGACAAGCACGGTGCGCAGGTCGTCTACGCCCGCTGCCCCGAGCAGGACGGCGTCTCGATGGCGGTCTACAACCGACTCATCCGCGCCGCGGCGTTCCGGGTGGTCGAGCTATGAAGGTAGTCGGCATCACAGGCCGCAGCGGCTGCGGCAAGTCCAGTGCGACAGATTTCTTGCGGGAAAAGGGCTATCCTTGTATTGATGCAGATTTAGTTGCGCGGGAAGTGCTGCTGCCCGGTTCGCCCTGCATTGCACAGCTGCAACAGGTGTTCGGCGCGGATATTGCCGACGAAAACGGCACGGTGCGCCGCCGCCTGCTGGCAGACCGCGCATTTGCCACGCCGGAGGGCACGGCGGCCCTGACAGACATCACCCAGCCGGAGATCCTGCGCCGCATCGACGCCGCATTGGACGAGGCCCGGCGGGGCGGGGCGGACCTTGCCTTTGTGGACGGTGCGGTCATTGTCGGCACGCCGTTTGAGGCGCGCTGCGACGCACTGATCCTGGTCACGGCCCCCTATGAGACGAGTGTGGCCCGCATCTGTGCCCGCGACGGCATCGCGCCCGAGATGGCCCGCCGCCGTCTGGATGCGCAGACCCCGCTGGAAACGCTGCGCGCCGCCGCCACGGCAGAGCTGGTCAACGACAGCACGCCGGATGCCCTGCGCGAAAAGCTGCGATCCGTTTTGAATGGATTGGAGAAGGAGGGAACATGCCAAAAGCCAAAAAGCGAAAAAGAAGCATTTTAGCACCGATCCTGGCGCTGCTGCTGGTGCTGGCCCTGGCGGGAACGCTGCTGTTCAGCACCTTCCGCGATAAGATCGAACACTGGGAATACCCGCAGCGCTTCACAGAGTACGTTGAGTATTACGCCGGGAAATACGGCATAGACCCAATGATTTTATACGCCTTCATCCGCACCGAGAGCAATTTTGATCCGAACGCAGATTCCGACGCCGGGGCTAGGGGACTCATGCAGATCACCGAGGTCACGTTCGACTGGATCAAGATGAAAATCGCCCCGAAGGAGAGCCTGACGTTCGACGACCTCTACGACCCCGAGACGAATATCCGGTTCGGCAGCTACTTTGTCAGCTACTGCCTGGACCGCTACAGCGGCCATCTGGCCACCGCCGCCGCGGCCTACCACAGCGGCGTGGGCACCGTGGACGGTCTGCTCGGGCAGGAGGCGTACTCAACGGACGGCGTTACGCTGGACCATTACCCTTACCCGCAGATGCGGCTCTACGTAAAAAAAATCACCGAGAGCTATCAGCACTACTCGGAGATTTATAAATAATTTTTAGAAAGGATTCTCGAAATGAAAACCACCGAGGAACTGAAAAATCTGCTCTATAAAAATGAAACGGTAGCTGACGCGGCCCCCAATGCCATTGCCGCCGCACAGGACTTTTGCGAGGGCTACAAGACCTTCCTGGACAACGCCAAGACCGAGCGCGAGGCCACGGCCTACAGCGAAAAGCTGCTGACCGCCGTCGGCTATCAGAAGTTTGTGCCCGGCACGAGCTACGCCCCCGGCACCAAGGTCTACACCATCAACCGCGAAAAGTGTGTGCTGGCCGCGACCATCGGCACGAAGAACCTCGAGGAGGGCTTCCACCTGAACATTGCCCACATCGACTCCCCACGCCTCGACCTGCGCCCCGTGCCCGTGTTTGAAAAGACCGACATCGGCTACCTGCGCACCCACTACTACGGCGGCGTGCGCAAGTACCAGTGGCCCACCATCCCGCTTGCCTTGCACGGTGTCATCTACCGCGCCGACGGCACCAAGGTCAACGTCTGCATCGGTGAGAAGGACGACGACCCCGTGTTCTGCATCACCGACCTGCTGCCGCATTTGGGTGCCAAGCAGAGCGCCAAGACGCTGGCCGAGGGCATTACCGCCGAGGACCTCAACGTCATCATTGCGTCCCTGCCCATCGAGGATAAGGACGCCGAGCAGCGCGTAAAGCTCAACGTACTGGGCATGCTGAACGAGACCTACGGCATCACCGAGCGCGACTTCACCCGCGCCGAGATCGAGGTCGTGCCTGCCTACAAGGCCCGCGACATCGGTCTGGACCGCGCTATGATCGGTGCCTACGGCCACGATGACCGCGTGGACGCTTACCCTGCGCTGATGGCCGAGATCGGGACCAAGAACCCCGCCTATACCTCCGTCTGCGTCCTGACCGACAAGGAGGAGACCGGCTCCGACGGCGTCACCGGCCTGAACAGCATGTACACCTTCCACTTCCTGCAGCAGCTCTGCGCAGGGCAGGGGGCGGACTACATCACGGCCTGCAAGGCCGCCAAGTGCCTGTCTGCTGACGTTACGGCGGCCTACGACCCGACGTTTGCAGACGCCTTTGAGCCCGACAACGGCACCTACGCAGGCCGCGGCGTGGCCATTTACAAGTACACCGGCTCCCGCGGCAAGTCCGGCACGAGCGATGCCTCCGCCGAGCTCGTCAGCTACCTGACCGGTCTGATGGACGCCAACAGCGTTGTGTGGCAGATCGGCGAGATGGGCAAGCTCGACCTGGGCGGCGGCGGCACGGTTGCCAAGTATGTCGCCAATCAGGACATCGACACCATCGACATCGGCGTACCCGTGCTCTCGATGCACTCTCCGTTTGAGATCGTCTCCAAGGCCGACGTTTACATGGCCTACCTGACCTTCAAGGCCTTCTGCGAGGACGCGGAGTAAACTACATCCCGCAGGACAGCAATAAAATTTTCGTCAGGGTATTGACTTATCCGGGAAAATCTGTATAATATTTATTGTTGTCCTGCGTGCTGGTGTGGCTCAGTTGGTAGAGCAGCTGATTCGTAATCAGCAGGTCGCCGGTTCAAGTCCGGCCACCAGCTCCAAGTAAAAAGCCCCGATACATCGTTGAAAACACGATGCGTCGGGGCTTTCTTTTTGCCTGTATTCATAACGAAAGACTCGCAGCGGCGGGATGCTTCAGCGTCCTCAGCTACTGCGAGTCGTGTGCCGGTCAGTGCGCACGGCAGCGTGAGAGGTCGGCTCCTGTTTAAGAGAGCCTCTTACTCAATTTCGTTTTTTTCGGGTGCTTCGGACGGTGCATCCTTCGGGCGGGTGCTGTTGTTGGCTACCGGGATGAACCGTTTGGCAAACTTGTTTTCGCCGCGGCTGCACACGTAGAAGTAGCCGATGATCGAGAACGTCAGCGCACCGATGAAGTTGACGAACAGATCCTCCATCGTGTCCAGCAGACCAATGTCCAGATACCCGCCCAGCCCCAGTGCGGTCTGGGTGCCGTCCGCCTGCACGACGATGACGTCGGTGATGTTTTTCAGCACAGTGGACGTATTGCCGCCCGTGGGATCCAGCATGATGGAGCCAATCGTGTTGACGACGGTGTCCTTCTGCATATCGAGGAAGAACAGCTGGTCCATCGTACACTCAAAAAATTCCCAGATGACGCCGACGGTCATCGAGAAGCAGAACGCCACGATGGCCAGATACAGCGGCGACAGGTGGAACCGCGCCTCGCTGTGGCGGTTCAGAATGTCCAGCAGCGAGAACCCGATGGCCGCGCACAAAAAGCCGTTCAGCGTGTGCAGCACCGTGTCCCAGTAGGGGAAGGTGACGTAGTACGCGCCGATCTCACCCATGATTTCCGCTGCATAAATGAACAACAGGATGATGATTTCCAGCGTGTTCGGCAGGGTGATGTCCAGCTTTTTTTCCAGGACGCTGGGCATCATGAACAGGATAAGCGTCAGCACGCAGAGAAAAACGTTTTCAAAGTTGCCGTTGAAAATCTGTGCCAGCATGACCAACACAACCGAGATGCGCAGCAGGATATACACCATCGTGACGGAGCGTCTTTCGCGCCAGACGGTTTTCCATTCTTCGAGTTTCGGGTGATCCATGACTTCTCCTTTTCAGTCGTCCAGTGTAAAATCCCGCGGGTCCAGCTCGGGCAGGACCTGGCGGCGGGGGATGCGCATCAGCGGGTCATAGCTGAATTTGCGGCAGCAGTAGTAGGGCGACACAACGCCCTTGCGCTTGCATAAAATCATTTTGGGGTCGGCGGCGGTGGAGCCGTGCAGGCAATAAGCACACGCCGGGGCAATATGTGCGCCGTAATAGGTCTTTTTAAACATTAGACTCACCCTCAAACCACAAAATATACTATCATTTAATACTATCATTTATTATAAAGACTTTGCCGGGCCTTGTAAAGAGCTGCGCAGAGAAAGACAAACCCCGCCGCCGCGGCGTCCGGCGGCAGACGGAAAACCGGCAGGACGCGGGCGGCCAGCGTACTGCATGCCGTAACGCTGCCGGGCAGCAGCTGCGCACACACCCTGACGAGCAGCTGCAAAAGTACAAGGTGCACCGCGCGGCTGAAAACTAGCAGCCGCGGGCGGTACGCCGCTCCGGCAAACAGCCGCAGCTGCGCCCAGACCGAGACACCGAGCACGCTCAGGCAGGCGCAGCAGCCGTACAGCGCCGCCGCCCCGCCCAGCGCCGCAAAGTCCGCGCATCCGGCGCTGACCTCCAGCGCCGCGCTGACAGCCGTCGGCGGCAGCGGCAGCACTGCCAGCAGCACCGCGCCCACTATGCGGAAGAATACAACGCACCCGCAGACCGACAGCGACGACGTGACCGCGGAGGATATGGCCTGCGGCAACCCCTTGGCCCCCTCTGCGAGGAGGCTCCCGCCGCAGCGGGTGGAAGAGAGAACCTTGCTGCGCCCCGAAACCTCCCGTGTGCAGTCTGTAGGGGCGAACATGGTTCGCCCGTCAAGTTGGCGTGGCTGTGCTTTTCCGGAAAGGCCGCTCACATCGGAAACGGCCAGCGGGCGAACAATGTTCGCCCCTACAATGTGGGATAGCAGCTGACAAACCGCTCCCGCCCCCAAATTCGCCCCAATCTGCGCCGCGTACAGCACCACGCCAAGCCGTACATTCCCCAGCAGGGCCCCGCCGACGCAGCCAATCACAAACCCGGGCCCGGAGCAGCAACCCAGCACCTGCAAAAGTGCAGCATCCCGCCGCGTAATGCGCCCCGCACCGTACAGCTGCCCGGCCAGCCGCGCACACACTGCATATCCGCCAACCCAGGACAGCAGCAGCGCCCGCGCGGTCTCGGCGGATTCCAGCCCCAAGACCCGCTGCATGGGCCGCAGCAGGACGGCGGGCGGCGGGGCAGCGGTCAGCAGCTCGCACACGACAAAAAACGGGAACAGCGCAGGTAAAACGCTTTGCAGGCAGAGCGCCGTGCCCCCGGCAAAGCCCCGGGTAGCGGCCTCCGGCACGGCCAGCACAAGCACCCCAAACGCCAGCGCTGCCGCTGCTGCAAGCCCCTGCCGATTTTTGCCGTTGTTCATATTGCGCACCTCACTGCGTATACTGGACTGACAAGTCTTGTGCGGGGAGGGAACAGCCATGAAACCGAAAAAGCCGCGTCCCCGCAAGCCGCGGGAGCGCCCTGACCTGCGCCGTCTGGCGGCTCCGCCGCCCGCGGACTTCTACCGTCTGCCGGAGCTGGAGCTGCGCGGCGGCAATCTGCTGACCGACGGCTGCCGCAGGGTGCTGGACTTCACGCCGCAGCGCATCTGTCTGGACATGGGGGACACCCTGGTAACATTGTATGGCGCGGACCTGCGGATAGAATCCTTCGCGGGCAAAAGATTGATTGCGGCGGGGCGGTTCGCGCGCATTGAGCTGCGCAGCAAGTGGGAGGTGCCGCAGGAATGAGGCTGCAATTCTGGGCTGCGGATACCCTCCGCTTTTCGGTCACAGGGCCGGAGCCGCACCGCTTTTTGAACCGTGCCGCCGCGGCGGGCGTGCGGCTGCGGCGCGTCCGTTGGCAGCGGGACGGCTATGCGGCTACGGTCAGCGGTACAGACCGCCGCCGGTTGGAGAGAATCGCCCGGGACGGCGGCTGGACGCTTGCCGTGACCGCCCGCCGCGGCCCGGGAAAACACACGGAGCGCCTGCTGCAGACCCGCCCCGGGCTGGCCGCGGGGGCCGTGCTGTTTTTGCTGCTGGTGCGGGCGCTGGGCGGCCTTGTCTGGTGCATCGACTTTGGCGCGATGGACCCCGGTCTGCAGCCCGCCATGCGCCGCCTTTTGGCGGACTGCGGTATTCATGAGGGCGTGCTCCTGACAAAGCCGCTGCTGCAGACCGCGCAGGCACAGGCTTTGCGCCGCAGTGAGGTGTTCGGCTGGGTCAGCCTAAACTTTACGGGCGGCTGCCTTGCCATCGAGAGCACGCCCTCCCAGACCCAGACCGTGCGGGAGCCGCCGCCCCGGCAGGGCCTGTACGCCAGTGTGGACGGGGAAATACTCGCCGTTGAGATCGAGAGCGGCTTTGCAGCGGTGACGGTGGGGCAGACCGTCGCCCGGGGCCAGCTGCTGGCTGCTGCTGAGCGGCTGGACCGCAAGGGCAACGCTGTGCCGCAGGGCGCCGGCGGGCGCGTTATAGCGCGGGTACAAAAGCATTACACAGCCCGCCAGTCCCTGACGGCAGAGACTCCCGTCTACACGGGCCGCAGCCGCGTGCAGACAACGCTGTACCTGCCGTGGCGCAGCTATACAGACGAGCCGGAGGACCCGCTGACCGGCATCACGCAGACCGACTGGCTGCCCGTGCGGCTGGGCCGCCTGGCACTGCCCGCCAGCCTTTGCCGCGTGACGACCTGGGAGCAGCTGCCGGACACGGTGCAGTATTCCGAGGCTGCCGCCGCCGCGCTGGCCCTGCGCGCCTGCCGCGCCGCGCTGCTGGCTGAGTTCCCGGATGCGGTCATCGAGGCAGAGCAGCGCGAAATTTCCGCGCAGGAAGGCACAGAAACGGCAGTTGTGACCTATATTTTCACCGCGAACATCGCCGCACCGCCGTGATTCGACATATTTTGCTTAGTATGACGAAACGGCTGATAAAATTTTGTGCAATATTCATAGTTTCTTTTGCGAAAAACTGTGATATAATCTAAATGTATAGCTATGTGCTACACCATGGAACCGGGAGGATGAAAATTTGGCAGAACGATCTTTGGAACTGGACAGCATTGAACTGGCAGCAGCCATCTTTGGCAGCGGCGACCAGAATATCCACCTGCTGGAAAAGGAATTCCGCGTCACGGCGGTCTGCCGCGGCTCGGTGCTGCGCTTTACCGGTGAGCAGAAGGATGTGGACGCCGCCGCCCGCGCTGTGGACGGCATGGTCACCCTGATGGAGAACCACACCCCGCTTGAAGAGCAGACGGTGCGCTACTGCATCAGCCTGGCCCGCGGCGGCGAGGAAAAGCGCCTGCGGGAGCTGACCGACGATTTCGTCGCAGTCACGGCCAAGGGCCGTCCCATCCACCCCAAGACGCTGGGCCAAAAGGAATATCTCGCCGCCATCCGCAAAAATGCCATCACGTTCGGTGTCGGGCCTGCGGGCACCGGCAAGACGTATCTGGCTGTGGCAATGGCGGTCAAGGCGTTCAAGTCCAAGGATGTCAGCCGCATCATCCTGACCCGCCCCGCCGTCGAGGCGGGGGAGAAGCTCGGCTTTCTGCCGGGCGACCTGCAAAACAAGGTTGATCCGTATCTGCGCCCGCTCTACGACGGGCTGTTTGATCTGCTGGGGGCCGAGACGTTCCAGAAGCTGTTTGAAAAGCAGGTCATCGAGGTCGCTCCGCTCGCCTATATGCGCGGGCGCACGCTGGATGATGCCTTCATCATCCTGGACGAGGCCCAGAACACCACGCCCGAGCAGATGAAGATGTTCCTGACGCGCATGGGCGTCGGCAGCAAGGTCGTGGTCACCGGCGACGTGACCCAGATCGACCTGCCGGATAAGGTGCGCAGCGGCCTCATGGATGCCCTGCATGTCCTGCGGGACGTCGAGGGCATCGCGCAGGTTCGCCTGACCGAGAAGGACGTCGTGCGCCACCGCCTGGTGCAGCAGATCGTAAAAGCGTATGAAAAGGCCGCCGAGGAGAAGGCTCCCGGCAGCCACAACCATAAACAAACAATGGAGGTCGATTAACGTGTCCAATAAGGTGTTGATTACGAACGATCAAAACGTGGTCAAGGTCCCTTCCGGGCTGCGCATCCTGATCCGCCGCAGCTGCAACGCGGTGCTGGATTTCGAGCATTTTGACGGTCCGGCGGAGATCAGCGTGACCTTCGTGGATAACAACCGCATCCACGAGCTGAACAAGGAGTACCGCGACAAGGATTCCGCCACCGACGTTCTGAGCTTCCCGCTCGGTGAAAACGGCGAGTATGACATTGACGAGGACAACGGCTGTAAGCTGCTGGGCGACATCGTCATCTCGATGGAGCGCGCCATGGAGCAGGCCGAGCTGTACGGCCATTCTTTGCAGCGTGAGGTCGCGTATCTGACGGTACATTCGATGCTGCACCTGCTGGGCTACGACCATGAGGCCGGCGGCCTGGAGGCCGTGCGTATGCGCGAGAAGGAGGAGGCTGTGCTCATCCAGCTCGGCCTGCCGCGCACGGTTTCCTATACCAGCGATGAAATTTGAGCAGCTGACCCGCTTTGCGCGGGGCTTTGTCTATGCCTACAACGGCATACGCGCCGCCATACGGGAGGAACGCAATTTCCGCTTTCATCTGTGTGCGGCGCTCTATGCCTTTGTGGCAGCCTACTGGGCGCAGCTGCCTGCGGTGGAAACAGCCCTGATCGCGCTCTGTGTGGCGGCGGTGCTGGCGCTGGAGCTTGTCAACTCCGCGATTGAACGCGCCGTGGACAAGCCCGACACCACCCACTGGTGGAGCGCAGGCGCGGCCAAGGATATGGCCGCGGGTGCAGTGCTCGTCATGGCGGTGGGAACGCTGATCGTGGCCCTCTGCGTGTTCTGGCCGCGGCTGAACATTCTGTGGGCAACCTTTACCGCGCGGCCGACACGCCCGCTGTGGCTTCTGCTCACGCTGATTGTATTTTACAAATTTATTTTCCGTTCTTCCAACTCAACAGAGAAAGGCAAACAACCGAATGGCAAAACCGATTCCTGAAATGCCGTCCAGCGTCTTTGTGGCGCTGGTGGGCCGCCCCAACGTGGGCAAATCCAGCCTGACGAACTACCTTGTGGGCGAAAAGGTCGCTATTGTGACCAAAAAGCCCCAGACGACCCGCAGCCGCATTACCGGCGTCATCACCAAGGGCCCCGTGCAATATGTGCTGATGGACACCCCCGGCATCCACGCCGCCCGCAACAAGCTGGACGCCCGCATGACCCAGACCGCCGCCGCCAGCCTGAAAGACGTCGATGTGACGATGATGCTGTTTGAACCGGCAGGGGAGTTCACCGACGCCGAGCTGACGATGGTCAAGGCGCTGCAAAAGGGCGGCCCGGCCATTGCCGTTATCAACAAGGTGGACCTGCTGGATAACTTTGCCGCGCTGGAAGCCCGCAAGAAGCAGCTGGAGGAGTTCGGCTGCTTTGACCACATCGTCACGATCTCGGCGAAGGACGGCACGGGCTGCGATGAACTGTTTGCCATGCTCAAGCCCTACGGCAACGAGGGCCCGCACTATTTCGATGATGACGCCTTCACCGATATGCCGGAGAAGGAGCTTGTCGCAGAGCTTGTGCGCGAGAAGGCACTGCTTTTCCTGCGTGAGGAGGTGCCCCACGGCATCGCCGTCGTTGTCGAGCGGTTTAAAGAGCGCCCCGACAAGGATCTCATCGACATTGACGTGGACATCTACTGTGAGCGCAAGAGCCATAAGGGCATGATCATCGGCAAGGGCGGCCAGATGCTGAAAAAAGATTGCCTCCGCCGCCCGCATGGACATTGAGGAACTGCTCGGCGTCAAGGTCAACCTCCAATGCTGGGTCAAGGTCCGCGAGGACTGGCGCGATAACGAACTGCAGCTGAACTCGCTGGGATTTGCGAAGCCGTAACGATGCTGCACGTCGTAGGGGCGGGGCATGCCCCGCCCGCAGCCTACCCGTTATAGAGCATTATCCGTAAGGCCGCGGGCCGGACATGTCCGGCCCCTACAGCAACCGCAAATTTATTTTATTCCCCATTCCGCCAACATCCCCGCGCCCCCTCTGCTACACTGTAGCCATGGGGGTGAACGGCATGGACAAAACGGCGGACGACTGGCGGCGCTTTGCGCAGACAGGCAGCATTTACGACTATCTGACGTATAAAAATCAACAAAACACAGCACGGGAGGACGTATATGCAGGTGGCAACAACGGGCCTTGTGCTGCGGCAGGTCAAGGTGGGCGAGGCAGACCGGATCCTGACGATCCTGACGCCTGACCTCGGCGTGGTGTCGGCGTCGGCCCGCGGCAGTCTGCGGATGAAGAGCGCCCTGTTCAGTGCAACAGGGCTGTTCTGCTACTCGGAATTCACGCTCACCAGCGGGCGCAGCCACTATTTTGTGGACACTGCGCAGGTCAAAAAGGTGTTCCACGGCATCTCCGCGTCCATTGAGGGTATGGCTCTGGCCAGCTACATGGCGGAGATCGCGGCGGAGCTTTCCCCCGCGCCGCCCGAGGCCGACGCCCAGCTGCGCCTGCTTCTCAACTGCCTGTATATGATCAGTGAGCGCCACTATCCCTGCGCGCAGCTCAAAGCCATCTATGAGCTGCGCGCCCTGACGCTGGCGGGCTATATGCCGGACGTGCTGGCCTGTGCGGGCTGCGGTAAATACGACGGGGGAGAGTTTTACCTTGACCCTGTCGAGGGCCGTCTGCTCTGCGCCGACTGTGCCGAAAAAGCGCGCCATATCACGAATCTGGACAACGGCGCACTGTATGCCCTGCGCCATATCTGCCTGGCCGAGGATAAAAAGCTGTTCGGGTTCAAAATCTCGCCCGAGAGCTTACAGGAGCTTTCCCGCACCAGCGAGCAGTACACGCTGGCGCATCTGGAGCATGGGCTGAAAAGCCTGGATTTTCTCAAATCTGTACTTGAATAAGGAGACCTAAACCCTGTTATGGATACCGCCTATAAAACAACACTGGAGCTGGACAAGGTCCTGAACCGCGCTGTACAGCTCTGCGCCTGCCAGGAAACGAAAGAAATGATGCAGGCGCTGGAGCCGGCCCCCACGATTGAGGATGAGCGCTACGACCTGACCCAGACCAACGCCATCAACGCGCTGCTCATCAAGAACGGCAGTCCCCGCTTCGGCAGCGTGCGCGAGGTGCGCCGCATCGTCGCCCACGCCCGCAAGGGGGGCATCCTCTCGATGGGTGAACTGCTGGAAATTGCCGCGACCCTGCGCAATTTCTCGGGCCTGTCCCAGTGGTACGGCCTGAGCGAGCATGAGATGCTGCCCACCGACGACCTGTTTTTTGCGCTGGCCCCGCAGCCGGTGCTGGAAAAGCAGATTTCGGAGAGCATTATTTCTCCCGAGGAGATGGCCGACACTGCCAGTGTGACCCTCCACGATCTGCGCCGCAAAATCCGCCAGACCGAGGATTCCATCCGCACCAAGCTCGATAACATCATCCGCAACTCCACCACCAATAAATTTTTGCAGGATGCCGTCGTTTCCCTGCGCAATGGCCGCTACGTCGTGCCCGTCCGCGCCGAGTACCGCGGTGAGGTCGGCGGCGTCATCCATGACGTCTCGTCCACCGGCGCAACGGTCTTTGTAGAGCCTACCGCCGTCGTCGAGGCCAACGCCCGCATCATGCAGCTGCGTGCGCAGGAGCAGGAGGAGATCACCCGCATCCTGACCTCGTTCTCGACGCAGGTCGGCTCGCTGGAGCCGCAGTTCAGCTACAGCTATGATGCTATGCTGCAAATTGACCTGCTGCTGGCCAAAGCCCGCCTTGCGGTGGAGCAGAACGCCTTTATGCCCGCCGTCAGCGACACGGTGCACTTCAAGCTGAACAAGGCCCGCCACCCGCTCATCGACAAGAAAAAGGTCGTGCCTGTGGACATCGAGCTGGGCAGCGAGTACGACACCCTCGTCATCACCGGCCCGAACACCGGCGGCAAGACCGTTTCGCTCAAAACCGCGGGCCTTCTCAACGCGATGGCCCAGTACGGTTTCCTGATCCCCGCGCATGAGAGCAGCATCGTCTGCCATTTTGACGAGTACCTTGTGGACATCGGCGACGAGCAGAGCATTGAGCAGAGCCTGTCCACCTTCTCCGGCCACATGAAGCGCATCAGCGGCATTCTCGACCTGGCGGGCCACGCCACGCTGACCCTGCTTGACGAGCTGGGCGCGGGCACCGACCCTGCCGAGGGCGCGGCGCTGGCCGTCAGCATTCTCGAGCAGCTGCGCCGCCAGGGCAGTCTGCTCATGGCCACGACCCACTACGCTGAGCTGAAGGTCTACGCGCTGGAAACGCCCGGCGTCGTCAACGCCAGCTGCGAGTTCAACGTCGAAACGCTGATGCCCACCTATAAATTGAGCGTCGGCGTGCCGGGCAAATCGAACGCCTTCCTCATCAGCGCCAAGCTCGGCATCCCGCAGGAAATTATCGACGCCGCACGCAATCACATGTCGAACGACGATAAGCGCCTCGACAGCGTGCTGTCCCAGCTGGATGACCTGAAGGTTCAGCTGAAGAACGCCCAGGCCGAGGCCGAGCAGGCCCGGTATGAGGCGGAGCACGCGCTGGAAAGTGCCGAGAAGAAACGCGACGACCTGATCAAAAAGGGTGAGGAAGAACTCGAAAATGCCCGCCGCCAGGCCCATGACCTGATGCAGCAGGTGCAGAACGAGGCCTACAGCCTGACCGACGAGCTGCGCCGCATCCAGAAGGACGAAAAGACCAGCGCTGCCCAGCGTGCTGTCCGCGCCCGGGAAATTGCCCGCAGGGACACCGAGACACTGCTGAAAAAGACCGACGCCAAGCCGCAGCCCGTAAAGGAGTTTGTGCCTTTGAAGGAGGTACAAATCGGGCAGGAGGTCGTTATTGCAGACCTCGGCCAGACGGCCACTGTCACCGCGCGGCCTGACCGCAACGGCATGGTCGAGGTGCGCGCCGGCATCATGAAAACGAAGGTGCCGCTGACGAACCTGCGCGCGCCCGATAAGATGGAGAAGCGCAAGCCGGCCGAACCGCGCCGCTCGACCCGCGTGCAGCTCGACAAGGGCCGCAAGACCAGTATGGAGCTGAACCTGCTGGGCTACACCGTGGACGAGGCCCTGAACGAGGTGGACAAGTTCCTCGACAGCGGTATGCTGCGCGGGCAGTCCACGCTCTATATCATCCACGGCAACGGCACCGGCGCGCTGCGCACGGCCATCCAGAAGCATCTGCGCACCCACAAGGCCGTCAAGAGCTTCCGCCTGGGCCGCTACGGCGAGGGCGAGAGCGGCGTGACCGTTGTGGAATTAAAGTGAAAATCAAAACAATCCGCGTGTTTTGTCTATGGCAATCGTTCACCGCGTTTGCTATGCTAACAGTATTATGATAATCATTTCAATACTAAATTAACAAGAGAGCGAGTGAACGCTTTGGCTATGGATTACAACAGCACACGCAGCTTTACCATGACGCTGGCACACCGCGCTGTGGGGGACATCCGCCGCGGCGGCTTCCGCCAGCTGCGCAACTATGTGGATATGTGTGCCACACTGGCTAAAAATCAACAGCAGAAGGACTTTTTTGCCTACGCGCAGAAGGCTCTGCAGCGCACGGACAGCTGCTATTACAGCCTTATCCACCGTCTGTTGGATTCCGTGGATGAGGATCGCATCTGCACCGTCGGCGTCAATATGGGCTTTGGCGGGTTGATTTACGGTGCCAGTGAGCTGAAAAAGCAGGCTGACCTCGAAGGTCAGCCCATTGCCTGGATCACGGCGGCCCGCTGCGGCGACGAGCGCCTGAGCGAGCTGGTGCCAAAGGCCGCCAGGCACGGCAGCTTTGTCTGGCTGCTGGATGCGACGGATACCGACCCCGCGCAGGTCGTGCTGCTGGCTAAGGCCAACCCGCAGAGCGCCTTCGGTCTGCTGGCTGACCCGTCCGCACTGACCGAGGACTGCGTCAAGACGCTTGCGGCATGCCGCAATCTGGTGGTCATGCCGCTGCTGCAGACGCCGGAGCTGACCCCCGAGGTCTGCCGCGCCGCCCGCCGCCTGAAAGCCCAAAAGATGTTCTATGTGCTGACGGTTCTCATCGATGACGAGACCGCGGGCGAGGTCATGCAGGACGACTGGCTCGAGAGCATGGCGCAGGAGACGCTTTGCTGCATGTGTGCCCGCAAGCCCGGCACATCGGACGAAACCGCCCGGAAGCTGCGCCGCAGCATCGTGAACGGACGCCTTGAGACCGGCAAGCCCGTGCTGCTGCTCGACTGGGACGGCGATGTGCGCTATCTGAACAACCGTATTTCGGAGTATATGACCTTCGGCAGCGTCCTGCCGGAGGGCAGCACCTTCCCTTTGCAGTTGGGCTGACTTCTTGGCCCCCTCTGCGAGGGGGCTCCCGCCGCAGCGGGTGGGGGAGAGAACCTTACGCCAGCTCGAAATACTTCGGGTTATGGCAAAATTCGCTCCCTCCGGCCCTTCGGGCTGCCTCCCTCGCCGAGGGAGGCAAGTACTGCCGCATAAAATGACAAAAACCGACCCCGTACCGATGCTATGATCGGATACGGGGTCGGTTTATTTTTGCGTTTATTGCGGATCGCCGCGCAGCAGCTTCTGCATGATCTCGTGGTTGAACACCGGGATCGACAGCTCCGACATGTTGGACAGGGCGTTGCTCTTCATGCCGCTGAGCACCCACGGAATTAGGATACCCATCATCGCACCGGCAAAGAACTGCCCGATCTTGCGGGTATCCTCGGCGCTGGCATCGGGGCTCAGCTCCCGCACGTTCTGCTCAAAGATGGAGCGCAGATAATCGAACATATATTGCTGCAGGCTGTTCTGCCCGTTATAGGCAAGGGCATTGCAGTAGAACACCTTGTTTTCCAGAAAATAGGTCTCCAGCGCCGCCAGCAGGGCATTCCAGCTGGAATAGGCGCTGAGCTCCACCAGAAACCGGGTGATGCCGCTCTGGAAATACCAGTTTACCAGATCGTACTTATCCTCAAAATGGTAATAGAAGGTGTTGCGGCCCACATTGGCGTGATCGACAATGTCGTTGACAGAAATTTTCTCCAGCGGAGTCGTGGCCATCAGCTCCTGCAGACTCTGGGCCAGCAGCTGCTTGGTTTGATTGGAACGAGGCATAGCAATCCTCCTGTACGGTAGGTGGTAAAATTACATACCTGCATTATAACACAAATTCGACATAAAGTGCAATGCTTTGTGGGAAGAACAAAAGAAGAACAAAAGGCAAGACCACGCAGATGTTGTATGACAATTTGCGCGGAGTGTTTGGTTTTGCCCGCAGCAGCAGGGTTTCCGGGCTGTCAAGTTGAACATTCCACGGCTTTTGTCTATGTACACTAAGCCGAAAATAAGCATAAAATAGTGCCATACCAAATGAGTGTCCCAAACGGAGAGAAAAAGGAGAGCAATCTATCATGCCGATGAATAAAGTGGTTCATGCCGCTCAGCGCGCTGCATTCAGCGCTGCCATTGATTCTGCCATCAAGGCCGTGCGCGGCAAAGGCCCTGAAAATATGGCCGAGCAGGCCGTCAAGCTTGTCAACCTGGCCCAGCCTCTGCTGGCCCACCGTTACCCCGATGCCGACTGGGACAAAGTTCGCGCCTTTGTGTCCGACCCCGGCAGCAAGTGGATGGAGTACGCCTACAAGGCTATCAACGAGATCGACCCCCACATCCTCAAGATGAACACCCTGAACCTTGTGTATGAGGGTATGTTCGCGGGCTATAACTACGTCATGGAGCTGCGCAGGAAGTATGACTGCAACATGCCGTGGATCCTGCTGTTCGACCCCACCTCCGCCTGCAACCTGCATTGCAAGGGCTGCTGGGCTGCCGAGTACGGCAACCGCCTGAACCTGACCTATGAGGAAATGGATCGCATCGTCACGGAAGGCGAGGCGCTGGGCATCCACTGGTACATGTGCACCGGCGGTGAGCCGACCTGCCGCAAGGAGGATCTGTTCAAGCTGGCCGCCAAGCACCAGAACTCCGTGTTCCACCTGTTCACCAACGGTACGCTGATCGACCAGGCTTTCTGTGATCGCGTCAAGGAAGTCGGCAACATGGCCTTCTTCATCTCCATCGAGGGCATCGGCGATGCCACCGATGACCGCCGCGGCGAGGGCGTCTATGACCGCGTCATGCACGCCATGGACCTGATGAAGGAGAACGGCCTGCTGTTTGGTACCTCCATCTGCTACACTTCCGCCAACTACAAGGCTGTTACCAGCGATGAATTCATGGATATGCTCATCAGCCACGGCGTGCGCTTCAACTGGTACTTCCACTATATGCCCATCGGCGATGGTGCTAACGTTGACTTGATGCTGAATCCCGAACAGCGTGAGTACATGATCCACCGCGTGCGCGAGATCCGCGGCTACACCGGCGGCAAGCCGATTTTCTGCATCGACTTCCAGAACGACGGCGAGTACATCGACGGCTGCATCGCCGGCGGCCGCCAGTATGCTCACATCAACCCGGCGGGCGACGTTGAGCCCTGCGTATTCATCCATTACTCCGGCGCCAACATCCATGACAAGAGCCTGCTGGAATGCCTGCAGCAGCCCTTGTTCAAGGAATATCACAAGGGCCAGCCCTTCAACGGCAACCATCTGCGCCCCTGCCCGATGCTCGAGAACCCCGAGCTGCTGGGTGAGATGGTCAAGCGTTCCGGCGCCCACAGCACCGATATGCAGCAGCCGGAATCTACGGACGATGTTTTCCGCCGTTGCCGTCCCTACGCCGACCAGTGGACTCCGTCCGCTGACCGCATCTGGGCCGAGGAGCACCCCGATTGCGCTTCCTGCGCCAGCTGCTCCGCCTGCGCATCCAAGTAAAATCGCATAAATAACATTTCACGCCCCGCTGTGATTTGCAGCGGGGCGTTTTTGTTTGGTTTGGCTCCCCCGTGGGGAAGGCATTCATCTTGTCAGCTTTTCGCACATCCCACCGTCCGCGGATTTTCTCTCCAACCGGCGCATATAGTGGTAGCATGGCGGCAAAAAGGGGAGGTGGGCGTATCAAAACGGTGGTGTATCTCGATGTACTGCTGCTGACGAATTTCCTGACGGCGTACCTTCTGCTGCTGGCGGCGGGGGCGCTGAGCGGCCAGCGTGCGCCGTTTGCCCGGATGCTGGCGGGCAGCGCACTGGCGGCGCTCTCGGCACTGATTTTGTTCGCGCCCGAGCAGCCGTACCCCGTGCAGGTCGCGTACAAGGCCGCCACGGCGCTGGGTATCACGGCGGCAGCGTTCGGCTGGCGGAGCAGGCGGCGGCTGGTGACGGCGGCCTGCTGGTACGCGGCGCTGAACATTGCGCTGGCGGGGGCAGTCCTTCTCGTCATCCTGCGCACCGGCACCCGCGTGGCGGATACGGCAAATTTGACGGTCTACCTTCGTGTTTCGCCGCTGCTGCTGTTGGCCCTGTCCGGAGCCTGCTGCGCGGCGGTAGAACTGGGCCTGCGGCTTTTCACCCGGCGGGAGGCACCCACCAAAACCGCAGGTCTGGAGCTGGAGCTCTGCGGCCAGCCCGTCCGACTGCGCGCGGCGCTTGACACCGGCTGTCATCTGCGCGACCCCGTCACCTGCCTGCCGGTACTCGTCGTCAGCTACCCGGATGCGAAGGCCCGTCTGCCGGACGCGGTCAACACCTTTTTGGACCAGTGGTTTGCCGGGGCCACTCAGGCCGACCCGCCGCCCGGCACGCGGCTGCGGCTGGTGCCCTGCGGCACGGCGGCAGAAAAGAGCCTGCTGCCCGGCTTTGCAGTGCAGGGCATTGGGCTGATCACCGAAAACGGCGTGCTGGGGCTGGGGCGCAGCGCCGTGGTGTTTGCGCCGCGCAGCTTTGGCAGCACCGCCTACGAGGCACTGTACGGAAACGATTTTATGTAAGGGGGTAAATTGCTATGCTCAAGGAGCTGTACCTTTTGTGGCTGCGGCTGGCCGCGCCGCAGGACCTGCACTACATCAACGGGGCCGACACCCTGCCGCCGCCCCTGCCGCCGGAGCAGGAGCGCGCCGCCCTGGATGCGCTGACCCGGGGGCAGCCGCAGGCACGAGACCTGCTCATCACACATAATCTGCGGCTGGTCGTGTACATTGCCAAGAAGTTTGAAACGCCCACCGCGGGCATCGAGGACATGATTTCCATCGGCACTATCGGGCTTATCAAGGCGGTCAACACATTCGAGCCGACGAAAAACATCAAGCTGGCAACCTACGCCAGCCGATGTATTGAAAACGAGATTTTAATGTACCTGCGCAAAAGCTCGAACCGGCGGCAGGACGCCAGCATAGACGAGCCGCTGAACACCGACACCGACGGCAACGAGCTGCTGCTGATGGACGTGCTGACGAGCGACGACCCGCAGGTCGGCGAGGAACTGGAGCGCAGCGCCGAGCGCGCCGCCCTGCGCGGTGCGGTGGGGCGGCTGTCGCCCCGGGAGCGCCGCATCATGGAGCTGCGCTTCGGCCTCAACCACGAGACGGAGCACACCCAGAAGGAGGTCGCCGACACGCTGGGCATCTCCCAGAGCTATATTTCCCGGCTCGAAAAGCGCATCATCCGCCGCCTGCGCCGGGAGCTGGAGGCGGTGGGATAAAAATCTGCAGCCCCGTAGGGGCCGGGCATGCCCGGCCCGCGGCCTGCCCGCCAGCAGGAGCCCCCGGAAAGCCGCGGACCGCACAGGTGCGGCCCCTACAGGGCAATGCCTTTTATACCACCGCCTCCGCCCGGGTATTCGTCACAAACTCCACCGCCAGCCCGGCAATCATGTTCATCTCGGGCTGCAAAGAGTACAGCAGGTACTCGTACCCCTCCCGCGTCCACGATATACCGGTGATGCGCCCGGCGTTCTGGCGCTGGGTCACGGTGACACCGTCAATGTCGTACTGCTGTACATCCTCAAATGCCAGGTCAAAAAAGCCGGCGGGGTAAAGCATCTGCCCGGTCCTGGCCGTGCGCAGGCTCATGCGGCGGCCCGGCACAATATCGTAGTCGATCTCCGAGACCTGCCCCTCAATGAGCCAGTAGCGGTAGGAAATGATGGTTTCATTGCTGGGCGCGAACGAGACGCGGAACCCGCCGGTCTCCCCATAGTTGGGCTGTAGATACTCGGTGCGGGTCTCGCGTCCGCAGTGCGCCTCCTCCCGTCGCAGGACCAGCACAAGCACCAGCGCCACCGACACCACGGCCAGCAGCACCAGCGCAAGGACAAACCACAGGGAATCTACCATAAAAATCCCTCCTTTTCCGTATGCTATGCCGCGGCGGTGCGCCGTGTGCAAAATTTACCGGTTTGCCGCCGTGCATACCCGCCCATACTCCCGGTAAATAAAAACTGGGGGTCAGCAGGATGTATGCAGGAAAAGTAGAGCTCTGCGGTGTGGATACGGCGCGTCTGCCCGTGTTGAGCGAGGCCGAAAAAAGCCGCCTCATCAAGGCGGCCCGGGCGGGGGACAGGCAGGCCCGGCAGGAGATGGTGCAGGGCAATCTGCGGCTGGTGTTAAGCGTTGTACAGCGGTTTGCGGGCCGCGGCGAGAACATGGACGACCTGTTTCAGGTTGGGTGCATCGGGCTCATCAAGGCCATCGACAACTTTGACCCGGCGCAGAACGTGCGGTTCTCGACCTACGGCGTGCCGATGATCGTCGGCGAGGTCAAGCGCTACCTGCGGGACAACAACGCCGTGCGGGTCAGCCGCTCCATCCGCGACCTGGCCTACCATTCGATGCAGGCGCGGGAGGAGCTGCAAAAGCAGAACGGGCGCGAGCCGAAGCTCTCCGAAATCGCCGCCCGGGTCGGCCAGAGCCCGGAGAACGTCGCTATGGCGCTGGAATCCGCTGTGACGCCGACGAGCCTGTATGAGCCGGTCTACTCCGACGGCGAGGACAGCTTTGCCCTTCTGGACCAGCTGCGCGACGCCACAGGCGAGGAAAGCTGGATCAGCGACATGATGTTCCGCGACACGGTCAGGGCACTCACACCGCGGGAGCGCCGCATTATTGCCCTGCGCTATCTGAACGGCAAGACCCAGACGCAGGTGGCAAAGGAGATCGGCATCAGCCAGGCGCAGGTCAGCCGGCTGGAAAAGGCCGCGCTCAACCATATCAAAGAGCAGATCTGCGCGAACTGAGCTTTAATTATCAAAAATGCTTTGTAGGGGCGAACATTGTTCGCCCGCTGAAGCCTTGCGGCAGTACGGATCTTCCGGGTCGATGGCGAGCATCGACCCCTACAACGTAGGGGCGGATTCCATATCCGCCCGGGAGCTTGGCCACTGCCGCACATGACCTGCGGGCGAACAATGCTCGCCCCTGCATTCTCTGCACACAAAAACGGCAGCCCATCCGGACTGCCGTTTTACATTCTGCTATTCCACCTCGATCCCGCAGGCTCCCAGTGCGCGGGTGAAGGACTTCGGGTTCTTGTACAAAATGCCGGTGATCCCCAGATTGTACGCAGCCTGGGCGTTGGCCTTGTTGTCGTCAACAAAAATCGACTCATCGTAGGCCAGGTGGCAGGTCTGCATCAGCGTTGTAAAAATCTCCGGCTCTGGCTTGCACAGGTGTACATCGCACGAGGCAATGCCGCCGTCAAACAGCGAGAACCACTCCCGCTGGCGCAGCTCGTCCATAACGTCCGTCGGGATGTTCGTCAGGTAGTACAGGCGGTACCCGGCGGCCTTCAGCTTGCGCATGATCTGCACAGTGGTCTTATTGGTTTCCAGCATCGTGAACCACTCGTCAAGGCAGGTCTGCACCTCAAACACGCGGTTGGCGTGGGCGGCCTTCTCCAGCATGATCTTATTGGCTTCCTCGCGGGTGATGATGCCGCGGTCCAGATCCTGCCACTCCTGGCTGCCAAAGACGATGTCGTAGGTCTCCTCCTCGGCGCGGCGGTTCATGAAGTGGTCCATCAGAAAATCCCTGGGATTAAAATTGACGACAACGCCGCCGAAATCAAAAATAATATTCTTGTACATAAAAACCTCCCTGCGGGGCAGTGTGTGTTGCCTTTATTATACACGCCCCGGGGCGATAGGGCAAGGCAACAATTTCACTTTCCCGGCATAGAATAGACCGGAAATACCGGAAAGGGAGGCACGCCATGACCCTGCGCGATCTGTCAGCCAAGGACGTCATCCAGCTGAAAACCGGGGAGAACCTGGGCCGCATCGACGATGTGGTCTTTGACGAGCACGGCGGCCAGCTGCAATCGGTCATTCTGCGCGGGCGGGCGCACTGCTTCGGTCTGCTGGGCTGCGACGATGACCTGATCCTCCCGTGGGAGAGCATCCGCACCATCGGCACCGACGTCATCATGGTCGATGCCGGGCCGCTGCCCGGCGCGCGCCGCCGCTGATGTCTGCAAATTGTATATTTTGTGTAAAATTCCGCAAAAATCGGCTGTATTTTTTGGGATACTATGCTATAATTAAAATTCAACAGGCGGAAAGTGAGGAATCGGCCATGCAGACCACGCGCAGATTGGCAGTGCTGACCGTGCTGGCCGCGGTGCTCATCGCGGCGGGGGCGCTGTTCCTCATTGCTCCGGTCTGGCAGTCGCAGCGCCCTGCCGCTGCGTATGTCCCGGCGGCGGTACACACTGCCGCGCCGGAGGCACCGACCCTCATCGACATCAACACGGCCACGGCGGAGGAACTGACCGCCCTGCCGGGCCTTGGCCCCCGGAAGGCCGCTGCGCTCGTAGCCTACCGTGAGGAGCACGGCCCGTTTGCCACGCTGGCAGACGCCGCTGCGGTCAAGGGCATATCCCTGCGCATGACAGAAAGCTGGGCGGGCCTGGCCGCTGCCAATCATTAGGAGGAGATACACTTGGAAAAAAAGCCGGAAAGCATCTTCATCAACCGAGAACTCAGCTGGCTTGACTTCGACAGCCGCGTGCTGGCCCTTGCCAAGGAAAAGACCGTGCCGCTGGGCGAACGCATCAAGTTTGCTGCTATCTTCGGCAGCAATATGGACGAGTTCTTCATGGTCCGTGTCGGCTCGCTCTACGACCAGACGCTGCTCAAAAACAATAAGACCGACAACGTCACCCACATGACGGCGGCGGAGCAGATCGCTGCCATCACGCCGCGCGTGGCGGAATTGCAGGCAAAATGCGATAAATACTTCCAGCATCTTGTCTCGGCGCTGTCGCAGGAGGGCTACAAAAAGGTAGACTTCGCCAAGCTCGCCAAGCCGCAGGAGCATTTCTGGAAAACCTACTTCCAGCGCGAGCTGCTGCCGCTGCTCAGCCCGCAGATCGTCGATTCCCGCCACCCGTTCCCATTCCTGAACAACAAGGACATTTACTATATTGCCCAGCTCCACTCCAAAAATGAGGGCATCAGCTACGGCATCGTACCGGTCAGCAGCCAGTTTGAGCGGGTGCTCTTTGTCAAGGACGGCGAGACGACCTGCTTTGCCTTTGTGGAGGAACTGATCGCCCACTATGCCGCGACGATTTTCAGCGCCAGCACGGTGCAGAAGCAGTGCCTGTTCCGCGTGACCCGCAACGCGGACATCACGGTGGACGAGGGCATGATGGATCACGACGTCGACTTCCGCGATGTCATGAGCGAGCTGCTGAAAAAGCGCCGTAAGCTCGCGGCTGTGCGCCTGCAATTCTGGCCGGACGCCCCGCAGGAGATCGTCAAATTCCTGCGGGACAAGCTCGTCGTGCCCGCGGATCGCTGCTATACCCAGACGTCGCCGCTCGACTCCGGCTCGCTGTTCAAGCTGGCCGGGCGCATCTCCGCTGACGGCGGCCACACGGCGCTGTTCTATCCCGCGGCAAAGCCCATGCAGGCCCCGGCAGGGTACGACCTGTACACCGAGGTCCGCAAGCATGACGTGCTGCTGGCCTACCCGTACCAGAGCATCCGCCCGTTTATCAAGATGCTGCTGCGCGCGGGCGCTGACCCCGACGTTGTGTCGATCAAAATGACGCTCTACCGCATGGCCAGCGACTCCCAGATCGTGAACGCCCTGATCGCCGCTGCCGAGAACGGCAAGGAGGTCGTCGCGATGGTCGAGCTGCGCGCCCGCTTTGACGAGCAAAACAACATCGACTGGTCCAAGCAGCTCGAGGATGCGGGCTGCACCGTGTTCTACGGCTTCGACGATTACAAGGTCCATTCCAAGCTGACCCTTATCACCAGCCGCGTCAACGGCCAATATAAATACTTGACGCAGATCGGCACCGGCAACTATAATGAAAAGACAAGCGAGCTGTACACTGACCTTTCCTTCATCACGACCCGGCAGGAGATCGGCGAGGAGGCCAGCGCCGTCTTTAACAACATGGCCCTGCAGCGCCTGACGAGCGAGGCAGACACGATGCTGGTCGCACCGCTGCGCTTCAAGACCGTACTGCTCGAGGAAATGGACCGCCAGATCGCGCTGGCCATGCAGGGCAAGCCCGCGTCCATCATCCTGAAAAACAACTCCATCAACGACCCGCAGATCATCGACAAGATCAGCGAGGCCAGCTGTGCGGGTGTCCGTGTGGACATGATCGTGCGCGGCATCTGCTGCGTGCGTGCCGGTGTGCCGGGCCGCACCGAAAACGTGCATATCCGCAGCCTGGTGGGCCGCTATCTGGAGCACTCCCGCATCTACTGCTTCGGCAGCGGCGAGGCCATGCGCATTTACATTGCGTCCGGTGACTTCCTGACCCGCAACACCGAGCGCCGCGTTGAGGTCGGCGTCCGCGTGGATGACCCGGCCATTGCCAAAAAGCTGCGCGGCATCCTTGACTTGCAGCTGCGCGACACCGTCAATGCCCGCGAGATGCAGCCGGACGGCACCTACGTGAAGGTGCGCCCCGCCGAGGGTCAGCCCCCGGTGGACAGTCAGATGGCGATGTTCGGCTATTTCCAGAACGGCTTTGCGCAGGAAACGGACAAGCCCGAGAAGCCAAAAACAGAACCCAGGCCCAAGGCGGCAGCCGTAAAGGCCGCTGTAAAACCCGTGCCCCGGCAGCGTGCGGCACTGCGCCCCAAACGTGCAGGTTTGCTGCAAAGTCTGTTCGGACGCGGGAAAAAATAAGGAGAACCCAAACTATGAAAAGCTGTGTAGTGACCGCAAATTATGCCTGTGACCCCAACAAGGTATGGCTGTATCTGACCAAGCCGACCCTCAACGGCTGGCGCAGGGACGTCAGCAGCTATGAGGAGAGCGACGACGGCCTGAAGGCTGCCGAAAAGAACACCGATGGCAGCGAGACTCAGATCGTCTTTACCCGCAAGGAAAAGCCCCGGTGCCTGAGCTGCAACTTCCAGAAGGGCAAGATCAGCGGCACCTTTACGGCGCTGCTGCTGGGCGGCGGTGACGCCACCAGCGTGGAATGCACGCTGGATGTCAACGGCCTGGGCCTTTTCGCCAAGCCCGAAAAGCTCCTGAACGAGCGTCTGGAGATGCTCCGCCAGACGCTGGGGGCGTAAAAGGTCCTTGGTTTACAGCCCTGTAGGGGCCGCACATGTGCGGCCCGCAGCCTTCCCATGAAAGCCCGTCTGCCTTACACGCGCGGGCCGGGCGTGCCCGGCCCCTGCAAATGCAGCGCAAATATTGTCCGCTCCTGTTATCTGCGGGGGCGGATATTTTTTTCCCTGCCCGCATACCGTGTATAAAAAACACGGGAGGTGTACGCCATGTGGGAAAACGCCGCGCCGCTGCCGGAAAATGAGCCGTCGAGGCCGCCTGCCCGCTGCGCCGGTTCCGAGGAGGATTTGGTCCTATGGGCGCAGATCCTTCTCTGTCTTGCTGCCATCGGCCTTGTGCTGGCCGCCGGGGCGCTGGATTGGCCGGTTTACCCGGAGCTGCGCCGCGCGTTCACGGCGGCCATGCAGCCCGCGCAATCGCTGCTGCTGGGCGAGGAGCGCAACCTTCTGAAATTCACCGAGCAGACCGCCGGGGAGCTGGCCGACTCCGCCCGCAGCATGTGGGAGGACTTCACCCTGCCCGCCACGCCGGAGAGCGCCCGCACAGCTCACGGCCAGCCGTCGCCGCCTGCCTACGCCAGGACGGACAGCTACACGCCCGGCTTTCCACTGCAATTCCCGCTGCCCGGGCAGAGCCGTAAAACCTCCGGCTACGGCTGGCGCACCGATCCGATGGGCGGCCTTGGCGACGACTTTCACATCGGCAACGACCTGGCTGCGGCACAGGGTACGCCGGTGCTGGCCGCCGCGGACGGTGTGGTGCGCATGGCGGGCAGCCATAAGAGTTACGGCAACTACCTGCGCATTCTCCACGCCGACGGCGACGAGACGCTGTACGCGCACATGCAGTATCTGTTCGTAAAGGCGGGGGAGTGCGTTACCGCGGGGCAGATCCTCGGCACCGTGGGCGAGACCGGCAACGCCACCGGCCCGCATCTGCACTTTGAGATCCTGCACCGCGGTCTGCGCTATGACCCCGCCGAGGCCCTGCAGAATGCGTTGTAGCCGCGCAAAGATCCGCTGGCGGCAGCCGCTGCTTACCCTTGCAACCTTAACGCTGCTGCTGGCGTTTGACGGCAGCGGCATCCTGCGGGTAGGGCTGGGCTGCGCCGTGCTGCATGAGTGCGGCCACGCGTTGGCTTACCGCCTTTTGTGGCGGCGCTGGCCGGAAATCGAGGTCTCGCCCTTCGGCCTCTGCCTGCGGCTGCGCGGCCTGCCGATGACGAACCTGCAGGAGCTTCTGCTGGCTGCAGCGGGCCCGGCGGTCAACCTGCTGGCCTGTGCGGCAGTGCTGGCCTTCATGCGCGCCACGGCCTATACCTATGGCGGCTACTGGTTTGCCTGCTGCAATCTGCTGGTGGGCGCCAGCAATCTGTTGCCGCTGCCCGGCCTGGACGGCGCGCATATTGCCGCGTGTCTGTTGCATTTTGGCCGGAAATAGGGTACAATAAACTGATACACTAAAAAGCTAAGGATGGTTCACCAATATGGCGGAATTTTCCCCGAAATTTAAAGAAGCATTAAGCCTTGTGCAGAAGCCGGGCCGGTACACCGGCGGCGAGCCGGGCTGTGTCTATAAGGATAAGTCCAGGGTCGATGTGCGCATGGCGTTCTGCTTCCCCGATACCTACGAGATCGGCATGTCGTTCCTCGGCGAAAAGATCCTCTACGACATCCTCAACCGCCACGAAAACTGGTGGTGTGAGCGCGCGTTCATGCCCTGGACCGATATGAAGGAGCAGATGGAGCGGCTGGACATTCCGCTCTACTGCCTTGAGAGCAAGGATCCGCTGACCGATTTTGACATCATCGGCTTCTCGCTGGAATATGAGCTGGCCTACACGAACGTGCTGGCCATGCTGCGCCTGTCGGGTATTCCGCTGCGCGCCGCGGACCGCGACGAGCGCTGGCCGCTGATTATTTCCGGCGGCCCCTGCGTCTGCAACGCCGAGCCGATGGCGGATTTCTTCGACGTCATGCAGCTGGGCGAGGGTGAACAGATGCTCCAGGACATCTGCGCCGCAGTCGAGCGGGGCAAAAAGCAGGGCTGGAACAAAGAACAGCTGCTTTTGGAACTCGCCAAAATTCCCGGCGTCTACGTGCCGTCCTTCTACGATGTGACCTACAGGGAGGATGGCCGCATTGAGGCCGTCACCCCGAACCGTCCCGGCGTTCCCGCCCGCGTGACAAAGGCCATCGTCAGGGATATGGACAGCTTCACCCCGCCGGAAAACTTTGTTGTGCCGCTCGTCGGCGCGGTGCAGGACCGCGCCTGCGTCGAGGTGCTGCGCGGCTGCGTGCGCGGCTGCCGCTTCTGTCAGGCAGGCCAGCTCTACCGCCCCTTCCGTGAGCGCAGCCCCAAGCTCATCAGCGACAGCGCCCGCGCACTCTGCCGCAACACCGGCTACGATGAATTGAGCCTGTCGAGCCTGTCCACCTCCGATCATTCGCGGCTGGAAGAAATTCTCGACGAGCTGAACTCCTGGGCCGAGGCTGACCATGTCAGCCTGTCGCTGCCGTCTCTGCGTGTGGACAACTTCTCGGAATCGCTGGTCGAAAAGACGACGAAGGTCCGCAAAAGCGGTCTGACCTTTGCCGCCGAGGCCGGTACCCAGCGCCTGCGCGACGTCATCAATAAGAACGTCACGTGGGAGCAGATCGAGCGCGGCTGCCGCATCGCCTTCTCGGAGGGGTACACCTCGGTCAAGCTCTACTTCATGATGGGTCTGCCGACGGAAACGCTCGACGACATCAAGGGCATTGCCGACACGGCGCAGCAGGTCGTGGACCTGTTCTATAAGATCCCCAATAGACCGAAGGGCAAGGGCGTGCAGGTCACGATCAGCGTCGCCTGCTTTGTGCCCAAGCCGGATACCCCGTTCCAGTTCTGCGCCCAGGACCGCCGCGAAACCCTGCGCGAAAAGCAGAAGTACCTGCTCAGCTGTGTGCACTCGCGCAAAATCAAGGTCAACTATCACGACAGCACCACAAGCGTGCTCGAGGGTGTGTTCGCCAAGGGTGACCGCCGTCTGGGCCGCGTCATCGAGACGGCGTTCGAGAACGGTGCCTTTTTTGATACGTGGGAGGAATACTTCAACTATGACCGCTGGCTCGATGCGTTCAAGACCTGCGGCCTTGACCCGGACTTTTACAACTACCGCACCATCGGCCTGGACGAGGTCACGCCCTGGGACCATCTGGATGTCGGCGTGACAAAGGCCCATCTGGCGCGCGAGTACAACAAGGCGCTCGAGGCAAAAACGACCCAGCCCTGCAACCGCCAGTGCAGCGCCTGCGGTGCCAACAAGCTGATCGGAGGACCGTGCTTTGACTACAGTAAGAATCTTCTTTGAGAAGTGCGGCGAGTCCGCCTATATCTCGCTGCTTGACCTGCAGCGGGTCTTTCACCGGATGCTGAAAATGAGCAGCCTGCCCGTGTACTACACGCAGGGCTTCAACCCGCACATCTACCTGTCCTTCACCTGCCCGCTGTCCCTGGGGCAGGAGAGCCTCTGCGAAAGCTGCGAGGTCAAGACCGAGCAGGAGACGATTGACCCGCAGGCATGGATCGACGCCTTGCAGCCCCTGATGCCGCGCGGCATCGTCATCACGAAGGTCGCCCCGGCTGTGGAGAAGGTCGGCGAGATCGAGACGGCAGCCTATGAAATCACGATGCCAGCCGGCTCAGCCATCGCCCTTGACGCCTACAACAATGCCGAGCACGCCGAGGTCACGAAAAAGACGAAGCGCGGCTGCAAAACGCTGGAGCTGAAGCACTACCTTGACCGCATTGAGTACACGATTGAAGGCGGCACGCTGCGCTTTACGGCGCTGCTGCCCTGCGGAAGCGGCGAGGCACTGAACCTGAATCCGTCCCTGCTGACCGACTTCCTCCGCACGCAGGGGGCCGCTCCCGTCTGGCAGTGCCGCGTGGTGCGGACGCACCTTTATAATAAAGCGGGCAAAGACTTCGAGTAAGCTCCCTGGCCCCCTCGCAGAGGAAGGTTTTTGACACGCGGCCTTCCCCCTCGGGGGAAGGTGCCCGAGGCCCCGCCCGAGGGCGGATGAGGGGCGGCCTTCCGGGCAAAGCCCGTTTACGGGTAACTGCCGGGGACTTGCCCCTCATCCGGCCCTGCAGCGCCACCTTCCCCGCGGGGGAAGGCAAAAGCTGAAAAAAACTTCGTTTTTCTGTCAAAACCCCCTTGCCAAACGCGCTGCACAATGCTATAATACTAAAGCGTTAGTGCCGCCGAGCCATCGGCGGGATAATGACACATCATTATACAGGCGGTCCTCTGACGAACAATCGTGTATGAACGTCGCAATAAAATGGAGGAATTCAAACCATGGACGCAATGAAGCATTTTACCGAGGGCATGATCAAAGAGAACCAGCCCAAGTTTGAAGTCGGCGACACCGTTCGCGTCTCCGTCCGCATCAAGGAAGGCGACAAGGAGCGTATCCAGGCTTTTGAGGGCACCGTTATTGCTAAGAAGCATGGCGGCATCGCGGAGACCTTCACCGTCCGCCGCACCTCTTATGGTGTTGGCGTTGAGCGTGTGTTCCCGGTCAACAGCCCGTTCGTCGAGAAGGTTGACGTCGTTCGCCGCGGCAAGGTCCGCCGTGCGAAGCTGTTCTACCTGCGCGAGCGCACCGGCAAGGCCGCCAAGGTCAAGGCACGTATCTGAGCATACTAGAAAAGGGGAGGACGGTTGGCGTTCTCCCTTTTTTCGTATTTTTTTAAACGGGTGGTGGAAAACATGGCAGCATCCTTCAAGGACCGCTACCGCCGCAATAAGGAAACGCTGGAATGGTACGACGCCCTCGCTATGGCCGTGGCGGTCATTGCGCTGGCGTTCACCTTCGGCGTGCGCATCGTCAAGGTGGACGGCCACTCAATGGACCCGACCCTCTCCAACGGCGAACGCATCCTTATCAACCTTTTAAAAAAGCCCGACTATGACGACATCGTTGTCGTGGACGGCTACACGGAATACGGCAGGCCCCTCGTCAAACGGGTCATCGGCAAGGGCGGGGACACCATCGATATTGACTTTACCGCCGGTATCGTCTACCGCAACGGCGAGGCCCTCGACGAGCCCTACACCGCCGAGCCTACGTATTTATATGAAAGCGTGGACTTTCCCATCACGGTGCCGGACGGCTGCCTGTTCCTGATGGGGGACAACCGCAACAATTCCACCGACAGCCGCGATACCCGCGTAGGCTGCGTGGACGAACGTGACATTATGGGCGCAGCCGTGCTGCGCGTACTGCCCTTTGGCAAGATAGGAGCGGCCCAATGAGCCAGAGTGACATTATCAACAGCCGCCAGATCCAGTGGTTCCCCGGCCACATGACCAAAACCCTGCGCCTGATGGAAAAGGAAATCCGCAACGTCGACTGCGTTTTGCAGATTCTCGACGCGCGCATCCCGCTTTCCAGCCTGAACCCCGAGATCGAGCGCATCACCGCGGGCAAACCGCATCTGTACGTATTGAATAAGTCTGATTTGGCAGACCCCGAGATCACCAGGCAATGGCTGGCCTACTTCAAGAGTGCGGGTGCGGGCTGCATTGCGATGGACTCCAAGCAGCGCGGACGCGCCACGGCTACGAAGGGCCTGATCGAAAAGGAGCTTTCCGCGCTGATGGAGCGCCGCCGCAACCGCGGCATGGTCGGCGCAGCCATCCGCGTTATGATCGTGGGCATCCCGAACGTCGGCAAGTCCACCTTCATCAACTCGTTTGCGGGCACGACCCGCGCCAAGGCTGCCAACAAGCCCGGCGTGACCCGCGGCAAGCAGTGGATCTCGGTTGACAGCTTTGACCTCATGGACATGCCCGGCGTGCTGTGGAAAAAGTTCGATTCGCTGGAAACGGCGTCGAACCTTGCGTTTATAGGCTCCATCCGCGACGATATTCTCGACATTGAGGAGCTGGCCTGCGGTCTGCTCTCCAGCGTGCGCGGCATTTATCCGCAGCAGCTGCTGGCCCGCTACAAGCTGGACGCCGCGGCACTGACGCTGCCGCCATATGACCTTTTGCAGGCCATCGGTGCCAAGCGCGGTATGCTGATTTCCGGCGGCGAGGTTGACACCGAGCGTGCCGCCAAAATGCTGGTCGGGGAATTCCGCGCCAGCAAGTGGGGGCGGCTCTCCCTTGAGCGCCCGCCCCGGCGCGCCATTCAGGAAGATAGGGAAGAGGTGACGGACGATGCCCCGCAGGACGACGACTGGGACGACGAACAGTAACGAGGCGCTCTACGCCTTTGATACCGCCAGACGCGCCGAACACGGTACTGTCTGCGGCGTGGACGAGGCGGGCCGCGGCCCGCTGTGCGGCCCGGTCTGCTGCGCGGCGGTCATCCTGAACCCCGATGACCCCATCGAAGGTGTCAACGACTCCAAAAAGCTGACCGAGAAGCGACGCGACGCGCTGTATGAGGAAATCACAAAGCGCGCACTGGCGTATAAAATTATCTTCATCTCGCCGCAGGAAATTGACGAGCGCAACATCCTGTGGGCTACGATGGACGGCATGGCGCAGGCTGTGGCGGGGCTGGAAATAACGCCCGACTATGTGCTGATCGACGGCAACCGCTGCCCGCCGGGGCTGATACAGCCCGCCGAGGCCGTCGTCAAGGGCGACGCCAACAGTGCGTCGATTGCGGCGGCGTCGATTCTGGCAAAGGTCAGCCGTGACCGTTATATGCTCGAGCTGGACAAGCAGTACCCGCAGTACCAGCTTGCCAGGCACAAGGGCTATCCGACCAAGCTGCACTACGAGCTGATCGCGCAGTACGGCATCCAGCCGTTTTACCGCCGCAGCTTTCTGAAAAAGCAGGGCTACTGGCATGACTGACGTCGGCCACACGGGCGAGGCCGTCGCCGCCAAGTACTACCAGCAGCGCGGCTGGCTGCTGCTGAACCACAACTACCGCACGCGGCTGGGGGAGCTGGACCTTATTTTGTATAAGGAAAACACCCTCGTCTTTGCCGAGGTCAAGACCCGCACCGGCGCGATGCTGGACCGCCCCGCCGCCGCGGTGGACGCCCGGAAGCAGAACCGCCTGATTTTGGCGGCCCAGCAATACCTGCAGCACAGCCCCTACCGCGATGCCGCCATCCGCTTTGATGTGGTGGAGGTCACGCCCGCCGCCCGCGGCTGGCAGGTGCATTGCATCCCGGGCGCGTTTGAGTGTTGAGCCCCTCTTGGCCCCCTCTGCGAGGGGGCTCCCGCCGCAGCGGGTGGGGGAGAGAACCTTGCGGCAGCCGCACACTTTCCGGGGCGATGACGGACATCGCCCCCTGCAACCCGTAGGGGCGCATTCCGTATCCGCCCGCAATCCGCCGCTCGCAGCAACGGTATAGCGCCAAAAAGGCTTATACATATAGAGGAAAGAGAATAAGAGAAAGGGTGTAAACGTATGCAGTATTTGAGCACCAGAGATTCCGCACTCCGCGTTTCCGCACAGGAGGCTATCGTCCGCGGTCTGGCACCGCAGAGCGGTCTGTTCGTGCCGGAGACCTTCCCCCAGGCCGATTTGGACGCATGGAAAAATCTCTCCTATCCCGAGCTGGCCGAAAAGGTCCTGGCCGGTTTTCTGACCGATTACAGCGCTGATTTCCTGCACACCGCAACGGCATCTACCTACGGCGCTGCCTTTGGCGGCAAGGCGGGCGAGACCGTCAAGGTCCGCGACGGCCTGTATTCTCTCGAGCTGTGGCACGGCCCGACCTGCGCCTTCAAAGACTACGCCCTGCAGCTCATGCCGAAGCTGCTCGTCGAGGCCAAGAAGATGCTGGGCCGCACCGAGACGACCCGCATTCTGGTGGCAACCTCCGGCGACACCGGCAAGGCCGCGCTGGCGGGCTACGCCGACCTCGACGGCATTGAAATTGAGGTATTTTACCCGAACGACGGCACAAGTGAGATCCAGCATCTGCAGATGGCGACCCAGAAGGGCGAAAACGTGCAGGTCTACGCCGTGCAGGGCAACTTTGACGATGCCCAGACCGGCGTCAAGAAGGTCTTTGCCGACGCCGACGTCGCCGCCGAGCTGGAAAAGCGCGGCATCCGCCTGTCCAGCGCCAACTCCATCAACTGGGGCCGCCTCGTGCCGCAGATCGTCTACTACTTCTACGCCTACTTCCGTCTGGCCGAGCAGGGCGCAGTCGAATGGGGCAAGCCTGTGGATTTCTGCGTGCCCACCGGCAACTTTGGTGACATTCTGGCGGGCTACTACGCCAAGCAGATGGGTCTGCCCGTGGGCAGGCTGGTCTGCGCGTCCAACAAGAACAACGTCCTGACCGACTTTCTGCGCACCGGCACCTATGACGCCCGCCGCACCTTCTACAAGACGACCTCGCCGTCGATGGACATCCTGATCTCCTCGAACCTCGAGCGTCTGCTCTACCACGTCAGCGGCAGCAGCGAAAAGGTCGCGGGTTGGATGCAGGAGCTTTCCGCCACCGGCAAGTACACCGTTGACGCCGAGACGCTGGCAAAAATCCAGCAGAGCTTCGCCGCAGGCTACGCCGACGATGCCGACGGTGCTGCTGAAATCAAGGCCCGCTTTGACGGCGACCACTACCTCTGCGACACCCACACCGCCGTGGCCTTCCGCGTGGCCGAGACCCGGCGCACCGACGCGCCGATGGTCGTGCTCTCCACGGCCAGCCCGTTCAAGTTCCCGCGCGACGTCCTGACGGCTCTGGGCGGGGAGGCCCCCGCCAGCGACTTTGCCGCCATGGCCGCGCTAACCGCCGAGACCGGTGCCGAGGCTCCCGCCTCGCTGCGCGAGCTGGATAAGCTCGAGGTGCGGTTCAAGACCGTGCTGCAGCCCGCCGACATCCGCACCGCGGCTCTTCGTTAAAAGCAACAACTAGAAAGTGAGGGCCCTATGGCCATCTTTGCAATCGGGGATATGCACCTCTCGCTGGGAACGGACAAGCCCATGGACGTTTTCCCGGGGTGGGAGGGGTATCTGCCCCGACTGGAAGCCAGCTGGCGCAAGCTGATCGGCCCGGACGACACCGTTGTTCTGGCAGGTGACACCAGCTGGGCCATGAACCTGAACGACACAAAAGCGGATTTTGCCTTTATCCAAAACCTGCCGGGCCAAAAGTGGCTCTTAAAGGGCAACCATGACTACTGGTGGACGACGACCCGCAAGATGGAGAACTTCCTGACTGCCAACGGCTTTGACACGCTGCATATTTTGCACAACAACGCCTGCACTGTGGGCAATGTGGCGCTGTGCGGCACCCGCGGCTGGCCGTTTGACGACGTTGCCGCCCAGGGCGAAAAGCTCATGGCGCGGGAGGCGGGCCGTCTGCGCATGTCCTTGCAGGCGGCGGGGGATGCGGCAGAAAAAATCGCTTTTCTCCACTACCCGCCCATCTACCCCGGCGCACAGGCACAGGAGCTGGTGGATGTGCTGAATGAGTTCGGCGTGACCGAGTGCTACTACGGCCACCTGCACGGCAAGTCCATCCGCTACGCAACGCAGGGCGAGCGCGACGGCATCACCTATCGGCTGATCTCCGCCGACGGTCTGTCGTTCTGCCCGTATAAAATCAGGTGATACGGATGAAGCAGAAAACAAAAAGCATTGTCACGGCGCTGCTGCTGGGGGTCTTGTGCGCGGTCACACTGTCCGCCGTCATTACGGTGCCGGACTGGGAGACCGCCCGTGCGGATCTGCTGATCGGCATGCAGTACGAGACAACGGGCCTCGACCTTGACGCCGTGCCCGGCTGGCTTGCGGCGCTGGTCATGCTGCACCAGAATTTTCCGCTGGACGGCTGGGCCTGGGGGCCTGCCGCCGCGGGGCTGGCTGTGCTGCTCTGCTGGGTGCGCGGTCAGCGTGAGGCGAAACCCAAGCGCACGGAGTTGGTGCTGAGCATTGTCTTTGGCATTGCTGAGGTATTGGGTCTGAGCATCTGCAAGCTGGGCAGCTGGGCGTTTGTCTTTAAAAATCCGTATCAGCTCTGCGTCGGCGTGTTCTGCATGGCCGGGTACGCGGTGCTGTTCTACCACGCGGTCTGGGGGCTGTACGCCCTGCTGGGCCGCAGCCGGACGGGAGGGGAGGACTTCCCGCAGACCCGCTTCGCAGCGTGGTTCGCCAAGGCACCGGGCCGCGCGTCGTCGCTGCTCATCGGCGCGGCGTGGCTGCCGTGGGTCGCCGTGTTCTGGCCCGGCTCCGTGGACTGGGACTCCTGGGGACAGATCTCGCAGGTGCTTGGGGTGCAGGAGATGACCGCCCACCATACGGTGCTCTCCACCTGGCTGCACGGCTGGCTGTTCCGGCTGGGCCGTGCGCTGGGCAGCGACAACCTCGGCGTGTTTCTCTACATAGTATTGCAGTTTCTCGTCTGCGCGTGGGTGTTCGGGCAGGTAACGGCCTTTGCCGCCAGGCTCGGCTGCTCCCGCGGTGTGCAGTATGCGGTCACAGCGTTCTTTGCACTCGACCCCATCTGGGGCGTGTTCATCCAGACGCAGGTCAAGGATACGCTCTACACGGGACTGTTCGTGCTGTTCGTGCTGAAAACCGCCGACCTGCTGCTCTTTCCGCAGGAATGGCAGGGGAGCCGCCCGCGCCTGACCGCTTACGCGGTGCTCGGCGTGCTCTGCTGCCTGCTGCGCAAAAACGGCATCTATGCCGTTGTGCCGATGCTGCTGGCGTCGGCCTTCACCGTGAGTGAAAAGCGCCTGCGCCGCCCCGTGCTGGCGGTGCTGCTGGCCGTCTGCATCGGCTCGTTCGGGTTTGACACGTTCACCGAAAAAGTCCTCGACATCCCCGCAGGCAGCGTGGGGGAGGCGCTCTCGGTCCCGATGCAGCAGACCGCCCGCTATATCCGCGACTACGGCAATGAAGTCACCGACGACGAGCGCACCGCCATCGAGAAGGTCCTCGACTACGACGCCATTGCCCAAAGCTACATGCCGGAGCTGTCCGACGGCGTCAAGCAGTACTACAAAAATCCCGGCAAGGGTGACCTGGCCCGCTATATGCTGGTCTGGGCCAAAATGCTGCTCAAGCACCCGGTCTGCTATTTTGAGGCAACGCACGCAAACTCCCACGGGTATTACACCATCACAAAATGCCGCGCCATCAACGATTACTACACGTTCAATAATGACATTTGCATGGAAATGTCTGAAATGAACGTCCACTATCTTGATAAATCCGGCTATCTGCGGTATGCTTTTGTACAGGCGCTCTCGGCATTTGAAAAGCTGCCGCTCGTGGGGCTTACAACGTCCATCGGGTTCATGGCGTGGCTGACTGCCGTGCTTGGTCTCTGGCTGGCGCGCTGCAAAGCAAAGCCTGTGCTGCCGGTTTTTATCGGCCTTGGCATCTTCTGGCTGACCTGCATTGCGTCCCCGGTCAATGACTGTATGCGCTATTTCCTGCCTGTGGCAGGGTGTCTGCCGCTGGTTTTCTGTCTGGCGGCGGTGTTTTCCCGTGAAAAATCAGAAATTACCGTCTGATTTGTTAAAAAATTCAAAAAAGACTGGTATTTTCCGCACAGGCATGGTATAATAACTTGTATTTTTATGTACATCTATTTTTGGAGGAATTTATAAATGAATCTGATTTCCTGTGAAAAGCTCGAAAAGAGCATGGTAGAATTGCAGTTCTCTATCGACGCGGAGACCTTCAAATCTGCTGTCAATACCGCTTTCAAGCGCGAGGGCAAGAAGTACGCCATCCCCGGCTTCCGCAAGGGCAAGGCTCCCAAGGCCATGATCGAGAAGATGTATGGCAAGGACCTGTTCCAGTATGACGCCATCAACGATCTGTTCCCCGAGAACTACGAGGCCGCCGTCAAGGAGGCCGGTATCGAGGTCGTTGGCCGTCCTGACCCCGAGGTCGTCTCCATGTCCGAGGACGAGGGCGCTACCCTGAAGGTCAAGGTCGCCGTCAAGCCCGAGGTCGAGCTGGGCGAGTACACCGGTTTAACCGTCAACAAAGATGTCAAGACTGTTGACGAGGCAGATGTTGATGCCGAAGTGAAGCGCATGCAGGACCGCAACGGCCGTCTGCTGACCCGTGAGGGCGCTGCTGAGAACGGTGATACCGTTGATATCGACTTTGAGGGCTTCGTTGACGGCGTTGCTTTCGAGGGCGGCAAGGCCGAGCACTACTCTCTGGTGCTGGGCTCCGGCTCCTTCATCCCCGGTTTCGAGGAGCAGGTTGTCGGCCATTCCGCTGGCGAAGAGTTCGACGTCAACGTCAAGTTCCCCGAGGAATACGGCGCTGCCGAGCTGGCTGGCAAGGACGCAACCTTCAAGATCAAGCTGCATGAGGTCCAGTACAAGGAGCTGCCCGAGCTGGACGACGACTTTGCCAAGGACGTCAGCGAGTACGACACTCTCGACGAGCTGAAGGACTCCATCCGCAAGGGCATCGAGACCAACCACGAGAAGCAGGCTGACCAGAAGGTCGAGAACGACCTGATCGACCAGGTCGTGGGCGGCATGAAGGCTGAGATCCCCGACGCCATGATCGAGAGCCGCATCGAGGAGCTGGTGCAGGACTTCCAGTACCGCATCTCCCAGCAGGGCCTCAAGCTCGAGCAGTACCTGCAGTATATGGGCATGACCATGGAGCAGTTCAAGGAGCAGTTCCGTGAGCAGGCCGACAAGCAGGTCAAGATGCGCCTGGCCATGGAGGCTATCGTCGCCAAGGAGTCCATCGAGGCTACCGAGGAGGAGTTCGAGGCCGAGATCAAGCGCATTGCCGATGCTTACCAGATGGAGGCTGACAAGGTCAAGAGCCTGGTCGATGCTGCCGCCGTCAAGAAGGATCTGGCTGTCAACAAGGCAATCGACTTCGTGAAGTCCAAGGCCAACATCGTCGCCGGTGCTGCCGAGGAGAAGAAGCCTGCCAAAAAGACCACCCGCAAGACCACCAAGAAGGCTGCCGCCAAGCAGGACGAGGAGCCGAAGGAAGAGGAGACCAAGGGCGAGTAATCACCCTGCGGGCATCCGTAAACATTGAGTAAAAGGGCCGGTACGGTTGCGCAGCTATGCCGCCGTATCGGTTCCTTTGTCATCACCCATACTTTATCTAAAGCACCAAGGAGGGAAACCAGAATGAGCCTTGTACCTTATGTTGTCGAACAGACTGCGCGCGGTGAGCGCAGCTATGACATCTTCTCCCGCCTGCTCAATGACCGCATCATTGTGCTGAGCGAGGACGTCAACTCCGCCTCTGCCAGCGTCATCGTGGCACAGCTGCTGTATCTCGAGGGCCAGGACCCGGAGAAGGACATCTACTTCTATATTAACAGCCCCGGCGGCTCGATTTCTGACGGTATGGCCATCCACGACACGATGAACTACATCAAGTGCGATGTCTCCACCATCTGCGTCGGCATGGCGGCCTCGATGGGCTCTTTCCTGCTGGCCAGCGGCACCAAGGGCAAGCGCTTTGCCCTGCCGAACTCCGAGATCCTGATCCACCAGCCGCTTATCGGCGGGCAGGGTATCTCCGGCCAGGCTACCGACATCAAGATCCACGCCGACCACATCGTGCGCATCCGCGAGAAGATGAACACGCTGCTCAGCCAGTACACCGGCCAGCCGCTGGACGTCATCACCCGCGACACCGAGCGCGACAACTATATGACCGCGCAGCAGGCGAAGGAGTACGGCCTGATCGACGACATCCTCTATAAACACTGATTCGGGGGAACAACATGGCAAATCAAACGTCCGGCAAGGACGGAAAAGGACGCGAGCTCGTCTGCAGCTTCTGCGGGCGGACGCAAAATGAGGTAGAGCAGCTGATCATTGGCCCCGGCGTCAATATCTGCAAGGACTGCCTGGATATGTGCAACAATGCCCTGTACAAGGACGGCGAGCGCCCGGCCCCGCCGCGCGCCGGTATGCCGCGGAACCGCCGCCGCACAGCCGCGCAGCCCGGTGCGGACTATGACTATGACCCGCTCGAGAGCATCAATATCCTGACCCCCGCCGAGATCAAGGCGGGGCTGGATCAGTATGTTATCGGGCAGGATGCCGCCAAAAAGGTGCTGGCTGTCTCTGTCTACAACCACTACAAGCGCATTCTCTCCCGCGAGAGCAGCGACGTGGAGCTGCAGAAGTCCAACGTGCTGATGCTCGGCCCGTCCGGCACCGGCAAGACGCTGCTGGCCCAGACGCTGGCCAGGATGCTCAATGTGCCGTTCGCCATCGCGGACGCCACGACGATCACCGAGGCAGGCTACGTCGGCGAGGATGTCGAGAACATCCTGCTCAAGCTCATTCAGGCGGCGGATTTTGACGTCGCCCGCGCCGAGATCGGCATTATCTACGTCGATGAGATCGACAAGATCACCCGCAAGAGCGAGAACCCCTCCATCACCCGTGACGTCGGCGGTGAGGGTGTACAGCAGGCGCTGCTGAAGATCGTGGAGGGCACGGTCAGCAACGTGCCGCCCAACGGCGGACGCAAGCACCCGCAGCAGGAGTTCATCCAGATCAACACGAAGAATATCCTGTTCATCTGCGGCGGCGCGTTCGATGGGCTGGAAAAGCTCATTCAGAGGCGCACCGACAACGCCTCCCTCGGCTTTGGCAGCCAGCTGCGCACAACGCTGGACAAGGATGAGACGCGCCAGAAGCTGCTGAAGAAGGTCGAGCCTGACGACCTCGTCAAGTTCGGTCTCATCCCCGAACTGATCGGCCGTCTGCCCGTTGTGACGGTGCTTGACCCGCTGGATGAGGAAGCTCTTGTCCGAGTTCTGACCGAGCCGAAGAACAGCATTGTGCGCCAGTACAAGGAGCTGTTCCACCTCGACAATGCCGAGCTCGTCTTTACCGAGGACGCGCTGCACGCCATCGCCAAGAAAACGGTGGAGCGCAAGAGCGGTGCCCGCGGTCTGCGCAGCGTCGTCGAAGAACTGCTGATTCCGATCATGTACGACATCCCGTCGGACGCCACCATCACAAAGGTGACCATCGATGCGGATACGGTGGCAGGGGGCGAGCCACGCATCGAGCACGGCATGATGCGCCCGCGCTACAAAAATATGGCGTCCCAGCAATAATTTGCAAACACACCGGTGCAGGAATGCGCCGGTGTGTTTTTGTTCACAAAAATTTTATATAGAAAACACTTGATTTTTTGCAGTAAAGTGAGTATTATATATTTAGCACTCAGAGAGATTGAGTGCTAAACTAAAAATCAAAAGAGAAATCTTTTATAGGGAGGAACTTCCACTATGAAAATCAAACCTCTTGCAGACCGTGTTGTCATTAAGCTGGTCGAAGAAGAAGAAACCACCAAGGGCGGCCTGATCCTGTCCGGCTCCGCCAAGGAGAAGCCCCAGGTTGCCGAGGTCATCGCAGTCGGCCCCGGCGGCAATGTGGATGGCAAGGACGTTGAAATGATTGTCAAGGTCGGCGACAAGGTCCTGACCAGCAAGTACTCCGGCACCGAGGTCAAGGTCGACGGCGAGGAATGCACCATCGTCCGCCAGAGCGACATCCTCGCAATCGTCGAGTAAATTTGATTTCATCGATTTCTTTCAGATAAAAGGAGAGATTCATTATGGCTAAACAGATCAAGCAGGGCGAGGACGCCCGCAAGGCGCTTTGCGCAGGTATCGACCAGCTGGCCAACACCGTTAAGGTCACCCTGGGCCCCAAGGGCCGCAATGTTGTGCTGAGCAAGAAGTTCGGCAGCCCGCTCATCACCAATGACGGTGTCACCATCGCCAAGGAGATCGAGCTGAAGGACGAGTTCGAGAACATGGGCGCACAGCTCGTTCGCGAGGTCGCCACCAAGACGAACGACGCCGCCGGTGACGGTACGACCACCGCTACCGTTCTGGCACAGGCCTTCGTCAATGAGGGCATGAAGAACGTCACCGCCGGTGCAAACCCGATGGACATCAAGCGCGGCATGCAGAAGGCCGTCGCCGCTGCTGTCGACGCTGTCAAGCAGCACAGCCAGAAGGTCAACGGCAGCAAGGACATTGCCCGTGTCGGCACTGTCTCTGCAGGCGATGCCGAGATCGGTCAGCTGATCGCTGACGCAATGGAGAAGGTCACCGCTGACGGTGTTATCACCATCGAGGAGAACAAGACCACTGCCGAGACCTACACCGAGGTCGTCGAAGGCATGCAGTTTGACCGCGGCTATGTGACCCCCTACATGGTCACCGATACTGAGAAGATGGAGACCGTCTATGACGACTGCTCTGTCCTGATCACCGACAAGAAGATCAGCGTATTCCAGGATGTGGTTCCTCTGCTCGAGCAGGTCATCCAGTCCGGCCGCAAGCTGCTGATCATTGCAGAGGATGTCGAGGGCGACGCTCTGTCCAACCTCATCATCAACCGTCTGCGCGGCGGCCTGAACGTTGTCGCCGTCAAGGCACCCGGCTTTGGTGATCGCCGCAAGGAGATGCTGCAGGATATCGCCACCCTGACCGGCGGCACGGTTATCAGCAGCGACCTGGGCTATGAGCTGAAGGACGCCACCATGCAGCTGCTCGGCAAGGCCCGCCAGGTCAAGGTCACCAAGGAGAACACCACCATCGTCGGCGGTGCCGGTGACAAGCAGGCTATCGCAGACCGTGTTGCCCAGATCCGCAGCCAGATCGCCGTTGCGACCTCTGACTTTGACCGCGAGAAGCTGCAGGAGCGCCTGGCCAAGATGGCCGGCGGCGTTGCCGTCATCAAGGTCGGTGCCGCTACCGAGGTCGAGATGAAGGACAAGAAGCTGCGCATCGAGGATGCCCTGAACGCGACCAAGGCCGCTGTTGAGGAAGGCATCGTCGCTGGCGGCGGCACGGCCACCATCAACGCCATCCCCGCTGTCGACAAGCTGGTCGGCGAGCTGGAGGGCGACGAGCGCACCGGTGCGAAGATCGTCCGCAAAGCACTGGAGGCTCCTCTGCGCCAGATCGCTGCCAACGCTGGCCTCGAGGGCAGCGTCGTTATCGACAACATCCTGAAGGCCAACAAGCCCAACTACGGCTTTGATGCCCAGAAGGAGGAGTACGTCGAGGATATGATCGAGGCCGGTATCGTCGACCCGACCAAGGTCACCCGTTCTGCTCTGGAGAACGCTGCCAGCGTCGCCGCGATGGTCCTGACCACCGAGAGCCTTGTCGCTGACCTGCCGGAACCCCCGGCTCCGGCTGCTCCGGCCCCTGACATGGGCGGCATGTACTAAGAGACGCCGCAAAGCCTTGAAATTGCTTGATTTTTTGGATGCGCAAAAGCGAATTTACGCCAAACTTACGCCACTTACGCCAAAAATTCAAGCGCATTATAGGGTAACAGAAATCGGCACCTGCCTCAAAAGCAGGTGCCGATTTTTATGTTATCCGGCAGCATGGTGATTGCAAAAAGTAGGATCGACGAGACGAAAATCATTCAAAAAACATTTGAAATTTCCATCCGAATCCGCTATAATAAATGTACAGCGTGTGGCGTTTCTGCGTAAATCCAGTTGCAGAGCAGCCACGCGCCTTTTTTTGCGGAATCGGGTGAGAAATGGCAAGATGAGCGAAAACTTCATAGGCAAATCGTGTAGCAGAAATGCGTAAGTCCGGATGTTCTGGGACTTACGCATTTCTTATTTTTTGAAAGAAAGGTGATTTTTTTGGAAACCGGAAATCAGTTTTTGGGACGGAGCGCGTGAGCAAGCTTATGCGGCAGTACGCCATCCCCTGCATCATCTCGCTGCTGGTGGGCGCGCTTTACAACATCGTTGACCAGATCTTTATCGCCAACGCCAGCTACCTCGGCTCTTACGGCAACGCCGCCAACACGGTCGTGTTTCCGCTGACTGTCGTGGCGCTGGCCATCGCCGTCATGGTGGGCGACGGCTGCTGCGCCTTTGTCAGCATGGCGCTGGGCAGAAACGAGGTGGACAAGGCCAAGCGCAGCGTCGGCAACGCGGTGGTGTTAAGCGTCGCCAGCAGTCTTGTCCTGACGGCGGTATACCTCATTTTCGCAAACACCATCATCGCCATGTTCGGCGGCACGGTCAACGAGGAAACCTTCCGCTGCTCGCAGGAATATTTCTTCTATATCACGCTCGGTATTCCGTTCTATATGTTCGGGCAGGCGATGAACCCCATCATCCGCGCAGACGGAAACCCGAAATTTGCCATGGTCTCCACGCTGGCCGGCGCCGTCGTCAACATCATCCTCGACCCGATTTTCATCTTCGTCTTCAAATGGTGCATGATGGGCGCGGCAGTGGCCACGGTCATCGGTCAGGTGGCAACGGCGTTTCTTGCTGTGTGGTATCTGCTGCACATGAAGATCATCAAGCCCGCCTCCGGCGACTATGCCCTGCGAGGGAGCGTCTGCGGACGAATGCTGACGCTGGGTATCACCAGTTTTCTTTCGCAGATCAGTCTGGTGGCGGCGATGGCGGCCATCAACAATATGCTCCGCAAATACGGCGCGCTGGACGCTGTGTTCGGGCAGGAGCAGTACGCGCAGATCCCCATGGCGGTTGTGGGTATCGTGATGAAGTTCTTCCAGATCGTCATTTCCATCGTGGTGGGCATGGCGGCAGGCTGCATCCCCATCGTGGGCTACAACATGGGCGCGGAGAAAAAGCTCCGTGTGCGGGAGCTGTTCACCAAGCTGCTGGTGGCCGAGGCGCTGGTGGGCGCGGTGGCGCTTGTGCTGGCAGAGGGCTTTCCCCGTCAGCTCATCGCTATTTTCGGTGCAGCCAATGAGAGCAGCTACTACACCGATTTCGCCATTAAAGCTTTCCGCACCTATCTCTGCATGATGATTCTCGCCTGCGTCAACAAGGCGTGCTTTATCTTCTTGCAGGCAGTCGGTAAGGCGCTCTCGTCCACGCTACTGTCCATGTTCCGTGAGGTGGTGTTCGGCGTGGGCTTTGCCCTGCTGCTGCCGGTGTTCTTCGGCTTGGACGGCGTACTGTATTCCATGCCGGTGTCGGATATTCTGACCTTTATCATCTCGGCGATCATCATCGTGAGAACCTATCGGGAATTGAATGTGGAAGGAGTGCAGAAAGTATGAAAAACAGAGTCATTACCATCAGCCGCGAATTTGGCAGCGGCGGACGCACCATCGGCAAAAAGGTTGCGGAAAAGCTGGGTATTCCGTGCTATGACGCAGAGATCATTCAGGAAATGGCAAAGGAAACAGGTTTTGCGCCGGACTATGTAAAAGAAGCAGGAGAGTACGCACCGGGAAGCTTCCTATCAGCAGCTTTTTCCAACCGGATGTTCGGCCCCACCAACGAGGACATTCTGTGGGAGCATCAGTACAAGGTCATCACGGAGCTGGCAGAAAAGGGTCCCTGCGTCATTGTTGGCCGCTGTGCCGACTATATTTTGCGGGACAAGGCAGACTGCCTGAAAGTCTTTATCCATGCGGATATGGCGTTCCGTGCGGAGCGCATCGTGGAGGTCTACGGTGAGCGGGAGCAGTCCCCGGAGGAGCGCCTGCGGGATAAGGACAAGCGCCGCGCGGCGTATCACCGCTTCTACACCAACATGAAGTGGGGCCACGCCCAGAATTATCACCTGACGCTGGACAGCGGCGTCATCGGCATCGACAAGTGCGTGGACATCATCGCGGAGCTGTATTGAAAACTTTCCAGAAAAAACGTTTGAAATTCGTTTTGAAAATCGTTAAAATATAAGGCAACACCGCATAATTCCCGCCGGAGCGGTGCTTGAGCCGTTAGGCGGGAATTGTGCGGTATTGCCTTAAGGTTGAAGTCTCCGCAAAAAGAGGCTTCGGCCTTTTTGTATAAACCGGCAAAGTGTGCTATAATAGACAGAAATAACGCAGCGGGGGAGCCGCCATGAAAAAATACGCAAAATATCCGGCACTGGCCGTTACGCTGGCGATTATGGCGGTGATCTTTGTCTTGTCCTCGCAGCCGGCGGAGCTGTCCACCAAGGTCAGCCGCGCCGTTACCGAGACCGTGCAGGCCAGCAGGATAAAAACCATCACGCCGCTGTGGTTCAGCACCACAAACCTGAACGCCAACGTCCGCAAGTGGGCGCACGTCTATATCTACTGTGCCCTCGGCATCAGCATGGCCGTGACCGTGCAGCTGTGGCTGCACCGCGTTACGCTGCGGCAAAAGGCACTGCTGGCATCGGCGCTGTGTATGCTGTTTGCGGCTGGTGATGAGCTCCACCAGTATTTTGTGCCGGGCCGTGCCGCGCAGTTGAGCGACGTTGCGATTGACGCCATGGGCTTTCTGCCCTGCGTGGCGGCGGTGTATCTGGTGCTTTGGGCTGTCAGGAGGCTGCGCAATTAACAGGACTCAACCCAAAATTATATGGGGAATAGAGGTATTTTAGGTTGACCCGCCGCCCATACTCCCACCGGGGGGATGTGCCTTGTCTCTGCGTCGGTTGTATGGGCTTTGCGCTGTGCTGGTGCTGCTGGCGGGCGTCGTGCTCTGCCGCACCTACTGGGTGGGGCAGCAGACGGCCTATGCCGCCAGTGCGGGCGGGCAGAGCGTCCAGACGCTGGCCCTGCCGCGCGCCCGGGGCGATTTCTATGACCGCACGGGCCGCAGGCTGACCGGCCTTTCCCCGCAGTATTACGCACTCTGCCTGCCCGGAGACGCCGGGTACACAGCGCTGTTTCCGTATGTCCCGTATGCGGAGCAGAGCCTTTTGTATGAGCGCCGCAACCTTGCAAGTCCCTTTTTGATACAGGTGGACCGCGACCTGACCGCGCAGGGCATCACGACCTGCACCGTGCCGCAGCATTTCGGCGGCAGCACCGCCGCGCACCTGCTGGGCTATCTGGACAGCGAGGGTCGCGGTGTGTCCGGCCTGGAAAAAGCCTACGACGATCTGTTGACCGCCTCCGGAGACGCGCGCACTGTGACCTGCTTTATGACCGCGCAGGGACGCCTGCTGACGGACACAAGCCCGCTTGTGGCGGTGGAAACACCCGGCACAGGGCAGGGCGTGCGGCTGACGCTGGACGCCGACCCGCAGCGCGCCTGTGAGGGGCTGGCCACGATGTATCTGCCGCGCGGCTGCATCGTCGTGATGAACACGGCCACCGGCGAGGTGCTTGCCTCGGTCAGTATGCCGTCGTTTGACCCGCAGAATGTCGCCGCCAGCATTGCCGCCAACGATACCTCGCTGCTCAACCGGCCTCTCCGCGCATTCAGTGCCGGGTCGGTGTTCAAGGTCGTGCTGGCTGCAGCCGCCTACGAGAGCGGCCTTGACTGGTACACCCACGACTGCACAGGTGAGGTCGAGGTTGCCGGGCAGACCTACCGCTGTGCACTGGGCCGCGCCCACGGCGTGGTCAACCTGCGCGGTGCGCTGGAACAAAGCTGCAACACCTATTTCATCGAGCTGGGCCGCCTGCTGGGGGCACAGCGCATCCGCAAAATGGCAGAGACACTCGGCTTCGGCACGGCCACGCCGCTTGCGCCCGGCCTGCAAGGCGCATCGGGCACACTGCCCGATGCCGCCGCGCTTGAAAACCCAGGTGAGCTGGCGACGTTCAGCTTTGGTCAGGGGGCGCTGACCGTGACGCCGCTGCAAATTACAGCCATGATGAACACCGTCGCAAACGGCGGCGTGTACAGGACACCGGCCTTTGTACAGGGAATTGTTGACGCCGACGGCACGCTGACCGGGCAGACCCGGACGGCTGACACCCGCACGGTCTTTGATGCGGCCACGGCACGGGTGCTGCGCAGCATGCTGGCCTCCGTCGTGTCGGAGGGTATCGGCAGCGAGGCACAGCCCAAAACCGGCACGGCAGGCGGCAAGACCGGCACAGCGCAGACCGGCCAGTACGACGAGAACGGCGAGGAGCTGCTCAACTACTGGTTCAGCGGCTTTTACCCGGCGGACGACCCGCGGTATACCATTACCGTTTTGCAGGACGGCATTTTAAAGCCCGAAACCTCCAGTGCCGCGATATTTGCAAAGGTTACCGAAATTCTGGCTGTGTGGGAGAACTCCTAAGCCTTCCCCCTCGGGGGAAGGTGGCCCCGCAGGGCCGGATGAGGGCAGACCTTGCCGCCGCAGCACTTTACCGGGCAGCAACGGCATATCCACCCCTCATCAGTCAGTGGTCGGGGCCACTGACAGCTTCCCCCGAGGGGGAAGCCAATCTCTCCGTCAACCAATTTCCTCCAAGGTATTGCACTTTTGCGGCAAAAAAGCTACAATAATTAGTATCTGTAGACCGCAAGCAACCGATGCTGAAAGGGACAAACCGATGCAGCATATTTTTATCATAAACCCAACGGCGGGCAAGGTGGACGCCAGCGTGGCGCTCATCCCGCAGATCCACGCCGCTGCCAGCCGCGCAGGGCTTCATCCTACCATTGAGGTGACCCGCCGCGCCGGGCAGGCCCGCGACCTGGCCGCCCAATACGCCGCCGGCGGGGAAGAAGTATACCTCTACGCCTGCGGCGGCGACGGTACGCTGAACGAAATATTGCAAGGTACCGTCGGCCACCCGAACGCCGCCATTGGCTGTGTGCCCTGCGGCAGCGGCAATGACTATGTGCGCAACTTCGGCACGCAGGCGCAGTTTCTGGACCTTGACGCACAGCTGGCCGCACAGCCGTTCGCAGCGGACGTCATCCGCACGCCCCAGGGCTGCGGCATCGACATCTATGCCGCGGGCATCGACGCCCAGGTCGCCAACGGTATCCCCAAATGGCGGCGCGTGCCCTTCTGCGGCGGCACAACGGCCTATACGCTGTCGATTCTCGAGGCCGTGTGCAGCACCTTCAGGCACCGTCTGCGCATCACCGCCGATGACCGCCAATTGGAGGACACCTTCATGATGCTGGCGGTCTGCAACGGCCAGCAGTACGGCGGCGGCTACTGCGCCGCGCCCCACGCCAGTATGACCGACGGTCTGCTGGATGTGGTGCTGCTGCGGCCCGTGCCGCGTTTAAAGCTGCCGGGGCTGCTGGGCAGCTACAAAAAAGGGGAGCACCTTTCGGAGGGTGACACCGTCACCGAAAAATTTGCCCCGTACATGACGTTTTTCCGTACAGGCAGCATTGACATAGAGGTGCTGGACGGCAACCCGCTCATCACAACGCTGGACGGCGAGTGCTTGCCCCAACTGCGGATGCACGCGGAGATCGCGCACAGTGCGGCGCGCATCCTGCTGCCGCCGGAGCTTGCCGCAAACGCAAACAAGACGCCTGTTCTGCAGGCTATGGGAGAGTAAGAATGTCTGAAAAAGTAAAGATCAAGATTGCCCGCAATGTGGTGCATCTGCCGGCCATCGCCCTGCGCGGGCTGGTGGTTTTCCCCAACAATGTAGTCCATTTTGAGGTGGGCCGCACCAAGTCCATTGCCGCCATCGAGGCCGCCATGCACGCCAACAGCAGCGTCTTTCTCGTCGCCCAGCGCGAGATGGATGAGGAAGAACCGGCCCTTCGCGACCTGTATGCCTACGGTGTCATTGCCGAAATCAAGCAGGTGCTGCGCGTCTCCGATGACCTCGTGAAGGTCCTCGTCGAGGGCAAGACCCGTGCCCGTCTGCTGGAGCTCGACGTCGGCGAAAAGTATCTGCAGGCCACGGTACGCCCCGTGGCGGTGCGCGGCATCCCTGCCGACAAGCGCAACCAGGTCGAGGCTCTCGTCCGCAGCCTGAAGGACTGCTTTGAAGAGTACCTGTCCTACAGCCCGCAAATTTCCAAGGATGTCGTCTATAACATCGTTTCTTCCGATTCGCCGCTGTATTTGAGCGAGTACATGCCCGCCAACCTCTTGTTCAAGTATGAGGATAAGCAGGTTATCCTGAACGAATCGACCCTGCTGGGCCGCCTCGAAAAGCTGCTGACCCTGCTGCGGCAGGAATGCCAGATCATGGACATCGAGCGCGACCTGGACGACAAGGTCAACGCCCGCATGGACAAGGGCCAGCGCGAATACTACCTGCGCGAGCAGATGAATGTCATCAGCGAGGAGCTCGGCGACGCCGAGGACACCCGCGCCGAGGCCGATACATACCGCGGGAAAGTCAAGGCACTGAACCTTGATGAAGAATCCACCGAAAAGCTGCTGAAAGAGTGTGACCGTCTGGCCCGTATGCAGGGCAGCAGCGCCGAGAGCGGCGTTATCCGCAGCTATCTGGATGCCTGCCTGGCCCTGCCGTGGCACACCGCCACCGAGGACGACCTTGACCAGGCCCACGCCCGCAAGGTGCTGGACCGTGAGCACTACGGCCTGCAGAAGGTCAAGGAACGCATTCTCGAGCTGCTGGCGGTGCGCAAGCTGAACCAGGACGTCAAGGGGCAGATCATCTGCCTTGTCGGCCCTCCGGGCGTCGGCAAAACGAGCATTGCGCACTCCATTGCCGAGTGTATGGACCGCAAATTTGCCCGCATGAGCCTGGGCGGCGTCCACGATGAAGCCGAGATCCGCGGCCACCGCCGCACCTACATCGGCGCGATGCCGGGCCGCATCATCAGCGCCATCACGACGGCCAAGTCCACGAACCCGGTCATCCTGCTCGACGAGATCGACAAGCTGGCGGGCGACTACAAGGGAGACCCGTCCAGCGCACTGCTCGAGGTGCTGGACCCCGAGCAGAACCGTACCTTTAAGGATAACTACCTCGATATTCCGTTTGATTTGAGCGAGGTGCTCTTTATCACGACGGCGAACGATGCCTCCACGATCCCTGGCCCGCTCTATGACCGCATGGATGTCATCGAGCTGCCCAGCTACACCCGCACCGAAAAATTCAACATCGCCAAGCGCCATCTGCTGCCCAAGCAGCTGAAAAACAACGGCCTGGAGGGGCGCGTGACCCTGACGGGCAGCGCACTGTATGCCATCATCGACGGCTACACCCGCGAGGCCGGCGTGCGCAATCTGGAACGCACCATCACGTCGGTGCTGCGCAAATGTGCGCAGAAGATCGCGGCAGGGGAGGCCGAGAAGATCAGCGTTTCCGCAGCGATGGTCAAGGAGCTGCTCGGCCCCGAGAAGGTCAAGCCGACGTTTATCTCCCGCAAGGACGCCGTGGGCATTGCCAACGGTCTGGCGTGGACGAGTGTCGGCGGCGAGATGCTGCCTGTTGAGGTCGCCGTCATCCCGAACGGCACCGGCAAAATCGAGATCACCGGCAGCCTCGGTGATGTCATGAAGGAGAGCGCCCAGCTTGCCGTGACCTACGCCAAGGTCCACGCCGAGGAATACGGCATCACGCCCGACAAGTTCAAGAACATCGACCTGCACATCCATGCCCCCGAGGGCGCTGTGCCGAAGGACGGCCCCTCCGCGGGTGTCACACTGACGACGGCGCTGATTTCGGCGCTGTCCGGTATCCCGGTCAACCACGACCTGGCCATGACCGGAGAGATCACGCTGCACGGCAACGTGCTGCCCATCGGCGGTCTGAAGGAAAAGAGTATGGCGGCCTTCCGCGAGGGCATCTCGACGGTGCTCATCCCCAGGGACAACGCCAGCGACCTGTATGAGGTGGACGCCGAGGTCAAGGAGAAGGTGCGCTTCATCCCCGTGGGCACGCTGTCCGAGGTGCTGAAGCACGCCCTTGTTCGCCCGGGCCGCACCCCCGCCCGCGCTGTCCGTGGTGTGCCGCAGGCAACCTCTCTCATCGCCAACGACAAGCCCGCCGAGGGACATAAGGAGCCCGCCGCGGTGATGTAATTCGCCTTGAACGCCGCTCTGTAGGGACGGAGGCCCGCACCCGCCCGCGGGTCGATGACGGGCATCGCCCCCTACAGCAACCCCCGTAGGGGCGGATTCCATATCCGCCCGCACTACGCCGTGCCGCGTATGTAGGGGGCGGCGTCCTCGACACCCCGCAATACACAGCACACCCAAAACATAAAGGAACACCTATGAACTACAACAACAGCGAATTTCTCGCGTCCTACGGTCTGTCCCGCCAGCTGCCGGACAGTGACCGCCCTGAAATCGTATTTTCGGGCCGCTCCAACGTCGGCAAGTCGAGCCTCATCAATAAGCTCTGCAACCGCAAGAAGCTGGCCCGCGTCAGCGCCACGCCGGGCAAAACGGCAACCATCAACTTCTACCGTGTTGATACAGCCTACTTTGTCGACCTGCCCGGCTACGGCTACGCCAAGGTCTCCAACGCCGAGCGCGAGCGGTGGGACGATTTGATCAACAGCTATTTTGAGGCGGATCGTGCCGTCTGCCTGCTTGTCCAGCTGCTGGACAGCCGCCACGCGCCCAGCGCTGACGATGTGCAGATGCTTGAGTACCTGCACTACCACCGCATTCCGTTTGTGGCCGCGCTGACCAAGGGCGACAAGCTGAAAAAGAGCGAGATGGCCGCCCGCAAAGAAGAATTTGAAAAGATCTGCGCTCCCTACGGCTGCCAGGGCGTTGTGCTGACCAGCGCCGAGAACGGGCTGGGCATGGACGAGCTGCGCGCGCTGCTTGAGGCCAGCATGACCCCCGAGACAGAGGACTGACCGATGGCCTACAACGAGTTTGCCTATTTCTACGACGAGTTCAACGGCGAGGCTGACTATGACGCGCTTTACGGCTATATTACCGACGAGCTGAAGGCCCACGGCATCACAGACGGCATCCTGGCCGACCTGGGCTGCGGCACCGGCGATCTGACCCTGATGCTGACCCAGGCAGGGTATGATGTCATCGGCATTGACCGCTCCGAGGAGATGCTCAGTGTCCTGCGCGAAAAGGCCGACGAGCTGGGCCTGACGGGCCGCTTGCTGCTGCTGAAGCAGGACCTGCTGGACCTGGACCTGTACGGCACGATCCGCGCCGCGGTGTCTACGTTTGACACCTACAGCCACATTGGCCCGCAGGAAAATTTTGAGAAGGCCATCCGCAAGGCTGCCTACTTTATGGAGCGAGGTGGCGTGTTCATTTTTGACTTGAACACGCCCTATAAGCACCGGCACATTCTGGCAGGCCAGACCTTTGACATCGAGGCCGAGGACGCCGACTGCCACTGGTCGAACCGCTACGACGAGACGGCGCAGCGGGTGGATATTACCATCAACATTGACTACCACGAGACGGGGGAGCACTTCCACGAGGCGTTCAGCGAGTACTACGCGCTGGACACCGTGTGCGCCTTGTTGGAAAAGTACGGCTTCGCCGTGGCCAAAGTCGCCGACGGCGAGAACTTTGGCCCGGTGCGCGGCGACAGTCCGCGCTGGATCATCACGGCTGTCAAGCAATACACACAAGAGGAAAAAGCTAATGGAACAGAATCATAACATGCTGCGCGGTATCTCCGAAAACGGCGGTATCGTGTTTTACGGTGTTGACTCTACGGAAATCGTCCGCGAGATGGAGCGCCTGCACAAGACCAGCGCCGTCACCACCGCTGCCCTGGGCCGCCTGCTGACGGCAGCCTCGATGATGGGCATTATGCTCAAAAGCACCCAGGACTCGGTGACGCTGCAGATCAAGGGCGGCGGCCCCGCAGGCCGCCTGCTGGCCGTTTCCGACGGCACCGGCAACGTCAAGGGCTACGTCGAGCACCCCGTTGTGGAACTTCCCCCGCGGGCTGACGGCCATCTGAACGTCGGCGCAGCCGTCGGCAAGGATGGCACGCTGGACGTCATCCGTGACTTGGGTATGCGCGAGCCGTACATCGGCCAGGTGCCGCTGACCTCCGGTGAGATCGCCGAGGACATCACGACCTATTTTGCTATCAGTGAGCAGGTGCCCACTGTCTGCGCGCTGGGCGTGCTCGTCGATAAGGACCTGAGCGTCCGCTGCGCGGGCGGCTTCGTCGTGCAGCTGCTGCCCGGCGCAACCGAGGAGGAGATCGAGCACCTCGAGAAGAACATCAAGGCCATGCCCAGCGTGACGACAATGCTCGAGGAGGGCAAGAGCGTCCGCGATATGCTGGAGCTGGCTCTGGCCGGCTTTGCACCCGATATTCTCGACAGCTACCATGTGACCTACAAATGCGACTGCGGCCTTGAGCGCGTTGAAAAGATGATCCGCTCCCTTGGCAAAAAGGAGGTCGAACGCATGCGCGACGAGGACCCCGTTGCCGAGGTGAACTGCCAGTTCTGCAACAAGAATTATAAGGTGGATCTGAATGAACTGCTCAAAAACTGGCCTTCCACCGCCGAAAATATGCCGAGCGAAAACGCATAAAAATTTATGCAAAAAAATGTAAAAAACGCTTGACTTTTCCGCTCATATAGTTTATAATAACAAACGTCGCCCGGAGAGAGCGATTGAGCAAAAACTCTCCAACATGCGGCCGTAGCTCATCTGGTAGAGCGCCACCTTGCCAAGGTGGAGGTAGCGAGTTCGAGCCTCGTCGGCCGCTCCATTATGGGGAAGTTTAGCTCAGCTGGGAGAGCATCTGCCTTACAAGCAGAGGGTCAGCGGTTCGAGCCCGTTAACTTCCACTTAATATGGCCCGGTAGTTCAGTTGGTTAGAACGCTAGCCTGTCACGCTAGAGGTCGTCAGTTCGAGCCTGATTCGGGTCGCCATTTGCCTCTGTAGCTCAGTCGGTAGAGCAGGGGACTGAAAATCCCCGTGTCATTGGTTCGATTCCGATCGGAGGCACCATTTCTTGTGTATTCTTCGCAAAGAATACACATCCTGCGGCCGTAGCTCATCTGGTAGAGCGCCACCTTGCCAAGGTGGAGGTAGCGAGTTCGAGCCTCGTCGGCCGCTCCAAAAAACAGTGGAGATTGGTAAATATCAGTTTTCACTTATATGGTGACGTGGCCAAGTGGTAAGGCAAAGGTCTGCAAAACCTTCATTCACCAGTTCAAATCTGGTCGTCACCTCCATAAGACTGTGATGGAAAAGATGTCACAGTCTTTTTTCTTTGCTGTATCGTTGAAAATTGGAGGTTTCGCCAACCAATTTTTGGACACGGTTTTACAGTGTTGTCCAACCATTTTAGTGCGGTTTTCCCAACTTGATGCCCACTTTTCCTGCCGCTTTCCGGAATTTGGCAGGGGAGGGGGCAATTTTTTTGAGAAAAAACAGAATAAATCCTGCTGTTTTCAGAATGTTTTCAATTTCCTCGCAGCCAATTTCCTGTTGGCTGCGGGGATTTTTCGTTTTTCCCGGCAGTTTTCAGTTTGTTTTCAGATTTTCCATTTTATACCTATTAATTATAATAAGGAGGTATTTCCCATGAGCATCATTATCGGCATCGACCACGGCTATTACGCCATCAAAACAGCCCACTGCTCGTTCCCGGCAGGACTGACAAGCTACGGAGAACACGAACCCTACACCCGCCAAGGACTCTTAGAGTTTGGCGGGTGCTTTTTTGTTTGTGGCTCCGGGCGGCAGCCTATCCAGCGGGACAAGACCATAAACGACAACTACTATCTGCTGACGCTGGCAGCTATCGCAAAGGAGATTCAGCAGCGCGGCTTGCCGCCCGAATGCTCGGTGCGCATTGCGGCGGGGCTGCCGCTGACCAGCTTTGGGCGCGACAAACCCAAGTTCAAAGATTATCTGCTGCGAAGCAACCAGCCTGTGAACTACAAGTTCGAGGGTGTGGAGTACAGCATCACTATCGAAGAAGTTGCCATCTTCCCCCAAGGCTACGCCGCCCTTATGACCGAAGTGGGGCTTTTGCAGGACGAACCGTCCATGCTCCTTATGGATCTCGGCGGCTGGACAGTGGACCTTATGCGCATCGACAACGCCATCCCTGCGGCCGACACTGCGCACAGCTTGGAGCTCGGCATGATCCGCTGCGTGGATGACATCCGGGAGCAGGTGCGGCGCGAAACCGGGCTGTCCCTCACGGATGCCCAAATCGAAAATATGCTGGCGGGTCAGCCCTGCACGGTCAGCGATACGGTGCGCGACATTGTGAACAAACAAGGCCGCAAGTACACAGAGCATCTTCTGTCTGCCACGATGGAAGCGGGATTCGATTTGCACGCCATCCCCGCCGTGTTGCTGGGCGGCGGCGCATCGGTGGTGAGCCGCCACCTAAGTCCAAAAGACGGCCTTTGTAAGACGATTTTCCTGCTGGACGACAAGGTGAACGCGGTCGGATTCGAGCGTGCGTTGGCCGCCGTGTCGCGCCGCAAAAGCGAGGTATGAAACGACCGCAATATGTTTTCCGCCCGAACCTTAACGAACCGCAACACCGCCGCGCATGGGAGCTGCTGCAGCAGATGCCGTCAGCCCGCCGCAAGGAGTTTCTGGTACAAGCCATCCTTGCGGCAGAACAAACGGATAGGCTGGAAGAAAGCATCCGCAAGGTGGTGCTCGAGGAATTGCAGGTAGTCAACATAACCGGCGCTGTTCCAAGCCCACTGTCAGAGAATGCTATACCAGACTCTGCGCTCGATTTCCTGAATTCACTGTAGGGGGTGATTCCAATGTTTTAATAATAGGTAGAAAAGCAGAAGGAAAAAGGAGGTTTGTACATTATGAACGGTAAAAAAATCTTGTTTGGTCTAGCCTATGACGGGCTGCTTTTGTTTTTGATGAGGGGCGCCTATTAAGCACATTTGCAGGTTCGACAAACATCCCCATCGGGAGTTGTGCCTTTGATCAAGTTCGTGGATATGTTCTCCGGCATCGGCGGTTTCCGCGAAGGACTGACCCGTGCCGGAGGATTTGAATGCGTAGGACACTGCGAAATCGACAAATACGCCAACCGCAGTTACAACGCCCTGTTTGACACGAAGGGAGAGTGGTTCATTGAAGATGCCCGAAAAGCCGACCCCAGCACCATGCCGGACTTCCAGCTTCTCTGCGGCGGATTTCCTTGCCAGACTTTCAGCATTGCAGGATCCCGAAAAGGATTCGGAGATCCGCGCGGCACTCTCTTCTTTGAACTGGCCCGCCTGGCTGAAGCTCGGAAGCCTTCGTATCTGCTGTTTGAAAATGTACCCGGCCTGTTATCTCATGACGGAGGGCGGACATTTGCGACGATCCTTAACACGCTGGACAGACTGGGGTATGGCGTGGAATGGCAATGTCTTAACAGCAAAGATTTCGGCGTTCCCCAGTCAAGAAACCGCGTGTACATTATCGGATATCTTGATGAGCGATGTCGAGGAAAAGTATTTCCTTTCACCAAAACAGCAGGAAGTTCTCTTATTCAAAGCCACGGCGGCCACCAAGGGGAGCGCGTCTACTCCCCCGAAGGATTAAGCTGTACGCTGGCTGCCAATCCGGGCGGGTTTGGTGGCAAAACCGGGCTGTATGAGGTGGGCGTACCGATCAAGTGCGCGACCAAGACCGGCTACCAGATGGCACAGGTCGGTGACAGCATCGACCTGAGTTACGCCACAGTCAACAGTCGGCGCGGTCGGGTTGGCAAAGAGATTGCGCATACACTTACAACGGGCTGCCAACAAGGCACTGTTGAAGTTCGCCCGGTTAAAAATCCCATCAAGTCAGACCTCGCCCGCAACACCGAACGCACCGGTAAGCCTGGCGCACCCATGCATACACTTACCACAAAAGACCGTCACGGTGTTCTGTACGAGGGTCGCATCCGCCGCCTGACACCGCGTGAATGTCTGCGGCTGCAGGGTTGGGCAGATGACCGCATCGACACGGTGCTTGCCATTCAGAGCGATAACCAAGCCTACAAGCAGGCAGGCAACGGCGTGACAGTCCATGTGGTGGAAGCCATCGGGCGGCGCATTGCCAAGATGGACGCAGAACTGCGGGGTGAGACTCCTGCCCCTTGATTTCCGTGACCAGTATTTTGGCTGTGAAATCGAACTGACCGGGATAAACCGCGCCACGGCAGCCCAAACGCTGGCCGACTTATTTGGCACCCGCGCCGAGCATTCCGGCGGTGGCTACGATGCCTACAGGGTCAAAGATTTGGACGGTAAAGAGTGGAAAATCGTTCGGGACGGCAGTATCCATCCCGAATGCCGCAGGCGGTCTGTTCTTATTGGGGAGACCTACAAGGTCGAACTGAACTCTCCGAAACTCGAATACGGCGAGATGGAAAAGCTGCAGGAGGTTGTCCGTTCCTTACGCCGCGCAGGGGGCATCGTAAACGACAGCTGCGGAATGCACGTCCATGTGGATGCAAGCAAACATACCCCGCAGAGCCTCAAAAATGTGCTGTCCATCATGTATTCCAAAGAGGATATTTTGTTTGCAGCACTCAAAGTCAACCCTGCCCGCATCGACAGCTACTGTCAGGCGGTGGATGAGCCGATTCTGGAAGAAATCCGCAAGCTGCCCAGCGGTGCGAGTATGGATCAGCTGAAAGACCGCTGGTATCAAGGGAGGGATGGGAGTGATTATCACTACCATTCGTCACGGTACAGGGCTTGTTATGCGCAGAAAAAAGTTATGCTGAGAATCTTTTAGAACAGACGTTACTTCGAGACTGTTCACCAGAAATCTCAGCATAATTTTCTACAAGGTCTTTAAAAACGCCTTTAAGTCAGGGTCGTCGTTCCAATCCGGCATGGCAGGCGTATTCATCCTCGTGTCCATTGTTTCTAATGCCTTGCGCCGGGCTTCGGGATTGGCTTTTGCGTAAACCTGTGTTGTCTCAATAGATTCGTGCCCTAAAAAGTCACGAATATAAATGAGATTTTTGCCTGCCTCAACAAGATGCATTGCTTTAGAATGCCGGAGACAATGCGGTGTAATCTGCGGAAAAAATGAACCCACTGCAGTATTTGCTTTGTGGATATATTTTGCTAGCACGTAGGAAACACCGCTGCGAGTCAACTTTTTCCCTTGCGGATTTGTAAACAGCTGGTCATTGCGGCGTTCTGGTATATCAAGATGGTTCTCACAAATGTATTGGCGCAATACCTGTGCACACGGTTTGGTAAGCGGAACATCTCGACTTTTTCGCCCCTTCCTAATAAATGTACAACCGGTAGTGAATCTATTCGGATATCGCAGATTCTTAAATCGCAAAGTTCCTGCACTCGTGCAGCTGAATCGTAAAGGAGAAGAAGCATCGCCAAGTCTCTGCGACCTTTTGGCGTGGAAATATCAGGCTGTTCCATTAGAATATCGGTTTGCTGGTTACTCAAATATTGAACCGTCGGCTTTGCTGCTTTTTTGCTGTCAATTGAAAGAATGCGCTGACACAGAATCATTTCATCCGGGCATTCAATTTGTACATATTTTGCAAATGACTTCAGCGCAGCAAGTCGTTGGTTTCGAGAAGATATACTGTATTTGCGTTCAGTTTCAAGATATTGTAGAAATTCAAGAATCAGTTCGCGGGAAAGGTCGTTAAAAAGCATTTTCTCTAATTTAAAGCCACAATACTTTTCAAGGTAGCCATGAAAAATAACAAAGGTGTCCCGGTAAGAGTAAATTGTATTTGTACTGACATTTTTAGTTCCTGCCAGATACACGCTAAAGTATGCGGAGACTAAACCGGCGTAGCTGCATCTATTCCTCATTGCAAAGTACCTCTGTAATGGTATGGAATCGGTCATTGAATGGTTCGGTGACTTCCATGTAGGCTTCGGGACAAGCCTCAAGTATTTTTCGGTTGTTGTAATTCGGTCATGCCCAAGAGCAGTGCGGAGAATCGGCAAACAGGTATATATGTCTTTTCCTTCGGAACTCCATTTGTTTAGAATGTGGACCGCAAAGGAATGCCTGAGATCATGGAGACGAGGCCCTTTTCCTCGACCTCGGTGTGGAATCCCGGCATCAAATAAGCATTTTCGAAAAATATCGTAAATTGTACTTGTATCATAGAATCCGCCATCAGGAGCAGGGAAAAAGTAAATACTTTTTGCATTTGCCACTAATGGATTACTGCGGTAGGATTTCATGTATGTAAGCATTGAGTCCGAAATTCCTACCAGCCGTTCTTTGTCTCCTTTTGCACCGTATATGGCTAAAACTCCAGCATCCAAATCAACATCTGCAACCTTAAGGTGCAGAGCCTCTGACACGCGCAGCCCACATGTATAAAGCAGGCGAAACAGAACTGGCATAACTAAATGTCGTAGTGGAGATTCTGAAGATTCTTTGGTACAATCTACCGCAGAAAACAATCTCTCGATTTCGTCTTTCGTAAAAATGTAGGGAACGAAACATTTATTTACATGAGGCGCAGGGTGGAATGCACATGGAGCATCATGCCATTGCTGTGCAAATACTTACAAAGAATTCGCACATACGAAATCCGAAAACATTGCGTGGTTTCGTTTTCGTGAGGTCTCTTTTTCTCCCACTTTTGCAGCAGTTCTTTCGAAATGGCAGGTATACGCAATTGTTGCTCATTGCAAAAGTCATCGAATGCACTGAGTGCCTCAACACCGGCGTTGTATTTATTGCCAAGGGCACGTTTTTGCTCCACAACATCCAGCATATATGGTGCAAGCACACTGGTAAAATGGGGTTCAAGAAGTTTTTCCTCAAACACTAATCAGTCACCTCCAATGCGCAGCTGCGAAGCTGACGTACATTTACACCAATATATTTTTTGAGTAGAATCGGCATTTATGTGTCCTAATACACCCTGAATCGAGGTAATGGGGATTCCTTCATCTAACATATGTGTTGCGAGGCTGTGTCGAAGCGAGTGAAGCCCGTGGTGCTTTATTGAATCCAAAGGAATGCCCGCTTTTCGCATATGCTTAATAAGAATGTTGTCAAAATTTTGCAGAGAGACGTATGGAGCGACTGCGCGGAGAAAAATTTCCGGGGCATCGCTTACAGGCCTTCCATTTTTCAGATAGTCTATTACAGCCCATCCAACATCTGTGGGAAGTGGTAAAGTTATCGGCTCTCCTGTTTTGACTTGGGTGAAAGACACCAAATGCTGTTCCCAATTAAAATTGGCAGGGCGAAGATTACGTATATCGCTGGTTCTAATGCCGAGTTTTACTGCAATCATTAAAACTGCATAATCGCGTTTTCCTTGTGGACTTTCACGGTCAACAGATGCAAGGATACTTTCGATTTGGCTAAGATCTAATGTTGTAGGAATTCGCGCGGAAGTGGATACTTTTACAATTGGCATCATTTTCAAAGACAAATCTGTTTCCTTGTAGCCACTATGCGCAAGGTACTGAAAAAAGCGTAAAAGGATACTGTAATGGAGCCTTACAACCGAATTGCTGTAATTGCACGAAACAACTTTGACGTATCGATTTACAATATCTGCTGAAAGTAATTTGTAATCCGTGACTCCAACGCTGAACAAATAATCTGTAAAGCGAAGAAGAACATTTCTGTGGCTGCGCAGCGTATTCTCCCTGCGTCCGTGGAGAGATAGCTTTTGCAAGTAGTTGACCGCACCTTCTTGCAGTCCTGCAGGGAACTCTCGATTCAACCTCCGCCGAAGCATAACCGCGTTGAAATGTTGGTAGTCTGACAACAAATCCATTGCACGGTGAACTCGTGAGCATCGCCGTTCTACTGTTCCCGGCTGCACACCGTAGCAATCCAGCATGAACTGCTGAGCCAATTCCGCTGTAAAATATTTCTTTTCATTTTTATTGCAGTACGCTAACAGGTTCCTAAACGTCGAACGAAAGCCTTGAATATAGTTTTCGCTATAGTGCTTTGCAATGATGCAAGGGATAACTCTTTCCACAAGTTCATACACGGTCAGTCGATTTCCATCATCCACAATAACAACCTCCATCATATCTGGAATACTCAAATTATATAGTTATTATGTAGAGAAAAACAGACTGTTTTTATAATTTTTGTCGCTGTACAATTAAAGTTTGGAACGTGGGATACATAATCGCTTTCTTGCCATAAAAGGCGTTATGTTGAGCTCAACATAATGCCTTCAATATGCATTCTGTATTCTATCACGGTACAATCGAATGGCGGTTGTTCAACTCCACGCTCCATGCGGGCGAAGCCAAAGCAAACATCATTCTGGCTATGGCGATCTCGGCGCAGGGCATCAACCAGAAGTACACGCAGTTCCGGAAAACGCCCATCGGGGATAATCCGGCGTTCACCTTCCGCACCTTTCTGCTGCGACTGGGGCTGATCGGTCCTGAGTACAAAAATGTGCGGATGCACCTGCTGAAGAACCTGCCCGGTGACAAGGCGTGGCGGCACGATAAGTCGCTATATCCCAGCAATCAACCACGGCTTCATACAGATGAGGTCAGATAAGGAGAAACCCAATGTCCCGAAAAGAATATTTTGCCTATGGTTCCAATCTGAATTTTGAACAGATGGCCTACCGCTGCCCCGAAGCGACAGTCGTAGGCACTGCCAAGCTGGATGGCTATGAATTGGCTTTCCGGCGCGGTTTCTGACGATTTTGCCAAAGAGGGCGCAAGCGTAGAGGGGCTGATTTGGTCGATCACCGACCATGACGAATCCCAGCTTGACTGCTACGAGGGCTACCCGACATTCTATGACAAGGAAACCATGACGGTTACGGATACCGATGGCACGCCGCACGAAATCATGGTTTACACCATGAACGCACCGTACCGCGACCAGTTGCTCCCGGTCAGCAGCCGTTACAATACGGTTGTTTTGCAGGGGTGTCTGGATGCCGGTATTTCTCCGCAGCAGTTCTATGATGCTGACGAAAAGTACCGCAAAGCCTACAAGGCTAGAGCCGCGCCGGTCCCTAAGAAACACGCTCCCGAACGCTAACCAAGCCCGCTGCACCGCGCAGCGGGCTTTTTCTTTTGCAACAAAAGGAGAACCAGTATGAAAAACAAACACAGAATAAAGCAGGGCTTGTCGCTGCTGCTGGCGAGAGGAATTGCGCTCACAAATCTGGGCGCAGCGCTGCCCGCCTTTGCAGAGGATGCCGCAGCCACGCCGGAGACAGCCGAAGCCGCCACACCGGAAACCGCTGAAGCCAATGTCCCGACACCGAATCTTTCGCAGATCACTGAAAACCTGTACGACGATCTGCCGGACGCGCCTACCGGCAGTTACCTTGGCAGCATGGGTCTGCCCGTGGCAACCGGCGAAACAAAAATCGGTATCTCCGCGTGGGTTTCTGACCTGTATGACGGCGTAGATGCCCATATGGATGCCGATGCGCTGAACGCAGATGAGAACACGGTCACAATCGGCAAAACTCCCGGTACGGACTATGCCATTGTTCCACTGCTGGCGCAGGTCGAATACCCGGCAGACGGTGCGGTATCCGAAATCATACTGCCGAACGGTGTAGAGCTTTTAAGCTACCGCTCCACCGATTATGAGCCTATCCCGGCAGACGAGCAGGAGCAGACTGAAATCCTGCACCAGACATACTCGGAGCAGTCGGCAGCAGCAACCGGTTTGTATGTAAAAGCCTCTGCCGATTTTACGGCGCAGCTTGTCTATAAGGATTCGGACGGCAGTTCGCAGTCAAAATCTATCCATGTACAGATCAGCGAGGATGCCGCACCCACACAGATGTATGCCGGCACCGGCGATGACGGCATTGCCGCCTATGCTGCAGGACCGACTCCGCCGTATGCCACCGGCAAAATCACAAGCATCGCCAAGGAGGGCGGCACATGGCTCATTTGGTTCAACGGTCAGGAAGCCTACTGCTGCAGCCACGGCCTGAACGGCCAGCCCAAGGGCTGCCCCACCTACAGTTTCTCTCATGTGTCCCGCCTTGAACCCGGCCAGTATACCCCCGGCAACCACTATGCAAACCAGGTCAACATCTGGGGTGGTCTTGGCCAGCTGAGTCTGGATATGCTGGATGATCGTCCTGTTGTGGCAAGCCTTGAAGATGATCCTGAAGGCTGTGAAGAACAGCCGGACATCCTTGGCAGCCTTTACGATGAAACCCAGCAGTGGATCATGGAAAACTATCCCGACAGCTACGCAGCGCAGACCTATATTGCTGCTGCAGAAGAACTGGTAAACGGTACAGATGCACAGTCCGGGGAAAACGGCTACTACACCTACATCTATAACCCGCCCGCAGGGTATGCGTGGCAGGTTGTGGCACTGGTCGGTGAAGAAATTGCGGGCGGCACTGAGATCCCGGATGTGCCGAGTGTTCCGGAACCGAAGTACTATTCCGCTGCATGGACAGCTCCCGCCCAGACTGCCGGCGGCAGCTTTGATCTGACATTCACTGTCAACACCGACAAGTACCAGCTGAACACGCTGGAAAAGGTGGACGGCGCGGTCATTACCGTCACGCCCAGCCGGACCGGCGGCAGCGTGGACGGCGGCAGCTGGCAGATGAGTCCTGCCGCAGCGCAGACCATTACCACAAGCGGTCACACGCCGGATGACAGTTTTCACCTCAACGGCGGCGATGGTTCTGCCACATGGACGGTTCACTATGAGGTGTCCAAGACCAGCACCAGTACGCTCAGCGGGCAGGAAGGACCGTTCGCCAGCCAAGCCGAAGCGGATGCCGCTGCCGAAGCCGCCAAGAATGCGGCCATCGGGCAGCTGCAGAACGAGGCGCAGGGCATGGTGGATGCCGCTATTGCCTCGGCGCGGGCGCAGCTTGCCAATATTACATTCAGCTATGATGAAATCACTATCCCGCATGGCTTCGACAGTACGCCCGGCGCGTTGGGCAGCCACCAGACGATTACCGTTCCTGCCAACAGTTCGAACGATTACCCGATGAAAAACGATGAGTGGTCGGTAAAAGTCAGCATTGACAAAATCGACAGCGAAACCAAGCAGCGCATCAAGGGCGATGCCGAGTTTAAGATTTTTGAGTGGGATGTGGTTCGGCAGTGCTATATTCTGGCAGGCGGGTACAACCGGTACAAAGTCGAGCACCAGTCGGATGGCACCTATAAAGTCGTCAACCACAGCGATTATGCAGGCGGTTCGGATAGTATCTATTATACCCAGCGCAACGAGGGCAAGTTCGTCATCGTGGAGAGCCGCGCACCCAGTGGGTACTACGGCGATTGGACGGATGTAAACGCTCCCGGCACAGCAGGCTCTGTGCTGGGCAAGCGGGCGTATGCCTTTGAAATCACCAAATCATTGGACGCCCAGACGATTTGGCTAGGCAACGCCGATTATAACGCTGACATCAGCACGACCAACAGCGGCGGCACCCTTATCGACACCGGTGAGGGTGTGGTCACCATCACCTTTGGCAGCCGCAATGCAGATAAGACCTACGCCACAGACCCCACCGGCATTGCCAACAACGAAGATTCCTACACCATGCACGCCAATGCCGACAAGATGCAGAATGACCGTGTCCTCGGCAATATTCTGCTGACAAAAGTAGACTTGGACGCCGCGCGGTATCTGGCTGCGGGCAGCAACGGTGACACCACGCTGGAAGGGGCTGTGTACGATCTGTACGCCGCTGACACGATTGAACACCCGGACGGTGTTTCGGGCATCGTAGATTATTCAAAATTACCGATGCCAACGGCACGCCCCTTTGGCACACTACGGTTCTCACCAACGGCGGTTGGGATACCGATTACCTGCCCATTTTGCAGAAAGACCGGCTGGTAGCGTCTGCAAAATCACACTGACGGCAAGCTGGCGTTTGCAAACCTGTATATGGGCAGATATTACCTTGTGGAACGCGCCACAGGGCTGGTGCTGCCCATCGACGGAAACGGCAAGCTGTATGTTACCGGGAAGTACCCACTTTTGAACAAAAAGTTCGAACGCACAGGCAAGTATAGCAATTTAGCTCGGAAGAATAATGAATATACCGATTACATCTACAAAAATCAGTATTCTGCTGTGTCCGAGAGCCGCAAGCTGAACGGCAGCAAGGCGTGGGATGGCTATTATCTTTCCTACGCGAAAGGTTACCTCTGCGATGAGGTCAACCACTACAAAACGCTGACCTATACAGATGAATCGACCTACCACATCCACGCCGAACAGGAAAGCCAAGACGAAGTGCTGAAATCCGGCTTTAGTTTGCAGAAGTTGGTTTCGACCACCGGTCAGCCAAGCCCGGCACTGAAGCTGGAGGGGGCGGGCTTTACCGTTTACCGCATTTCCAAACTGAGCAAGGCCGCGCAGTTCAAACAGAACCCGGATGGCAGCTACGATGCCGCCAGCATCCTGTCCGCCTACCGCAAAGACAATTACGATAACGCCACACTAAAGTACGATTTCACCCATGAGGGACAAGCCATCGCCAATATGTTCGAGAGCAGCACCGATACGGTCAACGCCTATAACGCGACCTTGACCGCAGACGGCGACTACGCCAACGGCAGGGGCAACGGCTGGATGCCTACGGATCAGCCAGCCGAGTATAGGCTGGGAGAAATTTTCACGAACGATGAGGGCATCTTTCGCGTTGAGGGGCTGCCGTATGGGCAATACCTTATTGTCGAAACTACTATTCCGAAAGACGTATTCCAGTGCGACCCGTTCATCGTGACAGTGGACTCCAATAGCCCGCAAAGTCGATTTACAGTTCCTGCGGGCAGCGTCACCACCCCCAGCAACGATTATATGACTTTTAATGTGCTGGACGAGGAACTGGAAGGCTATTTGCAGCTCATCAAGACCGACACCGAAACCGGCAAGGCGGTCAAAATTGCAAACACAGCCTTTGCGCTGTATCGGCTGGACGAAAAAGACCGCAAGACCCGCATTTCCATGATTGACCCAGCCAGCGGCAGCGCCACCAAGAAAACGGATGTGTTCTACACCGATGCAGACGGCCTTATGAAAACACCCGAAAAACTGCCGCTGGGCAGATATTTGATTGAAGAATTGCAAGGTCCGGAGGGTTATTTCAACGATCCTGCCTACTATGTGAAATTTGAAATCAAGTCTGACCGCGTCTGGCAGGTTGTGGGCAATGCCACCAACGACATGGACGAGTATATCGTAGAAGAAAAATACTGCAATCACGAGACGCTCGGTCAGCTTACCATTCGTAAGCTGGGCAATGTGCTGACCGACTACCAAGATGGACAGTTCATCTACACGCAGGACAACATTGCGGGCGCAGTGTACGAAATTCACGCTGCAGCCGACATTGCCACACCAGACCGCCAAGGCACTTGCTGGTACAAATCCGACGATTTGGTGGCAACTGTTACCACCGGCACAGAGGGGCAAGTTGACGAGGTGATGTATAACAAGCTGCAAGCAAATCGTGCAAGGATATTCCGGCCGATGGTAGACAGCCTTTTGCTGCTAAAATCACAACAGGAACACCAGAACGCCGCACGTGAATCTATTTATGCAGAAATTCAACGTCTTGCAAAACAAAATCATAATTTGGAAAGAATCTATGCACAAGGTTACATCGAAGATGCCCAATACATAGAACGCAAAACCCTTATAGAACAGCAGCTTGTCGAGAAAAGAGTTCAGCTATCCAGAACTTCCATTAGCAAGAATGTTGAACAAACTTTGAAAAGCACAAGGCAGATTGAGAAAATATTGGATTCCGGTCCGCCGTTGACATACTTTGATGAGCATACTTTTACCGAGATGGTCAAAAAAGTGTCGGTCAGTAATACGGCGATAGAATTTGAACTCATCAATGGTATGAAACTTTCGGAGGAACGGACGGAAAAATGAAAAAGCGATATTTGCCATTTGGCTACCAAATCACAGACGGAAAAACAACTATAGTTCAAGAAGAAGCCGAAGCTGTGCAATATATTTTTGAGGAATACACAGCAGGGAAGTCCCTCCGGAAGATTGCAGAGAGCATGACAACGAGGAAAACGCCGTACCATGAGGACACTCAAAAATGGAATCAGAACATGGTGAGCCGCGTCCTTGCAAATGAAATTTACTGTGGCAATGAAAAATATCCGCCTATCATTACAGAGACCCAATATCGCGTGGTAGAAAAATTTCGCCAGAGAAAAGCGCAAACATACTCTACGGTTTTACAGCCGTTTCGCCAAGATGTGCAATGCGGATGCTGCGGAGAACGCTTATATTGGCGGCCTAAAACCGAACAATGGTTTTGCCGCCAATGTGGAATGTGGACGAAACCCATCCAAGAAAAAGAATTGTCTGATGCTATTACAATAAAATTAGAGTGGATTCAGAGACATTCAGAGGTTATTCGCTCACCAACAACACAGCGCAATGTCCAATCCATAAAAGCCGCCAAACTAGCACGAGAAATTCAAACGGATTTGCTGGAAACAGAGCCTAATGCCGATGCGCTAATCGCCAAAATCTTACGCCGGGCGGAACTGGAATATGAATTCTGCTCTGCAGGAGATGCCGACCCGGCAACTATGCAAATACGAAAAGCTTGTGCCGAGTATGATCTGACAGACGGCCTTCCATATACCTTTTATAAAGAGGTCGTCAGCAAGGTTATGTGTGTTTCGTTGTGACCGTGTCAAGTGATTTGGTGTTGGACCGAGCAGAACAAACTGTTTGGGAAGTCGGATTTGTGCTGGTGCGAATTTAGGATATAAGGCTGCAATATCTCCTTGTTGTTGGCGGACGGGAAGTCCCCTCGTCTTGAGGGCCAATAATAACAAGGAGGTGAATTCCGTGAAAAAAGCGGACAAGCCCAGTATTGTCATCAATATCAATGTTTACGGTGACAATAACAAGGTTTCCACGAATGAGACTCGCTCTCATGTCCCTGCTGCTGTGATTGTCATTGTACTGATTGCAGTAGCCGTACTGGCTGTATCCTTTTGCTGCCCTGAACTACTTCCCGATTTTGTCCGTTGGATAATCGGTATAGTAGTCAACAGCTAACACCAGCACATTTTAAGAATTGAGGTGTAATGCCTTTTGAAATATACGGATTGCCCACTATACGGAATTCAATCTAAAAAAATGCTAAAATATGTTCTACATATAAAAAATGGGAATTTGTTAAAACAAGACTATGTTGTTTCGATGATTAGTCCCTATATAGATAGGTCTAAAAAGCCTCGGCTAATTGAGCCTCCACAGACCGAGTTGAAAACTGTACAAAAGTGCATAAAAACATTATTGGGGAAAATTGAGGTACCCGATAATGTTTTTTCCGGTATTAAGGGAAAATCATACTCCGATAATGCTCGCCAGCATTTGGGCGAGGGCACTCGGAATCTATATAAGATTGATTTGACTGCATTTTTCCCTTCAATCAGCAGAGAAACAGTTTATCGCTTTTTCTTTGAAGATTTGTGCTGTTCTCCTGATGTTGCCGAGGTGCTGACAAATTTAACAACAATCGATCTTAAAAAGCTCGATCAAAAGTGCCTTTCGGAAGTTTACGATTTTCTTGCAGCTAAAGGAGTTAAATGCTGTAATCATCTGATCTCTGGAGCTCCAACAAGTCAAACTCTTTCATATTTGGTTAATCACAAAATGTTTGATGAATTGCAGGCATTGTCAGATGATAACGATGTAATAATGACCGTCTATGTAGATGATGTGGTATTTTCGAGCGAACATAAAATATCCTCGGAATTTAGAAAAACGGTATTGTCACTTATCCGAAAATATAATTACCAAGTTTCCCGAAAAAAAGTGAAAGGGTATTCCAGAACATACCCTAAATTGGTGACAGGTGTTATTATCAATAGTGCGGGCAAAGCCACCGTCAAGAACTCACTTAGGAAAAAGATTATGTTTGAGCATAAGTATCTTCGCAATAATCCCACTGATAAAAAAAGTCGTCAGCGTCTACGTGGCCTTGTTACTGCTGCCAGACAGGTTGACAAGTCAGCTTACCCTAATATACGTAAATTTGCTTTTGAAAAGTTTGTATAGCCAAAAGGAAAAATTAAGAACGAGGAAAATTACAGGAGCAGAGTATCTGGAATGGATGCTGCAGTGGCCCTTCAGCGAAAGAAAACAATAAAATTTCTCTGCATCGTTGATTTTTCACTTTCAAAACAGGGTGTCTTTTTTGTCACACTCAGACATAAGACTGTGATGAAAAAGATGTCACAGTCTTTTTTCTTTGCTGTATCGTTGAAAATTGGAGATTTCACCAACCAATTTTTGGACACGGCTTTACAGTGTTGTCCAACCATTTTAGTGCGGTTTTCCCAACTTGATGCCCACTTTTCCTGCCTCTTTCCGGAATTTGGCAGGGGAGGGGGCATTTTTTTTTGAGAAAAAACAGAATAAATCCTGCTGTTTTCAGAATGTTTTCAATTTCCTCGCAGCCAATTTCCTGTTGGCTGCGGGGATTTTTTGTTTTTCCCGGCAGTTTTCAGTTTGTTTTCAAGTTTTCCATTTTATACCTATTATAATAAGGAGGATTTCCACCATGAGTATCATTATCGGTATCGACCACGGCTACTACGCTATCAAGACAGCGCATTGTTCATTCCCGGCTGGGCTGACAAGCTAACCAAGTTCGGCATTCACTTTGATATGTCCAGCCCGGCGGTCAACAAGCCGCTGGTACCGGATTCCTGCCCGGAGGTCATCCGCGCCTCGGTGGAAGCATCGCTGAAGCGGCTGAACACCGACCATATTGACCTATACTACCAGCACCGCCTTGACCCGAAAGTGCCTATCGAGGAAGTGGCCAGGGTCATGGCCGACCTGATCCGCGAGGGCAAAATTACCCACTGGGGCTTGTCCGAAGCAAACGCGGAAACCATCCGCCGCGCCCACGCAGTTTGCCCGGTCACGACAATCCAGAATCGCTGCTCCATGATGGCGCGCTGGTACGAGGAACTGTTCCCGATGCTGGAAGAACTGCACATCGGCTATGTGGCATTTTCACCGCTGGCAAACGGCTCCCTTTCGGGGAGGTATGACAAAAATACCCGGTTTGAAGCCGGTACAGACTACCGCAGCGTGATGCCGCAATTTCAGCCGGAGGGTATCGACCAGAACCGCGCCCTGCTGGACCTGCTGAACAAGCTGGCAGGGGAGAAGAACGCCACGCCAGCCCAAATCTCGCTGGCATGGATGCTATGCAAGAAGCCTTATATTGTGCCGATTCCCGGTACCCGCAAGGCTGCACGCCTGCAAGAAAACGCCGGTGCTGCCGACGTCTGCCTTTCTGCCGCAGAGGTGCAGGCCATTGATACAGCACTGGGCGGCATGGAAATGTCGCAGGTGTTCGGCGGCAGCCGTGTGGTGCAGTAAAGCACTATTTTCACATAAATTCCCCGCAATCTTCACACCGTATCGGTTGACGAACCACACTTTTTCGCCTAAAATAAAGGTAAAATAGGTAAAAAATGCGATAGGGGGCAAACCGCTATGATGTACAATACGCAGTTGGATACGTTTTTGAAAGTGGCAGAGCTGGGCAGCTTTAATAAAGCCGCCGATGCGCTGTACATCACGCCGCCTGCCGTTACCAAGCAGATCAACCTACTGGAAGAAGACTTGGGCGTTACGCTGTTTGTGCGCAGCCACCGCGGCTTGAAGCTGACCCCGGCGGGGCAGTCCTTTTGCAAGGATGCCAAGTACATCATTGACTACTGCGAAGCCTCGCTGGAACGTGCCAAATGCGCGATGATTGCAGACAGCAAGGTGGTGCGCATCGGTATTTCGCCCATGACACCCCAGCCGCTGGTGAATGTCTGGCCGAAGATTCAGCAAGAGTGCGCCGACATCAAATTCCAGCTGGTGCCGTTTTTCAATACGCCGGAGAATGCACGCGAAATCCTGAAAAACCTCGGCCAAAACATTGACGTGGTGGGCGGCATTTTTGACGATACGCTGCTCGACCTGCGCCAGTGTGCGGGCACACAGCTTGCAATGGTACCCATCTGCTGCGCCGTGGCACTGCACCATCCGCTGGCACAAAAGGACCATCTGGAGGTCAGCGACCTGTACGGCCAGAATTTTATGCTGATGCGCCGCGGCTGGAGCCACCATGTGGATGAACTGCGCGATGACTTGTGGAAAAACCACCCGCAGGTCCGCATTGTGGACTTCGATTTTTACAGCGTGGATGTGTTCAACAAATGCGGAAATGATGGTGCGTTGCTTATGGCCATCCCACAGTGGCAGCAGGTACATCCGATGCTGAAAATCCTGCCCGTGAACTGGAACCATGAGGTCCCTTACGGCCTGCTGCACGCCGAGAAGCCGACCCTGGCCGTAAAGCAGTTCATTGCCGCTATGCAGAAAGCGCTGGCCGAGTAAAAACCGACAGGTACATACTGATTAACAAACAGAGTCTTCCGCCGAAGGCTCTGTTTTCTTATACTACTTATAAAAAGGGGAATAGGCAATGAAAAAATCATCCTCTTTCCGTGGCGCAGCGTATAGCTGCGCCCTTGCGATGCTGTTGTCCGGCTGCGGGTCAGTGCCCGCAGCGCCGCCGCAAACCACACCGAAAACCGCCGAGACTGCCACCGCACAGCCCTATACCGGCAGCACACGGGTGCAGGATGTGATAAACGATGCCGCGTTTGTCGACTATGGCCGCCTGATTTTCCCGGTGGACCTGACAATTCCCGCTGACCTGACGCTGGAAAATCTTGACGAAATTTTGATCTGGTACAATAATGTCAACCCGGACCGCACGGTGGAAATTGCCAACTATCTGCACGATCAGGCCGAAGCGGAAAACACCATTTTTTACGACATTTACACCGATGCCGAAAAAGCCGCCGACCCCGCCAAGGAAGATACCGGGCTGTTCTTCTTCCGGGGTGAACCGGGAGCAAAAACAGCGATTCTGAACGCAGGCGGCGGGTTTATGTATGTGGCCGCTATGCAGGACAGCTTCCCCCATGCGCTGGAGCTTTCCAAGCGGGGCTATAACGCCTTTGCCCTGATTTACCGTCCCGGCGCAGAGACGGCTTGTGAAGATCTGGCCCGCGCCATAGCCTTTTTACACGACAACGCCGAGGAACTGCAAATTGACATGGACGGCTACTCGTTGTGGGACGGCTCCGCCGGGGCGCGCATGGCTGCGTGGCTGGGCAGCTACGGCACAGCAGCCTTTGGTGAAAAGGAATACCCGCGCCCCGGTGCGGTCATTATGCAGTACACGGGTTTGTCCGAAGTGTATGGCAACGAGCCGCCGACCTACAACTGCGTAGGCACAGCGGACGGCATTGCCAACTACCGCATCATGCAGCGCCGCATTGAGGCCATTCTCCGGCAGGGAACACCCGCCGAAATCGACATCTATCCGGGTCTTGGCCACGGCTTTGGCTTGGGCGAGAGTACAGTGGCCGAGGGCTGGCTCGACCACGCCGTGACATTCTGGCAGGAAAATATTTGAATAGGGAACACAAAGCGCAGATGTGTCCAAACAAGGAACCCCTGCGCTTTTACTATGTGCTGGGCATAAACCTGTAAGTATATACTTGTAAACGAAGTGAATCTTCTGTTTTGGTTGCTGCAACGCTATAATAAAGGCACAAAGCAGCTGCTGGATGAAATAACCAAACAAAACAGAAGGAGTAGAATCATGGCAAGTAAGTACGATGGTCTTGCCCGCATCATCATTCAGAATGTTGGCGGCAAGGCAAACATTATTTCCCTGACCCACTGCGTTACCCGCCTGCGTTTCAAGCTCAAGGATGAGAGCAAAGCCAACACCGACATCCTCAAATCCACGGATGGCATCGTCACGGTCATGCAGACCGGCGGTCAGTATCAGATCGTCATCGGCAACCATGTCGGCGCTGTGTATGACACGGTCTGCCAGGTCGGCCATTTTACCAGCGATATGAAGCTGGCAGAAGAAGCAGTCGATGAAAAGAAACTTTCCCCCGGCGCGGCGCTGATTGACCTGATCTCCGGCACCTTCCTGCCGGTGCTGGGCGTGCTGTCCGGCGTCGGCATCATCCGCGGCCTGCTGGCAGTGGCATCTTTCTTTGGCCTGCTGACTGCCACCGACGGCACCTATGTCATCCTAAACGCTGTCGGCACCAGCTTCTTCTACTTCCTGCCTATCATCCTTGGCATGACGGCGGCGGAGAAGATGGGCGGCAACAAGTTCATTGGCATCTCCATCGGCTGCTCGATGTGCTACCCGGCCATTGTGGAGCTGAGCAATGCCGAGGCCATCGGCACCGCCTTTGCGGGCACCATCTTTGCTACCCAGTATTACACCACATTCCTCGGTATCCCCGTGCTGCTGCCCTCCGGCGGTTACACCTCTACCGTTGTGCCGATTATCGTGGCGGTTTTCTTCGCGGTTAAGCTGGAAAAGCTGCTGCAAAAGGTCATCCCCAACGTCGTCAAGATGTTCTTCGTTCCGCTGTTCACGCTGATCATCATTGTCCCGCTGACCTTCCTCGTTATCGGCCCCATCACCGGCATCCTCTGCGCCCTCATCACCCAGCTGTTCAATACCATCTTCGGCGTCAGTGGTCTGCTGGCCGGTGCAATCCTCGGCGGCATGTTCCAGGTCTTTGTTATCTTCGGCCTGCACTGGGGTCTGACCCCGCTGGCCCTGACCAGCATGGCGGCTGTCGGCTATGACAACATCATTCCCACGGCCATGCCTGCTACCTTTGTCCAGACTGCCACGGTTCTGGCTATCTACCTGAAATCCAAGGATGAGAAGCTCAAGAAAGTGGCGCTGCCCGCCTTTATCTCCGGCCTGTTCGGCATCACTGAGCCCGCTATCTACGGTGTCACCCTGCCCAAGAAAAAGCCGTTCGTCATTTCCTGCCTTGCCTCCGCTGTCAGCGGTGCCATCATGGGCGGCCTTGGCGTTAAGCGTTACTCTATGGGCGGTCTGGGTATCTTTGCACTGGCTACCTACCTGAACCCGGAGACCCAGAGCTTCTACGATGTAAGCTGGTCCGTGGTCGCTATCCTTGTCGGCATGGCTGTCTCTTTTGTCATCACCTTTATCACCTACAAGGATGAAGTCAAGGCTGAGCCTACCGCCGCGGAAGTGGCCGCCGCCGAAGCAGAATAAAAGGAGCTTACCATGCAAGCAAACCACGGATTCCGCAAAGATTTCCTTTGGGGCGGCGCTACCGCTGCTAACCAGTTGGAGGGTGCGTGGGATACAGACGGCCGCGGCCCCTCCACCGATGACGTGCTGACCGGCGGCACGGCCACCGAGCCGCGCTACCTGACCTATCGCAATCAGGACGGTACCACCGGCAAAATTTCCATGATCGATCTGCACGATCTGCCAAAGGGCGCAGCCTTCACCGTGCTGCCCGATGTCTGGTACCCGAACCATGAGGGCATCGACTTCTACCACCACTACAAAGAGGACATCGCCCTCTTTGCCGAGATGGGCTTTACCGCCTACCGTATGTCCATTGCGTGGAGCCGCATTTTCCCCAATGGCGATGAGCAGACCCCCAACGAAAAGGGCCTTGCCTTTTACGATGCTGTTTTCGATGAGTGCCATAAGTACGGAATTGAACCCATCGTGACCATCAGCCACTATGAAATGCCGCTGGGTCTTGTCAATAAGTGGGGCGCATGGCGCGACCGCCGCACCATCGACTGCTATCTGCGCTATGCCGAAACGCTGTTCCGCCGCTATAGGGGCAAGGTCAAATACTGGATCACCTTCAATGAAATCAACAGCATGAACGTGACCGGCTGGCTCGGCGCGGGCGTGACCTCCTGTGACCCGGCGGTCATGCTGCCCGCCGCCCACTATCAGCTGGTGGCTTCGGCCAAGGCGGTCAAGCTCGCACATGAGATCGACCCCGAAAACAAGCTGGGCTGCATGGTCGCCATCAGTCAGGCCGTGGTTTACCCGGCAGACTGCGCCCCCGCCAATGTGCATAAGGCATGGGAACGCGCCCAAAAATGCTATTTCTTCACCGATGTGCAGGCCCGCGGCTATTACCCCAGCTACCAGCTGCGCCGCTATGAGCGCGAGGGCATCCATATCGACTGCACCGAGGAAGATAAGCAGGCGCTGGCACAGGGCACGGTGGATTTTATCAGCTTCAGCTATTACCGCAGCACCACCGTCAGCACCGACCCCAACGCTCCGTGGGTCGCCCCAAACTCCCCGCTGAAAGAAACGCTGGGTGTCAAGAACCCCTACCTGAAAGCCACCGATTGGGGCTGGGCCATCGACCCGATGGGCCTGCGCATCGCGCTGGATCAGGTTTACGACCGTTACCAGAAGCCGATTTTGATTGCCGAAAACGGCCTTGGTGCGCTGGATGTCCGCGAGGCAGACGGCAGCGTGAACGATGACTACCGCATCGAATATCTGAAAAAGCACATCGAAGCCATGCACGATGCCGTGGCCGAGGATGGGGTAGATCTGATGGGCTACACTATGTGGGGGCCGATCGACCTTGTGTCGGCTTCCACCGGCGAGATGCGCAAGCGCTACGGCTTTATCTATGTGGATAAACAGGACGATGCCACCGGCACGCTGGCGCGCAGCCGCAAAAAGTCTTTTTACTGGTACAAAAAAGTGATTGAAAGCAATGGTGAGATTCTTTGAGTGAAACAAAACGCACGGGGCTGCCGTATGCTTTCGTGATCTGCCTGTGCGGTATCCTGTCCATGTTCTGCGTGGGCGCTGTGGCAGGCTCCATTACCGCGTATCTGCCGTATATCATTGAGTACGGCGGCCTGACCCAGACGCAGGGCTCCAGCATTTTTACAATTGTCTGCCTTGTCTCGCTGATCGTTACCTCCGTTTTGCTGGAGCCGTACTACCGCCGATTTTCTTACCGCACAGGTCTGGCGCTGGCATTGGCAGGTGCGGCGGTGGACTACCTGATTTACAGCTTTTCCACCGGGTATGTCGGCTTTGTGTGCGGCGCGCTGCTGGGCGGTGTGGTATATGCGCTGGCCGGTATGGTGCCGGTGTCCATCGTCATCAACGCGTGGTTTGCTGACCACACGGCGCTGGCGCTGGGGCTTTGTGCTGCGGGCACGGGCGCTGCGTCCATCACGATTCCCATGATTTTGTCCGCGCTGATTGAGCGTGTCTCGCTGCCCGGCGTGTTCCGTGTGATGGCTGTGTTGATGGCCATTATCGCGGCTGCGGTGCTTTTGCTTCTCCGTGACCGCCCGCAGCAGATGGGGCTGACTGCCTATGGCACGCCCCACAGCGCGGAGCAAGCCACCGCCCCCGCAGGCCGTGATGCTGACCGCCGCACGATGCTGGGCATGCTGTTGGGCATCCTGATGCTGGGTGCGGTAACAGGCGGCGGCTACCAGCACGTTTCGGTGCTGTACACCGTGGCGGGGTTCAGTGATTTGCAGGTTTCGCGGATGCTGTCTTTGGGCGGGGGGCTGATGATTGCGGGCAAATGCCTGTTTGGTGTCATCACCGACCGTTTCGGCACAAGCCGCACGGCGTATCTGTTCTTTGCGTTCCTTACGGGCGGCTGGCTGCTTTGCTGCCTTGCCGGGCGGCAGAGTATGCCGCTGGCGGTGCTGTCTGTTGTGTTCATCAACTTAGGCATGGCGCTGTCCACGGTAGGCTTATCTGCCATTGCCCGCAGCATTTCGTCCGAGCAGGGCTTCGGCCGCGCGGCCAAGAATTTCCAGAGCTTTACGATGATCGGCTCCATCGCGTTCAACACGATTCCCGGCATCATTGCGGATGCCGCAGGCAGCTACATTCCGGCCTATTGGATCGTGACGGCCATCACGCTGGTATCGCTGGCGCTGGTGGCAGCCGCCTTTATCCGCTACAACAAAAAAGTATCATAGAGGGGAAATGGAATATGCAGAGCTTTACCTACACCATTACCGAGCCTGTCGGCATCCATGCCCGCCCGGCCGGACTGCTGGTCAAGGAGATCAAAAACTACCAGAGTACCGTCACTGTCACCAAGGGGGACAAATCCGTCAACGCGCTCAAGCTCATGGCCCTGATGGGCATGGGCATCAAGTGCGGCGATACCGTCACCGTCACGGTGGAGGGCAGTGATGAGGACACGACTGCCCCGGCACTGAAACAGTTCTTTGAGACCAACCTGTAATTGTCACACCCGGCAGGGATTACACTTGCCGGGTGTGTTTTTTGTGAAAAGCAAAAAATACGCTTGGCTTAAAGCTGACTTCAAGTTTTACAATGGTGCTGTCACCCAAAAGGCTGTAAAAACCTTTGGGTTAATACAGCGCAACAAATCGAATATTCCGCTTTGCAGCGGGATGTTTTATACTAAAGGCAGAAAGCAGGAAAGGAGCTTATCACTATGAACAACTTCATTTTTGAAAACACCACCAAGGTCTATTTTGGGCAGGGCGGCGTAAAAGAGTATCTGGAAAGCCTGCTGGCCAATTACGGCTCCAATGTGCTGCTGGCCTACGGCGGCGGTTCCATCAAGCGCAACGGTGTGTATGCGGAAGTCACCGACATCCTGCACCGCGCGGGCAAAAATGTCGTCGAGTTCTCCGGCATCATGTCCAACCCCACCTACGCCAAAGTGCAGGAGGGCGCGAAGCTGGCAAAAGAAAACCATGTTGACTTGATTCTGGCGGTTGGCGGCGGCTCGGTCTCCGACTGCTGCAAGGTCGTTTCCGCGCAGGCCATGCTGGGCGAGGACCTGTGGGAGTTTGAGTACGCCAAGCATGACCGCCCCTCGAAGTTCATCCCGCTGGGCACCATCGTCACGGTGTTCGGCACTGGCTCCGAGATGAACAACGGCGCGGTCATCACCCACGAGGACAAAAAGATCAAGGGCGCACTCTGGGGCGCACAGGCAGATTTTGCCTTCCTCGACCCCAACTACTCTATGTCCGTGCCGTTTAAGCAGGTTATTTCCGGCGTGTTCGACACGCTGAGCCACGCGATGGAAACCTACTTCGGCAAGCCGGATGAAAACAACCTGTCCGACGATATTAACGAAGCCGTCATGCGCAGCGTCATCCGCAACATTCGTGTGCTGCTGACCGACCACAACAACTACGCCGCCCGCAGCGAGCTGGCGTGGGCGTCCGCGATGGCAGAGAACGGCGTTCTGAAGATCGGAAAAGTCACGGACTTCCAGTGCCATATGCTGGAGCACCAGTTGGGCGCGTACACCAACTGCAACCACGGTGCAGGTCTGGCGGTGATCCACCCCGTTCTGTACCGCCACATTTGCGAGGCCAACACTGCACGGTTTGCCCGCTTTGCCGTAAACGTCTGGGGCATTGACCCGGAGGGCAAAACTGAGGTGGAACTGGCCCACGCAGGTGTTGAAGCGCTGGCCGCCTTTATTAAAGAAATCGGCCTACCCACGACCTTTGCAGAACTGGGCATCCCCGCTGATACCGATTTTGCGGCTATTGCCAAATCTACTGTGCGCACCGGCGGCTGCTGCAAAGAACTGACCGACGACGAACTGCTGGAAATCCTAAACGAGTGCCGCTGAAAGGAGCGTTACCTATGGAATATATCACTTTGAATAATGGCGTGAAAATGCCCACCGAGGGCATCGGAACCTTTCTGCTGACCCCGGACGAAGCTGAAAGTGCTGTTGTCAGCGCCCTGCACAGTGGTGCAACGCTGATCGATACTGCCAACGCCTATGTGAATGAAAAGGCTGTGGGCCGGGCCATGAAAGCCTCTGGCTTGCAGCGCGAGGAAATTTTCCTTGAAACCAAGCTGTGGCCCAGCTTCTACAAGGATGCCGATGCAATAGACAAGACGCTGGCCCGTCTGGACACAGATTATATTGACCTGCTGCTGATTCACCAGCCCGCAGGCGATTATGTCGCCGGGTATCGCCAGATGGAAAAAGCCTACAAAGAGGGGAAAGTCCGGGCCATTGGCCTGTCCAATTTCAACATTAAACAGATGGAAAAAATCTTCTCCATCTGCGAGGTGCAGCCCACAGTTTTGCAGACCGAGGTTCACCCTTACAACCAAGAGCCGGAACTCAAGGCATATTTGAAAGCGCATGGCATGGTCATTCAGGCATGGTACCCGCTGGGCCACGCCGACAAAGCCCTACTGAATGAGCCACTGTTCACGAGCCTTGCTGCCAAGTACGGTAAGAGTAATGCCCAGATCATCCTGCGCTGGCACGTGCAGGCGGGCAACATCGTCATCCCCGGCTCCAAGAATCCTGATCACATCCGCGACAACTTCAATATTTACGACTTCGCCCTGACGGACGAGGAAATGCAGCAGATCGTCGCGTTGAACAAGAATAAGCGTTACTATGAGGCCAACGCCGCCAAGCTGGCTGCCTACGCCTTGATGGTTCCGCCGGTTGACAAACAAAAGTGAGGTGCTTTTTATGAAACGCCTTTTTTCTCTTTTGACCGCCGCCGTGCTGGCTGTCAGTTTGGCTGCCTGCGGCAGCAGTGCATCTTCTGCCGCCGCCACGCCTACGCCGACCACCGAACCCATCCCGGCACCGACCGAGCAATCTGCCCCGGCAGAATCCGAAACGACCGAAACCGTAGGCTCCACCGAAGAAACCACCACAGACGGTAAGGCGCTGGTCGTTTACTACTCCGCCACCGGTACCACCAAGCGTGTTGCCCAGTTGATTGCCGATGCCATCGGCGCAGACCTGTTCGAAGTCGAGCCTGCCGAACCGTACACCACCGCTGACCTCAACTATTCCGACAAAAACAGCCGCGTCTCCCGCGAACATGACGATGAATCCCTGCGGGATGTGGCGCTGGTTTCCGCTGAGGTTCCCGACTGGGACAGCTATGACACCGTATTCATCGGCTATCCCATCTGGTGGGGCGGTGCCGCGTGGCCGATGAACGGTTTTATGACCGCCAATGATTTTACCGGCAAGACCGTCATCCCCGTTTGCCACTGCTGCCAGTTCCGGCATGGGTGACAGCGGCACCGACCTTGCCAAACTGGCAGGCACCGGCGACTGGCTGGACGGCCAGCGGTTCTTCTCCTCCACCACCGCAGACGATATTCAAAGCTGGCTTGACACGTTGGGCCTGTAAAGGAGTTTTTCTCATGCGTAAAAATTTTGGTACGAATCCATACTTTTTCCCGCTGCCAGTGCTAATCGTGGGCAGCTATGACGGCGACGGCAACGCCAAAGTAATGCCGCTAGAATAAGGAACCTTGAGGGAAACACATTACGAACTACCGTTCGCGGAAAATTAAGAATCTGGAGTGAAACAAACTTGATAAAAAGAACGCTTTATGGTAAGATAGAGACAAAGAACAAGAAGTAAAAAGGGGAGGTGTACATCAATGGGATTAGCTGATACGGTCACAAAAGCCTACATGAAAGAAAATACCGTGTTTGCGGATGCATTCAACTATCTGATTTATGGCGGTAAGGCAGTTGTTGATCCTGCGCAGTTGCAAGAATTGGACACAACAGAAATAGCATTGCCGTTTGGTGCGCAGGACGAGAACGGAAACCAGACAGCTGATGCGGTACAAAAATACCGCGATGTGCTGAAATCGGCAGTAATTAAGCAGGATGACGAAGCGGCTTATATCCTTTTGGGTATCGAAAACCAAACGGATATCCACTATGCAATGCCGGTACGCAACATTGTTTATGATGCGCTCCAGTATGGTAAGCAGGTTGCGGATATAGCAGCAAAGCATCGCACCGATGGTTCGAAAGGACACAGCCGGGGAGAGTACCTGTCTGGGTTCTATAAGGATGATAAAATCACACCGGTCATTACATTGGTACTGCACTTCGGCGCAAACGAATGGGATGGCCCGCTGTCGCTCCACGAGATGATGGCGGTCAAGAATGAGAATCTGCTGAACTTTGTGCAGGATTATCAGATTCACTTGATTGATCCGGCAAAACTGAGCAAAGAGGACTTGGAAAAATTCTCGACAAGTCTCCGAGAGGTAATCGGGTACATCAAGTATTCCAAAGATAAAAAACGATTAACTGAATTTTTGACCGATAATCCACGTATGCTTATGGAAGCGAACGCGGCGCGAGTAATCAAAGCGGTAACGAACACACCTCTGGACATTCCAGAGGACGCGGAGGTGATTGATGTGTGCAAAGCAGTTGAGGATATGATGAACGAAAGTAAAACCGAAGGTGCGGTTACTGTTCTTGCGGGGCTTGTCAAGGATGGTCTACTGAGCATCAAAGAGGCTGCACACCGTGCCAATATGACAGAAAGTGCATTTGAAGCAGAAGTGAAGAAGTTGACTTGATAAAACAGAAGCAAGTAAGGGCATTTTTACAAGATTGTTTTGAATTCTAAAATTGGAGGTGAATCCAGTGGATTTGAATATTAAGATCCAAAACATTAAGTGCATAAAAATCTTGAGATTTCATTTCCGCTTGAAAGTGGCATATATGCAATTACCGGTGAGAACGGATCAGGAAAGAGCACTTTGATTGCATGTGCATCCACCATTTTCTACCAGATGAAAATGTATGACTATTTTGGAAGACCTAAAAATGGGTTGATCCAGTTTACAATCGGCGATGCAACAAGAGGGTGGGAATATAAAGGGCGGTCATGGAGACAATTGCCTACTTCGCATAAAATGGTCTTAAATGGTTTCTATGAAGGTAGTATCATTTTTGGCAATCGATTTAAAGATACAAATTTTTCGGTGATTCGTATATTGGATAGATTGTCTGAGTCGGATATTATTCCGGCAGATGACTTCGTTAAGTCGAATCTGGGAATGATTCTGCACAATGACAATGCTTATTTTAAAAGCCTATTTATACTTAAAAAAGATGTTGCACAAAAAAGCGGTTTGACAAGCGATCCGTACTTTTTTAAAACGGATGAAGGGGTGCTAGTTAGTCAGGCTAGAATGTCGACGGGAGAAAATTTGCTGATTAGCATTCTGCACTCGTTGAAAATTTTATATGATAAAAGAGCGCTTCATCACGACGCGCGTCCGTACATTGTTTTTCTTGATGAAATTGAACTTGCATTGCATTCTTCGGCGCTAAGGCGCTTGGTGCTTTTCCTTAAAGATATATCAGAATCCCTTGGGTTAACCATTTTCTTTTCTACGCATTCAATCGAATTACTCCGCGAAATACGTCCGCAAAATATTTATTATTTGCAGCATAATGTTGACGACTCGATTTCTATTACAAATCCGTGCTACCCTGCATATGCAACAAGAAATCTGTATAGTGATGATGGGTACGGAAATGATTTAGTCATTTTGGTTGAAGATGATTTGGCTAAAATGATTGTGGAAAAGATTATGCTGGAAAAGCATTTGCTGAAAAACATTCGCATTAAGGTACTACCAACTGGCGGTTGGACAAATACTTTGACGATGGCATATGATATATTGTCATCAAATTTACTTTTGAAAGGTACGCGATTGGCAATTGTACTGGATAGAGACGTAAAGGATGCTGTTCCTAATTTTATGTCCACGCACAAAGAATGTAAAGGATTGAAGATAGACTATTTGCCGATTAGCAGTCTGGAAAAGTATCTTCGCGCAAATCTATATACGACCGTAGATAGCGATTTTCTGTCTTTACTCGATACGTATTTGTTTCAGAAAAGACCATTGGCAGAGATACTTCGACTGTATAAAAAAGAAAATAAAAAGGAAGATAATGATGGCAAAATACTTTATGGATATTTGTTAAATGAGTTGAGAGGAATGCGAAGAGATCGGGATGACCTCGTCGATATTGTTGTAAAATATATATTGGAACATGAAGCGGGCAACATCGAAGCGCTTAGTACATATTTAAAAGGTAAAATAGACTCGTAAAAGTATAGAAATTCAAGTAAAAAGAGTATTGTAATAGGGTATCTCTTTTTTGTCACACTCACACATAAGACTGTGATAAAAAAGATGCCACAGCCTTTTTTCTTTGCTGTATCGTCGAAAATCGGCAATTTCGCCAACCAATTTTTGGACACGGTTTTACAGTGTTGTCCAGCCATTTTTGGGCGGTTTGCCCACCTTGATGCCCACTTTTTCTGCCGCTTTCTGGAATTTGGCAGGGGAGTGGGCAATCTTTTTGAGAAAAAACAGAATAAATCCTGCTATTTTCAGAATGTTTTCAATTTCCTCGCAGCTGATTTCTCGTTGGCTGCGGGGATTTTTTATTTTTTCCGACAGTTTTCAGTTTGTTTTCAGGTTTTCCATTTTATACCTATTATAACAAGGAGGATTTCCACTATGAGCATCATTATCGGCATCGACCACGGTTACTACGCCATCAAGACGGCGCACTGCTCATTCCCGGCAAGGCTTACAAGCTACGGTGAACATGAACCCTGCGGTTGCTTATCTTTCACTATCTTTCTGTGTCTTATAGCAGATTTAAGCGACAAATAAGCGACAAGCCACAAGTTACAGTGCTATGAAAGTGCATAAAACTACAATATATAGCGCAAAATGGCAAGAAAACGCCCTGCATTTGGTATTGAAATCAAATACGGGGCTGTTGCGATATACTCCTTTTCATACTGCCTGCCGCGGTGAGTCGTTTGCACAGAAACGGGAGTTCCGCTTTGGTCCCACCGGCGGGCCGAATCTTGTCACGCCCCAGTCCACAATCGACACATGGATGGACGAGGTGCGCGCACTGCTGTAAAATCTATCTTGTACAAATGAAAAGCAACATTCAATGTGATTTTGAATGTGACTTTTTGTTGTATTTGAGAACCCTGCCTTTTAACTTAACCGTGTAGAAATAGATGAAGTTAGAATCGGAATATCCATTGCTTTGACCTGGGTAAGCAGAGATTCCCAATCGGAAGAACGAAAAGGCGCGGCGGAGATGCAGATGCTATCCTTCAAGGAAATGCGTGCTTTGTATAGGCTCTCCGGCGCGGACAAATCTGTGCGGGGAGCGGCGGAACGGCTTACTAAAATCATGAGGAAATGTCCCGACAGGACGGCGCAGAGGATGCGCTTTTTGGGCAGAACGGCAAGCGGGCCGTCAGCGGCAGGTTGATGTAGAGATGTGCAGCGAATGGAGTTGTCGCTGCAAAACGTGACGGTTTTCTTGCACAGAGCATCCGCGCCGAAGCAGCGGCGGAGTCTCCACCTTATGGTATGACGATGAAAAAGGCGGTAGCAAAATACAAAATAAGCCCGCAGATCATACAACAAAAACATATGCAGAAGCAGCAGGCAGACGACACCAAAAATAACCGCATACTGTGGGCCGTACCCGGGCGAGGTACACAGCGCCGGAATTTCTGTGACATAAGAGACCAGCAGGAAAAAGGCGACGGCGGACACCGCAAAAGACACGCCCCGCGGGAAGGTAGCCCACTTGGACAGTGCGGCCATGCGCAGCAGCGGCTCGGTGGATACAAGGTATTCGTCGGCGGTCATTTCGATGGTGCAGGTTACGCCGTTGGCGCTGTGGGTAATTGTGGACTCGGACATAAAAATCAACTCCTGATAGAAAATTGGGTAGAGACGATAGGGGGTAAACATGGTTCGCCCGTGGCTGTGTTCAACAGCCGCAAAGTGTCCGGGCGGATATGGAATCCGCCCCTACGGCGGTAAAGCAACTGCTGCTCGTCTGTCAGAAACTCCGGCGCAGGAACGTTCAAATCCTGCTCACTCCGCCTGCTCCCCAAACGATTTCAGCAGCATGGCCCGGGCGCGGTGGATGCGGGTCTTGACGTTGGACTCGCTCGAATCGGTGATTTTGGCAATCTCGCGGATGGAATACCCCTTCACGCGCAAAACCAGTGTCTGGCGGTAAATCAGCGGCATTTCGTCCAGCAGGGCAATAGCCTTGTCCAGCTGCAAATTTGTCAGCGCCACTTCCTCCGGTTCCGCGTAGTTGTCCAGCGCGGCGGCCAGGCTTTCGTAATCGGGCTGGGCACCGCGGCGGCGCTCCCACTTGCGCAGGAAATCAATGCTCCGCTCCCGGGTCACCATATAAAGGTAGGATTTCAGAGCCCGCTCGTTATCAATGCGCAGCGTGTCGATTCCACGCAGCAGCTGCACAAACGTCTCATGCACCGCATCCTCGGCCAAGGTGGGATTTTTAATAATGCCCGCAGCCGTGTGCAGCATAAAGCGGTAATATTTGCGGTATATGTATTCAAATTTGTTTTTGTCGTCGTCGCTGTCCAGCGCGGCAAGATAGAAAACCAGCACGTAGGCTCCTCCTGAATATAAACTTCCGTGTTATAAGGTATCCGTCACAAGGCGGCGTTGGGTTACACAATTTGTCAAATTTATTACAGCACAGTGCCCTGGGCAATTTTGATAAGCTCATGCAGGCTGATGTTGCCCTCTACGGAGCAGGCGAGTTTGTTATGCTCCCACAGCAAATCATTCATTTGGCCTTCAAACATATCGCCCCAAATCGCGTCGTGGCCGTCAAAGGTAATCGAGTAATATTGGGAGTGTTCATCGTCCAGGAAGACATCCTGCCTACCCTGAATGGGTACAATCATTACGGTAAAGAACGCTCCGGTCTCCGTATTATCATACGAGGCATAGTAGTGCCCGACATCCTTCGGCTCACTGACCTCGGTCAGGGTGAAGCCGTCCGGTAGATAGGACAGCGTCACTGACTCCGGCATAACGCCCCACTCCTCGCTGACATAGCTGACCGCCACAAATTGGTCATGCCACGTCATCAGTGTTTGGATAACCGCGTCCCGCACGGCCTTGACGGGCAGCATTGTGCAGGAGAAAATCGCCATTGCCACGGCCAGCGCAATTAAAAGCCGCTTGGCCGCCCGCAAATGCCGCTTTCGGTCGGCCTTGCGCCGGGTATTGCGGACCAGCGCGTCCATTTTGCGTAGAAACGCATCCGACGGCTGCACATCCCCGGCGGCCTCCGGCCCCGACATCTGCGCCAGCGCGCGGTCCTGCGCCTCGGTCACGATCATAGCAATCAGGGCATCCGGGGAAATGCAAAGCTTGTCATCGTTCATGGTCTTCTCCTCCTGTCCAGCGGTGTTTCTATCTATAATCCGTAGTATATCGCAAAAAAGTTTCACTGACAATATAAACTGTGCCGCCAGCACTACGCCCGGGGGATTGCAAAGCACCCTGTATCGTGCTATACTACAATAGCAGTGATATAAGTCATACTTGTCATGAACGGACAAAAGGCTTGTAAAACCGGCAGGAAGGCCGGGATTGCGGGCCTTTTGTTTTTTGCGGCAAAATCAAAAGGCAAGAGGTATGGGATTTTATGGTTCTTGAAGCAATTGCAACCATCAATCAGGCGGTCAACAACTTTGTGTGGGGCATCCCGGCGATGGTGTGCATCATCGGCGTGGGGCTGCTGCTCAGTGTGCGGACGGGCTTTTTGCAGATCCGCAAATTCCCGTATGCGATCAAAACCACCATCGGGCGTATGTTCCGCAAAAGGGATGCCTCTGACGGTGCGATGACGCCGTTCCAAGCCGTCTGCACGGCGCTGGCGGGCACGGTGGGCACGGGCAACATTGCGGGCGTTGCGGGCGCTATCGCCATCGGCGGGCCGGGCGCAGTGTTCTGGATGTGGTGCTCTGCGCTGTTGGGTATGTGCACCAAATTTGCGGAGGTCACGCTCGCCGTACATTTTCGGGAGCGCAGCGCCGCCGGCGAGTGGGTCGGCGGCCCGATGTACTACATCAAAAACGGTCTGGGCAGGCACTGGCAGTTCCTGGCCGTGCTCTACTCGCTGTTCGGCGTGCTGACGGTTTTTGGCACCGGCAACGCGACCCAGGTCAACACCATCGTCGCCGCCATCGACACGGCCCTGACGGAGTTCAATGTGGTTGGTCAGAACGCGCTTTCCACCCTGAACCTCGTTGTCGGCATCGTTGTGGCGATGCTCGTCGCCATGGTGCTGCTGGGCGGCATCAAGCGCATCGGCAGCGTCAGTGAACGGCTGGTGCCCTTCATGGCACTGTTCTACATCGTGCTGGCTGTGGGCGTCGTTATTCTGAACATTCAGCGCTTCCCGGCGGTGATCGAGGCCATCTTTGCAGGTGCGTTCAACCCGGCGGCCTTCACGGGCGGCACCATCGGCAGCCTGTTCATCAGTATGCAGAAGGGCGTCTCCCGCGGCATCTTCTCCAACGAGGCCGGCCTTGGCACGGGTTCCATCGCCCACGCCTGTGCCGACACGAAAAAGCCGGTCAAGCAGGGCATGTTCGGCATCTTTGAGGTCTTTGCGGACACCATCGTCATCTGCACGCTGACAGCTATGGTCATTCTGTGCAGCGGCACGACGGTCAACTACGGCACCGCCGCGGGCGCAGAGCTGACGATCTCCGGCTTTACCACGACCTACGGCGGCTGGGCATCCATCTTCACGGCGGTGGCACTGTGCTGCTTTGCCTTCTCCACCATCATCGGCTGGGGGCTGTACGGCTCACGCTTTATCGCATTCCTCTGCCGCAGCGACAAGGTCGTGCGCCCCTTCTTCGTGGTGTACTCCTTCGTTTCCATCCTGGGTGCTACGATGGACCTGGGCCTGATGTGGAGCATTGCCGATACCTTCAACGGTCTGATGAGCATCCCGAACCTGATTGCGCTGCTGCTGCTTTCCGGCACAGTGGCGCAGTTGACAAAGAAATATTTTGAAAAGGAAAAGGTGTAAGAAATGTTTGTAGGAACTTGGTGGTCCCTGATGCCGCCGATCATCGCCATTCTGCTGGCGCTGTTCACAAAGGAAGTCTATCTCTCGCTGTTCGCTGGCTGTTCGCTGGGTGCGCTGCTGGTGGCAGAGTTTCACCCCTGGGTCGCGTTTGACACACTGTTCAACACGATGATCGACAGCGTCGACTTCTCGATTCTGATGTTCATGATCCTGCTGGGCATGGTCGTTATGCTCATGCAGGAGTCCGGCGGCACCCGCGCTTATGGTGAGTGGGCGGCGAAAAAGCTCAAGAGCAAGCGCGCCACGCTCGTGGCGACCTCGCTGTTAGGTGCGCTGATTTTTGTGGACGACTACTTCAACTGCCTGACCGTCGGCTCCGTCATGCGCCCGGTTACCGACAAGTACAAGGTTTCCCGCGCCAAGCTGGCTTACCTCATCGACGCCACGGCGGCCCCGGTCTGCATCATTGCGCCGATCTCGTCCTGGGCGGCGGCGGTCAACTCCTACGTCCCGGCGGGCAGCTCGATGTCCGGTTTTGAGATGTTCGTCCGCACGATCCCGTTCAACCTGTACGCGATGCTGACGCTCTACATGGTGTTCTTTACCTCGCTGCTGGGCTTCGACTTCGGCCTGATGAAAAAGCACGAGCGCAACGCCGCCCACGGTGACCTGTTCACCTCGGGCGGGGAGGCATTCCAAAACCAGGAAATTAAGGACCCCACCGAGGGCGGTAAATTTGCCAAGGGCAAGGTCATTGACCTGATTGCACCGATGATCGTCATGATCTTTACGGCCATCGCCACGATGATCTGGACCGGCTACCTGAACGGCGGCACGAACCTTGTCGAGGACTTTGCCAACTGCTCCTCGTCGGAGTCGCTTGTCTTTGCGGGTCTTGTCACGGTGGGCTTCCTGCTGCTGTTCTACCTGCCGCGCCGCGTCATTGGCTTTAAGGACTTCATGAACTCCGTGCCCGAGGGCGGCAAGCTGATGATGCCGCCCATCCTGATTCTGGTGCTGGCCTGGACGCTGAAGGGCATGACCGACGCGCTGGGCATCGGCGACTTTGTGCGCCAGGCCGTCAGCCTGAATGAGGGTCTCATGCGCTTTGTGCCGCTGCTGATCTTCTGCATTGCGATTTTTATTGCGTTCTCCTCCGGCACCAGCTGGGGCACGTTTGCGATTTTGGTCCCCATCGTCGTCAATATGTTCTCCGAGACGGATCCCACCATGATGATCGTAGCGGTATCCGCAGTGCTGGCGGGTGCGGTCTGCGGCGACCATATTTCGCCGATCTCGGACACGACCATCATGTCCAGCTCCGGTGCACAGTCGAACCACATCAACCACGTGCAGACCCAGATGCAGTACGCCATGGTCGTCGTGGCGGCCTGTGTGCCCGGCTACCTGATCGCGGGCTTTACCGAAAACTGGCTCATCACGCTGGTGTCGTCGCTTGCCATTCTGACCGCAGCCCTGCTGTATCTGCGCAGGCGCAGTCTGGCCGAGGACGCCAGGGCATAAAGAAAAAGCAGTGCTTTCAAGCGGAAAGCACTGCTTTTTTGTAGGGGCGACCATTGGTCGCCCGCAGCCGTTTGCGGCGGCGAAAAGCCCCGCGGGTCGTCGAGGACGCCGACCCCTACACCGTAGGGACAAATTCCGTATCCGCCCGGCCCAAAGCCTTTACTTCAGCGTACCGTCCAGAATCTGCTGGTAATACCACGGCTTCTCGGCGTGGAATACCCGCCCGGCAAGATGCGCAAACCGCGGGTCGCTGATTTGCGCAGGAAAGCGCAGCTCCCACGCGCAGAGCGCCTGATACTTGAACCGCAGCTCGCGGTTGGCGGCGTTGTTGCCGTACTTGGAATCACCCAGAATCGGGCAGCCGATGTGTGCTAAATGCGCGCGGATCTGATGGGTGCGCCCGGTCACAAGCTCGACCTCCAACAGGGCCAGCCGTCCGCTGACAGCCAGCGTTTCATACCCGGTGATGACCTCCTTCGCGCCGCCCGCCGTCGTGTCGGTGATGCGCACAATGCCGCGCTCGGCGTCCTTCAAAAGGTAGTCGCGCAGCAGGGCGGCGGGCGGGTTCGGGCGGCCAAACGTCACGCAGAGGTAGCGCTTTTCAATATCGCGCGCCTTAATGGCGGCGGTCAGAAACGCCTCCGCCGCACTGTTCTTCGCCAGCAGCACCAGGCCGCTTGTACCGGTGTCCAGCCGGTGGCAGAGCACAGCGTGGGCGGCCTTGCCCTCGGCGGCCAGCTTCGTTTGCACGCGGCGGAGCAGCGTGTCACTGTCCGGGCCGTCCACAGCGATGCCTGCGGGCTTGCTGGCAATGATGATGTCGTCGTCCTCATACACAAACACGGCGGCGGGAGTGGGGCGGTTCTCCAGCTGGTCGTCGTTCAGAAACAGCTTGATAATATCGCCGTTCTGCACGCGGGTGGAGAGCGGCTGCTTCTTTCCGTTCAGCTTGATCTTGTTCTCGCGCAGGGCCTTGTTCAGCCGCCCCATGCCCAAAGCGGGGAACTGGTCCATCAGGTACTTGTCCAGCCGCACGGGCAGCAGGCTTTTTACATGCAGTTCTTTCATTTTGTCGTCAACTCCTGATCCCACAAAACCGTGGCATCCTCAATATCCAAGGTGACCATCAGCCAACCGGCGTCGTGGTCATCGACCTTCAAAATCGGGTACTCCTGCCCGCCCGCGCAAAGCAGTGACGCACCGTCCAGCTTAGTGCGCGCAAACGGGGAATCCTTAAAGCAGACCGTCTGCTTTGTTTCATCCAGCACGCCGCGGTTCCACAGCGCGTCGGTGTAGTCGGCCAGGCGCAGGGGATAGTCCTCGTCGTAGGGCGTACACAGAGCGTCAAATGTTTGTCCCTGCAGCCCCGGCGCAATGACATACCAGCTGGCGCTGCCGTCGGCGCTCGTCACGCGCCCGCACCAGGTCAGCGCCTTGACCGGTTCCACGGCCTGCAAAAAGGAACCCTCGTCCTCGAACAGGTAGAGCGTGTCACTCTGCGGCGTGCCCGCGTCCAGCGCGTCCAGCGCGGTCTGGCGCTCGGCGGCAAGAGCAGCCTCGTCGTAGCGGGCGGCGAACGGATCGTTCGTCGTCATGTCGTTGTCGGCAGCCCACAGCGCTAAGTGTAAGCTGTCGGCCTGCATGCCCTGCACGGATTCGATGTGGCGGTACTGTGCCGCGCTCTGCCAGAGATCGCTGTCCAGCTCGGACGGGAACGCGTCCGTGACCTGCGCGGTCTGCATGGCGTCGTGCCGCTGGAAAAGCGCCGGGCTTACATCCCACAGTTGCACGGCGGCAAACAGTGTGACCCAGACGGCCCCGCGGGGCAGACGCGCCAGCCCTGCGAACGCTGCCAGCGTCAGCAGGTAGTAGACGGGCCAGAACAGCCGCCCGCCGGAGCGAAAGACCGAGAACAGCTTAATAAAAGAAGCGGGCAGCGGCAGCGTGGCCAGCGTCACGCCGTTGGCAGTGATGACGTTGCTGACGGCAAACGCGGTCAGCACAGCGCAGACCGCGCACAGCGCCCGGTGACGGCGCACAGCGCCCAGGATATGCCGCCGCGCTGACACGACCACGACAGGCAGTGCAGCCAGCACGCCCAGCCCCAGATAGGCAAAGGCGTCATAGTTGCCGCCGACCTGATTCTGTGCGGGCAGCAGGCGGCTGTACAAAACGCCGTTCACACCCGCCGGGTTCCACAGCGCGTTCAGGTTCATGGCAAAATAGCCGTACAGCGCCTGCCCGCCGCTGGTGGCTGTGCCGTAAAGCAGCCCCAGCGCCCAGCCCAGCGCCGCGGTGCAGAGCATGTTGCCGCCCAAAAACAGTGCGGGCCGCAGCCATTGCCGCTGCTTTACGGCGTACTCAAGCAAAAGCGCCAGTGTGACAGCGTAGGTCATGGGCAGAAAATACGGGTGGATACCGACGGCCAGAATGTTGATGACAAACAATCCGCGCGACGCAAACCGGCTCTGTCGGCGGCAGACAAAATAACAGTACAGCGCCGCCAGCACAAGCCACTGCGCGCCGAGCGAGGTGTGCCGGAACGCGCGCTCCAGTAAAATCGGGCTGGCCGCAAACACAAGCGAGCCCGCCAAAGGGGCGGCAAGCCCCTCAGCAAACAGCCCGCACAGCAGCGCCGCAAAGCCGCCCTGCAAAGCAAAGCAGACAAGGGTAAACCAGCCGAAATACTGGAACGTCCCGCCCAGCGCTGCCGCCAGCGGGCGGCACAGCACGGCCAGCAGCGGGATAGAATCGGTGTACGCAACGCTGACGCCCTGCGGCGCGTTGACGGCCTGCGTCACGCCGAGCGGCCAGCCCAGCGCACTGCTTCGGTAGAACAGCCAGCCCGCGTAGTGCTGCTGGATGTCCTTTTCAATGTAGCCGCCGCGGCAGAAGGCGTCGTTGGCTACGTCCAGTGGTGCAAGGCCGTACACCAGCAAAAATACGGCAGCGCCGAGCAGCGCCCCCCAGCCAGAACAGCCGGGCGCTGCGGGTAGATTTATGGTTCAGCATACCATGCCTCACAGGGTCCAATAGAAAAAGCCGAAACAACCGGTAAAGCTGTTTCGGCTCGGGTAAATGCCGCTGACCGGGATCGAACCGGTACGGTATCGCTACCGAGGGATTTTAAGTCCCACTAAAAGCGGCATTTCTACATATTGAGTCCAAACACCTTTTGGTTAGCATGTTTTTCTATATATTGTGTGTATCTAAAGTAACAGGAAAAATAGTAAAAGGGATTGAAGAATTGAAATTGTGGTAGAGGGATTTTCAAATAGGCATAAGAATATTTAATCTTTACCTTCATAGCGCTTCACCAGTCGATAAAATGTAGGCTTCGTAAGGTTCAATTCTCGCATTGCGTCAACAGCGAGAATCTGATTCTGTTTCCATTTGATATACACGGTCTGCCAATTTTCGGGATAGTCCTTTGTGGGGCGGCCCATCTTAACGCCGTGTGCGCGCGCGACCTCAATGCCTTGCGCTTGACGCTTACGGATGTTTGTACGCTCTTTCTCAGCGGTGTAGCTAAGAATCTGCAAGACCAAATCTGCAATGAAACGTTTGTCAAGGTTCTCTGTTGCGGTGCTGGTGTCCAGCAGGGGCATATCGAGAACTTTAATATCCGCGCCGATTTCGGTGGTGATGTATGCCCACTGCTTGCGAATTTCGGTATAGTTACGGCCTAGTCTGTCAAGAGAGAGAACAACAAGCAAATCACCTTTGCGCAAAAGGGTAGCACTTGTATCTGTGCCGACTAGGAGATTCCATGTGCGGCGCTCAAAATCCTTGCCTGATGCCTTATCGCAGAGAATGTGCTTCTCGTCGATGCCCTCGGCCAGCATAGCGGCCTTTTGGCGGTCAAGGTTCTGATCTACACTGCTAACACGGCAATAGCCCCAAACGGTTCTGTCCATCTGCCAGCGCTCCTTTCATTTGCTAATATAAATATATCACAGAAGTATCAAAAAGTCAATACTTTTATTGATACGTTTCTAAAGAAAATTTAAAGAATATGAGACGCAGAAAATGCCCTCCGAATAGGCTTCGGAGGGCGTTTCTTTAAGTATACCTTTTGGAACGTCTTAGACGCTGATAAAATCAAACGAAATCTTTGGGTTCAATTAGAAATGCGCCTTGCCGCGTGGCGAGTTCAATCTTCTTCCAGTTGGCGGGGGCTTCAATCACCTTATAGCCGCTCATAGATTTACCGCTTAAAATGTCTTTATAGTCTTGGTCGTTCAAATCTTCCATGTCGTCAACCGTGGTATAGAGGAAACTGGTAAATCTATCGGAGTAGTCGTCAATGAACACATCGAATGTATTAAGGGCATCAAACCGTTGCGTTTGATCAGAAGCGTTTTTGATGTCAAAAAATAAAATGACGAAAACTTTACCGTCATCGGGTTCATAATAGGTATAAGAATCTTTGCTGACATATTCGGTTTGACGTGCGCCTGTCAGTGTAATCTTCATACCGTTGCGCGTTAGTGTGTCCCCTACATGGTAAACAACATCTTCTCCGCTTTCTTCACCCGCAGAAATCGTGCCCAAATCAGCATGGGTAATAGATACCACTGAATTATCAGGACAACTTATTTTTATTTCATTCCATTTTTCTGGGACAACCGCAGAAAAATAGTTTTTAGCTTTTCGTCCCGCTTCTAAAGAAGTATACCATTCAATTTTATCAACACCATTATATTTATCATAGAAGTTAATAAAAGAACATTCTTCACCATCGGCAGAAATCTTAAAGAAATCACTGAGGTCAATTGCGGTATTTGATGTATTTTCCAGTTCAAAACTTGCAAAGAAATACTCCGTGCCACTATCAGCGTCCGTATAGTCCTCAAATTCTGGTGTTGCATCAACAGAATCAATCACTAACGTGTATCCTTTTCCGTTGACGGTTTCGCCTTTCTTATAAACTGTTGTTGGGTCAAGCAAATTTGATACAGCCGTGCCTAAACCGCCCTTCGAATCAGAAGAAGTTGCTCCATTAGAATTTGTTCCACTTCCACCGCAAGCAACCATTGTCAGCGCTAATGCAGTTGTCAGGCTTAGTGCAACAATCTTTTTTAACTTCATTTTGTCAGTCCTCCTCAAAATGATTGTAATACAAGTATACAGATTTTGCACATAATAATCAAGTGTTAATACCACACATAAATAATGCGTTGTTTTTGGTGGTATTTTCACCCACAATATAGAGGGGTGGTAAAATGGCTTTCAAGATTCCAAAAGAAGAATATGTCAATCGTACATTTAGGTTTGAAAAATCGCTGCTTGACCGTATGGATAAAATCTGCGATAAAGAGGGCATTTCACTAAACCGCCTTACTGTGCTATGTATTGAATATGCGCTTAACGATATGGAAGAAAATTCTGAAAATAAAGACCAATAGAGCCAATGGGCGCGTGTATCTTTACCCGATACACGCGCCTTTCTATTAGGATACAAGATCAAGCTGCTCCTGCTGGGAGTTGTTAGCTACTTCAAGCGGCACATTCTGCTCTACTGCTTTATCTTCGTCAGTAGCCTTTTTGTTTGTTCGTTTGGCTTTCTTCGCGGCGGCTTCGCGCGCTTTCTTAGCTTTCTCTGCTTCTTCACCTTCGCGCTTCTCAACAAACCATTTGCGAATTACAGCAAACTTCACCTTGCGGACGCTCTTAGTTGCGTTGGTCTTGCTGGGAATCTTCTCACCGAACAGCTTGTCAAACTCGACCTTCCATTCTTTGTGTTCATCGTCACCAATGTAGGCTTCAATATCGTCCATAGTCGTATGGTCATACTTGCCAACGCGCTTTTTAGCTTCTTCAACCTCAATCTTGAACGTGGGGAACTTGGCTTTCGTTTCAACATAAAGGTCATATATATTATATTTATAATATCGTTTTTAAAGAGAGTAATAAGAAAACAAGAAAAATCCAAAAATAAGATATAATAATTAACACAAAATCGCAAATTTTCGGAAGCCGTTTGCACTTCAACAGTCAGCAAATACCGTTTTTTGATTTTGCCTTTTGTGCGTATCCTGCATTATATCCCCCTCATACGAACCAACAGAGGTGTTGAACAATGACAAAACAAGAGCAACTAAACAGCGCCGTTTCTATGCTGCGTCCCTTGTGCGGCGTTTCAAGGGCTGCATTTGCAGCGTAGGCGGGTTTAAATGTCTACGACCTATATGACCTTTCCCGCACCAAAAGAAAGGCTTCTAAGCGGCTCTGTGAGCGCGTGGAAAGAGCTTTGTTGAAATACTATCCCTTTGAGTATGAAACGCTTACACAGAGCCTTACAGCGTTGGAGGATTCAGCCGATGAAAACAACGAACATCTTCTATAAAACAGAACATGAGGCGTGGCACGATGAACGCAGCCACAAAATCGCCCAATAGGAAATAAACCGCCTTGTTCCCTCAATAGCAAAGAAAGAAGCAGCGCGCCTTTATAATGAGCGCATGGACAGATTGCTTGCTGACTTACAGGCCGACTTGCAAACAACCATCTATGCTGCTTTTGAGGATAATAAAAATGTTCTTTTGGGGTAGACTACACGCGCCGTCCTTTCCGATGCGCTGTTTGAGCGCGTCCGCAATGATGTGGAACGCTTAAAAATTACAATAGAATGAGAAAGAAATTGCGCCCACAGATTCTAAGCTGTGAGCGCGCTTTTATTTTCTGAAAGCTAACTTTGTTTTGCCTCGATTTATGCGAACAGTATTGATAGGGGCGTGTTCTTCGACCATCGGTTTTGTGTCCTCTGCGAACAAATTAGAGTAGCGCTGAACCATCTTCAAAGAGCGATGGCCTAATATCTTCTGCAAGGATAAAATATCACCGCCAGATTGAATCCATCGTTTGGCGAACGTGTGTCGCCAGAGGTGGCAGCTTGTTTTTTGAACGCCACGACTTTTGTTGTATTCTCCGAGGCTTTTGCCTAGGGCAACAGGGCCGCATTTGCTGCCGTAAGAATTGCAAAAGACATAGGCCTTATTTAAAGGAATGCCGTTTTCGTCACAGCGATAGTGGCGAATATATTCTATAAGAATCGGCTTTAGCTTTTCGGCCATTGCAATGCGGGAGGGGTCACGATTCTTTTGAACATTGACGGTTATAATGCCTTCATCAAAATCCAAATCGCTTATTTTCAGATTGGCAACGGAGGAAATGCGGTTTCCAGTAGCAAGAAAATAGTTGATGATAACCCAATTTCGGTATTCTATGAAATCTTCGGGCCTAGGCTTTACAAGTAACTTTTCGATTTCAGAATCGGTGTACACTTCTTTGATTGCGGGCGCTACTTCTCTTATATAGATATTGCGCGTATCTATCCAGCCTTTATCCATGCAGAAGTAAGCAATAGCACGCCAACCACGGAAAATGTTGTTTAGCGTTTGCTCATTACATTCTAGGTAGTCTAAAATGTAGTCGTGGTACTCGGCTTCAAAATCATCTGTTTCGAGAACGACCAACGGCATGATTTTGCCAAACTCGAGATCGCTCAATGTGTGCTCTGTAAGAGCCTCTTTTGAAGTGTTTAGCATTTTGGCGTAATCGGCAGGGGATTCACTCACGAGATAAGCAACAAACCTGTAAAGGTTGCGAAAAACCTTTTGATAGTATTTGATGGTGGCTTCTGTGTTGTTTTTGCCCCTTTGATAGCTGATAAACATATCTTCGATTTGCCAAAGGGGAGTGGTGAACTTATTGACTTGCTTGCTTTTTAAGCGCGCGATTCTTCCTTTTGGGAGAGATGCTTCTTGCATTTCCAGCGCGTGCCGAAATGTTTGACGAGTTTCTTCGTCAACGGTTGAGTTGGATTTATTTAAGGCTTCTGCTTCTTCTGGCGTGGCTTCAATAGTAAGACTGGCGTTGAAGATAGGCTCTTTCATTGTAAAACCTCCGAACATCGACCTTTTGATACAGAAATTATACCGCAAAATCGAGGGATTGTCAACAGAATCGAGGGATTTTTGGCCGAAAAAACACTAGGGATTGCCAGAATAAAATTGACTAGGGATTGCTTTTGATACACAGAAATCAAAACAAAAAAGGCCCTATATTCAGCGAGTGAACGTTGAATATAGGGCTATATGCCGCTGACGGGAATCGAACCCGTACGATGTTTCCATCGAGGGATTTTAAGTCCCTTGCGTCTGCCAGTTCCGCCACAGCGGCATAATATATGTATTGTAGCGCAAGAAGGCGAAAATGTCAATCTTCCCGCGGCGTCTTTTTGCCGTCTTTTTGCGGAACAGGTGCAAAAAGCGGATTCCCCGCCCGACAGCACAAAAAATTCACCTTCTGCCGCTTGTGCTTTTGCTTCGAATTTGTTATACTAATATGGTATGTTTGGATAGGTGTGCCCATTTGGGCGTTTATATAAGGAGAAATTCACTTGGAAAAACTGACCTACACCCACAACGATGCCGCCGCCAAGGCGCTGGCGGCGTTCTATGAGACACCGCCGCTGGCGTATGTACGCAGCTACGGCTGCCAGCAGAACGTCAACGACGGCGAGAAGATCAAGGGCGTTTTGCAGGATGTCGGCTACGGCCTGTGTGACAATGTCGAACACGCCGACCTCATCCTGTTCAACACCTGCGCCGTGCGTGAGCACGCCGAGCAGCGCGTTTTCGGCAATGTCGGCGCGCTGAAAAAGCTCAAGGAGCAGAACCCGCGCCTGATGATCGGTGTCTGCGGCTGCATGGCCCAGCAGGAGCACATCGTCGAAAAGCTGCGCCAGAGCTACCCCTATGTGGACCTTGTCTTTGGCGTGGACGGCATTGACCGGCTGCCCGCCATGCTGGCCGAGCGCATCCGCAAGGGCAAGCGCTATCTGGAAAAGCCCGCCGAGCGCAACGCCGTGGTCGAGGAGCTGCCCATCCGCCGCGATTCCGGCTTCCGCGCGTGGCTGCCCATCATGTACGGGTGCGACAACTTCTGCACCTACTGCATCGTGCCCTACGTCCGCGGGCGGGAGCGCAGCCGCGAGCCCGCCGCAATTCTGGCAGAGTTCAGGCAGCTTGTCGAGCAGGGCTATAAGGAGATCACCCTCCTGGGCCAGAACGTCAACAGCTACGGCAAGGGGCTGGAACATCCCATCGACTTTGCCGACCTTTTGAACCTGCTGTGCGAAGTCCCCGGCGACTACCAGATCCGCTTCATGACGAGCCATCCGAAGGACGCCAGCCGCAAGCTCATCGACACGATTGCCGCGCAGGAGCATCTGTGCAAGCATATCCACCTGCCCGTGCAGTCCGGCTCGGACCGGCTGCTCAAGGAGATGAACCGCCACTACAACGTCGCGCAGTACATGGATCTGATCCGCTACGCCAAGGAAAAAATTCCCGGTGTGACCTTCTCCAGCGACATCATTGTCGGCTTCCCCGGCGAGACGGAGGAGGACTTTGCCGCAACGCTCGACCTCATCCGTGAGGTGGGCTATATGCAGCTGTTTACCTTCATCTATTCCAAGCGCGCCGGCACCCCGGCGGCCAAGCTGCCCGACCCAACGACCCACGCTGAGAAGGCCGCCCGCATGGACCGCCTGCTGAAAACGCAGGAGGAGTTCGCCTTTGCCGCCACCGCCGCCATGGCAGGCCGGACCGTCCGCGTGCTGGTCGAGGCTGCGGGCCGCAATGAGGGCACCGTCAACGGACGTCTCGACAACAATCTGGTCGTGGAGTTCAAGGCTCCTGAAAGTCTTATCGGCCAGTGGGCCGACGTCCACATCACCGGCTCGCGCGCCGCACTGCTGGTGGGCGAGCTTGCTGAATAAACCTACGGCAACACCGCATAATTCCCGCCTTACGGCTTAAGCACCGCTCCGGCGGCTGCGGCACGGCATCTGCGTTGCCAAAATGCTCGATAATACACAAAGTATTATCTGCGCTTTTGGCTTAGCAGCTGCCGCACCTCGCTCGCCGTATCGGCACTTAGAATTATGCGGTATTGCCCTATACATTATATTTATAAGGAGAATTTTACAATGGATTGCATTGATCTTTTCAAGAAAGCCGCCGCTGCCCTGCAGACTGACCCCCGCTACCTGGAGCTGGATGCTGCCCGCCGTGAGAACGACATGGACGAGGAGTTGCAGAACATGATCGGTGAGTTCAACCTCGCCCGCCTCGACCTGAACAATGAGAGTGCCAAGGCCGAGACCGATGCCGCCCGCGTGGCCGAGCTGAACCAGCACGTCAACGACCTGTACAGCCAGATCATGGCCAGCGAGGGCATGGTCCGCTACAACACCGCCAAGGCCGAGTGCGAGGCAATGGTCAGCCACATTGACGCCATCATCAACACCGCCATGAACGGCGGCGACCCCATGACCGTTCAGGCCCCCACCGGCGGCTGCACCGGCAGCTGCTCCACCTGCGGCGGCTGCCACTAAAGCTTGAGGCGCGGGGCAGAGAGGCCGTAGGGGCGCATTCTATATGCGCCCGCAGCACTGTACGCAGCCGCATACCTTCCGGGCGGATATGGAATCCGCCCCTACAAGAACAACATACCAACTAGGATCAACAGGAGTGTGAAACATGGCCGAGCAAGCAGTATCGCCCATGATGCAGCAGTATTTTGAAATAAAAAAACAGCATCCCAACGAGATTCTGTTCTACCGCGTCGGTGACTTCTATGAAATGTTCTACGACGACGCGCTGACGGCTTCGCGGGAGCTGGAGCTGACGCTGACCGGCAAAAACTGCGGTAAGGAAGAACGCGCCCCTATGTGCGGCGTGCCGTTCCACTCCTACGAGACTTACATGGCGCGCCTGGTCGCTAAGGGCTACAAGGTTGCCATTTGTGAGCAGATGGAGGACCCTGCCCTCGCCAAGGGTCTTGTCAAGCGCGACATCATCCGCGTTGTCACGCCCGGCACGGTCATTGAAAGCAGCATGCTGTCCGAGGATAAAAACAACTATCTGGCGAGCATTTACTGCAAGCGCACCCGCGGCCGCTGGCGTGCGGGCGTCTGCTTTGCGGACGTTTCCACCGGCGAGGCCTACGCCACCGAGCTGAACGCTGAAAAAATCGGCGGAGCCATCATCACCGAGCTGTGCCGCTATATGCCCAGCGAGATTTTGATCTGCCCGCCGATGCTTGACTTTAAAGATGTCACGACTTACATCAAACAGCACACGAACGCCCTGGTCGAGCTGCGCGAGGATGCCTGCTTTAAGGACGCCGTCATGGAGCAGACCATGGCCGACCAGTTCGGCGCCGACTGGCGCACGACCCTCGGCTATGAGAAGGACGCGCTTGTCCCGTATGCTGTGGCGGCGCTTCTCAACTACCTGCACGAGACCCAAAAGCACGGCGTTGAGCGCATCAAGACCGTGCAGAACTACGCCGACGCACAGTATATGCGCCTGTCGCCTGTGACCCGCGCAAATCTGGAACTGACCGAGACGATGCGCGGGCGCGAGAAGCGCGGCACGCTGCTCTGGGTGCTCGACAAGACCGAAACCTCGATGGGCAAGCGCCTGCTGCGCTCCTGGATCGAGCAGCCCCTTGTGGACGCCGAGGCCATCAACGCGCGGCTCTGTGCGGTGCAGGCGCTCTATTCTGCCAGCATCGCCCGCGCCGATTTGAAAGAAGCCCTCGGCCATGTCTTTGACATTGAGCGGCTGACGACCCGCATTCTCTACGGCTCCGCCACCCCGCGCGAGGTCAAGGCGCTGGGGGATACCTGCGCCATGCTGCCCCAGGTCAAGGCCCAGGCTGCGGCCTGCGGTGCGCCGCTGCTGACGCAGCTGGCTGACCAGATCGACCTGCTCGAGGATGTCTTGCAGAACATCCAGACCGCCCTTGTGGATGACCCGCCCGCCAACATGAAGGACGGCGGCGCTATCCGCGCGGGCTTCAACAGCGAGGTCGATGAGCTGCGCGACATCATGCACGGCGGCAAGGGGTATCTGTCAAACCTTGAGGCCCGCTACCGCGAGGAAACCGGCATCCCCAAGCTGAAGATCGGCTTCAACAAGGTGTTCGGCTACTATATTGAGGTCAGCCGCTCCTACACCGACTCGGTGCCCGATACCTTCACCCGCAAGCAGACGCTGACGACGGGCGAGCGCTACATTACGCCCGAACTGAAAGAGCTGGAAAACAAGATCCTTGGCGCAAACGAGCGCCTGTTGGTATTGGAACACCAGCTGTTTGCCGACCTGCTTTCGTCGATCTCCGCCGAGGTCGTCCGCATCCAGCGCACGGCATCGGCTGTGGCCCAGCTCGATGTGCTGGCAGGCTTTGCCGAGGCGGCGCTGCAAAACAACTACGTCATGCCAAACGTGGATGAGAGCGGCGTTATGGAGATCAAGGAGGGCCGCCACCCGGTCATTGAACAGATGCTCAAGGGCAGTCTGTTTGTGCCCAACGATACGATGCTCGACGAGGACGAGAACCGGATGCTGCTCATCACCGGCCCGAACATGGCCGGTAAATCTACGTACATGCGCCAGAATGCGCTGATTGCCCTGATGGCGCAGATCGGCAGCTTTGTGCCTGCCGCCGCGGCGCATATCGGCGTGGTGGATGCCATCTTCACCCGCGTCGGTGCGTCGGATGACCTCGCCGCCGGGCAGTCGACCTTCATGGTCGAGATGACCGAGGTTGCGGAGATCCTGAAAAACGCGACGAAGGACAGCTTAGTGATTCTGGATGAAATTGGCCGCGGCACTTCGACGTTTGACGGCATGAGCATTGCGCGCAGTGTGGTAGAATTTATCTGCGAGAACATCGGCTGCAAGACGCTGTTCGCCACGCACTACCACGAGCTGACGAGCATGGAACAGGATATTCACGGCGTCAAAAACTATAATATCGCCGTCAAAAAGCGCGGCGAGGACATCACGTTTTTGCGTCGCATTGTGGCAGGCCCCGCCGACGACAGCTACGGCATCGAGGTCGCGAAGCTCGCGGGTCTGCCCGGCAGCGTGACAAAGCGCGCCCACGCCGTGCTGCGCCAGCTGGAGGCCAGCGCACCGGGACGCAATAACACGATGCAGCTCGATTTTGACACCGTCGAGGCTTACAACAACCCCAGCGTACCCAGCGAGGTCGTCGAAAAGCTCCACAATGTAGACATTGAGACACTGACCCCGCTGGAGGCGCTGAACTTCCTGTACGAGCTGAAAAATACACTGGACAAAGACTAAAGGCAGGTGAAAACCATGGCGGAAATTCGTGTACTGGACAAGCATACCGCAGAGCTGATCGCGGCGGGCGAGGTCGTCGAACGGCCCGCCTCCGTGGCGAAGGAGCTGCTGGAAAATGCCATCGACGCAGGCGCGACGCAGATCACGCTGTCGGCGGTGCGCGGCGGCATCCAGCAGCTGCAAATCGTAGATAACGGTTCAGGCATAGAAGCGGAATATATCGATAAAGCGTTTATCCGCCATGCCACCAGCAAGATCGCGACGGCGGAGGACCTCGGGCATATCCATACCTTGGGCTTCCGCGGCGAGGCACTTGCCTCCATTGCCAGCGTTGCCCGCGTCGAGGTGCTGACCCGCACAGAGGCCGACGAGTACGCCTGCTGCTACCGCATCGAAGGCGGCGAGGAGCGTGGGATGGAGCCAGGCGCGCGCCCCGTCGGCACGACCATCACGGTCAGTGACCTGTTTTACAACACGCCCGCCCGCATGAAGTTTTTGAAAAAGGACGCCAGCGAGGGCACGTTTGTGGCTGAGACGGTCCTGCACGCGGCGCTGTCCCACCCGGAGATCAGCTTCCGCTATCTGCGCGACGGCAAGCAGCAGTATGTGACCCCCGGCGACGGCGACCTGCGCAGTGCGGTCTACGCGGTGCTGGGCCGTGAATTTGCCCGCGACCTGCTGCCCGTGGACGGCGGCAGCGAGCTGTACCATGTGACCGGCCTGGTCACGCCGCCGCGTGCCTGCCGCGCCAGCCGCGGTGCGCAGCATTTCTTTGTTAATGGCCGTTACGTCAAAAACCGCACAATGATGGCGGCGCTTGAAAACGCCTACAAGGGCACGATGATGCAGGGCAAGTTCCCGGGCGCGGTGCTCATGCTGGAGCTGCCGCCCGACATGGTCGATGTCAACGTCCACCCGGCGAAAACCGAAATTCGCTTTGCGAAAGAGAGCGACGTCTTTGACGCTGTCTACCGCGCCGTGCGCGCCGCGCTGGCAACGCCCGGCAGCGGCGAGTGCCGCTTTGAGATGGGCCACACCGCGCCCGAAGAAAAGCCCGGGCAGACCGTGCTGCAGCCCGCCGCCCCGGCACCTGCCGCGCGGCCCGCTGCAGCCCAGCCGAAAAAGGGCGGCTTCACGACGCTGTCCGCGGCAGAATACCGCGCTTTGAACGGTCTGACCGCGCCCGTGCCTGCGCGCCCGCTGCCGACGGCGCAGGGCGTTCAGAATGCACAGGGCACACAGCCTGTCCCGGGCGTGCTGGAGGCACAGTCCCCGAAGCCCGCCTACACGGCGGGGCCCGCACCGAGACCGTTGACCCCGGTCACGCCGGTGACGGCGGTTGAAACGCCCGCGTCGGAGCCCGTAACGATTCCTGCCCCGCAGCCGATGCCCCACACCGTCAGCGATGACACGGTGCTGGACATCCTGCCGGAGCTGCCCGACGAGGCCCCCGCAGCAGACCCCGAGACGGATTACGTTCGGAATGACCCGCATGCTTTAAGCGCCCTGCCCGACATGGTCAGCACACGTCCCGAGCAGACGACGCTGACCCCGCCGCCTGCAAGTGAGCCGCTGCGCCTTGTCGGCGAGGTGTTCAAGACCTATATCATCACCGAGCGCGGCAGTGAGCTTTGCCTTATCGACAAGCACGCTGCGCATGAGCGCATTCTGTTTGAGCAGCTGGCCAGGGACTACGGCAGCGTGCCGTCCCAGATGCTGCTTGTCCCCGTGCAGGTCAATCTGACCGCCGCGGAAAAACAGGCCGTTTTGCAGAACCTTGACCTTCTGACCGATGCCGGCATCGAGGCCGAGGACTTCGGCGGCTCGACTGTTGTCGTGCGCGCTGTGCCCGCGGACGTGCCGGTGGACGATGTAGAGGATATGATCGTGGAGCTGGCGGCAAAGCTCGCCGACGGCGGACGCGACGCCCTGCGTGAAAAGACCGAGTGGGTGCTGCATTCCATCGCCTGCCGCGCGGCCATCAAAGCGGGGGACCGTACGAACGCCGCCGAGATGCTCGCGCTGGCCCAGCGCATCATGGACGGCACGGTCCCGCCGTTCTGCCCGCACGGGCGGCCCTGCGTATTGAAAATCACCCGGAAGGAGCTGGAAAAGCAGTTTGGCCGACTTGTCTAAACCCCGCGTCGTCGCCGTCGGCGGGCCGACGGCCAGCGGCAAGACCGCACTTTCCGTCGCGTTGGCCAGAGCCTTTGACGGCGAGATCATCAACGCAGACTCGATGCAGATTTACAAAAATCTCGACGTAGGCACGGCGAAGCCGAGCACGGAGGAGCGGCAGGGGATACCGCATTATCTTTTGGACTTTCTGTCGCCGGAGATCCCCTACAGCGTGGCGGACTTCACCGCCGCCGCTGATCCGCTGATACGGGACATCACGGCCCGCGGCAGACTGCCCCTCGTCGTGGGCGGTACGGGGCTGTATATCACCAGTCTTTTGAGCGGTATGGCGTTTGCCCCGGAAAAGACCGACCCCGCCATCCGCGCCCGATTACAGGCGCGGGCGGACACCGAGGGCAACGCGGCACTTTACGCCGAGCTGCAAAGGGTCGACCCCGACTACGCCGCTCAGGTCCACCCCAACAACCTGCCGCGCGTCATCCGCGCACTGGAGCTGTTTGAAGCCACAGGCCGCCGCATGAGCGACCAGCGCCGCGAGGCCAGGCCCGTCGAGGCACCCTACCATGCGCTCTGTCTCTGCCTGACCTGCCGGGACCGCGCAGTGCTGTACAGCCGCATTGACCGCCGCGTGGACGAAATGGTCGAAAACGGTGTGCTGGACGAAGCAAGGCAGGTCTACGACCACCGCGATGCTTACCGCACGGCGGCGCAGGCCATCGGCTACAAGGAATTCTTCCCGTACTTTGAGGGCACGGCCAATCTGACCGAATGCACCGAGCGTCTCAAGCAGGCAACGCGCAACTACGCCAAGCGCCAGCTGACCTGGTTCCGCCGCCAGAACGACGCGGTGTGGCTCTATCTGGATGAGGAGGATGTCACCGAGCGCGCCTGCACGCTGGTGCGGGCTTTTTTGCACAACGAGGAATAACGGAAAGGAGGGTGCACCGTGAGCAACCGGCAGGACCGCCCGCTGGCAAAAAAACTTTTACACGCGCTGGGTCTGCTGGCACTGGCACTCTTCCTACTGTATGTTGCCGTCCAGTTCGTGCTGATCTTCCATCGGTCCTACAAGACCGAGACCGCCATCCGCTACACGCTGGCCGAAAGCCTGAACCTGACCGGCGTTGTGGCGTTTGACGCTGTGGATGTGCCGGGCAGCGGCAATCTCGGCTATCTTGTGCAGGATGGCGAGCGCGTGACGAACGGCACGGTGGTAGCCGAATGCTACACCGATGACACCCAGGGCCTGCAGCGTGAGCGTCTGGACCGGCTCGAGCGCTCCATCACGCTGCTTACGAAGTCGCAGAATTCTGCCGGCAGTGAGCTTTCGGTGCTGACAAACCAGACGAAACAGGCGTTGTACAACCTGCTGGATAAGCTGGACACTGCCCAGTATACCGGCATCTCCGACGCGCAGGACAGCTTTTTGCTGGCCCAGAACCGTCTGCAGATCAGCACCGGGCAGACGGCGGATTTCTCCCAGTCCATCGCAGCGCTGCAGACCGAGTACGACGGCATCAAGGCACAGCTCGACACGCTGCAGACCGTCACCGCCACAACGAACGGCTATTTCAGCCGCACGGAGGCCTCGCCCGACATCCGGACGGACTGCCGGGCGCTGGCCGATGCCGACCCAGCCACGCTGCAAAAAATGCTGGCAGACGGCTTCCCGGCAGCGGATACAAACCGCGCCGGACAGATCGCGACGGGCTTCAGCTGGAAATTCTACGCGGTCTGCGATTTGGATACCGCCGCACGGTTCGACGGTCTGTCCACGGTGAAAATCAGCGTACCCGGCAAGCAGAACACACCGCTTTCCGCTACGGTGGAGGAAGTCACCGAGGACAAGGACAACGGCATTGCCAAGATCGTGCTGCAATGCCAGACCATCAGCGCCGAGGTCCTGGGCCTGGGCTGCGAGACCGTGCAGGTCGATTTAAAAACCTATGAGGGCATCCGCATCGACAAGGCGGCGCTGCATATCGTGAACGGCCAGCGCGGTGTCTATGTCAAGTACGGCAACCTGCAGCGCTTTTTGAAGATCACAACGCTGTATGAGAACGACAGCTACATTCTTGTCCCGGAGGACGGCAAGCTCGGCAGTGCAAATGAGGTGCGCCTCTATGATGAGATCATCGTGCAGGGCACAAATTTGGAGGATGGCAAACTATTGTAACGAAAATACGCCGTTTGTATTGACAAGACTGCCAAAAAAGAAGATAATATTTAATGTATATCGCTGTAATGACGCGCTGACGTAAACGGCGCTTTCTGATCAAAGGAGTTTTACGACCATGTCCATGCTTGACAGTTTGAGAAGCAAGCTCGGTATCGACCCCGAAGCGGATTCCTATGTAGATGACACTGAAGAGAATGTTTTCCCCGGCGGGCAAGGGGCTGCAGCTGCGCAGGAGTATACCCAGCAGCAGGAGATCAAACAGCACAGCAATAAGGTCGTGAACATCAACGCGACGACCCAGCTGCAGGTCGTTCTGGTCAAACCGGAACGCTTTGACGATGCGTCCAGCATTGCGGACCAGCTCAACGCCAAGCATACTGTGGTGCTGAATCTGGAGTCTGCCAGCAAAGAGGTCTCCCGCCGTCTGATCGACTTCCTGTCCGGTGTAGCGTATGCCAACAACGGCCAGATCAAGCGCGTGGCGACCAGCACCTTCATTATTACGCCGTACAACGTTGATATTATGGGTGACCTGCTCGACGAGCTGGAAAACAATGGCGTCTTCTTCTGATACCGTCAATGCGGTGCGCGGCTTTGTGCCGCCGCAGAATGACGACGAGCGCCGCCTGATGCGCCGTGTCGAGGAGCTGTGCCGCGTTGCGGTAAACCGCGGCATCCCGCGTTATACGGGTTTTCTCTCGGACCGGGAGCAGAGCCTGGCGCAGGCCGCCTGCAACAAGGCCGGGTGCAGCTGCATCCGCTTTTGGGGCGGTTTTGACGCGGCAGAACGCCGGGTGCTCTGTATTGAGCCGCCCGACGCCTGGCAGGAAGAACCGCTGGCCTACCTGCAATGCACCGCTTACGGGGATAAGCTGCCGACCCACCGGGACTATCTCGGTGCGATTCTGGGCCTTGGCCTTGAGCGCAGCTGCGTGGGGGACCTGCTGGCAGACCCCGAGCGTGAGGACACATTTTACGCGGTGATCCTCGCTGACAAGCAGGAATTTATAAACGCGGAGCTGACCGGCGCAGGGCACTGCACCGTGCATACTGCGTGCATCGACGCACTGCCCGCCCGTCTGGCCGAAAGCCGAGAGCGCACCCTGCAGGAGGCTACCGTGCCGTCACTGCGTGCGGACGCGGTGCTGGCAGCCATGCTGCACACCTCCCGCACCCGCGCGGCAGAATATATCGCCGCGGGCCGTGTGGAGATCAACCACCTGCCGTTGAAGGCCGCCCACGAGACCGCCTACGCTGCAGATATTTTCACAGTGCGCGGCGTGGGGCGCTTCAAGCTGGCGGCCATCGGCGGCAAAAGCTGCAAGGATCGTCTGTTCATATCCTTTTACCAATATTGAGCGCAGGATCGCCCGCAGCGCTGCGGGCAGGGAATAACGGGGCCGTGTGCCCCGCATACAGGAGGAAAGCCGTCATGATCTCTTCCGAGGATGTCCGCCACGTCACATTTGACAAAGCGTTTCAGGGCTATCGCCGTGAGGATGTGGATGATTATCTCAAGCAGGTCGCCCAGGCAATGGACGACCTGGCTGCCCAGAATGATGATTTGCAGAAAAAGCTCGTCATGCTGGCCCAGCGCATTGAAAAATACCGAACGATGGAAAACTCCCTGAGTACGTCGATGATCAACGCCCAGCGCATGGGGGACAGTATTATCCACGAGTCCAAGCAGAAAGCGGCGGAGATCATCCGCTCGGCCAACATCAAGGCGGAGGACCGCGAGCAGCGCGCCCGCGATGACGTCGAGCTGGCCAAGCAGGAGATCGTCACGCTCAAGGGTGAGGCAGACAGCTTCAAGCGTTCACTGATCGAGATGTACCGCAAGCATATCAACCTTATCAATAAACTGCCCGATTACACCAGACGGCCCGAGGATGAACCCGTTCCGCCGCCGTCCCCGGCCCCGGAGCAGGCCGCTGCCCCTGCGGCGGAGCCGCAGCCCGCTGTGCAGGCCCCGGTCTACACGGTCCCCGCAGCCCAGCCTGTGCCGGAGCCGGCCCCGGTACAGCAGGCAGCCCAGATGCCCGCCATGCAGGAGACGGCCTACTATGAGCCGCCCACAGCCCAGCCCGTGCCGGAGCCGACGGAAAGTGCCCAGGCTCAGGGCGAAAAGGTAGACACGGTGGAATTTGCCATCGCGCCGCACCCGGAGGAGCCGGAGGAAGCCGAGCCCGCCCCGATCCCCGTGGAGGAGCCCGCCATCGACGAGACGCGGTTCCAGGATGTCTCCGGCCTGTATGACGAGCCGGAGGCCAAGCCTGCCCGCCGCCGCAAGGCCGGTACGACCAGGCGCACGACCCGCAAAAAGGCAAGTGACGAACCGCAGGAGGAGCTGAATTCCCCGGCGTTCGATAACTTTGAAGGCGTTGACTTTGACAGCTGACGCCCGATGTGATATAACTAAAGAATCCAATAAATAGAGGAGAGTTGGAAACTTTGCCGCAGAATTACAATGATACCATCCATAAGATGGCTACCCCCTTTGAAATGCGTGCCGGTCTGCCGAAAAAGGAACCCAAAATGCTCGAGGACTGGGAGCAGAACCATGTCTATGAGCAGATGATTAAGAACAACGAGGGCAAGCCGCAGTACATCCTGCACGACGGCCCTCCGTATGCCAACGGCAATATCCACATGGGTACGGCCCTGAACAAGATCATCAAGGACATCATCATCCGCTATAAGAACATGTCCGGCTTCCAGGCACCCTACGTGCCCGGCTATGACACCCACGGCCTGCCCATCGAGCTGAAAGCGCTGAGCTCCCTCGGCGACAAGAAGGCCGGTGTCTCCAAGCTGGAGCTGCGCCAGATCTGCAAGGAGTTTGCCACCGAGCACATCGGCGTCATGAACGAGCAGTTCAAGCGTCTGGGCGTGCAGGGCGACTTTGAGAACCCCTACCTGACCCTGCGCCCCGAGTTTGAGGCCCGCCAGGTCGAGATCTTCGGCGAGATGGCCAAGAAGGGCTACATCTACAAGGGCATGAAGGCCGTTTACTGGTGCCCCGAGGACCGTACCGCCCTGGCAGAGGCTGAGATCGAGTATGCCGAGGACGAGTGCGATTCTATCTATGTCCGCTTTAAGCTCACCGATGACCCCAACGGTGTTCTGGCCAAGCATAACATCCCGCTGGACAAGGCATGGATCGTCATCTGGACGACCACCACCTGGACACTGCCCGCCAACGTCGCGACCTGCCTGAACCCCAATCTGGAATATGCCTTCGTCAAGATCGGTGACGCCTACCACATCATGGCCCGCGAGCTCGTTGAGTCCACGATGAAAGGCTGCCATATCGATGAGTACGAAGTCCTGCCCGAGACTGTTCTCGGCAGTGAGCTCGAGCTCATGCAGTATCAGCATCCGTTCCTTGACCGCAAGGGTCTGGTCATTCTGGGTGACCACGTCACGCTGGAAGGCGGCACGGGCTGCGTCCACACCGCTCCCGGCCATGGTGTTGAGGACTTTGAGGTCTGCGTCAACCACTACCCGCAGGTTCCCGTTGTCGTTCCCGTGGACGACGCGGGCCGCCTGACCGCCGAGGCGGGCGAGAAGTTTGCCGGTCTCAAGGTCTGGGATGCCAACAAAGTTATTCTGGAGCACATCAAGCAGTCCGGCCACCTGATGGGCGTGCAGCACATCACCCACCAGTACCCGCATTGCTGGCGCTGCCACCATCCCATCATCTTCCGTGCTACCGAGCAGTGGTTCTGCTCCATCGACGCCTTCAAGGAGGACGTCTACAAGGCCATTGACAGCGTGCACTGGCAGCCGGCGTGGGGCCATGACCGCATGGCCGGTATGGTCCGTGACCGCAGTGACTGGTGCATCAGCCGCCAGCGCGTCTGGGGCGTGCCCATCCCGGTATTCTACTGCAAGAAGTGCGGCAAGTACCATATCACCGATGCCTCCATCAAGGCTGTGTCCGACCTGTTCCGCAAGGAGGGCAGCGACGCCTGGTACAAGTACGATGCCAACGACATCCTGCCCAAGACCGAGGTCTGCGAGTGCGGTGCCTCCGACTGGGAGAAGGACCCCGACATCATGGACGTCTGGTTCGACTCCGGCTCCACCTGGAGCGCTGTCTGCCGTGAGCGCCCCGAGCTGCGCTGGCCCGTTGATATGTATATGGAGGGTGCCGACCAGTTCCGCGGCTGGTTCCAGTCCAGTCTGCTGACCAGCGTCGCCACCCAGGGTGTGGCCCCGTACCGCGAGGTCCTGTGCCACGGCTGGGTCGTCGATGCCCAGGGCAAGCAGATGCACAAGTCTGCCGGCAACGGCGTGGAGCCCAGTGAAATCATCCGCGATTACGGCGCTGACATCGTCCGTCTGTGGGTCGCTTCCAGCGATTACACCGTCGACGTCCGCGCCGGTAAGGAAATTTTCCGCCAGCTGTCCGAGGCGTACCGCAAGATGCGCAACACGGCCCGCTTCATGCTGGGCAACATCAGCGACTTTGATCCCGCGAAGGATATGGTCGATGATGACCAGCTGTTCGAGATCGACCGCTGGGCGCTCGAGGCCTGCAACAAGCTGACCGCCACCATGCGCGATGCCTACGAGCACTACGACTTCAGCCGTGCCTACCACGCGCTGTACAACTTCTGCGTCATTGATATGTCCAACTTCTATATGGACGTCATCAAGGACCGCCTGTACTGCGCGGACGAGCACGCACGCCGCTGCGCCCAGACTGCGCTGTACCGCATTCTGGTTGACTTCACCAAGCTGGTTGCCCCCATCCTGTGCTTCACCGCCCAGGAAATCTGGAGCTACATCCCGAAGCTGGAAGGCATGCAGGAGTATGTTGTCTTTGAGCAGATGCCCGAGGCCAAGGCTGCCGCCGATGAGGCGTTTGAAGCTAAGTGGGACCGCATCATGGCCATCCGCGACGACGTCAAGAAGGTGCTGGAGCAGGCCCGTGCCGATAAGGTCATCGGCTCTGCGCTGGAGGCCGGTCTGACGCTGTACTGCAGCAAGGAGGTCTACGACTTCCTGAACGCCATCCCGATGGATGAGCTGGCTGACCTGTTCATCGTCTCCCACGTTGACCTTGTCGAGGGTGAGGGCGGCGTCAAGGGCCTGGTCGAGGGTCTCGGCGTCAGCGCTGCCCATGCGGCTGGCAACAAGTGCCTGCGCTGCTGGAAGTACGAGACCACCGTCGGTGAGGACGGCCTCTGCCCGCGCTGCGCTAAGGTCTTGAAGCAGTAAATTTACTCTACCGTCAGCGGTGCTTATACGTTTAAGCACCGCTGATTTTTTCGGATAAGGTGTTGTATGATTTCTGGTTTGTTATCGCTGGCAGGAGCGGCCATTCTGGTCGTCATTGACCAGCTCATCAAGCAGTGGGCCACGGCGGCACTGCTGCCGGTGGGCAGCATGGACGTGCTGCCCGGCATTGTGGAGCTGCGCTACTGCCTGAATGACGGCATGGCGTTTTCGATGCTGGCCGGTAAGCAGGGACTGCTCATCGGCATGACGTCTGTCATGCTGCTGGCTGTCCTTATCATGCTGTTCGTGCGCAAAATGCCGCTGACAGAGCGCGCAGCCTGGACGCTGGTACTGGGCGGCGGCGTGGGCAACCTCATTGACCGCGTGCTCAACGGTGTGGTCGTGGACTACATCAATGTGCTGTTCATGCGGTTTGCCATCTTCAATTTTGCGGACATCTGCGTCTGTGTCGGCGTCGGCCTGCTGATGCTCGCCGTGCTGCTGGACTCTTTCAAAAAGGATAAGACCGCAGAGCCAAAGGCGGACGAAGATGGAGCGGCTTGAGCTTACCGCAGCCCCCGGCGACAGCGGACGCTTGGATGCCTGGCTGGCCGGGCAGTGCCCGACGCTGTCCCGCAGTGCGCTGCAAAATCTGATTGAGCAGGGGCTTGTGACCTGCGGCGGCGCGCCCGTCAACAAAAAGGATAAGGTGGCGCCCGGCAAAGTCTACGCCATCGACCTGCCTGACCCGCAGCCCATCGAGGCCCGGCCCCAGAACATCCCGCTGGACATTGTGTACGAGGACGACGACCTGCTCGTTGTCAACAAGCCTAAGGGCATGGTCGTGCACCCGGCCCCCGGCAACCCGGACGGCACGCTCGTCAACGCGCTGCTTTACCACTGTGCGGGGCAGCTGTCGGGCATCGGCGGGGCCATCCGCCCGGGCATCGTCCACCGCATTGACAAGGACACGAGCGGCCTTCTCGTCGTTGCCAAAAACGATGCCGCCCATCAGGCGCTCAGCGCCCAGATGAGCGTACACAGCATCCACCGCGTCTACCACGCCGTGGTGTACGGTAACCTCAAGGAGGACGAGGGCTTTGTGGAAAAGTGGCTCGGACGCGACCCGCGGGACCGCAAGAAAATGGCCGTCCTGGCCGAGAACGCGGCGGGAGCCAAGTATGCCTACACGGGCTGGCAGGTGCTGGAACGCTGCGGCAATTTCACTTACATTGCGTGCAAATTAAAGACCGGGCGCACCCATCAGATTCGTGTACACATGGCCTCGACGGGGCATCCGTTGGCAGGGGATGCTGTGTACGGCCCCAAAAACTGCATCAAATCGCTGAATGGCCAGTGCCTGCACGCCAAGGAGCTGGGCTTTGTCCACCCGCGGACAGGGGAGTGGATGCAGTTTGATTCGCCCCTGCCGCCCTATTTTACAGAGTTTCTGACACGGTTAAGAAAGGAACATCGCGCATGAAACCACCCCTAAGCGATACCCTTGTGATCTGTGATATGGATAATACGCTGCTGACGGCCAAGGAGGGCATCCCCGCCTGCAACCGCGCGGTCATCCAGCTGTACACCGGCATGGGGGGGCTTTTCACGGTGGCAACGGGCCGCCCGCCGGAGTCCATCCGCGCGGCGCTGGGGAACATCCGCCTGTCGCTGCCGGCCATCTCCTGCAACGGGGCGCTGCTGTATGACTTCTCCGCCGAGTCGGTGCTGCACCGCTCGACGCTGAACCGCGAGCAGGCGACGACGGCCATCCTTGACATCCTGAACAAGTTCCCGCATATAGGTGTGGAGGTCATGGCCGGAAACGGCGAGATGTTCGTCATCCATGCCAATGAGGTGACCCACGCCCATCAGGTGGACGAGCACCTCGGCAGCATTGCCTGCCCGGTGGAGAGCGTGCCCGACGGCTGGGTCAAGGTCGTCTTTGCCTCCGACCCGGAGAGCATCCGCAAGCTGGGCCAGTACGCCAAGACGCGGTACTACGGGCGGGAAAACTACTTCCTTGCCACGAACAGCATTTACTTAGAGATCATGCCCAGCGGCGTCAGCAAGGCCAGCGGTCTGCATGACCTGTGCGCCCTCATGAGCAAATCCATGAAGAACACCGTCGTTATCGGTGATTACTACAATGACCTGGAGATCATGCGGGAGGCCGGCTACGCCGTGGCTGTCGCCAACGCACCGGCAGAGGTCAAGGCTGCCGCCGACCATGTGACGACCTGCACCTGCGCCGAGGGCGCAGTGGGGGAGTATCTGTACAGCCTGATCAGCAGAGCCGAAGGACGTGAGGTTTGACGATGAAGGTCAGCGAATTGATGAACCCCAAGGGCGTACTGCTCTATGCAAAGATCGATAACTCCGCCGACGCGCTCGGCATTCTGGTCGAGCTGCAGGAGGGCATCGGCGTTATCACCAACGGCAATGCCTACTACAATGCGGTCAGCTACCGGGAAACGTTCGGCGGCACGACGGCCATCGGGGGCGGCATTGCGCTGCCCCACGCCTGCAACGCGGGCGTGTCCGCACCGGGCATCTCGGCGCTGCTGCTGCGCCGCGGTGTTGACTGGGGCGCACCGGACGGGGAACCTGTGGATCTTGTGTTCATGATCGCTGTTCCGCCGGGCAGTGAGAGCCTGCATCTGCAGATCCTGGCGCGGCTCGTAAACCTTATGAGCCGCAGCGACCTTGTGGAAAGCCTGCGCACAGCCAGCAACCCCCACCGCTTTGTGGAGCTGATCGCCAAGGCGGAAAACGCCTGCTTTGCGGAATAAAACCGAAAGTTGTCCCAGCTTATTTGCAAGCTGGGGCTTTTTGCTTGCCTCCGCAGGGGCGCATTCTATATGCGCTCGCGCAGCATGCGGTAACTACCGCGGGCGGATATGGAATCCGCCCCTACGGGGCATCAATTTGGACATTCGTCAATATAACCAAAAAACGTCTTGAATTGCATGACGCATTATACGTATTTGCGCTTGCTTTAAACCGGTGAAGTGTGCTATACTTTAAAGCACTAAACCGGCTGCGCAGGAGGGACCCACGTGAGGAGACGCGGGTGTACACCTGAAACAAAAAGGTTGCGCAGCAGGTACTATGGAGGAATAGACATGAAAAAAGCAGTTTCCCTTATGATGGCAGCCGCCATGACCATGGGTCTGGCCGCCTGCGGCTCCACCGCATCCACCGACACCGCCGCTTCTGCTGCGGACACCGCCTCCAGCACCGAGGCTGCTGCAAGCACTGCTGACAGCACCGCCGCTGCGGATGGCAAGGGCTATAACATCGGTATCTGCCAGCTTGTCCAGCATGAAGCGCTGGATGCCGCTACTCAGGGCTTCAAGGATGCTCTGGTCGAGAAGCTGGGCGAGGGCAGCGTCAAATTTGACGAGCAGAACGCCTCCGGTGATTCCGCCAACTGCGCCACCATTGTGAATGGCTTTGTCTCCAACGGCGTTGACCTGATCCTTGCCAACGCCACCGCACCGCTGCAGGCCGCCGCACAGGCGACTGCCGACATCCCGGTGCTGGGAACCTCCATCACTGACTACGCTACCGCGCTGGACATCAGCGACTGGACCGGCACTGTCGGCAACAATATTTCCGGCACCTCTGACCTGGCTCCGCTGGACCAGCAGGCAGCCATGATCCAGGAACTCTTCCCGGATGCCAAGAGCGTCGGTCTGCTCTACTGCAGTGCAGAGCCGAACTCCGTCTACCAGTGCGACGTCATTGAAGGCTACCTGACCGAGGAGGGCTACACCGTTGCCCGCTATGCCTTCACCGATACGAACGACGTCACCTCCGTGGCTCAGACTGCCGCCGATAACTCCGACGTCATCTACATCCCCACTGACAACACCGCAGCCTCCAACACCGAGGCCATCGCAAACGTCGTCATCCCCGCCAAGGTCCCCGTTGTGGCCGGTGAGGAAGGCATCTGCTCCGGCTGCGGCGTTGCAACGCTCTCCATCAGCTATTACGACCTCGGCTACGCCACCGGTGAGATGGCTGCCAAGATCCTGGCGGACGGCGTGGACGTCTCTGCGATGCCCGTTGAGTTCGCTCCGAACGTGACCAAGAAGTACAACGCCGCCAACTGCGAGGCGCTGGGCATCACCCCGCCGTCCGACTACGTGGCTATCGGCTGATTGAACTGAACAGCGACTGAAAATCATCATAACAGCGAGGAAAGGGAGGTCGCTCTCTTTCCCCGCTGTTTTGGTGCTTTACGAAATGAGGATGTTTTTATGGATTTCCTGACCTCTTTGGTAAACTCCATGCCCGGCGCTGTGGCACAGGGCCTCATCTGGGGCATCATGGCCATCGGCGTGTACATTACCTACCGCATTCTGGATGTGGCCGATCTGACCGTTGACGGCTCCCTCGGCACGGGCGGCGCGGTCTGCGTGGTGCTGGTGCTCAACGGTGTGCCTGTGGGCGTCGCCCTTGTGGCAGCCACGCTGGTCGGTATGCTGGCGGGCCTTGTCACGGGTCTGTTCCACACGGCCTGCGGCATCCCGGCAATTCTGGCCGGTATTTTGACCCAGCTGGCGCTGTATTCTGTCAACCTGCGCATCATGGGCACCGGCACGGGCGGCGGCAAGGCAAACCTGCCCATCAGTGTGGACAAGTACAGCCTGCTGGTCTCGGCCCGCTATGTCCGCGCGCTGGCGCTCAACAACCCGATCTTTGTGCTGCTCGTTTTCTGCGCGGTCCTGATCGGCGTGCTGTACTGGTTCTTCGGCACGGAGCTTGGCTGCTCGCTGCGCGCTACCGGCGCAAACCAGCACATGGCCCGCGCCCAGGGCATCAACACGAACGTCACCATCGTGCTCGGCCTTATGGTTTCCAACGGCCTTGTGGCGCTGGCGGGCGGTCTGCTGTCCCAGTACCAGGGCTTCTCGGACATCAACATGGGCCGCGGCGCCATCGTCATCGGTCTGGCCGCCGTCATCATCGGTGAGGTCATCTTCGGCAAGATCTTCCGCAACTTTGCGCTCAAGCTGACCGCAGCTGTCATCGGGGCGATCATCTACTACATCGTCATGAACTTCGTGCTGCGCATGGGTCTGTCCACCGATGACCTCAAGCTGCTGACCGCGCTGGTCGTGGCCGTGTTCCTGACCATCCCGTACTGGAAGGGCAAATATTTCACCAAAGTACCCGTGAAAAAGGGAGGCAAGGACAATGCTTGAGATCAAGAATGTATACAAGACCTTCAATGCAGGAACCGTCAATGAGAAGGTCGCCTTGAAGGGACTGGATCTGACGCTGGAGGACGGCGACTTTGTCACGGTCATCGGCGGCAACGGCGCGGGCAAATCCACGATGCTGAACGCCGTCGCGGGCGTCTGGCCGGTGGATATGGGCAAAATCATTATTGACGGGAAGGATGTGACCCGCCTGTCCGAGCACCAGCGTGCCAAGTACATTGGCCGCGTGTTCCAGGACCCGATGATGGGCACCGCCGCGACGATGCAGATCGACGAGAACCTGGCCCTGGCGGCCCGCCGGGGTCTTGCCCGCACGCTCAAGATCGGCATCACGAAGAAGGAGCACGACGAATACTACGAGCTGCTCAAAACGCTGGATCTGGGGCTGGAAAACCGTATGACCAGCAAGGTCGGTCTGCTCTCCGGCGGTCAGCGCCAGGCTGTCACGCTGCTGATGGCGACCCTCAAAAAGCCCAAGCTCCTGCTGCTGGACGAGCACACCGCCGCCCTTGACCCCAAGACCGCGGCTAAGGTGCTGACGTTGTCCGAAAAGATCGTCGAGGAAAACCACCTGACCACCCTGATGATCACCCACAACATGAAGGATGCCATCAAGTACGGCAACCGCCTGATCATGATGTACGAGGGTCACGTCATCTACGATGTGCGCGGCGAGGAAAAGAAGAACCTGCAGGTCAGCGACCTGCTGCAGCGCTTTGAGCAGGTCAGCGACGGCGAGTTTGCCAACGACAGAATGCTGCTTTCCTGAAATCGAACCCAATTTTGCCCGGGATGTCAAATCCCGGGCTTTTTGCTTGTAATAAAATTGTAATACGTGACAATTTTTTGAAAACCATGTTCAAAGCCCGGCAAATATGATATAATCTATACTATGTATACTAGGTGGGTTGTGGCCATGGGTGCGCCCGCTTTCGATAATTAAGGAGGTTGCCGTTCCCGATGAGCAGAGAACGTAATGAGGAGAAAAAAGGCCTGAGCCCGACACAGCGCAAAGCGTGTGTGGTGCTGGCGCTGTGCGCGCTGGCCGTTGTGATGAGCATTCTGGCGGCATGGGTGCTGCCGACGAAGCTGGGCCTGTTTGCAGGCGGGAAGGATTCCTACGACCCGGACGCCTACCCGCTGGATACGACGCTGGATTCCATCCTGCCGCAGAGCGCGGCGGATGACGCCTACATTACGGCCAGTGTTTTTGCGGGTGACCAGTACGCCGTGACGCTGCAGAAGGACACCCGCATCACGCTGAATCAGTTTGTCGGGCAGGAGGGATTGCAGACTTCCAAGGCGTTGTCCACCTCCTGTGTAAACTTTGCATCGGACGCCAGCAGCTACACGATCCCGCAGGCCATCCCTAAGATGAAGGCCCGCCGCGTCTTTGTGGTGCTGGGCGCGAACGATGTGGACGGCTCGGTCAGTGTGGACTCCTTCATTGCCGACTACAAGCAGTTCCTGCAGAGCATCCGCTCGGCCTACGCCTACTGCGACATCATCGCGGTGGGCATCCCGCCCGTTACCGAGGACAGCACGAACGCTGCCGAGACCCAGACCCGCATTGACCAGTTCAACCAGGCCATTGCAGCGGCCAGCAGCGATCTGGGCTTCAAGTACCTGAACACCGCCGAGGCCCTTAAAAACACCCGCGGCTACGGCGAGGGCACCTACTTTGAATCCAACGGTTTCAGCACCTCCGGCGCACGCGCCCTGCTGGAGTACGCCAAGAGCCACGCCTGCAATACGATGGACAGCCGTCCCGACACGTCGGACATCCCGCAGCGTGCGTCGGCCTCCGCAGGCAGCAACACGCCGGTGCCGACCTCGACGCCGACGAAGTTCACGGCCAGCTATGAGGTCGAGGACAGCGCCAAGGGCACGCTGACCGGCAACGGCCAGACCGGCGTGTCCAGTGTCGAAATTCAGGCCGACTCCGGCACAAGCGTCAACGTCACGGCAGTGGCGGCGGAGGGCTTTGTGTTCTACAAGTGGAGCGACGGCGTCACCACCGCGACCCGCTATGACAATATTACCAAGGACATCTCCGTCAAGGCCATGTTCAACGACGCCCGCGTCGAGCTGACGCTGGACAAGGGCGATACGACGATCAAGCAGGGCGAGAGCCTGACTGTCAATGCCGCGGTCAAGCTGGGCAACAAGGCCTACGACGCTGCGAACGTCCAGTGGTCCATCAACGATGAGATGGAGAAGAACGGCAGCAGCCTGACCTTCAAGCCCGATGCCGCCGGGACCTACACGATCAAGGCAGGCATTGAGATCAACGGCACCTTCTCGACGGCACAGCTGATCGTCACCGTCGAGGCCGAGGCCACCACGATCAACATCAGCGGCACAGGCACGCTGACCGCAGGCCAGAGTACGACGCTGACGGCTACCGTGGAAAACGGCAGCGGCGACACGCTCTGGGGCTGCGAGGAGACCTCCTGGCGCACAACGGGCACGCAGGTGACCTTCACGGCCAACGAGCCCGGCACCTACCACATCCACGCAGTCAACAACGGTGCGGACAGCGTCTTTGTGCTGACTGTCAGCGCCGCGGCTACGCCGGAACCCACCGCTGTGCCCACGCCGATGCCGGAGCCGACCTCCGCCGATTCCACACCGCAATAAGCATACGAGGTTACGAAGATGGCAATTTATACCTGCGTCCTGCTGGACGTTGACAATACGATTTTGGACTTTGACGCCGCAGAGCGCCAGGCCCTGACCGATATGCTCGCCGAGTACGAGCTGCCCCACGACGAGGCTGCTTATGATACCTACCACAAGGTCAACCGCGAGCTGTGGGACTCGCTGGCCAAAGGCCAGCTGAACAAGCAGAAGCTGTTCCAGATCCGCTTCTCCCGCTTCATGCAGACCATGCAGCTGCCCGACAATGGCAAGGGCAAGGCCATGAATGACCGCTATGAGGAGCTGCTGGCGACCCATGCCGACCTGCTGCCCGGCGCACTGACCGCGCTGGAGGAGCTGAGCGAGGTCGCCACGCTGGCCCTCGTCTCGAACGGTGCCATTGCCGTGCAGGAGTCCCGCATTGCGGCCTCCGGCATCGACAGGTACATGGACGGCATTTATATTTCCGAGAAGGTCGGCGCGGCCAAGCCCAGCGCCAAGCTGTTTGAGCATGCCTTCCGTGACCTCGGCATCACGAACAAGAGCCGTGTGCTGATGGTCGGCGACGATCTGCTGGCCGACATCAAGGGCGGCCTGAACGCCGGTGTGGATACCTGCTGGTTCAACCCCGGCAATCTTGAAAACAAGTCCGGTATCACGCCCAAATATACGGTGAGCTCCTATGAGGAGCTCTACCGCATCGTGATGGAGCCGGAGGAGCTGGAAAATATCGGCGTGCGCAACCGCCGCCACAGCAACGAAGCCCTGCTGTAAGGCAAGGGCGCACTGCCGCTGCCCGTTTGTCAGGCGGCGGCATCATTTTGGAATTGAGGATGTACCGCTATGTTGTTGGAACTTCAAAACTTAGGCAAGAGCTTCGGCGAACACGAGGTACTGCGTGATGTAAATGCAGGTGTCGAGCGCGGGGACCGTATCGGCATCATCGGTGCCAACGGCACCGGCAAGACGACGCTTTTGCGGATCCTCTGCGGCGAGAGCCTACCCGACGCCGGAGATGCCGCGTTCGGCACCGGCGTGACCACCGGCTACCTTGAGCAGAACGCCCGGCTGGACCCGTCACTGGACATCTATGCCACAATGCGGCTGGTCTTTACCCCGGCGCTTGACGCCATGCAGGAGATGGACGCGCTGCAAAAGCAGCTGGCCGCAGACCCGCACAATGCGGAACTGACCGAAAAGATCGCCCACTGCACCGCTGTCATCGACGCGATGGACGCTTATAACATGGACACCCAGATCAAAAAGGTGCTCAACGGCATGGGCTTTCCCGCCGACACCTGGACAAAGCTGGCGGGCGTGCTTTCGGGCGGTGAGCAGACCCGGCTGCGTCTGGCACGGCTGCTGCTGGAGCGCCCCGACCTGCTGATCCTGGACGAGCCGACGAACCATCTGGACCTGGAAACGATGGAGTGGCTCGAAAATTATCTGAAAGCCTACCGCGGTGCGGTACTCGTTGTCAGCCATGACCGCTACTTCCTCGACGCCGTCTGCACCCGCATTTGGGAGCTGCGCGGCAAGAGCATCAAGACCTACCGCGGCAACTACTCGGCCTATCTGCCCCAGCGCGAGGCCGCTGACGAGCGCCAGCAGAAGCTGCATGACGCCGCTGTAGAAAAAGCTGCCAAATTGCAGGACTACGTGGACCGCAATCTTGTGCGCGCCTCCACGACGAAGATGGCCCAGAGCCGCCGCAAGCAGCTGGAAAAGCTCGAGATCGTCGAGGCCCCGACCACCGAGGCGTGGGAGCTGAACTTTCGCTTTGAGTACGACATTGAGCCCTATGACGAGCTGGTCATCATGAAGAATCTGAGCGTCCATATCGGTGAACGCACCCTCATCGACGCCCTGGACTACGTCGTTCACCGCGGGGACAAGCTCGTCATTGCAGGTCCCAACGGCGCAGGCAAGTCCACGCTTTTGCAGGTGCTGGACGGCAAGCGCCGCCCGTCGGGCGGTATGGTCCGCCTGGGCAGCGGCGCCAAGCCGGGCGTATTCACCCAGCAGCAGGCCCGCCGCGCAGGCCGCGTCATTGACGCCATCTGGAACCAGTACCCGCGCTTTACCGAGCTGGAAGTCCGCAGCCACCTGGCACGCTTCGGCTACCGCGGCGAGGAGGTCTTTAAGGACTGTGCGTCGCTGTCCGGCGGCGAGCTGGCCCGCCTGCGCTTTGCCGAGCTGGCGCTCGAGCGCCCGAACCTGATGTTCCTGGACGAGCCGACGAACCACCTGGACATCTACATGCGCGAGAGTCTGACCCAGGCGCTGGCAGCCTACACGGGCACCCTGCTGCTGGTCACCCATGACCGCTACCTGATGCAGACCCTTGGCTGCCCGATCATGTACCTGGAGGACGGCAAAGCGACGTTTTACCCGAACTTTGCCGCCCTGCAAAACCGTGACGCCGGTAAAACCCAGGAGCAGCAAAAGACCGAGGACACTGCCAAAAAGCAGGCATACGGCAAGGAGCAGCGCAAGCGCCGCGCCGAGGTCCGCGCCCGCCTGAAAAAGGTGGAGAGCGAGATCGAGGAGCTGGGTGCGCATATTGTCGAGCTGGAAAATGAGATCAACGACCCCGAGGTCCTGCGCGACCATCTGCTGCTGCGCGACAAATGCGACGAGCTTGACGACACGCGCTTCCACCAGCAGGAGCTCTACGACGAGTGGGAAAAGCTGGCCGAGGAGCAGGAAACCTTTGAAAACGAGGGCGAATGACCTTTTTACCGTTCTGTAACTTGTATTCCTGCCAAAAAGCGTTATACTATAGGTTTAGCAAGCTCACCAGGAAAAAGAGTATAGGAATGTATGTAAGGCGGGTAGAACACATTGCAGACCACCATTATCGTAGCAACGCATAAACCGTACTGGGTGCCGGATGACCCGATGTACCTTCCGGTGCAGATGGGCCATGCCGTCCACCCGGCCTGCGGCTATATCGGCGATGATACCGGCGACAATATCTCGGAGCGCAACGCAAATTTCTGCGAGCTGACGGGCCTGTACTGGGCAGCGCACAACATCGATTCCGATTATATCGGCATCGTGCATTACCGCCGCTATTTTGCCAGCCGCCGCAAAAGCCGCTTTGCGGACAAGAAGTCGCGTGTCATCAGCCATGAGGAGCTCTGCAGCATTCTGGCTACGACGAACGTCGTCCTGCCGAAGGAGCGCCACTATTTTATTGAAACCAATTATACCCAGTATATCCACGCCCATCACAAGCAGGATCTGGAGGTGACCCGCGCCATCATTGCGCGCAAATGCCCCGAGTACCTGCCCGCGTATGACCTGTATATGTCCAAGACCCACGGCCACCACTTCAACATGTTCGTCATGAAGAAGGAACTTTTGCAGCACTACTGCACCTGGCTGTTCGACATTCTGTTTGAGCTTGAGCGGGAGCTGGACATGACGGGCTACACGGTCAATGACCGCCGGGTCTTTGGCTTTGTGAGCGAGCGTCTGCTGGACGCCTGGCTCACCACGAACAACATCAGCTTTGAGGAACTGAGCATCGTTTACATGGAGCACCAGAACTGGCTGCGCAAGGGCACAGCCTTCCTCAAGCGCAAATTCTTCCCGAAAAAAGATGCTTGACGCAAGAAATGTCACGGCCATCGTCGTGACCTACAACCGTTTGCCGCTGCTCAAGCAATGCCTGGCCGCCCTGCGTGCCCAGACCGTGCAGGGCTTTACGGTGCTGCTGGTGGACAATGCGTCCACTGACGGCACGGCGGACTATATAAAGACGCTGGCAATGCCGGGGCTGGTCTGCCGCAATCCGGGGGAAAATCTAGGCGGTGCGGGCGGCTTTGCCTACGGCATCCGCACCGCGGCGGAGCTGGGGTGTGAGGCCGTCTGGATCATGGACGACGACACGCTGCCCGAGCCGGACGCGCTGGCCGCACTGCTGGCCGCCGATGCCGCCCACGGCGACGGCTGCGGCTGGCTGTCCAGCAGGGCACTCGCCTCGGACGGTACCGACCAGCCGATGAACCTGCAGCGCAAAACGATGTACCGCGATATTGACGGCTTCGATGCGGCGGAGGTTCCCGCCGTGATGGCGAGCTTTGTCTCGCTGTTCCTGCGCACCGAAGCCGTGCGGCAGTTCGGCCTGCCGATTGCCGAGTTCTTCATCTGGTCCGACGACTGGGAGTACACCCGCCGCATTTCTCGCGCAAAGCCCTGCTATGTCATCCCGGCCAGCCGGGTCGTGCACGCCATGCAGAACCCCGGCGTCGTGAACATTGCCAGGGATGTGCCCGCCCGCTGGGCACGCTACCGCTATTTTTACCGCAACGATGTGGTGCTCTACCGCCGGGAGGGACTGTCCGGCTGGCTGTGGCTGCTGGCCAAGGACAGCTGGCACACCGTACAGGTCCTGCGCGACAGGCAGGGCTGCCGCGCCGAGCGCATAAAAATCATCTGGAAGGGCTTTGCCGCCGGGGTGCGGTTCCGCCCGCAGATACCGTACCTGCCATGAACCTGACAAAACAAATTTGCCATAAAGCTGCGCACTTTGACGCCGTCGCCTTTGACGTGTTTGACACGCTTATAAAACGCGACGTTGCTGTGCCGACAGGACTTTTCCGCCTGATGGGCGACGATTTTTACGCTGCCCGCATCCGTGCCGAGCGTGAGGCCCGCGCCGCCCAAAGCGGGGAAGTAACGCTGGCTGAAATCTACGCCCGCCCCTGCCTTGCCCGCTATGACGCAGCGGCGGAGTGTGCTGCAGAACTGGCCGCCTGTGCGGCGAACAAGCCCGTGCTGGATGCAGTGCAAACGCTTAAAAAGCAGGGGAAAAAGCTCTACTATATCTCCGATATGTACCTGCCGCAGACGCAGATCGACGCGATGCTGCGCCGCTGCGGCTATCCCTGCTTTGACGGCGGCTTTGTCTCCTGTACTTACGGCGTGCAGAAGCGCAGCGGCAGACTGTTCAAGCGCTTTTTGCAGGAAACCGGCCTCACGGCGAAACAGCTGCTTTTCATCGGTGACAGCTGGCGCGCCGATGTGGCCGGGGCCGCGCTGGCGGGCATCACCGCCTGGCATCTGCCGACGCCGTCCGCACCTGCGGATGACGCTGCGGCTTTTGTGGAGAACCGTCTGCCGCAGCAGCGATCTGACGGTGAGTCCCTCGGCTTTTCCGTGCTGGGACCGCTGACAGCGGCATTCTGCCAATGGCTGCACGCGCGCCGTGCCGCCCGCCCGGAGGTCCGGCTGTATTTCCTCGCCCGCGATATGTACCTGATGCGGGACGTCTATCACACGCTCTACCCGCAGGAGGAGACCGGCTATTTACAGGTCTCCCGCCGCAGCCTGGCTCCGGCGTTTCTGGCGGCGGGGGACTGGGCCACAGTGCTGGCCGCCCTGCCGCGGCAGACTTTGACCGGTGCGCAGATCGCCGAATACTGCGGCACGACCTGCCCGCCGGAGCTGGCGGACAGGCAGTTTGATTTGAAGCAGCCGGACAGGGAAGCGCTGCACGCCTTTTTTCGGCAGCTGCCCCGCCCGGACGCCGCCGACGCGGTCACGGCCTATCTGTCTGCGCAGGGTATCCGCCCCGGCGATTTCCTTGTTGACATCGGCAGCGGCGGTACAACGCAGCTGCTGTTAGAGCAACTGCTGCAATTTCCGCTGCACGGGCTGCAGCTCTCGGCGGATGACCGGCTGCGCACTCGCTTTGCGCCCGACCAAACGGAAGTATTCCTGTTTGACGGCAAGCCCGCGCCGCGCCTGTATTGGGCGGGCCAGCCGATGCTCGAACGCCTGCTCTCACAGGATGTCGGGGCCACGCTGGGCTACTGCGCGGAGAAGGGGGGCATTGTCCGTGTGCGCACGGCCAGGCAGCCCGCCGAGCCGCGCATTGCACAGATCCAATCCGGCGTGCGCCGCTTTGCCGCCGCCTGGCGGGACAGCGTGCTGAACGGCCAGCCCATCCCGCCGCAGCGGGCCATTGCCCCGTTTTTGCGGCTGGTGGAAAGCCCGACAGCTTTACAGCTGGATCTGCTCGGTGACCTGACGGTTGAGGACGGCGGTACCTATCCGCTGGCCGCGCCGCAGCACACAGCGCACTACCTGACCCACCCGCGGCAGGCAAGGCGTGACTTTGCAGAGGCACGCTGGAAGATCGGCTTTTTGCAGCGTGCCGTACCGCTGCCGCTGCCTTACGGAAAATTATATCTGAAACTGAAAAAATAATGCGAAATGCGAAAGGAGGTACCCCCCATGGCCAAGATCAGCGTGATCGTCCCGGCGTACAATGCCGAGACGACCCTGCGCACCGCCGTGGAATCCATCCTTTCCCAGCAGGTGCCGGAGCTCGAGATCATCATCGTCAACGACGGCTCGACGGACGGCACGGACCGGCTCTGCCACACACTGGCGAGCGAGTACCCCTGCATCCACGTCATCACCCAGAAGAATGCCGGCATCTGCGCGGCCCGCAACCGCGGCATGGAGGCCGCGAGCGGGGAGTACATCACCTTCTGTGACGATGACGACCTGTTCTGGCAGGGAGCGCTGCGCCTGCTTTTGCAGACGGCAGAGGACACCCGCGCCGACCTTGTGCGCGGCGGCTATGAGCTGCTGCGCCAGCGCCCGGACGGTACCTTTGCCGAGCAGCCGCACCCTGCCGGAAGCCCCTGCACGATAGCGCTGGGCCGCGGCGGCAGCTACGGTGCTTTTTTGGAGAACAGCGGCCCGCAGTTTGTATGGAACGCCCTCTACCGCCGCACGGCGCTGCTGGGGCTGCGCTTCAATGAGCGGTGCAGCTACGGGCTGGAGGACTTTGTCTTTAACGCCGCAGCCTATCGGCGCGTCGGCAAGGCGGTCTACATCCCGCAGGTCGTCTACCGCCATTTTGAGAGTGCGCAGAGCACCTCCTGCGCACACACGGCGCAGGCACTTTTGGGCCGCATCCGGGCGCTGGAGCCATGGATGGAGGCTGAATTCCACGCCGCCCAGCGCTGGTGCGGCCCGGAGGAGCTGCAGGCCGTCTGGAAGGACCGCCGCGCACAGGCCGTCACCTTTTTGATGCACCAGCTGCGCGACGCACACGCTCCGGGCGTGCTGCGCCGCAAGGCCTGGCGCACGCTGCGGGAGGCCCTGGCCCCGTACCCGGGCAGTCTGCTGGACACCCTGCACGACGCAGGGCACAATAAAAAACAAACAATGGCACTGCTTTTATACCAGATGCGGCTGCAGAAGCTCTACGATCTGCTGCCGGTCAGAGAGGAACAGTTATGAAAACGATTCTTGTTACCGGTGCAGCGGGCTACATTGGCCGCCATGTCGTAAAAATGCGCTGGACCGCGGCTACCGCGTCATTGCGGCGGATTTTAACTTCAAGGGCGTCGACGAGCGCGCCGAGTTCTGCGATGTGCCGCTGTTCGGCGGTGACGCCGACCTGTACCGCAAGCTGGGCAGCCCGGACGTCTGCATCCATCTGGCCTGGCGCGATGGCTTCCGCCATAATTCCGCCGCCCACATGAAGGATCTGTCCAGCCATGTGACGTTTTTGAACACGCTGATCGACGGCGGCCTGAAGGACCTGAGCGTCATGGGCACGATGCATGAGGTCGGCTACTGGGAGGGTGCTATCAATGAGAGCACGCCCTGCAAGCCGCAGAGCCAGTACGGCATTGCCAAGAACGCCCTGCGCCAGAGCATGATGCTGACGCTGGCGGATTCCCCCTGCAAGCTGCACTGGCTGCGCGCATACTATATCACCGGTGACGAGGTGCACGGCAGCTCAATCTTTGCCAAAATCACCCAGGCCGAGCAGGACGGCAAAAAGACTTTCCCGTTCACGAGCGGCAGCAACCTCTATGACTTCATCGACGTGGACGAGCTGGCCAACATGATCGTGGCCGCCAGTGTGCAGGAGGAAATCAACGGCATCATCAATGTCTGCACCGGCAAGCCGATGAGTCTGGCGGACCGCGTGGAGCAGTTCCTGCGCGACAAGAACTACAAGATCAAGCTCGACTACGGCGCGTTCCCGGACCGTCCGTATGACAGCCCGGGCACCTGGGGCGACCCGACAAAAATCAACCGCATTCTGGCAAACGATACCTGCAAGCGTGCATAACATACAAAAAGGAAAAACGCAATGAAACGATTGGGCATCTTTTTCTTCTACGAAAAAAACGGCGACGTGGATGATTTTATCACCTATTACCTTGCCGACCTGAATAAGAACCTGACCGAGCTGGTCGTTGTCTGCAACGGCAAATTGAGTGAGCAGGGCCGCGCGGCCTTCTCGCAGTTTACCGACAACATCATCGTGCGCGAGAACAAGGGTCTTGACGTCTGGGCGTACAAGACCGCGCTGGATTCCTACGGCTGGGCGAAGCTCTCGGAATTTGACGAGATCGTCATGACGAACTCCACCCTGATGGGTCCTGTGCGCCCGCTGAAAGAGATGTTCGACGCCATGTGGGAGAACCGGGACCTCGATTTCTGGGGCCTGTCCATCCACCACGGTGCCAAGTCGAACCCCTTCAAGGGCAAGCACCTGTATAACTATCTGCCTGTACACATCCAGTCTCACTTCATCGTTTACCGTCGGCGCTTTGTGCAGAACCCGGCGCTGCAGGCCTACTGGGACAACATGCCGATGATCGAGAGCTACACCGACTCGGTGCAGCGATACGAGGCTGTGTTCACCAAGCAGTTTGAGGATAAGGGCTTCAAGTGGGATGTCTATGTGAAAACCGACGACCTGAAGGACTTCACAGACTATCCGCTGCTCGTCTGCCCGACGCTTTTATTGCGGGAGAAAAAATGCCCGCTGTTCAAGCGCCGCAGCTTTATGCACGAGCTGGAGGCCTATCTCAACGACACGGCAGGTGAGCCGGTGCAGGAGCTGTACGACTATCTGCGGGACGAGACGGACTATCCGATGGACCTCATCTGGAAGAACATGATCCGCACGATGCACCCGCACGATTTTACCCGCAATCTCGCGCTGACCCGCATCATCGAGCCGACGGTGTTGGACGAGGCAACGGCAAAGAGCATCCGCCAAAACCGCCGCATTGCGCTGGGCATGCACCTGTATTTCATGGATATGCTGGATTCCAGCAAGGCGTTTGCGGCAAAGTTCCCGCCAGAGACGGATATTTTCATCTCGACGAGCAGTGCTGATAAGAAGCCGCAGATCGAGGCCGCCTTTGCGGACCTGAACGTCCGCAGCGTCACCGTGACCGTGGTGGAGAACCAGGGCCGCGACGTCGGTGCCTTCCTCTGTGACCTGGCCCCACAGATGCGGGACTATGACTACGCCTGCTTCATGCACGACAAAAAAGCCATCCAGACCCGCCCTGGCAGCGTCGGCGCGAGCTTTGGCTATGTCTGCAATGAGAATGTCTGCAAAAACGCTGCTCATGTGCTGAATGTGCTGTGCGAGTTTGAGAAGGACCCGTACCTCGGTATTCTCTGCCCGCCGTACCCGACGCACGGACTTTACTTCATGAATATGTGCTCCGGCGGCTGGGGCCCGAACTTTGAGAACACGAAAAAGCTGATGAAAGACCTTGGCATCGATGCGCCTGTTTCCGGTGAAAAATCGCCCATTGCGCCCTACGGCAGTGTGTTCTGGTTCCGCCCCAAGGCACTGGCACCGCTGTTTGACCACGGCTGGCAGCACTCGGACTTCCCGCCCGAGCCGCTGCCCCAGGACGGCACGATCAGCCATGCCATTGAGCGCATCTATCCGTTTGTGGCCCAGAGCGCGGGCTACTACCCGGCAGTGGTCATGAGCAAGAGCTACGCCGTGACCCACAACGATACGATGCAGGCCTACGCGGGCGGCGTGATCCGCCCGCTGGCCCGCGTGTTTGACTGCACGACCTTCTATGGTGCGGCCAGCTCGGCCACCGGCTTTGCCTACAAAAAGCACCACCTATTCAGCCACTACGGCCCGTACTCCGACAGCCGCCGCCGTCACGCGCGCAACTGGCTGCGGGACAAGTTGCCCGCAGGCTCCTACAAGGTCATCATCAACACCAAGCGCGCTATCTTTGGCCCCCACGAAGGCCCCTATGAGGACTGACAACGCATGAAACGACTGGTCATCTACTTTCACTATGACCCGGCAGGCTGCATCGATACGGCCTGCCGCATTGCCGTACAGGCTGTGCAGAAATACGGCAGGGTCGTATTCGTCACCAACGGTACACTTGCCCCGGCGGACCGCGTCTGGGTGCGCCAGTCCGGTGCGGGCCGCATCGAACGGGAAAACGTCGGTTTCGACGTCGGCGCATACAGGGAGGCTCTGCTGACTCTGGGCCGGGAAAAGCTGGCCGAGTATGAGGAAATCGTCCTGATGAACTACACGCTGGCCGGGCCGGTCCGCTCACTGGCGGCGATGTTCACCGCGATGGACGCCCGCCCAGAGCTGGACTTCTGGGGGCTGACCCGCCACTACGCCATGCAGAGCCGCCGCTTTGGCGGCGCAGTGCCAGAGCATCTGCAATCCCATTTTATTGCGGTGCGCCCGCGGCTGTTCAACAGTGATGATTTCTGGAGCTACTGGCAGGAAATGGCACTGCCGGCCAGCTACGAGCAGTCTATCATCCGCCACGAAACGCGGTTCACGCCGTATTTTGCCGCCAGGGGCTATGTCTGGGATACCTACGTGCAGACGGACGACCTGAAACCGGTTTTTGTAAACCCCATTATGGCCTGCCCGCGGGAGCTGCTGGCGAACCGCGGCTGCCCGTTTTTCAAACGGCGCAGCCTGTTCACGCCCTATGCGGATGAACTGCGCCGCACGGACGGCCTCGCCGCGCGGGAGCTATGCGACTATGTGACGGCCTATACGGATTTTCCGCTGGAGCTGCTGCTGGTCTCGCTGTTAAAAACACAGCCGCTTTCAGCCCTTGCCCAAAACCTGCACTGGTGCTATCCTGTCGGCGCACCGACAGGGGAATCGCCCGACCTGAACGAGCTGGGCCTGCGGCTGCTTCATTACGAACAGCCCGCCGCGGACCCCGTGACCGACTGGTATAACCGACAGGCAGCCGCCAACGCGGACACACTGCTGGCAGAAGCTGCTGCTTTGTTTGAAAAAAATCCGATGCTTGGCGTATTAAGCCCCTCTCTGCCGCTGTGGCAGGGCTGCACCGCCGCCCGCCGCGCCGCCTGGATGCGGGAGAAGGACGCACTGGCACAGGAGGTATCCGTGCCCGTCGGCAGTGACCCGCCGCCCGCGCCCAACTGCGGTTGGGTGCTTGTGCGGGAGTCTGCCTTCCCGGACGGTATCCCAGCCTGCACAAGCCAGCGTGACGCCTGGAAGCTGGCCCTGACCGCCCAGAAAAACGGTGTCTATGCCGCCGCCTTTGAGCCGCTGACCCGGTCCGCGGCGCGGGCGGATATCTTAAATGAGTATGAGACCGCCGCCGCTCAGCCTGCCGCTGTAGCCAAGCAGCTGGGGCGGCTCGTCAAGCACAGACTGCAAAAGTAAAAGGGGAGACCACCCATCAAAAAGCAACGCCTGTTTTATCTTGATCTTGTCCGTGCCGCAGCGCTGATCTGCATCTTGATCGTGCATTTCAACGCGACGGTCACGGGGTATTTTACGCTGCCGCACAAGCTCTTTACCAGCACGCTGCCGCTGGGCATTTATCTGGGAGATTTCGGCTCCTCGCTGTTTTTCATTGTGTCCGGCGCATCGCTGGCACTGACCGTCCCGGCGGAGCAGAACCCTGCGCAGTTTTACAAAAGGCGCGCGAGGGCTGTCTACCCGCTGTTCTGGCTCGCGTGGTTCGTCGTGTTCAGCTATCGGTTTGTGGCGCACCCCGGCAGCTTCGGCGGGGCCAGAACCGTCACGCTGGTGCTGACGCTTCTGGGTCTCGACAACTTTGCCGTTGCCGCGGGCTGGGTCGGAACAGACTTTGCCTGTGTGGGCGAGTGGTTCCTCGGCAGCATCCTGTTTTTATACCTGCTGTTCCCGCTTTTGCAGCGGGGGCTGCGCAAAAGGCTGTGGCTGACCTGGGCGCTGACGCTGGCGGTCTGCATCCCGGTGCACCTGCTGGGCTGGGACGCGCGGCTTGTGGCCGTGCATATCCCGGAATTTCTGTTCGGCATGACGTTTTTAACGCTCGCCGGACGCACACGGTATATTCTGGCCCCGCTGCTGCTGGCGGGGGCCGTGCTGGCACAGCCCTGGGACGGTAAGATCACCTGCGCGCTGGCCGGTGCCGGGGTGTTCATCCTGCTGGCGCTGGCGGCCCCGCTGCTGGACCGCCCGTGGCCCCGCGCGGTGGGCGCACAGCTTGCCAAAATATCCTACGCGGTGTTCCTTGTGCATCACGTTCTGATCCAGGAGCTGGCCGCGCACTTTGATCTGGCGGTGCTGTCCCGCCGGGACACAGCGTTTTTGTTTGTCGTCTATCTGGCCGCAACATTTGCCGCAGCGCACGCGCTGCTCTGGCTGCAAAGAACGCTGCGCACCGGCCTTGCCGCCTTGCGCTCCCCAATATAAAGCTCCGCCCGCTGCTTCCACAAAAACAGCGGGTATTTTTTTAACATTGTGCGCCCGCGCCCTCTGTACAAAAACGGGCGGGTACGGTATAATAGAAAATAATGTTTGAAACTAGGAAAGGGGCGTTCCACTGTGTCCGAATTCTCTGTTTCCCTTGCAAAATTGGCCGAGGAAGCCAACCTGACGATTGCCTACACCCCCTGTGAGCTGGATAAGATTCAGGTCACAGCCACCGAGGTCTACCGTCCGGGCATCCTGCTGGCCGGTTACTACGAAAACTTTGACAGCAAACGCATCCAGATCATCGGCCTGACCGAGATGTCCTATCTGGATGAGCTGTCCACCTCACTGCGCAACACCCATCTGGAAAAGCTGTTCTCCTTCCAGCCGCCGGCCATCGTGCTGACCCGCGGCATGCAGCCGCTTTCGGAAATGATGCAGTTTGCCAAGCAGTACGGTGTACCGATCCTGATGTCCACCGAGATGACGTCCGCTCTGATGGGGCAGCTCATCACGACCCTGAACACTGAGCTGGCCCCCCGCATCACCCGCCACGGCGTGCTTGTCGAGGTCTACGGCGAGGGCATCCTGATTCTGGGCGATTCCGGTGTCGGCAAGAGCGAGACGGCCATTGAGCTCGTCAAGCGCGGCCACCGCCTGATCGCTGATGATGCGGTTGAGCTGCGCCGGGTATCCTACCGCAAAATTTTGGGCACCGCGCCCGCCAACATCCGCCACTTTATTGAGCTGCGCGGCATCGGCATTATCAACGTGGCGCGGGTGTTCGGCATCGGCTCGGTCCGCTCGAGCGTCGAGGTCGAGATGGTCGTCCAGCTCGAGCCCTGGGACCGCACCAAGAACTATGACCGTACAGGCCTGGAGACGGAGTATTACGACATCCTCGGTGTCAAGGTGCCCAGCATGCTCATTCCCGTTATGCCGGGCCGTAACCTGGCCGTCATTCTGGAAACGGCTGCCATCAACAACCGCCAGAAGGAGATGGGCTACAACGCCGCCAAGGAACTGCTGACCCAGCTGGGCCTGGCAGACGACATTACAAAATAAAAGAGGTTTTTCCGTTCCATGCAGATGATCGCAGACCTGCACACGCATACCCTGTGCGCAACGCACGCATACAATACTTTTACGGAAATGGCCGCAGCCGCTAAGGAGATCGGCTACTGCGCGCTGGCTGTGACCGACCATGCGCCCGCCATGCCGGATTCGCCCCACGCCTGGCACTTCCAGAACTGGAGCGCGATGCCCCGGGAAATCGGCGGTGTCGTTATGCTCTACGGAGCGGAGGCCAACGTCATGGACACCAAGGGCGGGCTGGACCTTTCGGAAAGCCAGCTCAAAGCGCAGGATTGGGTCGTCGCATCCATCCATAGCTCCTGCGTGCCGGGTCTGCTGACCCGCAGGGAGGCTAACCGCCTCTGGCTGGCTGTGGCCGAGAACCCCTATGTCGACATCATCGGCCACTCCGAGCAGGAAAACTACCGCTATGACTACGACCTTGTCACGAAGGCATTTGCCCGAAATCACAAGGTCGTGGAGCTGAACGGCAACTCGTTCAACGTCCGCAGGGACGGCATCCCCAATATGCGCGCCCTGCTGAGGGCCTGCCTTGCCAACGGCTGTCATATTTCAGTGGACAGTGATGCCCACAGCACCCACCAGCTGCAGCACGGCCTGACGGCCCTCTACGCCATGCTGGAGGAAATGCAGTTCCCGCAGGAGCTGATCGTGAACGCGACGCGGGAAAATCTGGTACAGGAATTACAACTGCACGGCAAGCCCTGTGCAGAAGAAGTAGGAGGAATTTTGTTATGAGCAAATACACGATTGGTATCGACCTGGGCGGCACCACAATGACCGCCGGTATTGTCAACGAAAATTATGAGATCGTCGGCAAGCTGACCTGGGCCACCCGTCTGCCGCGCCCGGCGGAGGATCTGGAAAAGGCACTGGCCGACCTGTGCCGCACCGTGGCCCGGGATAATAAGGTCGATTTTGCCGACATCAAATATGTCGGCATCGGCACGCCCGGCAGCGTGAACTTTACCACCGGCTTCGTAGGCTTCAACACGAACTTCGGCTATTACGACTGGAACCTCGGCCCTGACCTCGAGGCCCTGCTCGGCTGCAAGGTCTATGTCGAGAACGACGCCAACGCCGCCGCCTACGGCGAGTACATTGCGGGCGGTGCAAAGGGGTACAACGATGCGGTCGTCATTACTTTAGGCACCGGCATCGGCAGCGGCATTATTCTGGGCGGCAAGATTTTGCGCGGCTTCAACTTCGCCGCCGGTGAAATGGGTCACAACGTCATTGTCAAGGACGGCATCCAGTGCACCTGCGGACGCAGGGGCTGCTGGGAGCGCTACGCCTCCGCCAGCGCGCTGACCCGCGAGACGAAGGCCGCCATGCAGGCCGACAAGAACACCATTATGTGGAAGATGACCCAGGACATCGACCACGTCAACGCCAAGCTGGCCTTTGATGCCGCTGCCAAGGGCGACGAGACCGCCCGGAAGGTCATCGACAGCTGGATCGAGTATGTCGGCGTCGGCATCGCTAACGTCATCAACACGTTCGAGCCGGAGGTCATCTGCATCGGCGGCGGTGTGTCTAACCAGGGCGAGGTCCTGCTGGCCCCCGTCCGCGCCTATGCGGAGAACGAGACCCGGAACATCACCACCGGCAAGTTCCCGGTCATCTGCGCCTGCCAGCTGCACAACGATGCAGGTGTGATCGGCGCTGCCGCATTGGGCAGTTCCATTTGATAAAACGCTGATACTACGGAGGTTTCCATGCAGGAACAGACGATCACGGCTCTTTGCGCGGCGCTGACGGCACAGCAGCTGCCCTTTGCGCAGGGGGAGCCGCTGGCCCCCCACACGACGTTTAAGATCGGCGGCCCGGCAGCCTTCTGGTGTACGCCCCGGGATGCAGAGCAGTTGCGCCGCACCCTGCAGCTCTGCCGGGAAAACGGTGTCCGCGTCTACCTGCTCGGCAACGGCTCCAACACACTGTTTGACGATGCCGGGTTTGACGGCGCGGTCATTGACATGCGCGGCCTGTCCGGGATGGAAAACTCCGGCCTTGATACGGACGCGGTGCGCATCACCGCCGGGGCCGGGCAGACGCTGGGGCGGCTGTGCAGCAAGGCGCAGATGCTGGGCCTGACGGGTCTGGAATTTGCCTGCGGTATCCCCGGTACGGTGGGCGGTGCGGTCTATATGAACGCTGGTGCCTACGGCAATGAGCTGAAGGACGTGCTGGAGAGCGTGACCTTCCTTGACAGTGATTTGCAGCTGCGCACACTGCCTGCGGCAGACCTGGCCATGGGCTACCGCACGAGCATTTTTGAGCAGAACCCCGACTGGTGCATCCTGTCGGCCACGGTGGTGCTGCACCGCGGTGATGGAGCCGCCGTGCTGGCCCGTATGCAGGAACTGCTGGGCAAGCGCAGGGAAAAGCAGCCCCTTGAATGGCCGAGCGCCGGCAGCACCTTCAAGCGCCCCCAGGGCGCGTTTGCGGGCAAGCTGATCGAGGACTGCGGCCTGCGGGGCTTTACCGTGGGCGGTGCACAGATCAGTGAAAAGCACTGCGGCTTTGTCATCAACCGCGGCGGCGCGACCTGCGCCGACGTGATCGCACTGACCGAGCAGGTCCGACAAATTGTTGAGGCCAGGACCGGCTTTGTGCTGGAACGCGAAATTCGCGTGGTAAAATAAGAGAGCGGTGGGGAAGATGAACTTTCTGATCGTGACCGGCCTTTCCGGCGCAGGCAAGTCCATGGCGGTCAACGCGCTGGAGGACATCGGATTTTTCTGCATTGACAACATCCCGGTGGCGCTGCTGCCGCGTATCGTGGACTTCGCCCTGCAGGGCGAAAACCAGCTGAACCGCGTCGCCGTCGTCATGGACGTGCGCGGCGTGCGCAGCATTGAAAAGCTGCAGGAGGCGCTGGCCGACCTTGATGAAAAGAAGATCGACTACGATATTCTTTTCCTGGATGCCAACGATGCAGCCATTCAGCGCCGCTACAAGGAGACGCGCCGCCAGCACCCGCTGGCCGCCGCCGAGAAAATCCCCATCACCGAGGCCATCGCGCGGGAACGCCGCCTTCTGCAGCCGCTGCGCGATAAGGCAAAATATGTCATTGACACGTCGCTGCTCTCGGCGGCGCAGAACCGGGAGCGGGTGTGCAGCCTGTTCCTGGACAAGGGCGAAAGCCCGATGGAGCTGATGGTCGTATCCTTCGGCTTCAAGTACGGGCTGCCGCAGGAGGCAGATCTCGTGCTCGATGTGCGCTGCCTGCCGAACCCCTTCTATGTGCCGGAGCTCAAGCACAAGACCGGTTTGGATCAGGAGGTCGTTGACTATGTCATGGCCTCCGAGGAGTCGCAAGAGCTGCTGCACCGCTATGAGTATATGCTCGAATACGCGCTGCCGCTCTACGTGAAGGAGGGCAAGAGCCAGCTGATGATCGCGGTGGGCTGCACCGGCGGCAAGCACCGCTCCATCACCTTTGCGCGTAAGATCGGTGAATTTTGCGAGAAGCTCGGCTACGCACCCAGCGTACAGCACCGCGACGTGAACCGAAGTCTATAATAAGGGAGAACACCGCCTTGAGCTTTTCTCAAGAAGTGAAAAACGAAATACTGCGCCGCAAAATTTCAAAGCCCTGCTGCAACATGGCCGCCGCGTATGCGGTGGCCTGTTTTGGCAAATACTTTGATGACCGCGGCGTTGTTCTGCAAACTGAAAATGAGGGCGTGGCCCATTTTGCCCAAAAGCTTTACCGCCGCTGCGGCGTGCAGGGGACGGTCATCAGCAAGGAGCGCCCCACCGGTCCCGTGTATGAGTTCAGCGTGAAGGACCCTGACGAGGTCGCCAAAATGCTGGCGCTCTTTGGCCACACCGGCAAGGAGCCGACCCTGCGCATCCGCCCGGAAAACTTCAAATGCCAAAACTGTATGCAGGCGTTCATCGCCACGGCGTTTCTGTGCTGCGGCACGATGACAGACCCCGAAAAGAGCTATAATCTGGAGTTCCTCTCCACGCGGCATTACCTTTCCCAACAGCTGGAGGCCATGCTGGCGGAGCATAACTTCCACCCGCACCGCGCACTGCGCAAGGGCGCGAACACGATCTACATCAAGGCGGCGGATCATATCGAGGACTTGCTGACCTTTATGGGCGCGGGCGGCGCGGCCATGCGTATCATGGACCAGCGCATGTACAATGAAATGCGCAACAAGACGAACCGCCTTTCCAACTGCGAGACGGCCAACATCAGCAAAAGCGTGAATGCCGCCGTGCAGGTGCAGCTGGCGATTGAAAAGCTGCAGGCGGCGGGGGCGCTGAACACCCTGCCCGAGACCCTGCGCCACACCGCCAGGCTGCGGATGCAGTACCCGGACCTGCCGCTGGCCAAGCTGGCGCAGAAGTTTGACCCGCCGGTCAGCAAGGCCGGGCTTTCCCACCGCATGAAGAAGATCCAGGAGGCCGCCGCCCGTCTGGATGCTGCCCCGGAGCCTACCGAAAAGGAAGCAACGAATGCCTGAAACGACCCAAAGACAATTTACCCACCTGCATGTGCATACCGAGTACAGCCTGCTGGACGGTGCCTGCCGCATTGACCGAATGTTTGACCGACTGAAGGCGATGGGGCAGACGGCGTGTGCCATCACGGATCACGGCGTCATGTACGGCTGTGTGGCGTTTTTTGACGCCGCCAAGGCCGCAGGCATCAAGCCGATCATCGGCTGTGAGGTCTATGTGGCGACCCGCACCCGGTTTGACAAGGTCAACCGCATCGACGGCAACAACCACCTGATTTTGCTGTGCAAAAATGAGACAGGCTACAAGAACCTTATCAAGATGGTCTCCGCCGGCTTTACCGAGGGCTTTTACTCAAAGCCCCGCATCGACAAGCAGCTGCTGGAAAAATACCACGACGGCCTGATCTGCCTGTCTGCTTGCCTCGCGGGCGAGATCCCCAAGGCACTGCTGGCGGGGGACTACGACCGCGCCAGGCAGACGGCCCTGTGGTACCGTGACCTGTTTGGTGCGGAAAACTACTATATCGAATTGCAGGACCACGGCCTTGAGGAGGACCAGGCCGTGCTGCCGCAGCTCATCCGCTTAGCGCGAGAGACCGGCATCCCGATGGTCGCAACGAACGACGCCCACTACATCACGAAAGAGGACGCCAAGATGCAGAGCATTCTGCTGTGCATCCAGACCGGCAAGACCATCAACGATGTGGACCGCATGGAGTTCCAGACCGACGAGTTCTACCTGAAATCCACCGACGAGATGTACGACCTGTTCTCGATGGTGCCGGAGGCCTGCGAGAACACGAACAAAATTGCCGAGCAGTGCAATTTCGAGTTCACCTTTGGCGAGACAAAGTTGCCGTACTTCAAGGCCCCGGACGGCATGGAGAACCAGGAATACTTTGAAAAGCTCTGCTGGGACGGCCTCGAGCGCCGCTATCCCGGCAAGGTAACGGACGCTTTGAAGGAGCGCCTGACCTATGAGATCAATGTCGTCAAGACGATGGGCTACACGAACTACTACCTTATCGTCTACGACTTTATCAACTACGCCAAAAGCCACGACATCCCCGTCGGACCGGGCCGTGGCTCCGGCGCGGGCAGTCTGGCGGCCTACTGCGTGGGCATCACCGACATAGATCCCATCCGGTACAATCTGATTTTTGAACGCTTCCTGAACCCCGAGCGCGTCTCAATGCCCGACTTTGACGTTGACTTCTGCTACGAGCGCCGGCAGGAGGTCATTGACTACGTCAACGAGAAGTATGGCCGCGACCATGTGGCCCAGATCGTGACGTTCGGTACGATGGCCGCCCGCGCCGCCGTGCGCGATGTGGGCCGCGTTATGGGCATGAGCTATCAGGACGTGGACCGTGTGGCAAAGCTCATCCCCACAGACCTGAAAATGACGCTGAAAAAGGCGCTGGAGGTCAGCCCCGACTTAAAGGCGCTGTACGACGCCGACAATCAGGTACATGAGCTGATCGATACCTCGCTGAAAGTGGAGGGCATGCCGCGCCACGCCTCCACTCATGCGGCGGGCGTCGTCATCACCCGTGACCCCGCTACCGAGTATGTGCCGCTGTCCACCAACGACGGCCTGCCCGTGACCCAGTTCAACATGGTGGAGATCGAGCGTCTGGGTCTTTTGAAAATGGATTTTCTGGGTCTGCGCACGCTGACGGTCATCCATGATACCGAGCTGGCCGTGCGCCGCAAGGACCCGGATTTCCGCATTGCGAACCTCGACTATGACGATCCCGACACCTACGCGATGCTGGCAAAGGGCGAGACCGAGGGTATCTTCCAGCTTGAATCCACGGGCATGACGCAGGTGCTTGTCGGCATGCGCCCGAAAAACCTCGAGGACATTATAGCACTGATCTCGCTCTACCGCCCCGGCCCGATGGACTCCATTCCGACCTATCTGCGCAACCGCAAGGACCCGTCCCATGTGACCTATAAGACGCCGCAGATGGCGCACATCGTCGATGTCACAAACGGCGTTGTCATCTATCAGGAGCAGGTCATGCAGATCTGCCGCGAGCTGGCCGGCTTCAGCTTTGGCCAGGCTGATAACGTGCGCCGTGCCATGAGCAAAAAAGAAGCATAAAGTCATGGAAGCCGAGCGAGAGCACTTTGTCCACGGCTGCAAGGAGCCGGGCAAGGAGTGCGCAGGCTGTGTTGCCAACGGCGTGCCGGAAAATATCGCCAACGAAATTTACGACGATATGATCAGCTTTGCGTCGTATGCGTTCAACAAATCCCACGCCGCCTGCTACGCCTACGTGGCGTTCCAGACTGCGTATTTGAAATGCCACTACCCGCATGAGTTCATGGCGGCGCTGCTGACGAGCGTGCTCGACAACACATCCAAGGTCATTGAGTACACGACGGAGTGCCAGCGCTTGGGGATAAAAGTCCAGCAGCCTGACATCAACGTGTCACGCGGCGGCTTCACGGCGGACGGCGAGCGGATCCGCTTTGGCCTGAACGCTGTCAAGAGCGTGGGCCGCGACCTGATCGAGGCCGTCATTAAGGAGCGTGCCGAGCGCCCCTATAGCAGCCTCTATGACTTCTGCAAGCGGCTGCACGGCACGGGTCTCAACCGCCGTGCGCTGGAGAACCTCGTCAAAGCCGGTGCATTCGATACTCTGGAGCCGACCCGCCACGGTATGCTCGAGAGTGTCGAGGGTATTCTGAAAAGCGTCGAGACCGACGCCCGCCAGAATCTGGACGGCCAGATGGACCTGTTCGGCCTGATGGGCGGAGGAGAGGACGAGAAACCCGCAAACGACTATAAGGTCCCGAACCTGCCGGAATATTCCGCCTCTGATTTGCTGAAAATGGAGAAGGAGGTCTCCGGCCTCTACCTGTCCGGCCATCCGCTGGACGCCTACCGTGCCCAGATCGCGCAGGTTTCCACCTGCACGATTGCTCAGCTGCTGGGCGAGGACGCAAAGCAGTTTGACAACCAGACGGTGACGCTTGTCTGCACAATCGTCAAAAACAAGATCATGACCACCAAGTCCAACACGCTGATGGCCTTTACCACCGTCGAGGACCTGACCGGCAGCATGGAGCTGCTGGTGTTCCCGCGCATCCTGGCCGAGTGCCGCGCGGCCTTGCAGGAAAACGCCGTTGTGGTCGCCAATGGCCGCGTCTCCGTCAAGGAGGACGAGGCCGCCCGCCTGATCGTCGAGGGCGTGCAGCCCATCGAGACCTACGACCCCGGTAAAAACTTTGGCATGAACCGCGTGGAGCGCGTCAAGCGTGAGACAAGCGGGGGAGGGGCCGCCGGGTATTTCCTGACCGTGCCCTCCCGCGATAGTGCGCAGATGCACAAGGTAGAAAACCTGCTCTGCAACATTTTCGACGGGGGCACGGTGCGGGTGTATTTCCGCTTCCAAGATACCGGCAGGGCCATGCTGGCGCGGCACATGGCGGTAAAGGATGACCCGCTTCTGCGCGCCGAATTGGAGCGCATTTTGGGCAAGGACTGTGTAAAAGTTCAGGATGTTGAACACTCTGCAAAATAAATCCATACGTTTTGCGCGATTTATCCATAATTTCAGGGCGCAAAGTGTGGTATAATGTGTATGGTCGCGAGATTGTTAAAAATTTATTGTAACGTGATGACCACGCCTGAATAAATCGTAATGGTTCAGGCGGGTCCATAGTTCCCGAAATAGGAGGGGCTCGCTTTATGGCTAAGGAAATCAAAACCATCGGTGTACTGACCAGCGGCGGCGACGCCCCCGGCATGAATGCCGCGGTACGTGCCATTGTCCGCGCAGGCATCTCCAAGGGCTACCGCATGATGGGCATTCAGCGCGGTTATAACGGCCTGATCAACGGCGAATGCTACGAGATGAACGTCCGCAGCGTGTCGGAGATCATCCACCGCGGCGGTACGATTCTGTATACTGCCCGCTGCCTGGAGTTCAAAACCAAGGAAGGCCAGGCCAAGGGTCTTGCTCGCTGCAAGGAGCTGGGCATCGACGCACTGGTCGTCATCGGCGGCGACGGCTCCTTCATGGGCGCCCGTGCGCTGGCCAACCAGGGTATTCCCTGCATCGGCCTGCCCGGCACCATCGATAACGACATCGCCTGCAGCGAATACACCATCGGCTACGATACGGCTATGAATACCGCTGTCGAGGCCATCGATAAGCTGCGCGACACCACCCAGAGTCATGACCGTTGCTCTGTCGTTGAGGTCATGGGCCATCATGCCGGTTATATTGCCCTGAACGTCGGTATCGCTACCGGCGCTGTGGCTGTCCTGCTGCCGGAGATCCCGTTCGATTTTGAGCGCGATATTCTCGAGCGTATGCGCCAGACCCAGGTCACGGGCAAGAAGCACTTCATTATCATCGTGTCCGAGGGCGTTGTCGGTGCGCAGGAGCTGGCCAACCAGATCCAGGCGGCCACCGGCGTTGACTCCCGTGCAACCGTTCTGGGCCACATCCAGCGCGGCGGCTCCCCGACGGTCCGTGACCGCGTGAACGCCTCGCTGATGGGCTACCACGCCATTGACCTGCTGGACAAGGGCATCTACAACCGTGTTGTTGCCGTCTCCGGCGACAAGATCGTTGACTACGATGTCAACGTTGCACTGTCCATGCACAAGATGATTGACCGCGATATGATCGACATCGCCAAAGCAATCTCCATCTAAAAGTACAGCTTGCAGGGCCGCATTCCGCAGGGAATGCGGCCTTTTGTCATTCTGAAATATTTTATAAGCGTAACCCCGCTTTTATAAGATTTTATAAGATTTTTGCAAAAACCTGTTGACATTTGAAAAAAGGTTTGCTATAATAGCAAACGTCGTCAGGAGCGAACGCACTGAGGCGACGCCAGCTATGGGGGATTAGCTCAGCTGGGAGAGCGCTTGCATGGCATGCAAGAGGTCACCGGTTCGATCCCGGTATTCTCCACCACAAAGACCTGTCAGAGAATTCTGGCAGGTCTTTTTTTTACATATTCGATTATTAGCGCATCCTGCATGCAAAGAACCCATCCGCTTTGTCACACGCCGCGTAAAACACCTCGCCATGCTGGCCGATGCCCTGCGCGTGGAGCCGAGCGTCCAGCCAGCGCTCGTCTCGGCCTACAGCCTGTAAATTGTCCCGCATGAGATGGCCGTCTATAATCAGGTCATACCAGGTGCTGGCGGCATCCGGGTGCAGCTGCATATCGTCGGGCGTCAGGGGACGGTTGCAGCTTTTGGGCAGAAAGCTGATCTGGCCGTTTGTCTCTAAAATTGCCGTTTCTATTTCGTTCGGGTCAAAGTACCCGGCCACGCGGGCCTGACCCAGGAACTCGTTCACGTCGATGGCGGCGCGCTGCAGGCTGCTTTTCAGGATAACACCGTCGTCCATCAAAATCAGGCTGCGTCCGCTCCAAAAGCTGCGCATAGCGTTGCTCTTGCAGGCAGTGTAGTGCACGAACCACGTCACCAGCCCATAGACAATAAGCGCAGAGAAGGGCCGCCACCACTGCTCAAGATTCGTCGCCAGCTCTGCGCCGATGGAACCCACCGTGACGGCGTTCAGGTAGTCGAACGGGCTCATCTGCGCAATCTGCCGCTTGCCGCCCGCGCGGGTGAAAATAAACATCGCGCCCAGCGACAGCAGGCTCGTCAGCACGACCTGCCCGACCTCCGGAAAAACGTCAGCCATAAAAAAACACTCCTCTCTGCGTTAGCTTTTGCGCAGTTATGACCTTTTATGCGGAAAAATCAGTTGACAAGCGGCGCAAAACGGCATATAATAAGCCTGTAAAAAGGAAAATAGCGATGAAAGGGCCAATGCCGTCTGTTCCGTCCCTCAGAGAGAAAGCCGTTTGGTGCAAGGCTTTCACGCGGAAGCACGGCAGAGCCACCCCGGAGCTTTCGGCGCAGAGCCGAGCGTACCTGCGGCGTTAACGCAGACACAAAGCGGCAGTGCTGTTGTATTATATTCTTGCGGCGCTGCAAACCGGGTGGTACCACGGAAGCATAACAGCCTTCGTCCCTGTATTGGGGCGTGGGCTGTAATTTTTTGTGGCGGACCCTGCATCGCAATTTTATGGATTGGAGAACAACACCTATGCAATGGACCGGATTGAACGAGCTTCGCGAAAAGTACCTGCATTATTTTGAGACGAAGGGCCACCTGCGTCTGGGCAGCTTCCCGCTGGTTCCGAAGGATGACCCCAGCCTCCTGCTGATCAACAGCGGCATGGCCCCCATGAAGAAATGGTTCCTCGGCCAGGAGGAGCCGCCGCGGCATCGCGTGACCACCTGCCAGAAGTGCATCCGCACCCCGGATATTGAGCGCGTCGGCATCACGGCCCGCCATGGCTGCTTCTTTGAGATGCTGGGCAACTTCAGCTTCCAGGATTACTTCAAGAAGGAAGTCATTCCCTGGGCGTGGGAGTTCCTGACCAAGGAACTCGAGATTCCCGCGGACCGCCTGTACATCTCGGTTTATCAGGAGGATGACGAGGCATACGACATCTGGACGAAGGAAGTCGGAATCCCCGAAGATCACATGGTCCGTCTGGGCAAAGAGGACAACTTCTGGGAGCATGGCTCCGGCCCCTGCGGCCCCTGCTCTGAGATCTACTATGACCGCGGCCTGAAGTACGGCTGCGGCAAGCCGACCTGCGGCGTCGGCTGCGACTGTGACCGCTTCATGGAGATCTGGAACCTCGTGTTCAGTCAGTATGATGCCGACGGCAAGGGCAACTATGAGCTGCTGGCTAAGCCGAACATTGATACCGGCATGGGCCTGGAGCGTCTGGCCGTCGTCATGCAGGATGTCAACAACCTGTTCGAGGTCGATACCGTTGCCGCCGTTCTGCACCACGTCGAGCGCATCGCGGGCAAGAAGTACGGCGAGAACGAGAAGGATGACATCTCCATCCGCGTGATTACCGACCACATCCGTGCCACCGTCTTTATGGCCTCCGACGGCATCCTGCCGTCCAACGAGGGTCGCGGCTACGTCATGCGCCGTCTGCTGCGCCGCGCCGCCCGCCATGGCCGTATGCTGGGCATCAACCGTCCGTTCCTGACCGAGTTGGTCGAAACGGTCATCGAGTCCAGCGAGGCCGGTTACCCCGAGCTGCGCGAGCATGAGTCTTATATCAAGAAGGTCATCGGCACCGAGGAGCTGCGCTTCGGCCGCACCATCGACGCCGGTCTGAACATCCTGACCGGCATGATGGGCCGTCTGAAGGAGGCCCATGAGAAGGTTCTGTCCGGCGTCGAGGCGTTCAAGCTGAACGATACCTTCGGCTTCCCGCTCGACCTGACCCGTGAGATTGCCGCCGAGGCAGGCTTTGCCGTCGATGAGGCCGCATTCCACATCGAGATGACCAAGCAGCGTGAGCGCGCCCGCGCCGAGCGCCTGGCCAAGGATATTTCCGGTTGGAGCGCTGACCTGTTCGGTGAGCTGACCGCCGAACCCACCCAGTTTGACGGCTACGAGACCCTGTCCGAGAAGGCTAAGGTTCTGGCTCTGTCCGACGGGGAGGAACTCGTCGATGCCATCGCCACCGACGAGGCGGGCGAGGCCAAGGACGGCGTGCTGGTCGTGCTGGACCGTACCCCGTTCTATGCAGAGATGGGCGGCCAGGTCGCTGACCACGGTTATCTTGTCAGCGGCGACGCCAAGCTGAAGGTCACCCAGGTCAAAAAGACCCCGAAGGGCTATTTCGTCCATACCTGTGAGCTGCTGGACGGCACCATCCACGTTGACGACGAGGTCACCGCTTCCGTCGATGAGAAGCGCCGTGCCGCCATCTGCCGCAACCACACCGCCACCCACCTGCTGCAGAAGGCCCTGCGCGAGGTCCTGGGCGAGCATGTCCATCAGGCCGGCAGCTATCAGGACGATCAGATCACCCACTTCGACTTTACGCATTTCAGCGCCGTCAGCCCCGCCGAGCTGGCCGAGGTCGAGCGCCGCGTCAACGAGAAGATTTACGAGGCTCTGCCCGTCACCGTCAAGAACCTGCCCATCGAGGAAGCCAAGAAGATGGGCGCTATGGCTCTGTTCGGTGAAAAGTACGGCAGTGTCGTCCGCGTTGTCGACGCCGGCGGCTGGAGCACCGAGTTCTGCGGCGGCACCCATGTCACGAACACCGCACAGATTGGCTGCTTTAAGATTTTGAGCGAGTCCAGCGTGGCTGCCGGTATCCGCCGCATTGAGGCTACCACCGCCTTCGGCGTGCTGGATCTGCTGGATGACCGCACCGAGATTTTGGCCAAGACCGCTGTTGCCCTGAAGGCCAACAACCTGAAGGACGCTCCTGCCCGCGCCGAGGCACTGGCTGCCGAGCTGAAGGAGACCGCCAAGCAGCTTGAAATCCTGAAGGCCCAGATGGCTGCCGCCAAGATCGACGGCCTGTTTGAGAACGCCGCCGACATCGACGGCGTGCGCATCGTCTCCGCCTACCTGACCGGCACCGGTGCCGATACCCTGCGCGACATGGTCGATAAGGTGCGCGACAAGGCGCCCAACGCCGTGACCGTGCTTATCGGTAGCGACGGTAATAAGACGATGATGGCTGTCGGCGTTTCCAAGAACGCCATGGCCCGCGGCCTGAAGGCAGGTGCCCTCGTCAAGAAGATTGCCGCTATCGCAGGCGGCAACGGCGGCGGCAAGCCCGACTTCGCTATGGCCGGTATCCGCGACACGTCCAAGATCGACGACGCACTGAACGCTGTGCCCGAGATCGTCAAGGCGGAAATGAATCAGTAATTCTTTGCCATAAAATTCACTGCAAAGGAGGGATTCCGGATGGAGGATTGTCTGTTCTGCAAGATCGCCGCAGGCGAGATCCCCTCGAACAAGCTGTTTGAGGACGACAAGTTGCTGGCGTTCTACGACATCGACCCGCAGGCCCCCGTGCATTTTCTCGTCATCCCGAAGCAGCACATTGCGTCTGCCGCAGCCCTGACCGAGGATGACGCCGCGCTGCTGGGCCACATCTACGCGGTCATTGCGCAGCTGTGCAAAAAGCTGGGCGTCGACGAGAGCGGCTACCGCGTTGTGACCAATGTCGGCGCGGACGGTGGCCAGAGCGTTAAGCACCTGCACTTTCATGTGCTGGCCAAGCGCAGCCTTGCATGGCCTCCGGGCTGATGCCGGGCGTTGCACAAAACACTTGTGAATCAATAAAGAGAGGTAAACTAACATGGCAGATACCTATACACTGCACATTGCGGGTCTGACCCGTGAGCTGCCCATCTGCAAGGTCAATGACCACATGGATATTGCCGCTTTCATCATGTTCAGTGATGTGGAGCTGACCGAGGCATGCGCCGCAGCTCTGCTGAAAAAAGCCCCCGAGTTTGACGTGATCTTGACCGCCGAGGCCAAGGGCATCCCTCTGGCCTACGAAATGGCGCGCCAGAGCGGCAAATACTGGATTCCCGCCCGCAAAGGTCCGAAGCTGTATATGCGGGAGCCTGTCATCATCGAGGATCAGTCCATCACGACTGCCGGTAAGCAGACGCTGGTCATCGACAAGAAGGACATCGAGTATATGGACGGCAAGCGCATCCTGATCGTGGATGACGTTATCTCCACCGGCGGCTCCCTGCATGCACTGGAAACGCTGGCCGCCAAGAGCACCGGCACGGTAGTCGGCTGCTGCGCAGCACTCGCTGAGGGCGACGCTGCCAAGCGCACCGACATCTTCTTCCTGGAGCCGCTGCCGCTCTTCCTGCACTAAGCAATGAAACGAAAGCTCGGTTGGTTTGGTCTCGGTTTTGCCGGGGCTGAGCTTGCTGCGGCCATTCTGCCGCCGCTGGTCTGTGTGCCCGCGGCGGCATTTTTGGTATGCCTGGCGCTATTATGGATAAAACGCCGCAGAGACAGCGCCATCCCGGTACTGGGTGCGCTGTGCGGTCTTGCGTGGTTTCTGGTGTTTACCTTTGTATGGGTGCGGCCCGTCAAGGCACTGGCCGGGCAGACCGTGACCTGCACGGCGGTGGTGGAGACGGACGCCGATGCTTCCTACAGCGAAAGCCGCCTGCGCGGTACGCTGCGGCTGACTGAAATTGACGGCAGGGCGGCCAACGTAAAGGTGGAGTGCGCGTCCTTTCCCGGCGAGAGTGCGGGGGAGCAGTTCACTGCAAAATTTGCGCTGACCGAGCTGCCCGACAACAAATACCGCCTGAGCCGCCAAAGCAAGGGTGTCTATTTGCAGGTGGAGTATCTGGGCAGCTACCACCCACTGGAAGCCAGCCGCGCGCCGCGGTTTGCGCTGTATCGGCTTCGGCAGCGCTGGTTGGCCACACTGCGCCGCTGGCTGCCGCGGCAGCTGGACGGCATCGAGGCCGCTATGCTGCTGGCGGACAAAAGCCGTCTGGATGACAGCGTGCAGCAGGCCTTCCGCACGGCGGGGGTATCGCATCTGCTGGCGGTGTCTGGGCTGCATCTGGCGCTGCTCTGCGGGCTGCTGGGCTTTGGCCGTAAATGGAAATTTTATAAGCCTCTGATTTTGCTGCGCGCTGCGGCGGCGCTGTTTTACCTGCTGCTGACCGGAATGCCGGTTTCTGTATCGCGCGCCGGGATCGTGCTGTTGGTGGCGCTGGTGGGGGACTTCTTCCTGCTGCCGCCCGACCTGCTGACCTCAACGAGCTTTGCGGCCATCCTGCTGGGGCTGCAAAACGCCTATGCGCCGTGCGACCTTGGCTTTCAGCTGTCGTTCTGCGCCGTGCTGGGCGTGCAGGCTGCGGCAACACTGGCCCGCACCGAGCAGCGCGCAGCACAGGACAAGCCCGCCGCCGCCAAGGCGCTATGCCAAGTGGCAGAGCCTGTGCAAACGGCAGCGCTTGCCAGCCTTGCCACGCTGCCGGTGCTGGTGGCCCACGACATGGCGGCCAGCCTGGTCGGGGTGCTCTGCAACCTGCTGGTCGTCTGGATGGTCCAGCCCGCCCTGCAGCTAGGCATCCTGCTGCTGGTGTGCAGCGCCGTGCCGTTTCTGGCGGCAATCACGAACCTGACCGCTCTCGTGTTGAGTCTCTGGCTCAAGGGGCTGCTCTGGCTGGTACGGTGCTGCGCCGCACTGCCGTTTGCGTCGATTTGTCTGCCACAGCGGTACACGCTGTTTGCGCTCGCTGTGCTGGGCGCGCTGGCGGTCTGCTTCTGGCATGCCAGGCGGCTGCGGCTCTATCTGCCCGCGGCAGCGCTCTGCACAGTGCTGGCCGTGGGGCTGGGTGTCTGGATGCAGCGAGATGTTGTGCAGATCAATCTGATCGGCGCATCCAACAATCCCTGCGTCGTCTGCGTGCAGAACGGGCAGGCTGTGGTGTTCTTCCGCGGCGGGGAGAGCAACTGGAGCGCCGTGCAGAACTATCTGGCCGGGCGCAGCAGACAGGAGCCCGCGCTGGTCGTTGACCTGCGCGCCAAGCCGACGCAGATGGAATTTTCCGCGGCAGAGATCGTGACGGTGCAGGAGCTTGCCGACTTTACGACCCGTCCGGTGCTTGACGGATTGACGCTGGACCTGTATCATAATAAAAGCGCGAACCTTGCTGTGCTGGGCGTGGGGGAGCGGCACATTGCCGTGGGGGCAGGCAGGCTCGAGCTGGCAGAGCCGGTGCGGGTGGATGTCCTCTGCGCACCGGGCACGCTATCCGATTCCGTGCGGCCCGACACGATTTTGTACACCGCTGCCGCACCGCGCTGGCTGGACGACGCTGCAGGCTGCACCCTGCGCTATGGTGAGGACACGCCCGGACTGACCCTGCGCCCGGGCCGCAGCATGATTTGGGAGGAGGCACAGACGATTGCTGTACAGTGAAAAGGAGCTGGAAAAACGCCTGAAGGCAGGCTGCGCGCTCTACTATTTCTACGCATCGGACGAGGCGCTCGTCCACACGGCGGCGCAGAAGACGCTGAAATATCTGAACCGCGACGACCCCGAGACGACGGTGCTGGACGGGCCGACCCCCTCGGTGGAGGAGATCGTGCTAGCTGCCGGTACGATTTCATTCTTCGGCGGCAAACGCCTGGTACTCATGCCGCTGATCCGTCCGTCAACCTATTCCGACAAGGATTTGCAGGAGCTTTGCGACACGCTGGCCGACACCGAGAACGCCATCTTTGTGCTGACGAGCATCATCGAGGAGAGCTACGGCAAACTGCGCCCCGGCAAGCGAGAGCAAAAGCTCATTGCCAGCTGCGAGAAGCTCGGCTACTGCGTGCAGCTCAACCGCCCCACGGGCGCGGCTTTACAGGCCATGGCCCGTGATTGGGCGAAGGAGGCCGGTGCGGACTTTGCCCCCGGCGCCGAAGCTGCGCTGCTGGCCCGCTGCGGCGAGGATCAGTTCCTGCTTAAAAATGAGGTCGAAAAGCTGGCCGCGCTGGCCAACTACAGCACAATTACAAAAGAAATGGTCAGCCGGCTCGGTACGGTCACGCTCGACGCGGACACGTTCGATATGGTCAAGCTGCTGACGAGCGGCCAGGCCGATAAGGCCCAGCAAAAGCTGAAAACGCTGCTGGCGCTGCAAAACGAGCCGATCATGATTACCGGCGCACTCATCAGCAACTATCTGGATCTGTACCGCGTGCTGCTGGGCCGCCGCAGCCGCCGGAGCCTCGGCGATGTGGCCAAGGACTTTGGCTACAAGGGCAATTGGAATTACCGCCTCAATTCTACCGAAAAAACCGCGTTGCGCTTCAAGCGTGCCCAGCTGGAGGACTGCCTGCACATCCTGCAAAGACTGGACACCGACCTGAAAAGCAGCAAGCTGGACGCCGACCTTTTAATGCAGAAGGCGCTGTGTGAGTTGGCGCTGGCCGGGAGGGCATAAATGCTGAAATTGGAACAAGCCCTGCTGGTGGAGGGCAAATACGACGCCTCACGCCTTAGCAATATCGTGGACGGCACGATCCTGACGACGGACGGCTTCCGGGTGTTCAAGGACGGCGCGCTGCAAAGGCTGCTCAAGCGCATTGCTGCAGCGCAGGGGCTTATCATTTTGACGGACTCCGACGCCGCCGGGTTCAAGATTCGCCACTTTGTCACGGGTCTTGTCGGCGCGGAGCATGTCCTGCAGGCCTACGTCCCGGCGATTGCAGGCAAGGAGTCACGCAAGGCCGAGCCCGGCAAGGAGGGACTGCTCGGCGTCGAGGGCGTATCCGACGATTTGATTGTACAGGGCCTTGAAACCGCCCTGGCAAGTAAAACTGCTTGCCAGCAGAAAACAACCCAGTCGCGCTCCATCACGTACACCGATTTGTACGACTGGGGCATCTCCGGCACGGCCAACAGCGCCGAGAACCGCCGGGTATTTTTGCGCCGCCTCGGTCTGCCGCCGCGGCTGAGCAAAAAGGAGTTGCTGCAGGTGCTCAACACACTCTACACCTACGACGCTCTGAACGCCGAAATCAAAAAGCTATAAAAATTGCCCGGAACCGTGCAAGTGGTTCCGGGCATTTTTCATACGCGGGTAACGCGATCAGACTTCCAGTTTTTCTAATTCTGCCATCCACAGCGTATTGCAGGCATCGCTCGGCATGCGCCAGTCGCCGCGCGGGGAGAGCGTGACCGAGCCGACCTTCGGGCCGTCGGGCAGGCAGCTGCGCTTGAACTGCTGGGCGAAGAAGCGGCGGTAGAAATTTTTCAGCCACGCCAGCAGGACCTCCGGCTCATACCGGCCGTCAAAGGCTGTGCGGGCCAGATGGTAGATTTTTGTCGGACTGAACCCAAAGCGCAGCACATAGTAGAGATAGAAGTCGTGCAGCTCATACGGGCCGACGAGTTTTTCGGTCTGCTGGGCAATCGTGCCGTCTGCGGCGGTGGGCAGCAGCTCGGGGCTGACGGGGGTGTCCAGAATATCCACCAGCACATCCCGCAGCGTGTCATTGCCGCAGGTGTCGGCCACGTACTGCACAATATGGCGCACCAGTGTTTTCGGCACCCCGGTGTTGACGCCGTACATGCTCATGTGGTCGCCGTTGTAGGTGGCCCAGCCCAGCGCCAGCTCGCTTAAGTCGCCGGTGCCGATGACAAAGCCGCCGTTCTTGTTGGCATAGTCCATCAGCTCCAGCGTGCGCACGCGGGCCTGGCAGTTTTCAAACGTGACATCGTACTTGTCGGCGGGCTGGCCGATGTCCGCAAAGTGGCTCTTGACGGTCTCGGTGATGTTGATCTCGCCGAACGTCACGCCCAAAGCCTCGCACAGAATCTCCGCGTTGGAGCGGGTGCGCTTCGTCGTGCCGAAGCAGGGCATCGTCAGGGCTACAATATCCTTCGCGTCGCGGCCCAGCACCTTACAGGCGCGCACGGCCACCAGCAGGGCCAGGCAGCTGTCCAGCCCGCCGGAGATACCCAGCACGCCGCACTTGGCGTGGGTGTGCTCCATGCGCTTGGCAAGGCCCTCGGCCTGGATGCGCAGAATCAGCTCGCACCGCTCGGCGCGGGTCGCGGCGTCCTGCGGCACAAACGGCGTGCAGGAGACAGGGCGGATCAGCGGCAGATCCACGGGCGGCAGCTCAAATTCCACAGTGGCGTAGCCGTTCGTTTCCGGCATAAACGTCGTGTTGCGCTGGCGCTCCTGCACCATGCGGCCCAGGTCCAGCTCAGTCACGGCATCCTCGCCCGCAAACGGTGCAGCGTCGGCCAGCAGACTGCCGTTCTCGGCAATCAGGTTGTGGCCCGCAAACGTCATGTCGGTGGTGCTTTCGCCGTGGCCTGCGTCGGCGTAGAGGTACGCACACAGCAGACGTGCGCTCTGCCCGCAGACCAGCTCACGGCGGTAGGCTGCCTTGCCGACGGTTTCATCGCTGGCGGACAGGTTTGCCACAACGGTAGCCCCGGCCAGTGCGTGGGCACAGCTCGGCGGGATGGGAGACCACAGGTCCTCGCAGACCTCGGCTGCCAGCACAAAGGCGGGCAGCTGTTTGCAGGCAAACAGAAGGTTCGTGCCGATCAGCGTCTCCTGCCCGGCCAGCTCGATGCACTCGGGCTCACGCATACCGGGGATAAAGTGGCGCTTCTCGTAAAACTCGCCGTAGTTGGGCAGGTGTACTTTCGGCACCAGACCCAGCAGCTCACCGTTGCAGAGCACCGCCGCACAGTTGTACAGCTTGCCGTTATGGCGCACAGGCAGGCCGACGAGGACAACGACGTTCAGTCCCTCGCTGGCCTTCAAAATCGCGGCAAGGCCGTCCTCGGCCCCACGCAGCAGGGTATCATGCAAGAACAGGTCACTGCAGGTGTAGCCGGTCAGCGCAAACTCCGGCAGGCAGAGCAGCTGCACATTTTTTTCGGCGTACTCGCGCATGACGCCGATGATCTGGTCGGCGTTGTAGGTGCAGTCGGCCACGCGCAGGGCGGGGCTGGCCGCAGCAGCGCGGATAAAGCCGTTTTCAAAAGCGGGAAAGCTGTACTTCATAGCCAAACTTCCTTTATCATAATCTATAAAAACTATCATAGCACAGTGGGCGAATTGCCGCAAGTGTGGGTTTTGTAGGGAAAGTTTATTTTTCAAAAAGTAATATATACTTGACATAATGTAAGGCGCGTGCTATAGTAAAGTCACAGCAAGAGGAAAGGAAACGAAGGCAATGGCAAAGAATCTGAAGCTGAAGGCCGCCCGCGCCGTGCGCGATATGACGCAGGCGGATCTGGCGGCGGCGGTAGGCGTGTCCCGCCAGACCATCAATGCAATCGAAAAAGGTGAGTACAACCCCACCATCAACCTTTGCCGCAGCATCTGCAAGGTGCTGGGCAAGACATTGGACGAGCTGTTCTGGGAGGAATGAGCGATGAACATAAAAGAATTTTTTAAGCGCGACAATCTGGACGAAATGCAAAAACAGACCCTTTTAAAAATCGAGTCACGCGGCTTCTGGGTGCTGTGGGTGCTGCTGCTGGCGGCGCTGATCATCGAAAGTCTGCTGGGCTTTGCCCCGCGGGAGATGGCGGCAGAATGGTTTATCTTTATGCTGGGGTGCGCCTATTCGGTCCTGAGTGATCTGCGTGCTGGTATCTGGGACCGCCACCTTAAGGCGAACACGAAAACCAATGCCGCTGTGTCCGTTGTGGGCGGTGTTGCCGTGTTTGTGTGGGGGCTTATCAAATTTGCAGAGTTTGGCATGGGCGTTGCGGTGCTGCAGGCGGTCATCATGGGGATCTGTACCTGGGTACTGTGCTTTGCATTGCTGCAGCTCAGCATGAAGGCTTACAAAAAACGCCACGCTGAGTTGGAAAACCCAAAGGAGGACGACGATGAAAACGAATAAAAAAGAGCTGACTGTCTTTGCGCTCTGTGCTTACGCAATTCCGTTTCTGATGATGCCGCTTTTGTACATCTGCCTGCAAAACGAGCGGGACACCTCGATTTTTGCCAACGCCCAGATGTTCTACCCGGCGGCGGGCGTTATGCTGGCGTTTTTGCTGGCAAAACGGCCGGATATGCCTATGCGGTTTTACATCCTGCATATCACGGCCACTGCACTGATGCTCGCCATGAGCGTTCTGTCTGCGTTCCTGCCGCAGGAGGGCTGGCTGAATATTGCAAACTTTGTCATCATTATCGCGTCGGTGCTTGGCTGGATCTTCCTGCTGACCGAAAAAAAGACAAAGCGCGAAGACTACGGTCTGCGCCTGCACGGCAAATTCCTGACGGCGTTTGCCATCTGTGCCTACTTCCTCGTCGTCAAAACCGGCATGGTCTTTCTTTCCGTGGCGCTGCAGGGCGGTGATAGCTGGGCTGAATATCTGGCCTACTGGCGCACATCTGCACCGTGGGTTATGGCAGTGGTGCTTGTACCGAACTTCTTTTTGAGCTTTCTGCCGTTTTTTGGCGAGGAATACGGTTGGCGCTACTACCTGACGCCAGCCCTGCAAGGCCGCTTCGGCGCACGGCGCGGCGCACTGGCGGTAGGCGTGCTGTGGGGGCTGTGGCATCTGCCGCTGAATCTTTTCTTCTACAGCCCCGACACCTCACTGCAGAGCATTGCCGCACAGCTTGTTGTCTGCGTGACGCTCGGTGTATTTTTCACCTTTGCGTATGAGAAGTGCGGCAAAAATATCTGGCTCCCCGTGGTGCTGCACTACCTCAACAACAGCATGGTCTTAGTCTGGACCGGTACGGCGGATATTTCAAATCAGATCATCAGCTGGACAGATGTGGCAATCAGTGCCATCATGTATGGGGTTGTATTCCTGCCATTTCTGGCAGCAAAGTGCTACCGCAAGAATAAATAAAAAACAGGTGCAGCCCTTTAAATGGGGTTGCACCTGTTTTTGATTGCCGTCAGACTGCAAACGCCTTATGCAGGGCATCGAGGGCGGTGTCCTCGTCCTGCTGGCGAATCAGCAGGGAGATGTCAAGGTCGCTCGTTGTGATGAGCACGATTTCAATACCTGCACCGGCCAGTGCGGCCAGCGCACGGGCGGCGACGCCGCAGCTGGTGACCATCTCCTCACCAAAGAGGTTGATCTTGCTGTAGCCGCCGGAGACCAGCGGGGGATTGGCCTTGGCTGCGGCGGGCAGAGCCTTCATAACAGCGGCAAAGTTGTCATAGCTCGTCGTAAAGCTGAAATCCACCGCGGAGCCGCGGGGCGCGCTCTGGCAGATCATATCGACCACAATACCGGCCTTGGCAAAAACGTCCAGGTGCTCGGCCAGGCTCTGTGCGCTGTACTGGGCACCGGGGAAGGTGGTGAGCATAATATTCTGCTCGCTGCTGATCTTGCTGACACCGTACATAAAAATCATCCTTTCATTCAATCTAACGTGAGGAACTTCTCGTCAATCGTACTGCGGAGCATGCTCTCTATGTATTCGCGGGAGAGGGTGAACTCTCCGTGTGCTGCACCCAGTTCGTCTGTGTACTGGCTGTAGGGGATGGCCCGGATATTCTTGTACCCGGCCTCATACTGGCTGATAACGCAGTGCAGCTTCGGGTCACGGATGGCAATGCTCACACTGCCGTCAGGATGGGTCGTCTTATCAAAATACACGTCCAGAATCGCGCCGATGACATTATCGCGCGAGGACTGCGCGTTGATGAAGTTGCCCAGGCTGTAGACGATGAAGGTCGTGTTGCCATTCACGCCGGTCAGCCATGCGGCGTTCTGTACTACATGCGGGTGGGTGCCGATGATGACATCGACGCCCTGGTCTGCCAGCCACTGAGCAGTCTCCCTTTGAAAGTCGTTGACCTCGTGCGTGCCCTCGGTGCCCATGTGGGCACTGACGATAAGAACATCGCAGTTCGGGCGCATATCGGCGATCTGTTTGGCAATCGTTTCATGGTCGTCCAGATACACAACGCCATAGTCTGTGCCGGACGGCGTGGGCAGGCCGTTGGTGTGCTCCGTATAGGAGAGATAGCCGAACGTGATGCCGTTGACAGTCTGGTAGGCGTAGTTGTCATAGGTTTCCAGATTGTAAAAGCCCATTGTGACCACATCGTCCGGCATGGCAGCCCAGTGTGCCATGGATGCCTCAATGCCCGCCGCCCCCTTGTCGTAGCTGTGATTGTTGGAGAGACTGAACACGCGGAAGCCCAAATTATACAGCGTGTCGGTGATCTCGCCGGGGGTGGAGAACATCGGGTAGCCGCTGGCAGCGAACTCGTCGTTGACGAGCGTCTCCTGATTGAGCCAGTTCACATCAAACTGGTCGTAGTAGCCCTGCATGGCTGCGTAGGCGGCGTCAAAATCGTAGTGGTCACCGCCGCGCTCCCTGGCCTGCAAAAAGATACCATCGTGGATCAGGTCGTCGCCCGTGGCGGAAAAGTGCACGGTCTCGACGGTGGGCGTTGGCTCGGGGGTCGGTTCCGGTGTAGCGGTTGGTTCCGGCTCTGTCGGCATATCCACGACTACGGGCTGCGGATTGACCGCGGGCAGGGTCACAGCCTGATTGCCGACGCCCAGCAGAGAGCCGACAACTACGCCGCCGACGCCCAGTGCGATGACCGCGCAGGCGGCAAGGTCGTTGCCGTTCATTCGCATATCAGTTTACCTCGCAGCAGGTCGGTCATCGTGTAATAGCCGGGGGCCAGCGCAGCAATATAGAGCGCTGCCTGTACGGCACCGTCGGCAAAGACGCCGCGGCTGCCCGCGCTGTGGCTCAGCGTCACGACCTCGTCGGGGCCGCAGAACAGCACATCGTGCTCGCCAACAATGCCGCCGCCGCGGATGGAGCTGATGCCCAGCTCCTGTGCGCCGCGCTTCTGGCGAACCTGCGTGCGGTCATAGACGTACTCATATTTGCCGTTCGCCTCGGTGTTGATGGCGTCGGCAATCATCAGCGCTGTGCCGCTGGGCGCGTCCAGCTTGTTATGATGGTGCTTCTCGATGATCTCAATGTCAAACTCGCCGCCCAGGATCTTCGTAGCCTGGCGGGCCAGCTCGATCAGCACGTTGACACCCACCGACATGTTTGCGCTGCGGAAGATCGGCGTCCTGGTGCTGGCAGCCTCCAGTGCAGCCTCATCCTCCCTGGAAAGGCCGGTGGAGCAGATGACGCAGGGCAGACCGTTGGCAGCACCGTACTGCGCTGCTGCAACCGCCCCGGCGGGTGAGGAAAAATCGATGATGACGCCCTTGCAGGGCAGTGCGTCAAACCCGGCGTAAACGGGGATTTCGCCGATCCGCCCGGCTTCGCGATCCACACCGGCGACGATGCGGCAATCCTCGCGCGCACCGATCTTCTCGACCAGTGCGCGGCCCATACGGCCATAGATGCCCTGAATGATAATATCCGTCATGCGTTATTGTTCCTTTCATGCAAAAGTCGTGCAAAAGCAAAAAGCCGACCCGCGGCATGGCAGTGGGTCGGCTGTGAAATTATTTCAGCAGGCCGAACTCCTGCATGGCAGTCTCCAGCTGTGCCTGCACTGCGGCGGAGGGCGCAACGAGCGGCAGACGGCAGTCGCCGGCATTCCAGCCAAGGCGGTTCATGGCCCACTTGACCGGGATGGGGTTGACGTCGGCAAACAGTGCCTTGATAAGAGGCACCGCCTTGAGCTGCATGGACAGGCTCTCGGCAGTCTCACCGGCGAACCATTTGGCACAGATGTCATGGGTGTACTGCGGGGCTATGTTGGACAGCACGCTGATCACGCCCTTGCCGCCCAGAGCCAGCAGCGGCACGATCTGGTCATCGTTGCCGGAGTAGATGTTCAGGCTGTCACCGCAGGCCGCTGCGATCTCGGCCACGTGGCTGATGTTGCCGCTGGCCTCCTTGACGGCGTTGATGTTCGGGTGCTTCGCAAGCTCGGCCAGCGTGGCGGGCGTCAGGTTGCAGCCCGTGCGGCTGGGCACATTATACAGGATGCAGGGGATATGCACTGCGTCCGCAATGGCTGTGTAGTGGGCCAGCAGGCCCGCCTGGCTCGTCTTGTTGTAGTAGGGCGTGACCAGCAGCAGTGCGTCGGCACCGTCGGCCTCAGCTTGCTGGGACAGCCAGATGGCATACTTCGTGTCGTTGGAGCCGGTACCCGCAATCACCGGGACGCGGCCTGCCGCCTTTTTGACGGTATAGCGGATGCACTCGGTGTGCTCCTCATCGGTCAGCGTCGGGGACTCACCCGTCGTGCCGCAGATGACAATGGCATCCGTGCTGTGGGCAATCTGGTCGTCGATGATGCGGCCAAGCTCGTCATAGTTGACGCTGCCGTCAGTGTTCATCGGGGTGATGATCGCCACGGCGGCACCGGTAAATACGGGTCTCTTCATACGAATTCTCCTTACACCAAGGCTGCCATGCGCAGCCAATCAGTCAAAATAGCCCTTGGCAGCCAGCAGCTCGGCCAGCAGCACCGCGCCGCCGGCAGCGCCGCGCAGCGTGTTGTGGGACAGGCAGACAAACTTGTAATCGTACTGGGTATCCTCACGCAGGCGACCAATGCTGACAGCCATGCCGTTTTCAATCATGCGGTCCAGCTTGGGCTGCGGGCGGTCATTTTCCTCAAAGTAATGCAGGAACTGCTTCGGGGCGCTGGGCAGCTCCAGATCCTGTGCGGGACCGTGGAATTCCTTCCAGGCCTGCAGAATTTCTTCCTTAGAAGGCTTATTCTGAAAGCGCACGAACACCGCGCCCATGTGGCCGTCAGAGACAGGCACGCGCAGGCACTGGGCCGTAAAGCGGGGAGACTCGGCCGAGACGATCTTGTCGCCCTCGATGCGGCCCCACAGCTTCAGCGGCTCCTGTTCGCTCTTTTCCTCCTCGCCGCCGATGTAGGGGATGACATTGTCGAGGATGTCAGGGAAGGTCTCAAACGTCTTGCCTGCGCCGGAGATGGCCTGATAGGTGCAGACGAGCACGTCAGAAATGCCGTATTTGCGCAGGGGATGCAGGGCAGGCACATAACTCTGCAGGCTGCAGTTAGACTTGACGGCCACAAAGCCGCGCTTGGTGCCCAGGCGCTTGCGCTGGGCAGGGATGATGTCGATGTGGTCGGCGTTGATCTCGGGTACGACCATCGGCACGTCAGGGGTAAAGCGGTGTGCGCTGTTGTTGGACACGACCGGGCACTCGGCCTTGGCGTAGGCCTCCTCCAGTGCCTTGATCTCGTCCTTCTTCATGTTGACGGCGCAAAAGACAAAATCGACCCTGGCGGCGACCTCCTCCACATTGGCGGCGTCCAGCACGACCATCTTTTTAACGCTCTCGGGCATGGGGGTCTTCATCAACCAGCGGCTGCCGACGGCCTCCTCATAGGTTTTGCCAGCGCTGCGTGCGCTGGCCGCAAGGACAACCAGATTAAACCAGGGGTGATTTTCCAGCAGCGTAATAAAGCGCTGGCCGACCATACCGGTTGCACCGATAACACCAACATTGTACTGTTTCATCCCGACTAAGACCTTCCTTTCACGATACCCTTCCTTATATCTATGCGGCTCCCACGGAAATTTGCACAGATAATAAAAAAACCGGCTTGAAAACCGGCACAAAATGCAATATAATATCATATTGCATATAGCACAGCGCAACACACTGTTTTACAGCGTGACAGTCCCGCACCTGTTCGGCTGCGGACCCAGAAAATGCGTGCCGCGCATTTTCTTCGGCGAAGAACCCTTTCCCGGCTCTCGCCCCTGGCAGGGCATGATGAAAACCGGTACTGATGCGCTTCGCGCCTCTGTGTTTGGATTCATTATAATATTCCCACATAAGAATGTCAAGACGATAACGCTTTAAAGTAAAAAAGGATGATACAAAAATGCTCAAAAAAGATTTCTGGTACGACCTGCCGAAGGAGCTGATCGCGCAGGAGCCTGCCGACCCCCGCGATGCCGCCCGTTTGATGGTGCTGGACCGCAAAAATGATAAGATCCTGCACTCGGTATTCCATGAGCTGCCGCATTATCTTGAAAAGGGCGATCTGCTCGTTGTCAATAACTCCAAGGTTCTGCCTGCCCGCCTGATGGGCACCAAGGTGCCCACAGGCGCTGTCTGCGAGCTGCTGCTGCTGCGCCAGGTCAAGGGCGATACCTGGGAGTGCCTGGCCCGCCCCGGCAAGCGGATGCAGCCGGGCACGAAGGTGGAGTTCGGCGACGGCAGCCTGACCGCTGTGGTGGATGAGACGCTGCCTGACGGCAATAAGTATGTGACCTTTACCTACGACACCGAGACACTGTACGAGAAGCTGGACGAGTTCGGCAAGATGCCGCTGCCGCCCTACATCACGAAGCAACTCGAGGATCAGAGCCAGTACCAGACCGTCTACGCCAAGGAACTGGGCAGCGCCGCCGCGCCCACCGCGGGCCTGCACTTTACCCCGCAGCTGATGGATACAATCCGCTCCCGCGGCGTCAACATTGCCGAGGTCACGCTGCATGTCGGCCTGGGCACCTTCCGTCCCGTGAATGAGGAATCCATTGAGGACCACCAGATGCACAGCGAGTGGTACTCCGTCAGCGAGGAAACGGCGAAGCTCATCAACGAGACCCGCGCCGCGGGCCACCGCGTCATTGCCGTGGGCACAACGAGCTGCCGCACGCTGGAATCTGTCTGGGCTAAGTACGGCAAGATCGTGCCGTGCAGCGGGAATACCAGCATCTTCATCTATCCCGGCATCGAGCTGAAAGCCATCGACGGCCTGATTACGAACTTCCACCTGCCGGAGAGCACCCTTATCATGCTGATTGCTGCCTTCTACGGCTACGACAAGACGATGGCCGCCTACAAGGTCGCCGTTGAGGAAAAGTACCGCTTCTTCAGCTTTGGTGATGCGATGTTCATTCGGTAACAGAAAATATCTTTTGCGAAAGCGCCGGGGCAGATCTTCGGCGCTTTTGTTGTAATGCGAGGGGGCACTGTATGGATCAGGGCAGACTGTTCAAAATCGTGTATCATCTGTTGGACAAGGGCAGAGCCACGGCCCCCGAGCTGGCAGAAAAATTTGAAGTATCGGTAAGAACGATTTACCGCGACCTGGATGCCATCAGTGCTGCCGGGATACCGATTTATACTGTGCAGGGAAAGGGCGGCGGTATTTTTATCCTGCCGGAGTTTGTGCTGGAGAAATCGCTGCTGACGCCGCAGGAAAAAGAGCAAATTTTGATGGCACTGCAGGGCCTTGCCGCCGCGGAAGACAGCCGGACCGATGAACTGCTTACCAAATTGGGCGGGCTTTTCCGGGTGCAGGGCGCAAATTGGATCGAGGTCGATTTTTCCGACTGGCACAAAAATACGGCGGGTGCGGAGTTGTTCGACGAGCTCAAAAGGGCTGTTTTCAGCTGCCGCAGGGTCAGCTTTTCGTATTTTGCGGGCGAAGGCGGCGGCACTGTCCGCACGGTGGAACCGGTCAAGCTGATTTTCAAGAGCAAGGACTGGTATTTGTACGGCTTCTGCCTTTTGCGAAACGACTACCGCTTTTTCAAGCTGACCCGCATCAAGGATTTGACGCTTCTGCCGGAGACCTTCCTGCGCAGGAAGGCGGATGTCCCGGAGCTAAAACCGACGATACAGCAGGAGCGGCTGATTTCGGTAAGGCTGAAATTCTCCCCGGCGGCTGCCTTCCGCGTCTATGACGAATTTACCGATACCGTGGAGAAGGATGCGCAGGGAAGCCTGTATGTGACCGTCGATATGCCAGAAAGAACGCTGTATAGCTACATTTTGTCCTATGGCGACACCGTTGAAATCCTGGAGCCCGACGAATTGCGGCGCAGCATGAAAGAAAAGCTGACCCGCATGGCAGAAAAATATAAAACATGACAGGGGGTGTCATGCTTTCTGCGGTATTCTGAAAAGCGCAAGGAGGCGTTTTTTATGAAATACGAATGGAGAAGGCAGGAAAAGCAGCTTTACGGTGCAAAAACAACCCCGGTCTTGGTGACGGTTCCGACACAAAGCTGCATCATGATAAACGGTGAAGGAAACCCGAATGACACGGATTTTTCAAACCGCGTATCGGCATTGTATTCCGTGGCCTATGCGGTCAAAATGGCTTACAAAAAGACTGCAAAGGGCGAGTATGACGACTTTGCCGTCTACCCACTGGAGGGCGTCTGGCAGAAAATTGAGAACTGCGAGCTCATCAAGGAAAAGCTGCGCTACACTCTCATGATCCGCCAGCCGGATTTTGTCGGAGAGGACGGCGTGTGCGCTGCGCTGGAACGTACAAAACACCGAAAACCAAACCCGCTCTTGGAAGAAGTCCGCTTCGGCACCGTGCCGGGCGAAACCTGTGTGCAGCTTTTGCATGTCGGCGCGTATGACGATGAACCGGTTTCTTTCGCAAAAATGGACGAATTTGTACACGCCCACAGCCTGACGCGCACGGAGGAAGGCCACCGGGAAATCTACCTGAGCAATGCCACCCGCACAGAAAAAAACAGGCTCAAAACCATTTTGCGCTATAGGGTAAAATAATTTTCCCGGCGGGGGTGGTGATCCTGCCGATTTACAGTTGACGAACCACGGATTTTCTTTTATAATAATTTACTAGGCGGTGCAGGGAAAAAGCCCCCTGCGCCGCCTTTTTCGATGAAATATTTTTAAAACGGAGATAGAAAGCTATGCCTTACCGCCTTATCAAACAGGAAGGGACTGCCCGCCGCGGCGAATTTACCACGGTACACGGCACGGTCCAGACCCCTGCGTTCCAGAATGTCGCCACGGCTGCCGCCATCAAGGGCGGTCTGTCGGCGCTGGACCTCAAGGACATCCGCGCACAGGTCATGCTGTGCAACACCTATCATCTGCACCTGCGCCCGGGTGACAAACTCGTGGCTGAGATGGGCGGTCTGCATAAGTTTACCAAGTGGGACGGCCCCATCCTGACCGACAGCGGCGGCTTTCAGGTGTTCAGTCTGGCCAAGCTGCGCCACATTACCGAGGAAGGCGTAACGTTCAACTCTCATCTGGACGGCCACCGTATCTTTATGGGACCGGAGCAGAGCATGCAGATTCAGGCAAACCTTGGCTCCACCATTGCCATGGCCTTTGACGAGTGCGTCGAAAACCCGGCTACCTACGAGTACGCCAAGAACAGCTGCGCCCGCACGGCCCGTTGGCTGCTGCGCTGCAAGGACGAGATGAACCGCCTGAAGCATGAGGAAAAGGCCGTCAATCCCGACCAGCTGCTGTTTGGCATCAACCAGGGCTGCACGTTCGCCGACCTGCGCGTTGAGCACATGAAGCAGATCGCCGAGTATGATCTGGACGGCTACGCCATCGGCGGTCTGGCCGTCGGTGAGCCCGCCGAGGTCATGTATGACATCATCTCTGCCGTAGAGCCGTTTGCGCCGAAAAACAAAATCCGCTATCTGATGGGCGTCGGTACGCCGGGCAACATCATTGAGGGCGTCTACCGCGGCGTTGATCTGTTCGACTGCGTCATGCCCAGCCGCAACGCGCGCCACGGGCATCTGTTCACCTGGGACGGCATCATCAATATCAAGAACCTGAAATACGAGCGCGACGAATCGCCCATCGACCCGCACTGTGACTGCCCGGTCTGCCGCAATTTCTCCCGCGCGTATATCCGCCATTTGCAGAAAGCAGACGAGCTGCTGGGCATGCGCCTGGCTGTCATGCACAACCTGTACTTCTACAATCACCTGATGGAGCGCATCCGCGAGGCACTGGACAACGGCACCTTCCAGCAGTTCCACGACACCTATGTGCATAAACTTGATACCCGCATCTGATTTTTCCGGCAAAATGCTTGCACAATGCGCATTTATCCGATATAATAGAAGAAATCGTTATTTTTAAGGAGTATACTTGCTATGATCCAGTTTCTGAATGCCGCCACCGGCACAGCTACCACGGCTGAAATGCTGCTGAGCTTCCTGCCGATGATCCTTATCATCGTGTTCATGATCATCCTGATCTACCTGCCGCAGAAGCGCCAGGACAAGAAGGATGCTGCCATGCGCAGCTCCATCGAGATCGGCGACAAAGTCACCACCATCGGCGGTATTGTCGGCATCGTCTGCGCCATTGCGGACAAAGATGACACCATCGTCATCGAGACCGGCAGTGACCGCACGAAGATTCGCTTCCGCCGCTCCGCAATCTCCTCTGTGGAGAAGCTGGACACCGGTAAGGACAGCAAGTCCACCCCCGTCAAGAAGTAATTGACATAAAACCCACGCCCCCTTGCATAGTGTTGACTGTGCAAGGGGGCGTTTTGTTATGGCTAAAAATCTGCGCAAACCAAAAATCGGCGTTAAAAATCCGGCCACGGCGGTGCTGCTGCTGTCCTTTGGCTGCGGTGTGGGCGTGTGCATATTGCTGCTGGCACTGGCGGCGGTTCTGCTGACGCATACAGGGTTGCCATTGTCCGCAGTGCGGCCTATGGCCTGTATGGCGGCGGCAGTGGGGGCGGCTGTGTCCGCTGCCGTGCTGGCCCGCAGATTGCAGAAAAGGCTGCTGCTGTGCGGACTGGGCTGCGGGGCATTTTACGCGGTCTGTCTGCTGGCGGCAACGCTGCTGGCAAACGGCAGACTGGATTGGCAGGGAAGCAACGCCATGCTGCCGCTGGCACTGCTGCTAGGGGGCCTGTTGGGCGGTGCACTGACGGCCCTGCGGGCGGGCCGCTGATGCGGGCGGCACAGACGGCGCTGCGCCGCCCGAGGCTGCCGATGCTGCGGCCTGCGGTAGAGCGCCCGCATCGGGAACATACGCCGCAGACGGAAAGCGGGGCGGCGCTGGCATTTGGCGTGATATTTCTGGCAGGTTACCTGCCGGGCATCTGGCTGGGACGCAGCGGGACAACGCCTCTGGGGCAGCAGCTGGCGGCCTACTACACAAGCCGCCCCGAAGGTACGAGCCTTGCGGTAGCCTTCGGGGCGCAGCTTGCGGTGAGCTTTTTGCAGCTGATACTGGTACTTATGTGCGGCTTTTGCGTGTGGGGTGTCGGTTTGCTGGCGCTGCTGTTTGCGGCGCGCGGGCTATTCCTGGGCTTATGCGCGGCGTCAGTGGCAGCGCAAAGCGGTGCGTCGGCGCTGCTGCGCTATCGGCTGGATACGCTGCTTTCTGATGTGGGTACGCTGCTTCTCTGCCTGTGGCTGGCAGGCTGGGCAGTGCGGCTGGCGATGGAACTTTTCCGCGCGGTGCGCGGGCGTGCTGTGCGGGAGACACCGGGCACAGCGCGGCGGCTGGCAGTCCGTTTTGCCGCGGCGCTGGCGCTGTCAGCGGCTTTCGCTGCCGTCGGGGCTGTACTCGCCGTCATTGGGATCGGAGGCGTCGGGCGTTGACGGCTTTTGCTCCACGTATTTCTGGGTGGCCAGCGGGGAGGCGGCTACAGCCTTTTTCAGCTGCTCACGGTTGATGTGGGTGTAGATCTGGGTCGTGGAGACGTTCTCGTGTCCCAAAATCTCCTTCAAGGCCAGCATATCGACGCCGCCCTGATACATAAGCGTGGCAGCGGTGTGGCGCAGCTTGTGCGGGGAAAACCCGCGTCCGCTCAGGCCGGCGCTTTGCAGGCAGCGCGCGACGATTTGCTCGATCCGACGCGCAGACAGCCGCTTGCCGGTGCGCTTGGAGACGAACAGAGCGTCCCTGTCCACAAGGTTCGGCAGGGAAGTGCGCACCTTTTTATAGCGCTGCAACGCATCCAGACAGGCGTCATTCAAATAAACAAGCCGCTCCTTGCTGCCCTTGCCGACAATGCGGATCGTGTCATCGCGAAAATCACCCATGTCAATCGTGACAAGCTCTGCTAGCCGCATACCGCAGTTCAAAAATAACGTCAATATGCAGTAATCACGCTCGTAAAAATCACTTTGTATATTACTTAACAAAGTGACGGCCTCGTCCCGGGTCAGATATTTGGGCAGGGCCCTGGCCGGCGAGCCGAGGCTGATGTTTTCCGTGGGGTTCGCGGGTAGCCGATTGACTTGCGTGCACATATAGTTAAAAAAGCCCTTCAGGGCGCTCAGCTTCCGTGCGCGGGCCTTGGGACCGTTGTCAGAACTGCGCGCATGGTCAAGAAAATCAAAAATATCGTGCTTGGTGATCGTTCGGATGTCGTCGGTGGTAATGCCGGTCAGGTCAATTTCCTCGGGCGGCGTATCGTCGGCCACGCGCTGCCAGCGCTGCATCATATAGCGGAAGAAACCGCGCAGGTCCAGATAGTACCCGTTGACGGTGCGCGGGGAGCGCAGCTTTACAAAATCGAGGTAATGCAGGTAGTCAACCACATCATCAGGAATATCCAGGTACGGCGCATGGCGCTCCGGGTGGACCACATCAATATAACTGCTCATGGAAGCCCTCAACTTAACATATTGATTTGCAGAAGCACGCGGAAACGATGCTTCTGTTTTTTTATTGTAGCACAGCAGGCAACACCTCGTCAATTTCACCAACTTATAAGAAACGCAAAGAGCTGCTCATATTACAAAGCGTTGATAATCCGTATATGTGTGCATAATCATGCAAATGCTGCTTTTCGCTGTGGGAGAGGGCGTCCGCGGCAGGATTTTAGCGAGTGATAATATTTCGCTAAATGCAAATTTAGCGAAATAAAGGGAGGACGTTAAAGCAGGGCGGGTGTGAAAAACCGGAAAAAACCGGAACAGGAGCTCGGAACTGGACGGAAAAAATGATAACGGAAGCCCCAAAAAGCCGGGTTGCCGAACGGCGCTTTGCTCTTGATAAAGTAAAGCAGTCTGAAAATGTCAGCCCCTCCGAATGAAACCTACGCCAAGCTTGCAATTCCTGAAAAATCTGGTATGATGAATAAAAAGGAGTTGAAATCATGAACAAGGACACCATCATCAAGGTTCTGCTGGCCATCATTGCGCTGATGGTCTTTGCGTGGCTGTGGCGTATCATCAGCGGTATGCTCATCGGTACGCTGGTGCTTACGACCTCACTGCTGTCGGTGCTGATTGCTCTTATCATTCAAATTGTGGTTCCGATTGCTGTTATTGTGTTTGCCGTAAAGCTCTTTACCAAGAAAAAGTGAGTGTGAATCCCATGGCATTGTTTGCGAAGAAAAAGCCGCCCGAGCCTGCTGCTGCAGACGAGCAAAAAATCAGTCTGGCTCTGACGCCTGATGAAATCGACCTGCTGCGCGAATGCATGAAACGCACCGAGGACTATTACCGCGGCCTTTTGCTGCTGAAACAGGATTGGAACGCCGCGCAAAACGAGGCTGCGATTGCCATGATAAAGGTCAGGCTGAATATGATCGATAAATTGCAGGAAAAGACGCTCTACGACGGCCAGTCCGAGTATTACCGCAATCTGCAATAAAAAACTGCCCGCAGGAACGCAAAATTCCTGCGGGCAGTTTGCTATTATCAGCGGTTGACAGACTGTGCCATTTTGTGGTAGGTGTGGCGCTCGCCGCGGATGGCAATGGAGTATGCCATGATGTTCTGCGGCAAGGCCATGCCGGGCACGCCGGTATCACCGATGTGGTGGATGTCGGCACCGGCCATCTTGCACATCAGCGCGATCTGGCGGATGGTCGCCACGTCCGCGCCCTCCTGCGAGGTGCCGATAGCCGTCAGTGCCAGCTTGCCGCGGCTGTGCACGACCTCAATCAGCCTGTGCGCGTACTCCTGTGTGATGCCCGGTACCGTGCCGGGTGCCGGCAGCAGAATAATATCCGCACCGGCTGCCATGAAGGCCTCGGCGTCGGCGGGGGTCATGATTTTCTCCCCGCCCTCCCCTGCTACGCCGGATGCATGCATCTTGCCGGCGGCCAGCAGCACGCGGTCACCGACGGCGGCAGAAATCGCTTTCAGCGCTTCTACGATCAATTCATTGCTGACGCCGTTGCCGGGGTTGCCGGTCAGAACGATCAGATCAACGCCCATTTCGGCGGCCCTGCGTGCATTTTCTACGGTAGCCAAGCGTCCGCCGCTCATTTTCCAGAGCGTTCCATCGTTGCTTTTGGCGGCCTGCAGGTCGCAGGGCTCCAGATTGATGCCCACGACGCGCCCGGTCAGGCGCTTGAGCTCCCGCACGGTCTCGACTTCGGGAACCTTCGGCAGTGCGTTGATGACAGGGTGCTGCACGTCAAACATATTCAGCAGCAGAATGTCAGCACTCAGGGAGGCCGCATACTCCGCATTCGTCACGTCCACCAGCAGCGGAGGCGTCAGGCCGATGGTCTCGCACGCCAGTACGCGGCCCTCACTGCCCGCAATCGCGTCCAGCAGCTCCGCCTTGGTGTACCGGGCCAGCTCGCTGGGGGTGCAGTCCAGCAGACGCTTTACGCTCATTCGTCGTCATCCTCCTCAATCACGCGGCCAATGCCCTTGCGGTAGAACGGCTCGCTGCCCTGCATACCCTGCTGGCCCAGCGGAGAAATCGAGGTCGTGATGTTCAGATCCATCTTCTTCTCACGGCTGAGCAGGTACGGGCGGGCGGCCTGTGCCACGGAGGCAAACAGCTTCTCGTCCTTGGGGCCGTCCAGCACCAGCAGATAGCTGCGGGCGTCACCGTTTACGATCATGACGGACAGATAGGCAGAGCCCACACCGGGGGCGTCGGCCAGCACCGCGCAGACCGGGTCGATCATGGCGTCGGGCAGAATGCTGGGCTCGACCAGCGTGACCTTATCGCCGGGATGGATGCGGCGGGCCTGCTGCTCGGCCAGCTGCGCTGCGATCTTCTGGGAAACCTCGTCCTTCGTCTTTTTGACGGACTCGATCAGAGGGCGTTCCAGGCGCAGACTATTGTCGCCGGGGTTGATGACCAGACCGCTGGCCTCGGCGTTTTTCGCGATCATGTTGGCGTAGTCATCAAAGCGAAGCAGGATGATCTGCTGTGCGGCTTTGGGCTGTGCCTTCTGCCACTCGTGCACAGCGTCCCAATCGCTGAAGCCCAGGTAGTAGCGCTTGCCCTCGGGGCTGGTGACCATTACCAGGCTGATCTTGGTCTCCTTGGGCAGCTGCACGCGGCCATCGGCCTCCGGCTTGGGGGCGGGCTGGCCCTGCAGGTCAAACACGGCGGGGGCCAGCAGCGGCGAGCGTACCAGTTCGTTCAGGATGTCATTGAGATTTTTGGGGTTGTTGTTCTCCTTGAAGGCCGCAATGGTCTCCTTGACCTTCGGATTGAAGGCGGGTGCTTTGGGGAGATTCTTTTCGTTCTGTTCGGGCATGGGTCCATTCCTCACTTTAATTTTATTGCGTTGATGGCTTCCCGCAGGTAGGACACGCCCACGAGCTTCAAGCCGGGAAATTGCGAAGGGTCAATCATTTTCAGGTTGTGCTTGGGCACAATGGCGGTGTCGAAGCCGACGCGCTGTGCCTCGCGCAGGCGCGTTTCCAGATGGGTCACGCTGCGCACCTCGCCGCCGAGGCCGACCTCGCCGATGGCGATGGTCTTTTCGTCTACCGGCAGGTCAAGCAGGCTGGACGCCAGCGCGATGCAGACCGGCAGGTCGCAGGCAGTCTCGTCCAGCTTCAGGCCGCCGATGATGTTGATGTAGACATCCTGATTGTAAAAGGCGTATCCGGCGCGCTTTTCCAGCACGGCCAAAAGCAGGTACATGCGGTTGTAGTCAAAGCCGCTCGCCGTGCGCCGTGGGCTGGGAAAGCTTGTTTTTGTCGCCAGCGCCTGAATCTCGCTCAGCACCGGGCGCGTGCCTTCCATGACGCAGGCCACGCAGGTGCCGCTGATGCCGATGGGCCGCCCCTCCAGCATGACCCGTGACGGGTTCTCGATCTGCGCAAGGCCGCGGCCTGTCATATCGAACATACCGATCTCATTCGTGGAGCCGTAGCGGTTCTTGACGGCCCGCAGCACGCGGTACGGCAAGGTCTTGTCGCCCTCAAAGTAAAGCACGGTATCCACAATATGCTCCATGACCTTGGGGCCGGCAATCGCGCCGTCCTTGTTGACGTGGCCGACGATGAAGGTTGGAATCTCCAGCGTTTTTGCTACATTTAAAAAGCGCGCCGAGCTCTCCTTGACCTGACTGACAGTGCCGGACGACGACGAAATATCCGTGCAGCGCATCGTCTGGATCGAATCGATGACGACCAAATCGGGTTTCATCGATTCGATCAGACCGCAGATCTCGTCCACGTCGCTCTCGGCAACGAGGGAGATATTGTCCTCGGGTACGTTCAGGCGGACGGCACGCAGCTTGATCTGCCGCACCGATTCCTCGCCCGTGACGTAGAGCACATTTTTGGTTTTGCTGACCTCGCCGCAGAGCTGCAGCAAAATCGTGGACTTGCCGATGCCCGGCTCACCGCCAATCAGCGTTACACTGCCGATGACGATACCGCCGCCCAGGACCCGGTCCAGTTCGCTGATGCCGGTCACGATGCGGCTTTTTTCCTCGGTGGTGCTGATGCTTTTCAGCTTCTGCGGCACAAGGCTTGTCTGCCCCGTTACACGCGGCGCAGCGGCGGCCTTGCCGGAGGACGCTTTGGCAGGCTCGGCTACGACATCCTCGGTCATGGTATTCCACGCGCCGCAGGACGGGCAGCGCCCCAGCCAGCGGGGGCTGGTCTCGCCGCATTGGGTGCAGACGTAGATGGTTTTGAGTTTCTCTTTGGGCATGGATGCCTCCTGAAAGTCGATACTCCCTTTATTATAGCCCAAAACACGCCCGGGGGCAAGTATGCTTTGTAATCTGGATGTATGCTGAAGCAATTTTCTACGTATCTATATTTTCTATAGTATGGAAAGAATCAACCAGAAAATTCCAATATAAAATGCCGCGTAAAGCAGTTTGGACTTCAATGAAAAATCCTTTATTAACAAAATATAGTCGCAGACACCGTAGCCTGTTAGGACTATAGTGTGAACTGGACACAGCGTTGGTGAAACATCGCCAAAAAACATTTCGACAACAATGGAGATAAACAACGGAGGAAGTATTGTTGCAATTGTATCAATTACTTCGTGCACATTCCATAGCTGTTTCCATTGTAATATTTTCTGTAGTGCAATATACAAGAAAATTCCAAGCAGACTTCCAATTGTATTTACGATAAGGTCATCTATGTCCACAACGCCCGTTTTAAGAATAAACTGTGCAGCTTCAATTGAAAATGTTGTTAGAAACGACAAGCCGATTGCTTTATATATGCTGAATGTTTTTTGATAATAGCAGTATATAATTCCGAACGGTACAAACATAACCACATTATAAAGCATGTCCCATGAAACAGGACTGTGTCCATACTTTAAATTTTCTCTGATGCTATGAAAGGGTATCATGTTGACTGCATCAATGCGTGTTAGTGGACCCCCGATAAGAGTCATGATGATATTGAATCGCGTTATACACATACAAAATACGATTATAAAATATAGTATTGTCATAAATTGAAAAAAGTGGTTTCTTCTAATCTTCATCATCCCTAATGCTACTGCCTCCCTCTTTCTTATTGACACAAGTATACCATACCAAAAAACCCATGTCCAACACTGTTTTCGGTGCGGACATGGGAATTTTTGTGTTATATATTAGCTGTAAAGCAGCCCTGCTTTACAGCGTGACCTTGTGGTAAACCTTCTTGCCCTTCTTGATGACGACGCCTTTATTCAGCGCGTCAACGGTCAGAACAGCCTTCGGGTCGGTGACCTTCTCGCCGTCGACGAGGACGCCGCCCTGCTGGACAAGCTGGCGGGCTTCACGGTTGGAGCCGCACAGACCCGCGGCGACCATGGCGGCCAGCAGGCCGACACCACCGTCCTTGACAAGCTCGGCGTCCAGCTTCGTGCTGGGCATATTCTCGTGGTCGGCGGCACCGCTGAACAGGCCGCGGGCAGTGGCCTGCGCCTTCTCGGCCTCCTCCTCGCCGTGGACCATCTTCGTCAGCTCGTAGGCCAGAATCTCCTTGGCCTTGTTCAGCTGCTCGCCTTCCCAGTGGTCCATCTCATCGATCTGCTCCAGCGGCAGGAAGGTTAGCATGCGGATGCACTTGAGTACATCAGCATCGCCGACATTGCGCCAGTACTGGTAGAACTCGAACGGGCTGGTCTTGTTGGGGTCAAGCCAAACGGCGTTGCCGGCGGTCTTACCCATCTTTTTGCCCTGGCTGTCGGTCAGCAGCGTGATCGTCATGGCGTAAGCATCCTTGCCCAGCTTGCGGCGGATCAGCTCGGTGCCGCCCAGCATGTTGCTCCACTGGTCGTCGCCGCCAAACTCCATGTTGCAGCCGTAATTTTGGAACAGGTGGTAGAAGTCGTAGCTCTGCATGATCATGTAGTTGAATTCCAGGAAGGACAGGCCCTTCTCCATGCGCTGCTTGTAGCACTCGGCACGCAGCATGTTGTTCACGCTGAAGCAGGGGCCGACCTCGCGCAGCAGCTCAATGTAGTTCAGGTCCAGCAGCCAGTCGGCGTTGTTCAGCATCATGGCCTTGCCTTCGCCAAACTCAATAAAGCGCTCCATCTGGCGCTTAAAGCACTCGGCGTTATGGTCAATGTCCTCTTTGGTCAGCATCTTGCGCATATCGGTACGGCCAGACGGGTCACCGATCATTGTCGTGCCGCCGCCAATCAGGGCAATGGGGCGGTTGCCGGCCTGCTGCAGGCGCTTCATCAGGGTCAGGGCCATAAAGTGACCGGCAGTCAGGCTGTCCGCCGTGCAGTCAAAGCCAATGTAGAACGTGGCCTTGCCGTTGTTGATGACCTCCTTGATCTCCTCCTCGTCGGTGACCTGGGCAATCAGGCCGCGGGCCTTCAGTTCGTCATAAATCGTCATGAGTTTTACCTCCGTTTGTTGCGGCAAGGGCAAAAATAAAAGCCCCTGCCAAATGTGAATTTGGCAGAGGGCGATCAAGTTCGCGGTACCACCTCTGTTTGCCCGTGTCTCACGGCGGCGGGCCTTCGCGGGTGCGGCAGACAAAGGGTACAACTGCGACACCCAAGCGCTGTAACGTGCGCACACGGCACAGCCTACTGGCTTTCGCGTTCAGCCTGCTGCTCCGGGCTGTATTCCGCCGCCTGCACTGCCGACCCCTTGCACCAACCGGGGCTTCTCTGAAGCATAGCAGACGGGTACTGGCTCCCATCACTGCATTTAACAAAAGATACTGTATCATATCCAACACGGGTTGTCAAGGGGTGGTGCATATAGAATGCGCCCGCAGCCGGCGCGAGGGCTATTTGGATTTCTCAATCAATTCCCGCGCACTGGCCAGGCTCAACTCGCTGACCTTGTCGCCGGAGATCATCCGTGCCAGCACCTCCACGCGGCCATCCATATCAAGCGTGTGGATCTCGGTGAACGTGCGGTCCTTGCGGACATTCTTCTGGATCAGCAGCTGGTTGTCCGCAAACGCAGCGACCTGCGGCGTGTGGGTGATGCAAAGCACCTGATGCCCCCTGGCCGTCTGGTGCAGCAGCTGCCCGATGCGCCCCGCGGCCAGGCCGGAAACGCCGGTGTCGATCTCATCGTAAATGACCGTCGGCAGCGCGTCGCGGTCCGCCAGCGCGCTCTTGAACGCCAGCATAATGCGGGAAAGCTCACCGCCGGACGCAATCTTTGCCAGCGGCTTCGGCTCCTCGCCGGGGTTCGTCGAAATCAAAAATTCCACGGTATCCTGCCCGTGGGAGGACAGCGGCCCCCGCGTATGCTTGAGCGCAAAGCGGATGCCAGGCATGTTCAGAAATTCCAGCGCCGCCTTCATCTCCTTGTTCATGGCAGCAAAGCCTTTCAGGCGGCTCTGGGTCAGCTTCTCGGCAGCCTCCTTGGCGGCGGCATACAGCGTCTGCATCTGCGCTTTCAGCTCGGCGATCTTCTGTCCCGACGACTGGAATGTCTCCAGCTCTGCAGCGGCGGCCTCGCGCCGTGCCAGCAGCTCGTCGACCTCCATGCCGAACTTCTGCTTGATGCGGTAGATCGTATCAAGCCGCGTTTCGATCTGATCCAGCTCCCCGGCGTCAAAGCCGTAGGCGTCCAGCCGGTCTGCCAGGTCGGTGGCCAGCTCGCGCGCGCTGTAGTACAGGTCGTTCAGCCGCTCGGACATGGACGTCAGCGACTCGTCGAGCCGCGCACTGTTCTGCAGTCCGTCAACGGCCCCGCCCAAGAGGTCTGCCGCGCCCGCCTGCTCACCGTCCTCGTCACCGGCCAGCGCCAGATGGGCGGCGGTGATGCCCGCCAGAATGCTCTGGGCATGGGTGATGACGTTCTTGCGTTCCTGCAGCGTCTTTTCCTCGCCGGGCTGCAGGGCCGCGGCGTCGATGGTGTCGATCTCGGCGGTCAGCGCCTCAATGCGGCGCTGTTTGTCGGATTCGCTTGCGTTCAGGGCATCCAACTGCCGTTTGACCGTGACCAGCTCGCGGTAGCGGCGGTAATACTCGGCGAACAAATCACGGTTCTGGGCATACTGATCCAGCAGCCCCAGATGCAGTGCCGGGTTTGTCAGGCTCTGGCTGTCGTGCTGGCCGTGGATGGAGAGCAGCCCCGACGAAATGTCCCGCACCACCGCCGCCGTGGCGGGCATGCCGTTGACGCGGCAGCTGCCCTTGCCCTCGGCGTTGATCTCGCGGTACAAAAGCAGGTCGTCGGTGACCTCATAGCCGCATTTTTCCAGCTGCTTTTTGACGGAGGCCGGGATACTCTCAAACGTTGCCCAGATGCACGCCTTCTGTGCGCCGCTTCGCACCAGCTCACGCGAGGTGCGATTGCCTAAAATCGCATTGATGGAGTCGATCAGGATGGATTTACCGGCACCGGTCTCACCTGTCAGCACGTTAAAGCCGGGGGTAAAATTCACCTCGGCTTTTTCAATAACGGCTACATTTTCAATTTTCAGGCTTGCCAGCATGGGGCAGCTCCTCCCTGTCGTTAAAATTACCCGCGGCGGGTGTACTGCTGCAGCTGCTTGCAGATGGCGGCTGCGTCATCCTCGCTGCGCATCAAGATAAAGAACGTGTCATCGCCGGAAAGTGTGCCGACGACATTGTCCCACTGCTTGGCGTCGAACACCTCGCACGCAGCGTTGGCCATGCCGGAAAAACACTTGACCAGTACCATGTGCCCGGCGTAATCCACCTTGAGCACCGACTCGCGGAAAATCATCTCAAACCGGCTGGGTGAATGCGTTACCTTGCCGGACGCAGACGCCGGCACGTAGCGGTAACGCCCGTCAGCGGTGGCTGTTTTGACCAGCTGCAGTTCACGAATATCGCGGGATACCGTGGCCTGCGTCACGTCAAAGCCTTCCTCCCGCAGGTGGGCCAGCAGGTCCTCCTGCCGGTCAATAGGGTGCTGTTCAATCAGGTCAAGAATTGCCTGATGACGTGCACTTTTCACAGGGATCATCTCCTCATCAATTTGTTTTCAATCGCATGGAACTGTTCCGCGTCGTCGAAGGCAATCAACCGCAGGCGCTGCCCACAGCCGGTCACCAGCAGGCTTTCACCCGGCAGCAGGTCGCACTGGGCGCTGCTGTCCGCACAGGCAAAGCTGCCGTCGCGGTTTTCGGCATCGGCGATAATTTTCAGATGGCGGTCAGCCGCAAACACAAGCGGCGCGGCGTGTACATTGTGCGCACAGACCGGCGTCAGGACCAATACGTCCGCGGCGGCGTCCAGGATCGGCCCGCCCGCCGAGAACGAGTACGCGGTGGAGCCCGTCGGCGTTGCCAGAATCATGCCGTCGCTGCGGTAGCTGCCCACCAATGCGCCGTCGCAGTACACCTTATAATCCATCGGGTGCAGCCGGGTCTGACCGAACACCACAAGGTCATTGATGGCGTCAGCCTGCCAGCCGTGGGCCGGGGCCTCGGCGTGGAGCAGACGGCGGCTGGCAAGGGTGAACTCCCCCGCGGCCAGCCGTTTGAGCTTGGCCGTAAGCTCACCGACCTCGCAGGTCGCCAGAAAGCCGGTGCGGCCAAGATTGACACCCAGAACGGGCTTGCCGTGCTTCATGCAGGAAAGCCCGGCGCGCAGCAGCGTGCCGTCACCGCCGATGGTCACGACCTGATCGGCGGCGCGGTAGGCATCTGCCTCGGGCAGAAAATGCACACCCGTCAGCCCGGCAGAACCAAATTCGTTCGCAAAGGGCTGCGGCATCAAGACCGGCACGCCCAGCCCGGCCAGCACAGCGGCAGCCTGCCGCGTAACGGCAAGCCCGGTGTCCTTGGTCGGGTTGGGAATCAGCAAAACCGACATTGTGTCAGGGTCCTTTCTCAGTGCAGATTGGGCGCTTTGTCCAGCGTATCGTGGGAGGCTGCGACGACCTTTTCAATCAGGCCCTCCGGCAGCGGCTGCGGGGTATCGCAGTGCTGGACGTACATCAGGTATTCAATGTTGCCCTCGGGTCCCTTAATGGGCGAAAAGTCCAGACCCGCGGGGGTAAAGTGGTTCGCCATGGCATATCCCTCGGCCATTTTCAGTACCTCGCGGTGGGTAGCCGGGTCGCGCACGACGCCTTTTTTGCCGACCTTCTCGCGGCCAGCCTCAAACTGCGGCTTGACCAGGCAGACGCCGACAGCGTCCGCCGTGCAGATGGCGTCTGCCACCGGGAAGATATGCTTGAGCGAGATGAACGAAACGTCCACGCTGAAGAACGCAACCGGCTCTGTCAGGTCCTCAGGCTTTACATTGCGGATGTTCGTTCTTTCCATATTGATGACGCGCGCATCGGTGCGCAGGCTCCACGCCAGCTGGCCGTAGCCCACATCGACGGCGTAGACTTTGACCGCGCCGTTTTGCAGCATACAGTCGGTAAAGCCGCCCGTGGACGCGCCAATATCCATGCAGACCTTGCCGTCCGGGCGCATCGGAAAGACCTGCATTGCCTTTTCCAGCTTGAGGCCGCCGCGGCTGACATAGCCGATGTCATGCCCGCGCACTTCGACCTTGGCGTCGGGTGCGATCATCTCACCGGCCTTGTCGACCTTTTGCTCGTTGACAAAGACGATGCCGGACATGATGAGCGCCTTGGCGCGCTCACGGCTCTGTACCAGTCCGTTCTGGCACAGGTATTGATCCAGGCGAATCTTGCTCATGCCTGTTTCTCCTTTAAAGCGTTCAAAATATCTGTGCAGAGGGCCGCGGCGTCAAGCTGCTGATCCTTGCGCAGCTCGGGCACATTGGCGTGCAGCAGATGGCTGTTGTCCACGGCATGCAGCAGGAATTCGCCCTGCCAGCCGCATTGCTGCATGGCAAAGCCCAGCTGCTCGCCGATGCCGCCGGTGCGCACCGTATCCTCGGCAAACAAAATCGTGTCGTAGTGCTTCAGTGTATCGCACACACCGTCCGGCAGAGGGTAAAGCTGCGTCAGCTTGACGCAGTCCGCCTGCACGCCATGCTGGGCCAGCAGATCCTTGGCGGCAATGATCTCCTCGGTCTCGGCACCGTAGCTGACAAGCGCGACACGTGCGCCATCGACAGGGTCCAGCACATCGTAGCGTGCGCCTGTGCAGGGCAGCGCCGCCAGTGCGGGGTTCTCGCCGCCGCGGGCATAGCGGATCATCCGCGGGCCGTGTGCCTCGCGCACAAGATAGGTCAGCCAGTAGCGCAGCTCCGCATAGTTGGCGGGGGCAAAAATCGGAATGTTCACATTCGAAAAGAACGCAACATCGTAAATGCCCTGGTGTGTGGCACCGTCGCCGGGCACCAGCCCCGCACGGTCCACAGCGAACAGCACATCCAGCTGCATCAGATTGACATCATGGATGATCTGGTCGTAGGCACGCTGGAAAAATGTGGAATAGATGGCGACCACGGGCAGCAGCCCCTGGCTGGCCAGGCCCGCCGCAAATGTGACAGCGTGTTCCTCCGCCATGCCGACGTCAAAGAAGCGCCCGGGATGGCGGTGCTTGAAGAAGTTCAGGCCGGTGCCGTACTTCATGGCGGCGGTGATGCCGCACAGCCGCGGCTCGTCGTCGCCCAGATCTGCCAGCGCACAGCCGAACGTAGACGAGAAGGAATCCTTCGGTGACAGCTCGGGGTCAGTCAGATGGTTCAAATCGATGGACGATACGGCGTGGAACTCGCCGGGGTTCTCCTCGGCGGGCTTTAGGCCCCTGCCCTTTTTGGTGACGACGTGCAGGAAAACCGGCGCATACTGCTCGCCGCGCAGGTTCGTCAGCGTGTGGGTCAGCATGCCCACATCATGGCCGTCGATGGGCCCGATATACTGGAAGCCCATCTCCTCAAACATCGTGGACTTGTAGATGCCGCGGCGGATCAGCTGCTTGCCGCCCTGCAAGACCCTGACCAGCGCGTCACCTGCCACGGGGATGCGCTCGAGCGTCGTCTCCATGTGGGCCTTGACGTGGGAGTACTTCGGGTCGGTGCGCAGCTTGGTCAGATAATTCGCCATCTGGCCGACATTTTTAGAAATCGACATCTTGTTGTCGTTCAGGATGACGATCAGATTGTTCAGCTTGCTGACATTGTTCATGCCCTCGTAGACCATGCCGCCGGTAAACGCACCGTCGCCAACGATGACCACGACCTTGCCCGGCTCGTTCTTGAGCTTTTTGGCGCGGGCGATGCCGATGGCCGTTGACAGCGCCGCACTGCCGTGGCCGGCAATAAAGGCGTCACAATCGCTCTCCCGCGGGCTGGGAAAGCCGGAAATGCCGTTTTTGCGGCGCAGCTGGGCAAAGCCCTCGCGCCGCCCGGTCAGCAGCTTGTGGGTGTAGCACTGATGGCCGACGTCAAACAGCAGCTTGTCCTGCGGGAAGTCCAGCACGCGGTGCAGGGCCACCGTCAGCTCCACAACGCCGAGGTTCGACGACAGATGGCCGCCGGTCTCGGAAACGCTCTTGATCAAAAACTGCCGGATCTCCTCACACAGGGCTGGCATATCGGACGCAGGCAGATTTTTTATTTCTCCGGGCGCATTGATGCGCTCCAGCAAGGGATAGCTCATATACGCACCTCGTTTTTACACCATCGGCATGGCAAAGCCCAGCACAATGCCGAGCGCCGCACCAGTCACAACTTCGATCGGCGTATGGCCGACCATTTCCTTCAGCTTTTTGCCGTGGGGCAGCTGGAACTGCTCAAACCCCTGGTCCATCCATTCGGTGAACATCCGGTTCAGCACCTTGGCCTGCTCGCCGGTCTCGTAGCGCACGCCCATGGCGTCATACATGACAATGATGGACAGCACCGCCGCAATGGCGAAGATTGGGGAATTGACGCCGCAGTACCGCCCCGTGGCAACGACCATGGCGCAGACCGTGGCCGAGTGGGAGCTGGGCATACCGCCCGCACCCCACATACGCTCGGCAATAAAGCGGTGGAAGATAAACAGATTCAGAATAACCTTAATAAGCTGGGCCAGCAGCGATGCACAGATCGCCGTAGCCAGCACAAAATTCCAACTCAGCGCAGCGCGCAGCAGTGGCATGGGATCACATCCTTATTTCTTACGTTCCAGCAGCTCCGCTGCCATCAGGCGCAGAAAATCTGCCCCGGGGCCAAGCGCATCCAGCGCGGCCAGCGCTGCGGCATTGTGGCGCTCGGCTTCCTCGTGTGCGCCCTGTAAACCGTACAGCGTAATAAAGGTGGTTTTGTCGTTGTCGGCGTCGCTGCCCACGGGCTTGCCCAGCTCCTCCGTCGTAGAGGTGACGTCCAGAATGTCATCGACGATCTGGAAAACCAGGCCAAGCTCGGCAGCGTAGCGCACCAGCGCCTTGCGGGTGTCCGTGTCGGGGCGCACACCCGCGGCGGCACAGCCCAGCTCGACGGCGGCAATGATGAGCGCACCGGTTTTGTGGGCGTGCAGGTTTAAAAGCTCGGCCTCACCGGCGCGCACAGTTTCAAAATGCTTGTCCAGCTCCTGGCCGTAGAGCATGCCGCGGTCCCCGCCGCCTCTGGCCAGCAGCTGCACGGCCTCAATGCGGCTCTCGGCAGAGCACTTTGCATGGGCAAGGACCTCAAACGCTGCCGTGACCAGTGCGTCCGCGGCCAGCAGGGCCGTAGCCTCGCCAAACTGCTTGTGGCAGCTCGGACGTCCGCGGCGGAAATCATCGTTGTCCATGCAGGGCATATCATCGTGAATGAGCGAGTAGCAGTGCAGCATTTCCAGCGCACAGGCATAGTCCAGCGCATCGGCAGCGTCGGCACCGGCCAGCTGGCAGGCGGCCAGCGTCAGCACGGCGCGCACCCGTTTGCCGCCGCCCAGAAGGCTGTAGCGCGCGGCCTGCCCCAGCTCAGACTGCTGCGGCAGGTATTCATCGCACAGCGCGGCCAGGCGTTTTTCGGTCAGACCGGCCCAGGCGGTAAGCTGCTGCTTATATTCCTCATGCGTCATGGGGCACCTCCACATCCGGGGCAAGGCTGGCGTCGATCTCCTCGATCTGCAGCCGGGCCTTGTCCAGCGCTGTATTACAGTAATGGATCAGCCCGGCGGCCTCGGCGTACAGCTTGACGGAATCAGCCAGCGGTGTGGCTTCATCCTGCAGCTGGGTCAGAAGTCCCTGCAGGCGGTCCATGCCTTCCTCGAAGGATTTGGGCTGCTTCATCGGGTATCACTCCCCTGTTTTTTATTCCAAAGCGTGTACCGCTTCCACGCGGCATTCGGCGGCGGCTCTGGCGCCGCGCAGCGTCACGGCCTCGCCGGGACGCAGTGTTTCGACGGCGCAGGGCGTGCCGTTTTGCTCCGGCAGCGCGTAGCCGCGGGCCAGCACCGCGTAAGGGCTTAAAGATTCCGCCACCGCAGCGGCGCTTTGCAGGCTGCGCCGGGCATCCTGCACATGGCGCTGTGCGGCCTGCCGGACAGCGGCCTGCGCAATGGCAAGCTCCTGCCCGCGGCGGTCTAACTGCTGGTGCTGACGCTGCAAAAGCTGCGCCGTGGCCAGCTGGTTAAACCTATTATAGCATAGATTGCAGCGATTCTGTATATTTTTTTGAATATTTTGCTGCAAAATGAATATTTTCTGCCGTACATCCCCCTGATCGGGCACGCAGAGCTCCGCCGCGGCGGACGGTGTCGGCGCGCGCAGGTCGGCAACATAGTCCAGAATCGAAGTGTCGATCTCATGCCCTACCGCCGAGACCACCGGCCTGCGGCAGGCGGCTGCCGCGCGGGCGATACGCTCGGAGTTGAACACCCACAGATCCTCTTTGCTGCCGCCGCCGCGGGTGACCAGGATCAGGTCGGGCCGCGGGTCGCGGTCCAGCCTGCGGATGCCGTCCACGATACTCTTTTCAGCCTCGATGCCCTGCACGCTGACGGGGGCCAGCAGCAATTTCACCATCGGCCAGCGACGGCCAATGACGTTCTGCACGTCCTGCCACGCTGCGCCGGTCTTGCTCGTGACAACGCCGATACACCTCGGTACGGCGGGCAGCGGGCGCTTGCGCTCGGGCGCAAACAACCCCTCGGCCTCCAGCTTTTGTACAGCGCGTCAAACGCCATCTGCGCGGCACCCGCGCCGAAGGGCTTCATATAGTCAGCGTAGAGCTGGAACGCGCCGTCCCGCTCATAGATCGTGGCGCGTCCGTAGACGAGCACCAGCATACCGTTCTGCGGTTCGAAATTCAAAAGCTGTGCCTGGGAGCGGAACATGACAGTTTTGATGGAGGCGTTCTCATCCTTGAGCGTGAAATACAGATGCCCGCTCTTGTAATGCCGCGTAAAGCCGGAAATCTCCCCGCAGACGATCAGATCATTCAGCGGGTCGCATTGCTCCAATACGCGCTTTGCCAGCCGGTTCAGGCTGGTTACATTGATGTAGTCGGCCATGCGCCACACTCCCTCGCCGCCAGGATCGAGATGCCAATGGCATTGTCACTGGCAAATTTTCCCGGTACAAAATGTGCGTTCGGCACGCGGTTCGTCACATAGGTGCGGATCAGATCGCTGCTCATAACGCCGCCCGCAAAAACCACGGGCAGACCCGGATGCTCGGCCAGGGCGTTGTTTGCCATCCGCACAAGCGTTTCGCCAACGCAGAGCAGACAGTATTTGCAGACATAGGGCGCGTCATGCCCGTCGGCCAGCAGCTTCGCGCACTGGTTCTCAAGGCCGGACAGACTGCACGTCAGCCCGTGTACACTGACCTTGGGATGGACTTTTTCTTTACACAAAGCGGCCTGCTCGCTGACATAGACGCCAGCCGGGAACGGAAAGCCCAGCTTGACGCCGAGACGGTCCACAGCCTGTCCGGCGTACAGATCGCTGCTTGTGCCCAGCGGCGTGATGCGCTCGGCCCCATGGCACAAAAGAAGATCGGTGGTGCCGCCGGAGACATGAAATACAAGTGACTCCCGCTCAAATAGCGTGAAATCCCCCGCCGCGTACAGCGCCGCGGCAATATGCCCCTGCTGGTGGGTCAGCTCGATGAGCGGCAGCGCGCGGGACAGGCTGAACGCCGTCGCGGCGCTGACACCGGCCAGAAAGCACGGCATATACGACCCCTCCACGGGGCGCGGCCTGGCGGACACGCCAATGGCCCTGACCTGCGTCAGGTCGGCCCTTGCGCCCAGCTCCGCCAGCATGGCGGGCAAGGCTGCCGTGTGGTGGAACAGCGCGTCGCTCTGCCGCAGACCGAGCTGCCCTTCCTTGACGGGCAAAAACTTTTTGCAATCGCAAACAACCTCTCCGGCGTCTGTGTCAAACACTGCCAGAGAGGTTGCGTAATTGCTGGTGTCGATGCCCAGCGTCAGCATTGGGGTTCGGTGGTCTCGCCGCGCTCACGCGCAACGACACCCAACAGGCCGTTGACGAACTGGTAGTCGTCCTCGGCACCGTATTTCTTGACCAGCTCGACAGCCTCGTTGATGGCGACACCGGGCTTCTGCTCGTCGCCGTACAGCATCTCGGCCAGGGCCAGGCGCAGGGCAACCAGGCTCACGCGGGGCACGCGGGAAAGCGTCCAGCCCTTCAGGTGGGCGGTGATGATCTCATCCAGCTCGGCGGCGTGGTCGTTCATGGCGGCCAGCAGCTGGTTGGCGAATGCGTCTGGGGCGGCGTGCTCCTCGGCGGGGACCGTCGGCTCTTCGGGTTCAAACGTGGCGGCAAACGCCGTCAGAAAGGCCGTCTCGCGGGATTCGCGGCGGGTCAGCTTTTTCTCCATACGTAAAGTTCCTGTCTTTCCTTGATTCTCTTACTTTTTTTCGGCTGCGTCTGTCAGGCCCACGACCAGAACATCCACGCGGGACACGGTGATGCCCGTCATGTTCTGGATCGTCTGCTTGACGTTCTCCTGCACCTTTTCGCACAGGGGCATGACCTTGCTGCCGTACACAACGGTGAGGTGCACCGTGACGGTGGCAATGCCGTCCTCCATGACGACGGTGACCGGCTTCTGAAGGCCGGTGCGGCCCAGAAGCGAGCGGACGTTCTGGCTGGTGCCGGTGGCTACATCGGCAACACCGTCAACCTCCAGCGCGGCCAGACGCGCAATTTTTGCGATAACCTCGGTCGAGATCTGTAAGCTGCCGCCGATGGTATTGTGTACATCCATAGTGTGTACCCTCCCGTTGCAAACGGCCTTGCGGCCATAGTTCTACTAATATAAATCAGTGTACCACAAAACAGCACGGTTTGCAACAGAATGTTCAGTTATTTTACCTCTACAATCGTAATGTCCTGTGCAGTCAGCCCCTTGCACTGGCTCAAAAGCGCGTCGCGTATGCGGGTGACCTCCTCGGCAGTCAGGGCATCGCTCTCGGTCATGACGGTCACATTGGCCTTGCTGCCCTCCAGATTCACCACGCAGTCGGTAAAGCCTTTCGATTTGATGAGTGTTTCCAGCTTGGTTTCAAGCGTGATATTGCTGATGCGGTCACTCAGCTGGGTCGTCAGCTGCTCCTTCTCCTCGCTGGTCAGCTTGGTGTCCTTCAGGGACTTTTTCAGGGTGTCCAGCGCCTCATCCCGCGCTTTGCTGCGCGTTAAGCGGGCGGACTCAAAAAACTCGGTGCCGGAATCCTTGTTTACGCTGACGAGCTGGGCCTCGCCGTAGTTCTTGTTGGCGGTTTCCTCAGCGCTCATCATCTGCGTATCGGCCCCGGCAGCTGTCTCAAGCACGAGCGGGTCGGTGATCGGCTCGGCGGCCTGGGCCGAGGTCTCCACGGCTTCCCCGGCGGTGTCTGACACGACCAGACTGGGCGGGGCCTCGCGGGAGAAGGACCAGTTCAGGTACACGGCGGCTCCCAGCGCCAGTGTCAGAACGACGGCAGTTGCGCCGCGGCTTTTCAGCTTGGCAGAAAGTTGCTTCATGGTGTTCCTCCCTCTAGTTGGCCGATGCCATTTTTGCAACGGTGATATGATTGGTGCCGATGCCGGTCAGTGCCTGCACCAGGGCGGTGACGCGGCTCTGCACGGCAGCACTGCCGCCGCCCTCGCAGACAACGGCGACGCCGAGCACGCGGGGCGTTTCAACGGTCTCCACAAGGCCGTCCGCCCCGCCGCTGCCCAAAAGTACATGGGTGGAGCTGCCGTCGCTGTCGGTGTCGGTAGCATAGATGCTCTCGCTGCCGGATTCCAGCGTGACCATGACGGCAGTCTTGCCCGCACCCTCCACACGGGAGATCAGTGCGGTCAGGCGGGTCTCCAGCTCTGCGGCATAGTCGGCGGTGCTGTCGGTCATGGCGGCTGGCGCGGCGCTCTGCGTGCTGCTGTCCGCGGGCAGCCAGGACGAGACCGCCAGCAGCAACAGCCCGGCCAGCCCCATGCAGACCAGCAGATTTACCCGCTGCTTTTCATCTGCCAGCGCTGCGCGCAGCCGGGCGGCCAGCGGAGCCAGACGCTCCCGGGCGGTCATGGGGCAGCCTCCGCAAAGCGCCAGGGCAGCTCCCCCGCATTGACGGCGAGCAGGGCCTCAATGGCGGGCTTGTCGCGCGGGTCCACGGGTGTGATGACACATACGCCATTCTGCCAGCTGACCGCAGCGTTGATTCCGGCGTTCCGCAAAACCTCGCGCACGGCATCAACCGAGGCGGCCAGCGCAAGCTCCCGGCTGTAATCGGAGTAGTCGGCGGTGTCCTGCCCATCGGGCAGGCTGCGCAGCTCCCGCACAAGGCCGTCCCAGTCAAGACCGTGCACCAGCTGCACGCCCACTGTTAAAATATACAGCACCAGAACGGCATTTATGACGGATTTAAAGCCGTTCTCCGGCCAGAAAAGCCGCAGTATGCCCGCCAGCGCGGACAGCACGCAGCATCCCAGCGCTATGTGACGCAGTGAAGTCATCCCAAGCCCCCGTTCCCCGCCAGCAGCAACAGCGCCGTGGACAGAAAGATCATGAAGAAATACAGCACCAGCATGGACCCGCAGAGCCGTGCCCCCTCAAAGTAAAGGCGGCAGAGCTGTGCGCACTGCCTTTGACCGGTGGCCCCGGCCAGGATGCCCGCGGCGGCAAAGGCCAGCGCGCAGACAAGGCACTGGAGCAGTACCGGGGCAAACAGCGCGGCCAGTGCCAGCAGCGCCGCCAGGGCCAGAGAACCCTTCAGCAGCTGTACGGCGGCGGCAGCGCCCGTCAGCGCTGCGGCTGCGGCGTCCCCGACAACGGGAATGACACCCTGCAATAGCCCCTTGCCGGTTCGCAGGGCCGCACTGTCCGCCGTGGCCGCCAGTACGCTTTGCAGCCCCAGCACAAGGCTGAACAGCGCCCCGCAGCCCTTGAGCAGCCAATGCAGGCAGCGGGAAAACAGCGCGGCGGCATCCCCCATGCCGGGGTTGTCCCACAGGCAGGCCGAGACCGCAAAGCAGAAATACAGCTGCATGACAGGCAGAAGCAGCTTTTGGATGACGGCTGAAAGAAACCCGGACATGGCAAAAAACATGCCGCTGTAGACAAGCGCCCCCGACGTCTGCCCACCTGCGGCGGCCAGGCCGCTGAACACCGGCACAAAGGCAGTCAGATAGGTGCGGCAGTCCTGCGCCGTCGCGGCGACAAGTTCGGTCAGCTGCATGGCAGCGGAAAGGCTCAGCGTGCCAAAGCCGAGCACCGCGAGGATCTCCACATAGGCGCGGTACGGGTCCCCGGCCAGCAGGCCCAGCAGCCCCGCCAGCAGCAGATACCCGGCGGACTGCGCCGCAAGGTGCAGTGCGGGCTGCAAACCCTCGGCGGCCCAGGCACCGACGGTGTCACATAAATCGGAAAAGCGCCAGAGGGCGGCGTCGGATAGGTCAGTGCCGCCTTCGTCCAAGATCTCCCGAGTGCTTTTGGGCAATTCGCCGGACAGCTCGTCCGCAAACACAGGCGGCGGTACGGCCAGCAAAAGCACTACTGCAAATAGGCCGCAAACGAGCCGAGCAGCGATTGCAGCAGCGGCAGCGCCTGCAACAGCGCCAGCACCCTGCCGCAGAGCTCGATGGCGGTAGCCGCCGCGGAAAGCCCGGCCTCCTTGCAGGTATCGGCGGCAAGCTGTGCCACCAGCGCAATGCCCAGCACCTGCAAAAGCACTGCCGGGCTCTGCCCCTGAAAATACCCGTCCAGCGTGCGCAGCCAGTCGAGCAGAGGCTGGACCTGCCGCACAACGATGGCCAGCAGCCCCGCGGCGGTGCAGACCGAGACGAGGAACGCGAACGCGGGCTGGTCCTTTTTCAGGAGCAGGGTCAACACAGCCGCCACAAGCACCGCGGCGGCCAGCTTGCACAACAGCATCATAGCTCATAGCTCAAACAAGGCTTTGATCAGCACAAACAGGTCACTGATCTGCCGTACCAGCATCGACAGCACGACGATCAGCCCCGCCAGCGTGGTCATCATGGCCTGATCCTCCCGCCCGGAGCGGATGAGCAGCTGATTCAGAACGGCCACGATGATGCCGGTGGCGGCAATTTTAAAAACAAGGTTGATGTCCATAGGGGCCACTCCTTACCACAGCAAAATGGCGGCCATTGCGCCGAGACAGCCCCCCAGCCGCGGCCATAGCCGCCGGGCCGTGCGGCAGTGCTCTGCGGCCTCCGCAGACTGCGCCTCACAGCGCGAAGCCAGGCGGTGCAGCGCGGCACAGGCCGTCAGACGCGGAGCCTCCTCGGCGGCGGAAAGGCTCGACTGTACCTCCTGCCGCAGTGCATCCGGCATACAGGCAGGCGGTGTCAGCGCGGACAGGCTCTCCCCCGGTGCGGGACAAAAAACGGCAAACGCCGGGTCCTGCGCTGCGCGGCGTAATAGCTCCGGTCCGGTGAGCGCCTGTGCGTCCAGCAGCTCGGCCAGGTATGTAAGCAGGCGGGCAAAGCTGTGCAGCTGGCGGCGGCTGTTCTCGGCGCGGGCAGCGGCGGCAAAGCCGCCGCCCATCCCGGCCAAAAGCAAAAGCAGCGTGCCGAGCAGCCGTAAAAACAGCGTCACAGCGTCACCCACTGCGCCACCGCACCGGGACGGGAGCGCCCGGACAGGAACGCGGCCTTTGCAAAAGCACCGGTATCCAGCAGCGTGGTCAGCGCCGGCTTTTTGCGCAGTCCCGCCGGGTCGTCACAGTGTACCGTGGCAAAGAATACAACGCCGGAGGCAACCCCCTGTGCAACGGCCTCGGCGTCGCCGGGCGTGCCCAGCTCATCACAGACGATGACCTGCGGGTTCATGCAGCGCAGCGCCATGGCAATACCCTCGGCCTTGGTGCAGCGGGCGTAGACATCGCACCGAATCTGCGCTGCGCGGGGCAGACTGCCCGCCTCACAGGCCATCAGCTCGCCGCGCTCATCAATGACGCTGACAAGTGCGTCCCCCTCGCAGAGCTTTTGCACAAGAGAGCGCAGCAGGGTGGTCTTTCCGCTGCCCGGCGGGCCGGCCAGCAGCAGCCCGCCGGTGGGGGCAACGGTCAGTGCCTCCAGCTCGGGCGGCAGCGGACAGGTCAGCCAGCGCGCAATGCGCAGATTGAGCGACGTTACGGCGGAAAAGCCGCCCGGCCCGCGGCAGCCCGCTATCCCGATGCGGCAGCCGCCCTGCACGGTGAAATACCCCTGCTTCAGCTCGTCCTCATAGGCGTAGACCGAGCGGCGGCAGAGCTGCAGAAAGCAGTCCCGCAGGGTGTCGGTCTCCAGCGCGGCAGGCAGACCCGTTCCGGGCAGAAATTTGGCCGCGGGGCACAGTCTGCCGCAAATCGTGAACTGTACGGGCTGGCCCAGCCGCAGACGGATCTCCTGAATGTGCGGCGCATAGTGGGCATCCAGCTTGGCCAGCGGTGTGCGCAGTGCGGGCGGCAGGCTTTCCAGAATGCGGTAGTACTCGTCCATCGTTTCTTCACCTCACACTGCCAGTGTATGAGGGTGTGGTGCGGGGTAGAACAGAAAAGAGGACATCCCGTGGTGGGATGTCCTGTGGAAAGGTGTGTGCTGTTTTCGGGCGCATATGGAATGCGCCCCTACGGAGAAAAGACCGGACCACGGCATGTAGGGGCGGATTCCATATCCGCCCGCGCCTTATTGCCCGTTATCCTCAATCAGATGATACAGCCCGGCCTCGTCCAGTACGGGGATGCCAAGCGTCTGCGCCTTTGTCAGCTTGGAACCTGCGGCCTCACCGGCCACAACATAGCTCGTCTTTTTGCTTACCGAGCCAGCCGCCTTGCCGCCGTTCTGGGTGATGAGTGCCTCGGCCTCCTGACGGGAGAGTGTCGGCAGCGTGCCCGTGACGACAAGCGTCATACCGGCCAGCGCGGTGCCCTTCTTCTCGCCGGTCCATTGCATGTTCACGCCGTCGCGCGCAAGGCGGTTCAGCAGGTCGGTTGTGCCGTCCTTTGCAAAAAATTCCAGCACGCTCTGGGCCATGACCTCGCCGAAGCCGTCAATCTCGCACATCTGCTCGGCAGTGGCCTGGCGCAGGGCGTCCATGCTGCCGAAATGCTCACCCAGCAGCGCGGCGGCCTTGTCGCCGATGTTGCGGATGCCAAGGCCGAAAATCAGCTTATCAAGATTGTTGCGCTTCGAGCCTTCGATTGCGTTCAAAAGGTTCTGTGCGCTCTTTTTCTTGAATTTGTCCAGCGTAAGCAACTGCTCCTCGGTCAGGGTGTACAGGTCAGCTACCGTGGAGACCAGCCCCTTGTCGATGAGCTGTACGGCCACAGCCTCGCCCAGACCGTCAATGGCCATGGCGTTGCGGGACGCAAAGTGGATGAGGTTGCGCAGGCTCTGCGCCGGGCATTCGGGGTTGACGCAGCGCAGGGCGGTTTCGTCCTGCAAATGCACCACGGGTGCGCCGCAGCTCGGGCAGGTCGTGGGCATGGCAAAGGGCTTGCTGCCCGGCAGACGGGCCGATACGCCGATGACCTCAGGGATGATGTCCCCCGCCTTGCGCACCTTGATGGTGTCCCCGATGCCGACGCCTAAGTTTGCGATAATATCGCCGTTGTGCAGGCTTGCGCGGGAAACGCTGGTGCCCGCAAGGAAAATCGGGTCGAACACAGCCGTCGGGGTCAGCACGCCGGTGCGGCCAACGGTGACCTCGATATTGCGCACGACGCTTTCCTTGACCTCGGGCGGATACTTGAACGCAATGGCCCACCGTGGGAACTTGTTCGTGCTGCCCAGGGTGCGGCGGGCGGCCAGGTCGTTGACCTTGATGACCGCGCCGTCAATGTCAAATTCCAGCGTGCCGCGGGCCTCGCCGATGGCTTCAATTTCTTTAATAGCATCCTCGATATTCTCAAACACGCTGTACCGCGGAGAAACCGGGAAGCCCAGTGATTTGATATAGTCCAGCGTCTCATGGTGGGTCTTGAAGGTGCGGCCCTCGCACTGCTGCAGGTTAAAGACAAAGATGGACAGCCCGCGCTCCGCAGTGATTTTGGAATCCTTCTGACGCAGTGAGCCGGCCGCCGCGTTGCGGGGGTTCTTGAACGGTGTTTTGTCCTCCAACTCCTGCTGCTCTTTTAATTTAAAAAACGCCGAGTGCGGCATATATACCTCGCCGCGCACCTCGAGAAAGTCCGGCGCGTCTGGCAGCTCGTGCGGAATGTCCTTAATGGTCATGATGTTCTCGGTCACATCCTCGCCGACGATACCGTCGCCGCGGGTCGAGCCGCGCACCAGCTGGCCCATGCGGTACTCAAGGCTGACAGACAGGCCGTCGATTTTGGCCTCGACGACGTACTCGGGCCGGATGCCTGCCTCCCGCACGCGGGTGTCAAACTCCCGCAGCTCGTCAAACGAGAACGCATCCTGCAGGCTCTCCATCTTGACGGCATGGGTCACCTTGCTGAATTTGCTGCTGGCCGTGCCGCCCACATGCTGCGTGGGTGAGTTGGCCGTGACCAGCTCGGGGTATTCGGCTTCGATCTGCTTGAGCTCACGGTTCAAAGCGTCGTACTCGAAATCCTCCAGCTCGGGGGCGTCCTGGTCGTAGTATAAGCGGTTGTTTTTTTCTATGATGACGCGCAGTTCTTCGGCACGCTTGCGGGCTTGCTCTAATTCCATATTGCTACACTCCGTTTGTTGGTATCAGCTTAGTATACCACATCTGCGGGGGCAAATTCAATCCAAATCGGAGGCATAGGCGTTCGGAATATCGCCGCAGACGAGCAGGCTTGCCAGCGGATAGTCCGCCGCAACAGTCAGCGTTGCCGTGCTGCCGTCCAAAATCATGTTGACGGTGACGGACAGCTGCAAAACAGCGCTGTACCGTGTGGTATTGATGGAAAGCGACTGTGTTGTCTCGCGTATCTCCCCCTGCACATACCCCTTGGGCTGGATCGACAGCAGCCAGCCGGGGCCAAGGCCGCTCAGCAGTGAATTGTTCGTCAGACTGCCGAACGGGACGGCGTAGCAGATCTCCGGCAGAGCGTCCATCTCGGTCTGCACGGCGCTGACAAATTGGGTCTGCGCGGCCCCGGCGGCTGCGGCGTCCAGACTGACAAGCCCGGAGCCCTGCGTAAAAAGCGCGTCGCACAGCGCCGGGGAGCGCGTCAGCTCCGCAGCAACGGCGCGGTTCATGGCCTGCACGGCGGCAGAGCGGGCCTCGTATTCGGCCAGTTCGTGCAGCGTCGGCTTGACGACGGTGTTGACGTAGCGGTTCAGGGACAGCACCCCCGCAGCCAGTACAAGAACGGCTAACAGGCAGAAACCGCGCCGCCGGGCTTGCCGCCGGTCTTTTGCACTGCACCGCCGCATAGTACCACCCCTGCGTATCCTATGCAAAAACGCCCCGGAGCGTTCAGGCTCCGGGGCGTCAGGCGGCTTGGTCAGTGATTATTTGAAGTAGCGGTCCAGCAGGCCCTGCATACCGCGGCCATGGCGGGCCTCGTCCTTCGCCATCTCATGGACGGTGTCGTGGATGGCGTCGAGGTTCAGCTCCTTGGCCTTCTTGGCCAGATCCATCTTGCCGGCGCAGGCACCGCACTCGGCGTCAACGCGCATCTGCAGGTTCTTCTTGGTGCTGTCGGTCAAGACCTCGCCCAGCAGCTCGGCAAACTTGGAGGCATGCTCAGCCTCCTCAAAGGCGTAGCGCTTCCAGGCCTCGGCGATCTCGGGATAGCCCTCGCGGTCAGCAACACGGCTCATGGCCAGATACATGCCGACCTCGCTGCACTCGCCGTTGAAGTTCTCGCGCAGACCCTGCTTGATCTCCTCGGGAACGTCCTTGGCGATGCCGACGACATGCTCGGTAACGTAGGTGTTGTCCTTCTTCTCAATGAACTTGGATGCCGGGGCCTTGCAGACCGGGCAGAACTCGGGGATGGAACCCTCTGCGATATAACCACAAACGGTGCAAACATACTTAGTCATAAGAATTGCCTCCTGTTATTTTGTAATTGCTCCTAGGACACATTCCTGTGTCGATGGCTTTATTATACGGCATGTACGCATAAATGTCAATAGGTAAAATAAAAATTTTAAGAAAGATTCTTATTTTTGAAACGGACTCCCCCGGCGCTGCTGCCCGTCCTGCTTCGGCAGTGCAGCAAACAGCGCCCGGGACAAAATACAGCTGATGCCGCCCACGATCAGCCCTGCCGCCAGCAGCACCGGCGCGTAGCCCAGTGCCATCGCACTGGAAAGCAGCACGGCGGCCCCGGCCAGCTGCCCCAGATTGTGGGCCAGCGCCGAACCGGCACAGAAGATATACCCGCTGACCGGCAGCTGCAGCAGCACAAGCATGACGGCCAGAGACAGCGCCCCGCCGCACAGCGACAGAAACCCGGCGGTGGCCCCGCGGGTCAGAAAGGCGAACAGCGCCTTTAACACAACCAGCAGCAGCGCCGTGCGGGTGCGCAGAAACAGCAGCGCGTACATGACGACGATGTTGGACAGTCCTAATTTAATAGCCGGCATCAGCCCCAGCAGCGGCGACACGAGCGATTCCAGATAGGACAGCGCGATGGCTAAGGCAAACAGCATCCCGGTCCAGGCTGTCTCCCGGGCTTTTTGACTGCGCACAGGCATACCCCCCGCAAATTACAATTTTCTTTGACTATACCCTGCCGCGGAGGGATTGTCAAGGCATAAAAAATTTACATATTCTGTGCCGGTATCGCGGCAGGTTTTGCCAGAAACGCCTTGAAAAAAACAGGAAAATAGTGTATCCTTATAAAAGTATAGGGCAAGCTATGCCCATACGTGAAGGAAATAACCACAGTGTTATAATAAAAGGAGAACCTGACCTATGAAAAAACTGATCCCCGTTATTCTGAGCTGCGCCATGCTGCTGGCCGCCTGCGGCTCCTCCGCAGACTCTGCCCCTGCCGCAAGCGAGAGCACTTCCGCTGCCGCATCTTCCGAGGCAGCTTCCTCCGCGGAAACCATCATCGGCGGCGCGGACGGCGAGACCGACATCGTCGTGAGCGACGAAGCCAACACCGCAAACCTTGATGCCGCTGTTGCCGCCATCGAGGCTGTGAACCCCATCGCCAACCCCCGTGCGCTGGATGACTTCTCCGTGGAGAATGAGCTGATGCTGACGATGGACAACCTCGTCGGCTACAAGGGCGATGTCACGAACGACCAGGCGGACTGCGGTCTCGTCTTTGTTGCCCAGGCCAAGGACGGCAAGGTCGATGCCGTCAAGGCAGAGCTGGAAGCCTACAAGGAGAGCCTGTCCGCCAATGACCTGTACGCCGAGTTTGCCGACAAGGTCGCACTGGCCAAGGATGCCCGCATTGTGACCAACGGCAACTATGTTGCCATCGTCATTGCCGGTATCGCCAACCCCGACTACGCCCCCATCGATACCGCGCTGGAGACTGCGCTGAACTTCTGATTGATCCCTGTACCCTGCAGGCCGCTGCCGTTCGGCAACGGCCTTTTTTGCTAACGATGAAATTCACCGAAAGAAAGGGAGTCCGCCATGGTTTTTAACAGTGTGGTGTTCCTGTTCTGCTTCCTGCCGCTTTCTCTGCTGCTGTATTATCTGGTGCCGGGCCGCGCTAAAAATGCAGTGCTGCTGGCAGAAAGCCTCATCTTCTACTGCTGGACCGGTGTTGCGTTCCTGCCGCTGATCGCCGTGCTGATCGTCTTTAACTACCTGTGGGCGCTGCTGACAGCGCGGGCAAAGGCCAGACTGCGCGGTATGCTGCCGCTGGCAGCGGTGCTCGTCAATTTGGGCGTGCTGGTGTACTTCAAGTATGCCAACTTCCTGATCGACACGGTCAACCAGGTCGCGCATCTGGGGCTGGCGGCGCTGAACATCGGCACGGTGCTGCCGCTGGGCATCAGCTACTACATTTTCAAGATCATCAGCTATGAGGTCGACGTCTACACCGGAAAGATCGCGCCGGAGAAAAACTTCATCACGTTTGCCGTGTATGTGCTTTTCTTCCCGCAGCTGATCGTCGGGCCTATCGTCAAATACCGCGAGATGGCCGACCAGCTGCACGACGGCGCGAACCGCTGCACGCCGGCAAGGGCCGAGCACGGCGCAGAGCTGTTTGTGTTCGGCCTTGCGAAGAAGGTCATTCTGGCGGACTCCATCGGCGCACTCTGGACCGACATCATCGGCGCGGGCGGCGTTGGGCTGACGAATGTCTCGACCCCGCTGGCGTGGCTGGGCATCATCGCCTACAGTTTACAGCTCTACTTTGATTTTGCGGGCTACAGCGAGATGAGCAACGGCCTGGCAGCACTGCTTGGCTTTGACTGTCCGGCCAACTTCAACCTGCCGTATATCTCGGGCAGCATCACCGAGTTCTGGCGGCGCTGGCATATTACGCTGTCAGGCTGGTTCCGGGATTACATCTACATTCCCCTGGGCGGCAACCGCAAGGGCCAGGCGCGACAGCTGCTCAATATGTTCCTGGTCTGGGCTGCTACCGGCATCTGGCACGGGGCCAGCTGGAACTTTATTGCCTGGGGCCTTTACTACTTTGTGCTGCTCACGATTGAAAAAACCTTCCTGCTGAAATATCTCAAAAAGGGCAAGGTCTGGCCGCATATCTATACGCTGTTCTTTGTGGTGCTGGGCTGGGGCATCTTTACGGCCAACCAGCCCGGCGCGCCGCTGGGTCTGCTGCTGCAAAAGCTGTTTGTGCCCCAGGGCGGCATTTCGCCCGTGTACTACCTGCGCAATTACGGTGTGCTGCTGGTGCTGGGCTGTGTCTGCTCGTCCGCGCTGCCGCACTGGCTGTGGGAGAAATTCAGCAAAAATACTGTGGCAAAGCTCCTTGTGTTTGCCCTGCTGACCGCGCTGTGCGTCTGCTACGTAGTGGCCGCCACGAACGCTACTGCGCTGTACGCGAATTTCTGAGAGGAGGAACGGACAAATGTCAAAGGTTGTGTACCGTAAAAACGGCGGCAGGCGCCGTGCGGGGTATCCGCTGCTGGTGCTCTGCGCCGTGCTGCTGTTCGGGTTCTCCCTCGTCAATATTGTGTGGCCCAAGCGCACGCAGCTCGAGCTGGAAAACCGCAAGGCCGCACAGCTCCCGGCGTTCAGCGTGAGCGCACTGCTGGACGGCAGCTGGCAGAGCGGCTTTGCCCGCTGGATGCAGGATCAGTTCTCCCTGCGTGACGCAGCGGTCAACACCCAGCGCGCGGCGGACGAGGTGCTGTTCCGAAAGGCGGAGGAGGGCGGCATTCTGCTGGGTAAGGACCGCTGGATGTTCACAAAGCTGTTCACGGTGGACGACGCCACCCGGAAGCAGCTTGCCAAGAATGTACAGGCCGTCAGCGAGTTTGCCGCGAACCACCCGGGCAAGGTCACCTTCCTGCTGGCCCCGTCGGCCAGCGTCATCTACCCGGAGGAACTGCCAGCAGGCGCACCGATGGTGGATGAAAACGCGATGCTCGATGATATTTTTGCCAAAGTCGGCCAGAGCGCCGATGTTATCGACCTGCGCGGGACGTTCACAGACCTGAAGGACGAATACCTGTATTTCAAGACCGACCACCACTGGACGCCCAACGGCGCGTACCGTGCCTATGAGCAGTTCTGCAGCCTCAAGGGCCTGACGCCGTTTGACCGCGCCGCGCATGAGCCAATCACGGTGACAGACTTTCAGGGCACCCACTACTCGGCCACGCGGCTGTGGAACGTCGAAAACGATGAAATCACCTACTACCCGCTCGACAGCCTGATGACGATCTACAAAATCACGGGCGAGGCCGCCTACGAGCCGGAAACGACGGAAAACATCGTGAATGTGCAGAAGTTTGACACCCGCGATAAGTACGCCGCCTTTTTGGACGGCAACAACGGTTATTCAACGATCGAGGGCCGAGGCAGAGGCAGTATTCTGGTGGTCAAGGACAGCTACGCGAACAGCTTTGTGCCCTACCTGACCGAGAATTACGCGAAAATCGGTGTGGTGGATTTCCGCAACTTCAAGTACGGCTTGGATTCCACAATTGAAAAAGAGGGCTATGACGAGGTGCTGGTGCTCTATAACTTCCAGACCTTTATCGCAGACACGAATCTGATCTATATTTCCCGTCCGTCAACGCTCTCCTGACAGAAATAAGCGATGCCCGGTCAGAAATGGCCGGGCATTTTCTGCGCCTATTCAAATAGGATTTCCAGCCGCGGCACGGGCAGAGCACTGCCGGGCCCCCACAGATTGACGTGCCAGAATTGCAGATGGAAAAAATCAGCGGCATCGTCTGCGGTCAGGGCCGAGAACGCCTGCTGCAATTCGGTGCAGAGCAGCGCCTGCCAATCCTCGTTGTACGCCCCCAGCGGCTGAAAATCCGTATCCCTCAGATGGAGCTGCACGGTGGTATCCTCCGCCGTGACGTTGACCCGGGTGTCACAGACGGCCTGCCCGCCCGCAAAGGCCGTAAAGAAGCGGCCCGTCTGCCCGCAGAGCGCCGCGGCCAGCTGAGCCTGCAAGCCGGAGACGTACACGGAAGCTCCGTCTGCTGCCAGCAGCGCAAAGTCATACCCGCTGTCAGCGCGGTAGGCGGGCACTGCACAGCCGTCCGCCTGGGTAAAAAGCTGCTGTAAGCCGCAGTGCAGGTCGTATTCCCTTTCCACGGCCTTCATGTCCTCATACAGGGAGGCCGCGTCAGCGGCCCAGCTGTGGTCGGCGGTGTCCAGCACAAAAACCGAAAGCTCCGGCGCGGGCTGGGCCTTGTCGTAGAGCAGCGTGCCAAGTGTCTGCGCGTCGGCCCAATCACAGCCCGGCGGCAGTGCGGCCAGGTCGAGCAGCCCGTAGTAGAGCCGGCCCGGCAGAGCGTCCTCGGCTAGGTGGAGCGCCTGCGCGGCGGTGTCCCCGCGGGCAGACGCGGTTTTGTACTGCACGCCGTCACTCTCTGCGTTCTGATCGGCCAGCAGCAGACAGGCGGAGTATGCCCCCTGCTGCCGCGCAAAAAACACAGCGCGGACGATCTCCCGCTCGGAAAGCGCCTGCCCGCAGCCGCAGAGCAGCAGCGCGGCGCAAACGGTCAGCAGCGCCTTAGCCTTCGGTACAGACATGCGGCGGCACCTCCTATCCCGGTCAAGCCCACAAAACTCCAGGTCAGCACATTGCGCAGTGAGAGGGCCGCATCTAAATCGAGCTTGCGCAGCACCGCGCACAAAAGCCAGACGCCGCCCGGATACAGAGGAAACCGATCCAACCCGGCGGCGCTGTCCTCGGCCTTGTTCTGCCCGCCCAGCAGCCGCACCAGCGCATAAAGGTAGAGAGCCAGTTTGACCGTGACGGCCATGACCCACAGAATAAATTGCAGCCATTCGAGCCGGTTGAAAATCGACAGTGCTCCGCATCGCGCGGCGGCGTGCACCGGGTCGATGCGCAGCGGCATGGCCGCGCCGTAGAACAATTCCAGAATCAGGTGCATCCCCACGTCAAACGCCAGTGCCCACGCGGCCAGCCGCAGCAGCGTATGGCGGCCACGCTTGTCCTGCTCGGGCCAGAGCGCGGGCAGCAGGTATTCCGGGTAGAGCGTCAGCTGGTCTCTGACGGCGGCGAGAAAATCGCCCTGTGTCAGTGCGGCAGTTTGCAGATTGACGATGCACAGCCGCGGAAGCACCGATGCCAGCATGGCGACGGTTGCCAGTACCAGCAGACAGAGCACGGCATAGGCCGTCTGGGACAGCGCCGAAACCCGCCGCAGATAGACAACAGGCAGCACAACGAGCAGACAGACCGAGGTCAGCGTGACCGCACCGGGATAGAGCCGGTCCGACAGTTGCCAGAGCCGCAGCAGCTCCAGTACCGATGTGTAGACGAGCAGCGCACCGAACAGCAGCTTGTACACGGGGTCGGCGGCCAGCCGCCAGCTGCGGGCAAACAGCCAGCCGACGCCCGCCAGCAGCGGCGCACAGACCACCGCACTGAAAAGCCCGGCGCGCGGCCAGTAGGCGGTCTGGCTGCGCAGCAGCACATTGACGAGCAGACTGACGAGCAGTGCGGCGAAAAGACTGGGGCATTCACGCTTCATGGCGGCTGATCACCTCCCCGGATTTGGCAAGGCGGCTCCAGATGCTGCGCACAAAGCCGTCCCGCACGCTGGCCCGGCCCGGCGGCATGAGCGGGTAGAGATAGTCGTACCCGAACGGCTCACTGCCGCAGGCCATCGCCAGAATCGTCAGTGCGGCGCAGGCCAGCCCCGGCACGCCGAAGCACCCGGCCAGCACGATGACGGCAAAGCGGAACAGGATCGACTGCTCATACAACGACGGCACAGCCAGCGTGGCAATCGTCGCCGCAGCAGCCATCGTTAAAACCGGCACACTGACGATGCCCGCGCTGACGGCGGTCTCGCCGATGATGAGCGCGCCAACCAGGCTGACCGTGTGGCTGATAGACTGCGGCGCACGCAGCCCGGCCTCGCGGACGATTTCTAAAAGCAGCGTTACGCAGAGCATTTCCAGCATTGGTGGCAGCGGCGTGGATGCCTCGCCCTGTGCCAGCTTGGTCAAAAGCCGGATAGGGATGATCTCCGGCGCAAAGGCCACGGCCATGACGTAGAGCCCCGGCCCGAACACAGCCAGCAGGAAGGCGAGATATTTTAAAATACGGATAAGTCCGGCGAATACTGCGCCCGAGGCGTAGTCGTCGAGGCACTCGAAGTGCTCGGCAAAAAAGCTGGGCACAATAAGCGCATACGGACAGCCCGCTACAAGAACGACGGCCTTGCCCTCACACAGGCGGGCACAGGCCGTGGCGGGGCGTTCGGTGTAGGCAGCTGCCGGGAAAAGATTCAGCTTGTCCTGCTTGAGGAACGACGCAAAGTAGGCACTGTCCAGCAGAACGGGAATCTCCACTCGTTTCAGCCGCTCCCGCAGAGCGTCGATGGTTTCCTTTGGGGCCAGGGTACTGTCGTAGCACAGACAGTATTCGGTCTTGGCACGGGTCCTGGCGGTGGAGATTTCTGCCACAAGCGTTCCGGTGCGGAACTGCCGCCGCAGCAGCGAAATGTTATTGCGCAGCAGCTCGGTGAATGCTTCCTGCGGGCCGCGCAGGTTGCCCTCGCTCATCGGCGTCGAAATCGAGCGCTGGGGCATCTCCTGCGTCGAAAACGCGACGCCGCGCCGCACGCCGTCGATGAGCAAAACGGACAGTCCGTTGGAGAGCAGCTCCACCAGCGCGGTGCGATCCTCCACCGCGTCAGGCTCGGCGGGGACGCGGCTCTGGGTCAGCAGATAGTCGCACAGCCCCTCCCCGCCGCCCAGCATGGCGGGGTCGCGGTCCAGCATGTCCAACGCCATGCGGCAGAGCTTTTCCGGCGAGGACAGCCCTGTGAACATGACGATAGCGCACGGGATACCGGCAAGCATCAGGCGCTTGGTATAAAAATCGTCGGAACGGCCAAACATTTCCTCCAGAAGCGCAAGGTTGGCATCCAGCGAGCGGTACAGCGGTTTCTGCGTCATGGTTCTCCCCCTCTCACGCAGGATAGTGTGGCCGCCTTTGCGGGAATTTATGAGGAGGTGCCGGGATGATTTCTTCGGTTGTGCGCACGGTGCTGGTGTATCTGGCTGTGGTGGTGGCCATGCGGCTGATGGGCAAGCGCCAGCTGGGAGAGCTGCAGCCCGCCGAGCTGGTGACGACGCTGCTGATCTCCAACGTCGCATCCATCTGCATCGACGAGCCGGATCTACCGCTCTCGGCCAGCCTGGTGCCGATTTTCTTAATCACGGCTCTTGAAATTCTGAACTCCACGCTGGTTTGGTTTTACCCGAAATATGCCCAGCTGCTTTTGGGAAAGCCGGTGACGATCATCCGCAACGGGGAAATTTTGCAGGACGAGCTGGCACAGCTGCGTATCACGGCATCAGACCTGGCCGAGGCACTGCGCGGCAAGGACATCTTTTCCCCCAAGGATGTTTACTGGGGCGTGATCGAGCCGAACGGCAGCATCACGGCGGCCCCAATGCCGCAGGACGGCGGCGAGCCGCCTATGCTGCCGCTGCTCATCGATAAGGCAGTTTACAAGGAAAATCTTGCGTTCTTCGGCATGGATACAGCAGCGCTGGATGCACTGCTGCGCCGTGAGCAGACGACTCGCGAGGCGGTTCTGCTGCTGCTCTACAACGGCAAAAAATCCATCCTGATACAGAAAAAGGCCGCCCCGAAAGGGGCGGCCTGAAAAGGTGTGCGTATGAAGCGAAATTGGTATGCCGCAATCATTCTGCTGGCTCTGTGCGTGCTGCTGTTCCGGGCGGGGCAGTATGTGGACCGTACCACAGACGGAATGCAGCGGCAGCTTGAAGCAGCCTACGCTCTGGCGGAGCAGGGCGACTACCCTGCCGCACGCCGCGCGTACAGCCGTGCGGCCAACCGGGCACTGCGCAGCACTCAAGTCCTGGGCCTGCTTGTGCGCCGCAATATTCTGGATCAGCTCAACCAGACGCTAGCCGTGCTGCCGCCCTGTGCCGAGGCCGACAGCCTGGCAGACCTCGAGATGGAGACGCAGCGCGCCTGCACCCAGATCGAACAGGTGCGGCAATCATTTTTCAGCGGATTTTGAGCGGCTGTCCAGCATATCCTTCAGTTCTTCCATAAAGGTGTTGACATCGCTGAACTGACGGTAGACGGAGGCAAAGCGCACGTAGGCGACATCGTCCATCTGCTTGAGCTCCTGCATGGCCAGATCGCCGATATGGATGGAGGAAACCTCGCGGTCATAGGAGTTGAGCAGCTGCTGCTCAATGCGGTCCACGGCGGCATCCAGCTGGGTGTAGCTGACGGGGCGCTTCTCGCAGGCGCGCAGCATGCCGTTCAGCAGCTTCTGGCGGTCAAAGACCTCGCGGGAGCGATCCTTCTTCACGACCATCAGCGGGACCGTCTCAACGATCTCGTAGGTGGTAAAGCGCTTTTTGCAGTTCAGGCACTCGCGGCGGCGGCGGATCTTTTCACCGTCCTCCGTCGGGCGGGAGTCGATGACCTTGGAGTCAACTTCACCGCAATAGGGGCATTTCATATCGGGTTCCCTCCTTTTCTACAAGCTCAGGCCTTCTTGGCAGCCTTCTTCTTGTTCTTCCAGTCGACCCACAGCGGCGTGGCAATGCAGATCGTGCTGTAGACGCCGCTGACCATGCCGAACAGCAGCGGGAACGCGAAGGAGTAGATGCTGTCCAGACGGTAGATGACCGAGACCACGCAGACAACGCCCAGGGCGAGGCAGGTCGTGATGGAGGTCATCAGAGAACGGGCAAAGCTCTGGTTGACGGACAGGTTGACCAGCTCGGCCAGGCTCATCTGCTTCTTGCCGTACAGGGCACTGTTCTCACGGATACGGTCATAGATAACGACGGTATCGTTGATGGAGTAGCCCAGGATGGTCAGCAGGGCAGCAATAAAGTTGCCGTTCAGAGGAATGCGCAGGAGGACAAAGACGCCGAAGACGACGAACATATCGTGCAGCAAAGCCACAATGGCGGTAGAACCGGCCTTAAGGCCGCCGATCTTGCGGAAGCGGTAGGCCACGTAGAGCAGGATCAGCACGCAGGCCGCAACCAGCGCGACAACGCTCTTGAGCAGGAACTCCTTACCGATGGTGGCATCGACGTTGCTGACCTCATTCTGGACGAACTTGTTGTCGGGGTACTGCTCATTCAGGGCCGCCAGCAGGTTGTCGAGCTGCTCGGTGGTCAACGTGTCACTGCCGGGCAGGGTGACAGTCAGGGTCTGGTTGCCGGAAATATCAGAGCCGGTCTGCAGGGTCAGATTAGACTTGCCCAGCTCGGTGCCGATGGTGGACTTCAGGTCGTTCAGGTCAGCGTCGCCCTCATAGGCCAGCGTGATCATGGAACCGCCCTTGAACTCGACGTCCATCTTGACGCCGAAGATGCCGCAGAACACAAGCACGACAGCGATCAGCGCACAGGAGAAGGTGTAGAACTTCTTGCGGTTGCCGATGAAGTTGATGGACGGGGTCTTGAAGTCGGCACCGCCCTCCTTCTTGCCGCCGAACAGCCAGGCCTTGCGCAGAGGCTTGAAGTGGACAGCGCCGCGGATCATAACGCGGGTCGCCCAGACGCCAAAGACAAAGTTCAGCAGAACGCTGGTCAGCAGGGTGAAGCCAAAGGAGTAGATCGTACCGGCAGTGGAAGGTCCGAACCAGTAGAAGATCGGGTTAAAGACCTTGGCCCAGAAGCCGTCTGTCGGGCCAAAGGCGCCCATCAGGATGGCGGCGACAATGACGATGGTCACGTTGCCGTCGATGATGGGGGTCAGGCCCATCTTGAAGCCACTGGTGACAGCGCCCTCGAGGGTCTTGTTCTTGGACAACTCCTCCTTGATGCGCTCGGCGGTGATAACGTTGGCGTCAACACCCATACCGATGCCGAGGATAATACCGGCAATGCCGGGCAGCGTCAGCGTAGAGCCGGGGAAAACCGTGAAATAGCCGGACACAACAGCCAGCGTGGCGGCGGCCTGGCCCATCAGGGAGATGACCGCGATGGTGCCGGGCAGACGGTAGCGCACGATCATCAGGATCGCGACCAGAATGAAGGCAATGATACCGGCCTGCACCATGACGTCCAGGCTCTTGGCACCCAGGGACGGGCTGATGGTGGAGTAGCTCTCAGCGGACAGGGCAAACGGCAGAGAACCGGAGTTGATCTGGTTCGCCAGCGTGGAGGCGCTGTCCTGATCGAAGTTGCCCTTGATGATGGCCTCACCGCCGGTGATGGCCTCGTTGACCGTGGCGGTGGAGATGTTATTGTCATCCAGCCAGATGGAGATCGTGCCGTTGCTGGCTGCCAGCTCGGTGGTGGCCGTGGCAAAGGCAGATGCGCCCGCAGAGTTGAACTTCAGCTGGACGACCCAGCCTTCGGTCTCGTTGTAGGCAGCGCTTGCGGAAGCCACATCGTCACCGCTCAGGATCTCCTCACCCGTGGCGGACGAGCCCTTGCGGAACACCATCTTGGCGGTGGTGCCGATCTCGTCGATTGCGGTCTGCGGGTTGAAGTCCGCCTCATCATTCTTCCACGGGAAACGCACGATGATACGATTCTTGTTGTTGTCAACGTAGCTCTCGTAGTCGGTGATGCCGAGGCCGACAAGGCGGTCCTCGATAACCGTTTTGGCTGCGGTCATCTGGGCATCGGTGGCCTCCACATCGTCGGCAGGCATGAACGTAACGTCCACGCCACCGCGGATGTCGATGCCGAAGCGGATGTCAGATGCGCCCTTGACGTAGACATTCTTGGTGTCGCCGTAGGTATAGCTCACACCAAAGATGGCCGTCAGGGAGAACAGCACGATCAAAATTGCCACGACGAACAACGGCCATGACTTCCCTTTTCTGTTCATAGAAACCTCCAAAAAACTTGCCCGCACCGGCGGGCGGGATTATATTTTACTGCTGGTCGGCCAGCAGCTTTTCAACAACTGCCAGGCGCACACAGACGCAGAGCAGTGCAGAAGCGGTTTCGACCTCGGTCAGGCTCGGGTAGGTCGGCGCAATGCGCAGATGCGAGTCATCGGGATCCTTGTGGTAGGGGTAGGCAGAGCCGGCACCCGTCAGGGTCAGGCCGCAGTCCTTGCACAGCTGGGCTACGCGCTTGGCGCAGCCGGGCATGACGTACAGGCTGATGAAGTAACCGCCCTTCGGGTTCGTCCAGTGGGCGATGTTGCCGCAGGGGGTCAGTTCCTCGGCAAAGGTGGTCTTGACGGCGTCAAAGCAGGGCACCAGGCGGCGGCGATGCTTGGCCATGTGGGCCAGGACACCGGCCTTGTTCTTGAGAAAACGGACATGGCGCAGCTGGTTCATCTTGTCGTAGCTGATGATCATCGTCGAGAAGCGCTTGCACATGTACTTCATCGAGTTCTCGCTGCAGGCGATGGCGGAGATGCCAGCACCCGGGAAGGTGATCTTGCTCGTGGAGGTGAACATAAAGACACGGTCCTCATTGCCGTACTTCTTGGCCTCGTTCAGCAAAACCGGCGTCTCGATGATCTCATCGGTCAGGTGGTGGACGATGTACGCCTCATCCCAGAAGATCTTGAAATCGGGGGCGGCGGTCTTGAGCGCGGCAAAGCGGCGGATCGTCTCGTCGCTGTAGGTGTAGCCGTCGGGGTTGGAGTACTGCGGCACGCACCAGATTCCCTTGATGGTGTCATCCTCGGCGACGAGCTTTTCAATCATGTCCATGTCGGGGCCGTCGGGACTCATGGGCACGGAGATCAGCTCAAAGCCCATCTCCTCGGTGATGGCAAAGTGGCGGTCATAGCCGGGCACGGGGCAGAGGAACTTGCGGTGCTCTACCTGGCCCCAGGGCTTCGGGGAATCCTGGAAACCGAACATCATGCCGATGGCGACCAGGTTGTACATCAGCTGCAGGCTGGAGTTGCCGCCCACGAAAACCTCGCCGGGCTGCACGCCGAACACATCGGCAAACAGTGCGCGGGCTTCGGGCAGACCCTCCAGCTCACCGTAGTTGCGGGCGTCAAAGCCGTTGTCGGTGATGTAGTTGTCCATCTTGAGCAGGTCCATGGCCAGATCCATCTGGTGAGGGCCGGGCTTGCCGCGGGCCATGTTCAGCTTCAGGTTCATGTCCTGAAACTTCTTGTACTGGGCCTCCAGCGCGGTCTTTTCAGCGGTGAGTTCGCCGTGATCCATTGCAAAGTAATCAGCCATAAGTACGATCCCCCTAAATAAAATATATACGTTTCCCTTCATAATCCTGTGCGTGTACCCTCTATCTTGGCACAACCACAGGCGTACACTACATTATATACGATTTATCTGAAATAAACAAGCACTTTTTGCCAGATAGTGCGCTTTTTTATGCAGAAAAATACAAAAAAGCACATCTGCACCAAAAAACAGATGTGCTTTTGCAAAAAACAAAGAAAAAACGACTGGACCGTAAGCCGGGTTCTGTATCAAACGACGATCTATCTTGTCCTTGCGTCGCCGCAAGGCTCACGCCATCACCGGGACGCGCGAGACTCCGCATAATGTCCCATACGGATGTTGCTTCGAGCAGGGTTTACATAGCCGCAAAGTCGCCAGTGCGCTGGTGAGCTCTTACCTCGCCTTTCCATCCTTACCGCTTTCGCGGCGGTTTCTTTCTGTTGCACTATCCCTGGGGTCACCCCCGGCTGCCGTTAGCAGTTACTCTGTCTCTGTGAAGCCCGGACTTTCCTCAGGCAGCCCTTGCGGGCTGTCCCGCCGCCGTATGTTCCACTCGTTTTCTAAAAGAGTATAGCATACTTCCGCCCTGTTGGCAAGGCATTTTATAAAAGCAGCCGCAAAATCAGCAGGGCTGTCACGCCGGGCAATCCCAAAACGCCCGCGCAGAACGCCGTAAAGCGATTCAGCGGCAGCGCAATGCCGGTCACCGGCTCCAACAGGCCCAGCAGGGCCAGCGCGCCCAGACCGCAGACGGCCCCTGCCAGCAGACTGCGCATTCCGTGCCGCTGGCGGGCGGCACAGCGCAGTACGGCGATGGCGCACACAGCTGCGAGCAGACAGGGCCAATATTCGGTCATGGCTCCTCCCCTTCCGCCCGCAGTGTGCGAAGCAGCGCCCGGCAGCGGCACATCAGCGCGGCGTGCTGGTAGGTCAGTTGGTCAATATAAAATGGGTCCTGCGCCTCCGTGAAGGCGCGCTCGTTCGAGCGCAGTGCCTGCAAGGTCGTTTCCAGCTCGGCCCTGGCGGCGCGGCGCTCACGCTCCTGCCTGGAAATGCGTCTGAACATAACTCCTCCGTCACAGCAGAATGCAGATCAGCCCGTCGCAGCCCTCGTTGATGATGCGCTCAAGCGTCTGCTGCAGGCGGCTGCGTGCCTCCTGCGGCATGTGCAGCAGCTTTGCCTGCACGCCCTCGCTGACCAGCTCGTTCAGGCTCTTGCCGAAAATATTCGTGCTCCACAGCTTACCGGGGTCGGTCTCAAAGTCTGCCAGCAGGCTTTTGATAAGCTCCTCCCCCTGCTGCTCACTGCCGACGGTGGGTGAAAGCTCGGTGTGGATGTTGGCGCGCATGATGTGCAGGCTGGGGGCGCTGGCTGACAGCCGCACGCCGTACTGCCCGCCCTGCCTGACGATTTCGGGTTCTTCCAATGTCAATTCATCAATGCCCGGCATGACGATGCCGTAGCCCGTGGCCTCGACCTGGTCAAGGGCGGATTTGATCTTGTCATAGGCGCGCTTGGCCCGGGCCAGGCTGACGACGCAGGGCAAAAGGCTTGCCTCGTCCACGATGTCCAGCCCGGTCTGTTCACCGAGGATCTTATAGAAAATATCCGGGGCGACGGCAGCGGTGATGCTGACACTGCCGCTGGCCAAATCCATGCCGGTCAGGCTGGCGGCGGTGATGTATTCACACCCCAGCTGAGGGCGCTTGCCTGCAAGGTCGGCCATCCGGTGCACCGAGGCAGCAAAATCCAGCATGGACGTGTAGACCGCGCTTTGCAGCCAGTGCCCGCTTTCGAGCATCGTGACCCAAGCGGGCATCTGCACGGCGATCTCGCGAATCGGGAACTCGTACAAAAGCGTTTGCAGCAGCTTGTCGAGGGTCTCGACGGTCATCGTCGTGCAGTTCAGCGGAAGGACCGCGTGGCCGTAGGTCTCGGCCAGCTCGGCGGCAAGGCGCTGTGCATCGTCGCTGTCCGGCTCGGCGCAGTTCAGCAGGATGATATACGGCTTGCCGATGCCGTCCAGCTCTGCGATGATACGGCGCTCGGCGTCGAGATACGCCTCCCGCGGCAGGTCGGCAACGGAGCCGTCCGTCGTTACGACGAGGCCCACCGTGGCGTGCTCCCGGATGACGCAGCGGGTGCCGGTTTCGGCGGCCAGGTCAAACGGGACCTCGTGGTCGAACCAGGGACTCTTGACCAGGCGCGGAGCCTCGTTTTCCTCATGGCCGAGTGCGCCGTCCACCATGTAGCCGACGCAGTCGATGAGCCGCGCCTTGAAGCTGCCGCCGCCCGAAAGCTCGAGTTTGACGGCTTTCTCGGGGATGAACTTCGGCTCCGTTGTCATGATGGTGCGCCCGGCGGCGGATTGGGGCAGCTCGTCATGGGCGCGGGCACGACGGGCCTCGTTCTTGATGCGCGGCAGCAGCATCAGCTCGGCAAACCGCTTGATAAAGGTGCTTTTGCCGCTGCGCACCGGGCCGACGACGCCGAGATAGATGTCCCCGCCGGTGCGCTGTGCAATGTTTTGGTAGATTTGATCCTGTGTCACGGATGTGTCCCTCCTTTACAGCGCTGCGGGGATCAGCAGACAGGCGGTGTCCGTCGTAAGCTCCTGCGGCGGGTCACCGTTGGTGTCCAGATGGTTGGCGGCGGCCAGGTCACGGGCGCGGGCATGGTAGCGCCTGGCAATGTCAAAGATGCGCTCTCCCTGCCGGGCGTAGTAAATATAGAGGGCCGGGCCGTCGCTGTCGTCGTATTCCTCGCCCAGCTCCACGCCGCAGAGCGCGTCAAAGCTCTGCGCCTGGAACAGAGCGCCGCTGATCTCGATCTCTAAATCGACCCGCAGCCGTGCACCGTTTTTGCTGCTGGCGACCCGCGCGACGGAGGCCCCGACACTTGGCCACGCACCGTCAGTGCTGCCGGGCCAGAGGCCGTCAGGCTGCCAGGTAAACGCCTTGTCGTAGCAGGTCAGCTCACCGCGGGCATCGCTGATGAACACATGCGCAGTCCCCTTGCCCAGTAGTTTTAAATGTGATTCAGCCTTGTTGCCGTCAGCCTGTGCGGCGCACAGGGCGCCCAGCGTTACAAAGCAGCCGAGAACAGTGCCCTCGGCGTCGGGCAGGTCGTCGTCAAGCGTGACCGGGATACGCCCGGTCAAATCTGCGGTTTTCTGCAAAAGGCGGCAGACCGTCTGCACGGTCTGGGTCTTACAGAGCGTGGAGTAGGCGTCGGCCACGACGGTGTGCTGCACACTGCGCCAGACCTCGACGCGCAGCTTCCAGGTCACCGAGAGGGACGCTTCCCCTGCGCCGTCGACTGCGCTCAGTGTGCAGGCCAGCACCTCGCCGCGCACAAGGGCTGTGTCGTCCTCGGTCACGCCGGGCAGCTCCAGCGTCTGCTGCACGGCAAGATCCTTGCTGCGCACGGTCAGCTCGCCGGTGTCGGTGTTCTGGCTGCATATTTGAATTTGCAGCGTCCCCTGCACACTGACCTGCCCGGTGGCCGACGCTGCGCTGCCGGCGGCAAAGCTGCCGGTGATGTCCAGCACGCTTTCACCGGTGCCGGGCAGCGCCGCAGCGGTTTCGGCAGTCAACGTTTTTTCCTCGGTCACGGCGCATTGCAGGCCCTGCATCGTGCGGGTGTACTGCTCAATGCCGCAGTCGGCCAGTGCGGTCAGCAGCTCGGACTCCCGCCGCACGGCCACCGCGGCGCAGAGGATGTACGCGCCGCGCAGGTCAATGCGGTGCTCACTGACGGCGCGGCAGTTGCAGTATTCCGGCTCGCCCCAGACCTGGGCCGGGCCGTCGGCGTACTGCCCGGCGGGCAGCTCGACCAGCTTTTCAAAGGCGAATTTCTGCTCGGTGCGCAAAAGGCGCGTGCCGGGCTCCTCGCTCTGGTAATAGACGGTGCAGCGCAGATAGCCTTCGCTCTGCCAGCGTCCGCCGGACACACGGTTCTGCAGCACAACAGGCGTGATCAGGCACTTGACGATCTTGAATACGGCGGGCAGGTAGTCGGGAATCAGAATCTCCGTTTCCACGGGAAGCTCCAGCCGTGTTTCCCAGCGTCCGCCGTAGGATGCGATGGTGTCTTTGAACACCTTGAGTTCCATATTGCTTGCCCCTTTCCGGTTATGTTCTGGGGCATTATATGCGGCAGGGCAAAAAAATAGCCCCTGCCCGGAACAGGCAGGGGAAAAATTTGGATTCAGACCTTGAAGGCTGCGCGTAAGATCCAACGGAAGGCGCGCGGGCAGCGAACTACGACCACATGCATGGCATACACCTCACTTTCCGTGTTTGTGTACGCCATACTATGCCGGGCGGTGCTGCGGTGTTACGCATCGTCGCGGGTCAGCACAACGAGACCGCAGCCGCCGGAGCATTGCAGCTGTGCGGTGTCCGCGATAAACTCATTGCTGACGCCGAGCGGATAGTCCGCGGTCAGCACGGCGTTTTCCAGCGGGTAGAACGCGCCGCGGATGCAGACGCCGGTCAGCCGACCCTCCATCGGGAAAAGGGAGAGATACTTCCAGTCCCTGCGCTGCAAAATAAGCTCGCGGCCCGGCACAAGATACTGCAGCTCGCTGCGCTCGTTGGCCAGCAGGACGTTCACGCCGTTTTTGGCAAGATACAGCCCGGTGGCAAGGTTGGCCAGTGTGTGCTCCAGCCGTGCCCCGCCCAGAGCGCCCAGCAGGGTGATCTCGTCATAGCCTTGCTCCAGCAGCCAATGGGCGGCGTACTGGGTATCGGTATCGTCCTTCACATGGGGCAGCACAATGGTATCGTGCTCGGTTTTGGGCTGCGGGGCGGAGTCAAAGTCACCGACGATGAGGTCGGGACGCAGGTCAAGCCGTTCGGCATTGCGGTAGCCCGCGTCGCAGGCCACAACAAAATCACCGGGCTGCACATAGCGGCACAGTGCGGTGGAAACCGGCACGGCGGAAAGAATCACGGCACGCCTGCTCATTTCTCCCACTCCTTCCGTGCGCTGGCTTCCTCATACATGGCAAGGTAGCTTGCATAGCGCGTTTTGCTGATGGTCCCGGCCTCGACAGCCTCACGCACAGCACAACCGGTCTCACTGCGGTGGGAGCAGCCCGTAAAGCGGCACTGCCCGAAATAGGGTCCGAACTCCGGGAAGGTGTGCTGCAGATCATCCTTCGGGATGCGGCAGAGCTTCTGCGCCTCCAGGCTGGCAAAGCCCGGCGTATCAGCCAGACGCCCTCCGCAAATCTCAAAAATTTCGACCTCGCGGGTCGTGTGCCGCCCGCGGCCCAGCTTTTGGCTGATCTGCCCGGTCTCGCGGTGCAGCGCGGGGGCCAGCGTGTTGAGCAGCGTCGATTTGCCGACGCCGGAGTTGCCGCAGAAGGCGCAGAGATGCCCTTCAATATAGCCCTTGACCTCGTCAAGGCCCTCGCCGGTCTCATAATTTAGCTGCACCAGCGGGATGCCGCTGCCCGCGTAGGCGGTGCGCAGCATATCGGCAGCAGCCAAATCAGATTTTGTCACAACAAGCACGGGCTGCACATCCTTGTAGATGGCAGCGGCGGCCAGCTGGTCCAGCACCAACGTACTGGGTACGGGCTGGGTCGTGCTGGTAACGATGAACAGAATATCCAGATTGGCAATCGGCGGACGAATAAAGACGTTTTTGCGCGGTAAAATCTCATCGATCATTGTGCCGTCGTCGGACAGGGTGACGTTGTCTCCCGCTACCGGCGTGATGCCGCGCTTGCGAAAGATGCCGCGCGCCTTGCACTCGACGATGCCGTCCGTCGTCTTTACATAGTAGAAGCCGCCGATGCCCTTTGTAATATACGCCATGACTTCCCCCACATCAGGCAATGGGGTTGCCCTGTGCGTCGCACCGCTGGCCGTTCTCGTTCCACATGGTACCGTCGGTCAGCTGATGGATCTGGTGACTGCCGTCAGCACTCGGCCACCAGCTCTCCTGCACGGTGATGGTACCGTCCTCGTTCACAGTGGGTTCGACTGGCTCGGGGGTAGCGACGACCTCGGGCACGCCGGTGGACACCACGAGTGTGATGACGCTCGACTTGCGGACCGTGGAACCGGCATCGGGGCTCTGGCTCAGTACCGTGCCCGCGGGCTGTTCGCTGGCCTGCTCGATCGTGCGGATGGACAGGTTCAGCCCCTTGACCTCATTGCGGGCTTCCTCAATGGTCTTGCCGGTCAGGCTCGGGACCTGGCTCTCCTTGCTGACCTCGGAGCGGCTGACGTACAGGATGACCGTGGAGTCACCCTCGACGGTCTCCCCGGCGGCGGGCTGGGTGTAGACAACAGCGCCGTTGGCCACGGAGTTGTCGGACATGGGCTTCTTGGTCACGCGCAGACCCATATCCTTCAGGGTCTGCTCGGCATCCTCGGCCACCATGTTCTTCGTCTCGGGGATCGTGACGTACTGGGTGCCCAGGCTGACGGTCAGCACGATGCGCTGCTTCTCCTTGACGGTACGCCCGGCCTTGGGGGTCTGGCGGATGATCGTGCCCGCGGGTTCACTGGAATACTCCTCCGGGAATTCGGCGCGCAGCAGGTTGTTGTAGTCGGTGGCGAGGAACTCGTCCTTTGTCATGCCCACAAAGCTGATGACCTGCACATCGGCACGGTTAGAGAACAGCAGGTTGCTGGAATTGGTGAAGATCAGATAGATCAGAATGGCAGCGCCGATGACAAACGCCACGGCCATGCCGAAGAAGATCGGCAGCAGGGAAAAGCCCTTGGATGCCTTTTTCTTCTTCTTTTGGGCAGATTTGCTGCGGCCCGGGTTCGATGTGCCGACACGACGGGCGTCACCCGTGTGGATGCTGGTGGATTTCGGGCTGGGCTTTGTGTTGCTTACCACGCGGTTGATGTTCCTTTCCGGATTGTCCTCGGCACTGCGGTACTCATACGCAAACTGGATGGACGGGTTGCGCTTGAATTCCTCGATAGCGGCCAGCATCTCCTGGGCGCTCTGGTAGCGCTTGTCGGGGTCCTTTTCCATGGCTTTCTCGGTAATCTGGCGCAGTCCTGCCGGGGTCTGGGGTGCGATTTCGGCCAGCGGCTTCGGCTTCTCCGAAATCTGCATGATGGCAATGGACACTGCACCGTCGCCGTCAAACGGCAGGCGGCCCGACAGCATCTCGTACAGCATGACGCCGACAGAGTAGATGTCGGTGCGGGCGTCGGTGCGCTCACCCTTGGCCTGCTCGGGGCTGATGTAGTGCACCGAGCCGATGGCCTTGTCGCTGACGGTCTGGCTCTGTGCGCGGGAGAAGCGTGCGATGCCGAAGTCCATCATCTTGATGGAGCCATCTGCCAGCAGCATAATGTTCTGCGGTTTGACGTCGCGGTGAATGATGCCCTTGGAGTGGGCGTGCTGCAGAGCACTCAAAATCTGGGTGGCAAAGTGCACGGTCTCCTTCCAGGTCAGGGCGCCCCCGCGCTGCTTGAGATATTCCTTTAAAGTGATGCCGTCCACATATTCCATGACGATGTATTGCAATTTGTCGGTGACAGAGACGTCATAGACCTTGACGATGTTGGGATGGCTCAGAATGGAGATTGCCTTCGACTCGTTCTTGAAGCGGCGGACCAGTTCCTCATTGTCCAGAAATTCGTCTTTTAATACCTTGACGGCGATCTGGTTGCCCGTTTTTAAATCAGTGCCGCGGTAGACATTGGCCATGCCGCCGACACCCACGAGACTTTCAATTGAGTAGCGGCCATCCAGCCGTTTGCCGATCAGATTATCCATTGTTGACCTCCGTAGCTTCCACGCCCATGAGCAGGACCGTAATGTTATCCTGACCGCCCGCCTGCAGGGCGCGGTCTACCAAAATGCTGGTTGCATCAAAAAAAGGAACCTCGCGCAGTACCTGCGCAATGTCATCGTCCGCGACCATGTTCGTCAGGCCGTCGGTGCACAGCAGCAGGATGTCCCCCTCCTCGATTTCGCAGCGATTGTACTCCGGCACAATGTTGGCCGAGACGCCGAGCGCGCGGGTGATGAGGTTCTTCTGCGGGTGGACGGCAGCCTGCTCCCGCGTGATCTGGCCGCTGTCGACGAGCTGCTGCACCATCGAGTGGTCGCGGGTGATCTGCCGCAGCCCGCCTGCGTGGAACAGGTAGGCGCGGGAATCCCCAGCGTGCACCACATGGGCCATGCCGCGGCTGGCATAAGCGCAGACGCCGGTGGTACCCATGCCCTGCATCTCGGGGTCAGAGGTGGACTTTTCATACACGGCGCGGTTCGTGATGTCGAACCCGCGCATGAGGAAAGTCTTTTCCATGCCAGGCTGCAGGGCCTTCATGTGGCGGGCAAAATACTGCTGCATGGTGTCGGTGGCAATGCGTGCAGCAATGCGCCCGCCGTTGACACCGCCCATGCCGTCGCAGACGATGCCCCAGGCGGTGCCGCCTGCCAGCTGCTGCGCACAGTAATTGTCCTGGTTTTCCTGCCGGCAGCTGCCGATGTCCGTGATCGCGGCAATCTTCATTCGGGTTGGTTCCTTTCCGCTGCTCCGTTGCGGAGCAAGACTCATTTTCCCTGCGCGTCCTCGCGGCGCAGCTGGCCGCAGGCGGCGCTGATGTCGGTACCCAGACGGCGGCGCACCGTGGCGTTGACGCCCAGTGCCTCCAGCTCCTTCTGGAAGCGGTGCACATTGGCATCGTCGGTGGCAGAATAGGGGCTGCCGTCCACGGGGTTGATGGGAATCAGGTTGACGTGCGCGCCCATGCCCTTGATGAGGTTGGCGAGCTTCTGCGCCATCTCACTGCTGTCATTGACACCGCGCACCATCGAATACTCAAAGCTGATGCGGCGGCCCGTCTCCTTCTGGTAGCGGCGGCAGGCCGGGATCAGCTGCTCCAGCGGGAACGCATCGTTGACCGGCATCATGCCGGAACGGGTCTTATTGTCCGGCGCATGGAGCGAGACAGACAGTGTCAGCTGCAGATGGCGCTTCGCCAGCTCGTCGATCTTGGGCACAAGGCCGCAGGTCGACAGGCTGATGTTGCGCATACCGATGTTGACGCCCTCCGGGCAGGAGATGATCTCCAGAAAGTCCATCACATTATTAAAATTGTGCAGCGGCTCACCGATGCCCATCAAAACAATGTGGGAGACGCGCTCGCCGGTGTCCTTCTGTGCGGTGTAAATTTCCGCCGCGATCTCCCCTGCCGTCAGGTCGCGCACGCGGCCCGCCTGGGTGGAGGCGCAGAACCGGCAGCCCATCGCGCAGCCCACCTGGGTGGACACACAGACAGTATTGCCGTATTTGTAGCGCATGAGCACGGTCTCGATGCAGTTGCCGTCGGCCAGCTGCAAAAGATACTTGACCGTGCCGTCCCTGGACTGCTGGCGGCGGCGGATGACGGGGGCTGCAATCGTGCACTGCTCCTCCAGCTGGGCCAGCAGCGCCTTGGGCTGGTCGGTCATCTGGGAGAACTCCGTCACAAGCTTCTGGTGCAGCCATTTAAAAATCTGCTTGGCGCGGAATTTTGGCTGACCCAGTCCCACGATGTAGGCCGTCAGCGCGTCCAGCGTCAGGTCGGAAATGCAGATTTTTTCGCCCATGCGGGGTCACCTCCTTTTATAAGAACGAGTTTACAGTCAGTTTCGTTCCAGGATGGCGGCAAAAAAACCGTCCGTCCCGGTTCTGTGGGGCAAAAACAGCGTGCCCAGCGGCGTGATGTCCGCCCCCGGCAGCGCCGTCTTTGGCAGTACAACGTGAAAATCAGGATTGGCGGAGAGGAATTTCTCCACCTGGGCCTGATTCTCCTTATCATTCACTGTACAGGTAGAATACACCAAACGGCCGTTTTCGGCAAGTGAATCTGCGCCGTTTTGCAGGATTTTTTGCTGGGCAGCGAGCAGATTCTCTATCCCGTCCAAATCCTTGTAACGAATGTCCGGCTTTTTGGCGATAACGCCCAAACCCGAGCAGGGCACATCGCAGAGCACACGGTCAAACGTTGGCCAGTCGGAATTGTGCTGTGTGGCGTCATTTTCAACCGCTACGGCACAGGTGATGCCGCAGCGGTCAAACGCCTGCTGCAAAAGCGGCACGCGGGCTGGCACAAACTCGCCGCTGACAAGCTGGCCTTTGTCCTGCATGGCCTCGGCCAACGTCAGGCTTTTGCCGCCCGGCGCGGCGCAGAGATCGAGCACCTGCTGCCCCGGCTGTGCGTCAACGCAGAGCGCAGCAAACTGGCTGGCAAGCCCCTGCACATGGAAAAGCCCTTTTTTGAATGCCGCGCTCGCGGCGGGCGAACCGGCAAACTCCACGACCAGCGCCCCCGGCCAGGGGCCGGGCGTCACGGTATGGCCCTCCTGCTGCAAAAGCGCGGTCAGGGCAGTATCGTTCGTGCGCAGTGTGTTGACGCGGATCGTCGTCTTAGGCTTTTCATAAAATGCGGCGGCCAGGGGGAACGCCTCCTCCCCGAACTGCGCATAGAAAAGCTCGGCCACCGGGCGGGACAGGCAGTAGTAGATCGAGAGCCGGTCCAGAGGGTCGGCAAAATCGGCCTCGGAGACAGCGGAGGCAGCGGCGCGGCGCAGCACGGCGTTGACCATGCCTGCGGCGCTGGATTTTCCCAGTGCCCGCGTCAGCTTGACCGATTCATTCACAGCGGCGGGCAGCGGTACATTCATGTACAGTGCCTGTGCCAGTCCCGCCCGCAGCACGGCGCGCACCGGCGCGTCCAGCTTGGCGACGGGCTTTTTCGTAAACTGATTTATACGATAGTCCAGCAGCGGCAGACGCTCGAGCGTTGTGTAAAAAATGCGTGCGGCAAAGGCGGCGTCGCGGCTGTCCAGCGGTGGCGTGCACTTTTTCAGCTCGGCGTCCAGCACAAGGTTGGCGTAGCCTGCCTGCTCCTGATGGATCAGGGCCTTGACGGCGAGACGGCGCGGCGTCACAGGCTGTCCCCCGCTTTCAGGCGGCGGCCCGCGGCCCAGGCCGTGCCCGCCATCGGCTTGCCGCCCTCGGGCGTGACAGTCAGCAGCGCGACAGCGCCGTTTTCAGCGGCAATCGTCAGCGGCTTCAGGGCCAGCACGGTGCCGGGGGCTGCGTGCTGCGGGTTTTCGGCCAGACGGCTTTCCAATACCTTGATGCGCTTGCCGTCCTGCGCGAACCACGCCACGGGCCACGGGTTCATGCCGCGCACCCAGTTGTGGATGTGGGCGGCATCCTGCGTAAAGTCGAACTGTGCCATGTCCTTCGTCAGCGGCGGGGCCATGGTGGCGGCAGCGTTATCCTGCTTGCGCGGGGTCAACTCCCCTGCCTCGATTTTTTCCAGCGCGGTGACCAGCGTTCCGGCACCCACGGCGCTGACGCGGTCAAACAATTCTCCGCTCGTCTCCTCTGGGTCAATGGTGACCGGCTCCACCATCAGGATGTCGCCGGTGTCCAGCCCCTCGTCCAGCTGCATGATGGTCACGCCGGTGCCCTCGTCACCGTTGAGCACGGCCCACTGGATGGGCGCGGAGCCGCGGTATTTGGGCAGCAGCGAGACATGCAGATTGATGCAGCCGTACTTCGCCGCATGCAGAAGCTGCGGCGGGATGATGCAGCCGTAGGCCACAACGACGATGATGTCGGGCGCCAACTCTTTGATAAGCTCATCGGACGAGCCGTCCCGCAGCGTGCGGGGCTGGTAGACAGAAAGACCGTGCTCAACAGCCAGCTGCTTGACCGGCGGCGCGGTCAGGATCTGCTTGCGGCCCACGGGCTTGTCGCGGCGGGTAAAGACACCGCAGACCTCGTGCCCGGCGTCCAGCAGGGCGGCCAGGCTTTCGGCGGCGATGTCAGGAGTTCCCATAAACAGGATGCGCATAAATTTTAGTCCTCGTTTTCCTCGGGGTAGTCGTCCTCATAGAAATGCTCGGCCAGGTCCATGATGGTGATGCCGTCCAGATGGTTGTTCTCATGCTGGATGCAGCGGGCGAGCATGTCATCGGCCTCCAGTTCAAACCACTCGCCGTGGCGGTCCTGTGCCTTGACCTTGACGTGCTTCGAGCGCTTGATCGCGCCGTTATGTCCCGGGAAGGACAGGCAGCCCTCATACAGCTCGACCTGCTCGTCGCTCAGCTCGAGGATCTCGGGGTTGATGAACTCAATGAACTTGTACTCGTAGTTCGCGGGAACCTCCTCGGGCAGGTCGCGGTCATCCAGGCAGATGAACAGGCGGCGCATCATGCCCACCTGCGGGCCGGCCAGACCCAGACCGTTCGCGGCCAGCAGGGTCTCCTTCATATCGTCAAGCAGAGTGCCCAGACGATCATCAAACTTGGTAACGGGGCGGCAGACTTTCTTCAGGATCGGGTCGCCGTCCTGCACAATGGTACGCAGTGCCATAAAAATAACCTCCAAATGTTATAAATCACCGTCAGAATTAAAATCGAGGATCACGGACGCCTTCTGCGGCAGCTTTTCGGCATCGTAGGCGTCCAGTGTCTCGTGCAAAAGCGCGCGGAACGCCGCGTCATTGCGGCATTTCAGCGTCAGCTTGTAGCGGAATTTGTTATTGAGCATCGTAATGTTCATCGGCGCGGGGCCTAAAATGCGCAGCGGGATATTGGGCTTTTGTGCGGCGTGCTGACCCAGCAGTGCGCCAAACCGTTGGGCTGCGATGAACACGGCCCCCTCTTGGTCACCGATGAAGCCGACGACCACGAACGAGCAGAACGGCGGGTACAGACTGAACCGGCGGAAGGTGATTTCTTCCCGGTAGAAGCCCTTGTAGTCCTGCGCGGCGGCCAGCTGCAAAACGGGGTGGTCAGGCACGGATGTCTGGATCAGCGCCCGCCCGGGCAGTGCGGCGCGCCCGCCGCGGCCCACGACCTGGGTGATAAGGCTGAACACGCTCTCGTATGCGCGGAAGCCCTGCCCGAACAGCAGCGAGTCAATGCCTAAAACGCCGACGAGCGTGACCTTTTCAAAGTCAAGGCCCTTGGCGACCATCTGGGTGCCCAGCAGAATATCATATTCGTGCCGCGCAAACTGTGCAAGCATCGTCTCGTGCGCGTCCTTGCGGGAGGTGGAATCCTGATCCATCCGCAGGATGCGCGCACCGGGCAGCAGCTCGGCCAGCTCCTCCTCCACCCGCTGGGTGCCGAAGCCGCTGTAGCTGATTTTGCCGCCGCACTCGGGGCAGGTCTGCGGCAGCGGGTGTACCGTATGGCCGCAGTGGTGGCACAACAGTGCCTGCTGCGGCTTGTGGTAGACGAGCGGCACGCTGCAATTCGGACATTTCAGCACATGGCCGCAGGTGGTGCACATGCCGATGGTGCGGTAGCCGCGGCGGTTGAGCAGCAGAATGCTCTGCTCGCCGTTGTCGAGGTTTTCCTGCAGCTCCCGCGCCAGCCGCACGCTGACCTCGCGCGGGTTGCCTGCGGCCAGTTCGGCGCGCATGTCGATGAAATCGACGCTGGGCAGAGGCCGCCCGCCGTAGCGGTGGGTCAGCTGCACCAGCTGTAGCTTGCCGCTCTCGGCGGCGTGGTAGGTCTCGGTCAGTGGTGTGGCCGAGGCAAACAGCAGCAGGGCGTTTTCCATGACCGCGCGCTTTTTGGCAATATCGTGGGCGTCAAAGCGCGGGGCGGACTCGCTCTGGTAGGTGTGCTCCTGTTCCTCATCCATGATGATAAGGCCAAGGTTTTGCAGCGGTGCAAACACTGCACTGCGCGTACCTACGACAATATCGGCGTTTCCCTGCTGGATCATCCGCCACTGCAAAAGGCGCTCGGTATTGTTGAGCGCCGAATGCTGCACGGCCAGACGGCTGCCGAAGGTGGACTTGAGCCGCCGTATCATCTGCGGTGTCAGGCTGATCTCCGGCACCAAGACCAGTGCGCGGCGGCCCAGCTCCAGCGTGCGCTGGATAAGCCGCAGAAACACAATGGTCTTGCCGCTGCCGGTTACGCCGTGCAGCAGTGCCGCGTGGGGTCTGGCATCCTCCAGATTCGGAAGTAGATCGTTAAAAACCTGCTGCTGCTCAGGGGACAGCTCCAGCGGCTGCGGGTCAAACGGGATGGCCGCAAACAGGTCGATGGCCTTGTCCTGCTCGGCGGCGGTCAGCACGCCCTTTTTGACAAGGCCGTCCAGCGTTGCCCGGGAAATACCAACCTCGTCGAGCTGCCGCGCGGTCAGCGGGCCGTTTTGCAGGGCGGCGACAGCGGCCAGTTGGCGCGGGCCGGGCTTTGGCTTTTCCGGCAGATTCCCCGCCAGCGTGTACAGGCGCTCCGTAGAGCGGGTCAGGCGGCCTTGCATGACGTGCCTGCCGTCCACGACAGCGGGCCGGTACTGTGCGCCATACGGGATGACTGCCTTGACGGCCTCGAACCAGGTGCAGAAGGTGCGCTCTTTTAAAAAGCGCACAAGCTCCAGAAGGTCCGGCGTCAGGCGGGCATCCTCGGGGGCGGCATCGTAGAGCGTTTTCAGCCCCTTGGGGGCATCGCTCTCGTCCACCTCCCCGACAGCCAGCACAACGGCCATCCGGGCCTTGCTGCCCCGGCCAAACGGCACCAGTACCATGCTGCCGGGAAAGACCCTCCCGGCCAGCTCCGCGGGGATGCGGTAGGAGTACAGCTTGTCAAAGTGGATGTTCGCGTCGTTGACGGCAGCCTGGGCCAGCAGCAGGCTCATTCGTCGCTGCCGTGCTGCAGCTTGAACTGGATGATGGAATAAATGCTCTCGGCGCAGGAGTCGACCTCAATGTTGACGACATGCTCGTCGTAGTTGACGGAGTTTGCAATCTCTGCCTCGGCACGCTTCAGGCGGCGCTGGATAGTCTCCTCATCCTCGGTGCCGCGGCAGCGCAGACGGCGCTCGAGCTCCTGCATATCCGGGGGCAGCACAAAGATGGTCGTTGCACCGGGGTACATCTTCTTGATGTTGCCTGCGCCTTCGACCTCGATGACGAGGATGACCGGGATGCCCAGCTTCATGCGGCCCTCGATCTCGCTGCGCAGCGTGCCGTAGTAGTTCTCGCAGTATTTTGTGTGCTCGACGATCTGGTCATTGGCCAGATGATCCTCAAAATCAGCTACGGACATGAAGTGGTAGTTGATGCCGTCCTTTTCACCCTCACGCGGGGAGCGGGTCGTGGCGGAGACGGTGTGCTGAATTTCAGGGTGCTTTTTCAGCAGAGCGGCAACAACGGTATCCTTGCCGGTGCCGGAAGGGCCGGAGACAACAAACAGATATTTTTCACCTTTCATCGTTACTTCCTCTTTTCTTCAGTTTCTTCGTTGGCACGCCCGGTCAGGCTTTCCAGCGGGATTCCGGACAAAATCACATGGTCAGAGTCCATGATGAGCACGGCCTGGGTGCGCCGCCCGTAGCTGGCATCGATCAGTGCGCCCTTCTCGCGGGCATCCTGCACCAGACGCTTGATAGGCGCAGAATCCGGGCTGACGATGCCGATGATGCGGTCGGCATTGACCATGTTGCCAAAGCCAATGTTCAGCAGCTTCATGGCGAACCTCCGTTACTCGATGTTCTGAATCTGCTCGCGAATTTTTTCGATTTCGGATTTCAGCTCGACGACCAGCCGCGTGATGGCTACGTCCTGGCACTTGGAGCCAATCGTGTTGGACTCGCGGTTCAACTCCTGCGTCAAAAAGTCGAGCTTGCGGCCAATCGGCTCGTCCAGCTCGAGGATCTCGCGGTACTGCGCCACATGGCTGTGCAGACGGACGGTTTCCTCGTCGATGGCGGTCTTGTCCGCAAAAATCGCGGCCTCGGTCACAAGGCGTCCCTCGTCGATGCTGCAATCCCCCAGCAGCTCCTGCAGGCGGGCGTAGAGCTTATCGCTGTAGGCCTGCACGCGGCCCGCGCTGTTCTCCTCGATTTTGGCGACGAGCGTTTCAATCGTGGTCAGGCGGCCTGCAACATCGGCCTTCATCTTCTCGCCTTCGACAGCGCGCATTGCGACAAAGGCGTCCACGGCCTGCTCGGCCACTGTCCTGACGTCTTCCCACAGCTCGTCCTCATTCGTCGGGGCGGCAGTCTGGGTCAGCACGTCGGGGAAGCGGGACAGCATCCCGACGGAGACGTCGTTTTTCAGATCCATCCGCTCGGCCATCGCATTCAGCGCAGCGCGGTAGCCCTCGGCTAGCTGCCAGTTGACGGTGACGACGGTATCCGCCGCCGTGACGGTCTGGATGGAAAGGCTCAGCTCTACCTTGCCGCGGCTGACCTTGGAGGCGACGAGCTTTTTCAGCTTGTCCTCCAGAAATGCGCAGGAGCGCGGCAGGCGCGAGGAGTACTCAAAAAAGCGCGCGTTGACGCTGCGAAGTTCAACCTTGATGTCACGGCCATGCAGCAGCGCACCGGCACGGCCATATCCTGTCATGCTCAAAACCATAACCTACACCTCATAAACACATATATTTTATATTTTACTATTTTTGGGCGCAAGATGCAAGGCTGACGCCGGGATTTTGCAATATTTCATGCAGTTTTTGTGGCGCGGTAAACAAAAACCGCCCCCGCGGCAGAGCGGGAGCGGCAATTCTTTTACTTAGACGGGGTGAGACTTGTTTTCGTAGTCGGCGTGCAGAGCATCGACACCCTGCAGACGGGCGTTGCGCTTCTCAAAGAACTTGGGCGCGACCTGCGGGAACATGGCGTAGGTCAGAACGTCCTCCTCCTGGATGGCGTACTTGGAGGCCTCGGCCTTCAGCTTCTCCATCTCGGGCTCAAGGGTGTCGGCAAAGCGGCAGGTGATCGGCTGCTCGCCCTTCAGGATGAAGTCACTGAACTCCTTCTTAATGGGCGCGGGGGTCTTGCCGTAATCGCCGTGGACCAGGCCCTTGAACTCCTTGGTGACCATCTTGTAGCGCTCACCCATGATGACGTTAAAGACGGCCTGGGTACCAACGATCTGGCTGGTCGGGGTGACCAGCGGCGGATAACCGGCATCCTCACGGACGCGGGGAATCTCCTCCAGAACGTCCTGGAGCTTGTCCTCCTTACCGGCGTCCTTCAGCTGCTTGAGCATGTTGGAGAACATGCCGCCCGGAACCTGATACAGCAGGGTGTTGGCATCAACGCCCAAAGACTTCTGGTTGATCTGGCCGTTGGCGATGTACTTCTCGCGCAGCTTGTTGAAGTAAGCGCGGACGACATTCAGCTGGTTCAGATCCAGACCGGTGTCGTAGTCGGTGCCCTGCAGGGCGGCGACCAGGCTTTCGGTGGGCATGTGAGAAGTGCCCAGAGCCAGAGGACTCATAGCGGTATCGACGATGTCGGCACCAGCCTCGATGCCCTTCAGGATGGACATGGAAGCCAGACCTGCGGTGTAGTGGCTGTGGATGTCCACGGGGATCTTGACGGTCTTTTTCAGCTCGGAGACCAGCTCATAGCAGGTGTAGGGCTTGAGCAGGCCGGCCATATCCTTGATGCAGATGGAGTCAGCGCCCATCTCCTCGAGGGTCTTGGCATAGTTGGCGAAGTACTCGTTGTTATGTACCGGGCTCAGGGTGTAGCTGATGCAGGCCTGAACATGGGCCCCCTCCTTGTTGGCTGCCTTGATGGCAGTCTGCAGGTTGCGGGGGTCGTTCAGCGCGTCAAAGATACGGATGACGTCGATGCCGTTGGCAACGGACTTCTGGACGAAGTACTCGACGGCGTCATCAGCGTAGGGGCGGTAGCCCAGCATGTTCTGGCCGCGGAACAGCATCTGCAGCTTCTGGTGGGGCAGCTCCTTGCGCAGGATGCGCAGACGCTCCCAGGGGTCCTCGTCCAGGAAGCGGATGCAGGAGTCGAACGTAGCGCCGCCCCAGCACTCAACGGAGAAATACGGGATCTTGTCCATTTCGGGCAGGATGGGGCGCATCTCGTCCATGGTCATACGGGTGGCCAGCAGAGACTGATGGGCGTCACGCAGGACGACCTCAGTAATCTTAATGGGTTTCTTAGCCAATGTGATTCACCCGGCCTTTCTATTAGTTCATGGTGATGAGCAGGTCGCCGGAGTTGACAACATCGCCCTTGCGCACATTGACGCTGGCAATGGTGCCGTCCTGCGGAGCGCTGATCTCGTTCTCCATCTTCATGGCCTCGAGGATCAGCAGGGTGTCGCCAGCCTTGACGGAGTCACCGGCCTTGACCTTGACATCCAGGATATTGCCGGGCATGGGAGCGGTGACGGAGACGGCACCGGCGGCACCGGCAGGAGCGGCGGCAGGTGCAGGAGCAGCGGCGGGTGCCGGAGCGGCTGCGGGGGCAGCAACAGGAGCAGCAGCGGCAACGGGAGCGCCGGTGCCTTCCTCAACGGTGACATTATAAGCAACGCCGTTAACGGTAACGATCAGGTTTTTCATGGAAAAGTCCTCCCTATTTCAAGGTTGATGATTACAGCGTGATATTGCCGTGCTTCTTAGCCAGGCGCACAGTGCGCTTGCTGGCCAGCATATCCAGAGCCTGAGCGACAGCGCCGCGGGCGGTGGCAGCATCGGCAATGGCGTCAGCAGCACCGTTGGCCACAGCGGCATTGGCGCTGCAGACCTCCTTGGCGTAGGCGGCAGCCTTGGCCTTGGTGGCGTTGACGATGTTATCAGAAGCGAAGATCTCGTCCTTGTACAGAACGGTGACAGCGGCCTCGGGAGCCAGCGGGGCTACGGTGCAGCCCTGCACGGCAACACGCCAGTCAGCACAGGCGGCAAAGACCGTGTAGGCAGGGCCGACGGCCTCACCGGCCAGTACGGCGACCTTGACGGTGGTAGCCTCGGCGTAGACACCGGCCATACGGGCAGCCTGACGGATGCCGCCTGCCTGATCGTCGCCCTCGCTCTTGCCGAAGCCCTCGGTGTTGACGATGGTCACAACGGGGATGCTGTAGGCATCGCACAGACGAACGAAGCGGGCAGCCTTGGCGGTGCACTTGTGGCACAGGGCGGCCTTCTCGGTGGCCAGGATACCAACGGCGCTGCCGTTGATGGTGGCCAGTGCGGTGACGATGTTCTTGCCGTAGCCTGCGTACAGCTCCACAGTGCTGCCCTCATCGGCCAGAGCGGCGATGGCGTCAGCCGCGGAGTACTTGACGAGGTCAAGAGCCTTGGAAGGAGCGGCAAAGTCGAACAGCGCAGGACCGGCCAGATTGTTGGCGGGCAGCAGGGCGACGATGGAGGCAGCCTGCTTGGCGGCGTCAACGGCGTCCGCAGCAGTAACGGCGGCTACACCGGCCTTGGCGGCAAACGCGGCAGAGCCGGCGTTTGCAACCTTGTCCTCAGCGTTGAACGGAGCGTTCAGGAACAGCTCGGCATCCTCTGCCATGACACAGACGTCCGCGGCAGCGGCGTTGATGGCGTTGGTACCGGCGCAGGTACCGGTGACAACGGCGACCTGAGGCACAACGCCGGAAACGCGCGCGATCTCTGCGGTCAGGCGGGCGTTGGCGTTGAGCAGATCAAGACCGCCCTCAAGCTTGGCACCCGTGGAATCATAGAACGTAACAACCGGTGCGCCGGTCTCGGCGGCCATCTCCAGCACGCGGATATTCTTTTCAATATCCTGCACGCCGACGGGAGAACCGTCCTCAAACACGACGTAGGCGTTCTGGCCGTTTGCACAGCCGTAAGCAGCACTCACTGCGCCGTCGGTAAACAGCGGCGAGTAGGTGCCGTCATCAAAAAATGCTGCAAGGATCTCTGCCTTGCCGGGCTTATTTGCTGCCATACAGTTTCCTCCTATGGTAAAGCTGACTGTTTTTTATAAAAATACTTTACAAAAAATCCGCCATTTAATTGAATTATACTACGTTCGCGACGTTTCCACAAGTGGAATATTGCACATTTTTCAGAATTATCTGCAATTTTAGTCAGAATTTGTGCGCTTTTTAAGGGGGCCGGGGCGGCGGGCCGGGCTGGCAGCACGGCTCTCCCCTTTGCCGGCAGATTTCATGGCTGCGTTGCGCAGGGCATTGATCTCGCTCTTTTTCAGCTCACGGTACTCGCCGGGCTGCAGCATACCGAGCTTGACGGGACCCTCGGCGCTGCGGCGCAGGCGCACGACCTGCAGGCCGACAGCGGAGCACATGCGGCGGATCTGGCGGTTGCGGCCCTCGTGCAGGGTGATCTCCAGCACACTGCGGCCCGGCTCATCGACCACGACGTGGATGACGCAGGGCTTGGTCTTGACGCCGTCATCCAGCACAACGCCGGACGACATCTCGATGATCTGCTGCTCAGTGGCGCGGGGATTGACCGTGACGCGGTACAGCTTGCCGACACCGCCGGACGGGTGGGTCAGCATATTGATGAACGCGCCGTCATCGGTCATGAGCAGCAGCCCCTCGCTGTCCTTGTCCAGGCGGCCCACCGGGCGCAGCATGGCGGGCACATCGGAAACAAGATCCATGACGGTCTTGCGGCCACGGTCGTCAGAGCGGGTCGTCAGATAGCCGCGGGGCTTGTGCAGCATGATATAGGTGTACTGGCGCTTGCGCACGATGCGCTGTGTCTGCCCGTCGATCATGACCTTGTCATAGTCGGGGTCCATCTTGTCGCCCAGGGTGACCGGGTGGCCGTTGACCTTGACCTTGCCCGCAGCGATCAGGCGCTCGGCCTCGCGGCGGGAGCAGATGCCCTGGTCGGCCAGTACCTTTTGAATACGTTGTTCTGCCATTAAAATTTATACTCCTTATTCGGCGGGTGCGTCAGCACCCGGCTTTTCTTTCTTGATGAGCGCAGCGACCTTGTCCACCAGCTCCGGCAGCGAGGCTATAACGTTGTCAACGGCGGAGACCTTCTCCACCAGCTGGACGGTGCGCACATTGCCATTGGAAACGACGAGGAATGCCACCGGCGTGACCGAGACGCCTGCGCCGCTGCCGCCGCCGAACATCTGCTTGTTGGAGCTGGGGCCAACGTCGGAGCCGCCGGACACAAACCCGAAGGTGACGCGGGAGACCGGGATGATGGTGGTGTCATCCACATGGATCGGGTCGCCGATGATGGTCTCGGCGTTGACCATGTCGCGGATTTTCTCGATGGTGACGCCCATCAGACCTTGAATAGGATGTTCAGCCATTGTAAGTTCCTCCTTTTATCGAAAAAAGAAATCGTTTATGCCTTTGCGGCGGGCTGCAGCTGCGGGTCCTTCCACAGACGGTACAGCAGCCGGATGACGAGCCAGAGCAGCACAGCGGCGCAGGACGTCAGACGGAACGAGACGATACGCTCCCCTGCGCGCTCGCCGGTGAAATCCGGCTCGAGCCAGAGGCGGTCACTCTGTACGCGGATGTACTGCTGGACCAGAGCCAGCAGATTGTTGGCAAGCGCCATTTCGGCGCCGAACAGCTCGGCGGTGGCGCTGGCCTCGTCGGCGGTCACGGTCCAGAAGATGTCTAGCCCGGACACCCGCACCGAACGCAGCAGATGACGCCCCAGCCAGCCTGTGTGGCCCAGCATGCACCGGGCAAATGCCATCGGGTCATTGGACAGCAGCTGCATAGCGGCGTCGATGCGCGCCGAGATGCCGAACGGCAGACCGCTCTTTTTCGCGCTGCCTTCAGCATCGGCGTCTTCAGCGGGGACACTGTCAGCAGGCTTCGGCGCTTCTGGTTTCCCCTGCGCCGCGGGCTGCCGGGCGACGGTCTGTGCGGGCTTGTCCGGCTTGACCTCCACGGTGACGGACGCCTGTTCGCCGTCCGCCGTCTTGCGCACGGTCTGCCCGGGCGGTGCGGCGGAGGCGGGCTTTTTCAGTGCTTCCGGCTGGCCCTTGCGCGGCCAGAGCGTGAAGTGCAGCGGTCCGTAGCAGGCCGTGGCCCGCACGCTGCCCGGGCGGTACGCAAACCGAACGCCCAGCGGTATCAGCAGGGCGACGAGCAGCAGCAAGAGCACCGCCAGCAGCACCCAGCCGATCAGTCGGAGAAGGAACAACAGAATAGCCATAAGCAATCACTTCCATTCCAGCTGACCGTCGTCGCCTTCCGTCTCCTCCGGCTCGGCGCTCTCGGCAGCCTCGCCGTGAAGCGGCGGCAGGTCGGCCAGACTGCCGAGGCCAAAGACGCGCAGAAATGTGTCCGTGACCTGGAAAGCTACCGGCTTGCCGGGCAGGTCCAGACGGCCCGCCTCCTCGATCAGTCCCTTGTCCAACAGCTTGGTGACGGTGGACGACGAGTCAACGCCGCGTACCTGCTCGATAAAGCTGCGGGAGACGGGCTGATTGTAGGCGATGACGGCCAGTACCTCCAGTGCGGCGGGCGAAAGCGGCGCGTTGCGGCGGGTGTCCAGAATGCGCTTGACCATCTCGCCGTAGTACGGGCGGGTCGTCATCTGCCAGCGGTCAGGCTCGAAGTACAGAATGACCATGCCGCTCTCCTGCTCATCGTAGCGCTTTTGCAGCTTTTGCAAAAGCGTGGTGACCTCGTCGGCGTCCAGCCGCAGGGCGTCGGCCAGGCGGGCGGTCTCCACAGGCTCGGCGTGGGCAAACAGCATGGCTTCAAGAGAGCCGAGCTCCTGTCGTTCTGTCATGGCGTTTTGTCCTTTCTTCTGCGGTGTGTGCGGTCCAGCTGCAAGGTGCCGCTGTCGTCGACCTTGACGCGTCCTGCGCGGATGAGCTCGAGCAGCGCCAGGAAGGTCGCTACGTTTGTGCTGCGGCTTTCCTCGTGGCTGAACAGCTGGCCCATTTTTTGCAGGCTGCCCTTGAGCAAGCCGCGCAGCATGTGGGAGACGCGGCTGGCGACGGAGACAAACGGCGCGGTGACGAGCGGCTCAAACTTTTCCTGCGTGGGCTTTTTCTTGCGGGTGCTGCGGCCCATCAGATTGAACCACGCCTGCACGAGCCAGTTCGGGTCATGGCGGCGGGTGTATTCGGCAGCGCCGACCAGCGGCATCGGCTCACGGGCTACGGTGTACAGGTCACGGGCACGGCTGCCCAGCTGGGCGGCCACCTCCTTGCAGGCGCTGTACTCGATCAAGCGCCCCGTCAGCTCGGCCTTCATGCGCTCGGCCTCGGGGCTGCGCGGCAGCAGAAGGGCGCTTTTCATCTGCACCAGATGCGCCGCCATGTCGATGAACTCGCTGGAAATCTCCATCCGGTCCTGCTGCATCTCCCGGATGGCAGCGGTGTACTGCTCGATCAGCTCCATGATGTTGACATCATAGAGGTTCATTTTATTTTTGCCCACCAGGTACAGCAGCAAATCCAGCGGGCCCTCAAAATCTTCTATTTTAAATGTCAGAACTTCCGGCAAAAACTCAATACCCCCAAAGCAGCTCCGCAAAGCCTGTCAGGTGCAGCATCAGCCGCCACATACCGTTGACAAGCCAAGACAGCGGCGCGTCCAGCAGACCCAAAAACACCAGTGCCAGCACGGCCAGCATAATATATCGCTCATATTTCATCGCTCTGAAATAGAGCCGCTGCGGCAAAAACAAGAGCGCAATGCGGCTACCGTCAAACGGCGGCACCGGCAGCAGATTGAAAACCGCCAGGCTCAGATTCATGGCTACCATATAATATAGGAACATCGTCAGTACGGGCACGGCATCCCCCAGCCCGCTGTACCAGCACAGCTTGTACAGAATCATCGACACCCACGCCAGCAGCAGATTGCTGGCAGGCCCCGCGGCGGCGGACAGCGCCATGCCGACCTTGGGGTTCTTATAGTTGTACGGGTTGATCGAGACGGGCTTGGCCCAGCCGACGCCTCCCACCAGCATGCACAGGGCACCAAGCGGGTCGAAGTGGCGCAGCGGATTCATTGAGAGACGCCCGGCGCGCACGGCAGTGTCATCACCCAGCAGGTGGCTGGCCAGCGCGTGGGCCGACTCATGAAACGGGATGGTGATGAGCACGACAACAGCGCGCAGCAGATACTGCACGATCACCGTGGGAGACAACAATCCGTTCAAAAGGTAACACCACCCCATTAAAAGCTTAGTCTATTATATCGTAGAAACGGCGGCAAGACAAGCCCTGTAGGCACCGAAAACACAATATTTAGCGCCTGAATCAAACAAAAACGCAAAATTATGAAAAAAATCAAAAAAATTTCTGTCAAAACACTTGCATTTTCGCGCAGTATACGCTATACTATTAAAGCTATTGAAAAGGAGGTGCAAGCAATTATGGCCAAATGTTCTTGCTGTGGCAAGGGTGTCACGTTCGGTATCAAGGTTTCTCACTCTCATCGTCGGAGCAACCGTACCTGGAACCCCAATGTCAAGCGCGTGAAGGCGATCGTGGACGGTTCCCCGAAGTATATCTACGCCTGCACCCGCTGCCTGCGCTCTGGTAAAGTTACCCGCGCGGTCTGATTGGAAGGAAAAAATGCCGGTCACATCGTGTGACCGGCTTTTTCTCTTTTACGCTTGCTTTTTAGGAGGTGGGTCTATGCTCCCCCGTGACCCTGTAATGCTGTTGAGCTATGTAAACACCCAACTGCGGGACCGCGACGCCAGTTTGGACGCGCTGTGTGACCGTGAGGAGACTGACCGTGACGCGCTGTGTGCGGCCCTGCGCGAGATCGGTTATGAGTATGACGCTGCACAGAATCGCTTTGTGTGACGTCGGTTTGTGTGAAGTCTGAGAGAGGAAGTTGAAGTACCCGATGAATTTTATCTTTGTCAGCCCGCATTTTCCCAAGACCTACTGGAATTTCTGTGACCGTCTGCACCGCAACGGCGTCAATGTGCTGGGCATCGGTGATGCTCCGTTTGACGAGATTCCCTGGGAATTGAAGCAGTGCCTGACTGAGTATTACCGCGTGAATGATCTTGGCAATTACGACGAGATGCTCCGCGCTGTCGCGTACTTTACCTTCCACTATGGCAAGATCGACTGGATCGAGTCCAACAACGAGTATTGGCTGGAGATGGACGCCCAGCTGCGCACGGATTTCAACATCAATACCGGTGCAAAGAATGACTTCATCGAGCGCATCAAGTACAAGAGCAAAATGAAGGAAAGCTACATCGCTGCGGGTGTACCGGTGGCGCGCTACCATATTGTCAGCACACTGGCCGTGGCCCGCGCCTTTATCAAGGAGGTCGGCTACCCGGTCATCGTCAAGCCGGATAACGGCTGCGGTGCCGAGGCGACCTACAAGCTGCGCAATTTCACCGAGCTGAAAGAATTCTACGCCGAGCCGCATAACGTCCGGTACATTATGGAGGAGTACATCAACGGCACCATCGTCAGCTTTGACGGTGTGGCCGACAGCCATTGCGTGCCGCTGTTCTACACCTCCAACGTGTTCCCCACCCCGCTGCTGGACATCGTCAGTCAGAACGGCGACCTCTCCTACTGGACGCAGAAGTCCGTGCCCGCTGCGCTGAAGGATGTGGGATTTCGCACCATCAAGGCGTTCGGCGCAAAGAGCCGCTTCTTCCACTGCGAGTTTTTCCAGTTGAATGAGGACAAACCGGGTCTTGGCAAAAAGGGCGACTACGTCGCGCTGGAGGTCAACATGCGCCCCGCAGGCGGTTACACGCCCGATATGATTAACTATGCGAACTCGGTGGACTGCTACCAGATCTGGGCGGACATGGTCTGCTACGACGAGGTACGCAACGCCGAGCTGGACGGCCCGAAGTATTTCTGCGTCTACGCAGGCCGCCGCGACTGCCATGAGTACAAGCACACCCATGCGCAGATCATGGCCAAGTACGGCTCCCGTATGCGGATGTGTGAGCGCATTCCCCAGGCGCTGCGCCTGGACATGGGCGACTGGATGTACACGGCCGTTGTGCGCACCACCGCGGAGCGCGATGCGTTTATTCGGTACGTGCAGGAGCAGGCGTAACGAAAAGCCTTCCCCTTTGGGGAAAGGCGCATCGTGTCGAAAAACCTCCCTCTGCGAGGGAGGTGCCCCGAAGGGGCGGAGGGAGAGAACCTTGCCATAGCCCGAAATATTTCGGGCAACCGTACAGTTCTCTCCCCCACCGCCTGCGGGCGGAGCCCCCCTCGCAGAGGGGCCAAGGGGTGAACGCACCTTTTTCGACAGTCTGAGGCTTCCCCCTCTGGGGAAGCCTTTTCTTATATAAAACAGGAGCCTGACCGGCTGTGGTCAGGCTCCTGTTGGTTTATTTCAGCTTCACGCTCTTGTGGTATACGACCATTGAAATGCCCGCCGTGATGACCTCGGTCACCCAGAAGGCGTTCCAGATGCCGTCGGCACCCAGCAGGCGGCAGAACAGCCAGGCCAGCGGCATGATGACAACGATGTAACGGCACAGCGAGATGACAAGCGATTGCACGCCCATGCCGAGCCCCTCCAGCGAGCCGGAGGCGACGACTGAAATCGTCGAGACGATGAAGCCGACGCAGATGATGCGCAGGGCCGACGTGCCGATGGCGATGGTCTCGGCGTTCGAGCTGAAAAGCCCGATCAGCTGGCCGGACAGCGCCAGACAGAGCACCGTGCCCGCGGCCATGATGGCGGCGCACATGCCCATGGATGTGCGGTAGAGCTTTTTGACGCGGTCATACTCCCCTGCGCCGTAGTTGTAGCCGATGATGGGGCGCAGACCCTGCACAATGCCGTTGGCGGGCAGGTACAGGAAGGTCTGTAATTTATAGTAGATACCCAGCACGACGACATAGCTTTGAGAGTAGACGGCCAGCAGCGAGTTCAGAAAGGTGATGAGCACCGAGGGCAGCGCCAGATTCAGGATGGCCGGTACGCCGATGGAATAGAGCTGCAGGGCCATTTTGGCGTCCGGCTTCAGGCAGCCGGAGCGCAGCCTGACCGGGATAGGGCTGACGAAGTAGACGATCAGATAGAAGATGACAGGGACCATCTGGCCGATGCCGGTAGCCAGCGCCGCACCGGCAATGCCCATTTTTGGGAATGGGCCGATTCCGAAAATCAACAGCGGATCCAGAATGATGTTGCAGACCGAGCCGCCCATCAGGCCGATCATCGTAATGTTCATCCGGCCCACCGCCTGAAAGATCTTCTCAAACGCCATGGCGGCCATGATGACGACGGCGAACATAAAGGCAACGCGGGAGTAGGTCACGCCCATGGCAATGACGGTCTCGTCGCTGGTGAAGGAGCGCAGGAACCGCGGCATGATGGCGGTGCAGACGATGGAAATCACGACGCCGTGGATCAGCGAAAGCACCATGCCGTGGGTGGCGGCCATGTCAGCCTTTTCTTTGTTGCCTGCACCGAGATGCAGAGAGATCAGCGCGGCAATGCCGATGCTGAAGCCGATGGCAATCGCGTTGATGAGGTTCTGCACCGGGTAGACGAGGGAAAGCGCAGTCATGGCTTCCTCACTGATGCGGGCGACAAAGAGGCTGTCCACGATGTTGTACAGTGCATTGACCAGCATCGAGACGACCATAGGCAGGGCCATTGAGGTCAGCAGCGGAAAAATCGGCTTTTCTTTCATGAAGGTATCGTTCATAGGCTCCTCCTTTTGACACAATAAAAACCACACAACGCTTTCCCGGAAAGAAAGCGCTGTGTGGCGAAAAGTAGTATCAGAACTGTAAAAATCCACACCTTATTTTAGGTGTTTCTATTATACAAACCAGCGCGGAATTTGTCAAGTTGCTTGCAACAGCTGCGCAAAAACGGTACAATAAAGACAAAAATCGTATTGCGAGGGAAAACACATGAAAAAGCTATTGGTCTCCGGCGCGGGCGGCTTTGTGGGGGCACGCATCATGACCCAGTTGGCGGGGCGGTACGAGCTGTGCGCCTTCCCCAAAAGAATGCTGGCCGCAGCGGATGAGCAGACCGTGGCCGACTGGGTGCGGCGCGAGCAGCCGGACGTGATCGTACACACGGCGGCGCTCTCTGACACGGGCTACAGCGAAAAGCACCCGGACGAGTCCTACCGCGCCAACGTTCTGCTGCCGTGCTGGATGGCGGCTGCAGCGCAAAAAAGCGGCGCAAAGCTGGTTGCGTTCAGCTCTGACCAGGTCTACACGGGCCTTACTGAGCACGGGCCGTTTGACGAGGATACACCGCTCTCCCCCGCCAACGTCTATGGCCGCCACAAGCAGGAGATGGAGCAGCGCGTGCTGGATATTTTGCCCGATGCCGTGCTGCTGCGGGCGGCCTGGATGTACGACCTGCCCGGGTACGGCCTGCCGATCCGCGGTAACTTCCTGCTGAACCTGCTGACCGCCGCTATGCGGCAGGAGACGCTGCGGTTTTCGATGCAGGACTACCGCGGCATCACCTATGTGCGGGAGGCCGTGGAGCGGCTGACCCAGGCCATGGAACTGCCGGGCGGTGTGTACAACTTTGGCAGTGAGAACGACTGCGACATGGTCACGACGGCCCGGCGCGCCTGTGCGCTGCTGGACATCCACCCCGTCATAGAGGCGGCAGACTGGCCGCGCAGCCTGCTGATGGACGGCGGCAGGTTCCGTGCGGCAGCGGGTGTCGGCTTTGACGATACCCTGATGGGTGTGCAGCGCTGTCTGCGGGATTACGGTCTGCTGAAATAAAGCTGCAATAAAAAACCTGTACCGGCAAAAGCGGTACAGGAATTTTTTTACATCTCGCCGCGTCCGGCCATGGCACGGTACAGCGTCGTCTCATCGGCGTATTCCAGACTCGAGCCGACGGGCAGGCCATAGGCCAGGCGGGTCGTTTTGATGCCCAGAGGCTTGATGAGTTTGGCAATATACATTGCCGTGGCCTCGCCCTCCACCGTCGGGCTGGTGGCCATGATGACCTCCTTGACGGTGCCGTCCAGGCGGGCCAGCAGCTCCTTTACGCAAAGCTGATCTGCACCGATTCCATCCATCGGCGAAATCAGGCCGTGCAGCACATGGTACAGGCCGTTGTACTCGTGGGTGCGCTCAATCGACTTGATGTCGCGCGGGCCCTCGACCACGCAGATGATGCTGCGGTCACGCTTCTGGGAGGCGCAGATCTTGCAGACATCGCCGGTGGTGTAGTCCTGGCAGATGCGGCAGCGGTGCAGGTCACTTTTGGCGTGCTCAATCGCCTTGGCCAGCTCCATGGCCTGCTTGGGCGGCATCGACATGACCTGATAGGCCATACGCACCGCACTTTTGCGGCCAATGCCGGGAAACTGGGCAAACTGGTCGATCAGATTCTCCAGCGGCTCAACATTGTTGTTGAACATAGGCAGCCTCTTAGCCCAGACCGGGGATGTTCAGACCGCCGGTCATCTTGGACATCTCCTCCTCGGAGTCCTTGTCAACGGCAGCGGAGGCGCTGTTGACGGCGGCGGCAATCAGATCCTCAAGCATTTCAATATCATCGGGGTCGACGGCCTCGGGCTTGATCTTGACGGCGGTGATCTCATGCTTGCCGTTCATCGTGACAGTGACCATCTCACCGCTGGCGGTGCCGGTGTACTCCTTGGCTTCGAGCTCCTCCTGCTTGGCGCGGATGTCGTCCTGCATCTTCTGGACCTGACGCATCATGGCGTTGGGATCGGGTCGGCCATAGCCCTTGGGCAGTCTTGCTTTCATGGTTGTATCCTCCAAAAATAATTATTTATCAACGATTTTTAAATCGACACCAAGCGCCTGCATCGTGTGCAGGGTCTCATCCAGGCTGACGGCAGCGGTGGTGTTGTCGGTCTTTGGCTCCTCATAGGGGCCGATACTGTACTTGGTGCGCGATACACGGTAGATAGTTTCCTTAAGACGCTTGCTGACCTCCCGGTTATTGCGGATATAATCGCGGAAGGCGTCGCTGCACTCAAACAGCACGCGCTTGCCGTCACAGTAGGCCCGGGTGCCGCGCAAAAAGGAGATGAGCATCGCATCATTCTCCTCCAAATCGGCCAGCACGGCGGGCCAGAAGGCGAACGGCTCCAGCGGGCCTGCCTGCCGCGGCGGCTCGGCCTTACGCGGGGCTGGGGCAGCGGGTGCTGGCGGTACCGGCGCGGGAGCTTGCTGCGGGGCAGGCTTCAGCTCCGGCTGCAGGAACGGCGGGTCATCGTCAATGGGCGGCGGTACATCATCCGGTGCAGCGGCGGGAACGCTCTGCGGCTGTACCACGGGCGGCACTACAGAGGGCGCAGCCTGTACCGGCGGCGCTGCTGTGTAGGCGCGCGGTGCGCTGGCGAACGCCTGAGGCGCGGCGGGTGCTGCCGGGGAGGGCTGCTGGATGATAACAGGTGCGGCGGCAGTCTCGGGCTGAGTCAGCGAGAAAATCGCCAGCTCCAGCTCAATGCGCTGGTCAGTGCCGCGGCTCATTTTCTCAAGTGCCGAGCCAAACGCATTGACCGCACGGATGGCCTCCCGCTGCGGGAAATCCCTGCGCTGGGTGTAGGCAGCCTCCTCCTCCGGCGAGATGCCGGTCAGAAGTGACGTGCCGCCCGGCAGCGCGCAGAGCATCAGATTGCGGTAATGCCCGGCGAGCTCCATGCAGAGGCGGCGCATATCGACGCTCTGCTGGCGCAGCTCGGCGATTTTTTCCAGTGCAGTGACGGAGTCCCCTGCCGCGATGGCGTCGCTGATCTCAAACAGGTAGCCCCTGTCCGTGACACCGGCCATACGGCGGACGAGCGTCTCGTCCACGTGGTTGTCGACACCGGCGCAGGTGTCCAGAACGGACAGTGCGTCACGCATGGCACCGTCGGCAAGACGGCCAATCAACTGTGCGGCGTTCTCGTCCAGCTCGATCTTCTCCTGCCCGGCTACGTAGAGCAGCCGCCCGGCAATGTCATCCGCCGTGATGCGGGTGAAGTCATACCGCTGGCAGCGGCTCAAAATCGTGACGGGAACCTTCTGCACCTCGGTGGTGGCTAAGATAAAGATGACGTGCTCGGGCGGTTCCTCCATCGTTTTGAGCAGCGCGTTGAACGCCGCGGTGGAGAGCATGTGCACCTCGTCGATGATGTAGACCTTGTACTTGCAGACTGACGGCAGATAGGCCACCTCGTCGCGCAGGTCGCGGATGTCGTCAACGCCGTTGTTCGACGCGGCATCCATCTCGATGATGTCCATGACGGAGCCGGAGTCAATGCCCTTACAAATTTCACACTCGCCGCAGGGGTCAGGGCTGGAGGTGTCCAGACAGTTGACCGCCTTGGCAAAGATCTTGGCGCAGGTCGTCTTGCCGGTGCCGCGGGTGCCGGTGAACAGATACGCATGGCCGATGCGCCCGGCAGAAATCTGGTTCTGCAGGGCCGTGACGATGGCCGTCTGGCCAACCACGTCCGCAAAGCGCTGGGGACGCCATTTTCGATACAGGGCACGGTACATCGGCTCACCTCCTGCAAAGCTACAAAAAACAGCGGGCAGAGCACGCGGCTGCGCTGCTTTGCGTACAGATGCAGGCTTGACCGCGGCACTAGGCAAGCGCCGCTTAATGCTGCTCGGTTCCCCGCCTGACATGGTTCACAGGCTGCCCACGCGCGGGACCTGCATCTGTACGCGAAACAGCGCAATTCAGCCCTGTCCGCTTTTAGTATTATACAATAAGTTTGGAATAAATGCAAGCGTTATCTTATATTTCGGGCATTTCGGGCATCTCGGACATCAATCTTCCTGCAGGCGCTGGACCATCTTGTAAAGGGCCTCGGCGCTGTTGAAGTTCTGCGGCATGATTTCGGATGCGGGGATCGAAATGTCGTATTCCTCATTCAGGGCCGAGATGATCTGCAGAATGTCGAAAGAGTCCAGGATGCCGTCATCAATCAGCGTTGTACAGGTGGAAAAGTCCACGTCCTCTTTGATTTCGCTTAAAATTTCCAGTAAACGTTCCATTGGTATTTCTCCTTTTCAAATTATCTTACACAGCGGGTGTATTGATGGGATAGGTCGGCGTTTCGCTGCGTACCGGGTGCGGCGTGCCGTTCTGCCACAGAATGACCTGCGGCAGGTCGCGGCTCAAAAACAGACCAAGTCCTTCCGTAACAGAGTAGGCACCGGTGTTTTCAAAAACAAGCAGGTCGCCGGGGCATAGTCCGGCCAGCGGCATACTGCGCACAAGAACATCATTCGTAGTACAAAGGCTGCCGCAAAGTGTCCAGTCCTGTACGGAAGCTGCCCGGGCAGCAAAATGGCGCAGATGCGGGCGTTTCATACCCATGATCTGGCCAAGATAATTCAGGTGGTTCATTCCACCGTCCACAATGCAGTAGTGCTGCCCGCCATGGTCCTTGCAGTCCATGGCGGTGGTCAGGTAATAACCGCATTCGGCGGTGTAAAAGCGGCCCATCTCAACGGTCAGATGGACCCAGCTGCTGACTTCGCGCAGTGCTGGCGCAAGGTCTTTGGCCGGGGACAGTGTGTCGGTAAAATCGTCGCCGTCAAAATACGGCACCGCCAGCCCTGGGCCGTATTCCAGTTCCGGCAGTCGCAGGCCGAAGGTCTGCTCAATTTCAGCGTACAGTTCCCGCAGCATGGCCAGCTCTTTTTGCTGATTGACCAGCTTTTTGCGCTGGGTCCCGACAAAGTAGTGAATGCCGATAAACTCCAGATCAGGTGTTTCCCTGCGATGCGCCAATGCGGTGAAAAGATCCTCCTTTGACATGCCGAACTGACTGCCCGCGTTCAGCCGCAGCAGCACGGGCAGCCGCTTGGCGGCCTTGCGTGCAGCATCCTGCAGATAGCGGACCTGCAGCAGAGATTCCGCTGTGCAGGTGCCGACGCCGTCGGCCACGGCGCGGGCAATATCCACAGGCGTCTTATTAACACCCGAATAGATAACACGTGCATCCGCAGCATGCAGGCTCTCGCAGAGCGAAAGCTCTCCGGGACTGCATACTTCCAGCCGCGCAGTGACCTGCATCATGGCAGGCAGCAGAAATGGGTTGGCCTTGATGGAATAGCAAAGGTCGATTTCCCTGCCCCAGATTGCCTGAATAGCGCGCACGCGGGCCTGCAAAGCGTCAGTGTCAAAGACAAACGTCGGTGTGCCGTAGGTGGCAGCAATTTTTTGTAAAGAAGCGTCGGTCATTTATGGGCTCCTTTTTTCGTCAGGGCAGCCAGTGCCGTGCGGTCAATTTTGCCGTTTTTATTCAGCGGCATCTCGTCCAGCTGCACAGCAGTATTCGGCTGCATAAAAGGCGGCAGACTTTCTTTCAGCGCAGCCAGCAGGGCAGCTTTCTCACAGCTGCCCGTGTAAAACAGGTGGAGCCGCTGGCGTTCGGCATCAAACGTGCAGCAGGCACGGGTCACGGCGTCGCAGCGCATAGCGGCAGCTTCAATTTCGCCAAGCTCTACGCGGTGTCCCATGTGCTTGATCTGGAAATCCCGGCGGCCAATATAATACAGGCTGCCGCTTTCGTCGTAGCGGGCCAGATCGCCGGTGCGGTAAATACGCTCATACCAGTTGGTGTTCAGCGGATTCTGGGTAAAGGCCTGCGCTGTGCGCACAGGGTCAGCATAGTAGCCGAGGGCAAGCGCCGTACCGGAAACGCAGATCTCCCCTGCCTGCCCGGGCACGGTGACAAGGACGTCGTTCTCGTCCAGCAGAAAGACCTTCTCGTTGGGAAACGCGCGTCCGATGGGCAGCGCCTCATCCGGGGCAAAATCGCGGTCCGGCAAAATGGCGTAGGTGCAGTTGCAGGTAATTTCTGTCGGGCCGTAGAGGTTCACAAACCGGGCGTGCGGCAGAGCGGACTTCCACTTCATCAGGTGCTTGATGGGCATGACTTCGCCGCTGAACAATACCTGCCGCACGCGGGAAGGTATACGGTAGCTGAAGCCGTTCATGATGGAGACAAAGCACATGGCACTGACGGCCCAGACAAGTATGGTGACCTCATGGTCTGCCAGATAGTCCATGAGTTTTGTGGGCTGACTGAAATAAGCGCGCGGGATGATCTGCACCTTAGCCCCCGTGTACAGTGCCGTGTACAGGTCTTTGACCGAAACGTCAAAGTCAAAGGGAGCCTGATTGCCCAGAATATCGTTTTGTGTGATGCCGAAAATTTCGGCAAACTGCGGGATAAAATCCAGCACCGAGCGGTGGCTGACGGTGACGCCTTTTGGCACACCGGTGCTTCCGCTTGTGAAGTTGATATACAGAGGGTCAACGTCCACAGCCTGACGGCGGCGGGCTGCCAGCAGGGCAGCGTCCGCGGGTGCGGCCAGCAGATCGTCAAGCCGGATGATTTGCCCGCTGTACCCCAGCGCGGCGGCTGCGGCAGCGTGGGCCTCGTCCGTAACAAGAAATGCAGGGGTCAAAGTATCCAATACCTGCAAAGTGCGGGAAGCGGGCTGGCGGGTGTCAAGCACTGAGTAGCAGCAGCCCGCGTAGACTGTGCCAAGCATGGCAGCAAAGGCGGAAACGGATTTTTCCAGGTAAAATGCCACCGGGCGGCGCGGCATCGTGCGGGATGCCAGAAAGCTGCCGGCGCGGCGGGCCGTGTCGGCCAGCTGTGCCCAGGTACAGTCTGTCTGGTCATCCCCCACAGCGGGGGCATCCGGGCAGCGGGCGGACGTGGCTTCAAGCCAGTCCAGAATGTTTGTTTGCATAGAAAGCTCTTTTCTTAAAAGTTGGCATAGAGGAAACCAACGGTTTCATTGACGCAGATAAAGCTGAGGAGCACCATGAAAATAACAAGATAGTATAAACCCCAGCGCAGCGCAAGCGGCAGCCGCTGTACCTCTGCGTAAGGGTCGCGGCCTTGTTCTTTCAGCACACTATGGGCAAAGACCAGAAGGGTACTGATGATGACAAGCCCCCAGGCCGGGCCGGAGACTGCCGCGAAAGCGCCGGGTGCATTCGCGGCCAATGCGGACAAATTGAAATCCGTAAAGGTGTTGCGCAGGTAGATGCACCCCTGCACAAACTCATTGCGGTCAAAGTACCAGCCGATGTTGACGATGATAAAGGTCCGCACGATGCGAAAAACGTGCCAGCCGCGGCTTTCGGTAGGAATGTGCAGCGCCGTGTTGAGCTTTTTGAACGCGGGCTCCAGCAGGTCAGCCAGCGCAATGACAAGACCGTTATACAGACCCCAGGCAAGGTAGTGCGCCTGCGGGCCGTGCCAGATGCCGACTACGGCAAACACAAGCAGGTTGGCGACTGCAGCGGGCAGCACACGGCCAAAATGCTTGCCCCAATGCGACGTGGCCCACTTGCCGAAGCGCTGCATCGGCTTGGTCAGTGCAAAGGGATAGAACAGGTAATCACGCATCCACGCACCCAGCGAAATATGCCAGCGCCGCCAGAAATCCCCCAGCGAGGTAGAAAAATACGGCTGCCGGAAGTTGGGCATCATCTCAATGCCGTACAGCTGCGCAACACCCAATACCATATCAATGCCGCCGGAAAAATCTGCATACTGCTGCAGCGAGTACAGCAAAATGGCCAGCAGTGCCATAGAACCGGCCAGCTTGGGGTCATTGCCGTCGAGGATGGCGGCAATCGTCGGGGCGGTCAGGTTTGCGATGGCATATTTCTTCATTGCGCCGAACAGAAACAGGAACAGTGCACGTTTGGTACGCTCCCAGTTCCAGATGTGACGGGCGGTGAGCTGCGGGGCTATCTCTCCGTAGCGGTTGATGGGGCCCTGGATCAGCTGCGGGAAAAAGCTGATGAAAAGCAGAAAGCGGACGTAGTTTTTCTCTGCCGGGTGCCGACCACGGTAGCAGTCAATCAGATAACCGACGGCCTGAAACGTGTAAAAGCTGATGCCAAGCGGCATGACCAGCCCCAGTGAGGACGGCGCTGTGGCCGAAAATGCACCGGAGAGCAGCTCCGCAAAATAGGACCAGTATTTGAAGTAGCCAAGCACAAGAAAGTTGGCAGTCAGCACAGCAGCAACAAGACATTTTTTGCGGCGCACCGCCTCTGCTTTGATGGCCTTTTTTTCGTCCTTGGATATGCCCGGAGCCTTTCGCCGCGCGGCGGAATCGGCATCCAGCTTTGCCAGCTGCAAGCCGCCGAGCCAGATCGTCAACGCAGTGAAAAGCAGAAAAACAAGGCCCTTCCAGCCGCTGGCGGTAAAAAACAGCAGGCTCAACCCCAGCAGGCAGATCCATTGGCAGCGGCTGAAAACAGTATAATATAAAATGAGTCCAACGCTGACCAGCAGGAAGAAACTCAGGGAATAGATTTCCACACTACACCATCCACAAAATTAAAAATCGACAGAACATTCATAATATCGCTCAAAATCGGCAGAAGAACCAACAATACGGGCATTCACGCGGAACTGGTAGGTGCCGTGCTCCGCCGCTGCGTACTCGGTCCAGGAGCGGGTAGAATACGCGGAAACCCGGCTGTATTCGCTCTCCCCCGGCGCTTTGACCCAGAACTCGTATTCAGCCTGTACGGACGGACCGTGGTAGGAACCGGCCAGCAGCAAAATCTTGTCCGGGTGAACCTCCGGCGTCAGGTAGACGTTGGTGATATAGTTTACGGCGACCAGATATTCTGACGGCGTCTCGAACAACGATTCCACATCCTGCCCGGCGTCCAGCATGGCCAGAAACTTTGCCATGCTCAGGCTGAACGCATGCCCGCCGGCAGCATTCATGTGGGTAAAATCCTTGTGATAGTCAGGCTCTTTGTTCTCAAACAGCTCCGGCTTTGCAAGGTTAAAGTCATAATAGGAAGCCCCATACTGTGCTGCCAGCTGCTTGAAGTAGGCGTAGTCGTCAAAATACGTCTCGTAGCTCACGACATCCAGCGTGGTCTTGGGCGCGCTGATGAGCAAAAGACGCGTGCCGTTCTCCTGACAGAGCTGCAGCATGGAGGTCAGCTCCTCAATGTGCTGCGCGCTAAAGTCGTGGGCGTTCTGGTTCCAGGTGTTCTCCGCACCGACAGTGTCAAAGTTGATGACCGTGGTATCCTCCGGCTGGGCATGGGCCGCACCGCGCCGGTGCGGCAGACGATTCAGCACGGCATTCCACTTCTGTTGGATCGTAGCGGGCCAGTCGGTGGGCCAGCTGCCGCTCTGCCAGGGAAAAAGCGCATTCAGGGAATCTGCACCTGTAAAGTTATCACGGCTGGTCATGTAGCGCAGCAGGTCAGCGGGCTTATCCTTCCAGGAATCCGTCTGCAGCTCTGCATATAAAAAAGCCTTTTGGGCTTTGGCATAGGGTTTGCCTGTCATGTTGGTCAGATCCATGACAAGGATCACATACCGGGGAGAATGCTCCCGAAGCAGGGTCTCCAGCGCGATCTGCGACATATCCAAGCTTTGGGCGTTTGTTGCCATCAGTGCAACGGTCTCCCCTGTTGCGGCGGCGAGTTCTTCTTCGGGCAGGGCGCAGGAAGCCAGCGAAGAGCCAATGACGGCAATGTCAATGGACTGCTTTTGGTGGTAGCTGCGCCACATGTCAAGGCTTGAACCGTTATCGGGCGGCATAAAGCCGCAGAAAATCAGATTTATAATCAGAAAAATCGCGGTGAATGCTGCGATTTTGGCTATGTGCTTCAAAAGATACGCTCCTAAAACAGACAAATAAAGGAAAATGTCCAAAAATAGTAAACACAGCTATTATACATCAATTGGAACTTCCCTGCAATGGTGATTTGCTGACAAAGGTAAGATTTTACAATTGTGCAAAAAACCGCGTTTCTTCGTGAAACGCGGCTCTATACAATCAGCCTAAAAGCTGCTTGGCCAAATCAGCGCTGGCCTTGGCATCCTTGCAGTAGTAGTCGGCACCGATGTCCCGGGCGTAGTCGGGCGTCAGCACCGCGCCGCCGACCATGACCTTGCAGTCAAGGTGCGCGGCATGCAGGGCCTCGATCGTGGCCTGCATATTGGGGACGGTGGTCGTCATCAGGGCCGACAGGCCGACGAGCTTTGCGCCGGTCTGGCGCACGGCCTCTACGACACGCTCGGGGTCAACGTCGCGCCCGAGGTCGAGCACGTCATAGCCGTAGTTTTCGAGGATGACACGGACAATGTTCTTGCCGATGTCATGCACGTCGCCCTTGACTGTGGCAATGACGATCTTGCCCTTGCTGCCCTGCGCCTGGCCGGAGGCAGCAATTTTGGCCTTGATGGCCTCGAACGCAGCCTGCGCGGCGGTGGCGGCCTGCAAAAGCTGCGGCAGGAATACCGTGCCTTTCTCAAAGCCGTCGCCCACGGCGTCCAGTGCGGGGATCAGCGAGACATTCACTACGTCCAGCGGTTCGCGCATCGTCAGCGCGGCGTCCGCGGCGGCGCGGGCCTCGGCCTTCAGGCCGCGGCGCACAGCCTCAAACAGGGCGTCCCCGCCCGGTGCGGCGGCGCCGACCTCGGCCACGGTGGCGGCGGACTTGCTCGTCTGCGTCGTCTGGATCTGCACATCGGCATAGGCGGCAACGTAGTCAGTGCTCTGTAAATCCTGCGAGGTCAGCACACGGTAGGCGCGCACGGCAGCCATCATTTCCGGCGTGTTGGGATTCATGATGGCAAGGTCGAGCCCGGCAGACATGGCCATCGTCAAAAACGTTGTGTTCAGGTAGCCGCGGCACGGCAGGCCGAAGCTGATGTTCGACACGCCCAGCACAGTGCGCACGCCCAGCTCACGCTTGCAGCGGGACAGAGCCTCCAGCGTCTGGACGGCACCCTCCTGCTGGGCGCTGGCGGTCAGCGTCAGGCAGTCAATGTAGATGTCCTCATTCGGGATACCGGCGGCGTTGGCAGCGGCGACAATGCGTTGAGCGATCGCAAAGCGGCCCTCGGCTGTCGGCGGGATACCGCCCTTGTCCAGCGCCAGGCCGACGACGGCGGCGCCGTACTTTTTGCAGAGCGGCAGAATCTTTTCCAGCGTCTCTGGCTCACCGTTGATCGAGTTGACGATGGGTTTGCCGTTGTAGATGCGCAGCGCACGGGACAGGGCCTCGGGATTCGAGGAGTCGAGCTGCAGCGGCAGGTCGGTGACGGCCTGCAAATCCTTGACAAGCTGCTCCAGCGTGGCGGCCTCGTCGATGCCGGGCAGGCCCGCGTTGACGTCGAGCACCTGCGCACCGGCCTCGGCCTGGGCCACAGCCTGAGTGCAGGGGTAGGCGCTGTCGCCGTCCCGCAGGGCCTGCTGCAGCCGCTTTTTGCCGGTGGGATTGATGCGCTCCCCCACCACAGTGATGCCGTCGACCTCCACAAAGCGGACCGGCGTGCACAGACAGCTGCGGCGGATGGGGATCTTGTCAGCCGGGGTCAGCGGGCTGAAGGTCTCATGCAGTCTGGCAATAAACGCGGGCGTCGTGCCGCAGCAGCCGCCGACCATTGAAACGCCGATGGCGGCGTACTCCTTCATCTCAGCGGCAAATTCATCCGGGTTGAGATTGTAGCTGCCGTCGGGGTTCGGCAGACCGGCGTTCGGCTTGACAAAGACCGGAACACCTGCGGGCACGCTGCGGCAGAGGCGCTGCGCGAAGGGCAGAATCTCCTTGGGGCCGAGCGAGCAGTTGATGCCCACGGCGTCCGCGCCGAGACCCGCTGCCGTGACGGCGTAGCTTTCGACGGTGCAGCCCGTGAAGGTGCGCCCGCGGCTCTCAAAGCTCATTGAGGTAAAAACAGGCAGATCGCAGTTTTCCTTTGCGGCCAGGATGGCGGCCTTCAGCTCATACAGGTCGGTCATCGTCTCCAAAAAGACGAGATTGGCCCCAGCCGCCGCACCGGCGCGGATGACCTGTGCAAACTCATTGTAGGCATCCTCAAACGCCAGCGTGCCCGCGGGGACGAGCAGCTCACCCAGAGGGCCGATGTCCAGCGCTACACACGCGCCGGTGGTCTCGGCGGCCTTGCGCGCACAGGCGATGGAAGCGGAAACGACCTCCTCCACTGTGTGGCCGCAGCCGGTCAGCTTCTTGGCGTTGGCACCAAAGGTATTTGCCAGCAGAATATCCGCGCCCGCGTTGGCGTAGTCAGTGTGGATGGCCGTTAAAACCTCCGGCATTTCCAGCGCGGCGAGCTCGGGCTTCTGCCCGGGCTGCAGACCGCGTGCCTGCAGCTGGGTGCCCATGCCGCCGTCCAGAAAAACAAACCGCTTGCGGTCAAAAACTTCACGAATCTGCATACGCTTCTCCCCTATCAGTCTTGTGTGAAACAGGTCGTGCCGCGCTTGCGGAACGAGCAGGTCTCCTTTAAATGGCAGGTCGCACAGCCTGCGCGGGTGCCGGTCACGGGATGGTCGGCAATGCCTAAAATGGCGGTGGTACTCTTGCGGGGGGTCAAAAGGTGCTGGGGCGTCACGGCCAGGCCGCAGCCGCGCACCGTGTCCGCCGCAAGGCAGAGCGCGTCGTTCAGCTCCAGCGGGCAGTCACCGTAGCCCGGCGCGTAACGCCCGGTCATAAAGACGCCCTGCGCCTCAATCTGAGCGCGTATTTCGTTCTCCAGCTCGTCACAGGCCTGTTCCAAAAGCACCGAGGCCAGCGCGTCCGCTGCGGCTGCCAGGGCAATGTCAGTCAGTTCCATGCGGCGCAAAAGCTTGTCCACCTCGGCCCCGAGGGTCGCTGCCAGCAGAAGGACCTCGTCGCAGCCCTGCAGATGGCGCGTCAGGTCGCTGCCGCAGTTTTCCAGCGGCAGGGCGGTGCGCGGCAGACGGCGGTACACCGCACGCGGCGCAGCAGCGGTCAGCACGATCTGCTCGGCCTTGTCCAGCAGGGCCGCGGTGGCGGCATCGGGCGTCCAGCCGGACGCACCCATGTAGCGCAGCGCCGTGGCGCGGTCAATGGCGGCGGGCTTGCGGCACTCCATTACAGCAGATCCCTGATGCCGTCGTAGACCTTCGCGGCCACGGCGGCGTCATTCATTGCGTACAGGTGGATGCCGTCTGCGCCGCCCTCAATGAGGTCGCGCAGCTGCCTGACGGCGTAGTCGATACCGGCATCGTACAGGCTGGCCGGGTCGTCCTGATAGCGGGAGATCATACGGGTGAACTCGGACGGCAGGCTGGCCGAAGAAAGCGAAACGGTTCGCTCGATCTGGCTGCGCTTGACGATGGGCATTACACCGGCAGAGACCGGCAGCGTGATGCCTGCGCGGCGTGCCAGATTCAGAAAGCGGTAAAAGTGCATGTTGTCAAAGAAAAGCTGGGTCAGCAGGTGCTCGGCACCGGCGGCCTGCTTGATGCGCAGGTTCTCAACGTCATGCAGCAGGCTGTCGGCCTCGGGGTGGCCCTCCGGGTAGCAGGCACCGTGAACGGAAAATTCCGGCTTCTTCCATTTGATAAAGGACGTCAGGTCGCTGGCGTGTTTGAAGTCGGGGCTCTCCGGGCGGGACGGGCTGCGGTCCCCGCGCAGGGCCAGCACATCCCGGACGCCGACAGATTCCAGCTGATCCAAAATCTCCGCTGCACGGGTCTCGTCGTTGCCCATGCAGATCAGGTGCGCCAGCGTGGGGACATGCAGCTCGTTCTGAATGTAGTCGGCCACCTCCGCGGTGGAGACGCCGCCCGCAGAGCCGCCCGCACCGAAGGTGACGCTGATGAAGCCGGGGTCCATGGCCTGCATCTGGCGCAGGGTGTCCTTGAGCTTATCCATCTGGGTGGTCTGTTTCGGCGGGAAGCATTCGATAGAGAAAACGCAGCGTTTGGCTTTGAACTGTTCCGTAATCGTCATTTTCTACTCCTTATTTTTACGCCGCAAAATCGGCGGAGTCCGCGGAAGTTTCCACGTTGAGGGTGTTGTCCTGCCAGATGAAGGTGAGGCTGCCCTCCAGGTCAGTGCGCCATACCTCGGCACCGACCTCTGCGTAATTTTGCAGGGCAGCGCGGTGCGGATGGCCGTAATCGTTGTGCAGCCCGCAGCTGACGGCCACGGCCTCGGGCCGGACTGCCTGCATAAAGGTCAGGCTGTTGGAGGTGTAGGACCCGTGATGCCCCGCCTTGAAAAGAGTGGCATGCAGGGTCGGGCCGTAGGTATCGACCAGACGCTGCTCGGCGTCTGCCTCTGCGTCGCCGGTATCGAGAAAGCGGAAATTGCCCGCCGTGAACAGCGTGCAGAGCGAGGCATCGTTGACGCTGTCGGCATCCTCGCTGCCGCCCTGCAAAACTTGCAGCGTGCCGCTGCCAAGCGGGTATTCCTCCCCGGCTTCTGCTGTGAGAATTTCTGCTCCGCTGTCGGCGGCCAGCTCTGCGAGATGGCGCGGCCAGTCGGCGGTCTCATCCGCCGTGGGCTGCCAAAGCGGCAGCAGCAGGGTCTTGACCGGGAGGGTGCGCAGCACCGCGCGGGCGTTGCCGGTGTGGTCTGCGTGGGGATGGGTCAGCACAAGATAGTCAAGCGACGGCACACCCAGCACGTCCAGGTCATAGAGCAGCGCGTCCTCAGCCTCGGCAGGACCGGTGTCGATCAGGCAGTACGCGCCGTCCTGACAAAGCAGTACGGCATCGCCCTGCCCGACATCCAGCACATACACGACGGTACTGCCGTCCGCAGTCTGCGGAGTGCTTTCCTCGGTTTGGAGCGGTACGCCGAGCGCGGCGCGCAGCTGCTGCCAGCCGGGAACGCTGCCCCTGCCGCCCAAGAGCTGGACGACAAACGCGGCAAGCACCAACAGGCAGACGGCAACCGCCGCGGCCAGGCTGGCAAAGCGCTTACCCGTCATACTGGCCGTTCAGCTTGCGCTCCTCCCACTCGGCCTTGGTCACAAGCACGGCGCGGGGCTTGGCACCCTCATAGGGGCCGATAATCTTTTCCTGTTCCATCTGGTCCATGATGCGGGCGGCACGGGCGTAGCCCAGCTTGCAGCGGCGCTGCAAAAGGCTGGTGCTGGCCTGTCCGGATTCAATAACGCACTCAACGGCCTGCTCAAACATGGCGTCCAGTGCACCGCCGCCGTCTCCGTCATCGTCGCCGCCCTTCTTGCTGCCCTTTTCGGCAACGGCGCGGCGCTCCATTTCGGCAATCATTTCTTCATCGTACTGGGCGCTGGAAGTGGATTTGATAAAGTTCAGCACAGCGCTGATCTCCTCGTCCGTCACAAAGGTACCCTGCACACGCACGGGCTTGGAAGCACCGACCGGCAGGAACAGCATATCGCCGTTGCCCAGCAGCTTTTCGGCGCCGCCGCTGTCCAGAATGGTGCGGCTGTCGATCTGGCTGGAAACGGCAAATGCGATACGGCTGGGGATGTTGGCCTTGATAAGGCCGGTGATGACGTCCACGCTGGGGCGCTGGGTCGCAACGATCAGGTGGATGCCGGCGGCGCGGGCCTTCTGCGCGATGCGGCAGATATAGTCCTCGACCTCCTTGCCCGCGACCATCATCAGGTCGGCCAGCTCGTCAATGACGATGGCGATATAGGGCAGGTGCTCCATACCGGTCTGGGCGGCCAGCTTGTTGTAGGCCTTGATCTCGCGGACGTTGTTCTCGGCAAAGAGCTTGTAGCGGCGCTCCATCTCGGCCACGCTGGCACCCAGCGCACCGGCAGCCTTGCGCGGCTCGGTGACGACGGGCATCAGCAGGTGCGGAATGCCGTTGTACTCGGCCAGCTCGACAACCTTCGGGTCGATCAGAATGAGCTTGACATCCTCGGGGCCGGAGCGGAACAAAAAGCTGATGATGATCGAGTTGACGCAGACGGATTTACCGCTGCCGGTGGAGCCGGCGATCAGCAGGTGGGGCATCTTGCAGAGATCCGCGACCTGCGCCGTACCGGCAATGTCCTTGCCGAGGGCCATCGTCAGCGGGCTGCGCATGTTGATATAATTCTGGGATTCAAAGACTGCGCGGATGTTGACGGTGGAGCGAATCTTGTTCGGGACCTCGATGCCGACGGCGGGCTTGCCGGGGATGGGCGCTTCAATGCGCACACCCGCGGTGGCCAGGTTCAGGGCGATGTCGTCGGCCAGGCTTGTGATGCGGCTGACCTTGATACCGGCCTGGGGCTGTAGCTCATACCGGGTGACGGACGGGCCGCGGCAGATGTCGAGCATCGTCGTCTTGACGCCGAAGCTGTCCAGCGTGTTGACCAGAATGTCCGCGTTTTTCTTCATTTCGCGGGCGGCCCCGGCCTCGTCGTCGGGGCGTGTGGCGTTAAAGAGATTCAGCGACGGATAGCAGTAGGGCTCCGGCGGTTGCTCCTCCGAGGTGGGCAGACGCATGGCGTTGGGGTCGGCCTTGGCCGCACAGGGCGGCGTATGGATGGGCGCACCGGCAGAGTTGCCGACAGCGGTGCTGACCTGCACGCGGGCAGCCTCCCCCCGCCGGGGCACAGTGAAGCTGCTCTGGGTCGTTTCCGCCGCAGGGCGGGTCATGGCAGGGGCAGCCGGTGCGGCGGTGTAGGGATCGGCTGCCGGGGCCGGAGCCTCGACAACAGGCTGGGCAGGGGCGGCGGGTGTCTCGGCCAGCATATCATCCAGCATTTCGGAGACAGAGCGCCCGGACTGCCAGGCAGCGCTGACCGCACTGCCGGTATCGCTGAAGCTGCCGCCCAGTGTCGGGATCGGTGCGGAAACAGCGGGGGCCTCCGGTGCGGCGGGCACAGCTGCGGGGGCGGGCGTACCCAGCGGCGCAGCGTCTGCGGCCATCTGTGCAGCAAGATCAGCCGGAGAAAGGACCATCGTATCGCCCTGCACACGGCCTGTCATATCCAGCTGCGGCAGCTCGACAGGGATCGGCTCGGGCTCATCCTCCACGGGAATGAGCGGCGTGTCAAATTTGGGCTCCTGCGGGACCGGCGTCAGCGGGGTCTCAAACTCGGTAGGCTGCGGCAGGTCCAGCGTTGTCTCGGCACTGACCTCCTGCGGCGTATAGTAAGGCGCGTGGCCGCTGACAGCGCGGTTGATGAGCGCATCCAACTCGTCCTGCGGCGCGGTGGACGCCTGTGCGGCGGGCGCGGGCGTGACCGGGGTCAGCGGGGTGCTGTACACCGGCGCGGCAGGCTCTGAGGCAGGCTGCAATTGCAGCTCAAAATCCTCCTTCGGTGCGGGAGCAGGCTGGGGCTGGGTGTGGCGCAGTGTGCTGTTGGCACGGTTGGACAGCGGATCCATGCCGAACGTGCCGCCCGGGCCGATGCTGACCGGCTCCAACGGGTCAGCGCTGACGGCCTTTTGGCGGGCGTTTTCCCCTGCACTGGGGCCAAGATCCACGTCAAACGACGCATGGGTCTGGGCGGCGGGTTTGGCGGCAAACGGTGCCTCAGGCACAGCAGGTGTCACGGGGGGCGTGTAGGCGGCCTGACGCTGCGGGGCGGGCGGGGTCTGCTTCGGGAAGCGGCTCGTGTCCGCGATGACGTCGTAAACCGGATGGTGCGGGCGGCTGCTGTCCGGCAACGCACCGGTCAGATTCTCGACGCTCTCCTCCTCAGGCTCCTGCTCAAACAGGCGGGTGTCGTAGGCGGTCTCGGCTGCGGCGCGCTCCTCGCGCTTGGCCTGCAGGATCTTGTACTGGCCGTCTACAAACAGAACGACGTCCGCGGGGGTGATGGCAAAGAAGAACATCAGCCCCAGCAGGAAGATGAGCAGCATGATAATGTTGGAGGCGGGACGCCCGAACAGCGCCAGCAGCGTGGCACCGATGGGCGCACCGAGGACGCCGCCCTCCCAGAAGTAGGTGCCGCCGCGGGTAAAGAGCATCTTGACGATCTCCCCGACCTTGAGGTTCTCAATATTAAGTTTGGAGAAGATGACAGGCACGCTGGCGCAGAGCACGCCCATCAGCGATACCTTGCCCGCAAACAGCGCAACGCGGTAGCCGGTGGCCAGCAGGTAGGCCAGGTACAGCAGGAACGGTCCGACCAGATAGGTCGTGATACCGAAAACGCCAAAGTACCAGCTGCGCAGCGTGCGCCAAAGATTCTGCCCGGGCACAAGCACGAGCGCAACGCAAAGCAGACCCAGCCCCACCAGCAGGATGCTGCGGGCCAGGTTCGGGGTCTCGGCGCGGCGCTGGGCACGGCGGGACGGCTGACGGCTGCGGGAGGCTGCACTGCTGCGCACGGATGCGGAGCGCCCGGTGCTGCTGCGGCCCGTGCCCCGGGAAGAGGCGGTGCCCTTTTTGCCGGAGGAGTTCTTTGTTGATTTTTTACCGGAACGAGATTGTGCCATGTTACAGTGTTTCCCTCTCTTATTTCTCTGAACGCTTCTTTATATATAAGTAGTCTGTACAGGTACAGAACGGTAAGGACATACGACTTTTATTTTAGCACGATTTCCAGGGATTGTAAAGAAAAATGCCCGCGGTGCCGGATTACAAAAAAATAAATCCCCGCCCTGAGGGATGGGCGGGGATTTACAAGAAAGGAGGAGAAGAACACATGAAAATGTGATAAAGCTATTTGACTTGGGGTTCATTTAGCTTGCAACTAAATTGTAACTGTTTTGTCACCGAATGTCAATAGCAAATTGTAAATCTTTTGTCATTTTTCAATTTGTTCACAAATTGGCAGGCGCAGCTCCGCACAGCCGCCGGGCGTGTTGGACAGGCGCAGCGTGCCACTGTGCGAAAGCGCGACCCTGCGTGCAAAATACAGCCCAAAACCCTGGTGGGCTGTGTCACTGCGGGCAGCTTCTGTATAAAGCAGCTCCCCCGCTCTGGCGAGGGCCTCGGCAGTGAAGCCGGGGCCGGTATCGGTCACACGCAGGATGAAATCCTGTTTTTCTTTTGTAACCAACAGTGTGACGGTGCCGCCGCGGGGCGTATAGCGCACGGCGTTGTCCAGCAGGTTTTCGGCAGCCCGGAGCAGGTCGCGCTGTGCCGCGTACAGTGTCCCCTGCCACTGCTCGTTCAGTATAAGCTGCACCCCGGCAGGTGCGCAGAGGGCGCGGGCTGTTTCCGCCAATTCACTGACAAGGGTGTGACTGGGAAAGGTTTCCCCTGTGGCGGGCGGTGCACAGGCGGTGCGCAGGGCGGCCAGATATTGCTGGGCACGGTCCGTGCCGCGCAGGATGGCTTCGACCTGTGTCTGCTGGTCGGCGGACAGAGCATCCTCGGCCAGCAGGTCTGCGTTGCCCTGAATGATGGACAGCGGCGTTTTCAAGTCATGCGTCAGCGCGGCGATCTGCTCGGCGCGCTGCTGCTCCATCCGCCATTGGCTTTGCAGGCTGTCGGTCAGTTCTCGGCCCATCGTCTGCATGGCATGCAGCGTGGCGGAAAACTCTCGCAGACGTGCGCCGTCTGCGTCAATGCGCTCGGGCTGCTGCGCAGCGATAGCATCCACCGCGCGGTGCAGACAGGTGGTCTCGGCGGCAAAGACCCGCACGGTGCAGTGGGTCTGCCAGCCCAGCCAAACGAGGATGAGCACCGCCAGAAGCAAAATATAGCAGGTCTGGAAATCCGGCAGCGTGTCCCGCAGGGCCGGGTCGGCGTAGGGCGTAGCATAGTCGTACTGCAAAAGGCAAAAGCTTCCGTCAGCCATTTTGACATCGTACTGGTACCCCGGATTGCCGCTGCCGCCGTGAAAGGCATTGAGGGCAATTTTCAGATGGCGGTCATCCATGTTGGTCTGCAGCACCGTGTCATTCTGCACCACAGCCCAGCGGCACAGGTCGCTGATCTGCAGGGAATCGAATGTGTCTGCCGTCATCGATGCTACAGTCTCCCGGGCATCGGCGCAGGCCTGGGCGGACGCCACGGCAGGCAGCAGAAAACCGATGTTTATCAGCTGCATAAAAATGACCCACCAGAGCACCAGAATCAGAGCGCACCCGCCGCCGCACAAAAGGAGATACCGCAGCAGAACACTGCGCAGGGATGTCAGTTTTCGTTTTGCCATTGGTAGCCCACTCCCCATATCGTTTGCAGCACCTCCCCTGCCCCGGCCGCGCGCAGCTTGGCGCGGATGTTCTTGATGTGCTGGGTGATGGCCGTGTCATCGGCGGTACCGTCGTAACCGAACACCGCTTCGTAAATTTGTTCTTTGGAAAAGGTCTGCCCTGCATGGAGGGCCAGTAGCTCACAGATGGCGTACTCGGATTTTGTCAGGTGTAAAGGCGTGCCGCCAACGCCGGCTTCTTTGGCAGAAAGGTCCAGTGTCACCCCGCCGCGGGTGATCTTATGGGACGGCGTGCGGTTCTGCCGCCGCAGGTGTGCTGCGACCCGCGCACGCAGTTCGGCCACGCGGAACGGCTTGGTCAGGTAATCGTCCGCACCAAGACCGAGACCGGTCAGCACGGACGGCTCATCGGTGCGGGCCGTCAGAAACAGAATCGGCGCGTCCGTCTCGGCGCGAATGCGGCGGCAGACGGCAAAGCCGTCCTCGCCGGGCATCATCACATCCAGCAGGATGCAGTCTGCCCAGCGGCAGAGCGTATCGGTCAGCTGCGTGCCGGAGGTGCGCGTTTCTACGGTGTGGCCGTCACGCTCAAGCGCTGTTTTTAGCAGCGTGCAAAGGTCACGGTCATCATCGATTGCCAGAATGTTTGCCATAATAGCCCCTTTTATTGCAGTAAGCTGTAAACAAGACAGGATGCGCCGTAAAGCAGATAGACATGTGCCGGGTAGAACCAGTAGAACAGCTGCTTGTGGCCGCTGCCGCGCTGGCCGTTGTACAGCGCCATGCCGATAACGGCAAAAACGCCGAGCCACTCATAGTAGACTGTGAACATCTGGGAAAAGGCAAAATCCGGCAGACCGCGAACCTGCAGAAAGACCAGAACAAAATCACACAGGAAGGTCATAGCCGCCCAAACGACCAGCCGCAGGCGCTTGTGGTTATACAGCGCATACAGCACGATGCCCCCGGCCAGAAAAGACCAGCCGCCGTCGGTGATGGATGTCAACAAAGGCAGCGGCGCGGTGATGACCCACGCCAACACGGCAGAGCCGATCGGTGCGTCCTGAATTTTGGGAAAAAGCGTCAGCAGCGCTACGATGCAAATCGGCCAGAGGATCGGCATGGCAGCAGCCAGTGCGCCCCGTACAAACCGGCGCTGACGCAGCCAGTCGATTCCCTGCCAGATGATGCAGAGCAGCATCAGATCCTGAAAAATGGCATTCATCGGGTAGAAGCCGTCTCCGCGGCGGAAGGCCCCTGCATAGATCATGAAAAATTCCACCGTGCCCATCGCAGTACCGATGGCCCAGATGCGCAGGAAGTAGCGCCTGCGGTCATGGGTATGGGCGAAGCCCTCCACGGTGCAGAACAGAAACAGCGGCGCAGACAGCCGCGCCAGCATACTGAACCATTCCGGCACAACGCCCGTAAATTCAAAAAAGTAGTGAATGTGATCCATCACCATGAGCACCAGCGCAATGGTTTTGAGCGCTGTGCCGGTCAGGCCGAATTTTTGCTTTGTCATAATAATAACCCCTTTCATTGTTGCTGTAAACAGTGTAACAGGGGTTTGTGTAGAAATTATAAGTGTTTGAAAATCAGCTGTGCCTCAAAGGCAGATTTGCCTTCCCGTTCGCCTTCAAAATAGAAGGTGTCCTCTGCCGGTCTGGCGCGGCGCAGGGTGAAGCTCTCGCCGCGGGGTACCTCGCGGTGGTAGCTGATGATGAAATCCGAAATCTGCGCACTGTCCCAGACCTGCCACGGTACGGCGTCGCAGACAATGTCGGCATAGCGGGTGTTGTTGAGGTGGCCGTTCATGTCGCAGCGGGAGTAGGCCGCGGTCTGCGTGCCCAGCGTCTCGCAGTCCTCGGGTGCAACGCGGGGCAGGCGCATCGGCAGCTCAAGGGGCACATCCTCGGCCCACTGGTCGTCAAACTGCTCCGGGTGCTTGCGCAGGATCATACGCTTTTCGGTATCAATGAGTACCCAGCGGCTGTCCATTGTGGCGACCTCTGCCCCGTCGGCATCGTAAAAATGGGTGATGCGCTTGTTGACGGCGCGCTTGCAGCGCTCGGGCTGGGTGATAAGGGTCAGCTCCTCGTCCACAAGGGGCAGCCGTGTGACGTGCAGGGCCAGCTTGGCCAGTACGTAAGCGGTGTGGGTCTCGCGGTACAGGGCGTCGTTCAGCCCGACGGCCTCGGCGTGGGCGGTAGCAACCTGCTGGGCATAGCGCAGCAGCGCCCCGAGCTTGACATGGCCGAGGTGGTCGCCGTCCGTGCGGTAGACGGTAAATTTTTGGGTGTAGGTTATGAGCTTTTCGGGCATAAGGAAGCCCTCCTTGATGGATTTTGAATTGATTTGCCAAGCAGAGTATAGCACAAATGTTGGAAAAATGCAAAGGCGGGGGCTTTGGGGCTGGCCGTAGGGGCTGATGCTTGCATCGGCCCGCGGAGGGGTCAAGACCCCTCTCTACAATTCGAACTATAAAAGGGGTACTGACGTTAAGCTGCGGGCCGGGCATGCCCGGCCCCTACAGGGCGGCAAACAAAAAGGCTGCACACGCAAAACGGTGTGCAGCCTGAAACTGTTTAATAGTTATCGCGGGATTTTTTGCGGAGCTTGCGCCAAATATTGAATGCAGAGATAGCGATGGCCAGAAGCAGCAGGGCAACGACCATCCAGCCGCTGCCGCCCTCCTCGTAGCTCTTCATCTCGCTCCACTGGGCATCCATGGCGGCGTTGATGTCGTCAGGCAGAGTCTCAAAGACTTCCGCCTTGTCCAGAACCTCCGCGCCCGGGTAGGCGATTTCGCTGTACTTCAAATCGTCGTCCAGCATCTCCCACACGGCGGTGATGGGGGTGGAATAGCCGATGAAGTCCGCGTTCGCAAGGCCGACGTCCGGCTCGCACAGGTAGTTGATGAACATTTCGGCGGCCTCTTGGTGCTTGGCGTTGGCCGGAATGCACATGCTGTCGATGAAGAAGTTGACGCCTTCCTCCGGGTGAACGAAAGCAAGGTCTGGGTTTTCGTCGATCATCGTGATGGCATCGCCCGCATAGTAGGGCGCCATGGCGGCCTCGCCACCCTCCATCTTGTCAAAGACCTCATCCATGACGTAGGCCTGCACGATGTTCTTCTGGGCCTTCAGCGCGTCGGTGATGGCGGTGATCTCGTCAACGGACTGCGGATTCATTGACAGACCAATCGTCTTGGCTGCAATCGCGTAAGCGTCGCGGGAGTTGTTGAACATCAGCACATTGTTTGTGTACGCAACATCCCACATGTCCGCCCATTTCGTGGGCGGCTCCTCGACCATCGTCGTGTTGTAGATCAGGCCCGTTGTGCCCCACATGTAGGGCACGCTGTACTTGTTGCCGGGGTCGAAGCTGCGGTCCAGATATGTTTCACCGATGCCGGCAAAGTTCGGAATGTTGTCCATGTTCAGCTCGGACAGCATGCCCTCCTTGGCCATCTTGCCCACCATGTAATCCGACGGGAAGATGACATCATAGGATACGCCGCCAGATTTCAGCTTGGCGTAGAGGCTCTCGTTGGAGTCGTAGGTCGTGTAATTGACCTTGATGCCGGTCAGCTCCTCGAATGCGGACAGAACGTTGATGCTCTCGTCAGAACCGTCGGAGATGTACAGGCCGTTGTTGTAGACATTCAGCGTGATATGGTCGTTGGCAAAGCGCTTCCAATCGTAGTCGCCGGAGACGGAAATATCCTCGTTGACCTCGATGTCATCGGCGGCCAGCACCGGCGCGGCGCTCATCATGGTGACAGTCAGTGCGGCCAGCGCTGCAGCGGAAACTTTTTCAGCTTCATCTTCAGCGCCCCCCCTTCGTCCAGCATGGCTTTGCGGATGGCCTTCTGGTTGCGGCGGTAGGCGCGGGAGTCTGCGGCGTTGGAAATCAGGATGATTGCCAGAATGACGCAGAATATGACTGCAGACAGCGCGTTGATCTCGGGGCTGACCTTCTTGCGGGTCATCGAGTAGATGGCGATAGGCAGTGTCTGCATCGTGCCGGAGTTGAAGTAGGAAATCATGAAGTCATCGATAGAGTAGGTCAGGCAGATGAGGAATGCCGACAAAATGGCCGGGGACAGCTGCGGCATGATGACTTTGGTGAAAGCCTGGCGCGGTGTGCAGCCCAGATCCAGCGCTGCATTGTACAGGCTGGGATCGAGCTGGCGCAGCTTGGGGCCTACATTAAAGATAACATACGGGATATTGAAGGTGATGTGCGCAATCAGCAGCGTCGGCCAGCCGAAGATGCCGCTCTCGCCGCCAATGCCGAAGTTCTGCGCCATGACGAAGAGAAGCATCAGTGAGACACCGGTGATGATCTCCGGATTGACGACAGGCACATAGCTGATGTTATTGATGATGAGCTGGCTTTTGCGGGACATCGAGTTGATGCCAAGGGTCGCCAGTGTGCCCAGCACCGTGGCGATAATGCTGGACACCAGCGCCAGCACAAGGCTAAGACCCAGCGCGGACAAAATCATCTCGTTGTGGAACAGGCTTTTGTACCAGCCGAGGGTGAAGCCCGTAAAGTTCGAGCGGGATTTGCTCTCATTGAAGCTGAACGCAATCATGACCGCGATGGGCAGATACATGAAGCAGAACACCAGGATGACGTAGGTGCGCATGAGCAATGCGGAATGTTTTTTTGCCATATCACATCACTCCTTCCATCTCGGACTCGTCAAAGCTCGAAGTGAAGCTCATGCAGAGCAGGACAATGACCATCAGCACCAGGCTCATGGCGGAGCCGAGATTCAGATTGTAGGAGTTGCCAAGGAACTGCAGCTCGATCAAATCGCCGATCAGCAGGTTGGAGCCGCCGCCCAGCATACGGCTGATAATAAAAGTAGAGACTGCGGGCACAAACACCTGCGTGATGCCGGTGGCAATGCCGGGGCCGGTCAGCGGGACGAGCACCCGAAACAGAATATGCCAGACGTTGCAGCCTAGATCCTGCGCGGCCTCAATGATGGAATCATCGATTTTTGTCATGGCCGTGTAGATGGGCAAAATCATAAACGGCAGGTAGTTGTACACCATGCCCAGCACAACCGCACCTGAGGTGTTGATCATGTTGAAGGGGCCGAGGCCGAACAAACTGAAGAACTTGTTGATAAGGCCGTTTTTCTCCAGCAGTGTCATCCAGGCGTAGGTGCGCAGCAGGAAGTTCATCCACATGGGCAGCATAATGAGCATCAGCATAATGTGCTGCTTGTTGGCGCGCAGGCGGGAGAGAAAATACCCCACCGGAAACGCCATGACCAGGCAGATCACGGTAGAAATCGCGGCCAAAATCAGGCTGCGGGCAAACACGCTGGAATACCGCCCGATCTGGGTGAGGTTGTCGAAGGTGAACTGGCCGTCCGCGTTCGTCATGGCGTACCAGATGACGATGAAAAGCGGTACGACTGTGAAAATGGCCATCCAGACCAGATACGGCCCGGCCAGCCAGCGGGAGGATTTGGATTTGAGCATGGATCACACCTCCGAACGCTTCATGATATGAATTTCGTCCGGGCCGATGTTCATGCCGATAAGCTCGCCGGGCTGGCTGGCCTGGGTGGAATGGATGATCCACTCATAGCCTTCCACATCGACGTGCATTTCAAAGTGAACGCCCTTGAAGATGACCTCGCGCACAAGGCCGGTCAGCATACCGATAGAGGGCGGCACGATCTGCACGTCCTCCGGGCGGATGACGACCTGCACAGGCTCGTTGACTTTAAAGCCGCGGTCCACACAGGTGAAATCATGGCCGCCGAAGTTGACCAGAAAGTCCTTGAGCATGACGCCGTCGACAATGTTGGAGTCACCGATAAAGCGGGCGACAAAGGCATTTTTGGGTTCGTTGTAAATATCCTGCGGGGAGCCGATCTGCTGGATCTTACCGCCGGACATGACAACGACTGTATCCGACATGGTCAGGGCTTCCTCCTGATCGTGGGTGACGTAGACGAAGGTGATGTTCATTTCACGCTGCAGGCGCTTCAGCTCCAGCTGCATCTCCTTGCGCAGCTTGAGATCCAGCGCGCCGAGCGGCTCGTCCAGCAGCAGAACACGGGGCTGGTTGACCAGGCTGCGGGCAATGGCCACGCGCTGCTGCTGGCCGCCGGACAGCTGGTAGATGCTGCGGCGTTCAAAGCCCTTCAGGCCGACGATCTCGAGCATCTCGAGCACCTTCGGGCGGATCTCATCCTCGGTCATCTTTTTCAGGCGCAGACCGAAGGCGACGTTCTCAAACACGTTCAGGTGCGGGAACAGCGCATACTTCTGGAACACCGTGTTCACAGGCCGCTTGTACGGCGGCATGTTGGCGATGTCCTTGCCATCGAAAAAGACATTGCCCGATTTTGGGGTAATAAACCCGGCGATCACACGCAAGGTGGTTGTTTTGCCGCAGCCGGAAGGGCCAAGGAACGTAACAAACTCCTTATCGTGGATGTCCAGCGAAAGCCCGTCCAGAACCTTCTGCCCATCGAACTCGACAACAATGTCTTTCAGAGATACGATCAGATTTTCATTCATTTTTATTGCATCCCCCTTTGCGGAATTTCCCGTTACAGCACTCTCTTTACGCACCGTTTCTTCCTTGGGTCGGCACAGAGTCCTTGACGAGTCAGCGCCAATTATGCCGCCCCGCAAAAGGTTTGTTACACGACTCCCTGCTGAAGAAGCCGCTGCAAGCAGCACATACAACGCCAATGTGTCAGGGCAGAAAAGATTTGCCCTATAGATGCACACACAAGATACATTATACGGCTTGTGGAATGTTTGTCAATAAAAACCTTTCATATTATGGTAATGAAAATTTCATATTTCGGTAAAGCGGTGCGCAGTATCATTTTTTTACTGCAAAACCGGCTGCCCCGGCCGCCACTTCCCCACCAGAATCGGGAAATACCTGCGCGCCAGCGTGCCGTAAATTTTGCCGCACACGACGAGATACAAGTGCAGTGACAGAGCAAAACGAAGTGCAGCGTTTGCAAGCGCAGCGGTGCATTGACAGAAAATCAGGCGGTAAAAACGAAAATTCATAAATGCCTCCTTTGCATTTGCAGACTAACGGTCTGTAAACGAGGTAAAAATCAGCAAAGCTCCTCCAACAGAGTGCATTGTTCCTCTGTCAGGAGGTCAAGGCCAATCCCCCTGCGGGAAAAGTCAAGACATTTGCCGCAGATTGTACGGTGCGCGGTGGTGGGCGGCGTGTTATAATTATCCGCATAGAGAGGTGAAATGAATGTGGCAAAAATCGGCGTTATCGATGTGGGCGGCGGGCTGCGCGGCATTTACGCGGCGGGCGTGTTCGACTGGTGCTTGGAAAACGGCGTGAAATTTGATTGCGGCATCGGCATTTCGGCGGGCAGCGCGAACCTTGCTTCCTATCTGAGCGGCCAGCGCGGGCGGAACTACCTGTTTTATGAGGAATACTCGATGCGCAGGCAGTACATGGGCGCGGGCAATATGTTGCGCAGCGGGTCGTTTTTGAACCTGCAATACATCTACGGCACATTGAGCAACGCGGGCTGCGAGAATCCGCTGGATTTTGAAAAAATGTCTGCCAATCGGATGGAGTGGTATATGATCGCCACCGATGCGACAACTGGCAAGCCAAAATACTTTACACGCAGCGATATGCATCAGGATGACTACCGCGTGCTGATGGCTTCCTGCTGCATCCCGGTGGCCTGCAAGCCAATCGTCATTGACGGCATCCCCTATTACGACGGCGCGCTGGGTGATACGATCCCCTTGAAAAAGGCATTTGCGGACGGCTGTGACAAGGTCGTGCTGATTCTGACAAAGCCAGAAGGTACTGTGCGCGCTGACAGCACCGACCGTAAGCTGGCACGGGTCATCCGCCGCCGTTATCCTAAGGCGGCCGAGCAGTTGGCCTTGCGGGCGCAGCATTATAACGAGGGTATCGCGCTGGCGGAACAGCTGGCAGCCGAGGGCAAGGTGCTTATCATCGCACCAGACGATACCTGCGGCGTCAAGACGCTGACCCGCGACCAAGAGGCGCTGAAAAAGCTCTACACCAAGGGCATCCGCGACGCACAAGCCATCGAGGCATTTATAAAATAAACGAAGCCCGCCGCTTTTCCGGGATACGGATAAAGCGGCGGGCTTTATGTTTTTCTAGTAAAATTACGCCAGATTCAGGCGCTTTGTCATAAGCCACTGGGTCAGTGCCCACAGCAGGGCATCGACAAGGGCAATCAGCGCAAAGACGGCGAGCAGGGTGAGCACGATAACGCCCAAGGTATTGTCGGGACCGAAAAACGACGCGGCGCTGAAGTTAGTATTGTTCAGGTACTTATACCCGCGGAACGCGACAAAGACTGCCGTCACAAGGGCTGCCATCTGCCCGATAAAGCCGATGACAAAGTAGGCGGCGATGCTGATGAGAAGCCGCTGCTGGGTAAACTGCGCGGCAAAGGCACAGGCCAGATATGCGTGCAGCAGTGCGCCTGCGATAAGGGCCAGTATAATCAAAAGCATTGCAGACCAGATGGCGACATCCTCGGCAGTGACGCGGCTGAAATCCAATGCAAACCCGCTGCCACTGACCGTGTCGGTAGTCAGCATGCCGCAAAGTGTAAAAAATACCATGCCGAACAGCGTCCATACCGTGCCGCAGATGACCTTAGCAGCAATGTGCTGCCAAATGGGCACGGGCAGAGCCAGCATCAAGTACCCGCGCTCGCCCAACAGGCGGTAAAACTGCTGAATTTCAATAAAAAAGCAGATGGCGAGCACAACAAGAAGGCTTACGGCAGATGCCAGTGCCAGCAAGGCCATGGCGACCCCGGCCAGCGGCAGTCTGTCGGAGGTGTTCTGGACAAAATGGCTCAGAATATTGGTAAAAATGTTCAGCACAAGCACGCCCGCCGCAATGGGCAGAACAACACGGCCTGTGGATTTGAACTCATAATGTAAAAGCTTCGTCAGCATTTGTAAACCTCCCGGAAGTAAGCGTCCACGCTCTCCCCTGTTTCCTCGCGCAGCTCGTCGACGGCGGCCTGGCGCAGGACCTTGCCGTCCTGTAAAAGAATGACCTCGTCCAGCACCTTTTCAATGTCGCCGATGAGGTGCGTGGACAGCATAAGCGCGGCATCCTCACTGTAGTTGTGCATGATGGTGCTTAAAATGTAGTCGCGGGCGGCGGGGTCCACGCCGCCCAGAGGCTCATCCAGCAGGTAGAGCCTGGCGGCACGGCTCATCGTCAGGCAGAGCTGCATCTTTTCCTGTGTGCCTTTGCTCATGGAATCGATTTTGTCCCGCCCGCCGATATGCAGGTCGGCGAGCATGGCGTTTGCCTTGACTTTGTCAAAATCGGTGAAGAAATCCGCGTACAGGCTTACGGCATCGTCGGCGGTGAACTCCGTTGGCAGGGCCATATGGTCCGGCAGATAGCTGGTGACGGCCTTGGTGAAAACGCCGACAGGAACTTTATCAATAATGACGCTGCCCGCCGTGGGCTGCAAAAGACCGGCAGAGATTTTCATAAGCGTTGTTTTGCCGCTGCCGTTGGGGCCAAGCAGGCCAACGAGCTTGCCCGGCGTGACGGCAAAGTCCACGCCGTTCAGCGCAGCGGTGCGGCCATAGCGCTTGGTCAGGCCGTGTACCTCATAAATTGCATCCATGGTTTACTCCTTTTTTGGTGCCTGCTGTGCGGTCTCGCGCAGCAGGGTCTCGATTTCGGCTTCGGTCAGGCCGAGGGCCTGCATCTGGTGCAGAAACTCCGCCGCCAGCGTGCCGGCGCGCCGACGGCGCAAGGCCTGCAGGGCAGTGTCATCCGCTGTGACGGTGCGCCCGGCGGTGCGCTGCGCCTGCAAAAGGCCGCGGCTTTCCAGCTCCTGCAAAGCGCGCTGCATGGTGTTGGGGTTGACCCCGGCGTCAGCGGCCAGCTCCCGCACGGGCGGAATGCGGCTGCCGGGCGGGAACTCACCCGCGACAAGGGCAAGCTCCAACTGCTCGACCAGCTGTACATAGACCGGGCGGCCCGCAGTAATGTTCCAGTTCATGGTGTTTTATGCTCCTTTGTATTATTGTGTTAAGAGCTTAATACAATAATACACGCAGGATACGGCTTTGTCAATAGAAAAAATAAAAAAATCCTCCGCCGGGCTGGCGGAGGAAATATTGCATGATACAACGTCAGGAAATATGATCCTCGATCCATGTCAACACGTAGTCGAACACCTCGTCGCGGTTTGTCTCGTTGTGCAGCTCGTGGCGGCCTCCTTCAAAAATCTGGCAGGTCAGATCCCTGACACCGGCGTCGCCCAGCATGGCCCAGACCTTGCGCACGCCGCTGCCGTAGTTGCCGACGGGGTCGCAGTCACCGGCAATCAGCAGCACGGGCAGATCCTTGTCAATAGCCTGTGCCCATGCCTTTGTGCTGACGTGGTTGAGCGTCGCGAGCATCTCGCGGTAGGTCGCAGCGGTAAACCGGAAGGTACACAGCCCGTCGGCGTCATAGGCTTTCACAACGCTTTTATCGCGGGAAAGCCAGGCGTTGGGCGACTGTGCGTTCTCGATTTTCCTGCAATAGCTGCCGAAGTTCAGCTTGACCATCAGCGGCGAGACATAGCGCGGCCCCTTGACGCGGGCAATCAGTCCGGCCAGCCTCTGGCCGACGACATTCATAAAGCTGGGGCCTGCCGTGCCGGAAATGACCAGCGCCGTGATGCTTTCCGGCCACTTCTCGGCGTACCAGCGCGCGTAAAAGCTGCCCATGCTGTGGCCGTAGAGGATGATGGGCGTATCGGGAAAGCGCTCATGCAGGATACGGTTCATCGTGTGCAGGTCGTTCAGGAGGTGGCAACGGCCATTCGGCTCACCGTAGTGGCCGTGCTCCCCTGCTTGGGCGGTGTCACCGTGGCCGAGGTGGTCGTTGCCCGCCAGTGCAATGCCGTGGGCAGCGTAGAACTCGGCCATCGGTGCATAGCGGCGCACATATTCGCACATGCCGTGGCTGAGCTGAAGGACAGCCCGCACAGGCTGACCGGGTACAGTGTAGAGGAATGCGGAGGAGGTGTGCTTTCCGTCCGACGACGGGAAGGCAATGGCTTCGCAGTGGAGGTTGGCCATGATTACAGTTCTCCTTTGATTTTTTTCCAGTATTGTGCGAAAGCCTGCTCGTTTTTATTATCGCCGGGGACATAGTACTGCCGGTCCTTGATGGCGTCGGGCAGGTATTGCTGGGCGGTCCAGTGGTTGGGGTAGTCATGCGGGTAGAGGTAGTGCTGCCCCTTGACCTTGGCGTCGGCGCCGTCGTAGTGCTTGTTTTGCAGCTGGCGCGGGATGGGCCCGGTGCGCCCGGCCTGAATGTCCGCAATGGCGGCATTGATGCCGTCGTGGGCGGAGTTGGACTTGGGCGCGGTAGCCACCAGCACCACGGCATCCGCCAGCGGCAGACGGGCCTCCGGCAGACCGACGGCGTTGGCAATGTCAACAGCGGCCTTGACGATGGGGATGATCTGCGGCCAGGCCAGGCCGACGTCCTCGCACGCGCAGACCATCAAACGGCGGCAGGCGCTGGGCAGGTCACCCGCTTCCAGCAGACGGCCAAGATAGTGCAGCGCCGCGTCGGGGTCGGAGCCGCGCATCGACTTCTGGTAGGCCGAGACGATGTCATAGTGGTCGTCGCCGAGCTTATCGTACCGCATGGCCGTGCGCACGGCGACCTGCTGCACCATGTCCAGTGTGATCGTGCGGCTGCCGTTTTCTACGGGTGCAGCGGTGACGGCAAATTCCAGATTGCCCAGCGCCTTGCGCATATCGCCGCCCGCACTCTGGGCCAGGTATTCCAGCGCGTCGTCGGGAATGAGCACGGGAGACTTGTCCTCAGCCCCGAGGCGCGCAGCGGCGCTGCGCAGCCCGGTGCGGATGTCGTCGGTGGTCAGGGATTTGAACTCAAACACCGTACAGCGGGACAGAAGCGCGTTATATACATAAAAGTAGGGATTCTCGGTGGTGGAGGCAATCAGGGTGACGGTACCCTGCTCCACACATTCCAGGAGGCTCTGCTGTTGGCGCTTGTTAAAATATTGTATCTCGTCAAGATATAAAAGAATGCCGCCCGACGCGCCGAGTGTGCCGATGTCCGCGAGCACCGACTTGATGTCGCTCGTCGAGGCCGTCGTGCCGTTGAGCTTGTGCAGCTGCATACCGCTGCCAGCTGCAATGATGCTGGCAACGGTGGTCTTGCCGACGCCGGACGGGCCGTAGAAGATCATGTTGGGAATCTTGCCGCTCTCGACAGTGCGGCGGAAAACCTGATTTTTGCCGAGTAGATGCTGCTGGCCGCAGACCTCATCCAGGGTGCGCGGGCGCAGACGCTGTGCCAATGGTTCCATTTTGTGTTCCTTTTTTAAGATAAGTTTGAGATAGTGTACCAAAACATCATACTTCTATACTTGATTATAACGGCTCGGCGTGGTAGAATCAAGAGAAAAGGATTGAAACGGAGAAAATGCTGTGACCAAACAAGAGCTGGCTGCGATTTGTATTGCGCGCCTGAAGGCAGAATATCCCGATTCCGACTGCACGCTGGATTATGACCATGCGTGGCAGCTGCTTGTGTCGGTGCGGCTGGCGGCCCAATGCACCGATGCCCGCGTAAACGTGGTGGTGCAGGAGCTGTTTGCCAAGTACCCCGGCGTAAAAGAACTGGCTGCAGCGGATCCGGCGGATATTGAGGCCATCGTCAAGCCCTGCGGGCTGGGCCACAGCAAGGCACGGGATATTTCGGCCTGTATGCGGATACTGCGCGACAGGTACGACTGCCGTGTACCGGATGATTTCGACGCGCTGCTTGCCCTGCCCGGCGTGGGCCGCAAGAGTGCGAATCTGATCATGGGAGACGTATTCGGCAAGCCTGCCATCGTGACGGACACCCACTGCATCCGGCTGTGCAACCGCATCGGGCTGGTGGACAACGTCAAGGAGCCGGCCAAGGTCGAGCGGGAGCTGTGGAAGATCATCCCGCCTGCGGAGGGCAACGGCTTCTGCCACCGGCTGGTGGACCATGGCCGCGCCGTGTGCACAGCCCGCACCAAGCCCTACTGCGACAAATGCTGCCTGGCGGACGTATGCCGGGCACGAAAGGAATTTTTGCATGAATAAAACGACGGAAAACCGCCTGGGCGGTGAGCTGCGCAGCCATCAGGCAGCCCGGCGCCTGCTGGAGGAGCTGCGCCGCGGACGCTATGCAGACGCCGCCCAGCTGCCCAGTGAGCTGGAGCTGGCCGATGTTCTGGGCGTGAGCCGTACCGTGGTGCGCGATGCCCTGAGCGATCTGGAGCGCGACGGCTATCTGGAGCGTGTGCGCGGCATCGGCACCCTTGTCAACCGCGATGTGGTCCGGGTCGAGAACCGCATGGACCAGAAGCTGGAATTCAACCGCATGATCCGCTCCATTGGCCGCGTGCCCCACAGCGATAACCTAATGGTCACGCGGGAGACTGCCATGCCGGAGCTGGCCGCAAAGCTCGGCCTTGACCCGGAGCGTGAGCATACACTTGTGTTTGTGCGCCGCCGGGTACTGGCCGATGAAACGCCGGTGCTCTACTCCACCGATATTCTGCCGCTGACGCTGTTTGGCGGCAAGCGGCTGGATACGATCGATTTCAGCCGCCCAATCTTTGAGATCGTGGAGCAGCACTGCCATGTGGAGGTCACCGAGACGTTGACGACGCTGCACGCCGTGCAGGGGGTGCCCGGCATCCGCCGCCAGCTGGGGCTGCGCCCGGAGCAGGCGCTTTTGCAGCTGGATGAGATCTGCTATTCCCGCACCTGCAAGCCGGTGCTTTGCTGCCAGACCTGCTATACGGATTTCTTTGACTTTGCGATGGTGCGCAAGCTGATTTGATTTTGAACGGCACAGCGCCGTTTGGAATAAATAGAGTAAACAAAGGGGATTGTGTATGAGACATTTGATCGACCCGGCGGATTTCACGCTGGAAGAAACGCTCAGCCTGATGGACCTTGCAGACCGTATCCATGATGACCCGGCTGCCTATAAAGATGTAGCTGCCCGTAAGCGGCTGGCAACACTGTTCTACGAACCGAGCACCCGTACCCGTCTTTCGTTTGAGGCGGCCATGCTGAACCTGGGCGGTCAGGTGCTGGGCTTCCCCGATGCCGGTGTTTCCAGCGCCTCCAAGGGCGAGACCGTAGCCGATACCATCCGCGTGATCAGCTGTGTGGCAGACATTGCCGCCATGCGCCACCCCAAGGAGGGCGCACCGCTGCGCGCGTCCCGCTACAGCCGTATTCCGGTCATCAACGCCGGTGACGGCGGCCACAGCCACCCCACCCAGACACTGCTGGACATGATGACGATCCGCCAGCGCAAGGGGCACCTGGATCATCTGACCATCGGCTTCTGCGGTGACCTCAAGTTTGGCCGCACGGTGCACAGCCTGATCAAGAGCCTGTCCCGTCTGCCGGGCATGAAGTTTGTGCTCATCTCACCCGAGGAGCTGCGCGTGCCGGATTACATTATCAGCGAAATCCTCGAGCCTAACAACATCCCCTATGTTGAGACACGCAGCATGGAGGAGGCTCTGCCCGATTTGGACGTCCTCTACATGACCCGCGTCCAGCAAGAGCGGTTCTTTAATGAAGAAGATTACATCCGTCTGAAAAACAGCTATGTCCTGACAAAGGAAAAGCTGGCTCTGGCCCCCGCGGATATGCCGGTGCTGCATCCCCTGCCCCGTGTGAATGAGATCACGCTGGACGTGGATGACGACCCGCGCGCAGCGTACTTTGACCAGGTGCAGAACGGTGTCTATATGCGCATGGCGCTGATCATGACTTTGCTGGGTCTCAAAGACCCCAAGACCGGGGAGGTAGCGTTCAATGTTGAAGGTTGATGAAATCCAGAACGGCGTGGTCATTGACCACATTACCGCAGGCACGGGTCTGGCGCTCTACCACATGATGGAGCTGGAAAAGCTGAACAATGCCAGCGTGGCACTTTTGCAGAACGTCCGCAGCCAAAAGGACGGAAAAAAGGACATAATAAAGATCGAGGGCGATGTCAGCGAGATGAGCTTTGACGTTCTCGCCTATGTCGACCCGAAAATCTCCATCACCTTTATCCGGGACGGCAGGGTGACGGAGAAAAAACACCCCGAGCAGCCCAAGCGGCTGGTCAACGTCATCAAATGCACGAACCCGCGCTGCATCACTTCTATCGAGGAGGGCTGTGACCACATCTTTGCCCTGACGCCGAGCGGACGCTATCGCTGCATCTACTGCGAGCAGGAGTTCCGCGTAAAACCGTAAACGAGGTAATACTATGGAAAAGCCGAAATTTCACCTGAACCCTAACGAGGAAATCGTCAAAACCATCCGCGAGGGCCTCAAGCGCACGGGCGGCTACTGCCCCTGCCGCTTGCAGCACATTCCGGAGAATATCTGCATCTGCAAGGAGTTCAAGGAGCAGCTGGCCGACCCGGACTACCACGGGGCGTGCCATTGCGGGCTGTATGTGAAGGATTGAGGTTTTTTCCCTTTTACAACAATTATAATAAGGGCAATACCGCATAATTCTAAGTGCCGTAGCCGCCGGAGCGGTGCTTAAGCCGCAAGGCAGGAATTATGCGGTGTTGCCTAAACAAAACGAGGTATCTGCCACGGAAAGCAGGTACCTCGTTTTGCTTTTGCTACACGCACGCCGCCAGTGTATCCTCGGTCAGGATAATGTGCCCGTCGGCGTCCACATCGGCGGTGTAAACGGTGCCGGGGTGGGCTGTACCGGCAGCGATGCGGTCCGCAAGGGCCTGCTCCACGGCACGGCTGACGGTGCGGCGCAGCTCCCGCGCACCGTAGGGCGGCACCTTGTCCCCGGCCAGCACCTTGGCTGCGGCGGGCGTGTGGTGCAGCGTGTAGCCCTGCCGGGCTGCGCGCTGCTCAAGCTCGACAAGCAGCCGGTCTGCGATCCCGGCCAGCTGCTCCGGGCCGAGCGGGTCAAAGAGGACGGTCTCATCCAGGCGTCCCATCAGCTCGGGGCGGAAAAACTCCTTAGCCTCCTGGATGGCCTGCTGGCCGCGGCGCTGGGTCTCGGCAGCGGCGGCCCCAAAGCCCAGCGGCGACGTCTGCCCGGACAGACACCGCGCACCCAGATTAGAGGTGAGCAGAATGATCGTGTTGGAAAAATCCGCCTTGCGCCCCTGGGAGTCGGTCAGATTGCCGTCTTCCAAGATCTGCAGCAGCAGGTTCTGGATGTCACTGTGCGCCTTTTCGATTTCATCAAATAAGACAACACTGTACGGGCGGCGGCGCACGGCCTCGGTCAGCTGGCCGCCCTCGTCGTGGCCGACATAGCCCGGCGGCGCGCCGAGCAGCCGGGCGACGGTATGCCGCTCCATATACTCCGACATGTCAAAGCGCAGCAGGGCTTTTTCGCTGCCGAACCAGCATTTTGCCAGCGTGCGTGCCAGCTGGGTCTTGCCGACGCCCGTCGGCCCGAGGAACAGCATAGCTCCTATGGGCCGCCCGCTCTCCCGCAGGCCGGTGCGGCTGCGTCGGATGGCGGATGCCACGGCGGCCACGGCCTGCGGCTGGCCGATGACCTCGGCGGCAAGGCGCTGTTCCAGATTGGCAAGACGCTCCCTCTCGGCTTCGCCCACGCGCTCTGCGGGCACGCCGCTGGCCTTGCTGACGACCCTTGCAATATCGGCGGGGGTCAGTGCCCGGCGGTTCCCGCTGGCATCGGCAATGCGGCGGGCCGCGGCGGCTTCGTCCAACAGGTCAATGGCCTTGTCCGGCAGGTAGCGCCCCGGCAGGTAGCGCACGCTCAGCTCCACCGCGGCGCGGATGGCCTCGGGCGGGATGCTGACACCGTGGTAGCGCTCATACCGCGGCATCAGTCCGGCCAGAATCGTTTCTGCGGCAGCAGGGGTGGGCTCCTCGACCATGACCCTTCCAAAGCGACGCTCGAGCGCGGAATCCTTCTGGATGGTTTTGCGGTATTCCTCAGGCGTGGTCGCGCCGATAAGCTGAATTTCGCCGCGTGCCAGCATCGGCTTTAAGATGCTGGCGGCGTCAATGGCTCCCTCCGCCGCCCCGGCCCCGGCAATGAGGTGGATTTCATCGATAAACAAAATCGTTGAGCGGTCACGGTACAGTTCTTCCAACAGGTTCTTGAACCGCTCCTCAAAGTCGCCGCGGTATTTGGTGCCCGCGACCATCGACGCCATGTCCAGCGCCAGCACCCGCTTGCCGCGCAGTGCCGGGGTGATCTGCCCCGCAGCGATCCGCTGCGCCAGTGCCTCCGCCAGCGCAGACTTGCCGACACCCGGCTCACCCAGGAGGCAGGGGTTGTTTTTCTGGCGGCGGCAGAGAATTTCAATCATGCGATCCAGCTCGGCATCACGGCAGAGCACCGGGTCGAGCCGCCCCTCCTGTGCGAGGCGCGTCAGGTCGCGGCCGTATTTATCGCTGGGGCGGCCCGTGCGGGAGGCAGCCATCCGCGGCTGTGCGGGCAGCACAAGCTGACCGGAAAGCTGGCGGCATTCCCGCGCGGCCTGCGGCAGCTCGATGCCCAGAGCCGCCAGCCACCGGCTGGCCGTGCAGGACGAATCCTCGAGGATGGCGCAGAGCAGGTGCTCGTTCTCCGCCCTGGCGGCACTGGCCGCGTGCGCACCCAGCACGGCAAACTCCATGGCCTTGCTCAGCTCGGGGGCAAGGTCCCGGCTGTGCAGGCGGCGTGGACGGCCCGCCGCGTGTGCGGCGGTATGCTCGGCCAGGGCGGTGGATGTCACCCGCTTGCGGCGCAGAAAATCCGCCGCTGTCCCCTGTGCTGTCTGCACCAGCGCCAGCAGCAAATGGCCGGTATCCGCCTGGCTGCACCCCTGCTGCCCCGCCAGCACCAGCGCCGTGTGCACGGTGCGTGCCGCCGTGAAGGAAAAACCTTTATATCTGTAGACCCAGAACATCTGCAAATCCTCCTCTGAAAAGTACCCATTGAAAGTATAGACGCCGGGCCAATAAATAATCATCGAAATCTGGGGGATTCTGCAAGACAAATTGAGAAAACCGTGGTATAATAAACTGATTGTTTTTATTTTTACGTATGAGGTGGTTTTCAATGCACAAATTGATGCGCTACATCAAGGGCTATGAGAAGCAAGCCCTGTTAGCGCCGCTTTTCAAGATGCTGGAAGCCTGTTTTGAATTGTTTGTGCCTCTGGTCATTGCCAGCATCATTGACACGGGCATCAAAAACGAGGATGCAGCCTTCATCTGGACGCGCTGCGGCCTGCTGGTCCTGCTGGCTGCTATCGGCTTGGCCAGCAGCCTGACGGCCCAGTGGTTCTCCGCAAAGGCGGCGCTGGGCTTTGGCACGGCATTGCGCAAGGACCTGTTCCGCCATATTGGCACGCTGAGCTACAGCGAGCTGGACGGCATCGGCACCCCGACGCTTGTCACCCGCATGACGAGCGACATCAATCAGGTACAGAACGGCGTCAACCTGACGCTGCGTCTGCTGCTGCGCTCGCCGTTCATCGTGATCGGCGCGCTTATTATGGCGTTCTCCATCAGCCCGAAGCTGACGCTGCTTTTCATCGGCGTTACGATCATGGTGTCGCTTATTATATGGGCCATCATGCGCGTGACCGTGCCCATCTACCATGAGGCCCAGAACGGCTTGGACCGTGTGACGCTGCTGACGCGCGAAAACTACGTCGGTGCACGCGTGGTACGTGCCTTTGCCCGCCAGGCGGACGAGCTGGCCGCCTTTGTGGAGACAAATGACCACCTGAAAAAGCTGCAATTTGCGGCAGGCCGTATTTCGGCGCTGATGAACCCGCTGACCTATCTCGTCGTCAACCTGGCCGTTGTGGCGCTGCTGCTGCGCGGCGGTGTGGAGGTCGATGCCGGTAAGCTGACGCAGGGCGAGGTCATTGCCCTTATCAACTATATGAGCCAGATTCTGCTGAGCCTGCTGCGTCTGGCGGATCTGGTCGTTTCGGTCACCCGCGCACTGGCCAGCGGCATGCGCGTCAATGAGATTCTGAACACCCACACGACGATGCAGGATCCCGGCACGGCAGAGCTGGCTGTGAACGACGCTGCCGAGGCGGCTAAGTTTGAGCACGTCACCTTCACCTACAAGGATGCCGGCGCACCGAGCCTGACGGACATCACGTTCACGGCTAGGTCCGGTGAGACCATCGGCGTCATCGGCGGTACGGGCAGCGGCAAATCGACGCTGATCGACCTGGTCTGCCGCTTCTACGATGCCGACAACGGCGGCGTTGCGCTGTTCGGCCATGATGTAAAGCAGTACAGCTTTGCACAGCTGCGCAGGCTGGTGGGCGTCGTGCCCCAGCAGGCTGTGCTGTTTACAGGTACGATCCGCGACAATATGCAGTGGGCCGCCCCCGGCGCTTCCGACGAGGAAATCTGGCAGGCGCTGGAGATAGCCCAGGCGGCGGAATTTGTCCGCGGCAAACCCGGCATGCTGGATGCGCCGGTGGAGACCGCGGGCCGCAACTTCTCCGGCGGCCAGCGCCAACGCCTGACGATTGCCCGCGCGCTGGTACCAAAGCCGAAGATCCTGATTCTGGATGACAGTGCATCGGCGCTGGATTTTGCAACGGACGCAGCCCTGCGCAAGGCAATCAAAGAGGAAACGCACGGCATGACCGTGTTTATCGTCTCCCAGCGCGCGGCCAGCGTGCAGCGAGCCGACCACATTCTGGTGCTGGATGACGGTAAGCTGGTTGGCGACGCGCCCCATGCCGAGCTGCTGCGCAGCTGCGAGGTCTATAAGGAAATCTGCCTGAGCCAGTTGAGCAAGGAGGAGGTGGCAAAGACGCTATGAGCAAGACAAAGCAAAAGCTGGACCAGAATACGATCCATCGCGTCCTGAAGCTGATCCGCCCCTACGCTGGCATGGTCATCCTGACGCTGACCTTTGCGCTGATCACAGTGGTCACGACTCTGCTGGCCCCGGTACTGTCCGGTAAGGCCGTGGATATGATCCTGGGACCCGGTCAGGTTGATTTTGCAGGCCTTGGCAAAATTGCGATAGCGATGGCTGCCACGATTGCCTGCACAGCGCTGGCCCAGTGGCTGATGAATGTCGTCAATAACCGCATTACCTTTCAGGTCGTGCGTGATATGCGTGTCCGTGCGTTTGGCCAGCTGGAGATTCTGCCGCTCAAATATATGGACGCCCACCGCCCCGGCGATGCTATCAGCCGCATTACCACCGACGTGGAGCAGTTCAGCGACGGTCTGCTGATGGGCTTTACCCAGCTGTTCACCGGCGTGCTGACGATTTTGGGCACGCTGGGAGTCATGCTGTTCATCGACTGGCGCATTGCGCTGGTCGTTGTGGCGTTGACGCCGCTGTCGATTTTCGTCGCGCGGTTCATTGCCACCCACACCTATTCTATGTTCAAGGTGCAGAGCGAGACCCGCGCCGAAATGACGAGTCTGGTCGAAGAACTGGTCGGCAACGAGCATCTTGTCCGCGCGTTTGGCTATGAGCGCCGCGCCGAGGAACGCTTCGATAAGATCAACCTCGATTTGCAGAAGTGCGGCGTCAAGGCGACGTTCTTCTCCTCTACCACGAACCCCTGCACCCGCTTTGTGAATGCGCTGGTCTACGCCGCCGTCGGCGTGCTGGGTGCGTTCGTCGCCATTGCTGGCGGCATCACGGTGGGCCAGCTGTCGGTCTTTCTGAACTACGCCAACCAGTACACGAAGCCGTTCAATGACATTTCGGACGTTATGACCGAACTGCAGAACGCGCTGGCTTGTGCGCAGCGCGTGTTTGACCTAATCGACGAGACACCCATCGTGCCCGATGGCCCGGATGCTGTTGCCCTGCCCCACGGCGCGGGCAGCGTGGAGTTTGACCACGTCAGGTTCCGCTATGTGGACGATGTGCCGCTGATCGAGGATATGAACCTGAAGGTTGCGCCGGGTCAGCGCATTGCACTGGTCGGACCCACGGGCTGCGGCAAGACGACACTGGTCAATCTGCTGATGCGGTTTTATGAGATCAACGGCGGTACGCTGCGCGTCGACGGGTATTCCATCGACAATGTGACCCGCGACAGCCTGCGCGGCAACCTGGGCATGGTCTTGCAGGAAACCTGGTTGAAAGCCGGTACGGTGGCAGAGAATATTGCTTACGGCAAGCCGGACGCCACCCGCGAGGAGATCATCGACGCCGCCAAGCGTGCCCGCGCCCACAGCTTTATCTGCCGCCTGCCCAACGGGTACGACACGCAGGTAGCCGAGGACGGCGGCAACATCAGCCAGGGCCAGCGGCAGCTGCTCTGCATTGCCCGTGTCATGCTGCGACGCCCGCCGATTTTGATTCTGGATGAGGCAACGTCCAGCATCGACACCCGTACCGAGGTGCTGGTGCAGGATGCCTTTGAGGAGCTGATGAAGGGCCGCACGAGCTTTATCGTGGCCCATCGCCTGTCTACCATCAAGAACGCTGACCAGATCCTGGTCATGAAGGCCGGCAACATCATTGAGCGCGGAACCCACGAAGAACTGCTGGCGCAGGGCGGCTTCTACAAGCAGCTGTACGAGAGCCAGTTCGCCAAGGCATAAATCCATACACCGGGAAAGAAATAGGAGGATGTATTATGAGTCACATTACCATTCCGGAAGGATATCAAAGCCTTCTGGGTTTGTATGACACCCAGAAGGCCATCGGCCTCATCAAGACAATCTTTCAGGAGAAGCTCTGCATGGCGCTGCACCTCAAGCGCGTCACGGCTCCCCTGTTTGTCATGCAGGGCAGCGGCCTGAACGATGACCTAAACGGCGTCGAGCGCCCTGTTTCGTTCGATGTGCCCAGCCTGAACGAGCAGGCAGAGGTCGTCCACAGTCTGGCTAAGTGGAAGCGCTACGCCCTGTACAAGTACGGCTTCCGCCCCGGTCAGGGCATTGTGACCGATATGAACGCCGTCCGCCGCGACGAGGAGCTGGACAACCTGCACAGCATCTACGTGGACCAGTGGGACTGGGAGCGCGTTATCACTGCCGACCAGCGCACGCTGGAATTTCTGCAGGAGACCGTGCGGGACATCGTGGACGCTGTCTGTGCAACGTCTGACGAGCTGCGCTGGAAGTTCCCCGAGCTGAAAAACAACATCCACCTGGGCCGCGAGGTGGCATTTATCACGACGCAGGAGCTCGAGGACAGGTACCCGGACTTCACGCCTAAGCAGCGCGAGAATGCCTTTGCCAAAGAGCATGGAACCGTCTGCATCATGCAGATCGGCGGCAGGCTCAAGAGCGGCCAGCCCCACGACGGGCGCGCGCCCGACTATGATGACTGGACGCTGAACTGCGACATCCTGTTCTGGCACAAGCCGCTGGACTGCGCACTGGAGCTGTCCAGTATGGGTATCCGCGTTGACGCCGACGCCCTGCGCCGCCAGCTGGACGCCGCAGGCTGCCCGCAGCGTGCGGAGCTGCCCTTCCACAAACTGCTGCTGGATGGCACCCTGCCCCTGACGATGGGCGGCGGCATTGGCCAGAGCCGCCTGTGCATGTTGCTGCTGGGCAAGGCCCACATCGGCGAAGTGCAGGTCAGCCTGTGGGATGACGCTACGGTACAGGCATGCAGGAATTCGGGCGTGGAGCTGCTGTAACCCTTGACAAACCCCTGCCGATTGTGATATTATATTAGAGTTCCCGCTAGTATAGCACAATTGGCAGTGCAGCTGATTTGTAATCAGCAGGTTGCAGGTTCGATTCCTGTTACTAGCTCCACTTAAAAAGCGCGTTGCAAAGTGAATCCACTTTGCAACGCGCTTTTTCTTGCTTTTGTATGTCTTTTTGCGTCCTAAACAGTAAAAAACAGGTAGTAAACAAGTCGTAAACGCAGTAGAATCGCATACCGCGGAGTCAGGGTTGAACTCAGGACATTGTAACAGATGCTGCTGTACATAAAGCTGATGGATTGTTCTTGAGCAATATTTAGAGAAGCTTTTCCTTATTGCACCCTACTCTATATACTCTAAAAAACGCCCGGTAAGCGTGATGCTTACCGGGCGTTTTGCTTTGCTGTTTTAAGTGTTTGCCAGTGCCGTCTGCAGAGCGCAGTAATTCTCCAGTGTCAGCTGCTCGGGGCGGGAACGCTCATCAAGACCGGCGGCCTGCAGGGCGGAGATGACCTGCGCCTTGGGCAGGTGCAGGCCGTTGGCGATGGCGTTGGCGGCGGTCTTGCGGCGCTGGGAGAAGGCGGCGCGAATCAGCGCGAAGAAGGCGGCTTCGTCGCCGTTCGGCACGGCTACGGCGGGCTTCTCCCTCACATCCAGGCGGATGACGGCGCTTGTCACCTTGGGGGCGGGGTAAAAGCTGCCGGGTTGGACGCTGAACAACAGCTTCGGCTCGGCGTAATAGGCCACGGCGTAGCTGATTGCACCCGCATCCCGCGTGCCGGGAGCGGCGCAGAGACGCTGTGCGGCCTCCTTCTGCACCATTACGGTGATGTTCCGGATAGGCAGCTTTTCCTCCAGCAGGCGCATCAGAATCGGGCTGGTGATGTAGTACGGCAGGTTGGCACAGACGGCGACGGGCTTGCCGCCGAACTCCTCGGCCAGCAGAGCCTTCAAATCGACCTTCAGCACGTCGTTCAGGATGAGCTTAAAGTTGTCGTAGTCGGCCATCGTCTCTTCCAGCAGAGGCGGCAGACGCTTGTCGACCTCGATGGAGACTACATTGTCCGCACGCTTGCAAAGCTGCTCGGTCAGCACGCCGATGCCGGGGCCGACCTCAAGTGCGCCCCAGCCGGGGCCGATACCGGAGGCCTCCGCAATGCGGGGGCAGATGCCGGGGTTGATGATGAAATTCTGGCCGAAGCCCTTGGACAGGGCAAAGTCATACCGTGCGCAGAGGTCACGGATGGTGGACAGGTCAGTCAATGTGGGCACGGTGGACGTCCTTTCCGAGTCAATAAAAATCAGTTCTGCCCGGCCAGTGCCGTGGCCGCGTTGACGGCCTTGCTGATCTGCGGGTCAGTATCAAGTGTGTAATCGTAGTAGGCGTTCTGCTCGTCGACGGAGAGCGCGGCGTCAATGTCGGGACGCAGGCCCTCCTCATTCCAGGTCTGATCCTCGTTATCGAGCAGCAGGCCCACCGTGATGTAAGCGGCGGAGCCGTCGGAGAAGCTCTGGGCGTCGCTCATAACGACGCCCTTACCCGCAGTTTGGGTGCCGACGAGCGTCGCACCGGCCATCTTGCGCAGGGCGTTGGCGAACAGCTCGGCGCTGCCCGCGGTGGAGCCATTGACAAGGCAGACGATCGGAACGTTGATCTCGGTCTCATCGGACATGCGCAGCACGGTCACATTGCCGTCCCTGTCCTGCTGCTTGGCGATCTCACCGGAGGGCACACAGTAATCCGCGGCCACAAGGGCGGCATTCAGGTTCTCGCCGGTGTTGTCGCGCAGGTCAAAGACAAGGCTGTTCGCTCCCTGCTGCAGCAGCTCATCCACAGCAGCCTTGAACTCGCTGGCCGTGCCGGAGGTGAAGGCGTCAATGCGGATATACCCGCAGGTGTCCGCGACCATCTGACGGGTGTAGATGGAGGGTGTTTTGTAGTTGGAGTGGACAAGATTCAGCTGCTGCTCCTGGCGATCCGGCGTCAGGTAGGTGATCGTGGTGGTCGTACCCTCCTCACCCAGCAGCTTGGAGGTCAGGCGTGCGGTGGAGGTGATGTTGCGCGTCGACTCATCGTTGATAGCGGTGATGAAGCCGCCGACCTGCATCCCGGCCTCTGCGGCGGGCGAGTTGTCATACAGGCGGATGATGCGGGCGTAGCCGGAGGATGTGTCATTGACGACAGCGACGCCGATGCCGGTCAGTGTGCCCTTCTCCACAGACTGCTTCTCGCTGTATTCCTTGGCGGTGTAGTAGACGGCGTACTTGTCGTTGATGCCGTTCATGTAGCCCGCAGCCAAGCGGTCATTCAAGGTGTCCTCGTCGATGGTGAAATACTCCCCTGCGCGGACAAAACGATCAATTTCGGACAGCTTGTTGTACTGGCGCTCCTTGTTTTTGACGCTGGACACTGTGGTGTTGAACATCTTCATGGACACGACCATGGTCAGCGAGAAGGTGACGGCCATTGCAATGATGGCAATGGTGGCCGCCACGCCAAGACTGATTTTTTTGCTCATGGGTCTGATGGCTCCTTACTGTGTTTGCGTTATGCCCCGTAGGCTAGTGAGAAAAATACCGTAGAGAAAAGGCTGAGTATCATCAGAACGGCGACTACAAGGCAGAAAATACGCACGGAGGTTTTGTGCTTCTGCGGCTTCATACAGATTCCCCTTTCGTTATGAGAGGTAGTTCATGACATTGACCAGGACGTTGTTGACCTTCATTTCCAGGTGCAGATGGTTGCCTGTGGAGTTGCCGGTGGAGCCGACATAACCAAGGATCTTGCCCTTTTCCACGGGCTGGCCCACGCTGACAACGGGCGCGCTGTTCATGTGGGCGTACAGCGTCGAATAAGTATTGCCGTTGTCATCCTTGCCGTGGTAGACCTGCACGTAGTAGCCCCAGCTCCAGTGGTAGGCCGCAGCGGTGACGACACCGCCGGAGACGGCGTAGATTTCGGTGCCGCCCGGTGCGGCGTAATCGGTGCCGCGGTGGCCGTTGCCGCCGAAGTAGCAGGAAACGTACTTATAGGTGGCCAGCGGGCGGCCAAAGTCCAGTGAGCACTGGATGGACGCATTGCCGTAAGCCTGGTTGGCGGCGTTCAGTGCGGCGTCCAGCTCGGCAGCGGCCTTATCCACGGCCTTGTTGGCTTCGATCAGGGCCGCCTTGTTGGCCTCGATCTCGGCATCCGCTGCGGAAATGTTGGCGTCGGTCTGGGAGATATTCTGGGCAAGCTCATTCGTCTTGCCGTCCAGCGCGGTCTTTTGGGTCTCCAGATCGGCCTGCGTGGCCTCCAGGTCCGCCTTGGCCTGCTCCAGCTCGGCGCGCTGCTGCTCCAGCTCGGCGTGTTCATTCTCAAGCTGTTGGCAGGTGTCCTCGTCCTTATTAACGATCTGATCCAATGTGGTGGCAAAGGTCAGCAGCTGATATAGGTTGGTGGCACTGGACAACAGTGCGATGGAGCCGCCGTCATTCAGACGCTGCATCGCACGCATACGGTCTTTAAAGTCCGCCCAGCGCTGGTCGTATTCGGCCTGTTTCTGGTCGACCTCCTGCTGCTTCCGGTCAATCTCGTCCTGCTTGTTGACGATTTCCTCATCCAAAGAACCGATCTGCTCGGACAGGTTGCTGATCTGGCTTAAAATCAGTGCCTTCTGCTGCTCAAGCTGCGTTTTGAGCGCCTCGGCGTCGGCCTTGTTGCTCTGCGCGTCCTTGAGCTGCTGGTTGACCTTTTCCTGCTCAGTCTGCAGTTCCTGCAGCCTCTGGCGCAGGTCGCTGACGCTGGAGGAGGCGGCCAGCGGCGTCATGACGGTGGAAAGCGTCATGCTCATGGCGACAGCCGCGCTCAGCAGAAGCGAAATCAGCTTTTTGCCGTGTTTTACATGCTTCATGGTCTTATACGTTCCCTTTATCCTCTGTTATACATTCAGATGCTTGCGGATGCTGGTGGCGGTGCCGAGGCCGCAGAGCACGAAGCCCAGCAGCACAAAGCCGCCGACGATGTAGTACCAGACGCTTTCCAGCGGGACAAGCGTGCCGCCGAACATCTGCGAAAGGTTGGACGGATTCTCGGCATACCAGCGGCAGAGTGCATAGTACGCGCCGCAGACGATGCCGGACGCAATGCCAGCCGAAATCAGGCCGGAGGTGACGCCCTCGACAAAGAACGGAAAGCGGATGAAGCCGTTGGTCGCGCCGACGAGCTTCATAATGCCGATCTCCTTGCGGCGGTTAAAGACGGTGATTTTGATCGTGTTGTTGATGACGACGATGGAGACGATGGCCAGCACCGCGACCAGGCCGTAGCAGGCGTAGTTGATGACCTTCTGCAGGGACGTGAAGGTATCCGCCATAGCCAGCGGGGCCTTGACGCTGTAAACGCCGTCGATCTGCATGAGCTGGGCGGAGACTTCCTTAATGTTGTCGGGGTCGTCCACGGTCACGCGGTAGTTGGGAGTGAACGGGTTGTCATTGGCAAAGACCTGCTGCAGGTTTGTGTAATCCTTCAGCATATCGCTGTAGGTCGCCAGAACGTCCTCCGGCGACATATAGGTCACGCTCACAACGTGGGGTGTGTTGCGGATGGCCGCGTCGGCGGCGGCAATCTGCTCGTCGGTGGCGACCTCGCTCTCGCCGGTGCCGCCCATGTAGACGACGGTCAAGTTCTGGTTGCCGATGTATTCGACCATGTGGTCAATGTTGATGCCCAGCAGCGAGGCTGCGCCGATCAGCAACATGCAGACGGTCAGCACGCCCATGGAGGCAAAGGTCATCAGCCGGTTGGCGCGCAGATTGTGCAGGCCCTGGCCGACTAAGTAGATAAAACTGGAAAAACGCATGGTATCCCCTCTTACTTACAAATCAGTCCTCGTCGTACTCATAGTCGTCCGCTTCGCGCTCGGCCATGGCGGCAGCGTAGCAGCGCGCGGCAGAAGGGTCAGCGGTGTCGGAGGCTACCATGCCGTTGGCCAGCGTGATGACGCGGTTGCCGTACTTGCGGGCCAGCTTGTGGACGAGCTCGTGTTCATGGGTGACGACGACAACGGTGATGTTGACCTTGTTGATGGCCTCAAACAGCTGCATGATGTCCATCGACATTTCGGGGTCGATGTTACCGGTGGGCTCGTCCGCGATAATGAGCTTGGGGCCATGGGCCAGCGCGCGGGCCACGGCAACGCGCTGCTGCTCGCCGCCGGAAAGCTCATCCGGCAGGCGGTCCATCTTATCCTCCAGACCGACAAGGGAGAGTGCAAACGGTACGCGGTCCTTAATCTTTTTGGTCGAGATGTTCGTCACGCGCATGGCGAAGGCGACATTCTCATAGACGGTCATGGTGGGGATCAGGCGGAAATCCTGGAACACCGCGCCCATCTGGCGGCGCAGATAAGGCACCTTGCGGCGCTTGATGCGCGTTAAATCCTGCCCATTGATAAAGACCTTGCCCTCGGTGGGCTTTTCTTCCATCTGGATGAGCTTTAAAAACGTGGATTTGCCCGCGCCGGAATGGCCGAGGATAAAGACGAACTCGCCCTCGTCAATATGGATGTTGATGTCCTCCAGCGCGACGTTCTCATCGTTGTGGGTCTCGTAGGTTTTATATACATGTTCAAAATCGATCATTCGGGATTCTCCTGCCGTGGTGTGGCTTTGCTGTTATGGTTACAGTCATACATATAATAGAATACCATGTCAGACCTCTGCGGTCAAGGTGCTTTACGGCTGCAAAAAGCAGGAAAATGGCGCTGCCTTGCGGTGCAGCGCCATTTGTGAAAGTTTTTTTAAAATCAATATTTGGCCGGGTTGGCGGACAGATATTTCTTGACCATCAGCGCCACCTTAAAGACGATGGCATCATCGAAATTGCGCAGGTCAAGGCCGGTCAGCTTGCGGATCTTCTCAAGGCGGTAGACCAGCGTGTTGCGGTGAACGAACAGACCGCGGCTCGTCTCGGAGACGTTCAGGTTGTTCTCAAAGAAGCGCTGGATCGTGAACAGCGTCTCGGCATCGAGGGAGTCGATGCTCTCCTGCTTGAACACCTCGCGAAGGAATGCCTCGCAGAGCGTCGTGGGCAGCTGGTAGATCAGGCGCGCAATGCCCAGATGGTCATAGCTGATGACCTGACGCTCGGTGTCAAACACCTTGCCGACCTCCATGGCAATCTGGGCTTCCTTAAAGCTGGAGGCCAGGTCCTTGATGTTGCCGATGGGCGTACCGATGCCGACGACGGCCTTGATGTAATGGTCGCCCTGCAGCGTATCGACGATGGAGGCAGCCAGCTTTTCCATATCGCGGGTGTTGTTGTCGGGCTTGATCTCCTTGACCAGGACGGTGTCGGTCTCGCTGATGTTAAAGACGAAGTCCTTCTGTTTGTCCGGGAAAAGACCGCTGACGACGTCGTAGGCGGAAATATCATTGCCGGAGGTCACGCGGATCAGCAGTACGACGCGCTGCACGTCGGAGACAAAGTGCAGCTCCCGCGCCTTGGCGTAGATGTCACCGGGCAGGATGTTGTCGAGCACGACGTTCTTGATGAAGTTCGTCTTGTCGAATTTTTCGTCGTGGTACTGCTTGATGCTCTGCAGGCTGATGGAGAGCATGGCGGCGAACTGCTCGGCGGTAGTGTCAGTGCCCTCGACAAAGACGGCGTAGTCATTGTGCTTGGCGTTGGAGAACTGATGGTAGGCATACCCATCGCGCACGAAAGCATCCCCGGCCGTCTGGCGGACAGCGGCCACGCCCTCGCGCACCTCACCGATCTGTCCCAGCTCAGAGCAGGAAATGACGGTGCCGGTCTCATCAATCACGCCGACGACACGATCCACTGCGTCCTTCATCTGGTAGACCACGTTCTGGAATACCCTGTTTGCCATAATATGTGACTCCCCTTTTAGCTGTTATTTAGACAGTCTGCACCGGTGTGCAGTGCGGGCTATGCGTGTTTGGCAAAATTGCCGTTTGGTAATCTGCCCGAAAACCAAAACATCATAATGTATATTTTACACAATCAGGTTGGCTTTTGCAACATATTTTCACGAAAATCGAAAGATTTTCTTGTACATTTTTTAAATCAGCACAAAAAATGCACCTGCCGGTGTTTTCCCGGCAGGTACAACGTCCGTCATTTTGACGATTTTTCCTCTTTTGTATGGTTCATGGCACCGGTGCCGCCCTCGACGACGCCGCGGCGCTGGAATACATAGGTGATGCTGCGGAAGAAAATCTTTACATCATTCCAGAACGTCACATGGGCGGCGTACTCACCGTCGTAGCGGGCTTTGACGTCAATCGGCAGCTCGTCGCGCCCGTTGACCTGCGCTAAGCCGGTCAGGCCCGGACGGATGTCGTTGGCGCGGACCTTGTCGCGCGCCTCGATCAGGTCGTACTGGTTGTACAGTGCAGGGCGCGGGCCGATGACGCTCATCTGCCCTGCCAGTATGTTGTAGATCTGCGGCAGCTCGTCCAGGCTCGTCTTGCGCAGGAAGGCACCGCTCCCGGTAATGTAGCTGTCCGCATCTTTCAAAAGGTGCGTGGGAACGTCGTGCGGGGTGTCGCCGCGCATCGTGCGGAACTTCAGGATGTTAAAGTGCGTTTTGCCCTTGCCGACGCGGCGCTGCTTGAAAAAGACCGGCCCCGGGGAGTCGAGCTTGATCCACAGCGCGACCAGCCCCATCGGAATTGCAAGAATGATCGTGGCTGCCAGTGAAAGGATAATGTCCAGCAGGCGCTTGCCGTAACGCTCGTACATAAATCAGCCCTCCTCGGCGGGATGCTCTGTCTCCCGGAGCTTCTGTGCAATCTCCTCCCGGGAGAAAAGCGCGGTGTTGCCGGTGGCGGCCACAACGGTGTGGTCGGCGCGCACGCGGCGGTTGGGGTGGTAGGTCGGGACCATCTCCTGCAGAACGTCGACGACCTCGTCGCTGTTGTGCAGGGCAGAGTCCTTGAGCCGCTGCAGGTCGGTGTAGAATTTTTCCAGATCGATCTGCATGGGCGGCGCGATGAAGATTTTGTTGTGGGCGGTTTTGGCCATCTTGTCCTGCTCGGAGTCCATCAGCAGCTCCTCGTACAGCTTTTCGCCGGGGCGCAGACCGGTGACCTTGACCTGCATATTTACGCCCGGCTCGTAGCCGTAGAAGCGTATCAGGCGGTTGGCCAGATCCATGATCTTGACCGGCTCGCCCATGTCCAGCACGTAGATGCTGCCGCCCTTCGCCAGACCGCCGGCCTGCAGAACGAGCTGCGCAGCCTCGGTGATGGTCATAAAGTAGCGGACAATATCGGGATGCGTGATGGTCACAGGGCCGCCGCGCTTGATTTGCTCCTCAAACAGCGGGATGACGCTGCCGTGGCTGCCCAGCACGTTGCCGAAGCGCACCGCAACGCAGGTCATCGACGTGGCCCGGGAGAAGGTCTGGATCAGCATCTCGCACAGGCGCTTGGTGCAGCCCATGACGTTCGTCGGGTTGACAGCCTTGTCTGTAGAGAGCTGGACGAACCGTTCCACGCCGTGCTCGGCGGCGGAGGTCAGCAGGTTCTTGGTGCCAAAGACGTTGTTCTTGACGGCCTCGGCGGGGCTGATCTCCATCAGCGGCACATGCTTGTGCGCCGCCGCGTGAAAGACGACGGACGGATGATAGGTGTCGAACACATCGTCCAGACGTGCTTTATCGCGGATGGAGCCGATGAGGGTGATAACAGGAGCCTCGGGGCCGTACTTGTTTTTCAGCTCGGTTTCCAGCTCATAGGCGCAGTTCTCGTAGATGTCAAAAATCAGCAGACGGCGGGGCTGGTAGCGCATGATCTGACGGCAAAGCTCGCTGCCGATGGAGCCTCCGCCGCCCGTGACGAGAACGATTTTGTCATGCAGGTACTCGGAGATCTGGGCATTGTTCAGCTGGATCTCGTCGCGGGAGAGGAAGTCCGCCGTGTTCAGCTCACGGAAGCCCGCCGCCACAGGATTGCCGTTCTCGTCAACAGCCTGCGGGTCACTGATCATCCGCACGCGGCAGTGGGTGGAGTTGCAGAGGTTGATGATCTCGCTCAAACGGTCACCCTTGACCGTCGTGATGGCGATGACGATCTCGAGAATATGATATTTGCGCACCAGCTCCGGTATGTCGGAGATCGTGCCGCGCACCGGTACGCCCTGCACGCGCAGGCCCTTCTTGGTCAGGTCGTCGTCAACGATGCAGACCGGGTTGCCGAAACTCTGATTTTTCGTTTTGCAGAGGTTGACGGCCCACGCACCGGCGTTGCCGGCGCCGACAATGAGCAATGGCGTGTTGTCCTCCGGCTTGTTGGCCTTGGCGTTGCGCATCGTCAGGACCAGCCGCCACAGGAACCGCACGCCCGCTATGGCCGCCGTGTTGAATACCGCGCCGAAGATCAGCACCGCGCCGGAGATCGGGCGGCTGTGGTAGATCAGATCGAACAGCATGATGATGCCCGTTGCCAGCCCGGATAGACAGGTCAGGCGGGCAAGGTCCCGCATGCCGGCATACTCCCACATGATCTCATACAGGCCGCCAAACCAGAACACGACCATATAAATGGGCAGGACGTATAAGAGCATCGGGGCCATGGCGCGCAGTATCTCCACGCGGCGGTAGGCGTCGCCGCTGTCAAAGCGCAGCATGACGGCCAGCCAGTAGCAAAGTACAATGAGCCCGCAGTCCAGCAGCATCAGTGCGATGCGGCGCGGAAGCCCTTTTATCAGTTGTTTTGAGACCTGTTGCATCGATTCCATCCTTACTATACGTTCTTCTATCTGAAAACGGGCGCAATACGGCCCGGCAAAATTGTCATATAGACTATTATAACACAAAAAGGCCCCATTTGTCCTACTTTTGGGCAGACAAATGGGGCTAATATTGTATAAAAATCGTGGTAAATTTTTGGTAAAACAGACGAAAGCGATTTACTCGACGGTCACGCTCTTGGCCAGATTGCGCGGCTTATCGACATCCAATCCCTTGGCGCAGCTGACGTAGTAGGCCAGCAGCTGCAGCGGAATGACCGACAGGCTCGTGGCAAAGTGCGAGTCAGTCTTGGGCACGTAAACCGTGAAGCCCGCAGTGTCCTCGATGCTGTAATTTCCGTAGGTGGTCAGGCCCATCAGGAAGGCACCGCGGCTCTTGACCTCGACCATGTTGGAAACGCTCTTTTCAAACAGGTCCGGCTGGGTCAGGATGCCGACGACCAGCGTTCCATTTTCGACCAGAGAAATCGGCCCGTGCTTCATCTCGCCCGCGGCGAACGCCTCGGAGTGGATGTAGCTGATCTCCTTAAATTTCAAACTGCCCTCGAGCGCGACGGCGTAGTCGAGGCCGCGGCCAATGAAGAAGGCGTCCTTGGCGTTTGCGTACTTGCTGGCAAACCACTGGATACGTTCCTTGTCGGCCAGGGTCTTTTCGATCTTCTCGGGCAGAGCCTCCAGCTCGGTGACGAGGTGCTCATACTGGCCGTCCGCCAGCGTGCCGCGCACACGGGCAAACTCGACCGCCAGCAGGTAGCAGGCCGCCAGTTGGGTGCTGTATGCCTTGGTGGTGGCAACGGCAATTTCCGGCCCGGCCCAGGTGTACATGGTGGCGTCGGCCTCACGGGCAATGCTGGAGCCGACGACGTTCACAATGCCGATGGTGCGCACACCGCGCTCCTTGCACAGGCGCAGGGCGGCCAGCGTGTCGGCGGTCTCACCGCTCTGGCTGATGACCATAGCGAGTGCGTCCTTTTCGAGCACGGGATTGCGGTAACGGAACTCGCTGGCGACATCGACCTCGACGGGGATGCGGGCCAGGCTCTCAAACACATAGCGCGCGGCCATGCCGACATGGTAGGCGGAGCCGCAGCCGATGATGTAGAGACGATGGACATTCCTGATGGCCTCCTCGTCAAGGGCCAGCTCGGACAGGTCGATCTGGCCGTCCTTGAGGCGCGGGGAGATCGTATCGCGGACAGCGGCGGGCTGCTCGTAGATCTCCTTCATCATGAAGTGCTCGTAGCCGCCCTTCTCCGCGGCCTCGGCGTCCCACTCAATGGTGGTGGACTCGCGGGTGATGGGCTCCTTGTCGATGTTGAAGAACTCGATGGAGTCGGGGGTCAAGCGGGCAATCTCGAGATTGTCAATGTAGTAGACCGTGCGGGTGTACTTGAGCAGCGCGGGCACATCGGAGGCGATGATGGCACCGTCCTCACATTGGCCAACGATGAGCGGGCTATCCTTGCGCACGGCATAGATGACACCGGGCTCGTCGGCAAAAAGCACGCCCAGCGCATAGGAGCCGCGTACATGCATCATCATGCGGGTGATGGCATCCAACGCGTTGCCTGCAGATTCGCCGGTGTAGTAGTAGTCCAGCAGCTGTGCCACGACCTCGGTGTCGGTCTGAGAGACAAAGGTAAAGCCTTTGTTGAGCAGGCGGTCCTTGATCTCCTGATAGTTTTCAATGATGCCGTTGTGCACCACGGCGATCTTCTGGTCACGGGAATAATGCGGGTGCGCGTTGACCACAGACGGCTCGCCATGGGTCGCCCAGCGGGTATGGCCGATGCCGCAGCTGCCGGGCACGGCGCTGCCGCCGTCGGTCATCTCGCTCAGGACCTTTAGGCGGCCCTTGGCCTTGACGACCTCGATCTTGCCGGCGGCGTTCTGCACCGCCATACCGGCAGAGTCATAGCCGCGGTATTCCAGCTTGGCCAGGCCGTCCAGCAGAATGGGGGCGGCCTGTGCCGCGCCGGTAAAGCCTACGATTCCACACATAACAGGTATCCTCCCTTTGTTACAGCGTTGAAACTATACTTTCCATTTTATTGGATTAGAGCAAAATACTTCTACAGTATATGCCATTTGGGTATAAATGTCTATAGCTTTACGCAGATTTTGTACAGATGTACGTGGCGTAAAGACAAAGCGGGCAGCCGTCAAGGGCTACGGCTGCCCGCTGCGCGCATTCTCCCTTTCCGGTTTCTTACACCATATAAGAACGAATCAAAAGTTATCGCGCATTTATTAGCATAGCACATTCCCGGAAGAATAGCAAGCGCAATCTGTAAGCAAGAGAGCATTTTGCGCGTTTTGCAAAAGAATCTAAAGTGCATGATGCAATTACTTTCGGAAATTAGTCACTGACCCGACGCGCTACGACGACATAGCGCCCGTTGGCGGACGAATACTCGCAGGTAGAGAGGGTCAGCAGCTGCTCGCCGTAGGCAGGGCGGATGCCGCTGTCCACGTCGCTGCGGGAGATGACCTGGTCCACATAGCGGTTGTAGGCGTCCTCGTCCATGTCGATGAACTGGTTGTAGATAAACGAGGTGTCGTTGACGACATCGATGGTGAACGCACCGAACACCTCATACTTGGCGTCCCCGTAGACGGTGTCAAACTCAATGAAGGGGTGCTCCTGATAGTAGTCGGCCTTGCGGTACTCGGTCAGACAGCCGAAGATCGTGCCGGTTTTCATATTGTGGCCGTAGATGATCAGGTTGTCGCTCTCGGCGTTGGCCCCGAGCGTCGTTTGCTCGTCCAGGTACGGTACGCCGTAGACGCTGTAGGCTTTGTTGAAGTCATGACGCAGATAGAAGTCCTTGTTGTCCGGCGCGTACATAACCGGAAAATCCAGATTGGTGCCTTCGATGGAGATCCAGCCGATAAAGTCGCTGTTCTTGTCGCGCAGGGCAGCAAACCTGGCACCGTTGGGGTTGACATTCTCCCCTGCAGGGGCCGGGGTCGCCGCGGTATCGATCATCGACTGCAGGTCGGCAAACTCGCTCTCGGTCTTGCGGTCATCGAGGAACCGCTTGACCAGCAGGCCGCCGCTGATGAGAAAGATTGCGGCGAAAACGATCATCGCGAGGGTGTACAGCAGATTACCGCGCTTTTTTTTGCACTTCGCGGTCTCGCGCCGGCGATAGTCCTCGTCGTTGTCCTGGTCGTAGAAGGCCGCAGGCTCCTGCGGAGAAACCTTCGGCAGCTCGGTGACTGTATAGGATGCCTTTACCTGAACGGAAGGGGCCTGCGGCAGCGGTGCATCGCTGCGGTGAATCTTTGCCATGATGGATTCTCCTGTAACACAATACTATCTTTACTATACGACCTGCGCGGCAAAAAGACAAGGAAAATATCACACAAAAATCTGTAAAAATATCCGTCCCGCACCGTGCGGCGCAGGACGGACAGCAAAAACAGGTTACTCGCGGATCTCGATGCCGAGCTTGAACTTCAGGTTGCCGAGAATTTTCTTGACGAAGCGGTCGATCTCATCGGGGGTCAGCGGCTTGTCAGCGGGCTGGAAGGACAGGCTGAACGCCATGCTCTTCTTGTCCGCGCCGAGCTTTTCGCCGCGGTAGATGTCGAACAGCTCGACCTTGGTCAACTGCTTGCAGGCGCGCTGCATCTCGGTGACGAGGGTGCCGCACTCCATGCTCTCGGGGGCGACGAGCGCCAGATCACGCTGGACCGGGGCAAACTCGGGGATGGGCTGGTAGTGGATGGCGGCGGGGACCAGTGCGTGGAACGCGACCCAGTCGATCTCGCCCAGATAGATGTTCAGGTTGGCGCGGCTGTCCTTGGGCAGCTTGAGCTCGCTTGTCACATCATTAGCCAGCTTGCCAAATACACCGACGCGCTCACCCTTGCACAGGATATAAGCGGCAATACCGGGGTGCAGCCAGGCAACGTCCGTCGCGCGCTCGACGGTCAGCTCGACGCCGAACGCAGCGCCGAAGCTCTCGACAGCACCCTTGACTGCGAAGAAGTCCTCCTCACTGCCCCAGGCAGCAAAGCCCAGATGCAGACGCTCCTCGGGCAGTTCGGTGACGGGCAGCTGCTTCGGGATGTAGATGTTGGACATCTCGAACAGACGGCCCTCGGCGTTGTTGCCCTTGCGCAGGTTGTCGACGACGACATTCAGCAGGGACGGTGCCAGCAGCGGGCGCATGATGGTCAGATGGGAGGAAATGGGGTTCAGGATACGGATGACCTTGCGCTCCGGCGCGTCAGCGGCAATGTGCAGCATGTCGAGGTCGGCGTCGGCGTAGAAGGCCAGCGTCTCGGCCTCGTAGAAGCCCTGGGCACACATGGTGCGCTTGGCCTTGGCCTGCGCTTTCTGCTCGGCGGTCAGGCCGCCGGTGGTGACAGTGGCAGCCTTCAGGAAGGTGGGGACGATGTGTTCATAGCCGTACTCGCGGATGACCTCCTCGGCCAGGTCGGGCTCACCGACCTCGATGTCCTCACGCCAGCGGGGCGCGACGACCTGCATCGTGTCGCCGTCGGCTTCGAGTTTGACCTCGAACTGCAGGCGGTTCAGGATGTCCAGAATCACATCGGTGGGCACAGTGATGCCGAGGATGGCATTGATGCCGCTGACCTTGGCCGTGAAACGCTTGCCATCACGCGGGGCACCGGCAGAACAGTCAAAATGGGTGGAGGTGACCTCGCCGCAGCCCAGCTCCTGAATCAGGTGCAGGGCACGGGCCATGCCAAGCTCGGTGGTGTACTCGGAGATACCCTTCTCGTAATGGCTGGAGGCGTCGGTGTTCTGGCCGAGGCCGCGGGCCGTCTTGCGGATGTTGTCGCGGGCGAACTTGGCGCTCTCAAACAGCAGCTGGGTGGTGGTATCTTTAATTTCGCTGTTCAGACCGCCCATGACACCCGCCAGCGCAACGGGCTTGGAGCCGTCGCAGATGACGAGGTTGTTGGGCGTCAGGGTGAACTCTTTTTCGTCCAGCGTTGTGATCTTCTCGCCGTCTTTGGCGCGGCGGACGAGGATCTGGCAGCTTTCCAGCGCGTCCATGTCGAAGGCGTGCATGGGCTGGCCAATCTCCAGCATAACATAGTTCGTGATGTCAACGACGTTGGAGATGCTGCGCAGACCGCACAGGGCCAGCTGACGACGCATCCAGCGTGGGGACTCGCCCGGCGTGATGTTGCGGACATAATGGCCAATGTAGCGCGGGCAGAGATCCTCGGCCTCGACGCTGATGGACAGGCGCGGATCAACATAGTCGCTGACCGTGTAGTCGGTGGCGGGCATCTTGAGGGGCTTGTTCAGTACTGCTGCAACCTCGCGCGCAATGCCGAGCACACTCTGGCAGTCGGCGCGGTTGGCCGTGATGGAAATATCAAAAATGTAGTCGTCAAGGCCGACGACCTGCTGAATGGGCGTGCCGGGGACAGTGTCCTTCGGCAAATCGAGCAGGCCGTAGACCTCGGCACCGGGGTACAGATCCTCGTTCAGACCCAGCTCCTCACCGCTGCACAGCATACCGTTGGACTCGACGCCCATCAGAGGCTTGGCCTTGATTTTTACGCCGCCGGGCAGCGTGGAGCCGTCGAGTGCGGCGGCGGTGTGCATACCGGCGTAGACGTTGGGTGCGCCGGTGGAAATCTGGATGTCGTGGCCGTACTCGCCGCAGTCAACCTTGCAGATGTGCAGATGGGTGCCCTCCTGCGGGATGCACTCGGTCACAACACCGACAACGACCTTGGAGATCTCGCCGCCGAGGTCGATCAGTTCCTCGACCTCAAAGCCGCAGCCAAAGAGCTTGTCCTCAAGCTCCTGCGCGGTGACGTCGATGTCAACATATTGCTTCAACCAGCTGAATGGTACTTTCATACTCTGTACTCCTCCCCTGTCAATCCTCGAACTGCTTCAAGAAGCGCAGATCGTTTTCAAACATCAGACCGATGTTGTTGATGCCGTACTTCAGCATGGCGATACGCTCAATGCCGATGCCGAATGCGAAGCCGGAGTAGACGTTGGGGTCAATGCCGCAGTTTTCCAGTACGCTATGGTGGACGACACCGGCGCCGAGAACCTCGATCCAGCCGGTGTGCTTGCACAGCGGGCAGCCCTTGCCGCCGCACTCGAAGCAGGAAACGTCGACCTCGACGCTCGGCTCGGTGAACGGGAAGTAGGACGGACGCAGACGGGTCTTGACGTCTGCACCGAACAGCGCCTGGACGAATTTGTCGAGCATTCCCTGCAAGTCGCAGAGCGTGATGCCCTTGTCAACGACGAGGCCTTCCATCTGGTGGAACATCGGAGAGTGGGTCGCGTCGGAGTCGGAACGGAACACGCGGCCCGGGACCAGCACTTTGATGGGCGGCTTTTCCATGTCCATGACGCGGATCTGACCGCCGCTGGTCTGGGTGCGCAGCACAATGTCGTCTGCGACGTAGAACGTATCCTGCATGTCGCGGGCGGGATGGTTCTTCGGCACATTCAGGCGGGTAAAGTTGTGGTCGTCGTCCTCAATCTCGGGGCCCTCGTAAATCTCAAAGCCCATACCGGCGAACACGTCGATGATCTCATTCTTGACGAGGGTGATCGGGTGCAGGCTGCCGGTTTGGCGAATCTTGGCGGGCATCGTGATGTCGACGGTCTCGGCGGCGTTGCGGGCCTCGAGCGCGGCCTTTTCGACCTGCTCGGACAGGGCCTGATACTGTGCCTCGGCCCACTGCTTGAACTCATTGATGGTCTTGCCGACGGCGGGACGGTCCTCCTTGGGGACATCGCGCAGACTCTTGGTCAGGCCCGCGACCTCGCCGTTCTTGCTCAGGTATTTCTGCCAGAAGTCAGAAAGCCGGGCTTTGTCGGTGACGTCTGCGCTGGCCTGCTCAATGGCGGCGCGCAGCTCCTTGATTTTTTCTTCCATAGTACACCTCTGCTTGAAGTAGGGCCGGAGCAAACAAAAAGGCTCCGTCCCTGTGTTGAATCAGGGACGAAGCCTTGCAAAATACAATTCTCCGCGGTACCACCCGTGTTCCGCACTGTAAAGTGCGGCACTCTTTGCTGCCGGTAACGGTGCAGAGCCGTTGCGCACTACTCGGCCTTGGCCTTTCCCGCGCACCACTCGGGAGCGAACTTCCGCATAAGCGCTTTACAGGCGGCTTGCAGCCGGTGACCGCCCTCTCTTGGCTAAAGCAGCTTGTGCGTACTTTCTCCGTCGCTGTGTTTTTGCGAATACTTATTTAGTATAGCGCGGTTTGCGCCGGCTGTCAAGCCTGCGGCAGCGGATACTTTTGCTTATCCTCCACGCTGATGGCCGGACCGAGCTGAACCTCGATGATTTTCAGCTCGCTGTCGGCAAAGACTGTGTGGCGGCAGCCGGCGGGCATCGTCAGGATATCCCCTGCCTTCACGTCGCGGCGCACGCCGTCCAGAATCGCATGGCCGGTACCGGAGATGACGGTCCAGACCTCGTCGCGGTTCTCATGGCTGTGGTAGTTCATGCCGTGGCCGGGGGTGAGCGTGATCTTGATGGTCATGCTCGCGTCCTCGACGTCGAGCACGCGGAAGGAACCCCAGGACTTTTCGGCGAACATGATCTGCTGATGGATGCTGTCCACATACGGCTTGATGTAACTGGACTGCTCCTTGTCAGAGACCAAAATGCCCTCCGGGCTGGCCGAGACGACGACGTCCTTCAGCCCCATGCAGAGCACGGGCACGTCCAGCTCGTTCAGTACATGGACGTTCTGACAAGTGTCGTTCAGCATGGCCTTGCCGATGCTCGGCTCCTCCATGGCCTCGGTCAGGGTGTTCCAGGTGCCCATATCCTTCCACTGGCCCGCAAAGCGCATTACCTGAATTTGGGACTCATTCTCGACAACTGCGTAGTCGAAGCTGATTTTTTTCAGCGTCTCGTACTTATCGAACAGGTCCTGGTAATCGGTGAAATCGATCAGTTCGTGGGCCTTGTCCAGCACGTAGCGCAGTTTGTAGGCAAACACACCGCCGTTCCAGAGCGCACCCTGGGCAATGTACTTTTCGGCGGTGGCGGCGTCGGGCTTCTCTTTAAACGTTTTGACCGGGCTGACGGCGTCGGCACTCTGCGGGATAATGTAGCCGTACTTTTCGCTCGGGTAGGTCGGCTCGATGCCCATCAGGGAGAGGTTCGCGTTCCCCTGCCCGGCCAGCTCGGACAGCGTTTTCAGTGCGGCAAAATAGTCATTGTTGACATAGGGGTCTACCGGGCAGACGACGACAGCCTCATCAAGGCCGACGCCCTTGACGTCGTGCAGGTAGGCTGTCGCCAGTGCGATGGCCGGGAAGGTATCACGGCGGCACGGCTCGACGCAGACGCCCACCGAATTGCCCAGCTGGTTGTGAATGGACGATACCTGCGTCTTGCTGGTGGCAATCGTCACGCTGGCGTCGGCGTCGACCTCCTTGATCTGGCGGTAGACGCGCTGGACCATCGACTCGTACCCGTCGGCGGTCTTGAAGATTTTGATGAACTGCTTGGAACGAATGTCGTTCGACAGCGGCCACAGGCGCTTGCCGGAGCCGCCGGACAGCAGGATGATATTCATAGCGTTTCCTTTCAGCGCTCGGCGCGCATCGGGTTGTTCAGAAAGTCCTCATAGGACAGGCGCAAGCCGTCCTCCAGCTCGGTCTTGTAGGTCCAGCCGAGGTTCGTCGCCTTGGAGACGTCCAGCAGCTTGCGGGGCGTGCCGTTGGGTTTGGAGGTGTCCCACTCGATCTTGCCGGTGTAGCCGACGACCTTGGCAACGAGCTCGGTCAATTCTTTGATGGTCAGCTCCTTGCCGGTACCCGCGTTGACAGTCTCGTTGCCGGAGTAGTGATTCATCAGGAACACGCAGAGGTTCGCGAGATCATCCACATACAAAAACTCGCGCAGCGGGCTGCCGTCGCCCCAGCAGGTGACGCTCTCAACGCCGTTGACCTTCGCCTCATGGAAGCGGCGGATCAGTGCGGGAACCACATGGCTGTGGGTCGGGTGGTAGTTATCGTTGGGGCCATACAGGTTCGTGGGCATGACCGAGATATAGTCCGTGCCGTACTGGCGGTTTAGGAACTCGCAGTATTTGAGGCCGCTGATTTTGGCGAGGGCGTAAGCCTCGTTCGTCTTTTCCAGTTCGGAAGTCAGCAGGCAGCTTTCCTTCATCGGCTGCGGAGCCATGCGCGGATAGATGCAGGACGAGCCGAGGAACTCCAGCTTCTTGCAGCCGTTCTGCCAGGCAGAGTGGATGACGTTCATCTCAAGCGTCATGTTGAACCACATGAAATCGGCCAGCGCCTCCTGATTGGCGACGATGCCGCCGACCTTGGCCGCGGCAAGGAATACGTACTCGGGTTTTTCCTCGGCAAAGAACTTTTCGACATTTTCCTGACGGCAGAGGTCAAGCTCCTTGTGGGTGCGAGTGATGATATTGTTGTAGCCCTGGCGCTGCAGCTCACGCACGATGGCGCTGCCCACCATGCCGCGGTGCCCGGCAACGTAGATTTTTGCATTTTTGTCCATCATAATAAGTTACCCTCTTTTGAATAAATTATTTGATAACGCCCTTTTCGAGATACTCAGCCAGGTTCGTCTTGATGTGCTCCTCAGCGCGCTCGACGGCAACCTTCTTCATGTCGTGGTCGACCATGATCTTGACGAGCTGCTCAAACGTAGTCTTGGTCGGGTTCCAGCCCAGCTCGCGCTTTGCTTTGGACGGATCGCCCCAGAGGTTGACGACGTCCGTCGGACGGTAGAAGTCGGGGCTGACCTCGATGACCGTCTTGCCCGTGGCCTTGTCGATGCCCTTCTCGTTCATGCCCTCGCCGACAAATTCCAGCTCGATGCCCACATCGTGGAAGGCCAGCTGGCAGAACTCGCGGACGGAGTGCTGCTCACCGGTGGCGATGACGAAGTCCTCGGGCTTGTCGTTCTGCAAAATCAGCCACATGCACTCGACGTAGTCCCTGGCATAGCCCCAGTCGCGCAGGCTGGACAGGTTGCCCAGATACAGCTTATCCTGCTTGCCCTGCGCAATGCGGGCGGCAGCCAGTGTGATCTTACGGGTGACGAAGGTCTCGCCGCGGCGCTCGGACTCGTGGTTGAACAGGATGCCCGAGCAGCAGAACATGTTGTACGCCTCGCGGTACTCCTTCACGATCCAGAAGCCGTACTGCTTGGCGACGGCGTAGGGGCTGTAGGGGTAGAACGGCGTGTTCTCGTTCTGGGGAACCTCCTCGACCTTGCCGTACAGCTCGGATGTAGATGCCTGATAGATGCGGCAGGTGTCCTTGAGGCCGGACAGGCGCACAGCCTCCAGCACGCGCAGCACACCGGTGGCATCGACGTCGGCGGTGAACTCCGGCACATCAAAACTGACCTGCACATGGCTCTGGGCGGCGAGGTTGTAGATCTCGTCGGGCCGCACGGTGCTGACGACGGAGAGGATGCTCATGGAGTCGCTCAGATCGCCGTAGTGCAGGTGGAAGTGCGGGTGACCCTCCAGATGGGCGATGCGCTCGCGGTAATCGACGGAGGAGCGGCGGATGACGCCGTGGACGTCGTAGCCCTTTTCCAGCAGGAACTCAGCCAGATAGCTACCGTCCTGGCCGGTGATGCCGGTGATGAGTGCTTTTTTCATAGGTTACTACCCTTTCATCTGTATCTTGCGCAGCGTACTGCGCGGATTTTCGTATCTTGTTTGTTATTGTACCGCATTATTTTGTGCTTGGGCAGTGGGAATCTTGCAAAAGACTAGCATTATATTGACTTTTTTGGTATACTGGGTTCCGGGAGGTGACGCGGATGGATACCCCGCTGTTTGACGGTGAGCTTGTGCACGCCCGGCGCATGATCTACACGCCGTCGGCGTTTGCAAAATCGAACCTTGTGCATCTGCAGGAGGTCGGGCAGCTACAGGCACGCAGCCCTCATGCCAGCACCCGGCAGGGGCTGGCCTCCTACCTGTTTTTTGTGGTCGAAAGCGGCAGCGGCACGCTGGAATATGAGGGCGAGACCCGCGTGCTAAGCGCCGGGGACTGTGTGTTTCTCGACTGCCGCCGCCCCTATCGCCATTATACGGGCGACGATTTGTGGCAGCTGCGGTGGGCGCACTTTTACGGCCCGAATATGGCAGCCATCTACAAAAAATATCGTGAGCGCGGCGGCCAGCCGAGCTTTCACCCGGAAAATACCGCACCCTACACCCGCCGTCTCGAAGCACTGTACACGCTGGCGGCCTCTGACAATTACGTGCGGGATATGCAGATCTGCGAAGGGCTGTTTGCCCTGCTGACCCTTCTGATGCAGGAGAGCTGGCACCCCGAAATTGTGCGCACTGCGGGCACAAAGCGACAGAATGTGCAGGAAATCAAGGACTATCTTGACCTGCATTTTGCCGAGAAGATCACGCTGGACGCACTGGCCGAGCGGTTTTACATCAACAAGTTTTACCTTACGCGGGTGTTCAAGGAGCAGTTCGGGCTTTCGGTGACGAGCTACCTGACGCAGCTGCGCATTACGCAGGCCAAGCGGCTTCTGCGGTTCACGGACAAAAGCGTGGAGAACGTTGCGCAGGAATGCGGGCTGAACGACGCAAATTATTTTTCCCGTTTATTTAAAAAAGTAGAGGGCACGACGCCGGGGGAATACCGGCGGCAGTGGTGAGGGTAATAAAAAAGCCTTCCCCCGTGGGGAAGGCGCAGACCGTCTAAAAATTGCATTCTCGCCTTATTGCGTGTGTAGGGGCGACCATTGGTCGCCCGCCAACTTACCGCAGCAACGCATTTTCCGGGATAGTTTCTTGCAAGGCAAACGGGCGCGGGCGAGCAATGCTCGCCCCTACAAGAGTTTTTCGACAGCCTGAGCTTCCCCCTCGGGGGAAGCCTTTTTTGTTTTCAGTTCTTCCTCGCCCCTGTCAAAACGCTCCAGGAACGAATGCTCCACACCCTCGGATTTGTAGCCGGGCATTGTGTCGAGCGATACAGCGTGGATGCTGCGGAAGATGCTGTTTTCGATGTTCGGGTTGTCGCGCATCAGGCGGCGCAGCAGGACCTTGACCTCCTGACGCTTGGAGCCGCCTCCGCCGTTGTCGCAGATCGTGCAGGCCTCGGTAAAACGGCAGGCGCACTGGATAAATTCCAGCTCATTGTAGCGGCGCCACGCGATAATGTCATCCTCGCGGATGCAGTACATCGGGCGGATCAGCGTCATGCCCGGGAAGTTCGTGCTGTGCAGTTTCGGCGGCATGGCCTGTAGCTGGGAGCCGTAGAACATGCTCATGACTGTCGTCTCGATGACATCATTAAAATGATGTCCCAGCGCGATTTTGTTGCAGCCAAGCTCCTGCGCTTTCTTGTACAGGTGGCCGCGGCGCATGCGGGCGCAGAGGTAGCAGGGCGACTTATCACTGTTGTTGGCGACATCAAAGATGTTCGTCTCAAATACTGTGATGGGAATGTGCAGCAGCGCGGCGTTGCTTTCGATCTTCTGGCGGTTGATTTCATTATAGCCAGGGTCCATGACGAGGTAGACGAGCTCAAACGGAACCTCGCTGTGGCGCTGCAATTCCTGCAGGAGCTTGGCCATAAGCATCGAATCCTTGCCGCCGGAGATGCAGACGGCGATCTTGTCCCCGGCCTGGATCAGCTCATACCGCTTGACGGCCACGATGAAGGGCGTCCAAAGCTGCTTGCGGAATTTTTTGATAATGCTGCGCTCGATTTTTTGATAGGTCTCTAATTGGCGTTCCAAGGGTCAATTCTCCTTATTCGTCAGGGTTTTGTAGCAGGTGTCAAAGGCTTGCAGGAAGCCGTCGATCTCCGCGTCGGTGGTCAGGTGGCTGATGCTGATGCGCCAGCTGGACAGCGCGTTGCGGCGATCCCGGCTGACGGCGAACACGGCCTTGGACGGCAGACCGTCCGACGAGCAGGCCGATTTGACCGACACGCAGACGCCCTGTTCGCTCAGCGCCTGCTGAAACCGCGTGCCCTTGACGCCGGTCACGCTGACATTGACGATATGCGGCACAGCATGCGCGGGGCTGTTGACGCGCACAAGGCTGTATTGCTGCAAGCCCGCCAGCAGGCGGTCATGCAGCCTTTGCACATGGGCGTTGCGGGCGTCCTGCCCGGTCAGCGCTTTGGTCAGTGCGGCGTCCAGGCTGACGGCAAGACTCAGCGTCGGCGTGCCGCTGCGGTAGATCGTGGTGCTGGCACCGCCGGAAATCTGCGGCTCAATGACGAGGCCGCGGCGCTTGTACAGCGCGCCGATGCCGTTGGGGCCGTAGAACTTGTGGGCAGTGAAGCTCATCGTATCGACGCCGTCAAGCCAGAGGTCGGTCTTGCCGACGGCTTGGGTGGCGTCCACGTGCAGGCGACAGCCGGGGTACGGCTTGACAATTCCGGCAATCTCCCGGATGGGCTGGATCGTGCCAAGCTCACTGTCCACAGCGCAGACGGCGACCAGGATCGTATCGTCGCGCATCAGCTCCCGCAGCTGGTCCAGGTCTACCCTGCCGTCGCGGCCAATGTCCAGCAGGTCGATCTCGTACCCCTGCTGCTGCAAAGCCGACAGCGACGCGCCCACCGAGGAGTGCTCCAGCTGGGTGGAGATGATGTGCTTGCCGATGTGCCGCGACGCATGGGCAATGCCCTTGAGGGCAAGGTTGTTCGCCTCGCTCGCGCCCGAGGTGTAGATGATCTCGGCAGGCTGCACGCCAAGGTGCTGCGCAATGGATTGGGTCACCCGCTCCATCTCGGCGCGGGCCTCCTGCCCGGCAATGTGGGTAGAGTTGGGGTTGGCGATATAACGGCGCTCCGCCGCAAGGTATGCGTCCAGAACGTCGGGGTCTGCCGGGGTGTTGGCGGTATAGTCAAGGTAAATCATGCGGAAGCCTCTTTATAGAATCAGTATGGCAGGTGCGGTTTCCTACCTGCTCAATAGGAATTGCATCCATGCAAAACCCCTGCGGCACGGCAGGGGTTTGTGTCATTCAAAATCCGAAATTGTGACAGACTGCTTGCCAAAGTACGGCGTCAGCCCCCACATATCGGGGCCGGGCGCGACATCGGTATAAAACAGCAGCCACGGGCGTTCGTCATCGTTCAGCGGGCGGATGGAAACATCCGGCTGGGCAGCGTCGTTCAGCAGTGCCTCCCGCGCGTCGAGGGCGTCGGCGTAGCGCCTGGCGCTGCCATTGGCCAACTCATAGGCGGCCTCGAGACTGGTGGCGAAGTAGCTGTCCTGGCCCTCCTTCACGGTGTGGCTGCCGATGCAGGCCATGCAGAGGAGCATAGCGGCGGCAAGCAGCGACAGACGACGGGCTTGGCGGCGGCAGAACTGCTCTGAACCATGCAGAGAAACGCCGCGCACGCGCTCGAGCCAGCCGAGCAGCAAAAACTCGGTGGCAGCCAGACCCAGCACAAAGGTCATCCAGACAATGTTCAAAAGCCGCCCGGCACCGATGCCGCCCATTGTGTAGGACGGCAGAAAGATCATGGCCCACATCAGCACGAAGGTGACCGCCGCGCCGAGCCACGGATGGCGGAACACCCGGTCCGAAAGCACGGCGCTGCGGGTCAGATGCAAAAGCGGCAGTACAAGCAGTGCCAGCAGACAGAGCAGCGGCACATCCAGCCAGCGAATCCACTCCATGGCGGCGAGGATAAAGCTCTTGACGACAGCCTCCGCAAAGCCCGCACCGGCAAAGCCTGCAGTACGCACCTGCGTGCCGGGGGCCAACACATTCAAAAGCAGCCCCGCCATGGCCGCGGCAAGCGCGGGGACCTGCCAGAAATTACGGCGGTGCACAGCGCAGAGCGCTGCGGCCAACAGCAGGACCAGCACGTTCAGCAGCCCGGCCACCTGATGCCCGCCGCCGATGACAAGACTGCACACACAGCCCGCTGCCGCATATAAAAATTTGCGGCGGGTCGGTAGCTTATCGGCAAAGCAGAGCGCAAACGCCAGCCCAGCGTTCAGTACGGCCAGCGAAAAGTACGGCAGGTAGTTCATGGCACCGTTGAACCAGTACAATCCCTCCACGGGGGCGGGCATGCCCTCGATAAAGGCGAAGGTCAGCAGCAGCGCCAGTGCCCAGGGCAGACGCCTTTGCGCCGGGTCCAGACGCAGCACCACGCACCGTGCCAGCCCATACAGGCAGAAAAACAGCGGCAGCAGCACGCAGACCAGCGTAGCACCATAATATCTGTTGCCGAAGATGGCGGGCTGAAACGCCAGCGTAAAGCCGGAAACGTAGAGTCCCTGCCAGTTCTCATAGTAGTAGACGTTGGTGTCCCACGCGGCCCGCAGCAGACGCGGCAGGTCAAGGCCGTACTGCTGCACCACGGCATGGGTGCGGGCGGCGTAGATGAAATCATCGGCCGAGGGGCGCGCAAAGACCGCCAGCACCAGCACGGGCAGCAGCAGTACGCCCGTCAGCAGCGCAAAGCGGCGCAGCCAGCGCTTTTGCGCCGCTGCATCGTGCCAAAAATCCATAGAATCGTGTTCCTTACTGTATTCGTTATGCGTCGCCCAGGGTCATCTGCAGGAAGTAGACCCACTGCTTCTCCCACCAGTACCAGTCGTGGGAGACGTCCTGGCCCCAGATGTCCACGATGGGATGGATGCCCTTGCTCTCGAGAATGGCCTGCAGCTCCTTCGTGGAGGCCAGCAGGTCAGCTTCCCACGCGCCCTGGCCGCAGCACATAATGAACTTGTCGGCCTTCTCAAACAGCTTCATGTAGGGGTGAGTCGTCGGAAAGTTGCGCATGTAATCGCAGGGAGAATTGCGGTAGACAAGGTCGTCCATGTAGCTGCCGAAGAACATGCCGGAGGAGTACAGGCCGCTCAGGGCAATCGTGCCGTTGAAGATGTCGGGGCGGCGCAGGTAGAAGTTGACGGCGTGGCCGCCGCCCATGCTTGCACCGCCGGTCAGGATGCAGCCTGTGTGGTCCTCGCCCTGCTCGCGGTTGATCTCCAGCAAACGGGGGACGAACTCCTCACAGATATAGTTGTACCAGCGCTCCTGCATCTCGATGCGCGGGCGTTCGGGGCCGTTATTGTCCCAGCTCTCGGGGTCGATGCTGTCGACGGTGAAGATCTGCAGCTTGCCGCTGTCGATCCAGGGGGCCGCCGCGTTACACATATTACGGTCCTCCCAGTCGAAGAAGCGGCCACTCTGGCACGGGAAAATGACGATGGGACGTCCGGCATGGCCGTAGACCTTAAACTCCATAAAACGGTTCAGAAACCGGCTGTACTCCTTGTAATAGCGGATCTGCATGGCAGTCCCCTCCTATTTATAAAAGAAATTTTTATTCAGCTCCAGCAAGCCGACCATCGCATGCATCGGTCCGCTGGCGGACGTTTTGAATACCCAGTAGTAGAGCAGTGCCAGTGCCTCCCGCAGATAGCATGGCAGCACACTGCGCAGCGGCGTTGCAGCGGGCAGCGCAGTGGCTTTGGTGAAACCCGCCAGGGCGGCGTATTTCCCGGCGCGGTAGCAGTGGAACGCATTGGAAACGTAGACGATGGGCGTTGTCTCATCAAAGCCATGCTCCCGCAGGATGGTCAGTGAGAAGGCAAAGTTTTCTTCGGTGGAGGTTGAGCCGGATTCGGCAAGCACGCGGTCCGCAGGCAGTCCTTTGGCAATCAAGTAGTCCCGCATGGCGTCGCCCTCGGGCCGCCATTCGTCGCGGCCCTGCCCGCCGCTGGTGATGACCAGTGTTTCCGGGTGGGCTGCGGCGTAGTCATACGCCTTATTCAGGCGGCATTGCAGGAGTTTGCTGGGCTTATCCTTATGCAGCCCGGCCCCCAGCACGATGATGACCCTTTCGTGCCCCGTGGGCGGGTTCATATAGCCGCTGACCGACACAAAGGCGATCAGCGCCAGATACACCCCGGCCAGAACGGCCAGCACCCAGAAAACGACCCGTCCTGCGCCCGCGGAAAACCACAGGTTGAGCGAGCGGCGGAACACGGCGTACCCGGCCACGCAGACCGTCAGCAGCCAGACCATCAGGTTGCCCATGTTGAAGTTGGACAGAAAAATCAGTGAAACCGAATAGAGGACCAGCACTGCGGCCAGCAGGTCCAGCACAAGCACGCCCACCTTAGCGGGCAATTTCATCATAAACACCGCAGCCCGCCGGGCAGTAGTCAACACCCAGCGCCTTGCAGACAGTGTCGGCAATCGTGGCGAAGCTGTAGCGGGTGTGCAGGTTGATGCCGGGCTTGACCTCGTCGCCGTAAATCAGGAACGGCACGTGCTCACGGGTGTGGTCGGTGGTCTTGGTGTAGCTGGGGTCGCAGCCATGATCCGCCGTGACCATCAGGATGTCACCCGGGCGCATTTTTGCCATAAAGCCGGGCAGCCAGTCGTTGAACTCGGCAGTGGCGGCGGCGTAGCCCGCAATGTCGCGGCGGTGGCCGTAGAGCATATCAAAATCGACGAGGTTGACGAAGGCCAGACCCTCAAAATCGCGGTCCGCCAGCTCCAGCGTGACCTGCAGACCCTCGGTGTTGCCGGAGGTGCGGATAGTCTCGCCGATGCCCTTGCCCGCAAAGATGTCGTGGATCTTGCCGACACCGATGGTCTGCTTGCCCGCGGCCAGGATGGCGTCGAGCATCGTGTCGTGCGGCGGGACCAGACTGTAGTCATGGCGGCGCGGCGTGCGGGTGAAGTTGGCGGCGCAGTCGCCCACGAACGGGCGGGCAATGACGCGGCCCACGCCGTATTTGCCGGTCAGCAGCTCCCGCGCCTGTGCGCAGATCTCGTACAGCTTTTCCACAGGGACGATGGCCTCGTTCGCAGCAATCTGGAACACACTGTCGGCGGAGGTGTAGACGATGAGTGCGCCGGTTTTCATGTGCTCCTCGCCGTAGTCGCGGATGACGTCGGTGCCGGAATAGGGCTTGTTGCACAGAACCTTATAGCCGGTTTTGGCGGTGAACGCATCCAGCAGCTCCTGCGGGAAACCGTCCGGGAAGGTGGGCAGCGGTTCGGCACTCAGCAGACCCGCGATTTCCCAGTGGCCGATGGTCGTATCCTTGCCGGCACTGGCTTCACGCAGGCGAGCATAGCTGCCGATGGGGGCGGCTGCGGGGGTGCCGCAGGTCACGCCGTCCAGATTGAACATGCCGAGCCTGGCAAGGTTATCACCCCTGAAATTGGGATGCCCTGCAATGGCTCCCAGTGTGTTGGTGCCGGCATCGCCGAAAAGGGGCGCGTCCGGCTCTGCTCCGACGCCGAAGCTGTCGAGCACAATCAGAAATACACGTTTTGCCATGATGCTTCTCCTGTATAGTAAGTGGTAAAGGACTATTCATGGCCTTATTATACCGTAAACACCGCAAAAAGTAAACATGCAATCCATGCTTGCAAATCGGACCTGCCGGGCACACAAGAACGCCGGTGGCCTGTAAGTCGGGCTGTACCCGGGCTGTGGCAGAATTTGCACGGAACGAGCTGAAATTGTGTAAAAATTAACGGGCATCAAGGAAACAATTTTTGTGCGTTTTTTTTCAGACGAAAGCCGTTTCCCTCTTGTCTCCCACGGCGGACTTGTAGTATAATACCGCTGAGGTTTGCTAAAGTATATAAATAGGTAGAAATGTAAAACGGAGGATAAGCTTTATGCGTAAAACCAAAATCGTCTGTACTATGGGTCCGTCCACCGATAAGCCGGGCATTCTGCGCCAGCTGATGGAGAATGGCATGAACGTCGCGCGTTTCAACTTTTCTCATGGCGACTACGAGGAGCACAAGGGCCGCTATGACAAGGTACGCGCACTGTCCAAGGAGCTGGACCTGCCCATTGCCTGTATGCTGGACACCAAGGGTCCCGAGATTCGTCTGGGTGAGTTCAAGAACGGTGTGGAGAAGCTGACCACCGGCCAAAAGTTCACTCTGACTTCCCGCAGCGTAGAGGGCACGAACGAAATCTGTTCCGTCACTTACAAAGAGCTGCCCCACGACGTCAAGCCCGGTGGCCGGATCATGCTGGACGACGGTCTGATCGAGCTGCGCATTGACGAGGTCGGCGACACCGACATTGTCTGCACGGTCTGCAATGACGGCATCATCAAGACCAAGAAGGGCGTCAACGTCCCCGGCGTGCATCTGTCCATGCCGTATATGAGCCAGCGCGACACGAGCGATATTCTGTTTGGTGTCGAGCAGGGCTTTGACCTGATCTCCGCCAGCTTTGCCCGCAACGCGCAGGACATTATGGATATCCGCCACATCCTGGACGAGCACAACTCCAAGATCCGCATCATCGCGAAGATCGAGAACCAGGAGGGCATCGACAACATCGACGAGATTCTGACCGTGGCCGACGGCATCATGGTTGCCCGCGGCGATATGGGCGTTGAGATCGACTTTGCCGAGATCCCGGCCATCCAGAAGCACCTGATCGACCGCGCCATGAGCGCCGGTAAGATCTGCATTACCGCTACCCAGATGCTGGATTCCATGATCGTCAACCCCCGCCCGACCCGTGCCGAGATCACCGACGTGGCCAACGCCATCTACGACGGCACCGGCGCGGTCATGCTCTCCGGTGAAACCGCCGCGGGCAAGTACCCCGTCGAGGCGCTGAAGGCCATGGCTACGATTGCCGAGACCACCGAGGCAGACTCCAGCTTTGACAGTCTGGTCCACCACTCCGGTACGGACAGTAGCCGCCTGAACATCAGCGCTGCCGTCGGCCATGCCGCCTGCACCACCGCTACAGACATCGGCGCTTCCGCCATCATCACGGCTTCCAAGAGCGGTGAGACCGCCCGCCTGTTGAGCCGCTTCCGTCCTGACACCCAAATTATCGCCTGTGTGCTTGATGAAACTACCCGCTGCCAGCTGAACGTCTACCGCGGCGTTACCCCGTTGCTGATGGACTACGCGACCTCCACGGATGAGCTCATCAGTATGTCGGTTGCGAAGGCCAAGAGCGCGGGCCTTGTGCAGGACGGCGACCTCGTCGTCGTCACCGCCGGTGTTCCCGTCGGCATCTCCGGCACCACCAACATGATCAAGGTCCACATGGTCGGCGATTCCCTGCTGGCCGGTGTCGGCATCGGCAACCACAACGCCAAGGGTGAGGTCTGCGTGTGCCGCAACGCCACCGAGGCTGCCAAAAAGTTCAAACCCGGCCAGATTTTGGTCGTACCCTTCACCACCAACGACACGCTGCCTTTCATGCGTGAGGCTGCCGGTATCATCACCGAGGAGGCCGGTACGAACAGCCATTCCGCCATTGTCGGTCTGACGCTGGATAAGGCCGTTATCGTTGGTGCTACCAATGCCACCCGCACGCTGAAGGACGGCATGACGATTTCCATGGACTGCGCCCGCGGTGTTGTGCAGGCGATGGCGAAGTGAGGCGGACCACGATGGAACGTATCGCGAGCTTCTGTGTTGACCACACCAGGCTCCTGCCGGGTATGTACCTGTCCCGCCAGGACGGTGCTGACGGCGAGATTTTGACCTGGGACATCCGCATGAAGCAGCCCAACAAGGGCAGCTATCTTTCCCCCGCCGCGGCTCACACGCTGGAGCACCTGTTCGCAACCTATGCGCGCAACAGCAAGTACAGCAGGGGCGTTGTCTATGTCGGCCCCATGGGCTGTTTGACCGGCTTTTACCTGCTGACCACCGGCCTGACGCCCGCCGAGGCGCTTGACCTGACCCGCAGCGCCTTTGCCTGGATGGCGGAGTACGAGGGAGAGATTCCCGGCGCATCCGCCGTCGAGTGCGGCAACTACCTGATGATGGACCCCATTGCCGCCCGCGCCGAGGCCGCCGCCATGCTGCCCGTGCTGGAGGGGCTGGATGCGGAAAAGCTGCACTATTGATTGGTAGTTCATAAAAAATGTCCGCTGCGGTAAGAATTGCAGCGGACATTTTTTGTAGGGGCGGATGCAGGCATCGAACCCTACACGCAGAAAATTTAGTCTATATCACAAGAATATTGCAATTTCCGCAGGGGGTGCATTCTATATGCACCCCCTGCTACACAAAAAAATGCCGCCCGTTTTGTATATCGCGGGCGGCGGTTGCTTTTTATGTAGGGATTTTAACTCAGATCAGCGCGGCGGTGATCAGGGCCATCTTGTAGACCTCCTCGGCATTGCAGCCGCGGGACAGGTCGTTGATGGGGGCGTTCAGGCCCTGGAGGATGGGGCCGTAGGCTTCAAAGCCGCCCAAGCGCTGGGCAATCTTGTAGCCGATGTTGCCGGCGTTGATGTTGGGGAAGATGAAGGTGTTGGCATAGCCGGCGACCTTGGAGCCGGGAGCCTTCAGCTGGCCGACCTCGGGAGCAACGGCAGCGTCAAACTGCAGCTCACCGTCGACCTTCAGTTCGGGGTGAGCCTCCTGAACGCGGGCGGTAGCGTTGCGCATCTTGTCGACGGTCTCGCCCTTGCCGGAACCCTTGGTGGAGTAGGACAGCAGTGCAACACGGGGGTCGATGCCGAAAATCTCTGCGGTGTGAGCGGTCTCGACGGTGGACTCGACGATTTCGTCCTCGGAGGGATCGATGTTGATGGCACAGTCGCCCATGGCGATGCTCTCCTCGCCGCGGGTCAGGATGAAGCAGGAGCTGACAGACTTGATGCCGGGCTTGCACTTAATCAGCTGCAGAGCCGGGCGGACGGTGTCAGCGGTGGAGTAGGTTGCGCCGCCCAGCAGGCAGTCAGCCTTGCCCTGCTTTACCAGCATGGTGCCGAAGTAATTGCCCTTGGACAGAGCGGCACGGCACTGCTCATCGGTCATCTTGCCCTTGCGCAGCTCGACCATCTTGGCGACCATCTCATCAAAGCCCTCGTAGTTGGCAGGGTCGATGATCTCGGCACCGGTGATGTCAAAGCTGCCGTCAGCAGCGGCCTTCTTGACGGCTTCGACCTCGCCCAGCAGGATAACCTTCAGGGTCTTGCCTGCCAGCAGACGGCTTGCAGCGGACAGAATACGGGCGTCGGTACCCTCGGTAAAGACGATGGACTTCGGCTCAGCCTGCAGCTTCTTCTCAAAATTTTCGAAAATGGACATAGTCTGATACTCCTCCAGTATTTATGCAGCACATAGCTGCTTAGCACTTACACAGCTATTATAGCACCCATTTTGCGCTTTGCAAAGAAAACGTGCGAAATGGCAGAAATCTGTGCAATATATGTGCGAAAAGAGAAGGCAAGGCAATATATTTCATAAAGTTAATAAAATATCAAGAGTGGTTTGTGGATTATTTATCAAATTTGCCTGTGTACACAAAGCCATAGCTTTTGTAAAATGCCTCAATATCCGCACGGCTGCGCACGATAACGGCGTTCAGCAGATGACCGTCCGCTTTGCTGCGAAAGCCAATGACCGTCTCTCCGGTGCAGGTACTGCTTTCCAGCGCAATATCCGTCTCCCGCATGCCGTCAGGCGGCGTCAGCAGAGCGGCAGACTTTTTGTGCCCGGAGAACAGCGCGGTAAAAAATGACACAGCGGGACACCTCCCCTGCCTGGTTCAGCGCGTAAAATAAACAGCCAGCGCCAGCTGGGCCGCAAGGATCAGCGGTATGCCCACTACAAAATACCAGTGGCGCGTCTTGTGATGGAACACGTACATACCGGCCCACGCACCGGCACTGCCGCCCAGCAGAGCCGCGCCAAACAGGATCTTCTCCGGCACGCGCCACTGCCGTGTGCGGGCGCGGTGCTTGTCCAGCCCCATCAGGCAGAAGCCGATGACATTCATAATAAGGATGTAAATCATTGCAGTATTCATATCTGTATTATACCGTGTGCGGGCGCAAAAGGCAAGCGCGGCGGGGCGTTTGAGACACTGACCACAGTGCTTTGCGGCGGGTTCGAAAAATAAAACGCCCCCGCCAAACGGCGAGGGCAGTCGGATTCAAATATCCTTGCGGGCGGCCACGCTGCTGCGCACCAAGGCACGCCTTAAACGGGCCTCGGCAAGCTGCATGTCGCGCTTGTCCAGATTCTTCTGGGCCAGCAATGCTTCGGCACGGGCCTTGCTGCGGGCGGCGCGCTCGGCATCAATGGCATCGGCCCATTCAAAGGTCGTTGCCAGCAGATGGCACTCGCCGCCAAGCATGCTCAGCATACCGCCCATACAGGCTGCGCGGCGGACCGTGCCGTCCTCCATCTTAATATGAGCCTCGCCCATGCCCAGCGCCGTGCAGATGTCGATATGCCGCGCCAGCAGCTGAAGCTGGCCGTTGATGGTGCGGCAGGATACCGATGTGACCGCGCCATCAAACGCAACGCCGTCCGGCGTCATGATCTTGAGCGGGAAAGTTGCCATACTCCCACCGCCTTACTGCTGCTTGGCCTTGGCCAGGACATCATCAATCGTACCGGCGAACAGGAAACAGCTCTCGGGGATGCTGTCGCACTCGCCGTTCAAAATCATCTTGAAGCCACGCAGGGTTTCCTTCAGCGGCACATACTGGCCGGGCATACCGGTGAACTGCTCCGCAACATGGAAGGACTGGGACAGGAAGCGCTGCACCTTGCGGGCACGGGCCACCGTGATCTTGTCCTCCTCGGACAGCTCGTCCATACCCATGATGGCAATAATGTCCTGCAGCTCCTTGTAGCGCTGCAGCACCTGCTGCACGGCGCGGGCGACCTCGTAGTGCTCCTGGCCGACAACTTCGGGCGAGAGGATACGGGAGGTGGAGTCCAGCGGGTCGACAGCCGGATAAATGCCCTGGGAGGCGATGTCACGGCTCAGAACCGTGGTAGCGTCCAGATGGGTGAAGGTCGTGGCGGGGGCGGGGTCGGTCAGGTCGTCCGCGGGCACATAGACGGCCTGCACCGACGTGATCGAGCCCTTGCGGGTGGAGGTAATACGCTCCTGCAGGGCGCCCATCTCGGTGGCCAGCGTGGGCTGGTAGCCGACGGCGGAGGGCATACGGCCCAGCAGCGCCGAAACCTCGGAACCGGCCTGGGTGAAGCGGAAGATATTGTCGATGAAGAGCAGCACGTCCTGGTGCTTGACGTCGCGGAAGTATTCCGCCATCGTCAAGCCGGACAGGGCGACGCGCATACGGGCTCCCGGCGGCTCGTTCATCTGGCCGTAGACCAACGCTGTCTTGTTCAGAACGCCGCTCTCGCGCATTTCACCGTACAGGTCGTTGCCCTCGCGGGTGCGCTCACCGACGCCGGTAAAGACGGAATAGCCGTTGTGGGCGGTAGCGATGTTATAAATCAGTTCCTGAATCAGAACGGTCTTGCCGACACCGGCACCGCCGAACAGACCGATCTTGCCGCCCTTGGCGTAGGGGCAGATCAGGTCAACGACCTTGATGCCGGTCTCGAGAATTTCCGTGGCGGACTCCTGCTCGTCAAAGGCAGGAGCCGGACGGTGGATGGGCCAGCGCTCGATGTTCTCCGGCGCGGGCTGCTCGTCGACGGGCTCGCCCAGCAGGTTGAACACGCGGCCCAGGCACTCGTCACCAACGGGCACCTTGATCGGTTCGCCGGTATCCACGGCATCCGTACCGCGGACAAGGCCGTCAGTGGCCGCCATGGCAATGCAGCGCACGACGTTATCGCCAATGTGCTGGGCAACCTCAACGATCAGCTTTTTGCCGTTGTTTTCCAGTTCAACGGCGTTCAGAAGGGCGGGCAGTTCACCGTCCCTGAATCGGATGTCCAGTACAGGTCCCATGACCTGTACGACCTTTCCGATGTGTTTTTCTGGCATAGCACACACTCCTTTAGTGGGCTTTTTCTTTAAGGCAATATCGCATAATTCTAAGTGCCGATACGGCGAGCGAGGTGCGGCAGCTGCTAAGCCAAAAGCGCAGATAATACTTTGTGTATTATCGAGCATTTTGGCAACGCAGATGCCGTGCCGCAGCCGCCGGAGCGGTGCTTAAGCCGTAAGGCGGGAATTATGCGGTGTTGCCTTAAGACTCCGCATCGGCACCGGCCACAATCTCGGTGATTTCCTGGGTGATAGCGGCCTGACGCGCACGGTTGTAGTACAGGTTCAGATGGTCGATCATCTCGCCTGCGTTCTTGGTGGCGGCGTCCATCGCCATACGGCGCGCGCCCTGCTCACTGGCAACGCTCTCGCACAGGGCACCGTAGACGACGCCCGCGAGATACTCGGGGATAATGGCGTCAAAGACGGTCTTTCCGTCCGGCTCATACATCATCAGGCTTTCGCGCTCGTGGCCCGGCTCGGGGCGCTGAGCGTCAAAGGGCAGGACCGGCAGCACGGTGGCCGTCTGGGTCAGCATAGAGACAAATTGCGTAAAACCAAGGCGGATCTCGTCAAACTCCCCTGCCAGGAATTTCTGGCAGACGAGGCGGGAAATCTCAAAGCAATCGCTGACAGACAAATCCCCTGCCTCCGCGAAGGCGGTGGTCAGGATGGTCGCCTTGCGGCGCTCAAAGTGCTCGACGGCCTTTTTGCCGATGGGCAGTACGCAATAATCCGCGCCCTCGGCGTCCGCCTCGATGGCCTTGAGGATATTGGAGTTGTAGCCGCCCGCCAGACCGCGGTCACCCGCGATAACGATATACAGGCGACGGTTCGTATCCCGCTTGACGAGATACGGGCTGTCGAACCCCGAGTCCGCGCTGACAATGTCATACAGCGTGCTGTAGAGCGTCTCAAAATATGGGCGGCTGCCCTCGACGCGCTCCTTGGCACGGCGCAGCTTGCTGGATGCCACAAGCTCCATGGCCTTGGTGATCTGCATGGTGCTTTCGACGCTTCGGATACGCAGCTTGATTTCCTTCATGGAACCGGCCATCGGCGGCACCTCCTTTGCAGTTTATTTTTCTTTGAGGAATTGGGCTGTGAAGTCAGCCAGCACCTGCTTGAGCTGCTCCTCGGTTTCGGGCTTCAGATCGCCCGTCGTGCGGATGGTCTCCATCACGCCCGCGGCGGTGACGTTCTCGTCCAGGTACTCATACAGGCGGCGCTCATACTCTGTAATATCGGCAACGGCCACATCCTTCAGGTAGCTGTGAATGGTCGCGTACAGGATGGCAACCTGCTTTTCGACGGCGACGGGGCTGTTCCGGTCCTGCTTGAGCACCTCGACGATGCGCTCACCTTGGGCCAGACGGGCCTTGGTGTCGGCATCCAGGTCAGAGCCGAACTGGGCGAAGCCCTGCAGCTCACGATACTGAGAGTAAATCAGCTTCAGCGTACCGGCGACCTTTTTCATAGCCTTGATCTGGGCGTTGCCGCCGACACGGGAAACCGAGATGCCGGGGTTAACGGCAGGGCGGATGCCCGCGTGGAACAGCTCTGTCTCAAGGAAAATCTGACCGTCGGTAATGGAAATGACGTTCGTCGGGATATAGGCGGAAACGTCGCCCGCCTGCGTCTCGATGATGGGCAGTGCGGTCAGCGAGCCGCCGCCCTTGGCGTCACTCAGCTTGGCCGCGCGTTCCAGCAGGCGGCTGTGCAGGTAGAAAACATCGCCGGGGTAAGCCTCGCGTCCCGGGGGACGGCGAATCAGCAGCGAGAGCGCACGGTACGCGACAGCGTGCTTGGACAGGTCGTCGTAGATGATCAGGACGTGCTTGCCCTTGTCCATGAAGTATTCACCCATGGCACAGCCTGCATAGGGGGCGATATACTGCAAAGGCGACAGCTCGGACGCGGTGGCGCAGACGACGGTTGTGTACGCCATAGCGCCGTTTTTCTCGAGATTCTCGACCAGCGTTGCCACGGTAGAGCGCTTCTGACCGATGGCAACATAGATGCACAGAACGTCCTTGCCCTTCTGGTTGATGATGGTATCGGTGGCAATGACGGTCTTGCCGGTCTGGCGGTCACCGATGATAAGCTCACGCTGGCCGCGGCCGATCGGAATCATCGAGTCGATGGCCTTAATGCCTGTCTGCAAAGGCTGCTTGACGGGCTGACGGTCCAGGATGCCGGGTGCCGGGGACTCAATGGCGCGGTAGTCGGCAGCCTCGATGGGACCCTTGCCGTCGATGGGCTGGCCCAGCGCGTTGACCACTCGGCCAATCATACCCTCGCCCACCGGCACGGAAACGACCTTGCCGGTGCGCTTGATGGTACTGCCTTCCTTGATGCCTTCATCATCACCAAGCAGGACGATGGAGACACTGTTTTCTTCCAGGTTCTGCGCCATGCCGTAGGTGCCGCTCTCAAACTGGACCAGCTCACCGGCCATACAGTTGTCAAGCCCCGCGGCGCGCGCAATACCGTCGCCCACCATCGTAACCGTACCGGTCTCCGTCTGCTCAATGGCATTCTGGTAGTATTTGATCTGGGAACGGATGATGCGGGAAATCTGTTCAGGTTTCAGTTGCACTGTTTGGTTCACCACACAATCTATAGAATGGGTGCGAATTTACTTAAAGGACTGCACCGTCGATTTCTGTACGCAGGCGCTCCAGATGGCGCTGCACGGTGCCGTCCAGGCGTGTGCCGTCCATGTCAAGCCGCAGACCGCCTAAAACGGCGGGGTCCACAGTCTCGGTCAGGACGATGTTTTTGCCTGTCATTTTCTGCAATTTTGCCAGTAGCTTTTCGCGGCTGGGCGCGGTCAGCGCAATGGCCGATACTGCCGTGACCTCAAGGATATTGTGGTCAACATTGTAGCGGTCCTGATACGCGCGCAGACAGCCCGGCAGCTCACCCAGCAGATCCTCCTCGCACAGCAGCTTGAGGAAGCTGACGAGGTAGGGGTGGGCTCCCTCGAACGCCTTGTCCAGCAGGACGCAGCGCTCCTTTTTGGGAACGCTGGGCGTCGAGAGCAGACGCAGGTACTGCGGCTCGGCTTCGATGCTGTTTACCGCGGTGCGCAGCTGCTGCAAAAGCTCGTCGGTCAGATTTTCCTCTGCCGCCAGCTCATACAAGCTGCCGCCGTAGCGCTTTGCAAGCTCGGTCATGAGGCATCCCCCACATTCCTGATAAACTCATCGATCAGGGCCTGATGGTCAGACTCGTTAATCTCACGCTCCACGACCTTACCGGCAATTTCGACAGCCATGCCGCCGATCTCGTTTTTCAGGTCGTTGACAGCCTTCTTGCGTTCCTGGGCAATGTCTGCCTCCGCCGCAGCGCGGATGGACGCCGCCTCAGCCCTGGCCTCGCCAACAATTTCTTCTTCGCGCTTCTGGGCGCGGGCGGTTGCCTCGCGCAGCATGGCGTCGCGTTCATCCTTGATGCTCTGCAGGTGGTCGGCGTACTCCTTCTCGAGATCCGCAGCCTTCTGTTTGGCGGCATCCGCGTCGGCATACATCGTATCGATCTCCTGCTGGCGGTCATCGATCATCTTCTTCACAGGCTTGAAAAGGAACTTTTTCAGCACTGCAAAGGTGATGAGCATATTGCAGAAGGTAAACAGCGCAGTCCACGGGTTGACGCCTACAAAACTTTCAAAGCCCGTCATGAGCTATTCCTCCAATTCAGCAGTTTAATCAGAACACAAAGAGCAGCAGCAGCGCGATGACCAGCGAGTAAATACCGGTGGACTCGGTGATGGCGCAGCCCAGGATCATGTTGGTACGCAGGTCGTTGGCCATCTCCGGCTGGCGGGCCATGCCCTCCAGTGCCTTGCCGACGGCGTTACCTTCACCGACAGCCGGGCCGATAGCGCCAAAGCCCATTGCGATACCAGCGCCGATTGCGCAGGCAGCTTTTACGATTGCAGCTTCCATAGAAATATCCTCCTAAATAATAAATACGGATTCAGGCTTCCTCCGGGGGCGGGCAGGCATTGCCCACGTACACCATTGTCAACAGGCTGAAAACAAGGGCTTGTACGCCGCCGGAGAAAATATCGAAATACAGGCTCAGGATTCCGGGGACACCTACCTCCAGATACGGTACGCCTGTCAGCCCCAAAAGGGAGAGTGCGCCGGTCACGGCGAAAACGATGCCGAAGATCTTGCGCGCCAGCTTTTTCGTCTTGACGCCGCTGTACAACAGCGCCGCGCCGACTGTCAGAACGAGAACTCCCACAATGACGCTCTTGCCGACCAGACCCAGCACCGCCGCAGAAACAGTCGCCAGTGCCGAGTAGACAAGGCTTGTCAGGACGCTTCCGCCTGCAATGTTGCCGAAGTGACGGAACGCCATCGAGATCGGCTGTGCGATCTCGGAAACAAGGTTCATTGGGGTCATGACGACGATTGGCTCGGTGAAGCCCTTCAGCCAGCCGCCGACACCGTTGCGCTTGATGGAGCAGCCCCAGCAGATAAAGCTTGTCATCAACGCCCAAGTCACCGTCGTGGACAGATCAGCCGTCGACGAGCGGAAGATGCCCGTCATGCCGATGAACGAACCGCAGATGGAACTGAGGAACAGCGCGCCGATGTAGGGTGTCCAATAACTGTTGTGCTTGCCCATCGTGCTCTCGACCATGTCATAGAGCATCGTCACGCCTTTTTCGACGAGCACCTGACGGCGGCTTGGCCGCTTTTGCAGGTTACTGCCCAGCACGACCGCCGCTATGCAAAGCAGCAGCATGACAACAAACGACGAGACCGTCGTCTGTGTGATGCCGATGCCGCCGAACAACGGGATGGTAAAGTAGATTTTCGGACCATTCATGGGGTGGAATCACCGTCCTTTGTCTTTTGTGCCGCCTGGGGATCCGGGCGGAAAAAGTCGATGAGCTTGATGCAGAACTGCGCAAAGAGCAGCGGCAGGATGGCCGCCAGCGGGTCACACAGCTCTGCACGAAACAGCAGGATATAAATGATGACCAGAATGACCGGGCGGACGACGCTCGACGTTTGAATCTCCAGCTGCGCCTTCTGCGGGCTGCCGCCGTTGGCGGCACGATTCATGGCGTTGGAGACTGTGATGCTCAGCGAGAGGAAATTCCCCATCGCCATCACAAAGCCAATCAGAGCGCCGAGAAGCACAGCGTTGGTAAAGTGCCCGGTCAGCGCATAGGCCGCCAGCATAGCGGCAATGCAGAGCGCCACGGCCACAGCCAGGCGGCTTGCCTGCTGCAATACATCACGATGCTTTTGCAAGGGTGGACTCCCCTTTCTAATGTCGGTCAAAGGATATAGGAGATGTTTTTTCGCCGTCTTTTTTGGCGGGGCGGCCCTGCCGGTCCAGCGCCTGCAGCGAGCAGCGCAGGCAGCTTACCGCGGCCAGCACCCCGACCACAACGCCGACAGCTACGACCCAGCCGCCCAATGTGAACCGATGCCGCAGCCAGACCGAACCGGCAATGCAGAGCGTCGGCGGTACGACCACCGACAGGCCAAACTGCGTCAGCCATACAAGATGGCGTGCCACATCGTAAAGACCCTTCATCGGTGCCTGACCTCCATTATCTGCCTTAATGCTACCAGTATACAACAGTTTGCAGAGTATTTCAACAGTTATTTTTCACGTATGGGGTGCATTTTGTACAGATTTCATATCTCGTTCACAATTTCGGCATCGGTAAATTCTTCCTGCCCCGCCAGGGCTGATCTTTCCAGAACGTCCAGCGCCAACAGCACCGGGTAAAGGTAGCTGGCCCCGTAGCAGCCGATTTTCTTAGGACCGGTGATGACCTCCCCTGCGGCCTCGAGCAGTGTAATTTTTTCCAGCGCACGTCGAACCGTGGAGACAGTGATCGACTTCCGGCGGCGGTTCACGAAAAGTTCGCCGCCGCGGATCGTATAGGTGAACGGCAGACCCTTGGCGGTGTGGAAGGTCTCGCCCTGGTGCTGCTGCAAAAGCAGCCAGGTGGCTTCTATGGTTTTTGTCATGTCACATCACGTCTTCAGTATAACAGATTTTCATTATTGCACACCATGTACAAAAAACACCGCATGACCAAAATCATGCGGTGCCATTAGGACAGTTTATTTCTTTTGCCCAAAACGGTACTCTGTGCCGTTTTTCAGGCGCTCGATGTTGGAGCGGTGCAGCCAGATGACCATAGCGGCCATGATGACGCAGCAAACCGTGCTGAACACGATGGTAGCGGCGTTCGCGCCGCGGGCAATCAGATTGATGAGGGTGCCCACCGGGTACAGTGCAGCAATGATGATGCTGCCCAGAGAGACAATGCGGGTGACAGCGACCTCAATCAGGAAGATGCCCAGCAGCACGGCGCAGACGAGCGGCTCGGTGGCGAGGGCCGCGCCCGCGCCGACCAACACGCCCTTGCCGCCTTTGAAGCCGAAGAAAATCGGGCGGCTGTGGCCGATCATGCAGAAAATAGCAGCCAGGTATGCACCGCAGACAGAATCCAGCGGGTTCTGCCAGGCCGCACCTGTGCCGGAGAGCAGTGCGCCAAAGATGAAGCGGCCGAGGTTGACGGCAGCCACGCTCTTGCCCACGTCACCAATGGTCGTGAACACAGCGGGCAGCTTGCCGTAGGTGCGCAGAACGTTGGTCATGCCGGCGTTGCCGCTGCCATGGTTGCGCACATCATCGTTGTACATGACTTTAGAAATCAGCACGCCGAACAGGATGCTGCCCAGCAGGTAACCGCCTGCTGCGGTCAGCACGCAGGCCAGAAGGATATTTTTCACCATGGGTTACACCTTCCCTGCTTTGACCGCGCCGTCGCCGTGCTCGCGGGTAATCATCTTGATGGGGGTGCCTGTCAGGCCGAACGTTTCACGAATCTGGTTTTCCAGATAGCGCTGATACGAGAAATGGAACAGTGCTTTCTGGTTGACGAAGCAGACGAACGTCGGCGGGCGGGTCGAGATCTGGGTGATATAGAATACCTTCAGGCGCTTGCCCTTGTCAGACGGCGGCTGGACCTTGGCGGTGGCACGGGCCAGCATCTCGTTCAGTGCGCCGGTGGGCACGCGGGTACCATTCTGGACATCCACAAAGTGGATGGTCTCAAACAGTTTGTCGACGCGCTGACCGGTCTTGGCGCTGATAAAGACGATGGGGGCATAGGACATGAAGCTGAAGTCCTCCTCCAGCTTTTTGCGCATGGCGTCCATCGTGTAGCTGTCCTTCTCGACGGCGTCCCACTTGTTGACGGCGATAATGCAGGCCTTGCCCTGCTCATGCGCGTAGCCGGCGACCTTGGAGTCCTGTTCGGTGAAGCCTACCGTCGCGTCGATCATGATGACGCAGACACGGCTGCGCTCGACAGCGGCCAGACTGCGCAGGACGCTGTAGCGCTCAACGCCGCTCTCGACCTTGCCGCGCTTGCGCAGGCCGGCGGTGTCGGTAAAAATGAACTTGCCGTACTTGTTCTCCACCATCGTGTCGATGGCATCGCGGGTCGTACCGGCTTCGTTGGCGACGATCAGACGGTTTTCGCCCAAAATATGGTTGATCAGGCTGGATTTGCCGACGTTGGGGCGGCCAATGACGGCAACCGTGATGCGGTCATCCGTGTCTTCCTCGTCCTCCTCAAAGTTGAGGTGGGCGCAGACCGCGTCCAGCAGGTCGCCGGTGCCGTGGCCGTGCACGCCGGAAACCGGAATCAGCTCGCCGAGGCCGAGGCTGTAGAAGTCGTACAGCTCCATCGGGGGTTCGCCGACCTTATCGCACTTGTTGACAGCCAGCACAACGGGCTTGCCGCTGCGCATAAGCATTCCGGCAACGTCCTGATCCTGCGGTGTGACGCCCGCGGACAGCTCCGTCACCATGACGATGCAGTCTGCGGAATCAATGGCCAGCTGTGCCTGTTCGCGCATGTGGGCCAGCAGGCCGTCGTCAATGCGCGGCTCGATGCCGCCGGTGTCCACCAGCAGGAATTTGTGGCCGGACCACTCGCAGTCGCAGAAGATGCGGTCACGGGTGACGCCGGGGGTGTCCTCGACAATGGCGAGGCGCTGACCGGTCAGCTTATTAAAAATGGTGGACTTGCCCACGTTGGGGCGGCCCACGATGGCTACAATCGGTTTTGCCATGTCTGCCTTCCTCCCTCTCTACTCTCTTATCGTTTGAATTTTATCGTTTTGCGCTTGTGGGTGCTCAGCATTGCCTTGCAGCATCCGCCGCCGTCGGTGGGGATACTGACGGCGCGGCAGCCCAGCGCCCTGCCAAGCTCCTCCAGCGTGATGTCGTCAAGGAACTGGCCCTTCTCGTCGCGGATCATGACCTCGGGCACGGCCAGCAGGTCACTGTGCAGCCTGCCGCTGCACTGCTTGATGATGTCGGTGCCCGTGACAAGGCCCGCCACGCTGACGTTGCCGCCGAAATACTCATTTTTGATTTCGTGCACGGTGATCTTTACCTGCGGATACTTCTGCATCAGCGCATCGGCGCATTCCCGGATCAGCGGCCCGGCCAGCGTTCCGGTAACCACATCCATACTGTGGGGCAGCACCAGACCCGTGTGATTTTCCAGTTCTTCCAAAAAGGTGTCGTGGTAGAGCCGCCACATGCCGACGCCGTCCTCCAACTGCGCGAACGCATCGTAGAACTCTGCCGGAGGCAGCGGGCGCTCGGCGGTCAGATACCACTCATCGCTGGGGTAGATGACGCTGCGGCCATACTCGGCGCGGCATTTCTGTGCAAATTCTTCCAGAATATCCAGCGTGGCGGCGGCGGTTTCCTTATCGTAGGGTGTCAGCTTGTACAGACCCTTGCGGTAATCGGTCACACCGGCTGGCACGGCGGCGATGCTGCCGACCTGCGGGCGCAGGGCCAACAGGTCGGTCAGGGTGCGGCGCAGCTCGTCGCCGTCGTTGACGCCGCGGCAGAGCACGAGTTGACAGTTCAACTCGATGCCGCCCGCCGCCAGCCTGGGCAGATAGTCGAGCACCTCGCCGCCGCGCTTGTTGGCCAGCATCCGTACCCGCAGTGCGGGGTTTGTCGTGTGGACCGAGACGAAGATCGGGCTGATATGCATCTGGATGATACGGTCAATTTCGTGGTCGGTCAGATTTGTCAGCGTGATATAGTTGCCGAACAGGAAGGAGAGCCGCTCGTCGTCATCCTTAAAATAGAGCGGCTCCCGCATACCGGGCGGCAGCTGGTCAATAAAGCAGAACATACAGTGATTGGCGCAGCTGTGCTTTTCGTCGCCCAGATAGGTCTTGAAGTTGCAGCCCAGCGGCTCATACTCCGCCTTGGTGATCTGCACGGTGCGGTGCTGCTCGTTCTCACACACTTCCAGGGAGAACGAGGTGGGCGTTGTATAAAACTGGTAGTCCAGTGCATCGTTCAGGGGATGACCGTCGATGGCCAGCAGCGCACAGCCTACGGTAAGGCCGAAGCGCTCCGCGGGGGAATTTTCATCTACCGCTGTCACATACAGGGCCATGGTGTCACACTCCTTTGCGATGGTTGTTCAATAAAAAATGGGGAAGGCATCGCCCTCCCCACGCAAGAGACTTACGCCTCTTTCTTGATGACTTCCTGGCCTTTGTAGTAGCCACACTTGCCGCAAACCTTATGGGGAACCTTCAGTTCGCCACACTGCGGGCACTTCACCAGCGTAGGCGCCTCCAGTTTCCAGACATTAGAGCGACGTTTATCGCGGCGGGCTTGAGAATGCTTTCTCTTGGGTACGATAGCCATAATCGGACACCTCCTTGGTGAAATTCAACTTAATAGTTGTTTTAATATGCTAAGCCTTGCATCTGCAGGGGCAGCATTGTCTGCCGGTTGGCAGGAACACCCTGCCGCCTTCCTTTTGCCGCAGATGGGGCATAGACCTTGACAATCAGCACTGCACAGCAGCACTGCGGGCACCTCAAAAATCAGCTCCTGATAGGCGAGCTCCTCGAGGTCGAGACAACCGTTCTCATTGCACGGCAGTTCAAAATCCGGATCCTCCAAATCACGATCCCGCACGAAGTATTCGCGTGTAAAATCGTAATCCCGGGTCAGCGGTTCCAGGCAACGCGCGCACTCGGCATCAATATGAGCCCTTACACACAAAAGCATCGCTGCGCCGTCTTCGGTCAGCGTCGCCGTAAAGTCACATACTGCTGGGTTGTTTACGCTGTAACCCCCGAAATCCACCTTGGAGAAATCAGCCTCAAAATGCGCCTCAAACGGCTTGCGGCCACTCTCCAGAAAAGAACGAATATCAAATTGCATAGTACACCTCAAAAGGTTGCTTAAATAGTATACACAAGCGAAAGGGTCTTGTCAACCTGTAAAACACAAAAAGTTGAGATTTTTTTTGGATTTTCCGCAGAAAATCGGGGCGGGAAGCACTTTCCCGCCCCGAAATCTCAATTTTTGCGGTTCAGAAGGTTCAGATGACGAACTTCTTCAGGTCCTCCGGCAGGTCAGCCGCATTGGCAGAAACCGTGACGACGACCTCGATGTTGGAGGTGATCTTGTCGATGGCGTTCAGGACCTTGGCAGCAGCGGCCATATCGTGGTCGGTGATGCGCAGGATGCCGTCGAGGAACAGCTCGGTAATATCGTAGTTGCCTGCCAGCACGCCTGCCACAAAGCCGTACAGCATATCAGCACCGGCAACGCCGTACTCGTCAACGTCTACCAGACGGGCGGAGTGGTTGATCTCGGTGGTGAGCTTCATGCACTTTTCAATGACAACAATGTTGCCGGAGGTGGTCTTGACGGCCTTGTCGATCATATCGATCATGGTCTTGGTCTTACCGGAGCCTTTGGTTCCAACAATCAGTTTCAGCATAGGGGGTTACCTCCTTATATTCGTCAGCGCGCAGTGCGCGTAGTTCCTTTACTCTTTCAGCGCGGCCTCCAGCTCAGCCTTGCGGTCCTCATAGCCGGGCTTGCCCAGCAGCGCGAACATATTCTTCTTGTAGCTCTCAACACCGGGCTGGTCGAACGGATTGACACTCAGCAGATAGCCGGAGACGGCGCAGGCACGCCAGAAGAAGTAGATCAGCTCACCGATATCGTGGGCGGACAGGCTGTCGACCTCGATCAGGCCCAGCGGCACGCCGCCGTCGGTGTGGGCGAGAATCGTGCCCTCCATCGCCTTGCGGTTGACAACGCTCATATTCTGGTTGGCCAGGAAGTTCAGGCCGTCAAAGTTGCCCTCAAGCTCCTCAATATAGAAGTCGTTGCGGGTGTGCTTGACGTCGACGTAGGTCTCGAACATGATGCGTGCGCCGTCCTGCAGGAACTGGCCCATGGAGTGCAGGTCGGTGGAGAAGATGCAGGAGGTCGGCATCAGGCCTTTCTGGTCCTTGCCCTCGCTCTCGCCGAACAGCTGCTTGTACCACTCGTTCATCATCGTGAAGTCAGGCTCGAAGCAGGCCAGCGTCTCAACGCTCTTGCCCTTGCGATACAGGATGTTGCGGGTCATGGCGTAGCGGTAGGCGTCGTTGTCCGGGGACAGCTTGCCGAACTTCTCGCGGCCATCGGCAGCGCCCTGCATGAGCTCGTCGATGTCGATACCGGCGCAGGCAATGGGCAGCAGGCCGACAGCAGTCAGGACGGAGTAGCGTCCGCCGACGTCGTCGGGAACGACGAAGGTCGGCCAGCCCTGCTCGGTTGCCAGCCGCTTCAGCGTGCCTTTGGTGCGGTCCGTCGTGGCGTAGATGCGCTTGTTGGCCTCCTCGGTGCCGACAGAATCCTCAAGAAGCTTGCGCAGCACGCGGAACGCGAGCGCGGTCTCGGTGGTGGTGCCGGACTTGGAGATGACGTTGATTGAGAAGCGCTTGCCCTTCGTCAGCTTGATGATGTCGTTCAGGGCCGTGGGGCTGATGGTGTTGCCGCAGAAATAAATCTTCAGGCCGTCGTCAGCCTCATTGTGGTACAGGCCCTTGACGGCCTCGACCACAGCGCGTGCGCCCAGATAAGAACCGCCGATACCGGCGACGAGCAGCACATCGGAATCCGAGCGGATCTTCTGCGCAGCCTCCTTGATGCGGGCAAACTCTTCCTTGTCATAAGTAACAGGCAGGTCCAGCCAGCCCAGAAAATCATTGCCGGCACCCGTTTTGGATTCCAGCTGATTGTGGGCCAACTCGACCTGCGGATAGATTGCCTCATATTCTTCAGGACGGATGAATTTTGCAAGATGCTTGCCGTTAAAAGAAACAGCCATCTTTAGCTCCTCCTTTATGATTTTATATCCCCATGATACCGTTTTACGTCGGTATTGTCAAGCAAAAGTAGGGGTCTTTTTTCGACTTTTTCATGAAATTTGCACAAATTCAATTCCGGAGCAGCAGACTTTGGGCAAGAAGGCGGAGGCAGTAGCGGAAACTTAACGCATCAACGTTCTGTGCTGCTGTGATGGGATAGCTGCACATTTCCGTGCCCTGATGCAGTATCTTAATGCGGCCCACCTGTTCCCCCGCCGCGACGGGCGCAGACAGCGACGCGGGCAGCTCGACGACGGCTTCCAGGGCGCCGCCCTCACCCTTGGGCATCAGGCAGTGTCCGGGGCTTTCGTAGTTCAGCGGGACTGTCGCCGCCGTGCCGTGCTCCACGGGCAGCGTCTGCGGCGCGTCGCCGGGCAGCGCGGCGGCTGCGCTCTCATAGTGGGCAAAGCCGTAATCCAGCAGCGTACTGGCTGCCTGGAAGCGTTCCTTGCCCGACGCAGAGCCCAGCACAACAGCGATCAGCCGCAGGCCGTCGCGCTCGGCGCTGGCGGAGATACAGACGCCCGCCATGCCGGTGGTGCCGGTTTTCAGCCCCGTGATGCCGCGGTAGCTTTTGAGCAGCTTGTTGGTGTTGACGAGCTGGGTCGCGCCGCCGCGCAGCGTGTCCATCCAGATCGAGCAGTAGTCCCGCACCTCTGTGTGGTGCAGAAGCATTTCGCGGCTCATCAGGGCGACATCCCGCGCGGTGGAAAGGTGCCCTGCCTCGTCCAGCCCGCAGGCGTTGACAAAGTGGGTATTCGTCATGCCGAGCTCATACGCGCGGACGTTCATCATCTCCGCAAAAGCGGTTTCGCTGCCGCCGATATACTCAGCCACGGCCACCGCGGCGTCGTTGGCGCTGGAAATGCAGATGGCTTTGAGCATATCGTCCAGCGTCATCTGCTCGCCGGGCTCGAGCCAGATCTGACTGCCGCCCATGTGGTAGGCGTGCTCACTGACGGGGACAAAATCGTCAAGGTGTATCTTGCCCGCCTCGAGAGCCTCAAACGCCAGCAGCAGTGTCATGACCTTGGTGATGGAGGCGATCGGGCGCCGGGCATCGGCGTTTTTCTCATAGAGCACCGTGCCGGAGTCCTCGTCGATCAGGATGGCCGCCGCGCAGGGCACGTCAAAGTCGGCGTTGGTCGCCGGGATGATGCCCGCAGCGGACGCGGCAAACCCGCGCAGCAGCGAAAGCACCACCAGCACCAGGCAGAGAAGCAGGGTCACGGCACGTTTTTTCATGGCAGCACACCTCCGGCGGAAATCGCTTTGGTACTACGATATGCTGCTCTGTGCGGAATTAGTATTGCGCTTTTGGCCGGATTCTATTATAATAAATCATATATGTCTACTATTTATAAAAGTAAAGGAATCGTACACCATGCGGGTAACTTTTTACACCTTGGGTTGCAAGGTAAACCAGAATGAAACGGGCGCGCTGGCCCAGCTGTTTGAGGAAAACGGCTACACCGTTGTCTCCAATGAAGAAGGTGCGGATGTCTACATCGTCAACAGCTGCACCGTGACGAACTTCGGCGACCAGAAGAGCCGCAAATGGCTGCGCCGTGCCAAGCGCGAGAACCCCGGCGCGGTGACCGTGCTGACAGGGTGCTACCCGCAGGCCTTCCCGGACGAGGCCGCCGAGATCGCCGAGGCGGACGTTGTGACCGGCTCCGGCAATCGTCACGCGATTCTGACCGACGTGCAGAAGGTGCTGAACGGTGAGGAGGAGCGCGTCATCGACATCCGTCCCCACGAGAAGGGCGAGCGCTTTGAAGAGCTGCCCATGGATAAGTTTGCCGAGCACACCCGCGCCTTTGTTAAGGTCGAGGACGGCTGCAACCGCCGCTGCGCCTACTGCGTTATTCCGCGCGCCCGCGGTCCGGTGCGCAGCCGCGATGAGGCGAGCGTGCTGGAGGAACTGCGCCGCCTGGCCGACGCCGGGTATAAGGAGGTCGTGCTGACGGCCATCAGCCTGCCGAGCTACGGCACCGACAGCGGTACGAGCCTGGTGGAGCTGATTGAAAAAGCCGCCGAGGTGCCCGGCATTGAGCGCATCCGGCTGGGCAGCCTTGACCCCGACATGCTGCCGGATGACGACATCCGCCGCATGGCCGCCGTAAAGAAGCTCTGCCCGCAGTTCCATTTAAGCCTGCAGAGCGGCTGTGACAAGACGCTGCGCGCCATGCGCCGCCCCTACACGACGGCCCAGTACGCCGATATTGCAGCCAAGCTGCGCGCGGCATTCGGTGCGGACAACGTCAGCTTTACCACCGATGTCATCGTAGGCTTCCCCGGCGAGACGGAGGATGACTTTGAAGCCAGCACGGCCTTTGTGACGGGAATGAGGTTTTTGAAGGTGCATGTGTTCCCCTACTCCCGCCGTGAAGGCACGGCAGCCTACGACTTTGCCGACCAGCTGCCCGAGCACGAGAAAGAGGCCCGCAGCCGCCGCATGACCGCCGCCGTGGAGGAGGTACGCGCTGCCGAAGCAGCCACTATGCAGGGCCGCAAGGCCAGCGTGCTGCTGGAAACGCCGCTGTCCGCCACAATGTTCACCGGCTACACGAAGCAGTACCTGCCTGTGCTGGTCAGCGCACCCGGGCACAAGACTGGTGACATTGTGGAGGTCACGCTGGGGGCCTGGGACGGGAAACGGTGCAGGGCGGAGATCGTTTGATTTATATTGATTGTTGCAACGCCGTTATCCATGCTCGATGTAGGGGCAATGCTTGCATCGACCCGCTGGCGGATGCAGGCATCCGCCCCTGCAAGCCGGGGATGCCGCCGCGCCGCAAGAGATATTGCATCCATACTGCAGGGAAATCTCTGGATTTTACAGAGATTTTCCTGTTTTTTGTTGCCTGCCCTCTTGCAAAAAGTATGGATTTTTGGTAAAATTTTAACAGGAGCGGGTGTACCCGCTGATACGTCACTTTTGGAGCAAACAGAGCAAAACAAAGGAGCAATTATAATGAGAGGCATTTACACCCCCGTAACGGATATCCGTCGCAAGGTGTTCACTGAGGTTGCCCGCATGGCCTATGAGGTCAACGAGCTTTCCGACTACGAAAAGCTGATGCGTGAGCTGCCCTTCAAGATCATTCCCGGTGAGGAAAAATCTCTGCGCAGCAGCATCTTCCTGGAGAGAGCCATCATCTCCGAGCGCGTCCGTCTGGCCATGGGCATGTCCCTGCGTCCGCTGGATGAGAGCGTGCCCGCCAGCGAGGGTCTGGAGCACAGCGTAATTGCTGACAAGTACTATGAGCCGCCGCTGATCAACGTTATCAAGTTTGCCTGCAACGCCTGCCCGGAGAAGGTCATCAAGGTCACCGCCATGTGCCAGGGCTGCCTGGCCCACCCCTGCCAGGAGGTCTGCCCGAAGCACGCCATCAGCTTCCGCAACGGCAAGAGCCACATTGACCAGAGCCTCTGCGTCAAGTGTGGCCGCTGCGTCAACAGCTGCCCTTACAGCGCCATCGTCAAGACCGAGCGCCCCTGCGCCGCGGCCTGCGGCATGGGTGCCATCCACTCCGACGAGCATGGCCGTGCCGAGATCGATTACGATAAGTGCGTTTCCTGCGGCATGTGCCTGGTCAACTGCCCGTTCGGCGCTATCGTGGATAAGGGCCAGATCTTCCAGCTGATCCAGTCCATCAAGCGCGGTGATGAGGTCGTCGCCATCGTGGCACCTGCCTTTGTCAACCAGTTCCCCGGCATGACCCCCTCCAAGCTGAAGGAGGCCATGCGTCTGCTGGGCTTTGCCGATGTGGCCGAGGTTGCCATCGGTGCCGACCTGTGCACCATCGACGAGGCGAAGGACTTCATGGAAGAGGTTCCCGCCAAGATCCCGTTCATGGGTACGTCCTGCTGCCCCGCATGGAGCGTGATGGCCAAGAAGCTGTTCCCCAAGTATGCCGACTGCATCAGCATGGCCATGACCCCCATGGTGCTGACCGCCCGCCTCATCAAAAAGGAAAAGCCCAACGCCCGTATCTGCTTTATCGGCCCCTGCGCCGCCAAGAAGCTGGAGGCCAGCCGCCGTTCCGTCCGCAGTGAGGTCGACTTCGTCCTGACCTTCGAGGAGCTGATGGGTCTGTTTGAGGCCAAGGCTGTCAACTTTGCCGACCTGCCGGACAACCCGGAGGATGCCTTCAACAGCGCCAGTGCCGACGCCCGCGGCTTTGCTGCCTCCGGCGGTGTCGCACAGGCGGTTGTCAACGCCATCAAGAAGATGGACCCGGACCGCGAGGTCAAGGTCATGAGCGCCCAGGGTCTGGCCGACTGCAAGAAGATGATGATGATGGCCAAGGCCGGCAAGTACAACGGCTACCTGCTGGAAGGCATGGCCTGCCCGGGCGGCTGCATTGCCGGTGCCGGTACGCTGGCTGACCCCGCCAAGAGCGTTGCTATGCTGAACAAGTACAAGAACGAGGCTACCATGAAGGTCGCCACCGAGACCCCGTATCAGGATTCTCTGGATTTGCTGCACTATTGATATGTAACTGAACAGCCCCGCATGGAGATAAAAACTCCATGCGGGGCATTTTTTTGTCGGTAATTTGCGGGCCGATGCGAGCATCGGCCCCTACAGGGAGCAAACTTTCCGCTTGCAGCGGCGAAAACATCCGCGGGCGGATATGGAATCCGCCCCTGCCGATTCGGCAAAGCGTTTCTTACTTGTGGTACTTCATTCCTGCGTTGATCGTGCAGGCGCGGTAGAGCTGTTCGGTCAAAACAAGACGCGCCAGCTGGTGCGGCAGCGTGATGCGTCCCAGGCTGATGAGGGCCTGTGCGGTGCGCTTGACGCTGTCGTCCAGTCCGTGGGAGGAGCCGATGACAAACGCCATATCCCCTGCGCCGCTCATGGCGCGGTCTGCAATCATAGCCGCCAGATCCTCACTGGATACCTGCTTGCCCTCGACACAGAGCGCAACGAGATACGCACCCTTGCGCACGCTGGCCAGGATAGCCTCCCCCTCCTTTTGCAGCGCTTTGGCAATCTGCCTGTCGCTGGCGTTCTTGTCGGCAATCTGCACCTCGGGCAATTCGATAATACGGAAATTGCAGAAGCCGCCGAGGCGCTTCTGATATTCGGCCACGCCCTGCGCAAAGTAGGCGGCGTTCATCTTGCCAATGGCAATCAAATCAATATTCTGCATAGGCTCCCCCGCTCAAAATTCAATATACGGGCTGACCTCACTGCGGGACTGGGTCTGAATCAGCACGTCCCGTCCGGGCTGGATGCCCGCGGCCAGCAGCACATTATAGACGGTAGTCATGACCAGCTCCGGCGAGTTGTTTGTCTGGCTCAAATGGCAGAGCGCAAACTTTTTGCAGCCGTCCTGGATCAGGTCCAGAATCTCCGCCGCGCAGGCCTTGTTGTCCAGATGGCCGCGGTCACTGGCAATGCGCACCTTCAAATAATACGGGTACGGCCCGCCGTGCAGGCTGAATGCGTCATAGTTGGCCTCCAGCGCGACGAGATCGCAGCCCATCAGGTTGTCCTGTACGACGGGCGTCAGGTAGCCGAGGTCGGTGGCGAACGCCATGACGCGGCCTTCCGGTGTGCGGATGCGGTAGCCGCAGCAGGGCACATCATGGCTGGTGGGAAAGCTCGTCACCGTGAAACTGCCGATTTCCAGCGTCTGACCGTCTACAGGGATTGCCTCCACCGCGGGCGGAATCGTGCCGCGGGAGGCCAGCGTATCCAGCGTATCGGCACATCCGTACAGCGGGACGGGGTGCTTTTTCAAAAAGGTATCCAGTCCCGAGACGTGGTCGGAGTGCTCGTGCGTGACGAGGATGCCGACGCAGTCGCTGACCGCCAGACCCAGGGATTTCAGCGCAGTCAGAGTCGTGCGGCAGCTCTTGCCCATGTCGATCAGCAGATACTTGTCCTCGCTGCGGATCAGCGCGCAGTTGCCGGAGGAGCCGGAATACAGGGTGGTAAAATATGCCATTCGTTTGTCCTAACGCTTTCCATAAAAATTGGGCCGCCCGGTCAGCGGCCCAAGAGTCCTTTTAGATTGCCCGGCTCACTGCATTGGCCGGAATCTCGACGCGGCGGATGTCCGCGCCCAGAGCCTGTAGCTTTTCTACGATGTTCTCGTAGCCGCGCTCAATGTGGATGGTCTCGTCGACCTCGCTCACGCCGTTGGCGGCCAGAGCAGCCATGACCATGGCGGCACCGGCGCGCAGGTCGGTAGCGCGCAGCGGCGCGGGATGCAGCTCCTTCACGCCTTCAATGACAGCGACCTGGCCGTCGACCTGGATGTTTGCACCCATGTGGATCAGCTCATCCACATAGCGGAAGCGGTTCTCCCAGATGCCCTCCGTCACGATGGAGGTTCCCTTCGCCAGCGTCAGCAGTGCAGTCATCAGCGGCTGCATATCCGTGGGGAAGCCGGGGTGCGGCATAGTCTTGAGCTTGAGCGGCTTAAGCTCGCCGGTGCGCGTGATACGCAGCGCGTCGTCGAATTCCTCCACCTCGCAGCCGGCCGCGCGCAGCTTGGCGGTGATGGGCTCCATGTGCTTCGGGATAACGTTGTGCAGCGTGATGTCCCCCTTCGTGATAGCGGCGGCCACCATATAGCTGCCGGCCTCGATCTGGTCGGGAATGATGGAGTAGTTGCAGCCGTGCATCTCCTTGACGCCGTGGATCTTGATGACGTCGGTACCGGCGCCGTGTACGTCTGCACCCATCATATTCAGGAAATTGGCCAAATCGACAATGTGCGGCTCACGGGCCACGTTTTCAAGAATCGTCGTGCCTTCGGCCAGGACAGCGGCCAGCATGGCGTTCATCGTGGCACCGACGGAGACCGTGTCAAAAAAGACGTGTCCGCCGACCAGATGCTCCGACCTGACGTGGATCTGGCCGTACTCCACGGAATCCTCTGCACCAAAGGCGGTGAAGGCTTTCAGGTGTTGGTCAATCGGGCGCGGGCCCAGATTGCAGCCGCCCGGCATGGCGACCTGACCGGAACCAAAGCGGCCCAGCAATGCGCCGAGAAAGTAGTAGCTTGCTCGCATCTGGCGTGACAGCTCATTGGATACCTCGGTGCTGTCCAAATGCGACGTGTCAATTTCATAGGTGCTGCGGCTGACCATGCGGATGCTCGCACCCAGCTCGCTCAAAATCTGCAGCGACGCCATGACATCACTGATACAGGGCAGGTTTTCAATCAGGCACTTCCCGCCGGCCAGGATCGTGGCCGGAAGTATGGCAACCGCGGCGTTCTTTGCACCGCCAATGTTGACATCGCCAACAAGCGGCTTACCTCCGCGAATAACGTATTTTTCCAAGTGTAGCTCTCCTTTGTGCGGTAATCGGCTCGTATACCCTCTGTACAGGGGCGACCTATAGTACACACTTTCTAAGATTATACAACATTTTGCGCTAATTGAAAAGGCCTGTCCCCTGCAATTGCAAAATTTTTGTGAAACAGCACAAGATATGTTGACCATGCACCGTAATTTCGCCGGAAATCACATACCCGAGAACAGCGTATAGGCGCTGAACAGCGCACCGTTATAGGACATCTCAAAATGGCAGTGGTTACCGGTGGAGTTGCCCGTGGAGCCGACATAGCCGATGACCTGCCCCTGCGTGACGGCCTGTCCCTGAGAAACAGCGATGCTGGACATGTGACCGTACAGCGTCTTGTAGCCGTTGCCGTGGTCGATCTCCACATAGTTTCCGTAGGAATAATGCCACCCTGCAGCAATGATTGTGCCGGAGTCGGAGGCCAAAATCGGCGTGCCGTAGGCAGCACAGATGTCCGCGCCGCGGTGGCCGTTGCCCATCCAGCGGCTGACGTACTTATAATTCGGCACAGGCCAGATGAAGGAGCCGGAGCCGACCTTGGCAATCATACCGTTCTTCAGCTTCGTGCCGGTGACGGTGATTTCCGGGGTCGGGGCCTGCAGCACATTGTAGGCCACGGCCTGACGGTCTGTGACCGCGCCGTCGATCATCGTTGTCTCGTAGGTGATCTCCTCGGAGCCGTCTGCACCCTCCTGCAGTGTCACGACCTTGCCGAAATCATACTGGTCGGACTCGGTGTTCTGGGTGTCGAACGGGATGGCGACAGTTTCGGTGTCGCGGCGGACGACCTTGACCTTGATGAGCTCTGCCGAGGACGCACCGGTGGTGATGACCGTGCCCGCAGGAATCTCCTGGTCGAGCGTCAGCAGTTCGGGGTTCATCTGTGCCAGAGAGTCAAACGAAACGCCGGTAGCGTTGACGACGCTCTCGACGGTGTCGCCGTCGACGGCTGTATAGGTGTGGATGCCGCCGCCCTCGGTCAGGGCGTTGATGACGTCCGCGTAGGAGCTGACAGACTCCTGCAGATAAACACCGTCCACGAGGCGGATGTTGTGGGAAAACGCCGTGTAGACGCTGCTGTCCATCGCATTTTCAAACGGTGCCTTGATGTTTTCCAGATAGCTGCGCAGGTGGTCGCCCTCGGTGGTGACGTAGAGCAGCTGATCGTCGACGTAGACAGCCGTGCCGTTGATGATCTCATCACTGGCCGTGCGCAGGATGGCGTTGGCGATCTCGCTCTCGGTCATCGTCTGGTTGCCGATGGAAAGCGAGTAGGTCGGGTAGACATCCCAGCTTGTGTCCTCCACCGCAGAGCCGGAGGCCTGCAGCATACGCTTGGCCGTGTTGATACGGGACTGCACGTCCTCACGGGCATTTTCAAACACCTGCTCGCTCTCCACGTAACCGACGTTCTCGCCGTTCACCTGCACATTCAGCACAAAGCGCAACCCCAGCCCGCTGCGCACCAGGACCACAAGCCCCGCTGCGGCAACTGCCGGGAGTATGTAAGTGATGGCGTTCCAGACAACGATGGAGTATTTTCGGATGCCGCTGGCAAGGTATTTTTTCTTGGCACGACGCACATCGCCATCCTCGCTCTCCACGAGGGTATCGGGGATGTCGCGGATATGGCGGATGCCAGAGGCCATCCGCACGAACGGGCTGGTCAGGTCCTCAATCAGCGTGATAATACCGATCAGAATCGGGCGCAGGACAATGAGCAGCAGATTCAGCACGGTATCACCGATGCCGCGCACAACAGCCCCCACTCTGCGGCCTATGCAGACAAAAACATACTCGACCCAGAAGCCGACCATGTACAGCATATCGCCGACAGTGTTGCGGCGGTGCAGGTCCTGCATGTAACGGGCTGCCTTGCGGCGGTTATCGCTGCGCTTTTTTTCCTGCGATGAGTGAGAAAAGCGCGTTACAGGGGTCATCTCCGGGGGTTCGGTGATGCTATCGTTTTTCGGATTGGGATCAGTTTGGATGGGATTCAAAATACGGAAGCTCCTTTCCGTGTGAAGCAAATTTACGTGGGGTCTGCACCGCAGGGCAGACTGTGCAGCTGCCAGCCCGTCAGCAGCTTTTCCTGCCGGGCCAAGGCGGCCATATCCTCGGGCAGCGGACACTCCACACGGAGGGGCTCCCCTGTCAGCGGGTGCGCAAACGCAAGGATGCCGCAGTGCAGTGCGTGACGTCGCAGAAGGATGTCCGACCCGCCGTACAGCGTATCCCCCGCCAGCGGATGGCCGATATAGGACATGTGTACGCGAATCTGATGGGTGCGCCCGGTGCGCGGCCAGCAGGCCAGCAGACTGTGGCCCGGCCCCGCGGCCAGCACCGCGTACTCGGTCAGGCTGTACTTGCCGTCCGCGCACACGCAGCGGCCAATGATGGAGTCACCGCGCCGCGCGATAGGCGCTTCGACCCGGCCCGGCCCCAGCGGCATTGTACCCTGCACAATCGCAAGGTAGCACTTGTGGGCAGACCCGGCCAGCAGCGGTGCGGCAAAGGCGTTTTTCGCGCACAGCACCAGGCCGCTTGTGTTTTTGTCAATGCGGTTTACCGGACGAAAGATGCCGCTTTCCCCCCGCTGCTGCAGGTGGTACAGCCAGCCGTTGGCCAGTGTGCCGTCAGGGTAGTTCAGCGTGGGGTGCACGGCAATGCCCGCGGGCTTGTTGAGCACCGCGGCAAAATCGTCCTCATAGGCGATGGAAAACGGCACGGGCTGCGGGGTTACACTCGTCTCCTGCTCGGGCGGGAGCGCAAAGCGGATGCACTGCCCGGCGTGTACAGGCTCATTCGTGCGGATGGGCTGATCGTCGGCGTAAAAGCCGTCGCCGTCATATTTGACGGACTTGATCAGTCCTGCCGTAACACCCTGCATACGCAGGAACAGCCCCAGCTTGCAGCCCTCGTTTTCCGGCGGCACGGTATAACGCAAAACGGTCACAGTACCGCCCTCCTTAAAGCCTATATGAGGGTATTATACCACAAAATGCCCTGTGATGCAAACCCCAATGTCTGGCAGAAAGGTACGCTGCAACAGCAAACGGCCCTCCCGGAGGAGAGCCGTTTGTGTTATTTCTGTGATTGCAGCTCCGCGGCGCGCTCCAGCACGGGCCGGAGATACTGCCCCGTGAAGGAGTGCGGGTTCTGCGCGACCTCCTCCGGGGTGCCGGTGGCGACGATGGTGCCGCCGCCGCTGCCGCCCTCGGGGCCGAGGTCGATGATATAGTCGGCGCGTTTGATGACGTCGAGATTGTGCTCAATGACGATGACCGTATTGCCCGCATCAACGAGCTTATCCAGCACCTTGACCAGCCGGTGGACATCGGCCACATGCAGGCCGGTGGTAGGCTCGTCAAGGATATAGACGGTCTGCCCGGTATCGCGGCGGGCCAACTCATTGGCCAGCTTGACGCGCTGCGCCTCACCGCCCGAAAGCGTCGTGGCTGCCTGACCCAGCTGGATGTAGCCAAGGCCGACCTCCTGCAGCGTTTGCAGCTTGCGCGCGATCTTCGGAATGTTGGCGAAAAATACGCAGGCCTCCTCCACCGTCATGTCCAGCACGTCGGAGATGGTCTTGTCCTTGTACTTGACCTCGAGCGTTTCACGGTTGTAGCGCTTGCCCTTGCAGACGTCACAGGGCACGTAAATATCCGGCAGAAAGTGCATTTCAATCGTCAGGATGCCGCCGCCTTCGCAGGCTTCGCAGCGTCCGCCCTTGACATTGAAGCTGAACCGGCCGGGGCCGTAACCGCGCTGTTTGGCATCCTGGGTGTTGGAGAAGAGGGTGCGGATAGTCGCCGAACACACCGGTGTAGGTGGCCGGGTTGGAGCGCGGGGTGCGGCCAATGGGCGACTGGTCGATGCCGATGACCTTATCGACCCACTCCATGCCCTCGACCGCCTCACACTGGCCGGGGCGGCTGCGTGCACCGTTCAGGGCGGCAGCCAGCGTTTTGTACAGAATTTCGTTGACAAGCGTCGACTTGCCGGAGCCGGACACGCCGGTAACGCAGATCAGCTTGCCGAGCGGGAAGTCTACGGTAATGTCCTGCAGATTGTTCTCATGGGCCTTGACGACGCGCAGCGCCTTGCCGTTTCCCTCGCGGCGTGTCTCGGGAACCTCTACGAATTTGCGGCCAGACAGATACGCGCCAGTGATGCTGCGCTTGACCTTGCAGATGTCCGCGACGCTGCCTGCGGCGACGATCTCGCCGCCGTGGACGCCCGCACCGGGGCCGACATCAACAATATAGTCGGCCTGCCGCATCGTGTCCTCATCGTGCTCAACGACGATCAGCGTGTTGCCAAGGTCGCGCAGCCGCTTCATCGTTGCAATCAACTTATCATTGTCACGCTGGTGCAGGCCGATGCTCGGCTCGTCGAGCACGTAGAGCACGCCGGTCAGCGCACTGCCGATCTGGGTCGCCAGACGGATGCGCTGGCTCTCGCCGCCGGACAACGAAGCCGCACCGCGGGAGAGCGTCAGATAGCCAAGGCCGACGCTTTTTAAAAAGCCCAGACGTTCTTTTACCTCTTTAAAAATAGGCGCACCGATCATCTCGTCCCGGGTGCTGACCTTGGCCGTGTTGATAAAGTCCAGCTCCTCGTTGACGCTCTTGTCACAGAAATCGGCAATGTTGATGCCGCCTACAGTCACGGCCAGGCTTGTCGGCTTTAAGCGGCGGCCATGGCAGGCGGGGCATTCCTCGCTGGACATGACAAGGGCGATTTCCTCCTTGACCCACTCGCTGCTCGTCTCGCGGAAACGGCGCTCCAGATTCGGGATGATGCCTTCGAACTGGTTAAAGTAGGTGCCGGAGCCAAACATGCTCTCGCGCTGCATCTCAATACGCTCGTCACCCGTGCCGTACAGCAGGGCGTGCAGGGCCTCCTTGCTGAAGTCCTTAACGGGGGTATCGAGTGTAAAGCCGTAGCGCTTGCCCAGCGCTTTATAGGTCATTTCGGAGATGGAGCCCTCGGCGTAATACCAGCCGCTGGCCTTGATGGCGCTTTCCCGGATGGACTTGCGCTTGTCGGGGATGACGCGCGCCGGGTCTACCTTCATGAAAGTGCCGAGACCCGTACACTTCTCGCAGGCACCGAAGGGATTGTTGAAGCTGAACATCCGCGGGGTCAGCTCCTCGACGGAGATGCCGTGCTCGGGGCAGGCGTAGCTCTGGCTGAACATCATCGGTTCACCGCCAATGACGTCGATGACGACAAGCCCGTTTGCCTGCGCCAGCGCGGTTTCTATGGAATCGGCCAGACGCCCGCGGACCGTGTCGTTGATGACCAGACGGTCCACGACGATCTCAACGGTGTGCTTGATGTTCTTTTCGAGGTTGATCTCCTCGCTCAGATCGTACATATTGCCGTCGACGCGCACGCGGGCAAAACCGGCTCGGCGGGCGGCATCCAGCTCCTTGGCCTGGGTGCCCTTGCGGGCACGCACAACGGGGGCCAGCACCTGAAAGCGGGTGCGCTCCGGCAGCTTCATGACTTCGTCGACCATCTCGTCCACGGTCTGCTGGGTAATCTCCCGCCCGCAGATCGGGCAGTGGGGCACGCCGATGCGGGCGTACATCAGACGCAGATAGTCGTAAATCTCCGTTACCGTTCCCACCGTGGAACGCGGGTTGTGGCTGGTTGTTTTCTGGTCAATGGAAATGGCCGGGGAAAGGCCGGTGATTTCGTCCACATCGGGCTTTTCCATCTGGCCCAGGAACATGCGGGCATAGCTGGAAAGGCTTTCCATATAGCGGCGCTGGCCGTCCGCGTAGATGGTATCAAACGCCAGGCTGGACTTGCCGGAGCCGGACAGGCCCGTCATAACAATCAGCTTATCTCTGGGCAGCTCCAAATCGACGTTTTTCAGGTTATGCTCCCGCGCACCCTTGATGACAATGCGGTTGTTCGGGTCGATTTTGATTTTGGAGCTGCGCTTTGCAGGCTTTTTTTCGGGTGTTGTACTCAATTTTTATATTTCCTCCTGCCCTTGCGTGTTTTGGCAGCGGCCTTGCGTTCACTGGTGTCGACGGCGGTGGGATCCTCTCCGCGTTCCAGCCGCTGAATTTCGTCGCGCAGCTGCGCGGCCAGCTCAAATTGCAGCAGCCGCGCAGCCTCCTTCATCTCCTTGGTTAGCCGTTCAATTGTCTGCTGGCGCTCGGCGCGGCTCATGCGGTGCTGGCGCATCCGCTTGTTTTCCTCGCTCATGCTGATTTCGAGCCCGTCGCCGATGGCCTTGACGATGGTTTTGGGCGTGATGCCGTGTTCTTTATTGTAGGCGTCCTGAATGGTGCGGCGGCGCTCAGTCTCCATGATGGCGCGCTCCATGCTGGGCGTGACCTCATCTGCGTACATGAGCACAACGCCGTTGGCGTTGCGGGCCGCGCGGCCGATCGTCTGAATCAGGCTTGTCTCGCTGCGCAGGAAGCCTTCCTTATCGGCATCCAGAATCGCAATCAGCGACACCTCCGGCAGGTCCAGACCCTCGCGCAGCAGGTTGATGCCGACAATCACATCAATGGCGCCGACGCGCAGGTCCTTGATGATCTCCATGCGCTCAAAGGTGTCGACCTCGTGGTGCATATACTTGGTCTTGACGCCGTGTTCCTCCAGATAATCCGTCAGATCCTCGGCCATCTTGACGGTCAGCGTTGTGACGAGTGCGCGCTCGCCACGGTCAATGCGGGTGCGGATCTCGCCCAGCAGGTCCTCGATCTGGCCCTCCACCGGACGCACCATGATAAGCGGGTCCAGCAGACCGGTGGGGCGGATGACCTGCTCGGCCACGCGGCTGGAATGCTGGCGTTCATATTCACCGGGGGTTGCAGAAACAAAAATCTTCTGATGGATTTTGGCTTCAAATTCTTCAAATTTCAGCGGGCGGTTGTCAAACGCCGACGGCAGACGGAAGCCGTATTCGACCAGCGTTTTCTTGCGGCTGTAGTCGCCGCCGAACATACCGCGCACCTGCGGCAGCATGACGTGGCTCTCGTCGACCATCAGCAGGAAATCATCCGGGAAATAATCCAGCAGCGTTGTGGGCGTGGAGCCGGGCGCACGGCCTGACAGGACGGCAGAGTAGTTCTCGATGCCCTTGCACATGCCAACTTCCTGTAGCATCTCCATATCGTACTGGGTGCGCTGCTGGATGCGCTGGGCCTCCAAGAGCTTGCCCTCCTCGGTGAATTTTTTGACCTGCTCCTCCATCTCGGCCCGAATTTTTTTCAGGCCCTCCTGCATCTTTTCGGGGCCGACGATATAGTGGCTGGCCGGGAAGATGGCAACATGACGCACCACGTTCTTGTGCTCGCCGGTCAGCGGGTCAAACTCCACAATGCGGTCAATCTCGTCGCCGAAGAACTCGACCCGAATCGCAAATTCGTCGTTGTAGGCCAGGTGGATGTCCACCGTATCCCCTTTTACGCGGAACTTGTTGCGGATGAAGTTCATGTCGTTGCGCTCATATTGCAGCTTGACCAGGCGGCTGCAAAGCTCGTCGCGCTCCATCTGCATACCGGGGCGCAGGCTGATGACCATGCTGCGGTAGTCGATGGGGTCGCCCAGCGAGTAGATGCAGGACACCGACGCCACAATGATGACGTTGCGCCGCTCTGACAGCGCCGCCGTGGCCGAGTGGCGCAGACGGTCAATCTCGTCGTTGATGGCACTGTCCTTCTCAATATAGGTGTCTGTGGACGGGATATAAGCCTCGGGCTGGTAGTAGTCGTAGTAGGAGACGAAATATTCCACCGCATCATCGGGGAAAAATCCACGCATCTCGGTGCAGATCTGACTGGCCAGCGTTTTATTCGGCTCCAAAATCAGCGTCGGGCGATTGCACCGGGCGATGATGTTCGCCATCGTAAACGTCTTGCCGGAGCCGGTGACGCCCAGCAGCGTCTGGGCGTCGTCACCCTCATGGATGCCCTGCATCAGCGCTTCTATCGCCTGCGGCTGGTCGCCGGTGGGCTGAAACGGTGCCTTTAAGTGAAAGACTTCGTCCATAGTCGTTCCTTTCGTGTACAACGAATAGTTGTATGATGATTATAGCACGACAAATTTTTAATGTAAATAGGTTTGCCGATATTTTGTACCCAAACCGCAGAAAAATGCGCCCTGCCGGGACACGGCAAGGCGCATGGGCGGCGTTCAGCGGCTGGCAGCCTGCAGCACGCCGCTGTTTACGCGGTATTCCGGCAGGCTGCCGCGGTTCAGCATCGAACAGCCATCCTCCCCGCTATGATGATATGATCCATGATCGTAAAGCCGAGCTGACCGGTGACCTCCATAATATGGTAGGTCGTCAGGCGGTCCGCCTCGGACGGAATGGCCAGCCCGGTGGGATGGTTGTGTGCCAGAATGCCGCAGGTCGAGTTGGTGCGGGCCACGGCGCGCAGCAGCTTGCGGGTGTCCACGGCCACGCGGTTGGGAACGCCCTCGGCAATGCGCAGGTCCTGCACAGGGCGGCAGGCGTCGTCCAATAAAATCAGGTAGAGCTGCTCATTCTGCACACCGCGGAACAGCGGCTTTACGTAGGCGATGGCCGTCTCTGCCGAGTTCAGCGACAGGCGGGTCTTGCGCTTTTTCAGCTCATAATAGCGGCTGCACGCCATGACGGTAGAAATCAGCCGCGCACTTTTGGGGCCGACGCCCTCGACCCGCATCAGCTCCTCGGGCTCGGCCTCCAGCACCTTGCAGAAATCGCCGAAGTGCTGAATAAGCCTGTGCGCCAGCGCGTTTGTGTCTGCCCGCGGGATGGAGAGAAACAGCAGATATTCCAGTGCCTCGTGTTCGGCCAGGCTGTCCAGTCCGTCTCGCTCGACGCGCTCCTGCATGCGGGCGCGGTGTTTCGCGTGGAGATTTTCGTCTGCCATTTTTTCACATCCCATCTTTACGTTCTGCTGGTTTTATTATATACTGTAAAAAGACTTTTGCCAACCGTTTTTACAGATGAATTTTTAAAGAGGACACGATGAAAAGTTTTACCGCAGGACCCAATGAAAACGGCGTGCGCCTGAGCCGCTTTGTGGAGGGCGTGACCAAGGATATGCCCCGCAGCATGATGTACAAGGCGTTCCGCAACAAGCGCATCAAGGTCAACGGCAAGCGCGCCGAGCCGGATACCCGCCTGAACGCAGGCGATTTGATCGAACTGTACATCAACGACGAGTTCTTCCCCGTGGGCAAGCCCGCTGCCAAGACTGCCAAGCCGCGTAGGCAGCCGCCTGTGACCGTGGTGTATGAGGATGAAAATTTTGCGGTGCTCTACAAGCCCGCGCACCTGCTCTGCCACAGTGACCGCACCGGCGACGCCAATCTGGTGGATGCCTTTGCGGCCTATCTGGAGGCCAAGGGCGAGTATGATCCCCACGCAGAAAAGCGATTTGCCCCGGCGCTGTGTAACCGGCTGGACCGCGGCACCGAAGGTCTGGTGCTGGCCGCCAAGAGCTACGCCGCGCTGCGCGACCTGAACGCCATCATCCGCGACGACATGATGAAAAAGGAGTATCTGACCATCACGGTGGGTGCACCGCCGCAGGGGCGGTTCGTCGCATGGCTGCAGCACAGCGAGAAAAATAACAAGGTGCGCATCCACGCCCGTGAGAGCGAGGGTTACAAGCAGATCATCACCGAGGTGACGGTCATCCGGCAGGCAGGTCCGTTTGCGCTCTGCCGCATTGGGCTGATCACGGGCCGCACCCACCAGATCCGTGCGCATCTGGCGTATCTGGGCCATCCGGTACTGGGCGACATCAAGTACGGCAACCACAAGATGAACGAGCGCACCGGGCTGAAAACACAGGCTCTCTGCGCCCAGCGACTGACGTTTGGCCGAATCCCCGAGGAAAACACGCTGCAGTATCTTTCCGGCAGGGTCATCAAGCTGAATGACCCGGAAATCGTAAAGACGTACGAACGACTGACGGCAGAAAAGTAAGCTCTGGCGTGGTTGGCGGCTGGAAGCATCCGCCCCTGCAAGCAACGATGTTGTTATCCGTAGGGGCGCATTCCATATCTGCCCGCGGGATATTGCCGAAAAATCAAAAATACCGGGCCGCTCCCCACATTCGGGAAACGGCCCGGCAATTTTTTTACGCCAGAACGAAGTGATAGACCAGAGACAATGCCACGATCAAGGCGCAGACAATGGCCGTGATGGGCGGGGCCAGGTGGATGATGCGCTCGGCCATGACGTCGTCCTCACTGGTTTCGTCGTCATCGGCGTAGCGGCCGCGTTTTTTGGACTTCTTGTCGTAACCGTTGTCCTCGTCATCGTAGTCGAGGTCATCGGTATCGTACATCTGGGTGCCCTCATCGTCGTCCTCATCATCGTCGAACAGGCGACCCTTGGGAGCGTAGCGGCGGACGCGCTCGGCCTCGGCATCCTCGTCGTCATCGGCGTAGCTGCTGCCTTGGGGCTCAAACGCGGCGGTTGCCTGCTCGGGCTCATAGGCGCTCTGCGGCGGGATGTCCTGCTGACCGGTGATGGCTGCCTGCACGGCGTTGGCCATGGCGCGCGGGTCGCTGGCAGCCGGGGCAGGCTGTGCCTGCGGCTGCGGTGCGGGAGCGGGTGCCGGGGCCGGGGCCACACTGCTGGCAACGGCGTTGACCTCCTGCTGCTGGCGCTCGGCGGCCTGGCGGGCCTCCTCCAGAATAGCGGTCAGCGTTGCCTTGATACCGGCGCGGTCACCGCCGCACTCGGAGCAGACGGTGGTGTTTTCCTCATTGGGATGGAACGCACCGCAGGCGCAGAACCAGCCGTACTCGGTGTCCTGGGGCACGCAGGTCAGTTGGACATTGCCGGTGCGCTGCTGCAGCGTCTTGGCGATGGAGCCGGGCAGTACGCGGGGCATGTTCAAGCGAACACGCTTGTAATTGCGCAGGTCGACGCCGCGGCCATTGAGGAACGCGCGATCCTGCTCGACCTCCACGCTGGAAACCGGCGTGTCACTGACATAGACAGCGTCATCGCTGCCGAACACGGCACCGGGCTGGGCGTTGAGCTGCTCATAGTAGAAGTCATCCTCGCACAGGACCTGACCGGCGGCATCCTTACATTTGAAGTGGACGACCAGGCCGGTCAGCGGCTCGGTGCCGACATTCTTGAAGGTCAGGCAGACGGCGACCTCACCGGTCGTGTCACCCTTCAGCAGTTCGACACGCACGAACTGCACCGGACTTCCGGCGGTATAGTAGTTGGCGCGGGACTGCGCCATCAGGGAAAAATTCTGATCCATAGTTACACCTACTCTTTACTCTTGCGTGTCGGGCTGGGGGTTGGCCGGCTCGGCAGGGTGCGGGGTTTCGGACTGTTCGGCAGGCTGCACAGGTGCGGCAGAATCCGGCGCAGGTGCTTCAGGCTGGGCGGTCTCGCCCCTGCCCAGGTCATAAGGCGGCAGGGTCCCGCCTTCCATCAATGTTTTGAATTCCTCACCGCTGATCTTTTCGCGCTCCATAAGAACACCTGCTACCTTGTGCAGCTCGTTCATGTGCTCGGTCAGGGTGCGGCGGGCGGTCTCATAAGCCTCATCCACAATGTCGCGGATTTCGTTGTCGATCTCGGACGCGATAGCCTCCGAGTAGCCCTTGCCCTGGCCGAAGTCACGTCCCAGGAAGGTCTCACCGGGGTCACTGCCGTAGACGACAGGTCCCATCCGCTCGGAGAAGCCGTAGCGTGTGACCATGGCGCGGGCCGTATCGGTGGCGCGCTGCAGGTCGCTGGACGCACCGGTGGAGATGTCCTCCAGCACAAGCTGCTCGGCTACACGGCCGCCCAGCAGGGTGACAATGTTCTCAAACATCGCGGTCTTGGTGACGTAGCTGGGGTCTTTCTCAGGCAGGTACATTGTGTAGCCGCCCGCACCGCCGCGGGAGATGATGCTGATCTGGTGCACGGGATCGTGGTGCTTGCTGAAATAGCCCGTGATAGCGTGGCCTGTCTCATGGTAGGCAGTCAGGCGGCGCTCCTCGTCGGTGACGACGTGGCTCTTCTTCTCAGGGCCCATCATGACCTTGACGGAGGCTTCCTCGATCTCCTTTTCGGTGATGGCCTTCTTGCCCTGACGGGCGGCCAGCAGTGCAGCCTCGTTCACGAGGTTCTCCAGATCAGCGCCGGAGAAGCCAGCCGTGGAGCGGGCAATCGTTTTCAGGCTCACATCGGGGCCGAGAGGCTTATTCTTTGTATGGACGCGCAGAATCTCCTCGCGGCCCTTGACGTCGGGCAGACCGACGTAGACCTGACGGTCAAGCGGCCCGGGCGCAGCAGCGCCTTGTCCAGAATGTCCGCGCGGTTCGTGGCAGCCATTACGATGACGCCGTCGTTGGCGTCGAAGCCGTCCATCTCGACCAGCAGCTGGTTCAGGGTCTGCTCGCGCTCATCGTGACCGCCGCCGAGACCTGCGCCGCGCTGACGGCCCACCGCGTCGATCTCATCGATGAAGATGATGGAAGGCATCGTCTTTTTGGCTTTTTCAAACAGGTCGCGCACACGGGAGGCACCGACGCCGACGTACATCTCGACGAAATCGGAACCGGAGATCGCGTAGAACGGCACACCGGCCTCACCGGCACAGGCACGGGCCAGCAGCGTTTTGCCGGTACCCGGAGGGCCGACAAGCAGTACGCCGTGCGGAATGCGTGCGCCGAGGGAGTTGAACTTATTCGGGGCCTTCAGGAACTCAACGACCTCCTGCAGCTCGGCCTTTTCCTCATCGGCACCGGCCACATCGGCAAAGGTTGCCTTGCGCTGGTTCTCCTGCTGATCTTTGACCTTGGCGCGGCCCACATTCATGATGCCGCCACCCGCGCCGCCGCGGTACATCGACATGAACAGCATACCGATGCTGCCGATCATTGCGACGTAGAAGATGATCTCCAGCCAGGGAATGCTTGTCTTGGCGGCGACGTAGTCAAACACCATCGGCGCATCCGGGTTGGCCGCGTTGTACTCGTCAACAAAATCGGAGATCTTGCCGGTGTTGAAGTCGCCGCCGTAGGGCAGCTTGTAGGTCATATAGACGGTGCCGCCGTTGGCGGGCAGGGCGTTATCGTCCGAGCTGTACACGCCGGTCAGCAGACCGCCGGTGGGCAGGCTGGCTGCAGCGTTGGACTCCGGCAGAGCAGCCTTGCCCTCCTTGAGCCACAGCTCCAGGCTGCCGGTGCCAAGGTCCAGACGGAACGATGTCACCTGCTGATTTTCAAAGTAATAGTAAATCTCGGAGTAGGTCGTGTCCTTGCTGCCGGACGCTGCCAGCAGCGGCGAAAGGCTGACGATGAACAGGACCAACACCATCAGGACGGCTACCACGAGGATGCCGCTGAATTTCGGTTGTTTTTGCTTCAAGAAATCAACTCCTATCCGGTGTGCACACCGGGCATTTTATCATTCGCCGGAATATACTTCCGGCTTAAGAACACCCACATAGGGCAGGTTGCGGTACTTTTCGTCGTAGTCCAGACCATAGCCGACCACGAACTCATCCGGCACTTCAAAGCCGCAGTAGTCCGGCTCGATGTCGGCCATGCGGCGGCTGGGCTTGCTGAGGATGGTGCAGATCTTCACGCTGCTAGGGTTGCGCATTTTCAGCACCGGAACCAGCTTGGACAGCGTGATGCCGGTGTCCAGAATATCCTCAACGATCAGCACGTCCCTGCCGGTCAGGTCGGCGTCCAGGTCCTTGATGATCTTGACAAGGCCCGTGGAGGACGTGTTGGCACCGCCGTAGCTGGAAACGACCATAAAGTCGATGGCGCAGGGTATCTGAACTGCGCGCATCAGGTCCGCCATAAAGACGACGGAACCCTTCAGGATCGAGACCAGAAGCAGGTCTTTGCCCGCGTAATCGCGGCTGATCTGTGCGCCTAGTTCGTTGACCTTGGCTTTCAGCGCATCTTCCGATACAAGAATGTGGTCAATATCATTGTCCATGCTGTACATCAGAGTTATGCCTCCCCTGTTTTTTCTGTCCGCACCGTCAGTACCTCGTGGGTGTACTCATCGGGGGCACATCCCTCGGCAAAGCCGCAGCCCCACAGCCACAGCACCTCACTGCCGTCAGCCAGCAGCGGCAGCAGCGGCCTTTCGGCCTGCGGTATGCCAAGTTCATTATAATATTTTTTGAGTGTTTTTCGCAGATGGCGTCCTGCCGGGCGGAAGAAGTCCCCCGGCTGCCGTGTGCGTAAAATAGCATTCCCCTGTATTTTAGCACAATCTGCGCAACAGTTTAAGTCTTTTTTGAAAATTGGTTGATTTTTTAGAAAATCTTCATACTTTACGACCTGAAATTTCACAAAATAACCACCCGGAAGGTAAAAATCACCCGGTTCAAAGGGCTGCGGCGGCGCGGGAAGGGTCTGAGAACCCTCCCGCGTCAGGCAGACGAGCAGGCCGTCCTGTATTTTATAGTTTACGTCCGGGGTCAGCTGAACAGCACCCTCCCCCTTTAAAACAAGGAAGTGCAGCAGGCTGATATACTTTTCCTCGGCGTCGCGCACGGGGCTGACCAGCGCGTGCAGCGCGGCATCCAGCACAGGTCCCTCGGCGCGGCGCAGGACCGTGACATCATAGCCGCCCGGCACAGTGGCCGCCTGCAGAAGGGCGGCGGCCTCGCCGGTCAGCCAGTCGTCCAGCGCGCGCATCTGGCGGCAGAGCCGCGCAATGCTGCGCTCGGCGGCGGGGTTGGCGTATTGCAGCGCCGGGATGGCATCATGCCGGATGCGGTTGCGCGCATAGACGTCCTGGTCGTTCGTCTCATCCCGGATATAGTGTTGCCCCAGCGCGGCACAGTATGCCTCGGTGTCGGCGCGGGTCAGGCAGAGGCAGGGCCGCACATAGCAGCCGCGGCGCGGCGGGATGCCGGTCAGCCCGTGCAGACCCGTGCCGCGCGCCATGCGGAAAAGCACCGTCTCAGCCTGGTCGGACATCGTGTGGGCCGTGGCAATGACGGCCTCCTCCCGCGCGGCCAGCTCATCGAACCAGCCGTAGCGCAGACCGCGGGCCCAATCCTCGCTCGGGCGGGGCGGCACCTCTATGCCTTCCTGCACGGCGTCATACAGGAACAGCTCCACGCCGTTCCGACGGCAGAAGTCCGCCACAAAGTCGGCATCGCGGCGGGCGGTCTCGCCCCGGATGCCGTGGTTGACGTGGGTCGCCAGCACCTCGATCTCCAGCGTGCGGCGATGGCGCAGTAAAAAAAGCAACAAAGCCATCGAGTCTGCCCCACCGGAGCAGGCCGCAATGACTCTGTCGCCAGACTTGAACAGACCCTGTCGGCGGCAGTTGTCCAACAGAGCCTCATCCATACGCTGTACAGTTTTTTCCGAGTCAGAACTCATGGGTCACATCCAGATTGCTGAAGCGCGTGTGCGCGCCGTCCCAGCCCAGACGGACAACGCTCGTCTCGCCGTGGCGGTTTTTGGCTACGATGCACTCGGCCTCATTCTCATTGGCCTGGTTTTCCTCGCCGTTCTGGGCATTGTAGTAGGCCGCGCGGTAGAGGAACAGCACGATGTCGGCATCCTGCTCGATAGAGCCGGAGTCGCGCAGGTCGGAAAGCTGGGGCCGGTGATCCGAGCGGCCCGTCGTCTTTTCCGCTGCACGGGACAGCTGGGAAAGCGCGATGACCGGTACGTTCAGCTCTTTGGCCATGATCTTGAGGTTCCGGGTAATGTCACTGATCTCCTGCACGCGGCTCTCGGTGCGCTTGGCACTCTGCATCAGCTGAAGGTAGTCGATAATAACGAGCCCGATTTTTTCCTTCTTGGGATCCTGGTTGATCGTGCGAATTTTTGCCTTGATCTCCGGCACCGAGATGCCGGAGGAATCGTCCATGTAAATCGGAGCGTTGTAGAGCAGCGACGTGGCCTGGGCAAAATCGTTCCAGTCGGAGTTGTTCAGACGGCCCGTGCGGAATGCCTGGCTGTCGATGTTCGCCGTGCTGGAAAGAATGCGGTCCGTCAGCTGCTCGCAGGTCATTTCCAGACTGAAAATGATCGTCGGCACCTTCTGCTGGCGGGCAACGTTTGTTGCAATGTTCAGCGCAAACGATGTCTTGCCCATACCGGGGCGGGCGGCCAGAATAATCAGGTCCGAGCGGCCCAGCCCGGTCAGGACCGTGTCCAGATAGTTGAAGCCCGTGGGGATACCGGCGAACTTGTCGCGGTCCGCGCCGCTCAGCTTCTGCATCGTGTCGATGACCTCGAGAATGGACTCGCGGATCGTCTTGACGCCCGACTTGTCGCGCCCGGAACGGATGTCGTAGATCTTCTGCTCCGCGCTTTCGAGCAGAAGATCGGCGTCCTCGCCGGAGGCGGTCTCGTTCAGGATGGACCGGGCGGCGTCGATCAGGCGGCGGCCCTGGTACTTCTCCTTGACGATTTTAAAATAGGAATCAACGTTCGAGACCGAGGGCAGCGTCTCGGCGATGCGGGCCAGATAGACCTTGGCGTCGTCGGCGCTGGCAAACGTCTTGTTGCTGGCAAGCGCATTGACAAGCGTGACAATGTCAACGGCCTCGCTCTCGGTGTAGAGCGAGCGCATCGTCTCATAGATGGCGCGGTTCTGGTCCGAGTAGAACATCTCGGGCTCCATGTCGGTGATAAGGCGGTTCAGCACCGTTTCATCCACCAGCGCCGCGCCCAGCACGCTCTGCTCGGCCTGCATGCTGTAGGGCATCTGGATGCCCAGACTGGCAAGGCTTACTTCTTCATTTTTCGGCATAGCGGACATCCTCCTTCCCTGCCAGACGGCAAATTACAGCTCCTCGACCTTCAGCTTGAAGGGTGCGACGACACCGGCGTACAGGCGCACGGAGGCGTCATAGCTGCCAAACTCCTTGATGGCGGAAGGAAGCTCGACCTTCTTTTTGTCGATTTCGGTGCCGGTCAGGGCGGTCAGCAGCTCGGCGACCTCCTTGCCGGTGACCTTGCCGTACAGCTTGCCGGATGCACCGCCCTTGACCTTGGCGGTCACGACCTGGCCCTTGATCTTGGCGGCCAACTCCTCTGCGGCGCCGCGTGCCTCGGCCTCGTGGTGGGCCTTGGCCTCGCTCTTGGTGCGGGCCTGGTTCAGTGCTGCGGCATCCGCGGGGGCTGCCAGGTTGCGCGGGAACAGGAAGTTGCGGGCGTAGCCGTCCGAAACCTCGTGGATCTCGTCTTTTTTGCCGATGGTCTTGACGTCCTGTTTGAGAATGATCTTCATAAGGGTTTCCCTCCCAAAATTTTTATCACAATTACCGCGCAGTATTTTCCTTTTGCGCCGCGCGGTAAAGGTCGATTTGTTCACGGATGCGGTGCTCCGCATCCTGCAGCGTGCAGTTCTGGAGCTGAGCACCCGCCATCATCAGATGGCCGCCGCCGCCCAGCGGCTCCAGAATGACCTGCACGTTCAGCGCGCCCATGCTGCGTGCCGAGATATTGACGCCGTCGTTTTTGGCGACTGCCACAAAGCTGGCGTCGACGCCGTTGATGGTCAGCAGATCGTTGGCTGCCATCGGCAGCACAACGTTCATACCGGCCTCAAGCTCGTCCGACAGGGCAATGGCACAGCCCTTGTATATGTAGGCCGCCTCCACAATGTGGGCGCGGGCCTCGTACTCCTCTTTTGAGGTGTTGAACAGCAGCTTGGTGTCAGCCGTCTGGGCACCGCGGCTGCGCAGCCAAGCGGCAGCCTCAAAGGTTCGCACGCCGACATGCAGTGCAAAGCTGCGGGTGTCCAGCATGATGCCGGCCAAAAGTGCCTGGGCCTCCAGCGGGGTGATGTTGTTTTCTTTCGGCATAAACTGCAGAAGCTCACACACCAGCTCGCTGGCGCTGGACGCATAGGGCTCATGGTAGATCAGCGTCGGGTTGTCGATGTGGCCCACCGCCATGCGGTGATGGTCGATGACGACGACGCGCTTGCACTTTTCGTAGATCTGCTGGCTTTCCAGTAGGCGCTTCTGGTAGGTATCGACGACGATCAGCAGCGTATTCGGCGTGATGACGTCGAGCGTCTGATCGGGTGCGATAAAGTCGTGGCCCTCGCCTGCATCAAGAAAAGTCTTGAGCAGCGGCCCGGCGAGCGTAGCCTCGCTGTTGATGGCGATGACCGCGGGCACATCGCACATTTTGCAGATGCGCAGCACGCCGATGGCGGAGCCGACAGCGTCGAGGTCACTCATGCGGTGCCCCATGATGATAACGCTGTCGCTGCGCTTGATGAGGTCGCACAGCGCGTTGGCAATAATGCGGCTGCGGACGTGGCTGCGCTTCTCGACGCCGTGGGAGATACCGCCGTAGAACTCAAAGCCGTCAACGGTCTTAACGGCGGCCTGGTCGCCGCCGCGGCCCAGAGCAATGTCGATGCTTTCGCGTGCCATCTGGTGGCATTCCTGCAGGGTCTTTCCGCCGTGGCCGACACCGATGGACAGCGTAGTCAGCCCGCCGGGATGCAGCGCACGGACCTTATCGAGGATGTCAAAGCGCTCCGCCAGCATCCAGCGGACGTCACGCTCCTCCACCACTGCGATGTAGCGGCTGTTCGTGACCTTGCGCAAAAAGCCGGTGCTGCGCCCGATGTATTTCTCCAGCAGGCTGTTGATAGCCTCCAGCTCCTTGGCCTGCTCACTGTCCTTCATATCGTCAAACAGCTCGTCATAGCTGTCGATGACGATGATGAGACAGGCCGGGCGGCTCTCGTTGTACTCGTCGAGCGTTTCTTTATAAAGCGTATCATTGATGAGATACACAAGGCTGGCCCCGCGGCTGCCCTTGGCTGAGCCTGCATAGGCCGTAAAGCGGCGCTCCCCCACTTTCAGGTCCTGCCCGTGCGGGCGGGAGCAGACAGCCAGATCCAGCTCCGGCAGAACGCGATTCACCGGGCGGGTCACCGCGTCGTAATCGTTCAGCACATCCTGCCTGAAATACTGGTTGTACCACAAAATGCGCCCGTCGTTGACAAGCACCGTGGGGATGGGCAGATTTGCCAGGCTGTACTGGATACGGCTGTTCTCAAAATCGGTGCTGCAAAGCTGCCTGGCCAGAAACGCGCGCAGGCGGCGGCGCTGGTAGAGCACTACACAGAGCGCGACCAGTACCAGCACCGCAGGCACGGCCAGCAGGGCAGGCTGCGTCAGGGCCACCGGCACGACCATCGCGGCGATGGCGACCAGCAGCAACAGCAGCAGAGCGGCAATATCCAATCCATCCTTGTGTTTCATCGTACACTCCCCTGTTCAGGAAAACAATTACACTTCCAGCAGAATTGGCAGGATCATGGGGCTGCGCTTGGTGCGGCGGTAGATATAGCTCGACAGCGCCTCGCGCACGCGGGCTTTGACGCTGGCCCAGTCGTGCAGGTTGTCGGCCAGGCTGCGGTCCAGGGCCATCTCCACCTGGGTGCGGGCCCCCTCCATCAGCTCCTCGCTCTCACGCACGTAGACAAAGCCGCGGCTGACGAGATCGGGACCGGAGAGAACCTGTCCGTTGCTGCCGTCGATGGCGGCGGTCACAATGATGATGCCGTCCTCCGACAGGTGGTGGCGGTCCCGCAGGACCACGTTGCCTACATCGCCGACGCCGTAGCCATCGACCATCACAGCGCCCGCCGTAACAGTGTTCTCAACGGTCATGCCATCCGCGGAAAGGCGGATGTTCTGGCCGTTCTCGGCGATATAGATATTCTGCTTCGGGATATAGCCCAGATGCTCCGCGGTCTCGGCGTGGCGCTTGAGCTGCTTGAACTCACCGTGCACGGGCAGGAAGAACTGCGGGTGGGCCAGCGTCAGCATGAGCTTCTGCTCCTCCTGGCAGGCATGGCCGGACACGTGGGTGTCGTACATATTTTCGTAAATGACCTCGGCCCCAAGGGTCAGCAGGCCGTTGACGACCTTGGTGACGGTCTTTTCATTGCCGGGGATCGGGCGGGCCGAGATGATGATGAAGTCATTAGGGCCGACGCGCACCTGACGGTGGCTGGCCTGCGCCATGCGGGACAGCGCACTCAACGGCTCGCCCTGGCTGCCGGTGGTGATGAGCACGACCTTCTCCGGCGGGTACTTGTTGATTTCGTCAATCGTGATAAGCACATTATCCGGCGCGTGCAGGTAGCCCAGCTCGCGGGCCATCTCGGTGTTGGAGACCATGCTGCGCCCGCTGACGGCGACCTTGCGGCCCGACTCAATCGCCAGGTCGATGATCTGCTGCACGCGGTAGATGTTGGAGGCGAACGTTGCCACGATGATGCGGCGCTTACCGGCCTTGGCGAACAGGCGGCGCACGCCTTCGGCGACGGTCTGTTCAGTGGCGGTGAAGCCCGGGCGCTCTGCGTTGGTGGAATCTGCCAGCAGCGCCAGCACACCCTTGCGGCCATACTCGGCAATCGTGGGCAGGTCGGTCACGGCGTCGCCGGACAGCGGCGTGTAGTCGACCTTGAAGTCACCGGTGTGGATGACCACGCCCGCCGGGCAGTCGATGGCGAAGGCCAGCGAGTCCGGGATGGAGTGGTTGACGTGGATCGGCTCGACGGTGAAGCAGCCGAGCGTGACCTTCTGGCGCGGGCGGATCTCATGGAAGATCGCGCTGGACGCAAGGCCGTGCTCCTCGAGCTTGTTCTTGATAAGACCAATCGTCAGCTTGGCGGCGTAGATCGGCACATTGAATTTTTTGAGCAGGTACGGCAGACTGCCGATGTGGTCCTCGTGGCCGTGGGTGATGAACAGGCCCTTGATGCGGTCTCTGTTCTCGAGCACGTAGGTGAAGTCTGGGATGACCAGATCGACACCGAACATATCGGCATCCGGGAACACAAGGCCGCAGTCAACGAGGATCATGTCGCCCTGGCACTCATACAGCGTAATATTCTTGCCGACTTCGCCGAGGCCGCCCAGCGGGCAGATGTGCATCGGGATGGCCGGGGTCATCTCAAGATGCTCCGAGCTCTTTGGACGGCGTCCGCGGCGCTGGCCCTGGGGGCGCGGTGCGGCAGCCTGACCGTTCTGGGGTGCAGCGCTGTTCTGATTCTGGCGCGGGCGGCGCGGACGCGGAGCTGGGATGCTCTGCGCGGCGGCGTTCTGCTCGGCAGTGGCCGGGGCCGCGGGGCGCGGGCGGCGGGGGCGGGGCTTGTGCTGCGCGTTGGCAGCGTTCTCACCCTGGGGCTTGGGTGTGCGCGGCTTGCGGGTATGGGGCGCACTCTGGCCGTTCTGGGCAGGCTGTGCGGTATTTTTACGTTTTGGCTTGAACTCTTCCATCGAAAACCTCCGAATCGTCGTATTTCCGGGCTGGTGCCTGCCATCTGCAGGTACCGGAATCCCTCAAAAGCGGTTGCGATCTATGTATTTTAAGAGCGGATGCTCCTATGCCTAATGGAATGGGCGCGGAAAGCCCGCCTGAAAAGACGCGGCCAGGCCCGATAAAACACACAATGCAATTACACTCTATTATAATCGGAAATGGCGTCTATGTCAAATATCTTGCCTTATGAAGCCCGGCTTGCTATAATAGTAGTATTATAGACCAGAATACGGAGTACAACGCATGAAGCATATTGAAATTTATACCGATGGTGCCTGCAGCGGCAACCCCGGCCCGGGCGGCTGGGGCGCGATCCTGCGGTTCCGCACGGCGCAGAAGGTGTACGAGAAGGAGCTTTCCGGCGGCGAGGCCAACACGACCAACAACCGAATGGAGATGACCGCCCTGCTGGAGGCGCTGCGCCAGCTCAAGGAGCCCTGCGCCATTGACCTGTACAGCGACAGCAAGTACGTCGTCGACAGCCTGCAAAAGGGCTGGGCCAGGGGGTGGCGCGCCCGCGGCTGGAAGAAAGCAGACAAATCCCCCGCCCTGAACCCGGATCTGTGGGCCCCGCTGCTGGCCGAGAGCGAGAAGCATGAAATCACCTACCACTGGCTGAAGGGCCACGCCGGCCATCCCGAAAACGAACGCTGTGACCGCATGGCTGTGGAGCAAAGCAAGAAATACGGCGGGCGTCAGGCCTGACCTTGGCATAAGGAGAGAAATATGGACGGCTTTAACACATTTGAAAAGCAGGATAAGGTCCTGCTGGGATTGAACAGCGGCAGTGACGCCGCCGCAGCCATGCGCATTTTGCGGCAGCAGGGCTTTGCGGTGCAGACATTCACGGCTGAACACGAAGTTACGCCAGCCGGGCTTTTGCAGCTGCTGGCCGACAAGGCTGCCGAGTTGGACTGCGCGTTCATTGCCACCGGGCACTATGCCCGCATCGAGGTGGACGGCGAGGGGCTTTCTCACCTGCTGCCTGCTGCGGACGCCGAGGCAGACCAGAGTGCCGCGCTGGCAGGTCTGCCGCAGGAAGTGCTGGCTAAGCTGGTGCTGCCGCTGGGCGAGTTTACCAAGGCAGAAGTGGCGGAGATGCTGGCGGATACGACGGAATAAATCTTACGACAACAAAAATGCCTGTGCAGGTTTGAAGCCTGCACAGGCATTTTTGTTTGCGTTGGCTTCCCCCACGGGGGAAGCCGTCAGTGGCTCCGACCACTGACTGATGAGGGCAAAACTTGTGGCAATGACCCGTTTTTGAGTAGTCAGATACACCTTGCCCTCATCCGGCCCTGCGGGGCCACCTTCCCCCGAGGGGGAAGGCTTTTGAGAGTTTCACTTTTTCTTTTTATGCTTCGGCCAGGGCCACCATTTGCCCTCTTTTTCGTGCATCCAATGGGCGAGCGGATAGAAGATCATGGCCAGACCGCCCAGCAGGATCAGGATGTACAGCCAGCCCGCAAAGTCAAAAATCACATCCAGTGCGGCCAGCGCAGCCAGAAAGAACCCGGCGTACATCATGAACTGGCCGTTGTGCACCACATAGCCGTTCCAGTTTTCTGGTTTGATCTCGTCGCGGCCCTGGTCGCCCCAGACATTGGGGTTCTTCATTGCGGAGTAGCCGTAAAACGCCAGCACGATGCCGATAACAAAAAGGAATTCAAACAATGGGGTGTCCTCCCGGAATTATTTTTTGAAGAAGGGGCTGAAATCAAACGTTGCAAAGTAGTCCTCCGGCGTCTCGGCGCGGCGGATGAGCTGGTGGGAGCCGTCCTCCTTCAGCAGGACCTCGGCACTGCGCAGCTTGCCGTTGTAGTTGTAGCCCATCGAGAAGCCGTGTGCGCCGGTGTCATGGATGTAGACAATGTCGCCGATGTCGATTTTCGGCAGCATACGGTCAATGGCGAACTTGTCATTGTTCTCACACAGACCGCCGGTGACGTCGTACTTATGGTCGCAGGGGGTGTCCTCCTTGCCCAGCACCGTGATGTGATGGTAGGAGCCGTACATGGCAGGGCGCATCAGGTTGGCCGCGCAGGCGTCAACGCCGATGTACTCCTTGTAAATATGCTTCTGGTGCAGCACGGTGGTGACAAGTGCGCCGTAGGGTGCCAGCATGAAGCGGCCCATCTCGGTGAAGATGGCAACATCACCCATGCCGGCGGGCACCAGAATCTCCTCAAACTTCTTGCGCACGCCCTCGCCGATGGCGGCAATGTCGTTGCTGCGCTGGTCGGGGCGGTAGGCAATGCCGACGCCGCCCGAAAGGTTGATGAACTTGATTTTTGCGCCGGTGCGCTTGTGCAGGCGGACGGCCAGCTCAAACAGGATACCGGCCAGCTTCGGGTAATAGTCGTCAGTCACGGTGTTGCTGGCCAGGAAGGAGTGGATGCCGAACTGCTCGGCACCGGCAGCCATCAGCCTGGTGTAAGCCTCGGCCATCTGATCCTCGCTCATACCGTACTTGGCGTCGCCGGGGTTGTCCATGATACCGTTGCCCAGCTCGAACACACCGCCCGGGTTGAAGCGGCAGCAGACGGTTTTGGGCACGCCCGCGACCTTTTCAAGGAACGCAACGTGGGTCAGGTCGTCCAGATTGATGTACGCGCCGAGGTCGTAGGCTTTCTTCATGTCCTGCGCGGGCGTGTCATTGGAGGAAAACATGATGTCGCTGCCCTTGAAGCCGCAGGCCTCGCTCATGAGCAGCTCAGTATAGCTGGAGCAGTCAACGCCGCAGCCCTCCTCCTGCAGAATCTTCAGCAGGTAGGGGTTGGGTGTGGCCTTGACGGCGAAATATTCTTTAAAGCCCTTGTTCCAACTGAACGCAGCGTTGACCCTGCGAGCGTTCTCGCGGATCCCCTTTTCATCGTAAAGGTGGAACGGGGTGGGAATATCGGCAGCGATCTCTTTCGCCTGGGCAAGGGTAATAAACGGCTTTTTCTGCGGCATGATTGTCTTTCCTTTCCCTTTATATGCTTCGTATAGGCTTATTATATACGGTTTGTAAGGTGACGGCAAGAGGCTTTGGGAAAAATAGCGCTGTAGGGGCCGGACATGTCCGGCCCGCGGCTGTATGGCAAGCATATGCTACTGGGAAGGCTGCGGGCGGGGCATGCCCCGCCCCTACTGCGCAGCCAAAATGAAAAAGACCGTTCCAGAACCGGAACGGTCTTTTATCTTATTTACAGCACAGTCTCCGCGTGGTCGCCCTGAATGTGGAGTCTGGCGGTCAGCAGGCGGTTGTCCAGTTGACGGCAGGTCCAGCGGTACGCAGGGTACAGGAACAGGCAGGCCGCGATCCATGCGGCGGGATTGGACAGTTCCGCGCCGAAGTATCCCAGAATCGGGACCAGTACAATCGCCACCGCCGTGCGGGCGACCATCTCGGCCACACCGGCCAGCATAGCGAGTGACGAGAAGCCGAGTCCCTGAATGGTGTAGCGCCAGATGATCAATGCCCCCAGCGGCACGAAGAACACGCTGTTCCAGAATAGATACTCGCGGCCCATGGCAACGATGTCGACCTCCTTGGCTGTGTCAAGGAACAGCGACATGATCTGCACGTCGGTAAAATGCAGAACGAAAGCCGATGCCACACCGTAAATCAAAATAATGAGCATTGCGCTGTTGACGCCCTGTCGCACACGATCCATCCGGGATGCGCCGAGGTTTTGCCCGGCGTAGGTTGCCATGGCCGTGCCGACGCTCTCCATCGGAACGGTCAGCAGCCCCTGGGTCTTGCCTGCTGCGGTGACGGCGGCAACGGCGGTGCTGCCCAGCACATTGACCGCCCACTGCATGATGACGCTGCCAATGGCCGTGATGCTGCACTGCAGGCCCATCGGCACACCGATGCCCAGCAGACGTATGCTGGCCTTTTTCGAGAAGGCCAGATCGTCCTTTTCCATTTTCAGCACGTCGAACTTGCGGCGGAGATAAATAAAGCTCAGCACGCCGGAGATGACCTGCGAAATGTCGGTTGCCAGCGCCGCGCCGAGCACGCCGAAATGGAACGGCACGATAAACAAAAGGTCGAGCCCGATGTTGAGCGCACTGGTCAGGATCAGAAAGTACAGCGGCGTCTTGCTGTCGCCCAGTGCGCGCATGATGGCCGCCACCATGTTGTACAAAAAGATGAACGGGATGCCCGCAAAAATCCAGCCGATGTAGATGACCGCGCCGTCAATGATGTCGTCGGGCGTCTGCATCAGCTGCATCATCGGGCGGGTCAGCGCAACGGTGCTGATGGTCAGCACCACGCTGCCCGCAATGCAAAGCCACGCGGCGTTGGCCACATGGCGGCGCAGATCACTGTAATCCCGCGCGCCGAACAGCTGCGCGATTGGGATCGCAAAGCCGTTGCAGACGCCAATGACAAAGCCGAGAATCAGATAGTTGACCGACCCGGTCGCGCCGACAGAGGCCAGCGCACTGACACCGCAGAAGCGGCCGACGATGATGGTGTCCGCCAGCGCATAGAATTGCTGGAACAGGTTGCCCAGCACCAGCGGCAAGCTGAACAGGAGAATAACTTTGAGCGGACTGCCGCTCGTAAGGTCTTTTGTCATGTTTTTCCCTACCCTATTATATACGTGCAAAATTTCGTGCGGCTTGTATTATAGCACGCACAGATACAAATGCAAGAGGGCTGACCACACAAATTTTGCGTTCTTTTCGGCAAAACAGCACCGGATGGCAAAAGCGTATTTTCTTGCGCAGCGGCGGCAGATTTCAGGTGCCTGACAGGTGTTATTTCCAGAATGCGGCCAGCTCCGATGTCAGCGCCTGCGCCGAGTCCACGGTTTTCAGCTGCTCCCAGTGCGGCGGCATCAGGCGGCGTGTGTCGGGGGCCAGAAACCGGTCATCAATGAGCAGGACAACGCCGCGGTCCTCCGGCGTGCGGATGACCCGGCCTGCCGCCTGCAAAACCTTGTTCATGCCGGGGAAACGGTAGGCATAGTCAAAGCCGGAGCCGCGCGTCTGCTCAAAGTAATCGCGCAGCTGCTCCTGCCGCGGGCCGACCTGCGGCAGGCCTGGGCTGACGATGGCTGCACCGATGAGGCTCTCCCCCGTCAGATCGACGCCCTCGCCAAAAACGCCGCCCAGCACCGCAAAGCCCAACAGCGGTCTGCCGTCGGATTTCTGAAACTGTGCCAGAAACTCCGCGCGTTTTCCCTCGTCCATGGTGCTTTCCTGACAGAGGGTCGGCTGGTCCGGGTAGCGGGCGGTGAAATCCTCCCACACCTGCTGTAAATAGCTGTAGCTCGGGAAAAACGCCAGATAGTGCCCGGCCCTCGCCCCGGACATCACGGCCAGCAGGTCAGCGACCTTGGCAATGCTGTCCGCGCGGTCCTTGTAGCGGGTGCTGACGTGGCGGGCGCACCACAGGCCCAGATGCTCCGTATCAAACGGGCTGCGCAGCGCTACAGCGCGGGCATCGGGCAGACCGCACAGATCTCTGTAATAGCCTGCCGGAGCCAGCGTCGCGCTGAACAGCACCGCCGCGCGGCCCTTGGCAAAGTCCGCCGCCAGAAAGTCACTCGGGTCCAGGCAGAGCATTGCGGCACGGACCTCACTGCCGTGGGCAGAGATTTGCAGTACAAAGTGATCGTCGAATGTGTCCGCCACGCGCAGCCAGGCGCGGATGTCAAAGTATAATTGCAGCAGTGCCTCGTGGGTCTCGTCGGGGTCGCGGTGCTCGTCAAGCCAGATTTCCAGCGGCTCACAGAGCCTTGTCAGCGCACGGTCAAGCGCATCGGCGCGGGACTTTTCAAAGAACGTGCGGCCAAAGCGGCTGTCGCCGGGCGCTTCCTCGCAGCGGTGCCGCCACTCGATGAAGATGTCGTTGACCTTTGTCAGTGCGTTTTTCAGGCTGCTTTTGCCCTTGCCCAGCCGCTTTTTGGCGTCGTAGAAGGCGCTTTTGGCAAGGACGGCACTGTGCATGCCCCGGGCGCGGTCCGGAAGATTATGTGCCTCATCGAGCAGAAACAGATAGTCCCCCGCTGTGTCAAAAAAGCGTTCCAAATGCACGACGGGGTCAAACAGGTAGTTGTAGTCCCCGATGACTACATCACACCACAGGCTTAGATCCAGCCCCAGCTCAAACGGACAGACCTTATGTCTGCGAGCCAGCATCTGCAGGGCGTCAGCGGTCAGAGCGTGGGTGTCCAGCGCATCCCACAGCGCCGTCCTGACGCGATCATAGTAGCCTTTGGCATAGGGGCATGCCTCGGGCGTACACTCGCGCCGATCCTGCATACAGATTTTGTCCTTGGCGGTCAGCGTTACGCTGCGCAGCTTTAAATCGGCGTCGGACGCCCGCAGCAGCGCCAGCGCGTTCTCCGCTGCCGCACGGGTCGTGCCGCGGGCTGTCAGGTAAAAGACGGGGCCGCCCTGCTTCACAGCCTTTAACGCCGGGAACAGCACGCTCATCGTCTTGCCGATGCCGGTGGGTGCCTGGCAGAGCAGCTGCCCGCCCTCGGTGCAAATCTTGTACACCGCGCCGATCATGGCCCGCTGGCCCGGACGATAGCCGGGAAACGGAAATTGCAGCGCCGCCAGTGACGCACGGCTGATGCGCTGCCACTCGGCGGCACGCTTGGCCCACGGCGCGTACTGCGTCAGCAGGTCGGTCACAACGGCGTCCAGCGCGTCGGCGGTGTAGTCATGACTGAAACGAAATTCCAGTTCCTCATCGACCTGAAAGTAGGTCAGCCGCACCCGCATAGCGGGCAGGCCGTTCTGCCGCGCGTAGATGGCCGCATAGATCTGCGCCTGTGCCCAGTGCTCCGGACTTTGCTCACCGGTGATGAGCTCGGGCGGCAGGGTTGTAGTTTTGATCTCATCAATGGTCGGCATGCCGTCAGTATCGGTAAAAATACCGTCGGCACGGCCCTCCAGCGTGTAGGTGATTTGGGCACAGGCGTAGTCCTGCTTCAACGTCGCCTCGGCCTGGTAGTCCGGGTACTCTTTTACGGCGGCACGCTGCAATTTGCGGTGCAGGCGTGCGCCCTCCAGCGCGCGGTCAAAGCCGGTAAAGCGGCTGTCAATGCTGCCGGTGCGCAATAAAAACTCCACCAGACGCCGTATGGGCAGCGTCAGTGCCAACGCTTCAGGCTCCATGCCGCTTTCCTCCTTGCATCCGGTGGTATCTTTAATAGGTATGGTCGCAGACCTCTGTTATTTTCTGCCGCAGGGCCACAAAGTCGCCAAAGACAGCGGGCTTGTTGTCTGGGTAGCGCAGCAGCGCTGCGGGGTGGTAGGTCGCCATGAACAGTGTGCCCTGCTTGTCGAAAAATTTACCGTGGTCGCGGGAAATCGAGAAGCCCGGGTCGAGCATCCGCTGCGCGGCCACGCGGCCCAGACAGACAACGATTTTGGGACGGATCAGCTGAAATTGCTGGCGCAGCCAAGGCATGCACGCGGCGGATTCTTCCGGCAGCGGGTCGCGGTTCTGCGGCGGGCGGCATTTGACGATATTGGCAATATAGACGTTTTTGTCACGGCTCAAGTCGACGGCCTCCAGATAGTGGTCCAGCAGCTGGCCGCTCTTGCCCACAAAGGGAAGCCCCTGCTCGTCCTCGTTGGCACCGGGGCCCTCGCCTACGAGCATGACCTCGGCGTGTGCGGCACCCTGGCCAAAGACGACGCTGTGGCGCGTCTCGCACAGGCCGCAGCGGCGGCAGGCCAGGCATTCCTGTTGCAATGCTTGCAGTTCCATAATATACTTCCTCTGACATGGTTAAATCGGGCGTGGCGCACCCATACTGTAAGGAAAAGGAGGGGCAGGCGTATGGCACTATTTTTGCGGGGACTTTGCCTGCTGGCGGGGTATCTGTTCGGCGGTTTTTTGACAGCGGAGGTCGTGGCGCGGTGCACGGCGGGCGTCAGTGCGCGGGATATTGGCACCGGCAACCCCGGCATGGCGAATATCGCGACACATCTTGGTAAAAAGGCCGGGCTGCTGGTTCTGTCGGGCGACGTCATCAAGACTGCGGCGGCCTGCTGGTTCTGCCACCAGCTTGCGCCGGAGCTGGGGCTTACCGCTCTGCTGTACGGCGGTCTTGGCGCGGTTCTCGGGCACAACTGGCCGATTTGGTACAAGGGCCGGGGCGGCAAGGGCGTGGCCGTCACCTGCGCGTGGCTCATGCTGTACCTGCCCGTCACCGGTGTGCTGTGTTGTCTGGCGGGCGGCGTGGCTGTGCTGCTGACCGGCTATCTGCCGGTAGGCGCGGTGCTGATTGCCGCGCTGGCTGTGCCGGTGGGCTGGCTGCAATACGGCACCGAGGCTGGTGCTGTACTGGCCCTGAATGCCGTTATCATGGTCACGCGGCACTGGGCCGGTCTGCAGCGGATACATCGCGGCGAGGAGCTGCAGTTCTTCCGCCCGAAACTCTGATATAATCTATCATACCACGCCTTGCCCCGGAATGCAATGTTCTTTAGGTTTTTACGCAACTGCGCTGTATTTTACCGAAGCTGAAAAAATCGGTAAAAAATATCAAAAAAAGTGTTGACATTTTGCGTGTCAGCCGCTATAATTAACAACGTTGCAGCTGCCACGGCAGCGCACAAAGCTGGGTATGGCCCGGTAGTTCAGTTGGTTAGAACGCTAGCCTGTCACGCTAGAGGTCGTCAGTTCGAGCCTGATTCGGGTCGCCATACGCTGCTATAGCTCAGTTGGTAGAGCGCATCCTTGGTAAGGATGAGGTCAGCAGTTCAAATCTGCTTAGCAGCTCCAGCGCTGATGCCCACAGTGCAAGATACGCATTGTGGGCATCATTAGTATAGGGGCATAGCTCAGTTGGTAGAGCAGCGGTCTCCAAAACCGCGTGCCGAGGGTTCGAATCCTTCTACCCCTGCCAAAAGCCGCTTATCTCGTTTGAGGTAAGCGGCCTTTTGTTTTTTGCTGCGTCGCAGGGGCCGGGCATGCCCGGCCCGCGGGTTTGCGGTAATAACTTGTTGACGGGCAAGTGCCTTTACGTTATGGCAGTAACCCGTTAGGGGTGATTGTTTTTACGTGGCGGGCCGGGCATGCCCGGCCCCTACCGCTGGAGCAAATCTATATATACAAAAGCCGAGCCCAAAAGGACTCGGCTTTTGCTGTTTCTGACAGCCATCTTTGGTCCGAGTGGCGAGAGTCGAACTCACGGCCTCTTGAACCCCATTCAAGCGCGCTACCAAACTGCGCTACACCCGGTCAACCGGGCTGTCTTGAATCAGCTTTATTATTATAACTGACTGCACCGAGAATGTCAATAGAAATGTACGAATTTTATAAATATATTTTGCTTTATGACTGATAAAGGAAGGAAAGAAGGGATAAATCATGCCGAATAGCCTGGAATTGAACGTCTCTCCTGCGCAGCTGCACACCTTTGCCAACCATCCGTTCCATGTCCGCAAGGATATGGAGATGAATGAGTTGGTGGACAGCATCCGGGAAAGCGGCGTTATTGTTCCGCTGATCGTGCGCAGCAGGCCCGAGGGCGGCTATGAAATCATCAGCGGACACCGCCGCTGCGAGGCCTGCCGGGAACTGGGTATTGAGAAGGTGCCGGTCCGCGTGCAGGAGCTGACGGATGATGAAGCTACTATTTTAATGGTGAACAGCAATATTCAGCGGGAGCATGTGCTGCCGAGTGAGAAGGCGTTTGCATATAAAATGAAGATGGATGCAATGAAGCATCAGGGACGGGCAACTTCGGGACAAGTTGTCCCGAAGTTAGATGACCGTCGAACAGGTTCTCAAATTGGTTCGTCATCCGGCGAAAGCTATAAGACGGTGCAACGTTATATTCGACTAACGCATCTCATCTCCCCCATTCTGCAAATGGTCGACGAATCCCGCATGGCGTTCAACCCCGCGGTAGAAATCTCCTACATGACGCCCGAGCATCAACGGTGGCTGCAAGCAGAGATGGAGCTTTGCGAGGCCACGCCCTCTCTGGTGCAGTCCCGCCGTCTTAAAGAGATGAGCCAAAGCGGCACGCTGACGGAGCACTACCTGCATACCCTGCTCACCGAGCAGAAGCCCAATCAACGTCAGAAGTTTTTCTTGAATCAATCTGACGTACAGAGGTTCTTCCCTCCCGGCTATACGCCCGAGCAGATGCAGAACACGATATTCTCCCTGCTGAAAACCTGGGGCCATGCCCACGAGCACACCCAGAGCCAGCAGGAGCTGGAACGGTAAAATGACACACACAACCTTATTTATAAGGCCCGGTTAGGATGCCAAAAACACGGTATTCTGTCAGGCTTATTCGAGTGCGCACTTTTGGGAGAAGCAACCATGCAATTTGACTACTTTTACGGCAGTCAGGCCGAGCAGTTCTCGTTCTATCGCATCCCCAAGGTGCTTTTCACAGAACCGCAGTTCATGCAACACACGGGGCCATGGCGCAGTGTCCATTATCTGGCGCTGGGCGGCACGGACTATGCGGCATTGGATGCGTTTTTGAAGTATTTCCCGGCTGTCTGCAAAATCGTCCTCTGTCTGGATAACGACAACGCAGGACGGACCCGAACGCAGGATATTATTGCGCACCTTGCGGGCAGCGGCAAAGCCGTGGAGGACCGCCCGCCGCCGGTGGGTAAGGATTACAACGACACGCTGGTGCAATACATGCAGGAATACCGCGCGCACTGCATCTGATAGCGGTTGCAAAAGATACGGGTTGTGCGATTGTTATTATCGCTCATATGAACAAGATGAAAGATAATAATCCTCTCTACCGCACCAACGGTTCGATTGACATTGCGGGTGCTGTAAGAAGCATTCTTGCAATCACACGCACGCCGAACAAGGAAGCACCTGCGGAAAGATATTTGGTGCAAGTGAAATCAAATCTTGCCCCGACAGGTTCGGCAATTCTTTTTGAAGTTGCCGAGAAAGGCGTGGACTTCATTTCCGAAATGGAGATGACAGCCGAAGAAGCGTTTTTATCTCTTGCTCCACAAATGGGCAGACCGAATGAAAAAGAGATGAAAGCAAAATCATTTCTCATTGAAATGTTGCAGGACGGAGAGATGCTTTCCTCGGATTGTGAAGAAAAACTTGAAGCCGCAGGGTTCAAGAAATCGACCATCAAAAAGGCAAAGAAAAACGCAGGAGTTATCTCCAAGAAGAAAGGTTTCCTCTGGTATTGGTCTTTGCCGATGGGCGATATACCGAGAGAATAAAAACAGAATGTCTGCCGATGGGATAGTCTGTTTTTGTGATTGAGGTATCAAAGGAGGTCAAGGGGGAACACCCTTGCCCACGACATCTTTGCAGACGAAGTCTGAAAGTGTCATAGTGGGTTACACACATTCAAAGAATGTTGTGTAATGGCTTCGCCCTGCCGAGAAAGGAGAACGAAAATGGCGAAAAACAACAAAGCGGATATGAGCTGTGCAAGGGTTAAAAAGTACACCGCTTCCGATGTCAGCAAGGCAGAAAGACACAACGAGCGCAAAAATGAAACCTATGAAAATATGAATGTCATTGAGGAACGCATACCTTTTAATGTGCATTTCAAAAAGCCTTTTGCTCCGACCTATATGGAACAGTTGAAGCAGATGGAAACCAACGGGCTGGTGTCGCTCCGTGGGTTGAGAAAAGACGCTACACTCTTTAACGAGATTGTGATTGATGTGAATACGATGTACTTCGAGCGTAACGGTGGTTATGAGTATCTGCAATGATCAAGCCGCTGTCATACGGATGACTGTTCGGATGTGTAAAGAGCGTAACCAAACCACCATGTTCCCTGTGAAATGCAACAAAGCGATTGAAGTCCACATCAAACACAGCATCTGCATTCAGCAGGAGGAAGTCCGAGGTCAGCTTGTCCTTGATTTTGAAAAGCGCGCCAGCATTGCCGAGCGGCTCCTTTTCAAAATAAAACTCAATATGGACACCAAAGGGCTTTCCTGTCACAGGGGAAATTCCAGATCCGTCCCCAAAGTAATCCATGATGATGTTTCCCAGATGAGAAACAGTCAGAATAATGTCGGTGAACCCTTGGTCACGCAGGCATTCCAGCTCATGTTCCAGAACAGGCTTGCCCTCAATTTTTATCATTGGCTTGGGAATGTCGCTGGCAACAGAGGAAATCCGTGTTCCCTTGCCACCGGCCATTATTACTGTTTTCATCTTAAACTTTCCTCTTTAAAAATTTCTCAAGAGTTGATTTGATTATATTCACAATGAATTCTCTTTCTATAAAGAGAATCGTTATCCCAAGCACATAATTAAATACTGAATCCAAGCAACTTAAGACAACCATAAAGAAGAGTAACCCCATCTTTATAAAGTGTTTCTTGTAATCAACCTCAAACTTAATAATCCGATTCGCACCAACAAGTCTAGCGAAGAATGTTGTTAAATAACCGATTGCAGTTGCCACTGCTGCTCCATATCCTCCCCAAACTGGAATTAGCACAAAATTCAAAGCGATGTTAATTCCCGCTCCCGCCATTGTGGTTACAAAAACCGATTTCGTATTCTTGGCAGCGGTAAAAACCGTTCCCAAAAATGAACTCAAGCCACTAAATACACTTGCAAAAAGGAGGATTGGGACAAATTTCCATGCAATAAAAAATTCTTTTTGGAACAAGATATAGGCTAGTACTTTAACGAAAAATATCAATCCAGCGCACACAATAATATATGTGTGTACCCATAAATCATATATTTTTGAGAAGAAGCGTCTGCTTTTTTCACTTCCAAAGTCATCTACAGCAGACATCTCCCACGCACTAATCAAGATTGCAGAAATTGTCGCCATGATAGATGGAATTTTATATGAAACCGAATAAATTCCAAGCTCATTAAGCCCACGGAAAATATTCATGATATATCTGTCAGAGGAATTGCTAATCCACCAACTTATGGAATTTGGCATTAGGGGTATCGAATATGTCAGCATTTCTTTAACATATTGCTTTTGGATTCTAGCAGGAAGAACAATATCTTTCCACGCCTTACATCCAAAAAATAATACGATAATCGTTACCCAGTAAGCAGATACCATTGCCAGGAGATATCCTTTGATTCCCAATCCAAGCCGAAGGAGAAAAATAATATTGCAAGAAATCAAAGCAATTGTATTACATACTCCTGCAAAAGAGTACATCCCAACTTTTTCACTACCTTTTGCATATTCCATTAATAATGTATAATATGAATATCCTGCAAACCCGGCTAGAAAATACCCTCTATAGCCTTGTAAATCGCCCGTATTAAAAAAGAATAGTGAACCTAGTGCAACAAGAAATATTCCGATTGCTTCAATCCAAATTCCTATGCTTAGTAACTGTTTTGTGTCATTACATTTATCTAAGCAAAACCGCATAACTGCCGTACTTATCATAAGTGTGGCAAATGGATACAGAAGATTAATAGTAGTTGTCAACAAATCCGATGTTGCATACTCTGAAGTAGATAGCACCGATGTATAAAGCGGAACCATCAAGAAAACTAGTAGCTTCGATGAAAAATTTCCAAGCATCAGAAGCAATGTATTCTTCATCAATTTCTTTTCTTCACGCTTCATTTCAACTTTTAACCTTGTTCCTTCCGAAAACTTTATTTAACTTATTAACAACCCTTTTTTTATATCCATTTATCTTCCAAACCAAGACTGCATTTTGAGCTTCGCGTTTGAATTTTCTATGCTCAACCAAAACACTTCGCAAAAAAGTGTCCCTCATTTTAGGTCTTTCAATCGGCATTTGAAGCTGCCTTTGACGATCATTTACTGCACTTTTGAGTGGAATCTTTTCCAGTAGCATAAATTCCGACAACTCAGTCATCAGATTCACTGCCTTTTCTGTATGCGGAATAATCAGTGAAATGCCTTTTGATATTTCCGAACTCAAATGAGGAACCGTCTTCTCAATGCCCCAAAAGTCACCAATTGTAACATCGCCCGCTCCACTAGGAGAAGCATACGGGCAACAATAGCAGCTTTCTCGATCCATCACACCGATTCCAAAAGCTGCTGTATACAAATCGTCTGTTGACGAAATTTCTCTGCCATCTTTTAATGTCAGCGTTGTAAACCTATGCGACAAAGTTCCATTGCTTATGCGTTTATCCCTGAACCGAACTCCAAGCACCGAGGAATTGTTTTCTTTTTCAACTTCTTGTAAATACCTTGCGAATGCTACCGGACTTGAAACGCCATGGCAAACCAATGCAATCAACATTAAATCTTGTTCATTATATTTTCCAAGGAATCTTTTTAACCCATCTACTTGACACGGCGTTCCAGAAAAAAGAACCTTTTCCCCTTTTAATAAATTTCTTTTCACTTCAGAGTAGACATTGGTCATATCGCTCTGAGTATATTTGCTACACCGAAGCAATTCCGGATTATTGAAATCTGGAACATCAATATGTTGGACCTGCAAGCTGTCATTATAAGCTGCACCATAAAAATGTTTAAATCCGTTTTTCTTACACACCTGCGCAATCCCTATAAATGCTGCACCCGATGTACTTAGCTTACGAATTTCTTCATTTTTGTGCCATCCATAGTAGCATATATCTTCTTGTTCTTTGCGCTGATGATTTTCAATCGGACACACCTTATTGCATAGACCACACTTAACACAACTTATCTCATCAACAATCGGATATAAAAAGCCTTCAGGATTCTTTTGCATGGATATGCACTTCTTCGGACAAATTTGTTCACAAGCCGTACAACCACAGCATTCACTAGCAATATGGCTGTTCAAATACATATTTCTGAAAACCACCTTTCTTCAATATTTTCAGGATATGTAAACTGCTTGCATTACTTATCCTGTCTGACAATCTGCTCAACATACTTCATTGATGTTTCTCGTTGACTTGCAACATGCGCAAATACTGCATTCCAATCCATCTCACTATAGAATTCAAACTGCGCACTATTAAAGTTCTCAAGTTGGCACTTCTGTAAACCAACATCCTGTAAAAAATCTCGCACTCTCGTTCCTGTTCGGCTCACCGCATAACTACAAAACATCTTTTTGAAAAGAATTGAAAATACCGTAGCATGGAATGAATTTGTAATAATATATTCTGCCGAATAGATAGCGCTCAAAAAGTCTTCGACTCCTGCATCATGGCAAGACTCAACATCATTATCATCAATAAAATAGTCTCCGATGTATAGAAGATCGAGATTCTTCTTGTGTGCAACATTCTTCGCAAACTCTAAAAGTTCTGGCATTGGTCTCAACATATATAGCAGCATATATTTCTTGCCATTAAAGCGCGAGCTCATTACATTTTTCCACTTTTCCGTATCAAGCAGAAGTACAGGATCCACATCAACCCGAACCGATTTATCCGTTGCTTCTTCAAGCAACCGTTTTCCTGTTTTTTCTCTTACGGAAATAGTTTCAAATCCATCTAACTTCTGTCTATAGTACGCTTTTTGCTCCTCAGACATGGAAGAAACAGCAAGGCTTGCCGCATAACTATATTTTTTTATTTTTAGTTGTGATGGAAAATCCAAGTAGAACAATCTATTTGGCTGAAACTGCGGATTCCAAATCTGATCACTACCACATATAAATGTAATCTGCGAACCACTCACATTCTGTAATTCGTCTAAAGTTCTATAAATCTCCATTTCAATATATTTATTATAGAACTCATGAACTTTTTTACGTTTGACTCTGTTCTTATAATCAGATTTTGCTTTTTTTAGTTTTTTTTCTTATTCCATCGTATTTTGTTGGGATAAGGTATGTTCTCAAGAAGCGCACAACATAGCTCTTAGGACGCAGATTAACAACACTTGACCTCCCCCCGATTTCTTTTATTACCTGTTGAAGGGCATAGGCTTGTAATGCAGATCCGTAATTGTCCCCTATCATTGTTGTAACTTTAATTGCCATATTGTTCACTCTCCATCACTGCATCCAAGAATTTCTTCGACTTCTCTATCTCAAAATTTAGATTTGTGTCATCACATAAACTGATATCATAAAAAGGAAACTCTTTGTCAGTTTTCAATTCTATACCTACTCGTTCTAACAAAGAAGTTGTCCTTTCTGGAGATTTGCTATTCGGAATATGAATTAATTTTTTTCTGAAAATTGTGCTGAAGGCTGTTGCATGAAAAGAGTTTGTACATACACATGACGCATTTTCAATCAGCCATATAAATTCCTTCGGGCCAACATTCTCCAAACGTTTGCATCCGTTATGTCTCGTTGCTAGCGTTGGATGGACTTCGTAAATTTTTAAGCCGTTTTCTTCAGCATATTTTTTTGCACATTCCAACAATTTTTCATTTTCCTGTAAAAAATACAAAAACAAATAATTAGAATCAACACTAACCGGTCGGCTTAGCTTTCTCCACTCGTCTCTATCTAGCAAGAAGACCGGATCCAAAACAACCTGAATTTCTCTATGCAATATCTTGGTTAGCTGCTCAGCCGATCCAGGCTCCCTGACGGATATTGATGAAAATGAGGGTAGATAATTAATTATGTTGCTCTTTTGCGTTTCGTTCAGTTGTGTTGTTCCAAGACTACCTTATCCCACATCATCATTGTTTATTTTTAAGTCTTAACTCCTTAAAAATCACATTCAATGCCGCTCTTTTTAACCGTTGTTCCAGGGAGATTTGTTCACTTTTCCAATCTACAACGGCTTTCCTTTTATCCGAAAACTGTTTCAGTATATCATCATTATCCATGTATGCGGCAGCCCCTGGTGCCGCATTTTTCTTCCAAGTATTTATTTCCTCTCTAAGGGTCTTCTCATCAAGAATGCCCTTGACAAGTTCTTCTTCTGTAGAAAAAACGTGACCCCAGTGGTTCTTCTCCACTGTGTATGGGATGTTGCCACCTGATTTCATTGCAAAGATATAGCAATTTGCCGCATGACTTTCGTATGTTGTGTATGAATAGGTTTCCCCACACACACACACAAGGAAAACCGCAGAAATGCGCTTTTCCTTGAGATTTTTTATCATCGCATCTTTTCCCTGTGTCGCTATATCTACATTAACGGCCGTAACCCCATCTACTTTTTCCGAACCGTTTCCGAAATAATAGAAATCGTAATTACATCCTGCATCTTCGGCTGCCGCTACCACCTTTTTAAAGATATCCCATCCCTTAATTTGCTTCTGTGCACCAACAAATCCAAGCCGAAGCGGTTCTTCATTCAATGCAGTTTCTTTATTACCGGAGTATTCACCAATTGCTTTTTGATGAGAAATAACAATCGTCTTATCTGCATATTCCGGATAAAATGCAATCCAATGTTTCTTTGTATACTCGGCGGGTGCTACGAATGTGATTCTGTTTTCAAATGCACGTAAAAAGTGCCGAACTTTTTCTAAATGTTCCGCTTTTTTCCCAAAATAGTAGCAGCCTTCACAAGGAATATCTCTATCGATGCACGACTGATTATCATTTTTCATCAAATTAGGATTAATGCAGCATGTATAAAAATCATGTAGATAGTACACAACAGGAACATCTTTGATTTTCTCAAGAATCCACTCAACCTCAGCAATATCAGTCCTTATAATGTGATGCACAAGGACTCCGATGCAGTTCTTTCCAGCCCTATCGAGTTCAGAAATTGAATTTAGCACTTCCTTTGCCGTCATAACACTGATAAACTGCCCATCAATAGTAAAGCCATAACATCCCGTCGTCGTGCAATGCCAGTTTGCACCTTCTCCACGTGAACGACTAATTGGGAAAATCGTAATATACCCGATACCATTCGCACAAAAAATATCCTCGTGAGCTTTTACCACTTTACTGGTACCACTCGAGTCAATAATGTAACTCATCCCCGTTACAACAAATATATAATTTGTGAACTTGCACTCTGGTATCTTCATATCTATCTCCCCTAATCACTTGTTGCTCATCGTGCTTTTATCTTAGCTGGCACACCAACTGCAATTGAATTATCCGGAACATCTCTTAACACTACTGCATTTGCCCCAATATAAACATTGTTGCCAATTGTCACATTTCCTATTATTACGGCTCCGCATCCAATTTGAACGTTGTTTCCTATCTTAGGAACACCATCTGTTTTGGTTCCCTCTGGCCACTTTGCCCCAATTGTCACGTTCTGGAATATCTTACAATTAGAGCCTATAATCGCCTTGTTATGTACTACACACCCTAACCCATGGTGTTCAAACCTTGTATTATCACCGATTTGAACATCCGCAGGAATATGATTCGAATAGATTATATAGTTAAGCAACTCGAAGAGGCGGGCGATCCAGTACCCCCCCCCATATTTTTTTAGCTCATGTGCTATCGTCCACAGCTTATTCATACTCATTAAAATTTAAAGGTATCCTTCAAACCCATCCACTTCTGGTCCTTATCGCTCAAATTCAACGCAGTACCATCTTCCAGCGTGTAGCCTTCTGCACTTGCGCTTCCCATATACTCGCCCTGCACTTCCGGCCACTCGATGCCGATTTCAGGGTCATTCCAAGCCATGCCGCCTTCGTCATTCGGATGCCAGAAGTCGTTGACCTTATAGCAGAACTCTGCCTCATCGCTCAGCACCAAGAACCCATGTGCAAAACCTTCCGGGATAAGGAACTGCTTCTTGTTTTCAGCAGACAGCGTTACGCCATACCACTTGCCATAGGTTTCCGAATTGCTTCTCAAATCAACAGCAACATCGAACACAGTACCGCGCACGGCGCGAACCAGCTTACACTGCGGATACTGCTTCTGGAAATGCAGACCACGCAGCACACCTTTTGTAGACATGGACTGATTATCCTGAACAAAGTGAACATCAATGCCTGCTTCCTTCATGTCTTTTTCATTGTAGGTTTCCATGAAATAGCCACGGGCATCACCATGAACGGCTGGCTTGATTACGCAGAGCCCCTCGATACCGCCTACATTTTTCTCAACTTTAATCTGTCCCATTTTTAAGCCTCGATTTCTTTCAGGTATCGGCTCAGCGCATCCTGCCAAGTCGGAAGCGGAGTAAATCCAGCTTTCACCAGTTTACTCTTGTCCAAACGGCTGTTAAACGGACGTGCTGCCTTGCTCAGACCGTACTCTTCCGTAGTAACTGAAATCACTTCCGTCTTATACCCAGCCTGACGATAGATTTCCTTCGTGAAATCATACCAACTGATATAGCCGCCTTCGTTGGTTGCATGGTAATAGCCGTATTTTTCGGTTTCGTTCATATCGACCAGCAGCCGAGCTAAGTCATATGTATAGGTCGGTGTGCCGATCTGGTCATTGACTACACGAACGGTATCATGGGTCTTGCCAACATTCAGCATGGTTTTAATAAAGTTCTTGCCGTTCAGACCGAATACCCATGCGATACGGACAATGAAATACTTTTCCAGTGTCTGGCTGACAGCTAATTCGCCCTCCAGTTTCGTCTGACCGTACACATTCAAAGGCTTATAGTCCTTGCAATCCGGTTTCCAAGGTTCCGTACCCTGACCATCGAACACGTAATCCGTGCTGATATAGGTCATTTTGCAGTCCAGCTTCTTACAGACATCCGCAATGTTCTGTGTGCCTCCTGCATTGATGGCACGGACTTTCGCCACCTTATCGTCATCTTCTGCCATATCAACAGCGGTCCATCCCAGTCACTCCGCTTTCTCAGTTCCTCATACATTCCGAACAGCGTATCCTGATGATCCGCATTGTCCGAGAATGTCACAAGAAGTACCTTTTTCATCTCTGTTCCTCTCTCCCACAAATAACAGCCCAGACTCAATCTCAAAGAGTCTGAGCCGTCTATTCCTTATAAAGCTCTACTAATCGTCCTCAGCAGTGTTAGCCCACACTGCCGCTATGTCTCTTGTACCGCCACAATGAACGTTGCTACGGTAACCGCTGTCTTTAGTCCTGATGGCACTATCACTCGCTACGGTAGCTCCCGTCTTTAGCCCTGATAGCACCAACACTCGCTACGGTAAGTCATGTGCTTATTTCAGATTCCACTCATCCACGCTACGGTAGCCCCTTCCTTTATTCCATGTTCCACTCATTCATGCTACGGTAGCTCCCTTGCTTATGCCGGATTACCCCACACGAACGAGCATCTCTGCGACCATGTGTTTATCACCATCTTGCTCACATCCGCCTTGTTATCTCCAAGATCGGGATGAAATCGCAGATGATGTTATCATCGTCAAGCCCTGAAACCGCTGTGTGAAAGTAACCACAGTGTCGGTAATATCATCACAGTGCCATCTGGCATAAACCCACGAACTACGGTCGCATCCATACAAGTGCTTTTTCGGGGCATAAAAGCCTCAATTCACACTTGCTTTGTCCTCTCTTACGCCCACGTTCTCGGCATTTTGCACTACTAAATGCAGTATTTCGACTTCATACAGGGCAATTCGCCCGCTTTCCAGCTTGACGCTACTGTAAGAGCTGCATTTATGCCTGACTTCACTCTGGAATCACTTCCAATTTTTATCTGTCGAAGGTGTGTAATATCATCGATATTTAGTAATTTTCTCCACTCATAGCCGTGGTTTGGCCCTCAGAAACGCCCTCGGTGCTTTCAGGCATAAACAGGATTCAACGCTGGTCGCAGAGCAAGCCACCATATTTAGTGCTTGTTTATTTCTTTGTGTTAATATATAGTGTTCAGTCACGAGGATGGGGTGCCATCAGGAATAAACATCCGTTTGGACACGATGCAGATTTCTGCCTCTCCCCGGCTTCATCAATTCAGACGCGAGGAAATGGGTGCGGTCGGGAATAAACACCCGTTCAGACACGGAGCAACTGTCCGCTGAATAGAAAAAAGCAGCCCACCGGGTTGCCTTTCCTTCCTGCTGATCTCTCAGCTCGTTGGAAAGCAACCTGGTGGGCTGCTACATTTTTTATTCAGTTTTCTCTGCGACTGCGGAGCCTAACCGTTTCTTCTTCAGACTCGCACAGTCAAATATTCTCTGCCCCAGAAGTTGCCTGTACCGGCTCCTGTGCACTTTCGTTCTCCTTGTCCACCTTTCCCTCGAAAATGGGAATGGCGCGACACAGGTCGTAATTCACGAGTCTCTGCTGCGGATACTCAACACCCGGCAGCCGGTAGGATCTTGTTCTGTCCCAGCCACAGCTCTGATAGAGCAGCCGCACAAGATTCTTGCTCTTGATCTCATATCGGTCGTCCTGATTTTTCTTTGGAACACGATTGGCCCCCTCTGCATCCATCCCACACGCTTGTATTGCAAACATCTGCTTGGTCGGGTTGTAGAGAAAATGATAGAATTCTGGGCGGCCAATAGATTCAAGGGCGCTCCGGAAGACCGTGATGCGACCGTCTGCATATCGAAATGTAATCCCCAGCATATTCTGCTGCCATGTCTTTGCTGGCATAATTTTTCCTCCTTCCTGAAAAAGGGTAGACTCCCCCCCTTGGTGCTCAAATTCAATTTTTATAGATTTTGCTGTTGTCCGGGCATACCCGTAAGCATTCCAACCGAGACAAAACCATCCATTTGCCTCAGCTCAGACTCTTGGCGATGCTGCTCAACAGGCATGCCAAATGTACCCGCGATGTCATCTGGGTAGTAACCCTTCCGAGGATTCACAGGCTGTTCTTCCGTATTCTCTTCGGCCACTGTCGTAGGTTGTTGATCAGCAGACTGCTTCTTTTTACACTCGTGGAACACCTCGGCCGCCACAAGGTCAAACACATAGAGAGCTTCGCCCTCGAACTCGATGCGGTATCCGAGGATCTTATACCGGCAGTCACCGGACCAATCCATTTCCTTATAAAGCAATTCTGAAAATAACCTGCAGGACATTTTCCGACTCTTACGCTTGTCCGGTTTTGCGATACACCAGCGCAGAGCATCCCTGTCATTTTCATTACAGCCTTTAACTACAAGCCGCTTTAAGTCGCTGTTAAACATGATGTTGACGTACACCACATCCTCCAAACCTGCAATGCAGGCCGTGTTGAATGTGATGCTGTCTTTTTCCTTATTATAATGGCGGGATCTCGAAGATGTGCAAAAAGTTCCCTCCGGGCGACCTGATAGCCATCATAATCAAAGGTCTGCTCGATCTCCGTTCTCCTCTGTTCCCGCTCCGACATCTGCTCCGCACTCAGTTCCAACACCTGCGGATTCTCCATCTCCATTGTCTGCTGATTCGCCAGCTCCATGTTCATCTGGTATAGGCCACCCTTCTATTATTTTCTCTGCTTCATGTAAAAGTTCTTCAAGGTCTTCTGAGGTCAATGTACTGTATTCGGCCAGTTCCTTTGCCGGCCGCAAAACATCCCAGTCAGCCGCATAGTGCCTCTGCTCCAGTAGATTAATCTCTCCGATGCTGGTAATCGGTCTTCCAAATGTGTCCTCCCATTCCGGAGGCAAAATGTAAATAATCTGCTTAATTGTCCTCCCTGCGATTTCAGCTCGGTCATCTGTTTCAGCTTCTTTGGGCGGAAGAACGATGTTCTCCGTCTTTACCATTTCAGGTTCGTCCAGTTGAAACAGCATAACCTTTTGGTCATCATTCTCGATAAAGTCACCACGGAAACGGTATTTCAGGTCCTGATCCCAATCCATAATGTCAAACAGCGTTTTCGCCAGTCCACGGCACGACTTGGACAGCGCACACCACCGCCCTTCGCGCAGCTTTCCCCAGTGAATTGCATTTGGATTGTTCCCATCACACGGTCGAACAGCAATACACCTGTTCACTGAATTCAACAGCAGCTCTACATACTCCACATTCTCAAATTTTTTGAGGCAGGCCGTATTAAAGCTCAGTTTTCCATCAGCTATTGTCATCGCAGGGTTTTGCGTAGTAGAGAAATACTGAGACCGAACCACCTCATAGCCACGCATGTCTAATCCTGCTTTATATTCAATCTGCCGCGTGTCCTCCAACTCGCTCATAACACTTTCAGATGCCTTTTGATATTCATCCGTTGAGAATCCGGTCCAGTCTTTATCCAGTGGTACATATCCTCGAAGGATTCCATTGTCAACAACGCTTAGTACAGGCAAGGGCCTAGCTTTCTTCGCATAGGCACGTGATGCCCGAAGAAAATTTGCTGCTTCATATACAGTTCGAGAAACTATGGCTTCATGATGATTTTTTCTTCTAAACTGCGTTCTTTCACCATTGTTCTTTTTGGCTTTGTGTGTCAAAAAATTAGGGGTAAATGTCTTCCACGCCCTAATGTCACCACAATGACGTTCATTTGCAACAATCTCGGCCAGTGTGCTTGCGCTCCACTCATAACTTCCCTGCTTTGTCTTGCGTTTATAGGCTTTAAGCAATTCTGCAATATCAGAAAATGAAACACCATTCAAGTAAAGATAGTAGATTGCTTTTACAGTTTCAGCTTCGTCCTCATTGACGATAAGGTCACCATCTTCGTCCCGGTCATAGCCAAGCAGCTCTGGTGTTAAAAACAGTCCCTTCCTAAACCGGCGTTCAATCGACCAGTTCATAATGACCGATTTTGAATGGGATTCTTCTTCAGCAACCGAGGCCAAAATCGTCAAGATCATTCGTCCATTATTGTCAAGCGTATAAATGTTGTCTGCTTCAAACTGAACACCTACAGGCGGTTCAAGGTTTTTCAGAAGGTCAATAACAGAAAGGCAATCAACGATGTTTCTTGCAAATCGAGCAATCGACTTGGTCATGATCAAATCTATTTTCCCGGCTTTGCAATCCTCAATCATCTGGAGCATGCCTTTTCGGTGTGCAATAGATGTTCCGCTTATACCTTCATCTGCATAGATTCCAACAAGTTCCCATCCAGGATGTCCTGTAATGTACTCAGTATAATAATTCTTTTGAAGTTCATAAGAAGATGTCTGTTCGTCATTATCCGTTGAGACCCGAACATAGGCCGCCACACGGCGAATTCCACCGCTCTCCATAAAATCCGCAGTAGGCTTTGCAGGGATTATTTCGATTTCCGACGCATCCGTGCCTTTATATTTATCACGGATTTTCTGCTTACGGTCTTGTCCACTGTTTTCTTTCACGGTTTCACCTTATTCCCTGAGCGTCCAGTACCACTGGCGCATTTTTCTATAGCTTTGTATTCCCAGCACATGTTTTGTCTCAGCTATGGTTCTGCGACTTATTCCAGCTTCTCCAAGCCTTTCATAGATTTCTTTTGATGCCATATCACCTTTTACAAGATACTGCTTCAAAAGAGCGCAAGCCATTTCCGTTTTTGTCTTATACTCCAAAGTCTGCACTTCTTGTTTTTCATCGCAGCTTTCAGATATGGAATCCAGCCATTGGAACCCGTAATCCTCTGTTATCGAGAAACTGATTTTAGACCCATCTGGTCCTAAGCTGTTTTTTATCTGGTGAACGACACGGATATCCATGTTTTCTGCATCGCGCTCAATCTGCAACACACTTCTTGCAGCCGCCACCACGTCAATGCTTCCAAGGCTTCTATACAAGCCTTTTATGCCTTCCTTTTTGTTCAAGTGCCCTATCAGCACAATGGCGCAATCATAAGCAGCCTTTTCATTTTCACTGATAGAATGACTTTCATCCTGTGCCACTGCTGCCAAGATGGATAGGACGAAATCACAGGTTGGATCATCTGTGCGGATATTTTGTTCCTCAAAAATGATTGTAACCCCCAGCGTTCTAAACCATTTGGCATACTGCTGGCAATCCACCATGTTCCGAGAAAACCGGGAAATACTCTTGCAAATGATAATATCCAGCTTCTTGGCTTCGGCGGCCGCCGCCATTTCCTGAAAGCCCGGTCGATTTTTCACTCGTGTAGCAGAATGCCGGTCAGCATATACCTTAACCAGTTCCCAGTCGGGATGACTTTGGATCAGCTCCTCGTAATACTTCTCCTTGGTGGCTTCGATGGCATCCTTCAGCATCCTCTGCTTCTGGGTGACCGTCTCGGTATTGGAGGGGTCCAGTTTCAGGAGCTTGTTGACATCCTTCAACTCAGACTGCGTTGTTTTGATGGTTTTATTGACGCTCTCCAGTGCCTTGGAAAGTTTTGTAGTATCGCCGCCGATCTCAACGGTAATGCCTGCGATTCTGGATGCCATGCGGATAACCACCTCCTTCGGGGCATAAGTAAAGGCCCATCCGCACAAGGCGAATAGGCCGAAAGTTCTAAACTTGAAATTGCTCGTTAGTTTTTAGCGTTGAAATTTCAGCAAACCATGTTTTCCTGAAATTTTTTAATTTTTGAAATTTCAAATTATCTTGATTTTCTGAAATTTCTATGGTAAAATCTCTACAGTAATTTCATTTTCCTGCTTTTCAGGAAAGAAAGGAGCATCTATGAGCAATCGAGCTGGTACACTTGTCAGCAATCTGTCTGGCGATATGGCATACCAATCTTTTCGTCCTGCACCCCTTCCTCCCAACCCTCCTATTGAGCTAAGTAGTGAATTGGTCACCAAACTTATTGATGCCAACAAAAAGCTGGCTACACTAGATGGTCTTTCTTCACGCATTCCGAATATGGATCTTTTTGTGTCCATGTATGTTCGGAAAGAAGCCCTTCTCTCCTCGCAAATTGAAGGTACGCAATGCACACTGGATGATATCCTGAATCCACTAATGGAGGAGAATACGAATTTGAATGTTTCTGATGTTGTCAATTACATCAAGGCAACAGAATTCGCACTGAACCGTCTCCACACTCTCCCACTGTGCAATAGACTCATCAAAGAAACTCACGCCGTCCTCATGGAAGGGGTACGGGGGCAGGAAAAAAGCCCCGGTGAATTCCGCTATTCCCAAAACTGGATTGGCGGTCAGGGCAGCACCATACGAAACGCTCGCTATATTCCTCCAAATCCTGATGATATGCAAACTGCCATGTCTGATTTGGAAAAATACATGAATAGCGATGACGCTCTCGATCCATTGATTCAGGCCGCTTTAATTCACTATCAGTTCGAGACAACTCACCCATTTCTGGATGGTAACGGTCGTGTTGGACGACTGCTGATCACGCTATTCTTAATGGAAAAAGGGATTTTATCTCGTCCGGCACTGTATATCTCCTACTTTTTGAAAATGAACCGTATTGAGTATTACGACAGAATGACTCAGGTTCGCAAAACCGGTGACTATGAACAATGGGTCATCTTTTTCCTGCAAGCACTCTCCGATTCTGCCAACGATGCTATTCAAACCATCGACAAGCTCACAGTGCTTCACAATAAAAGCATTGCTCAGTTCGATGACCTTTCAAAACGGCAAAAGACCAATGTTCTCAAGGTGTTTAGCTATATCGAAACCAATCCGATTATTGACATCCAGAAAACAGCGACCGCTGTTGACCTTTCCTACAACACAGTCTCTAAGATTGTCTTGCTCCTTGTTGAAAAGGGCATTCTTCAGCAGACGGACAAATCCGGAAAGGCAAAGATTTTCTCTTATCCTGAATACCTCGATATTCTTCGCAAAGACACCTGATATCACTTTCCCGCCTGGCAATCGCTGGGCGGGATTTTTCTTTATCCTCACAAACTTTCGTGCTTATTTTGCAATCAATATAAGCACGGAAGTTTGGTCAGAACCGGTCGAAATCAGCCTGCGAAGCCAGCTCACGATAGGGATACTCGTCGTTCTGCCGCTCTGTGAACATATCATTGACCAACCCGATAGTCAGCAGGTCGAGGTCGGCTATGCTGATACCGAGCTGCACACAGCGCAGCATGAAGAGCGGGGTGGTCATTATCCGCTCACTTTTGCGAGGTTTTTTCTTGCCTCTACCTCCGTCTGCACGTTCAGACCCCACAATTCGATCAACTGAGGCAGAATCTGATAGATGGAGAAGGTGTTGAAGTTCTCCAGCCACTCATCCGGGGTGTCCGGCACCTGATCCGGATGGGCGTGCTTCGCCATAATATAGGCGATATTCTCGAACATCTCCAAGCTGAACAGGTCAAGGCTGGAGCTTTCCTCATCGTTATCCCCCACGCTCTTTTCCAGAGAGCGCAGGTCCTTATAGATGTCCCGGCCAAACTTGATGCGGTACAGACGAGGAACGGCTGCGCTGGCGCGGAACTCCACCATCTGACCATCGATCTCAATTTTCTTCGTAACTGCCATAGTCTTTATCCTCCATTTCATGTAGAAAGGGCAGAGCCTCCGCCCTGCCCTCAGTTTGTATACTGCTTACTCTGCCGGGTCGATGCTGACCAGCGCGTTGCTGCCGCTGACGGTGGGCAGCTTGCCGTCCCACTTCTGGATCTTCTGGTACTCAATCAGGGTATCAGACAGGCTCTCCGCGATCTTGCGGTTCGCTTCGGCCTGTGCATCTGCGGCAATGGAAGTCTTCTGTGCCTCCGCCTCGGCGTTGGTGATTGCCACCTGCTTGTCGGCTTCGGCCTTAGCAATGGCAGCCTCGTTCTCGATCTTCTGCTTGTCAGCGTTCGACAGAAGTGCCATGTCCGCATCCGACTGGCTGTCATAGAGTTCTTCCCAATCACCGGCATAGAGCTTCTTGAACTTGTCACCGTTGCTGGCTTCCTCTGCATGGGCAATGACTGCGTCATCGTCCAGATACGAGTGATGTCGGAGCTGCGTGTTCTGCACCTGCTTGTTGCGCTTCATCAGCGAGTCCAGCAAGGTGGTCATCGCCGTCTCATCGTTTGGGATCTCCACCTGTGCGGTAAACATCTCCCGTCACGGTGACGAAGCGGTTTGTCGCACCGGGCATATACACTTCCAGACCTTTGCTGCGGTTGTTGATGTAATAGACTGTTTTATCGTAGACAAAATCTTCCGGCACACCAAAAAAGCCTCGCAGTCCCTTACCTGACGGAGACTTCTCAACGTATGCCGTGGGGAAAATGGAAAGGACGGTCGCCGCTGTGTCATTCAGCGTACCGTCCTCTCGGATACAGTGGTCGATATCGAATGCGCCGATGCCGTTTCCAACTGCAATGCCGATGCCGTCATAACCACCCATCGCGTAAGTCATGAGGGTGGTTTTGAAATCAGCAAATGTGCGCAGGTCGTTGATTCTGGCTCGGTCACCGTTGGCCGGGTTGTACGGCATCTTGGTCTTCTGACCGCTGCGCTTTTCAAATTTCCAGACGCAGAACCGGCAGTCACTCTTCAGCTTCGCAGGGATAAGTCGAGATGTTTTCTAGCCGAGGCTGGATGATGGTCATGGACACCTTGGTGATGCTGTACAGATACCCATAGGCGTGGTAAGCACCAAGGGCGTAGAGCATCATCTGTGGGTTATGGTCACAGCTGACAAACACGCCTTTTCCGTTTTTATAGTCCATGACGTAAAGGGTATCGTCTGCGATGATCACACAGTCGCCGGTCCCGAATCCCTGCGGAACGAGGTAGCTGTAATCCAGCCGTTCCTCCACCATGACCAGCGGATGTGCGCAGGTTTCCTTGATGCGCTCGACTGTGGAGATGATGAACTCCGCATAGATGTCGGTGTTGGCATCCATCTCCTCGTTGTCGAACTCGGAGGTCGGCCGCTTGATTCGCTCGTGCAGATACTTGCGGAGTTTATACTCACCCAGCGCGTGGGCAGCAGTTCCCTCCTCGGCATACACCGAGGATTCATTGGGAAAATTCTGCTCCAGCCGAGCCGATGGCGTACAATTCAGCCATCTTTTCGAGCTGGACGCAGAGAGAATCGCGTGTACTTCGGGCATAGGACACCTCCGTTACAGTTGGGAGATGTCTGCGAGGAATGCCTCGTACTTAGCCGCCGGCAGTTCGGAAAGCTGGCCTACACCGTAGGTTTTCAGCAACTGGCCGATTTTCTCGTTGTTGCTGCGCTTCTGCTTGATCTTCGCCACGATGATCGATGTGATGTCATCCTTGGAGATGGTCACAGCAGGCTGTTCCGGCTCTGTCTTTTGGCCGGTGTCCACATCAAAGGGCAGGTCATCCGCCGGGTCAACCGGAAAGTCGGACAGTTCCTCCTTTGCCTCATCTGCGGCAGGAGTCTCCTCCGCAGGAGCTTCCTCGGTCGGCTCCGGAGGCTGTTCCTCTACCACAGGCGGAGTGTCCTCCTGCTTACGAGGACGCTTCACCGGCTTCTTGCGAGGATGCGGAACGTCCTGTACCTCGGGTGCCGTGTCCACAGGCGGGAGTTTTGCGGGAGGCAGCAGCTTGTCCTCCTCGGCGGCATCGTCCGCAGTGAACTCCAGGAGTTCGATCTGCTCTGCCATGCCCTCGCACATCTGGGTCAGGCCGCGGAATACCTCGGTCAGACCATCCACGATCTTCTTGGGGCCAGTCAGCATCTCACTCATCCTCGTCCACCTCATCGTCCTCGCCGTAGACGGAATCCAGATATTCCGACTCAGCATCCAGAACCATCATGACAGCCTGCTTGCACAGACCGGTCTTGGTGGCGATGGCATCGATCATGGCCTCGATGTCGATATCCGGTTCCTCTTCCTCGGCACCGTTGAAATAGGTGTTGCTGGTGCTGCGCTCATCCAGATGGATGTGGAGGTTCTCAACCTTCAGCATCACCGGCAGCACACGGCGGACTTCCGTGGTCTTGGCGTTCAGATCCTTATCATTCATCATTGTGTTGCTCACTTTCCGCAGCCTTGGGCTGCTTGTTCTGCTGACCGTCTGTGGTCATGTTGTACTTCTGCGAAATGCTCTGGATGAGCAGTTCTGCCACCCGTCCGGGTTCGGGAAGGGTATGCACCGGCTTGCCCAGTTCCTTGGCCTTGGCGATCTCCTGTGCCATACCATCCGACACACGCTCACCGAACACCCAGAGTTCATCTGCCTGTTCCAACCATGAAAGTGCGAACCGCATCCCGGTATCCCGCTCCGCTGCCACATCGTCCTTGAGGAAACGAGTGAAATACAGATGCGGTGCTAGCGGCTGGATGCCCATCATGGCGAGGATTCGGCAGGCCTTGAGTGCCCTTTCGATATTGGAACGCTGCTCCTCTGCCCTGTCTGCCAGCGATGCCGCCGTAGGACGGAACGGAGAGCAGACATAGACTTTCTTAGGAGCGGTGTCACCACCGGGCGGTCGCACCGGGGCCGAACTCTTTAAGGGATTGCTTTTGGGATTCTTGATGTTACTCATGGGGTGTAACCTCCTTGGATGTATTCGTGAGAGAAGCTCCTCTCATAATGCTTACTGAAATTCGGGAAAAGGTACCCTATTTTCAAAAACTTTTCTTGAGCTTTTTAATTGCGGCAGTCATAATTTTGCTTACCACGGGTCTTGCAATCCCCAATTCTTCTGCAATCTCATACTGATTCATCCCCTTATAGAAGTAGAGCTGAATGATTTCCCGCTGCCGTTCCGTGAGCTTACTCATAGCGGCATACAGCTTGCGCAGTTCCTCTTCTGCCAACATTTCGGCATTTTCCTCATCCATAAAGTCCACCATAACTGCATCCGACCAGTCAGAGCCATCGCAATCAAGGCTGGCCGCCTCATTGATGGCGACCGTCTTGTTACGGTTACTCTCCATTCGGCGTTCACCTTCCATGACCAGACGCACCGACCACTCGGCATCCTCGAACACCTCGGCCGGAACTACCTCATAGGTGCCATCATTGAAGTCGTAGCGGTAGTCTCCGCAGCGGTCGATTGCCATGACAGTGTGTGCGCCATCCTGCTCATAGACGGCATAACCATTCTCATAGGCCGTGAGCTTTGCGCCATCCACCACGGTTCTGGCGGCAACTACTGGATTCATCTCCATGAGCTGTGCGTATTTCGGCAGCTTCTTCTCGATAACGGCCGCAATCGTGCTCTTCAGCTCACGCAGAGAGATGTGTGCGTTGACAGCCAAGTCCTCGACCGCCTGTGCCACGCTCTCCACTGCCTGCGGTAACGGCTGGCGAATCTCCATCACGCCTACGCCGCCGTAAATTGCAACTGCCCCGTTCATCATGTTAGTCATTTTCTTGTCCTTTCCCCCGGACTCTGGGAGGGAAAAGGATACCGATGACGGAGACGGAACAGGGCTCACATTCTGAGCTTGGGCTGCCTGCAAAACGCAAAATGCCCGATTCCAGAGATGGGAGGTACACCCATAGACCGGCTGTTCCACCTCCAGCAGATGACATCTGCCAGTGGGTAAAACTCCGTTATGGTATCCTCAACCCTCTCTAGAATCGGGCTTACGATATTATTTTTGTTCTTGGGGCTTGTCCTTTTGGGTTTGCCCCTTGAACTGACTACATGATAGCTGAAGTCCGCGCAAACAGCCAGCTCACCAAGTGAGCCCTACGAAAAGCATCGTCATTCCGTGCTTTTATTGAAATTTAGGCTACACCAGACGGTCTCACACCACCTCATTGCGCCATTTTGCTGCCATTTAGGGCTCACTCTTTGAGCTCTCCCCACAGAAAAAATTTCAAAAAAAGGCGACCAGACCATTTTGTGGTCCAATCGCCTCATGGGTATTCTGTTGTAGGTGCTTCAGCAGGCAGTTTTGAGTGGAGCGCATCCACATGCCGCAAGGTAGACATTGACTTGCTCGATACCGTCTTTGTAATGGCCCGTCAGGATCATCTGATAGACGGTATTCCTCTGATTGTTGAAGTCCAGTGTGATTCCACACATTCTCAATAAATCGCTGCTGACCATTGGTGGCAGACGCAATGCCACCGAAATGGCAACGATTTGTTCCGCGCTTGCCTCCTGACCTGCGCGAAGCCGCTTCACTGTGGACACAGAGAGTCCGGACTCAGACTCCATCTGCTCTACAGACATATCCCGGTCATTCATCAACAGCTTCAGAGCATCTCCAAACTCCAGACCTGCGATCAGCTTTCGTATTGCCATAGACCACTGAACCTCAGCGACAAACTCATCCGGAGCAGCAAACTCCTGCTCAGCAGTATTCTGCGACAACTGGCGGCAAACCGAGTTGACATTGACGGCCGCCACTTTGGGCTCGATATCCTTATGTACAGCAGATGCCACCTCGGTCCACCCCCTTCCATACTGCAAATGCAAACAAAAAAAGACCGGAGCTGCTAAGACTCAGTGACTTGATAAAAGTACACTATCCTAGCTTCTCCGGTCTTTGTATATACAAAGATTCCATTGCGAAGTCAGATCGAATTGAAAATATAGTCCAATTCTCGAATGAGCATACTTATCCCCTTACATAATTTATAAAAGCATTCTTGTTTTCGAGTTTATCTACTCAGAGTTCTATTGCGCTGTTAAAAAAATTCGTTTCTACTGCTTTTCTAATTATGTACTTTGGATCTGTACGCCTTAAATCAAGAAATTTGTTTCAGCTTTTACCAATCAAACACATATCTTTGCTGAAACAATTAGGCTGTCTATACTAATCAATTCAGAGCCTTATATACCTCGCATTTTCGGTTATCCTTTCTGTCCAATTTTGTCGTATTGCATTTACACTATGGAATAAAGATGATGGGTTAAGTCCTCCTTTTTGCTTAAATCCCATGATGATTATAGCACCAAAATCATCCAGCGTAAATACCATTTCGACATCTTTGGACAGAATACCAAACCCGGAGTTCTGTTTTTGTGCAAGTTCACTCGTGCGCCCCTATAAACGAAAAAAGCCGGAATAGACTCCTTAAAATCCGAAATTTTTCAGATTTCTTTGAAGTCTACCCCGGCTTACTACGCATTCGAGCAGCACCAAACAGGCAGCAGTTTAGTTTTTGACTGGCTCACACGATTCCGATGAGCCAAGTGTGCTAATTCACATCCGCTTCTTCTCATTCTCGTCCTCAAACTTGAGGCAGGGTCCAACGCAGCACTGGGCTGCCAAATCATCTAAGTACTCATAGGCTTGTACCTTTCCATTCTTCACATACGCCACCGCTTTACGGCCATTGACCATTGCCCGGATTGCAAGTAGCATCCGTTTACCTTTGGTCGCATAAATGCCATAATCCACACTCATGTTTCCCTGCCTCCTATCCCAATTTAGTCGTTTCTAAAGATTGATACCTCTGTTCCATCAACTCTTGGAATGCAGAATTCCTCCACAACGCATCGACTTTGTGCGTTTATCAAAATCACAGAAAAACAGTCCCGAACCTTTATACCTGAATACACCTTGACCGCCTGCTGAAACATATCTTTATGGTCTACAACAACTGATATCTTTACACCTGCATCCTTTGGGCTATTCATGTAAGCTAGTGCAAATAGTTTTTCTAGTGCCTTATATGCGGCGGCTACTTTACCAGTGTGATACGACTTACAATCGAAGATCCATGTGTCGATGCCGTAGCTTTTTAACGCATCTGTTTTTATTGCATAATCACCGTAATAGCGTTTCAATGAGGACCAGTAGGCTTTTTCAGACGTAATAAGCTCAACCGTATATCCATTTAAAATAATTTCATTTAAAATTATTTGCCTACTTGTTTCCACCATTCGCATTTCATAGTCAACGATGTTATACGTCTGACGGAAAGCCTGTTTATTTATGTGACTAAGATGGCCGAACTTGTTTGTTGTCACTATAACTCTATCGGAACGATTAAACTTGTGCTCACCTTCAAGCGCACTACCAGCCTCTTCTATAGTGCTGTCCGCAATCTCAGGAACCAGTTTAACCAATCCGTTAGCTGCAAGCAAATCTTCAAGTGTAACTCCACTCTCCGGCACCGCATTCTCGGAAATTGCAAGGATTATTTCATCAGAGCATACGGTTTCCGTTTTCATATTTATAATACGAGAAATAGTAGAAGTGTTCACTCCACATTTGTTAGCAAACTTCTTCATAGTCATATTTCCCTTGGCTGCCAAAACCAATTGGCTCAGTGCCTCTGCATCAGCCCTTTTAGATCTGGCATATTCCGGAAATAGATTCACTGCCTTTTTCCTTCCCACTTTATCACCACCTTTAAATCTATTATATTCGAAAATTGCATACCTGTCAATGCTATGCAATCAATTAAACGCTTTGCATTTCATAGAATTATGCAAATATATATTTTTTGCTTGACAACTTGCGTGTTGTGAACTACTATTTCTGCGATGTCTGCCATTACTGCTTTGAGGCAGAGTCGCTGCCTGACCGTTGCCCAGACTGCGGCAAAACGGTCTATCAGAACAGACCTGCCATTCGCCTGGCAACCGAGAAAGAAATGCAGGATCTTCTGCGGGCTAGGGATGAGGAATGGGAATAACCACAAGTGCAAATGAGCCGTGTGTTCAACTCCTTACCGGAGAAGGACACACGGCTCATCATTTTAGGTGTGGAATTTCAGGATGCTCGACAATCCTATGCCGCCACTTGGGACAGTAAATCAGACCCTCTTTCTTTCAAATAGTCGTTCACCTCATCAACCGACCTCATATACATACAGCTAAGAACCATTAAATATGCTTGCTGCTCTCTGGTCGCAGCCAAGCTAAAACCCGCTTTTGCTATGAGCTCAAATGAAAGCCACGGAGGAAGGTGCATGGCAACACACATTGCCACCACGTTTTTCTCAGAAAAACTTTTAACCTTTCCGTTTCTGTAGCGACCAATCGTTGACTCAGATACCTTTGATTCAAAAGCCAGAGCCTCTTGCGTAAATCCGAAACGTGTCATCACATATCGTAGTGCTTCTGGAAAACAAGCAGGCATATTCACTAACATCCTGTTTACCTCTTCGGCCCTTTCTTTCTCAGACAGCTTACGCTTCGGGTCTATAATGTGATAGTAGTTTTCAATCTCTATTGGATTTTTCTCAGCATGCGAGGGCATCCAAATCCCTCCCACGTCCGAAACTACTCAAGGTAGCCTCAAACGTGGGCGGAACAGGCAGTGCGATGCTCATTGGGTCAAGTGATGTGCTCGCCAATGTCCGACTGCTGTTTTTTATCCTGGAAAGCCAAAGTGTGCGCAACTTCGCTGGAACTCTATTGCTTTTCATCTTCTTTAGGAGTTTGATGTACTTCCGCATCCGCTCCAACTCTGCAATTCTTTCATAGAGCCACTGGGAATGCGGATAGTCTTCAAGCGAGTTATCTCCCGAATCCAACAATTGCTGAATTTCCTTGGTGATTCTGCTGTTCATCCGATTCAATGTTGCTTTTGAAGCCTTTGTGATAGCTTCAATAAGCTTGTCCAGATTGAACTCGAATTTCTCGCTATGACAAATGATATGCATTTGTACACTCACCTGCCCTTTTCATGTAGTACGGAAAACCGCCAATTTTATTATATCACATCCGACCTTAAAACTATATAGGATTTCCAATAATAGTAAAAGCCGTGTGTTCAAGTCTCCAACTCAGGAGAAGAACACACGGCTCTAATTCTTTATTTCAGCTTTTCGAGAATCTCATCTGCCGTCATACCGGATACCAGCAGCTTTTTCAGCACAGCTTCGGCCTCGACCTTCTTAGCAGCTTCGGCGGCCTTCGCCTCAGCGGCTGCCTTCTTGACCTCCAGCTTTGCGATTTCTTTTTCGGTCTGCTTGATCTCCGCCTTCTGCGGCTTTAGACTTTCACGCAGCGACTTGATGTCGGTCTTCAGCTCTTCAATGTGGGCGACAGTCTTGGAAAGGCCTTCTTCGAGCATCGCCTTGTCTTTCTGCAGCTTTGCGATCTGAGCATCATAGTCGGCAGATGCGGTAACACGGTTCTTGCTACCTTTGGTTCTGGGCATAGGATGATACCTCCGATAAGATTATATATGATTTGAGGTTAGTATAGCACTGTGGAAGTTGGATGGCAATATCAGAAATATTGCTTTCATCGTTATGTATATTTTTTCTTATTAGTCAATAACATCTAATTCACTTAAATATTTCCTAAGTTCGCAGTTTAACTCTTTGAACTTTCCATTTATTTCACCTGTTCTCTTATAGGCTTCCACCGATATTTTTTTCTTTCTCTTTCTGGGGCACAAGTGATCCCACATTCCAACGCTCCTGAAACTCGTCCAACTGCAAAATGCAAAGTTGACGAATAGCCTCATATTGGTTATAAAAGGTCTCGGGAATAAAAGCTGCATTGCTATTTAGTTCATCCTGTGCTGTAACAACTGCTTTTTGAGCCGCAGTATAGTGATCCTCATCCACTTTTTTTCGCAGTTCTTCATTTGCAGGCACCGTAGATAAGCCTTGAGGAATCATCACGTTGATACATTTCACCATTTCAAAGTATGCTTTTGATAATTTTCTATACAAATCAAATTCTGCATCGAACTTTGTTTTCGTCACATACTTTTTATTGTCAAGATTAGCCTTATAGCTTTCAAACTTCTTATCCAATTCAAGCTGATATTTTCCCTTCAGACGTTCCGCCAAACGATCCGCCATAAAGTGGAAAATGAAAAGCGCAATGGCAGCGCCCCCTCCAAGGCTCAGCACTATGGAACCCATGAGTTTTAACACACTATCCCAACCTAACGAAACAACTGTACTTATCGTCGAAGAATCCATGATTTCACCTAAATGTCCCTAATATCTCGTCCCTGCATCTTAGCCACAGTATTCATACTGTGTTGCCTGCCGCCCACCACGTAGAGGTGTGCAAAGTTTCGAGCGGCAAAGCTGTGAGCATCCAATAGCGGATGACTCTCACAGCTCAAATATATACTATATAGTTTTCGTTTTCAAGGATAACGGACAAAATCGGACATATATACATCCAAGTGTCCGGGTCAATCATCTATGCTTTAGGGCAGAGGTGATTAAAAATGAAGTTTACTTTCAAACGACTCTGCCATCAGAATTCCGATGACATCTGGGAAGACATCCCCCAAAAGCGTTCTCTTGCTAACACTATCCTTGACCTGCTACTCTCCCCTACATACCGCTTGCCCATGATATTGAACACAGCCTGCAGCTACAAAGACAGAAACTGCTTCGCTATCTGTCCTCGGTGCAAGAGTGCCATCGAATATGATTTCCAGTCCTACTGCGGTAACTGTTGGCAGTACATTGACTGGTCGAGACCTGACGATGCAAAGGAAGATTTCATCGGGTGGGATGGTGTAGAAGATGATTAAGCCATCTTCTCCGCAAGCCAGATACCCACCGCAGCTCCTCTCAGCGGGTTATTAATGCTCTGCAACCCTTTTCGTTGAGATGGTTCACAGTAAAGTTGAAAATTCCTCTGAAATATCCCTTATATACATCATCCAAAAACTCATATAGTTTCTTTCCGTCCGGTGTGAAAATCACATTTCCCGTCGGAACTCTTCCATTCTTATCTGGAACAACGTCAACCACCATCGATTTCTTTTTGAAAACACGATGTCCCTTTAACGCAAAGCCAGTTGTCGAATCGCAAATAACCAATCCCAGCCGCTCCAGTTCTTTCACACCTTCCCACGTGATTTTCTGGTCACTATATGCTGTAGGTGCCTCTGCAATAAAGAGGAACAGATGTATGCCAACTGTTTGTTTCTGCTCTATATCATATTCATCAAGACAATACTTTGAAATATTGCAGAACAATTTCAACTGTCTTCTACTTATTACCGACAATGCCTGAACAAGAGATCTTGTCACCGTATCCGGATTATTGACTTCCTCCTTCAGTATTTTTGACATTACAAGCTGGATACTCTCGTTACTCGTCTTTCTTACCTTATCAAAGAAAAAAGTAAACCAATCTTCATCAACCTGCGAAGGGCTCGAATCCTCGTTAACACCATCTCTTGCCAAATTGATAACTGCCAGACAATTTTCCTGTTCCACTATTTTCCGTTTACAATTTTCAGCAAAGCATATTTTTTCCTCCAAAGAATGCTCTGGGGAGCTTACATAGTCATCCCTGACTTTTTTATATGCATCCAGCGTAGTCTGGTCTATGCCAAGTATGCGTCTGATAATACTCTGCATCATTCTAGCGTTTTCATTTAACACTTCCATTACCTGCTGGTGGTTATTATTTTGGTTTGCTATCAAACCTGCAATATGTCTCTCTGTGTTTTCATCGACTGCATCTACTACTTCTGCCGCAAGCAAATAGTTCTCCTGTGGCACATCGTTAGCATAGAACGAATGTAAAATAGCCAGGATGTCTGTCACACATTTAGTCACTCTTTGCTTTGCTTCTTCAGTTTCTGCTTTAGAATAAGCCACCGCCGCATCGATCAGCGTCCTTCGTGCTTCACTCCTCTGCTCTATACTAACAGAAAAGATGCATTCATCAACCTTTTCCATAAATGTTGTTTCAATAAAAGCCGCAAGTCCTTGAAAATCAATTTCCTCCTCCAAGGAAGATAGCTCATTATATGCTTCTTGATTTTTAATGTATTGCCGTAAAGAGTCTTTCAGTTTATTCGTGTTTAGACGATTTTTAAAGTACTTCAACCCTGCATCAAGACCGAGTTCAACAATAAAATCCAAAATCTCCATTTGTCTACGCCGCTTATTTTGTTAGGTCGCCTTTGCATCTTAGCCACAGCACCCATGCTGTGTTGCCTGCCGCCCACCGCGTAGAGGTGTGCAAAGTTTCGAGCGGCAAAGCTGTGAGCATCCGTTGAGGATACCTCTCACAGCTCAAATATATACTATATAGGTCTCGTTTTCAAGGATGACTGGAAAAATCGGACATATATACTTCCTTATGTCCTATTTTTCAAGCTAATTTTTCTGCTCAACCACATCCAAGCCACCAGCACACCGATCCATCCGCCCACCGTATTACCGAACACATCATCGAACTCCGCGATGCCAAGTCCCGTAATATATTGGGTCGTTTCAATCGCCACCGACATCATAAATGGAACAAGCAGCACCCATTTTTTCTTGAACCATCTATACAGCCCTGTTCCCAATGGTACGAAGAGCCAAATGTTGTTGATGACTCCCACTCTCACAGCTTGCTCCGTCAGAAAACGATCCGCATAAGAAAACAAAACAAAGTTCGTCCTTGCATCCCCTGTCTCGCGGAACATCAGTGTTTCATAAAGGATGAATACTACATACGTAGCCGTCAAAAAGATACTCATTTTCTTCGGCAGCAATAGTATCAGCAAACAGATAACACATCCAGAAATGACAACCATAAACGGAAATCCGTTCAGGATATTGTCCACACACAGCATGACATGACCGTTTTTGTCAAGCAGCAGATTCACCTTTCCGCTGCGCTTGATGCCATGCTGCCCTTTGGACAAGTCCATTGGATTGCCATCTGCATCGAAATACATATCAGTGTCCGCTGTACCATCCCGGTGGTAAGTACGCTTCAGCACCGTATAACCAGCATTCGTTGGTGTTGGATTACCGTCTGCACCGAGATAGGTTATCTGGCTGATACGACCTTGCTCATCTCGCTGATATAGCTCGCCATACTGCCCAAGAGAAGATTTTACAGGTTTTCCTTCTGTGTCAAAGTATCGTTCGCCAATAACGGTTCCTTCCGAATCACGCAGATACGTCTTGACAGCATAACCAAATGTGCAGATGACGGGCTGTCTATTTTCATTGAGATAAGTAATAGCGCAATTTAGTCCTTGTTCATCATACTCTCGGTGCAAACCGTAATAGCCGCCTGTGCATTGGACCGGCTGCATATTAAGGTCATAGTAGAAATCGTCCGTTGCTTTTCCTTCCACCAGTGTTCTCACAATGGCGGAATAACCGGAACTAAGCATCATTGGTTGCTTATCTGCACCAAGATACCTGATTACAGCATTATCACCGTTATATTCATACGAAATGCCATAGTAATCGCCATACCGTTCTACTGGATTCCCAGCAGCATCGATGTAAAATTCTTCTACGAGTTGTCCGTCTGCATTCCGCGTTCTCTGTACTGTCGCAAAGCCCATGTCAATGGCATCTGCGATAGCTCCGTCAGAGTTCACATAACTCGTGTTCGTTACATTTTCTTCTACGGTTTCTTTCACTTCAAGTTCCGAAGACACGAAACCAGTATCATGATCAACGGTGGCATCTGGCTTTAAAAACAAGATTGAGGCCAGAATGAAAACAAGCAACAGTGCATGAGCACTTTTCTGTTTCAGCTTCGCATTCAAATTCCGTAACCCCGGCTCTTAATGGTCTCCACAACCTGAGAGACGTACTTCTGGCAGGTATCGTGGTCGGGAGCCTCTACCATCACACGCACAACAGGCTCCGTACCAGATTCACGGACGAGGATACGGCCAGTGTCACCCAGTGCCTCGGCTACGGTCTTGACTGCTGCCTGCACTGCTTCGTCATCCTGTGCGGCCTTCTTGTCGGTCACACGAACATTTTCCAGAACCTGCGGATAGATCTTCAGAGGCTCGGCCAGTTTGCTCATGGGCAGCTTCTTGGCCAGCATAACTTCCATCATCTTCAGGCTGGTCAGGATACCGTCACCGGTGCTTGCGTACTTGGAGAAGATGATATGACCGCTCTGTTCACCACCGATACGGCAACCATTCTTGGCCATGTACTCATAGACGTACTTGTCGCCCACGGCAGTCTTGACGTAGCCGATGCCCTGCTCATCAAAGGCTTTGTACAGACCAAAGTTAGACATGACAGTGGTGACCACAGTGTTTGTCAGCAGCTTGCCACGCTCCTTCATGTAGCAGCCGTAGATGTACAGGATGTGGTCGCCCGTGATGACATTGCCCTTTTCATCCACGCACAGGCAACGGTCAGCATCACCGTCAAAGGCAAAGCCGACATCCAGACCGTTCTTCACCACGAACCTCTGCAGACCCTCGATGTGGGTAGAATCAGCGTTGTTGTTGATGTTCAGACCGTTGGGCTTGTTGTTGATGACGTAGGTATCTGCACCCAGAGCATCGAAAACAGACTTAGCGATATTCCAGCTTGCACCGTTGGCGCAGTCCAGACCGACCTTGACGCCCTTAAAGGAATAGATACCCAAAGAAATCAGATAGCCCATATAACGGTTGCGGCCTGCCACATAATCCACGGTGCAGCCGATGTGTTCCCGGTGGGCAAAGGGCAGCTCCGGCCAATCCTTATCGAATACATGAAGCTTGCCGTCGATGTAGTCCTCGACTAACAGCAAGATTTCCTCGGGCATTTTCTCACCATAGCAGTCGATCAGCTTAATGCCGTTATCGTAATAGGGGTTGTGGCTGGCAGAGATCATGATGCCGCAATCGAAGTCATCCACACGGGCGATGTAGGCCACAGACGGGGTGGTAGTGACGTGCAACAGGTAGGCGTCTGCGCCGGATGCGGTCAGGCCAGCGACCAGACTGTACTCGAACATATAGGAACTGCGGCGGGTGTCCTTGCCGATGACGATGCGGGCAGGCTCATTGTTGCCGTTGCGCTCGCGCAGTGCGTTATAATATCAGCCAAGGAAGCGACCTACCTTATAGGCGTGGTCGGCGGTCAGAGTGATCCCAGCTTCGCCACGGAAGCCATCAGTCCCAAAATACTTTCCCATTATAGTTTTTTCCTCATCCAAAGAGTGAATTGACGAATATATGCTTTAGCCGAGAGGAAATCTCGTTGCCTGCCATCTGCCACGTAGAGGCAGCATATCTGGATAGCGTAGCCATGCTTTGAGCATGGCTTAGTCGTAATCACGCAAAGAACCTATCTTCCAGCATCAGGCACAGGCAATGATAGATCGGCAGATGCAGTTCTTGAATCATATAAGTTTCCGTCTGCGGAGCCTTGATGCACACATCGCTCATATCCTTCAGTTTGCTATCCTTTGCACCCGTCAGTCCAATGACCTTCATTCCCTTAGCGTGTGCGGTTGTCGCCGCAAACAGCACATTTTTGCTATTACCGCTGGTGGAAATGCCAAGGAACACATCCCCGGATTTACCGTAACCATTGACCTGCTGTGCAAAGCAGAGCAGCGGTTCACAGTCGTTCATGTATGCAGTGGACAAAGCCGGATGCCCGTCCAACGCAATAGCAGGAAGTGCCCCCTGCAGGTTTTCTGCCAGGACAGCTCCGAGTTCCTGATTCTCAGCAACCAGCTTTTCTGCGAAATCAGTTTCAGGCTTACGGGGCATTTTAAAGCCTTTCATCAACTCACCAACGATATGTTCGGCATCTGCCGCAGAGCCACCATTGCCGGCCACAAGAAGCTTACCGCCATTTTCATAGCATTCTTCCATCAGAAGATAAGCTGCAACAATGTCATCTTTTGCCGATTCCAAAGAAGGGTACCGTTCCACCAACAGGTCGATGTGTTTCATCAGTCGATTTTCCAGTTCACGCATTTTAGTAATCCCCCTCTTATTTAAGATATTGCTCCACAAAGTCCTTCAGAGACGACACCGTCACTGTCTGACCATAGGACTCGTTACCTATCAAAGCCGTCCGACAACCAGCATTTTGACCTGCCTTAACATCGTTCTCACTATCGCCAATCATCCATGACTGTGCCAAGTCAATGTTGAAATCCAGAGCTGCTTTCAGCAGCATTCCGGGTTTTGGTTTACGGCAATCACAGTCAAACTTCAGTTCTGGGCGCTCCCCTTCATATCCCTTATGCGGATGGTGTGGGCAGAAGTAGATGGCATCCAGATATGCGCCCTCTTTGCCTAGAAGTGTCTCCATTTTGTTGTGAATCTCTTCGAGTTCTTCAAAGGACACTTCTCCACGGGCAATCACAGGCTGATTCGTAACAACCATTGCCAAATAACCGGAAGCATTGATTTTTTTGATTGCATCTGCAACGCCATCTATCAGTTCAAACTCGTCTATGTTCCGAAGGAAACCCACATATTTATTGATAGTGCCGTCCCGATCAAGGAACACCGCTTTCTGCTTGTTCTTCAGATTCTTCCCAGAAACACGCCCAGCCTTATAGTCCTCACAGACAGCGTAATATCGCTCTGGTGTCCCCATGTCCTTCACATACTCAGGACTGTCGTAGCAGAACATCATTCCGGTTCCTGCCAACGGCTTGAGGAGCTGCCGATCCAAGTCAACCTTGATGGGTTTCCCGTTCTCTCCCACCGTGCCAACCTTACCTGCATTAATCCCAGAATGCTCCAAAATGGTTGGATTGATAACATGAAGCCCTGCATTGACACGATTGCGATAGTATTCCGGTCGTTCGTCTTCCTTAGCCAGCCATTGCTCGACAGATCCATTTTTATCAGCAATAATGAGTCCGCTGTCATAAGGATGGCTATTTGGATGCGTGAATAGAGTAACCAAACCGCCATGCTGTTTATGGAAGGCTACGAACCGGTTGAAATCCACATCGAACACAGCATCGGCATTCAGCAGTAGAAAATCCGAATCCAACCTATCCTTGATTTTGAAAAGTGCACCAGCATTACCCAGCGGCTCCTTCTCAAAATAGTATTCAATATGAACACCAAAGGGTTTTCCTGTTGCCGGAGATACGCCTGAACCGTCTCCGAAATAGTCCATGATGATGTTTCCGAGATGTGAAACGGTCAAAATAATGTCTGTGAATCCTTGGTCCCGCAGACACTCCAGCTCATGTTCCAGAACAGGCTTTCCTTCGATTTTTATCATCGGCTTGGGGATATCACTAGCAACAGAGGAGATTCGTGTTCCCTTGCCACCCGCCATTATTACTGTTTTCATCTTGGACTATCCTCACTCGAATTTAGTTTTTAGGCTCATACGTTTCCGGCGAATAGTGAATCACTCTCGTACCGCCGTCTTCAAACTCAAATGGAATGTGCATCAAATCTCGCATCGCCCAACGAACAGAGTCCTGCCGATCAGGCTGTACATAGAACACAAGGAATCCGCCGCCGCCAGCACCGAGCAGCTTTCCGCCCAAAGCGCCAGCAGCCATTCCTTTATCATACAGTTCATCAATGCTGTTAGTAGTAGACACAGCTGCACCGGTTTGACGCTTCAACTTCCACGTGTGGTCGAGCATACGGCCAAAATCATCAAGGTCAGCGTGCTTATCTGTCAATACACGCTCCGCATCATCAACCAATGCCAGCATTTCTTTGAGCTGAGCAGTCTTGTCCTGTTTTCCAGCCGCATTTGCCTTCTGTACATCAGACGAGAAGCGAGTAAATCCCGTAAAGAACATCATCAAATTTTGATTCAATTGTTTTTTTCGCTCAGGTGAGATAATCACAGGCAGCACTTCATAGCCATCTGCATTGAAGTTGATTCGATTAAATCCCCCGAAGGACGCTGCAATCTGATCTTGCCACCCACCTGCTTCTTGGCACAGATTACGCTCAAGGTAGATTGCTTCGTCCGCCAGCTTTTTCTTATCAGCATACTTTCCTTTAAGTGCATAAAAAGCATTCAGCATTCCAACAGCGAAAGAGCTTGAAGTTCCTAAGCCAGAACGCGCTGGTAGGTCAGCTTCATATGTAAGGCGAATTTCGTGCATATCCAACATCTTCATCGCATTGCGAATAGCCGGATGCTGGATGTCATCAATATTCGTCACACGTTCGGTCTTTGAGTAAGAAAGCTCCGTAGAATAATCGAAGAAACGCGGCAGATGGCGAACATTGACATAGCAATACTTGTCAAAGGTTGTAGAAAGCACTGCACCACCGTTTTCCTTGAAGAAACTCTCCATGTCGGTACCGCCGCCAAAAAAAGACATCCTAAAAGGGGTCTTTGTGATAATCATCAGCTTTTCCTCCACACCATTTTATTAACTACATTCACATAACCCTGAATGATGCGAACCACCTTCATGGACACGGTTTCGTCCACATAGTCGGGGCAGGGCTTGCCCAGAACGCCCTTCTGCTTCATCTCAATGGCCATATCGGTGGCGTTGAGCAGCTCCCGGGTGGTAATACCAGCCAGAATGAAGTCGCCGGCTTCCAGTGCCTCGGGACGTTCGGTACTGGTACGGATGCACACGGCAGCGATGGGATGACCAATGGACAGATAGAAGCTGCTCTCTTCGGGCAGGGTGCCGGAGTCGGAGACGATTGCCAGCGCATTCATTTGCAGCTTGTTGTAATCGTTGAAGCCCAGCGGCTCATTGACCCGGACACGAGGATCCAGTTGGAAGCCGCTCTTTTCCAGACGGTGCTTGCTTCTGGGATGGCAGGAGTACAGGATGGGCATATCGTACTTTTCTGCCAGTGCGTTAATGGCGGTGAACAGGCTCAGGAAGTTCTTTTCGGAGTCGATGTTTTCCTCCCGGTGGGCGGACAGCAGAATGTACTTGTCCTTCTCCAGTCCCAGACGCTCCAGCACATCGCTTTTCTGGATCTTCTCCAGATTCATGTGCAGCACCTCTGCCATGGGAGAGCCAGTCTGGTAGGTCCGCTCCTTTGGCAGTCCGGTATCCGCCAGATACTTCCGGGCGAACTCGGAGTAGCACATATTCACGTCGGAGATCACGTCCACGATGCGGCGATTAGTCTCCTCAGGCAGGCACTCATCCTTGCAGCGGTTGCCGGCCTCCATGTGAAACAGCGGGATGTGCAGCCGCTTCGCAGAGACGGCAGACAGGCAGGAGTTGGTATCGCCCAGCACCAGATAGCCCTCCGGCTGCAACTCGGTCAGCAGCTCATAGCTACGTCCCAGAATGTTACCGCAGGTCACGCCCAGATTCTCGCCAACCACCGGCACCAAAATGTCCGGACCATACTCCCCGAAGGTGTTTTTCAGCTCGAAATCCTCCCAGAAAACGGTGGAGAGGTTTCTGTCCCAGTTCTGATTGTAATAGACCACGCAGCAGTCAAAGTATTCCCGGCAGCGCTTGATAACCGCAGCCAACCGAATAATCTCCGGACGGGTACCGCAGCCAATCATGACCTTGGTGCGCCCATCGTTTTTCCATTTAAAATTGTGTTCCATATCATTCTCCTATTGACAACCAGTATTCTTCTCTTACACCGGTTCGAAGAAGGTATCCGGGTGGTTCGGGTCAAAAATCTCGTTGCAGGTCATGACCGTCACCAGATTTTCCGTTTCTGACAAATTGATAATGTTGTGCGTCCAGCCGGGAATCATGTGGACGGCCTCGATTTTATCCCCGGAAACCTCAAACTCCACCATTTCGCCGGTGTTGATGTTCCGCTCCTGAATCAGTCCGTGACCAGCAACCACAATGAACAGTTCCCACTTGGAATTATGCCAGTGCTGCCCCTTGGTGATGCCCGGACGGCTGATGTTGATGCTCACCTGACCGCAATCGGCGGTGTGCACCAGTTCCGTGAAAGAGCCACGGTTGTCTACGTTCATCTTGAGGGCATACTTGAACTTGTCGGTGGGAAGATAGGTCAGGTACAGGGAGTACAGCTTCTTGGCGAAGGAGCCGTCCGGCATTTTGGGCATCATGAGCGTAGTCGGCTGTGCCTTGAACTCCTGCAGCAAGTCCACGATCTCGCCCAGCATAACCTTGTGGGTCACGGGGACGCAGCAGTAGCGACCATCTGCTTTCAGAACGGTTTCCACACCGTCAAATTCACAGTGCGTCTCCTTGCTTTCCAGCAGGTCAAACATCCCTTCTACGAGATCGTCAATGTACAGCAACTCCAGTTCAGTGCTGCGGTCATTGACGGTGAAGGGTTCATCGTTAGCAACTGCCCAGCAGAAGGTGCTGACGGCACTATTGTACTTGGGGCGGCTGTGTCCCATCAGGTTGACAAAGCGATAAACGGCTACCTTTGCCCCGGTCTCCTGAGCATACTGGAAGAACAGCTCCTCGCCAGCCTTTTTGCTGCGACCGTACTCGCTGTTGCCGAAGCGTCCTGCCAGCGTGGCCTGAATAGAGGAGGACAGCATGATGGTGGCCTTGTTGTTATGCTTTTTCAGGCAGTTCAGCAAATCAGACGCAAAACCGAAGTTGCCCTTCATGAAGTCTTCCGGGTTTTCCGGACGATTCACACCTGCTAGATTGAACACGAAGTCCGCTTTCTGGCAGTACTCGTCCAGTTCCACCGGGGTGGAGTTTAGGTCATACTCGTAGATTTCTTCAATATTCAGCGCCGGGCGGGTCTTGTTCTTGCCATCCCGGATGTTTTTCAGGTTGTTGCACAGAGCGGTTCCCACCATGCCCCTTGCACCTGTGACTAGAATGTTCATCCTCTCACCTCTTTAATGTACTGCGGTGCAGTCCGGAATGTCTGCGCCATCCGGCACGGTTGCATTGTTGCAGATGGTGCAGTTGCTGCCGATGCGTGCAAAGTTGCCCACGGTCGCACCAGTGCGGATCACACTGTTAGTGTAAATCAGGGCGTAATCCCCTACCGCTGCATCACAGTGGACTTCCGTTCCGGCATTCAGCAGAACACCGTTGCCAACGGACGCGCCATTCTGGACACAGGCATTTTGCAATACCACACAACCACAGCCGACTTTAGCATTCGGGCTGATGTAGGCGCTGGGAGCAATAATGTTGGGGAACGTATAGCCAAGTGCTTTTGCTTTTTCATACACCTGTGCCCGGAACTGGTTGTTGCCGATGCCAACTACCAGCAAACCATACTCTTTCCGCAGTTCCGGCAGATCAGCAAGAACGCCAACCACCGGAATGCCACAGATCTCAGTGTCCACGTCTTGTCCATCATCCACAAAAGCACAGTCGTATTGGAGCATCGCCTGTTCCGCCACCATGCGCCCGAAGCCACCGGCACCAACCAGCAACAGCTTTTTCTTAGACATTCGGGATGCCCTTCAGTGCATTCTGAACATACTCGGTGGTCAGAATCTTCTTCACAGTGCCCTCAACATCCAGACGCTCGGTGTTGTGGCTGGTGTAGGACTCGTCCGCCATGGTATGTACCTCGCCCTTGACCACGAACTTATCATAGTTCAGGTCGCGGTTATCCGCAGCAACACGGAAATAATGACCCATATCCTGGCTGCGCAGGCGCTCCTCACGGGTCATCAGGGTCTCGAACAGCTTCTCGCCGTGACGGGTGCCGATGATGTTCGTACCGGTATCGCCGAAGAGCTGCTGGACAGCCTTTGCCAAATCGCCGATAGTAGAGGCATCAGCCTTCTGGATGAACAGATCGCCAGGGTTTGCGTGCTGGAAGGCGAACATCACCAAATCCACAGCCTCGTCCAGGTTCATCAGGAAGCGAGTCATGTTGGGGTCAGTGATGGTGATGGGATTGCCAGCCTTGATCTGGTCAATGAACAGCGGGATGACGGATCCACGGCTGCACATCACGTTGCCGTAACGGGTGCAGCAGATGGTCGTGCCGCCACGCTCCGCAGCCACACGGGCATTGGCATAGATGACGTGCTCCATCATGGCTTTGGAGATGCCCATGGCGTTGATGGGGTAGGCTGCCTTGTCGGTGGACAGGCAAACGACACGCTTGACACCGGCGTCGATGGCAGCGTGCAGGACGTTATCGGTACCGATGATATTGGTCTGAACGGCCTGCATAGGGAAGAACTCGCAGGAAGGAACCTGCTTCAGAGCAGCAGCATGGAAGATGTAGTCAACACCGGGCATAGCGTCACGGATGGACTGAGGATTGCGGACATCGCCGATGTAGAACTTTACCTTTTTGGCTGTTTCCGGATGTTTGGCCTGAAGCTCATGGCGCATATCATCCTGCTTCTTCTCATCACGGGAGAAAATACGAATCTCCTTCAAGTCAGAGTCCAAGAAGTGCTTCAGAACGGTAGAACCAAAAGAGCCAGTACCACCAGTAATCATAAGGGTTGCGTTATCAAATGCAGACATTTTTATTTCCTCCTACTTATTCTCTTAGAAATAAGCTTAATCTTTGTAATGATTCTCTCATACATCGGAATCGTACAAAATTTTTTCACAGCCTCGGTGAATGTGCTCTTGCTCAAAAATTCTACGAAATCATCCCTATTAGCTGGAAGCTTTGAAGAGTTATTCAACGGAATGTTTTCGTATGCCGCTCGCATATCAACTTCCTGACATGCTATTTCTGACCGGGCCTCATTCAAGAGCTCTAAACCCTTAGCTGTATGGCAAATAACTAAATCCGTTCCTCGATTATCATCGAAATCATTTAGAAATTCATTTACGTTCCAAAAATCTGCAAGTGTAAGATCACTGCTTCTCCTCACGCCCTTACTTGGGCAATTATAGCAAGAGGGTCGTAAGCACATATCCCTCAAGTAAGCTTTCATCATTGGATTCTCTAAGAATGTACTCATTTCAACTGTTCCGTTTGCGCCCTCAATTTTTACAGAGTACTTTCTCCATCCCAATGCCTTATCTCGAAACGTAACATGCTTTACTTCTGAATTCAGTCCTTCTCTAACTGAATCTAGGTACCTCCCCCATACCAACGGAGCTGGAACACCATGGCAAATAATATCTTGCGTTATTAAGTTATCGTACTCTCTTCCCAGATAATTCTTGAAACCATCAATTTGGCAAGGAGTTCCTGAAAAATAGACTTTTCTTCCACTTTTCAGAATCTTTTTAGCTTCTTTAAATGTGTTTTCTATCCTACTTTGTACGTATTTTGAGCCCCTAAGTTTTTCCAAACCATCAATGGAATCCACCATAATATGATGAACTTGGAAATTGCTATCAAAAGCCGCACCAAAAACCACACCACCATGTTTCAAAACTATCTGTGCTAAGACAGAAAACACACCACCAGATGAACTACTGTTTCTTATTTGTTCATCTTTAGAATACGCGGCTATAGAAATCTCTGAGAAATCATGAAGGACTGGCTTTTGAATCACCGGGCAAACCTCTTCACATTTTTTGCAATTTATGCAAACATCCCGATCAACTTGAGGATACCTGAAGCCCTCACTGTCCTCTTCCATTGCAATGCATTGCAGTGGACAGCAACTATAACAGGCATGACAGCCAACGCACTTCTCTTTATCCAGAATTTGTATCATATATTTTCCCACCACCTCTTGCACCGACTATATTACTTACCCTTTAGTACGAGTTTTTTTAAGGGTGTAGTAATCAACTCTTTCTCATACTTATTCATACTGAACACCCATGCATTAATGCAATAAACTACACTATAAAGAACAATCCAGCATGCCAGTTGAATAAAGGAATGAAATTCAACAAATATCATTATCAGTGTTCCAAATACTATTGGTACAACAAGCCCCTTAAACATTCTCAGAATGCTTTTCCAAAAAGAAATCACATCTATATTACACTTCTTCTGATAATAAATATTAATCAAAAACCCATTTGCCAAAACAAGTGAAATAGCCGTTCCAAGGGCACTACCAATTGCTCCCCACCATTGACAGAAGACTATCGAAACACCAAGGTTAACCAAAGCCATCAGCAAATAAACAATCGATCGAAATTTATGCTTATTTTGTGCGCGTTGAATCTCAATGCCGACATTTTGAATCAATGGAACTGTAGCGGGCAGTGTTAATAAGAGTACAACATAATATGCGTCATCATAACCTTCTCCGGCCCAAAACCTAATAAACGGCATTCCAAAGAAAACTAAGCCCGATGAAACCAACGCCAATATCAAAAACTGAACTCGCCCAACCCGAGTGAACAACTCCGTGAGCTGCTTTCTTTGAACAATCAGATTAGAATGCGTGTCATTTATGATTCTGTGAACAAGCGGCGTAAAAACACCGGAAATCGCCGTAGAAACCATACTATAGTAATTATTAAGGGTATATCCAACTGAATAAACTGCGACAGCCACCGTTCCTTTATACCGTGCCAAAAGAAGTTTATCTATATTCCAGTTAATCTGATCAACCACAATATTAATCGCTATAAAAGAGGTGTAAGTAAATATTTCCCTAAACAGCCCTCTCTTAAAGCCTCGAAATACAAATCGTTCTTTCAAATGTCCAATCACAAAGATCAGATACATTGTATCTGTGAAAAGAGCTAAAACAATTGTGATTGTAACAATTGCAACAGAGCGATAACCAGCAAATAGCAGTGGTATTGTCAGCAAGGGACTGCAAACAGTTTTTACAATTCCAAGAAGTTTTAGGAAAATAAACTGCTCATGGGCACTGATTATATCAGCAAAAACACTCATTGGAAACGAAATTGCCAGATTAATTGTAAGTAAAATCAAGAGCTTTCGAGCTAAAGTATATTCACTAGCTGTCAATCCATCTTTGAAGACAATTTCCAAATGTCCTGAAATATATAATCCGCAAATCAATGCTATCATACCAATTACGGAGAATATCAAAATAAACAGGCCATTTAATTTATAGATGCTATCTGTATCCTGCTCTTCCTTATACCTTGAATAATAGCGTATATAACTACTATTAAATCCAAGACTCAAAACGGACATCATTGAAATAGTTGACGCAACCGTATTATATAGTCCATACTCACTCTGTCCCAATATTTTAATCATATAAGGTGTATAGATCAAACTGACTATTACACCAAGAGCCATTTGGACATATGAGATTATAGAGCCTAATTTTCTTTGATTCATCATTTGACCTCTTCTAAGATCTTATTTATGTTGCTTAACAAATAGCTAATAGAACTCTTACGCATCGTTTCAAAAGCAGTAAACTCTTTTGAATAATCTATCGAAGCAGTCTCATATATATAGTCAAATGTCGTTCTATTCGGAATATTGCAATAATGATCTTGAACGCCAAAAAGTTCTGTTAAGGACTCAATTCTTGATCCCATTGAGGACTGGAAGCTGCGCTCAAAAACATAGAATTGCCTCTCAAACAAGAGCGAAAAAGCCGTTGCATGAAAGCTATCTGTAAAAACAATTTCAGCGTTTTGAATTAGTTGAACAAATTCACTAGGTGAAGCATTTATTATTCTTTCATCGCCGTAGTCAAGGTCATCTTCACTAATTTCCCCGTTTAAAAAAGGCATTACTTTCAACTTCAGGTTCTTGCATTTTGCATATTCTTTTGCAATTTTTCTTTCAGTAGAATCATTACCAAAAAAATAGCACAATGCATATCGCTCTGAATCGCATTTACTCCCGACTAATGACTGCCATTCTTCCCTTCTCAGTAAAAAGACCGGGTCAACAACCCACTGGATTTCGACGGGAGTAATAGGTCTTAGCAACTCAACCGCAGATTTTTCTCTCACAGATATCGCAGCGTAGTCCTTGAATGCCTTTTTGTATCTTCCGCTTTCCTCTGCACTCAGTGTATCTTTGGCAACGCTAGCCGCATAAGACATTTTTTTAATTCCCTCAATTCCAAAATCAAGGAGATATGCATCGCATACTGCATTTGGATGCCATACTTGGTCGCTTCCCGTAATATACAATTGATATTCTTTTGCAAGTCTATTTAATGAATCTTGTGTAAATACTTCTTTACTATGGCAAATCGCTCCATCACGAAATGCTGCAAACTTAACTTCACGACCTCTAATTTCTTTATACAATCTCCTATACTTAATTCTTCTTGGTATCGACAGGGTGTAACGATAAACTTTTCCCAGTCGCCGTTTGATGCTCTCACCTTTGTCTTTATCAAACTGGATTTGCTCAGCATCAAATCCCTGGTTTTTTAAGAATTGACACAACGCATACGATTGGAGAACGCCTCCATAATTTTTACTGCCATAGTAGTGGGTAATGATTCCTATTTGCTTCATCAGTAATCGAAAACTCCCTCATACATATTCAACTAAGTTTATCTTAATTATCAAGTAATTGTTTATAAATCTGATAGTATTGGTGACACATCTTCTCTTCGCTATATTTAGTGATTGCTTCTCTGGAGATATCTTCCTTTTGGAGTTTTCGCCCTAGCATCTGTCTAAGAGCTCTCTCTAAAGCATCATCATCATTTTGATTCACAAAATCACTATACTCTTTAAGTGCTATGCTTTCAGGTCCTCCTGCTTTAAATCCTACAACGGGCGTTCCGCAGCACAAACTTTCTGCAGTGACCATACTAAATGTTTCCCTTAGACTCGTTAAAAGGCAAACATCTGCGCTTGAATACAGTTTTGAAAGCATTTTCTGATCGGACATTCGCCCCAAAAACTTAATGTTTTTCGGGAAATCCATACCAGATTTTGCTTCACTGCCTACAACAATAAAATCAACATCCGAGCATCGTTTAGCCACTTCTATAACGTGCTGACCGCCTTTTATCTTGTCGTAAAAATTCGGCGTTACATGAATTACTAGCGGTTTTGGGGGAGGAGTCGTACTATCGGGTATATACCGAAAAACAGTCGTATCCAAACCGTTAAAAACTGTTTCCACAGGGTATCCCTTAAAAAAAGGAGACATTTTAGCACGATTTGTAAGCCAGTCAGAGACATTGCATATGTAGAGTTTCTCAAATCCTTCATATGCTTTTTTCATAAGATTCCATTCATTTGCTGTGCGGTCAAAAAAATATGTAATTGGATGTTCTGCGCTCAATTTATCACACGAAAAGCAACCTGTTTTCCACTTTTCGCACTCAACTGCATGCGTGCAGCCTCCTGTATACATGAACTCTGCATGATTTGTAATTACAGTAGGGATATGGTTGTTCTTTAGGTATTCCAGTATCTTATAGATATTTACCATATACCCATTAATGCAATGGATGTGCACAATATCAGGGTTAACCTTTTTTATAAAATGAATTGCAGCCTTTGTTCCCCATATGCAACCGCCGTATGGATAACCCGTTACTCTTGAACGGAATGACTGTGCCTTCCGTACTAATCCAGGTGTAGTTCTAAACTCATTCGGATTGGTTGATTTTTCTCCTAATCCATATATAGCATATGTTTCATCGCCCTTATTTCGCACATAATTTTGAATTGCATAGACAATTTTACCTGTACTTCCTGATTTGAGCCAGCAATTCATTTGCATTACTTTCATAAGGGTTTTCCTTTCTAGTTAAAAAAAGAATCTATAGTTCATTACATTTAGCGAATCATCTTTCAGCAAAAAGAAGTACATCACAAAAAACGCTGGCATAACAACTGTTGCAACTGTCCTTAGCTGATACAGGTAAACATCATCTCTACAACGATTATTAATTCTACTAATTGCTACCGGAATAAACAGAATAAAATAATAATTAATTCTCGAAATTGTGGGGTTAAGAGGCGTAAACAAGTGAATAAATGTTGCCAACAGTAAAATGTTTCTTAGACCGATTTCTTCTTTTCCAGCTTTGTTTTCGTCAAGGATAACATAGGAGTATATAGTAAGAAGAAGAAAAAGAATCATTAGCCCTATTTGTCCGGAACTGCCTGTCAAATATGAATATTTGTAGGCATACTCATCACCTGCTAATTGAAAAATCAAATTCATTAGCAAATCTCTGCGCATCATCACAAACCCCATCAGAGGAATAATCCCCCAAAGCCATTTTTTTGTTATGTGCGCATGATATATTGGGTACAACAGCAACAGCATGATTGCCGATTTATGGAAGCAATAGGCTAACGCTACAATCAGTAGATATTTGATTACTTTCTTCTCTTTAGCAAAATAGTAAGCTGGAACCGCCAAAGCAATCGCAATACTCTGACGCATCCCAGAAAAGAACATCTCGAAAAGCAGCGAGATTAGAAAAAAGGATACGCAAATCATTGATCCCTCAGCTTCTCTTTTATAAAGGTACATAACCGGAAGGACGACTAAGACTGCGCAAATTGACACAAATAGCCGTGAACCACCAAACCACTGAATTATAGTACGAAGTACTTTAAATCCAATTTCATCACTTCCGTATAGAAGTGCCGCTTTCCAGCCAAGATATTTAGTATATTCAAAAGTTCTTATATACCCACGGGTATCAACACCTACCGAATAATCTCTCAAGCAGAGAAGAAGAAGATATCCGATAAAAAAGAAAGTAATAGTAATCTTATCAACTTTATTCTTCTCGTAATGTAAAGCTGTAAAAAACAAATATACAAAAACGGTAAGCCCAATCAGTATCCCGTAGATAATCATGCATTATTCCTCTTTGAGTTAAACTCTCGAATAGCTCTCTCGACCACTTTTTCAAATGTAGCTGTACTACTCTCAATCGTGTGGTGTGCTTGAGTTATTTCGACGGCTTTTTGATAGAAGTTTTCTTGCAGTTCTTCGTTATAAATTAGTTCGCTGAGTGATTCTTTCAAGCTCTTTGGGTCAGTACAAACCATTGAAGCTCCCGTTTCTTTCATATAGCCCACAACGCCCGCGTCGTCCGGTCCATAGGTAAGGACTGCTGCTCCACTCGCTAAACCGTCTGATGCTTTTGTTGATAAGGAGTATTTCGTCAAATTGATATCCTCGTCCCTGAATCCCTCTGCAATAACGAAGATATCACATTCGGCGGTCTTGTTTTCGACCTGACTATATGGAATCGATCCACCGTAAACCACATTGGGAGTATTCTTTAGTACACCACAAATTTCCTCATCATTCTCGTTCGAATAGACTTCCAGTCGATAATTCGGATCAATTTCAGATAAAGCTATCGCAATATCCCGCAATGCCAAATTTCGCCCCAAACGAATGCTTCCAAAATAAACAACTTTGGGATTTTTCGTATCTATAGGTCGGAACTCTCTCCGTTCCAAAGAAGAACTAAAATACACAGTCTCTCCGTGAATGCGAAAATAGTCGTTATACAGCTTCTTAATCTTGTCGCTACAGTACACTGCACTACTGTTAGATGAAAGCACTTTTTCTGTCAGCTTTTTGAACCTGCTCCGAAACAACTTATAAACAGGTGATTTTGATTTCGATTCATCAAAATAATAATTATCACCAATAATCGCTACAATAGGAATCTGATATCGATTCGCTACAAACAAAGCTATCTGCTGCGTAAAAAGATGGTTACTAAAATTGTAAACAATACACTCTGGCTTAAAGTCATCCAGCCACTTAATTAATTTCGGTGTACACCAGAACTTTTTGCGCCAAAGCAACCTCCTAAGTATCTCAACACTTGGTGAGTGCTTACTCCCGATTTTATAGCTGAGTCCAACTGCCGAACTGTCCTCCATTACCTCATTTCCATCTTCATTACGCATTTCATCGTATGTGTAGATTTGCCCGACTTCAACAGGTTGATGGAGCCATTTTTTTAGCAGACTAGCATCCGTGATCTGATACATTTCGCCACAATGACCCTTGTTTGGAATCCAGTTTCTGCTAAAAATCTGCGCCACACGATCTTTCTCCCAATAATGAAAGTACGCATCAAGTGTGCGGCTACTATCGCTTGTGCTATATGGTGTTGTGGCAATAATCAAAATCTTAGGATGCATGAACTTTATTTCTCCTCTTCAGCCCTCAATCGGTTCATATACTCATCAAAACTACCAATAACCTTACATGGAACACCCGCTGCGACTGTTCCACTTGGAATGTCCTTATTCACGAGACTTCCGGCTCCAATAATGACATTATCACCTATCGTCACATCGTAAAGAATACGTGAGCCAGCACCGATAAAGACATTATTTCCAATATTTATTTCTCCTTGGCGGATCTTATAGTGATGCTCTATATCCATGTAGTTAAACATCATGCATGTAATGTCGTGGTTAATGAATATAACACCACTTGCTACATGAACATTATCTCCAAAGCTGATTAAATGTGGCTCTGTTCCAAAATTCCACGGTTGCAAATATACATGTTCACCAATGCTCTTAAAATAGTGTTTCTTCTTCAGATACTCAGCTCTTGAGTACCCCCCGAATAAATATACAAGCAAGTCGTATATATCTCTGTATTCTATTCCACATATCCAGCTCCTTTTATACCTCCAACAGCTCGACGAACCGTTCCACTGCACCGCTTGTTGCATACTTTTTACAACCGTACTGATATGCATATTGGCTCATCATATCATACTCATCCAAGCTCAGTTTCGCAGCATCTTTTAACTTGTCCGCAAACTTCTTATTATCTCCCGCCGTCACAAGATAGCCACTCTTATTTGCATCCACCTGCTCCGGGATTGCGCCGACAGCGAATGCAATAACAGGGCGACTATACTTATAAGCATCGATAATAATGCCGGACTGCGAAGCAGAATTATATGGAACGATTACCCAGTCACAGTTAACGAATGCTTCTCGCATCTCTGCGTCTGTGACGTAGTCGTTATTCAGCTTTACATTTTTCTCTTTGGCAAGCTGATCCACAATGCCCTGCATCTGCGAATCCACTCGTCCTACCACATCAAATTGAATGTTTGGACACAGTCTCACAATTTCAAGTAAGTTATCGGCACCCTTGTATGGATTGATTCTTCCAAAGAAGAGTACTCGACCACTATGTACTGGTGTCGTATATGCCGGATATCTACGCCACAATTCCAGATACTTTACACGGTCTGCACTGATTCCATAACGGTCAATCATATCCTGAATATAAGTTTTATTACGCAGCACAATTGTATCTGCAAACTTGACAACAGCTTTATTCATCAAATCAACCATCTTGACTTGGCTGTCACCCTCATGTGGAATAACCTCATGAATCACTTGATAGGTCTTGGCTTTTCCAGACATCAGCATTATCGGAAGATTCCAGGTATGCAGGCTTTCAAAATAAATCGAATCAAAATGTTCCTTGCGGATACGATGAATTATCGAAACCAACAATGGGAGATCGAATGTTTTCTTTGTTACACCAGGTCTTTCCGGGCAGTCAACCAGCCAAGTATGATCTGATTTCTGGAGTTCCACCTTCGGAGTCTTGATGCAAAGCAAATAAGCATCCCAGTCACTTCGATTTCTCATTTCTTCGTACATTCCAAACAACGTATCCTGATGATCCGCATTGTCTGAGAATGTCACTAGAAGCACTTTTTTCATCTCAAATTACTCTCCCACTAAAACAGCCCAGACTCATCTCAAAGAGTCTGAGCCGTTTCATTTTTCTTAAGCTCTTAATAATCTCGTAACCGCATGAGCTACACATCGGTGTCGCAGCACAGTTATGTGAACCACACAGCTGCTATAACTTTATTGCTCACGGTCCACTGCTTCAATCGCTCATACCGCCATGAAAGTCCTTGTCTTTATTCCTGATGACACTATCATCTCGCCACAAGAATCCATGTATTTATGCCAGAAGTCACTCATATCGTTATGAAAACTCATCAGTTTATTCCCGACAGCACCATGCCTTTTCACTGGGAGTCCTCGTATTTATGCCTGATAGCATCTCCATGACCGGATTGAAAGTTTCGATGATATTGTCATTGAAACCCCTTGTTTATTCCTGACAGCACATTCTGGGAAAATACCGATTTTTGTCCTCTAAAAGTCAGCAAAAACGTCGATATTTAGTGGTTTTCTCCACTCATCGCCGTAGTCTGCCCCTCGGAAACTCCCTCGGTACTCTCCGGCATAAACAGGATTTTCACTGTTGCAAACATGATTTTCAAATCCTCGATAATGCTCGGATGAGCTATGTACATTAAATCCATAGTCAGTTTGTCGTAAGGAGTAGTATTGTACTTGCCATAAACCTGTGCATACCCAGTCAATCCAGCCTTGGCCTGCAGGCGCAGGCAGAATTCCGGCATTTCCTCACAGTACTGAGCTGCAATCTCGGGGCGCTCTGGACGGGGGCCGACGATGCTCAAGTCACCCTTCAAGATATTTATAAGCTGCGGCAATTCATCAACGCGGCAAGCACGAATGATTTTGCCAACGGGCGTGATGCGGTCATCGTTTTCGCCGCTGGAAAGACGGGCGACGCCGTCCTTTTCAGCATCGACCCGCATGCTTCTGAATTTGAGAATACCGAATTCTTTGCCATCCTTCGTTAAACGAATTTGCTTGTAAAAGACTGGACCGTGATCCGTTGCTTTGATGGCAATAGCCGTCACAAGGAAGATCGGACTCAGAATCACAAGCGCAATAGCAGAAATGACAATATCCAGCAGTCGTTTTACAAACAGATACTCCGGCTGAGGATTATACCGGCCAACACGAAGCATCGGCAGGTGGAACATATGCATGTGATGCGCACCGGACATAATGGTGTCACCGATGCGCGGGACAACAAATACGGTAATGTTGTTTTCTACGCAGTATTTCAGAATAATATTCCGATCATGGCTGTGTATGCCGCTCAAAAACACTGTGTTGATGCCGTCCAGCATGGAAAGATTCTCGATGCACTCCCCCGCCGTAGCGGTGGAGACCACTTTGTACTTGGCATCAAGACCGTACTTACCAATCAGCTGCTCCATGCCACGTCTGGTATCATAAATAACAGCTGTGGCCTGCGGCGGGAAGGTTTTAAAGTAGGCGTGGTGAGCGTTATAAGCCCAAATTGAGGCCATAATAACCTGCCCCACAAGAGCTGCCACGCCAGGAAGGATGTTGGGCAGGTGCTTGGACAGTAGCCAAATCACAATGTACATGATAAAGTCGCTGACCGCAGCCGCTAAAAATTGCTCGTAGATAATTTCGGAGATACGCTGCATTGACATCAGAAAGGCGTCGTATACGCGTCCAAAGATGATGAACAGTACAAAGAACAGTGCTACGACCAGGTAATCGCCCTTTGCATAATACGGCGATGCAACGCGCTTAGCATAGTATAGATACCAGCACATTGCAAATGGTATCGTCACAAGCACAGCATCTAACAGCTTTATCATCCGCAAAATCAAGTCATGCCTAAACCTTGTCATGTTCTTACTCCTCGTTCTTCTTTGCACACATATTATTTTCCATATTGCAATTGAAATCAGGGAAAGCCGTTTTGAGCCGCAAAAGGTATTCCCACAAATTACTCATGGAAAATCCTTAGCACAATTCAGCTGTCTACCAACGCAATATTTTGCCAATATATGTATTAATATAATAGCACACAATTCGACATTTATCAACAAATCGGATTCATTTTAATTATACAAGTACACAAATTCAGCACATTTTACAAATACACCCTTGTTCATAAGGTGAATGAGGCTAAAATTCGATAGATTGTTATATGCAGCAGTCAATTGGTACATGATTCAATTTTTGCTCAAAACACAACTGATTCAAATAAAAACAGATTGCTACGCTTGCAGCAATCTGTTTTTATTTGAATCAATATTAACTACTAACGCTCAGATCATCACCTGCGTCCGAACTTCTTCCGCTTCTTTGACGGGTGTTTTTCCTTGTTCAATTCACGCTGATACGCATCTTCGGAACTGAAACCAAAGATTCCTTCTGAGACCCATTCAGCCAGTGCCGTAAACATCTCGTAATCGCGCAAGCTGGATGCTTGCCTGATAGAGCGCGTTGTGCTTTGATATTCTTATTTCTGTCGGCATCCGAAATTTTAACTGTTGACTTTTTTCCAAAATTTCGATATGCTGTTCTTGCTTTTGAGTTTTTTTGCTCACAACTATTAAACTTAAAGCAAAAGACCGAAGTTGTAAAGCCTTTTTTGGCTTTTACTTCGGTCTTTCTTTTTTAGAGGATGTGCAACAGCCCCCTCTTTGTGCTTCTTGTGCTTCTTGTAAGCGTGCAGATTACTTGCCGCTGCTGTTCAGGCGCGGGATGGTCTCAGTCTTTGTTTCATTGCAAGCCGTGCAGGTATAGGTCTTGACGCCTTCTTTTTCAGCCGTTGGCTGAGTAGTTACAACACCGTTATCCCAAGTGTGGTCTTTTTTGGGCGTGAAATCGAAAGTGCTACTCACATCACCGCAGACGATGCAGTAGATTTCGGTGCGACCCTCTTCCTTGCAGGTGGGCTCTATGACACGCTTAGCGGCACGGTGACCGGTAGAGTGTACAATGTTGTCCTTGTAAGAGAAGCTGTCATCCTGATTGCACTTGTGCATCGTGTAGCCGTCCTCGGTGCAAGTTGGCGGGACAACGGTAACGGTGAAGGTATACTTGGTGGGCAGGACCTTTTCGGTCGTAGTAGCGTCACAGTTCTTGCAATGCAGCGTCCTGACGCCATACTCATCATAGGTGGGCTGCGTGGTGATAGTGCCTTCGTCCCAGACATGACCCGTGCCACCGTAGGAGTAAGTCATGGTATGAGAAGCGTCACGCTTGCAGTGCATCAGCATAGTGCCCTGTTCGGTGCAGGTAGCCTTTTTCAGACACTCGGCATTTGCAAAGTCCCAATCATGGCTGCCGATAGCTGGCATAGGCTTCAAGACTCTTTCGTTGCACCCCTCGTAGTTGCAGTACACCCAACGCTCGCCCTCGGTCTCACAAGAAGACTCCTTCACGATTTCGCCAAGGCGCGTGTAATCGTGGGTATGCACCTTAGCAATATCTTCGGTCTTTGTTGCTTGGCAAACCTTGCAGGTGAAGGTCTTGATGCCGGTCTCAGTAGTGGTCGGCTCCTTCGTTACAACGCCTTCATCCCACTGATGCTCGCCGGTAGCAGGAAGGTCACTCACATGCTGCTTATCGTTGCAGCGCTCACAGACATTGTCAACGCTGCCCGAAGCGCCACAGGTAGCGGGAGTAGTGACTTCCTTATACTGATGGCCCAGCGCAGCAACAGGTGTATCCTGATAGGTCTTTGCAGGATTCTCATTGCAGGTATGCAGCGTGTAACCGTCCTCTGTGCAGGTAGGAGCGACCACAGTTTCCGTGAAGGTATAGCCCAATGCAGGAATTACTTCCTTATGCACATGGGTCTTGTCATTCTGACAGGTATAGGTGCGCTCACCGTCTTCTTCGTAGGTCGGTTCCTTCGTTACAACGCCTTCGTCCCAAGCGTGTCCAGTCGCAGGAACAGGTTCCGTGTAGGTGTGGCTCCCATCATTCTTGCAGGTAAAGGTCTTGACGCCGTCTTCGGTGCAGGTAGGAGCCTTGGTGACAGTGCCATCATCCCACTTATGACCCAGTGCTGGGATTTCCTCGGTCTTAGTCTCTGCGCAGCCGGTATTCTGGCACTTGTAGGTCTTAACGCCAGCTGTCGTACAGGTCGCTGCCGTTGTGACTGTACCGGTATCCCAGGCATGCCCCAGTGCATTCGTATAATCGCGTTTTTCGGTCAGAGCGGAATCCTGGTCGCAGATGTAGATGGTATAGCCCTTCTCTGTGCAGGTAGGCGCTACCGTATTACCCTTATGCCATGTCTTTTCGACCATCGGGATATCTTCCGTGTATGTGGTGCCGCAGGAAGTGCAGGTAAAGGTCTTCGTACCCTTCTCGTAGATGGTAGCAGGCTTAGTGACCTTACCGGCATCGTAGGCGTGCGGCAGCTTTGCCTTGTAATCGCCTTTATAGGTAAGACTGGGGACTTCGTTGCACTCGTAGATGGTATAGCCCTCAGCGGTGCAGGTCGGAGCAACAACGCTCTTGATATGATAGGTCTTGTCGAGAGACGGGATTTCCTCGGTGCGCGTCTCATCGCATTCCTTGCACTTGAAGGTCTTGATACCGGTCTCGGTATAAGTAGCAGCCTTCGTGACTGTACCGCCATCCCAGCTATGTCCCTTTGCCGGAACAAAGCGGTCGTTGTAGTTCATGCCGCCCCACTCATGGCAGATATGCTCATCGTAGCCCTGCGTGGTGCAGGTCGCCTCATGACGGCGAACCGTGAAGGTGTATTTTACCTGAGGCTTTGCGGTAGGAGCCGGAGTAGCTGCCGGAGCAGGTGCCGGTGTTTTTGTCGCTGCCGGTTTTGTCGTCCCGCCGGAAGTCGAAGTACCGGTGCTCGGCTTCTCCGTCTTAGTCGGCTCGCTGGTGGTGTTGTCCTTCTTATCGGTGTTCTCAGCGGGCGCGGCGGTCGGTGCGGGCGTAGCCGTCGGTGCAGGTGTGGCAGTCACTTCCGGCGTTTCCGGAACCGCTGCCTGACTTTGGCTTGTAGTCACGTCCGAACTTGCCGCATTGGTGTTGTTTTTCCTCTTCTTGCAGCCGGTCAAAGAAACCGCAACCGTAGCAGCTAAAGCTACAGCAACGATTTTTTTCGCTGCACTAACTCTCCTTTTCATGGTAAACCTCCTTCCCTTTAGGGGATAGTTTCTTAACTATATTATATCAAAGAAAACATCGCGTTTACATTGATTTTTATAGATTTTACAACTCCTCTATCAAGTTCTACCGTTTGCATAAATGCAACATCCTGTAACTGTGCATAGTATCCAGTACATATGGCCATCTCCCAACCTTCGCCACAAACTGTTGATTTTCGCCATTTGCTAAAAACTTCCGTCATGTTGCATATTGACTCTTTCCAGAGAAAGGAGTACGCTATTCTGAATCGAAGGAAGGGATTGTTATGGAAGTCAGTATATTGCTCATGCAGCAGATAGCCCAGCTGTTTATCGTTCTTCTGATGGGCTATGTAGTCGTCAAGGCAGGGCTTCTGAAAGCCGCAGACAGCAAGGTTTTATCTGTGGTTTTCGTGTATCTGGTCATGCCGTGTGTTGTTCTCAACGCATTTCAAATCGATGATACGCCGCAGATTCGCGCAGGACTCTTGTACTCGATGGGCATAGCGGTCGGAATGCATGTCGTGTTTCTGGTCCTCAATGCTATCTTTAAAAGGCCGCTTAAATTGGATGTCGTGGAGCAGGTCAACATCATATACAGTAATGCGGCCGCGCTCGTCATCCCTCTGGTTCAGGCTTTGCTCGGCGAGGAATATGTCGTGTATTCCTGCGCTTTCGTCATTGTTCAGCTGATTCTTCTCTGGACGCACGCAAGTGCCTGCCTGCAAGAAGGCGCAAAACTTGAATGGAAGAAGATTCTGACCAATGTCAATCTGATTGCGATTGTCGCCGGTGCGCTCTTGTACCTTCTGCATATCTCGCTGCCTACACCTATCGTGAGTACGCTCAGCAGCGTAGGTGCTATGATAGGACCTATGGGTATGCTGCTGGCCGGTATGGCGATTGCGGAAGTACCGTTAAAGAAAGTCTTCTGTACACCGCGCAACTATCTTCCCGTTGCACTTCGTCTGATTGTAGTTCCTATCATTGTTCTGCTGCTACTTCGCGTGTTCCACGCATCTGACTGGATTGCAGATGGTAAAGCAATTTTAATGACAGTCTATCTATCGGCTATTACGCCGTCTTGTGCGACAGTCACCTCAATGGCGCAACTCTACAATCGTGATGCGGCGCACTCAAGTGCATTGTATGTTCTGAGTACGCTGCTTTCCATCATGACGATGCCTCTGATGATTGGACTGTTCGATATGCTGGTGTGATATACCTTTTATAAGTACTGATTAAGAAAGAGAAAAGCGCCCACCTTTCACGGTGAGCGCTTTTTCATTTTGTGGAGTATTACTGGATACCCAGCGTGACTTTCAAAATGTCATTGAAAGAATCTGCGATGGCGTGAACATTTCTATACTGGCCGGTGTATCTCTTACACTGCTCGTGGGTGATGATGGGTGTGACATATACGATATGGTCTATACGAACATCCACGGTCAATTTGTTGTTGCAGTATTCAGCGGGACGATTTTCGAGAATATACGGACCATAAATGACCGTGCCGTAGGCATACACACCACTCTCATGCGCGGGGTCCTGTTTGCCGACATGCAGAATTACGATGTCCCCAAGCTGCATATCACGAGTGGCAAGAAAACACTCTACATGGCCGGAGCCTTTTACATTATCGAACAGGTTCCACTGACGGGGATTCACGGGTTCTAAATAGATGCGCATACTGTAGTTTCTTCAGGTGCAGAATATGGCTCTAGCGTGTCATTGTGTGCTAAATCGTCAAAAAAGTTTACAAGGTCTTCTGGAGTTGGCTCTAGCAATGCAATATTAATACATTTGGCTTTCTTACGATTGTATCCTCCTGCTTACTATTCCACAGCCTTATTTCACACTCTAGTAGACAAGGTCTGACAGGTACCGCGCACGGCATAGCTGCCGCTGCCTGCGGGCAGGAAGAAGCTGTCGCCTTTCTTGACGACCACGGTCTCACCACCGCAGGTCAGCTCACCCTCGCCGTCTGTGACGAGCAGCGAAACAAAGCTCTTCTCGTCCGCTGTGTCCTCAAACGCGCCGTTCCTGGCATCCACGGTGAAATATTCACCCTGCGCCAGATGGTTGCCGAAGTCATGCTTGACAGGCGGGGTGCGCAGGGTCACGTCCAACGCCTTCTCCACGTGCAGGGCGCGTGGCTTGCCGTCCGCCCCCACACGGCCGTAATCGTACACACGGTAGGTCACGTTGGAGTTCTGCTGTACCTCGGCAATGACAATGCCCTTGCAAATGGCGTGCAGCGTGCCGGCCGGAATAAAGAAGCAATCCCCCTTATGTACCGGAACCGCGTTCAGTACTTCGGTCAGGGTGTTATTCTTGATGCGCTCCTCAAACTCCGCCTTGGAGATCTCATGGTCAAAGCCATAGTACAGGAAGGCACCCGGCTCACAGTCCAGCACATACCACATTTCGGTCTTGCCGTACTGATGCTCGTTTTTCAGCGCGTACTCGTTGGAGGGGTGTACCTGAATGGACAGATTGTTCTTTGCGTCAATGAACTTTGTCAGGATTGGGAACTGTTCAAACTTCTCGCAGTCGGTGCCAAGGCAGCCCGGGTGGGCTCACATAGTCTGCAAGCGTTGTGCCGTCCGCCAGATAGCTGGGGCCGTCCGGGTGGCAGGAAAGCACCCACGCCTCGGCCAGCGGGTTCAGATCGCTCTTGATGCCAAAGTCACTGCGCAGGCGGCTGCCGCCCCACAGGTAATCCTTGCAGCTGGGAGTCAATTTGAGTATATTCATATGAATCTCCTTTACCTCAAAATTGGACAACTAAATAGAATTTCTGTCGTGAGCGATCCGCTCCCGACAGGAAAAAAGGACATCCACATTACCCACGGATGTCCTTTTATTATTTGACGCTGTTTTGTCTGTCACACCACTGGTTACGACTCCATCTGATTCACGCCTGATCGTAGCTGCTGGGCAATGCACGCAGAGAGATCGTGCGGTCAAAGGTGCTGTATGCGGTCAGGTAGGCGGTAAAGCATCCTTCCATCCGGCCCATGCTGCCCTCTTTTCCGGCGGTGTAGTTATGCTCGGCAAAGCAGGGGCCGACAGAAATACCGTTCACGCCCTTGGATGCGACCAGTGTTCCGTCCTTGACGACGATGCCGCCGCCGTCATTGCCCTCGAGCATGAAATGCTCGTTCTCGACGCGGCAGCCCGCGTTGAAGGCCAGCTCCACCCGCAGCGGAGCGCGGTCAATGCCGGAGTTGACGATGTGGATGTCCAGGCCGTTTTCGACCTCGTTCACCTGCACGTCAAACACCATGTCGGGGCCGTAGAGCTTTTCGCGGTGGGCGTTGTCCATCTGCCACCAATCGCTGGTGGCGGGCTTTTCGGCAAAGGGCAGGTAATACCAGCCTGTCATGGTCTGGTGCAGGGCATAGCCGCCGTCCTTAGGGGCCAAGGTTGCGGGGACAAAGTTGCGGTGCTCACAGAAGCTTGCGCCGATGCGCACGGTCAGCGTGAAGTCGCCGTGCTGGAAGAACAAAAAGCTCGGGCTGTTGTTCAAGATCGTGTAGGACCAGCTTCCGCGGCGGCAGCGCACAATGCCCGACCCTTCGTAATATTTGTGGTAGTTCGTCGGGGTTGCGCTGCCCTCGTGCTCCAGTGCGGCCAGTTCGGGCAGCAGCATCAGGTTGATGAGGCAGTCAAAGCTGCGCAGGGCGTGGCGCTCCACCATCTGCATAATGGCGTTGGCGGCATCCAGCAGTTCGGGCTTGCGGCAGGTATAGCCCATGTAGAGGTATTCAAGATAATACTCCCGCGGGTAGATCTTTTTGCCCATGTCCCAGCGGGTGGAGTTGTTGGTAAAAATGCTGTCGTCGGGGTCGATGTAGGTCAGCATCATTTCCAGGTTGCGCAGCACCGGCGCATAGTAGCTCTCGTCACCGGTGGCCACGGCCAGCATGATCATGGCATCGTTGTTGATGCGGTTGTAGTTGCCGGCCGAACGCTCGGCGTACTCGCCGTCCTCGTTGCAGTCGTTGCCTTCTTTCAGGATGGCCTCGGCGGCGGTGCGGCATTCGGGCTTATCAAACAGCTTGGCGCAGAGCATCAGCACCGACGCGATGGCCCAGCGGTGGTTCGGGGTGTGGAAACCGCAGTGGCACAGGGCGTCGGCGGCATCACGGATGATGGCCTCATACTTAGGCTTCAGCTCTGCGGCAGCGGCCTTGGCTTCGGGCGCGGCGGGCAGTGCGCCGTCCACGACCTTACACAGGTAGACGTAGGCGGGCAGCAGCCGCTTGGTGCAGAAAGCCGTATCCGGGCCGGAGAAGAAGTTGCAGTTGATGAGGTCAAAGTAGCCGCCGGGCCGCTGGGAGCGGCGCACAAAAGCCAGCGCCAGTGCCAGGCGGCGGCCCAGCTCGGTGTCCAGGTAGTAACGGCTCTCTGGGTTCAGGTAGCAGGCCGTCATTGTCGTGGCGCGGTAGATGGCCGTTTTCGGCTCGGCTAGGCTGTCCGCCTTGGGGAAACCGCCGCAGAAGGGGCTGTTCTCGTCCAAAATCTGGATATCGAGATAGCGCTGCACGCGGCTTTCGCTGTCGTGCAGGATACGTTCATAGTGTTTGCGCATAGGTCCGCTCTCCTTATTTGCCTTTGCCCAGCAGGGCCGCGCCGATGATGCCCGCGTCGCCGAACAGTTCGGCCGACATGATGCGGGGCTGCTTGGGGCAGCTGCGGCCATAGCCGTGTGCGGCATTGAACGCCCGGATCGGCTCGACCAGTACGTCGCTGCGGCGGCTGATGCCGCCGCCCAGGCAGAGCACCTCGGGCTGGAAGATGTTGATGATGCTCGTCACGCCGACACAGAGGTAGTGTACATAGGTGTTGACCACCTGCACGGCGGTCTCGTCGCCCGCGTCGTAGGCAGCCAGGATGACCTTGCCGTTGACGTTGGCTTCCTCGTTTTCCGCCAGCGCCCAAAGCTTGCTCTCCTTATGGGCGGCCATGGCCTCCCGCGCCTGACAGATGAGCGCCGTGACGCTGCCGTACTGCTCAAAGCAGCCGCGCATGCCGCAGTTGCACTCTTTCCCGTGCATATCAATCACAAAGTGGCCCAGCTCAGCCGCTGCGCCGTTGCAGCCGGTCAGCAGCTTGCCGTTCAGCACTACGCCGCCGCCGACACCGGTGCCCAGCGTGACCATGACCATGCTACTGCTCCCTTTGCCTGCACCCGCGCAGTACTCGCCCCAGGCGGCAACGTTGGCGTCGTTATCCACAAAGACGGGCAGGCCGGTGCGCTCGTGGATCATCTGGCCCAGCGGGACGTTGTCAAATTCCAGATTGTTGGCATACAGCACGGTGCCGGTGTCCACATCGACGCTGCCGGGCGCACCGATGCCCACCCAGGCGGCATCACTCAGGGCCAGACCCAGGGCAATCGCCATGCGGCGGCAGAGCAGCGCGATACGGTCGGCGATGTCCGACGCCGGGCAGGGCAGCCCGGTCTTGATGCTGTCGGTCAGCAGCAGTTTCCCGTCCAGGTCAGCAATGCCGCCTGCGATGTTGGTGCCGCCCAGATCGATCCCGATACAATAACGCATAATCTACCTCGCTTTTTTCACTTTATTTCAATTTCTGCGTCGGCTTGCAGAATTTCGTAAACAGCATAAACACGATGAAAAATGCCAGCACGGACAGCGGGAGGACCCGGATGCTGACGGCATAGCCCGCCATATCCACCAGCTTGCCAAAACCGACGTTGAACAGGATATCCGCCAGCGACGCGATACTTAAAATCGTGCCCGCCGCGCCGGAGACCTGCTGCGCCGGGAAATAGAGCCGGATGCTCATGACCAGCGTGGGGTACAAAATGGAGAAGGACAAGCCGCTGATGGCCCAGACGGGCATAGTCACCGCGCCGCCCAGCGAGCCGATCAGATACAGCACACAGGACACGCCGCCGAAAGCCGCCAGGCTTTTGAGGGCCCCCAGCTTATCCACCAGCGGGGACAGGCAGAGCCGCCCGATCATCATGCCGCCAAAGAACACCGAAAGATACTTGGCCGCCGAGGCCTGGGGCAGGCCCAGACCGTCTACGCCGTAGGCGACCATCCAGTTCATGACGCCGTGCTCGGCGATAAAGTAGAACCCGAACACCAGCACATAGGGCACGATGATACGCCAGTCATAGCCGCCCTTTTGTGCCGGGGTATCCGCCGGGTCGGCGGCTTCCTCCGGCACATTGCAGAAGAGCAGCAGCGCAAAGGCCACCGCGCCCAGGATCAGCAGCACCAGATTTGTGTGCTGCCAGAAGGCAAAGCCGTCGGCGTGGCTGCCCAAAATATACTGGCTGCCGCTGGTGCCGATTTCCTGAGTGAAGAACAGGAAGTTGACGAAGAACCCCGGCGCTGTGGCAAACAGCAGCGGCGTGATGAGGTTCATCGTGGTATTCAATAAGGTGGAAGAACCCAGCGCCAGCGCCATGCCGATGAGCAGCACCGTGTAATTGCTGGTAAAGGCAAACAGCGCCAGGGCTACCATCCAAATCAGAATCAGCACCTGCAGCACGCGCTTTTTGGAAAAGCGGGTGCTCAGGTTGCCGCCCACCAGCAAAAACACCAGGTTGCCGATGTAGCTTGCCGTGACGATCAGCCCCAGCTGGGTCGTCGTCAGGGAGAAATGCTCTTGGAAGATCGTGGAAAAAATTCCGCGCAGGCTGTCATTGCTGCCAAGCCCCACCATGAGCACCACAAAGGCAAAGAAGGTAAGGCGGCTGCTCCATTTTTTTGTCATCAGACCTGGGCCTCAGCTTCCATCAGGAACAAAATTGCCATGGCCTGGCCGTAGGGCATCGGGTGCAGGGGGATCTGCTTGTAGAAGTCCTTGCTCTCGCGGCCCATCGGGGTGCCGTAGGACACCTGCTGCACAACGCCCTTTTCATCGATGCAGTCCAACACAGGCTGCAAGGCGCGCATGGCATTGGCGCGGTAGCTTTCGGGTACGATGCCCTGCTCGACGGCTTTCAGGATGCCGAAGCCGAAGCCGCTGGTGGCGCTGGCCTCCAGGTAGGAGGTCGGGTCGTCGATCAGGGTGTGCCACATACCGCCCTCGTCCTGGTATTTGGCCAGGCTCTCGATCTGGCGCAGCAGCGCGTTCTCAAGGATGCGGCGGTCGGGGTTGCCCACGGGGACGATTTCCAGCAGCAGGGGGATGGCAGCCGTCACCCAGCTGTTGCCGCGGCCCCAGAAAGCCTCGGCAAAGTTATGGCAACCATCAAAGCAGAAACCATGATACCACAGACCGGTCTTTTTGTCAGCCAGATATTTGGTGTGGACAAGGTACTGGTAGACAGCCTCGTCAATGTAGTCCTGGCGGCCCAGGATGCGGCCGATATTGGCCAGCGGCAGCACAGCCATGAACAGCGTATCGTCCCACAGCTCGCCATCGTTGACGCGATCCGATGTGACATGCTGGAAGCCGCCCTCGCCCGCGCGGGCCAGGCCGTGCATGGCCCACTCGGCCCACTCTTTGCAGATATCGCCGTACTTTTCATTCTTGGTGTACTCGTACAGGTAGCTCAGGGCAAAAATGGGGGCCATCGTGTTGATGTTCTTGCTGGGCAGGCCCTCGGCAATGCGGGCGTCGTAGTACTCGGTCAGCACATCCAGGCAGCGCTGGTCGTGCTTTTTCTCAAACAGCTTCCACAGGCCGTACAGGCCCACGCCCTGGGTCCACTCCCACAGCATATAGCGGGCCAGGTTGCCCTGATCCATGTTGGATTTTGCCATGTTCTCCAGGAAGGTCTCGTCCCTTTCATACAGGACAGATTTGAAGCTCTCAATGCAAAGCTCCAGTTTGTTTTCAATATCAGCTTTCTGCATGGTGGTTTTCTCCTTTTTTATTATAATAGGTAGACATAACGTTCGAACTTGCCTAAAGTATAGCATAGGAACAAAGGCAAAAACCACTCTGATTTTGTCTTTGTCGTTGAAATACATTGCACTTTTTGCGAGTGCGAGTATAATAGAGACAGGAACATTTTTGACGGAGGTTGCCTATGTATCTGGACGATGCATTACTGTACAATCAGGGGTACATGATTTCGATCAACGACCTGGATTCGCCGCTGTTTTACCTGTTCGACTACGATTCGCGGTCGTTCAAGATCAACATGAGTTTCCAGCATTTCCACCAGTTTCACGAGATACACATTCTGTTAAGCGGCCGTGCATCACATATCATCGAGGGCGACTATTACACCCTGCAGCCCTATGATATCGTATTGCTGCGCCCTTCCCTGCTGCACAAGACCGAGTATACGGCGGGCGGCGATTGCCGACGGCTGATCATCAACTTCCGCGTGCCGGATGATTCCCCTGCGCTGCACGAAATGCTGCAAAGCTGTTTACAGCCTTTCGGGGCCGAGGTGCCCATCTACCGCTTTACCGGCGAGACACGGGCTCAGGCATTCTCGCACCTGAACGCGATCTTCACACTGGGCAAGCAGCCGATGACTCCGCTGACGCAGCAGTTCATCCACTGCCATTTCCTGCAATTTCTGGCCACCGTGGCCCAGCACGTGGGCGAGAGCAGCTACAAGTCGCAGGAGCTCAGCGATTCTATCACCCAGAAGGTCTACGCCGTGACCAGCTACATCCACCGGCACTACGCCAGCGAGCTTTCACTGGAATATCTGGCGGAGAAATTCTTCATAAGTCCGTACTATTTGTCGCACCAGTTCCGCCGGGTGACAGGGTTCTCGCTCATCAACTACATCCAGATCACCCGGGTGCGCAACGCCCAGCAGCTGTTGCTGTACACCGACATGAAAATTGCCGATATCACGACGAGCTGCGGCTTTACGAGTTTTTCCCAGTTCAACCGGGTGTTCAACAAGTTCTGCCATACCTCGCCGTCCCAGTTCCGCGTCAACGGCATCGTCACCCCCATCACCGCCATTCCCTACGAGAAGGAGCCCTCCCCGGGGAGCACGAAGGTGTAACATTTTCTGGTGCCGCCCCTTCCCGGGGCAGGCACCTTTTTTATTTTTCCTGCATCGTCAGTTTGCCGTAATTGTCAAAACCACTGTACTGCATCGGGGCGTCGTTTACATACAGCGTCTCGCCCCACTGGCAGCGCAGTTCGCCGTAGACGGGATCCACAAAGCGGTAGCGGCGGCCCTCGGCATCGGCGTCCAGCGCAGCCCCGCGCATGGCGGCCTTGAAATCATCAAACGCCGCAAACTCGTCTGCCTGCGCGGCACGCACCAGCCAGATACAGCGGCGGCCCTCGGCGATGCACTCGCGGTCCTTGTTGGAGCCGAAGTCCTGCATCCGTATCCCATTGCTGCAATACACCGCCGCATAGGCACTGCCCAGCTGCACAAAGGCCCACTTGCCTTCGACCTCGCAGCGGTCAAACTCCATCGACGGCAGGTACAGGTGGGTGAAATCGACCGGGTGTTCGGGGGCGATATCATAGATCAGACCCGCGAACGCCTTGTACTGGTTGACCTTGGGCAGGGTGCCATTGCCCGCCCAGTAGGACGGCCGCGCCGCGCCGAAGAGCACCCGCTCGCCGGGGTGGGTGACCCACAGCTGCGCCACGGCGTTGAAGGTCAGCTGGAAGGGGTTCTCCTGATGGCCCGGCTCGCCGGGGTGGAAGTCGTTGGCGCTGGTCATCATGTAGTCGGCGGTCTTGTAGGTGTACAGATCGACATAGCCGTCATTGCCCTGGGTCGTCTGGCAGATCATTTCCTTGCCCCGGGGGATGCTGAACCACTGGGCAAACTCCTTCGGCGGCTCATAATCAGACAGGCAGTAGGAGGTGATACCCTTGCCCGCGTGGCCCGGCACGCCGTACCCATAGCCGATCCAGCTCAGGCCGGAGGGGCAGTTGGACCAGTTGCCGAACTGCTCCTTGATGTAGGTGCGGCCCGACGACGAGGCGAAGATGCCCTGCTGGCTGTGGACGGCCAGCAGGTAGTAGGCAAAATCCATTCCCTCGCGGCCCAGTTCCCGCATGGCGGGGTCCTGGGCAAAGGCATACAGGCTGCCGAAGCCCAGCGTGTCAATAGGCAGGTAAGGGCTGGAATTCCACTCGGTAAAGCCTTCTTTGCGGAAGGTGACGAACCAGTCGTAGAGCATATTCTTGGCCTTGGCCTGCATCTGTCGGCCGGTCAGCCCGCTGTTGGTAAAGACCTCATCGGGGAACAGCTCGCCCGCCAGCAGCTGGCAGGTATGGAACATCAGGGCGTGGTTCTCGCTCCAGAACCACATGGCGTCGTTGCCCGGCTCATCGATCCAATAGCGGAAACCCAGCAGACAGTCGGTCAGCTCGTTCTCGGTCTTTTCGGACAAAATACCGCTGCCGCGTTTGCCGAAGGTGCGCAGGATGTAGGGGTAGTAGACAAGGTAAAAATCACTGCAGTCGAAGCGGCGGCGGATGTAGTCGGACTGCACGGCCAGCAGCTTTTCGGCCTCGGCGGTGTCGCCGCCGGTGGCTAAGATCGCCAGTGCGCGGTTCGTGTTCTGCTCGCCCCAGCGGGCCAGCAGCTCCAGCGCCTGGCGCTTGCGCTCGGCCACGGTGGGCAGGGCGCGGGGCAGCACGCTCTCGGTGTGAATTTCCACACTGATGGGTCGGGTCAGCCGGATGCCCTCGACCTCGGTCGTGACCTGCAGCAGCAAAAATGCCAGCGGGAAGGTCTTGCAGTCGCCCAGGCTGATTTGGCTCGCATGGGGGAGGGTGTCCCCCTCGCGGCGGAAGAGCACGCCGCCCTTGACATTTTCCTCGGTACCGCCGACAAAGGCCAGGTGGTAGCTCTCGGCGATATCCGCGCCGTCGTAGTCCAGCAGCACCGGGCCGGCGGTAAAGTGGTTGCGGTGGAACGCCAGGCTGCGCATCAGGTGCTCGGCTTCGGCCAGGCGGGCCGCGTCGGCCTCCCCCACCGGGATGACCTGTTCGGGCGCGGTGCCCTCGCCCTTCCAGCGCAGGCGCAGAATGATCGTAGCATCGCGCTCTGCATAGTTGTCAAAGAACACAAGAAGCTTGTTGCGGCCCTTTTGCAGCGGCAGGGTCAGCGGCGTTGGAACAGGCTCGTTGTGGTGGTAGGGGGTCACTTCGGTCAGCTTTTCGCCGTTCAGCCAGAGGGCCGCGCCGCCGCAGGTGATAAGGTCAAAGGGCACACTGCCCGCCTCGGCGGCGTCCAACTCGGTGTAAGCCCATGCGCTCAGGCAGGCAGGGGTCTCGCAGTCCCAGGCGTAGGTCACACCGATATCGTCAAACGGCCAGTAGACGGTAAAGGGGGTAGCGTTGTCCGCGCCGCCCACCAGCCCGCCGGGCCGGGTGTCCAGCTGCGCGGGCCAGGCAATGGCCTTGGCGCGGCGCTCGGCCTTGAACTGTTCCTCGCCGGGTTTATCCTTGGGGGCGGTGTTCAGCTTCTCGTTTTCGGCACCGTGCAGGGCCGTGGGCTTGGTGATGACCGGCGTTTCGGTCACGCCGCTGACCAACCAGCGGTCCACATACCCGTGAAATAAGGGAAAATGCAATTCGTTTGCCATACTTCGGCTTCTCCTTTATTAAAAAAAGGTTTATTAAAAAACAACAGACGCCCGCCCGGTTTGGGCGGGGCGTCTGTTCGCCCTGGGGAATCACTTCCCCTGTTGATTCGGTTGATTAGTGTGCCCAGCCGGCCTTGTCAGCCAGTGCGGTAGCAAACTCGGTCAGAGCGTCAGACGGAGTCAGGTCGCCGTTGACAGCCTGCTTCAGAGCGTCACGGTACTCGTTGTCGTAGTAGTTGCGCCACTCGGAGCTTTCGTCGATGGCGAATGCATCGGTGGTCTGGCCGACCTCAGCCTGCAGGACCTTGTAGTCGGCAGCCTGATCGGGATCAGCGGGCTCATAGGTGACGGATTTCAGAGAGGACAGGCCTTTATCAAGTGCCAGATAATCGGCAAAGTTCTTGTCGGTGTAGAACCACTTCAGGAACTCAAGAGCCAGATCCTTGTTCTTTGCGTTGGTGGGAACGGCCAGACCGGCACCGCCCAGAATAGCGGAACCGCCTGCAGAACCGACAGGAGAGGGCATAACGCCAAACTTGAAGCTGGTGATATCCTGCACGAAGGGGTTATAGTTCCAGGAGCCGGAGAAGTAGATGCCTACGTCACCGTTCTTGAAGTAGTCGCCCGGGTTGTCGCTGGAGCCACCGGCCCAGATGGCCTTGGGCATGATGCCGCTGTTGTTGGCATCGACAAAGGACTGCAGGGTGTCAACGTTCTGCTGGCTGTCTGCAACGACCTTGAAGGAGTCGCCGTCCTTCTCGACCAGAGAACCGCCGTTCATGTACATCAGGTTGTCATAACGGGCGCGGGAGGCATCCATGGCCATGCCGTACTTGACAGCGCCGGAATCCTGCAGCTTCTTGGCAGCCTCATAGACCTCGTCCATGGTCCAGCGGTCGTCCACCGTCGGGCACTCGAGGCCGGCAGCCTCAAAAGCATCCTTGTTGTAGAATACGTTGGTGATGGTGAACTGCTGGGGCAGAACAGACAGCTTATCCGTCAGGTAGTTCTGGCTGATGATCTGCAGGGCCTGCGGCTCAAAGATAGAAGTGTCAATGCACTGGCCCAGATCCTCGAACTCATCAGGGTACAGACGGGCCAGACGGGTGGTGGACAGCAGATCCGGCAGGTCGTTGTTCTTGGCCATCAGGGGGAACTTGGTCAGCTGATCCTCGTAGGGGATAACCATGATGTCAACGGTGTTGCCGGTCTCGTCGGCCCACTTGTTCAGGGTGGTAGCGAATGCATCGCCCTCGCCGGGCTCCTCAGACAGCATGACCTTCAGGGTCTGGCCGCCGGCAGAAGCGGCGCCGGAAGCTGCGGTGTCCGTTGTTGCAGCGGAGCTGGCCGTAGATGCAGCGGAAGAACCGCCGCAGGCTGCCAGAGAAGCCGCCATCGCGGCTGCCAGAGCCAGAGAAAGTGCTTTTTTCATGTTGGTTTTACCTCCTGTAAAGTAGAAATAAAAATAGGGTATATCCACCGGGCCCTCACCCGGTTTGCTCCGTTCCGGGGCTTGGGAACTGGGCTTTCAGCTCCCTTGGTGTATCCATAGTGTACCATTGCGGCGGGTGGATTCTCTACGCCTATCTTGCTGATTTGCATTGTGGCATATTGCATTTTTTGCGTCGTGATTTTTCAATCCGGCAAATTGCATCAAGAAAAACGGCTGAAATTGTGCACTTTTCACACATGGTTTGTTCTAATGATGCTAAGTTGCGCTTATTTTGCGCCGGCGCTTATTTTTTCAGTGAAAAAAATGCAATGTTTCTGTAACCAAATTTTAATAAAAAGCAGTCGTTTTCCCCCGTAAACAATAAATGCGCACCATTCGCCCCCTACCGCGCAAAAACTGCATTGTCTGCACAGTTTTGAGATGTTATACTGTGCCTGAACAGGTGTTGCCTAGGTGCGGGCGAACAATGTGCGCCCCTACAATACCGTTACCCACCTTGCTGCCTCTTAGGGCGGCCAGTCCCCTGGACGCCGTTTCCCTTACCACACACTTATAAAAAAGGAAGGAGCCGCCATGCAAAACACTGAACTCCGCCGCCGGGTGCGCCCGGTGCTTGACGCCCTGCGCACTTTGGCGCTGCAGGGGCGCACCCCGGTTTTGGGGCTGCGCAAAAAATCCTGCCCCTACCATAGCTGGGACACCGTGCAGGAGGACCCGGCCACAGCCCCCGGCTGGACACCCTTTGCCCCCGGTGATGCTATCGGCGGCGTGGAGGCCCACTACTGCTTCCGAGGCGGCATCACCGCACCCGCGGGCTGCGCCGGGCGTCACCTTGTCTGCCTGGTCTCCACCGGCGCAACCGATATCTGGAACAACAACAACCCCCAGTTCCTCGCCTACTTAAATGGTGCGCTGCTCTGCGGGCTGGATGTCAACCATACCGAGTTTGACCTGACCTCCGCCGCTGCCGAGGGCCAGACCTGGCAGTTGGGACTGTATACCTACTGCAACACCCCGGCTCAGGACGTCTTTTTAAAAGTCGAGACTGCCGTGCGGGACGATGAGATCACTGGCCTGTACTACGACCTGAAAGCCCCTTACGAGGTGCTTGTCCAGCTGGACGAGGGCGACACCAACGCCATCGCCATCGGGCGGTATCTGGAAAAAGCGCTGGATATGCTCGATCTGCGCGACCCGTACAGCGTCGCGTTTTACGCCAGCGTCGCCGCCGCCCGCCGCTATATGAAAGAGGAATTTTACGAGAGCTTCTGCCAGCGGCAACCGGTCACGGTGGACTGTGTCGGCCACACCCACATCGATGTGGCCTGGCTCTGGACGCTGGCCCAGACGCGGGAAAAGGCCATTCGCAGCTTTGCCACCGTCAACTATCTGATGGACCGCTACCCCGAGTACAAGTTCCTGTCCAGCCAGCCGCAGCTCTATGATTTTGTGCGCAAAGACTGCCCCGCGCTATTTGAGAAGATCCGGGCCCGCGTCGCCGACGGCCACTGGGAACCGGAGGGCGGTATGTGGCTGGAATCCGACTGCAACATGGCCAGCGGCGAGAGTTTGATCCGCCAATTCCTGCACGGGCAGGAATTTTTTGGTCGGGAATTCGGCAAACAGGGGCACATCCTGTGGCTGCCGGATGCTTTCGGTTTCAGCGGCGCACTGCCCCAAATTATGGCCCAGTGCGGCATGGACTGGTTCATGACCACCAAGATGGCCTGGAACGATACCAACTGTATGCCACACGATCTGACCCGCTGGCGCGGCATCGACGGCACCGAGGTACTGGCCTACTTTATCTCCACCAAGGACTACGACAAGCGCCCCGACCGCAACCCGAAACCGAGCTTCAACACGACCTACAACGGCCTGCTGAACCCCAGGCAGGTCATGGGCTGCTGGCAGCGCTTTCAGGACAAGGAGCTGACCCAGGATGTGCTGCAATGCTATGGCTACGGCGACGGCGGCGGCGGTGTGACCGCTGAAATGCTGGAGATCAACCGCCGCATGGAGAAGGGCATCCCCGGTGCGCCTCAGACCCGCCTGACCCACGCAGCCCCCTACTTTGACAAATTGAAGCAGCACCTTGACGAGACGCAGGCCGACCTGCCCTGCTGGCACGGCGAGATGTACTTTGAGTACCACCGCGGCGTGTTCACCAGCCAGGGCCGCAACAAGCGGGCCAACCGCGCCGCCGAGTTTGCCAACCTGACAGCCGAGACCGCCGCCGCCCTGGCCGAAAGCCTGCGCACCGGCTACACCTACCCCGTCGCCGCGCTGCACCGTAACTGGGAGCTGACCCTGCTGAACCAATTCCACGATATTTTACCCGGTTCGGCTCTGGGCGAGGTATACGAGGTCTCGCAGCAGCAGTACGGCGAGATCCTCGCGTCAGATGCCAGAATTACCGATGACGCGCTGCACACCGTCGCGGCCCTCGTCAAGACCGACTGCCCCGGCGTGGTCGTGTTCAACCAGCTGGGCTTTGCCCGGGACACCGTCGTCCGCGTCGCCTGCGGGGCGGCGGGCATCACCGACGGCGGACACCCGCTGCCCTGCCATGCCGAAAACGGCGTGCTGACCTTTGTCGCCCAAAACCTGCCCGCCAAGGGCTGGCGCTTCTACCCCTTTGCCGACGCGGAACCCAAAGCTCCCTGCGCCGAAGTGACCGAAAACGACGGCGGGTACATCATCGACACGCCGCTCTATCACATCGTGTTCGACGGCTGCGGCGAGATCACTGCCCTGCTGGACAAGGAGGCCGACCGCGAGCTGATCCCCGACGGACATTGTGCCAACGAGCTGCAGCTGTTTGAGGACCGCCCCGATGAGTACGACGCCTGGAACCTGGAAAAATACTATCGCCGCCACCGCTTTGCGCTGGACGGCGCGGCCCGCCTGACCGTGGCCGAGAACAGCCCGGTCTGCTGCCGCCTGCATCTGGAACGCGCCATTTCCCAGTCGCAGCTCGTGCAGGATATCACCCTCTACCCCCACAGCCGCCGCATCGACTTTGCCACCCACATCGACTGGCACGAGCAGCATGTGCTGCTGAAAGCCGCGTTCCCGGTGGATATCTGCGCCGACCGCGCCCAGTATGACATCCAGTTCGGCAGCATTGCCCGGGACACTCACACCAACACCAGCTGGGACGAGGCCCGCTTCGAGGTCTGCGCCCACAAGTGGGCCGACCTATCCGAGCCGGGCTACGGTGCGGCGTTGCTGAATGACGGCCGCTACGGCTATGACATCCACGACGGCGTGCTGCGGCTCTCGCTCCTGCGGGCCGCCACCTACCCGGACCCCCACGCCGACCAGGGGGTCCACGACTTTACCTATGCGCTGCTACCCCACCTGGGCGACTGGCGGCAGGGCGGGGTCATCCCCGCCGGGTACGACCTGAACGCCCCGGCGCTGCCCCTGGCCGTGGCTGCCCAGCCCGCGGGCACACTGCCCGCCGCGTACAGCCAATTCCGCGTAGATGCCCCCAATGTCGTGTTGGAGACCGTGAAGAAAGCCGAGGATGGCTCCGGCCTGATTTTGCGCCTGTACGAGAGCTGGGGCACCTGCACCCGCGCGGCGCTGGCCTTGCCGGATGATGCCGCTGCCGTGCGCTGTACGCCGATGGAACAGCCCTTGCCCGGAGAAGAAGCCGTGCAGCATAGTCTGCCGCTGACGCTGCATCCCTTTGAAATTTGCACAATCCATGTACAATTTGCGCAGTGACATTCACTGTGGATGCACGATTTTACGGTTTGCACAATTTCGCCGCATTGCATTTGTACGTTTTCGCCAAGACGACGGTCAGATTTTGCGCCACCTGCCAAAATCGCGCAAAAAATGCAATGCATTTTGGGGTAAGCAAGCAAAAAAACGGTGGTATTTGCGTCTTTTGCAATGCTATACTAAGCACATCAAAGAGACCGGGCGGTAGAATCCCGGCCAAAGAGAATAAAGGAGGAATGAATATGAAGAAGAAATCGTCGCTGAAGCACACCGGCGCATTCTGGGCGTTCTGTGCGCCCTGCTGCATTTTGTTCGGTGTCTTTTTCCTTGTGCCGCTTGTGCTCAGCATCGCTTTTTCCTTCACCAACTATGACGGTTGGAAAACCATTGACTTTGTGGGTCTGACAAACTACATTACATTGTTTAAAGACTCCAAGTTCTATCTGTCCCTGGGTCGGACGCTGCTGTACACGGTCTGCACGCTGCCGTTCCGCGTCATCATCCCGCTACTGGTGGCGGTGCTGCTATGCTCCAATCGCGTTGCTGCCAAAAGCCTGACCCGCACGATGGTCTATATCCCCGTTCTGATGAGTGCGCTGGTCGTTGGTATCACCATCAACTGGATGTTCAGCCAAGAGTACGGCCTCGTGAACTTTATCATCCGTTCGCTGGGCGGCACCGCGCTGGAATGGTCGCTGAACCCGCGTCTTGCCACCTTTGTCATCGCGTTCGCATCGGTTTGGGCGTCCATCGGCTTCAACATGATCCTCTACATCGGCGGTATCAACAGCATTTCCAATGATCTGTATGAGGCTGCTACCATCGACGGTGCCAGCGGTGTGCAGGCCTTCTTCCGCATCACTGTTCCGATGCTGGCCCCCACGACATTCATGGTCGTTCTGCTGTCCACTGTCAACCTGCTCAAAGAGTACGCCCTGGTCCAAGGTATCACGCAGGGCGGCCCCGGCCTGAGCACTACCTTTATTATCCAGTACATCTTCGACAAGGGCTTCAACCAGATGCAGTACGGTTATGCTTCGGCCATTTCTACCGTTGTCATGATCATCTTTGCCCTGATTGCCTTTGCCCAGTTCAAGGTCAATAACGGAGGTGAAACCTGATGAAAGACAAGCACGTCAGCATTCCAATGACGATTCTTTCTCTGGCAATCGGCATCATCGTGATTTTCCCCATTATCTGGCTGGTGCTCAGCTCCTTTAAGCCGTCCGGCGAGCTGTTCACCTACCCGCTGCATATGTTCCCCTCCACCCCGACGGCGGAGCATTATAAGTCCGTTCTGGACGGCGGCTTCATGGGCTATGTGAAGAACAGCCTGTTTCTGGCTGTGGTCGGCACCCTCATCACACTGCTCATCAGTGCCATGTGCGGCTATGCGCTGGCTATCTACCGCTTTGAGATCAAGTACGTCAACCTCGTGTTCGGCGTGTTCCTGCTGGGCACCTTGATTCCCGGCGAGACGCTGACCGTCCCCCAGTTCAGCGTAATCAGCGCCATGGGCCTGTACAACAACATCTGGGGCGTCATCCTGCCTGTTGTCACCACTACGACCGGTATCTTCATGTACCGCCAGCACTATATGTCGCTGCCGCTGTCTCTGGTCGAGGCCGCGCGTATCGACGGTGCCAGCGAGTGGAAGATCTTCTCCAACATCATGCTGCCCCTGGGCTCCAACGTCACCATCACGCTGACGATCTTCAGCTTCATGTGGCGCTGGAACGACTACATCCTGCCGCTGCTGGTTTTGTCTGACCAGAAGAAGTACACGATCCAGATTGCCATCAAGAACTTCATCGGCAACACCGGCGTGGACTGGAGCTCGATCCTGGCGGCATCGGTTCTGTCCATCCTGCCCATCGTCATCCTCTTCGTTATCCTGCAAAAATACATTGTCGGCGGTGTCTCCGCCGGCGGCGTCAAGGGCTAATCTTCAAGCTGCTTGTCAACAGATGCCCTCCGGCTAACCGGAGGGCATTTTTTCAAGGAGGTCTTTCTATGAAATACGGTTGCCGCGCCCACGATTACGGCTGCTTTACTGCACAGGAACTCGCCAAAGTTTTAGCTAACAACGGTTACAACGCAGCGCAGTTGGCCATGCCCAAGGCTATACAGGGCATTAAGAGTCTTGTTGATGTCACCCCGGATCAGCTTGAAGATGTCCGCAGCGCATTTGCTGCCGCCAACATTGAAATCACAGTGCTGAGTTGCTATCAGGATCTCAGCAACCCCAATGCAGAGGTGCGCAGAAGCGCTGTATCCAGTGTGTTTTCAGCTCTGAAATGCCAAGTCACACTCGGCGCTGGGCAGGTTGGCAGTGAGAGTGCCTGCCGTGATCTTTCCCCTGAGGAAAAGGCGGCTACCCTACCGCTGCTGACCGACAGCATCCTGCGTATTGTTGAACAGGCTGCACAAATCGGTGGTTGCTTTGCACTGGAGCCTGTCTATACCCACACGCTGGGCACGCTAGAAGCGTTGCAAAAGCTGAAGGAAACTGTGGCAGATCCCCAGCATTTCCATATCATTTTTGATCCAGTCAATGTACTGACGGCTGATACTGCCGCGCATCAGGCCGAATTTTGGCCCGGCTGGTGCGAGGTCATAGGCAAAGATTTGGCCTGCATCCACATGAAAGATGCCCTATTTGTTCCCAACGCCCCGCGTATCCCTACCCCGCTTGGTGAGGGGCAGATGGACTATACCATTTTGCGAGACTGGCTGCATCGAGAGCACCCTGATGCTGCCCTGCTACGGGACGAGGTGATCCTCTCCGCCGCACAGCGGGATTTGAACTTTATCCGTGCCATGTGAATGCCATTTGCTCTTTTGTTCTTATCCATTGAGTGCATAGTTACCGCAACGCCAGACACATCTTTCAAACAAAAAGAGCCCTGACTGAGGTAGTTTCCAATAAGACAGTATGAGAACATTACTGACATAGGGTAGCTGCCGTACAGGAGTGCGACAAGAAAAAGGCGATGCCTGGTTTTCACATCCAGGTATCGCCTTTTTCTATCTTAAACGGAATGTTTGAAACTTATTGGAGGTACATATGATGCAGGAACTTAACTATATTCGTTGCGGTGATTACTATATTCCCGATATTCGCTTGCCAGAGGAAAACAGACCTATTGGTCGTTGGGGACGTATGCACAGAGATTATATCAAGGAGCAGAAACCATTTATGATCATGTCTGCCTCATCGGCTATATTTTTTACATTAACCATTTGCTACTCTCACTTCCTTGATTGGAGCCAAAAATGTCTCTGGATCAAAATATAAATTTTTCAAAATAGGAATTAAATCAATATACTCTTCTTCTGGCCTGTCATTCTGTTTATACTTTGCCATCGCTACAATATAACCATGATCCCATTCTTTTACTTCCGTATAATGCTCCAATGAATATGGTGCGCGAAATCTAATTACCTTATCTCCCGCACGGAAAACTGTATAGTTAGAATCACATTCGGATTTTCACTTGATTAAAAATCTACGCACATCCTCATCAAAACGTTTTGCTTGCGGGCATTTTGCAACAACGTCACTCCAGTTGTCACATACAACTGAAATCAGTTCCTCATACGTTCTTTTTGCTTTATGCGGGCGATTTCTAATTTTGATTCCATGATATTGAGGCGCTCGTGCGATAATACTAGTCCATGGATCAGACAAGACCTCATAGTCTTCATACTGATCAAATGCCGCTACAATCCATGTATCTGTTGCATCAAACGGAATCATATAGCTTACCGCCAGTTCGTCTTCTGGCAGTAACAATGTGTTTATGAATGTTCTCAGAAAATCTGCCCCTGCTTCTGGAGTATTCCCATGCTCTTCACACGGTAAAACGACAGGACAATCACTCCGGTTGTTCGCAATTTTTTCGCAAGTAAGCGGGTGTGTGCTCTCTGGTGCATCACAGAATTTTCTTTGACATTCACAATGGACTTCCTTTTCACATCTTTCAACGTCTCCATCCATATGAATAACCAGAAAATCAAGGACTGGGGTCAAAGAGTTCATATAAGTGTTTAGGCTTCCCTGATTTGTTTCACACCATTTCCAGACCCCTTTCCATCCGTTTCCGAACCGTCCAGCCATGTCGGGCTCCGGTTGGATCATTTGATAGCTGTTTTCCTCATTGGTTATAGTATCAATAACCGCAGCAATCAATTCAAAATCACGGGGACCTTCTGCAACAATTCCTATCGTTTTCATTACAGATTTGGTACGCCTCCCAGTCTTCCTTCCGTCCACAATCTCGACAGCGAGTATCCCGAATCCATGAGTTCCTTGGTAATTTGTATTCTCTGCAAAGTTGTATGACCAGATTTTCTGCTTTTGTTCACCGCGAACAATCTTATATCATCATCCATTAAATCAAGCCCATCCAAAACAAGTGGATTGTGCGTTGTCACAAAAACAGTCTTATCCTGTTCTAAAATTGTTTTGCAGAACAATCTTGTTGTCTCTCGCGCAAGTCTCGGATGCATTGCATGATCAAAACTATCAACTGCAAAAATACCAGGAGCATCAGGATGCAATGCTAAGCAGAGCAGAAAAAGTACATATAGTGCTCCTTCGCTTGCATCATAAGCGGTAAAGCTAGTTTTTGAAGTTAAATAACGATCTTGGAATTCCAAAATTCTTCTTGATGTTGGTACAGCAGCATTTACACTGGATTTTTTAGGCGAAGCTACATCAAATCCACTTGCCCAGTCTATTAGTTCGAGGACATCGTCTAAAGGAAGATCCTGTAAATAGCTCTCGCCGTCTTCATCTTTCCTTATAATTTCTTCAATCGCTTCCGCAAGCCTACCACCGCATAAGCCGATAGGGTTGACCTGATATGGATCCGGAAGCGTTCCCCGTAGTGCTTGAGTATTCGGTTGATAAATCGCGTAATTTTTAAACTTTTCTATCTCTGTTCTAACCTCGGCTAGTTCTTCATTTGGTTCAAGCATTAGCAAGCCAACATATGGATCATAAGTCGTCTTTGATGCTCCGCTTCTCCCCCATACCGTTTCATTGTTTACTGTCAATTTTTCCGAATGATACCGCCACATATCTCGTCTAGCTGAGTCGGATTCATTTGGAACATTTAAATTAACCGCATACTGATAGTTTTTTTCATTTTGACTCCAAGATACATCAAAATTAATAGTAGGCGCTTTTCTCTTCAAATCGGAAAATGCCGATTTATAAAGGCCTGGAACGCTTAGACGAATTCCCTTTCGCTGCATACTCGAATTATCTATACGATCAGTCATAGCAGCACAAAGTAATCCTATCGCTTCAAGAACAGTAGTCTTACCGGATCCGTTTGCACCAATGAATACATTTACACGCCCCGGTTCAAATGAAACATTCTCTAAGGTCTTAAAATTTCTAAAAACAAGCTTGTTAATGTTCATAATGCTCACTTCTTTCTCAAAATCAACCCGATATTATCTTTCTCATAGTTTTAATTAAGTATACCAGATTCATCAGATAATTGCAAACTTATTCTAGCGATGCATAGGTGCATAGTAAGTTAGCTGCTGTAATTCGTTCATTCATAGCCTTCCGCCTTTAATAATAGACACTGCAAAGGTTTAGAATATCCTGCAACAGATCGTACCCCACCTTTGCCTTATATACTATCGGCTTCAGGAAGCCAACAATTCTGTAAAATTCTTTTACATTTCAGGCTCTAACGCCAAAAAATGAGTCCATCGCCCTCTGTACTCACTTCAAAAGTAAAATTTTTATTTTCTGTCCTTCCCATTCCCACACTCCGACGCTATCCATTGTAATTGAGAGGAGATATACTTCCTCTCGCGACAACTGAATAGCGTCCTCTGCCGTACCGCTTTTGGGGAAGCAGCGCGATAATCCGAATTTGTCCGGGGAGCGTGCCAAGAAAGCGTGACAACATGCTGCAAGGCCGGCCCAAAGGCCGCCTTGCAGGGCACAGTGCCGGGAAGGGTTGCCTGTCTGGAATTTGCAGAGGGAGAAAAGCGCAAAACCAATATAGCAGCAGATTATGCCGTGAAGGCGCTCGCTTTCACGGCATTGCTGTGCCGCCATATTGGTTCCATTCGTACATTTTTGAAATCGTAACGATTGTAGTATACTGGTTTTGCGGACGAGGAAAACGCCGCGTCCCTACAGTCGAACCTTGGAGGTGCAATCTTATGCCACAATGCTTTGGGAGGCCCTTCTCATGACCGCCAGCTTGCGCGTAAAAAACGACAAATACTATGTTGTGCTCACACATACGACAGATGGCAAGAAAAATCAGACCTGGATTTCCACAGGTCTGTCAGTAACAGGAAACGAGGGCAAAGCCAGGCAGATCATGCTTGACATGCTCGGCGAAAAGCCTGAGCAGGCTGCCCCTCACGATATTCTATTCAGTGACGCCGTGCGCCGCTGGCTGGAGGATGTCCGGCATCGCGTGGACGAGGTCACCTATCAGGGCTACGAGGTACAGGCTCGGGCGCATATTCTCCCCTACTTTGATGACCTGCAAATCCGGCTGTGCGATGTTGACGGCGAGACGCTGCAGACGTACATCAACGTAAAGGCTAAATTCGGGCGCTCTGACGGCCACGGTGGCCTATCAGCGGTCAGCTTGCGTCAGCACAAGAACGTGCTCAATCAGACGCTCAAATTAGCGCAGAGGGACGGTTTGATCCAGACAAATCCTGCCAATCTGGTCGTCATGCCGCACGCTGCACAGTTTACCGGCACGTTCTACACCGAAGCGCAAATGCGAGACCTGCTGACCGCCGTCAAGAACGAGCGCCTCTACCCTATCATCTATGTCACTGCGCTGTACGGCCTACGCCGCAGCGAGGTACTGGGGCTGAAATGGGACAGCATCAACTTTGCGATGCAAACGCTGACCATACGGCACACCGTGGCCCGGGTCACGAAGGTCGTGGAGAAGAACAAGACCAAGAACGCATCCAGCTTCCGCAGCTTTCCCCTGACCGACGATGCGGTGCGGCTGTTCAAGATCTTGTTACAGCAGGAGCAATACTACCGCAACCACTTCGGCAAGGATTACATAGACAACGACTATGTGTTCACCTGGGAGGACGGGCATCCCTACTCCCCCGACTATGTGAGTCACACCTTCCACAAACTGCTGAAGAAGTATGACCTGCCCCATATCCGGTTCCACGACCTGCGCCACCCGTATGTCAAGCACACGACAAAAAAATATAATTCTGAAAAGCTGAAAACCCAAGCTACCAAGATAGATTTGATAGCCTGGGTTTTCCGTTTTTGTATCTTCAATTATTCAAAGAGGTCATGGACTTTGTAAACAATCTCAATGCGGTTGTCGGGGAATACATATGATTGTGGACATGAGCCTTGTCGATGTGTGTGCAGACGATAAAGGCGTGTTTGCCCTTGGTGAACCGCTTGGCAAATTCCACGCCGAGACGGTTGGCTTCTTCCGGGGTGATCTCCCCAGGGCAGAAGGACTGGCGGACATGGTAGGCGATCACATCGTCCGCTCCACGGACCCGTCCGGTGGTGGCAATATACTGGCGCTTTGCTAGCATGAACTCGGCGTCGGCCACACGGCTGTCGCACTCATAGCCGGTGATGAGCCTGCCGTGGTCGGTCTTTTGCGGGTTGGCCACATAGTCGATAATCTCACTGATGGCACGGCTCTCGGTCCGGCCTTTGCCAATATGTAGCGGCATGATGCGTGTGGTTGCCATTGCTACGATACCTCCTTTGAAAAAGAATAGCGGCCTGCCGAAGCAGACCGCTGAATAAATTTAAATGAATTCTATAATAACTCTATTCACCTACATATTATGTGAGAGAATTGACCTTTGTGAAAATACTTCCTAATTGTAGTTCAACATCTGAAAGTTGTTCTTGTTCATCAGCTAAATATGCAACACATAGTTTTTTTGTCGCCCGAGTTACCGCCACATAAAAAAGATTTCTAGCTGCTCCGATTTCAGTTGAATCATATTTAGCATCTGTTTTTTCTGGGAATGTTTTTAATAGCGAACTGAAATACTCTTTATCTCTGCCAAACTTTTTTGTTAAAAGAATAAGTACATTATCAAACTCCAATCCTTTAGTACTGTGGAATGTATGATATATAATGTCACTTTTTTTATCAGTTCTATTTATAAAATCATACCAGCACTCAAAGATATCCATTTTTATATTCAGAAAGTTATCAATGCTGGTACTGCTGTCTTGCAATTCCAAATCAGTTAATACTGCATCGTCCGCATTTACAAAAAGACATTCCAGCATGTATTGTTTCAAACTTACCAAGGAATCTATTTCCTCTGCAATAGTATATCTTATACATTCATCATATAAATCATCTCCCAATTGATAAAACTCAAACAGTTTTTCAAGATATGATGCTAATGTTTCACCGGAAAGAGAATGCAGTTTGTCTACTAGGGCACGAATATTTATGATATTAAATTTGCTTTTCGTATCAGGATGTACTCTACTTATTTGCAATAAATTGTTGATGGAAGTCTTATCATTTTGCACTTTTTTCTTAAAATCCAGCAATCGGAACAAAAGCTTCTGTACATCACCCAATTTAGTTTCATCTTGCGCTAAAAGGTGATCGCGGAGGAGTTCATAATTACGTCCCCTTTTGTAATATCTACAATTTTTAAAAAAATCATATATATCCTCAAATCCACTTTTTTTAGCAACCAGTTCATTTGTCAACTCAAAGCAATGGAGAGGATTATCGATACTAATCTTCCATCGATCACATAACTTCTCAACAATTTCATCTCGTGCAGTTGCAGGGCAAACTTCACAAAGAACCTCACTTGTTGGAAATTTCTCGTATATTGATTGTTGTATCAACCCATCATTACGTATTAAATTTGCTACACCGATAATTTTAGGGGAACTGCGCCGATTAAACTCTTTTTGTATGGGCGTGAGCCCTTTATGTAATTGAAATATTTTTGCACCAACACCACGATCATAAATATTTTGCCGTATATCTCCATAATACCCCACTAAGAATGAATGACCAATTTTTAATGCGTGGTGGTGTATGGAAGAAATCGTTTTTACAACCATAGGATTAGTATCCTGAAACTCGTCCACAAATACAGCGGGATACTTATCACAAATAATTTGCTTTAATCGTTCGTTTCTGCTAATAAGCAAATATGAATATTCTAAAAGGGTATCATGACTAATCAACATTTTCGATAGTCTATCGGTGTTTAGGCGAGGATCGTATTTGACTTTGGGGCAAGTCTTTCGCTTCGTTTTGTCAAGCGCTTTGGCTAAACTATTAATCGAATACAAACAACGAATAATCTTTGTAAAATTTCCAATGTTTTTCATCAAGCCTGGGAATTCTTCTGCAATTTCAGGAAATGCAGCTCTAACAGTCTGAGCTTTAGAATTGCAGACTTGAAAAAAACATCACGTACATGCTCCGAATTTATTTTTTCCAACAGCTCATTCTTTTGTTGCTCCGAAAGATTCCGGTACGCTTGCGCCCATGACTGTTCTTGCAATTGTTCTTTCTTTTCTATAATAGCTTCTCGAAGCTTTGTGCGATGTAGCTTCATAAGCTGATCCTTGTATGGGCCAATAATTTCCCACATTCGCTCATGAATGGTAGAAACTAGAACTAGAGGTGTGTTGCCAAGTCGCTCTTTAATTTCATCTGAAGCAGCATTGGTGTATGTTATACATAAAACTTTTTGCCCATGGATATAAAACTGCGGTTCTTTTTTATCCAACAACATTTTTAAGGATTGCACTAAAGCATAAGTCTTACCAGAGCCCGCACCTGCATTAAATATCCAACTAAATCCATCATCAATACATTGACCAATTCGATCTATTATCTGCTGCTCTTTTATCCTATTTGTATCGGAGATTTTCAGCTTTTTATAATCTATCATTTAAATTGCCTCCAATCTACGAACAACAAAATCAATTCCATCTATAATATATTGTGGCAGTTTGATTTCTTTTGCATCATTTGTACCAATGATAATATCATAGACCAGCCTATTTGCAAAGTCGCTCTTATCCTGAGCCAATGATCTCTGAATGCGATAAGAATGTTCGGCTAGACCACCATCTTCCATACATTCTTGATAGACCTGAGGCTTTAATTCTTTTATTACTTGTTTGATAACCTCATTATTCGAATTAGTTAATATCAGTGCTTCTTCAAAGCTTGTGGCATAGTAACCTTGAATTTCTGCCTTCTGGCAGGTAACCATAAGATTTCTTTCTTGGAAATAGTTGCTTTTAACAATTTGACTAGCAATCTTTGTGCCATAATATTCAGCAAGTGCAGTATTAGTGGTTTCACGATTAGACAAAGCTGCTTCTGTCATTTGAATCCTATCTTTTCGCTCTTGTTTTTCCCGTTTAAAATCGATGTCAGTAATAATCAAAACAGGGATATGAAGTGCCGAAATAAGAGGACGATATACTTGCGCAAAAGCTCCGTTTACCAAATTGAGAGTTACATATTTCTGCTTTAGCAAATCGTGTTCAGACATGTATTGTTGCAACAATACATACTCAGAAATCCCCTCCACAAAGATGGCAGCATCTGCAAAAAATAGCTGAGATATTCCAAAAGTAATATGTTTTTTTATATATTGGAGTTGAGCAAGACGCTTTTTTTCATCTTCTTCGGCTTCATTTTCTTTTTTGGGTATGATGGTTTGATCATCCAAAATGATAGCACAGGTACAATTGTTGTTTTCGGTAACATAATTGATACTATTAAAACTATTCCCTTCGTGAATCTTGCTGTTAAGAATATGTGCTGAATGTGTGGTTATTATTATCTGGCTATTAACGTGCTTATTATGGTCCTCGAGTAAGGCACCTATCATTACATTGACATCTCGAATAAATAATTCCTGCATTTGTGGGTGCATGAATGTTTCAGGCTCTTCAATTGTGATTAGGTTAATCTGACTATTAAACGATGTTTCTGGAAACTTTTCCATATAACCGATAATATTTGCCACAATCATCATCAAGTTTGTATAACCTAAGCCAAATTGATTCTCTGGGATATTTTTATCCCCCTCAACATATTGGTACTTTAATACAGATTTAAGTAATTTCTGAAATGTTAGATCTGAGCTAAGCAAAATTTTACATTTCTCTGACGAGATTAATTTCGCCAAAGAATTGTTGACATACGAAGTGTGTTCTTTATCGAAATAACCTGTCAGCTTTTCATTAATCGTAACTATTTCCTTATCTAACTCGCTAAAGGGATTTTCATCTTTAATATGTTCATAGCGGTAATCTACAATTTTTGAGAATGCAGAAGATAGGCAATCTCCGTTTGTAACTGTATTTGCAGCAATAGCCTGGAGTTCGATAAGTTGTTTTAGATGAAAGCCCTCCCGTTTTTCATCATTGTTGTTGTAATATGTAAGAGCAAATTTGCAAGTGTCGATGAAGGATAAAAAATAGCTGAAAAATTGATTTTTATAGTGCCTTTTACTCTCTACAAATTGTGATAATTTCTTTAAAAACAATTCTTCATCGGCAGGTGACCAAACAGCTTTAATAATCACCTCAGAATTCTTTACTTCACCTAGTGTTATAAATGGTGCAATATTGGTTAATAAATCAGGATCGTCATTATCTATTGCAACGGTGTACAAAGGGAACATAATAAAAAACTTAATAATGGACTGCCAATCTTACACAAAGTACCGCCCAAACGAGACTACGGGCGGTATTTTTGTATCTTGGCGGAGAAAGGAGGAACTTCCCACGGGGGCTTGACTGAAAAGTTAAGCCCCTTTTTTTACGCCCAAAAACAGGAGGTAAATGATAGGCCAACCAATCCGGCGGGGCTCCCCATCTTTTTCTCAAAGGAGTTTCTTATGGAAAATGCGTTTGGGATGTTTCCCGGTTTTGAGCCGGATGAATGGAGCAACGACGCCTGCCGCGGCTATGTCATCATGGCAATGGAGGACTGCGGCTTTTCAAAGAAAGATATTCGTCGTGTTGTGGGACAGCTTTATGAAGTCTTTGATCTCAACAGTGTGGAGGACGCCAAACAGAAGTTCCACTCCAGTCCGTACTGACCTCGGGCCACATCGGCCCGAAGTGGAGAAAGCTCAAAGGGCGGCACCTGCGGGTGCCGTCTTTTGACATTTCCCCACAGGACAAGAGGGAAACGCTGGCAAGTACACCCATTCTGAAAAGGAGGTTTTCAATGACACAGGCCGTCACATATCAACGAGAAACAAAGTCTGTACCCTTTCAAGGGAAAACCATTGTGCTGGAAAGCCTCACGCCGGTACTTTCCCCGAAGGAGAAGGAGCAGCGCAAAAAGAAATTGAACGCCGTCTTTACGATGTGTCCAGTAAGTACGGGGACAGGTTTCACTAACCATTCGCAACATTGTTGTCCGGGGCTGCTGATAGTATAATATAGTTGTAAGGTTGGTAGCTCCATTCCAACAAGGAAAGGAGCCCAATATGGAATTTATCAGAGAAGATTGCATTTATGCGAGACAGTCAGTAGACCGCAAGGACAGTATCAGCATTGAAAGTCAGATTGACTTCTGCAAGTACGAATTGAAAGGTGGGAGTTGCCGGGTATTTAAGGACAAAGGCTATTCCGGCAAGAATACCGACAGGCCGGAGTTTCAAAAGCTGCTGGGCGAGATCCGCAAGGGAAAGGTTCGGCGGGTCATCGTGTACAAGCTGGACCGGATAAGCCGCTCTATTCTGGACTTTGCAAATATGATGGAGCTGTTTCAAGAGTACGATGTAGAGTTTGTATCATCCACGGAAAAGTTTGATACCTCGACCCCGATGGGACGGGCTATGCTGAATATCTGCATTGTATTCGCCCAGCTTGAACGTGAGACAATCCAGAAGCGCGTCACGGACGCCTACTATTCCCGGTGCCTGAAAGGCTTTCACATGAGCGGGCAGGCTCCATACGGCTATCAGTTGGAGCCCACCGTGGTAGAGGGTATCCGTACAAAAAAGATGGTTGCCGACCCCGTAGCCGCCGACCATGTACGGCTGATGTTTGAGATGTACGCCGAGCCGGAAACCTCTTTCGGAGACATTACCCGCTACTTTGAGGAACAGGGTATCAAGATTTACGAAAAGTCAATGGTTCGGAGTTTCCTTTCCCAGCTTTTACGGAACCCTGTTTACGCACAGGCCGACTTGGAACTGTACGAGTTTTTCAAGAGCCAGGGCGCGGCGATTGTCAATGACGCTTCCGATTTTGCCGGAACAAACGGCTGCTATCTCTATCAGGGGCGGGATGTGAAGGAGGACAAGGACAGGTGCCTAAAAGATCAGATACTTGTTATTGCTCCCCATGAAGCATTGATCCCCTCTGACACATGGCTGAAATGCCGGAAAAAGCTCATGGCAAATACCACCTTCCAGCAGGGGCGTAAACCGAAAAACACTTGGCTGGCCGGAAAAATCAAATGCGGGCATTGTGGGTATGCGCTGAAAGCCACCCATGTACCAAACAGCACAGGCTATTTCCGCTGTACCAAACGGACAGAAAATAAAGGTTGTCCGGGCTGCGGGAAAATCCGCAAAGAAGAATTTGAGCAATTCATTTTCTCGGCCATGCAGGAGAAGTTCAAAGATTTTCAGATACTCCACGGCAAAGAGGAAAAGGTTAATCCGAAGCTGACAGCCTATCAAGTAGAGCTGGCACAGGTGGAGGCAGAAATTGAAAAACTGCTGGACACGCTGACCGGAGCCAATGCGACCTTGCTTGCTTACGCCAACAAGAAAATCGAAGAACTGGACACCCGCCGTCAGACCATTTCAAAAGCAATAGCCGATTTGAGCGTCGAAACCATATCGCCCCAGCAGATAAAGAAACTGTCCTATTATCTTGACAACTGGGAGAGCATAGATTTTGACGACAAAAGAAAAGCCGCAGATGGCTTGATTTCTACAATCAAGGCCACCAGCGACCGTGTTCAGATAGAGTGGAAAATCTGACATTTCCGCTCTATCGCCCCTCATTTCTATTTTATCTCGTTTGTACCCCTTGTACACCGATGCTTCCAATTGTTAGAACAAATTTCATCGTCGGGAATTTAATTTTCCCATTTTTTAACCTGCGCGGCGTATAGCTGATGAGCAAGGTTTGCAAATAATCAAAATTAAAATCCGTTGCCCGAAAGTCTGTCTGCTCTAAAAGCCTTCGCAAAACTTCAACAATAGTAGTTTTTCCACTATTGTTTTTTCCTACAATCAAGGTCGTTTTTGGCGCTATATTAAGATATTTTTCTGCCTTATAATCTTTTGAGGCAGCAAACTGGATGGTATTATTTGCATCTCCGAACTTTCGGAAATGTTCTATGGATAATTTTTTTAAATACATATTTCCTCCTAGTGAACCCACAATTCATTTTTATGTACTATGTAGCAAGTCATCACTAATTGACAGAAAGCCAATTATTATCTAAAACAAATACTATTTTCCACTTTATAGTATATTCTTTTTTGGGTTCATCTTCAACATGTAGTGTTGAAACCAGCAAACTAATTAAGGCAACACCGCACAAATAGCGTATAGGGAGAGCCATAGTAAGCTCGTCTGTATGGCAGCCAGTATTATCCCCTCAGTTCGCCTGGCAGGGCGCATCAGCTCAGGCTGCCAGGCAGGGCCTGGCAGCTAAGATCAGGTTCGCCAAAGCGAACAGCATATTCAATTTAGCGGTCTGCTTCCGCAGGCCCCGGTACCGTGTCTTTCGGTATTGGAACCGACCCTTGACGACCGCAAATACGTGTTCCACTTTAGCGCGAATAGATGACTTTTCGTGCTCTGTGCGCTTGAGCTGGCCCTGTGCCCTGGTTGGTTTCTTCCTGATTTGAGAAGGGCGGCGGTTAATCCTGTAGCGGATGCGCCTTCCCTGGCGATTCCTTCGGATGCTATCCTCCCGTTTGTCCGCACCAAGATACCCGCTGTCTCCATAGACGCTTTCTTCGTCACCGGTCAGCAGCTTGGAGGTCATAACGACATCATAGGTATTGGCCCCAGTCACCTCAACGGTGTGGACCAGACCGGTATCCTTGTCCACTCCAACGTGCGCCTTGTAGCCGAAGTGCCATGTGTTTCCCTTCTTCATCTGATGCGCGTCCGGGTCCCGCTGCTTTCCCTGATTTTTTGTGGACGATGGCGCTGCAATGATCGTGGAGTCCACAATGGTCCCTTTTTTGAGGATAAGTCCTCTTCGCTGCAAAAGCTCCACTGCCTGGCGGAACAGCTTCTCCTGCAGCCCATTGCGTATCAGCAGATTCCGAAAACGCCCCAGTGTATCTCCGTCCGGCACCTGGTTGCTGGAGTCCACTCCGCAGAACTCCGAAAAGGCTCGGCTGTCTATGATCTCAGCCACTGTTGCTTCGTCCGCCAGATCATACAGGTTTTGCAGCAGATAGATCCTCAGCATCCGCTCCAAATCGTAGGGCTTATTGCCGCGTTCCCCCTTGTAGTAGCACGGCCTGATGAGTGTGAGCCACTCTCCCCACGGGACGATGCGTTCTATCTGCGATAGAAATCCTTTTTTCTTTGTCCGTACCTGCGCCAATTCATCACTCAGGCCAGACAGACTTACTTGCTTATCCATGCCTATATTTTACCACACTTGCCTTTTTTCCGCATCTTTTCTGTGCGGTATTGCCTTAAAGTTTTTGGAAAGAAAAAACGCTCCATCTGATGGGATCTTTTAATCCCTTATCAAATAGAGCGTTCATTCTATCCATAAATTGTATCTTGCAGAAAATACCGAAGATCCTGCACCTTGCCCAGCAGCCAAAAGGCCAACTTCGGCAGCCCAAAGGGGCTTATGAGAAACGCGATCACCAGCAGAATAAGGCCGTTCTGCGGGGAGTATGTCACCAGGACGGCGACGCCCAGCAGGGCGATCACCGTACTGAGAAGCCCCAGCACCAAGCCGGACACATAGACCAGCCCCACGCAAATCCAGATAGCCAGGGTGAGCCGCAGAATCACCGGCGCAATCACAATCTTCAAAATCAGCTTCAATGCGGTCATTTCATGGCCTCCTCTCGACGATCAAAATACTTCTGGCACAGACGGCGGACCTGTTCCTCGTCGTCCTCGTTTTCTTCCCGGCGTCCCTTTGTCAGCTGAATGGAAGCAAAGGATTCATACTCAACCAGAAGATGGGCAAACAGTTCCTCCGGGGTCCGGCACACATCACCCTCGCAATAGGGCGGGTCCGGGGGTGAGCCGTTGAAGGACACGCAGACATATCCGTACCGGCTCTTGTAGACTTCCAGCTCCATATCCTGCGCCAGATAGTCCTCGAAAATCTCTAAAACCTTTTCAAAGGTCAACATCGGTATCTCAACTCCTTTGTGAGATGTGAGAACACTTTGCTATCTGCCTTTATTATCCGGCAAGCCCTGTCAAAAGGCAAGGATACAGGCAAAAAGAAAAAGCGGAGGGAGGCGCGGCGAAAAAACGCCGTTCCTCCCTCCGCAGATGGGGTATATGCCCCTGTCACGAAAGATTGGAGAGCTGGGTCAGGATTTCCTTCACGCCCTCCCATAACTGTTCCTGCCGCTGGGCTATATCCTCCAGGTCAGCGTCGTAGACACGCCCGGTCTCATGCACCCCGCGGGTGAGCTGGTTCAGATTGTTGCTGCTCCGGCGCAGCAGGGATACCAGCTCCTTCAGCTCCGGCAAGTCCAGCTGCACCACATAACCGTCCAGAGCCATCTTCCGCAGATAGGCTTCTCGGTTCTTCGTCCCAAGTTGGGACATTTTTCTGCTCGATCAGCGCCAGCTCCTCCGGGGAGACCCGAAAATTCACCTGGACCTCCCGTTTGCGCTTTGGGGTGCTCACCGTTCCGGCTCCCGTTTCTTATGGCCCGGAGCTTTGGGGGCTGCCTGTTTCGGTTCCTGCTTCAAATGCTCCCGGACAGAAGGCCGGGGCTGGCGCAGCTCCTTGGAGCGGTCCTCGCTGCCCAGGATGGTGGTATAGGTTCCAGGCAGCCCCTTCATGCTGGTAAACGCCAGACTGCGAAACGGCAGGAGGTTCATCAGCCGGTCATGGTCTTTGCTCCCGGCACGGTTCAAAAACTCCGGGGAAACGCGGGCCATGTAATGGGTCCCGTGGGGGCTGGTCGGCATATCCGGTGCGCGCAGCTCCCGCAAAATCCGTTCTGCCTCTGCCTGGATGTCCTCTGCCGTCAAAGGCTGGCGGCGCAGATGTTCCTCGCGCACCAGATCAATAAACCCATTCAGTACGGCGGGGTGGCTGTTTACCGCATAGCCAACCCGGACGGTATCGGAGTTGTAGTTGGGGATGGTCTTTGCCCATTCCTTGTTGCGGGGCGAGTAGCGCCCATCCCAGTCCTGGAGCTGGACGGTGTTGGCAAGGACCAGCATGACCCGGTCCATGCCGTAGGTTTCGATCACGCCCTTGGCGGCATCGTGACTGAGATACATCCCGTCGAAGTGTTCCCGCACCGCAGCTTCAATGGCCTCCTTGCATTGGAGATTGGCGTTGTTGGAAGCCCGGTACTGCTCCAGCTCTCCATGCTCTTTCGCATAGGAAGCAGAGTGAGGATAGATGGCAGCATTCCGCAGCTCCTCCTGAGCCTTGCAAGCGTCATCGGCCCGGTTCTCAATGCTGTCCCGGATCACATCCATGTAGCCGGTCTCCAGCTTCTCAAAATGGCGGTACACATCGGCCAGCGGCGTGGGCGAATCCAGCAGGGCCTGAGCCTGGGCGTCGGTCAGCTCCAGTTCCTCCATCGCCATCACGATGTCCTCCCGGACGGTGTATTCGTAGGCGTGGTTCAGGACCTCTGCCGGAGGCTGGCTTTTCAGCCAGTCCCGGTATTTGTCTTGCTCGGCGGCCATCTTCTCATAGAGGGCCGTATTCAGATCGTTTGTATTCATGTTATCGCACCTCCTCATGCTGTTTCGGTATCTTTTCGGGGCTGCGGGGCGGCACCGGGCGCTTCAAGCTGTCCAGCACCGAGGGCCGTGCGCTTTTGGCGATCACGGACTCCGGCTGAGAGCGGCCCTTGCTGTCCAGATTCAGAAGCGTGTCCAGCTCCACCAGACGGGCGGACTTTACCCGCAGATCATCCTCATAAGAGAAAGGCTTGCCCACTTCCTCCTTGGCGGCGGCCTGCTGCTGGTACAGATTGTCCAGCTGGGCCTTGGTCGCCTCCAGGCGCTGGGGCATTTGAGAGAGCGCATTGTCAATGCGGGTCAGGTTGCCGCGTGGGTCCGTGCCGAGGCTTGCCCGGTGGGTCATCTGGCCTTTCAGCAGGAGCGTATATTCCTGTTTCCATGCCGAAAACTCCACGGACATGGCAAGCCACGGTAACTGCCGATCTGCACAGGCTCGGAGCCTTTGACCTCCTTGCAGGCATCCAGCAGGGCTGCGCCATCGTTCTCCTTGTCCGTCAGGGTATCGCCTCGGATTTCCACACCGGCAAAGCCATCCTCCGGGTGTGGATGGGCAGCCAGGGTCTCCAGGTCCGCTTCAAAGCCCTGGATAAAGCCTTTGTGCTTTTCGATTTCCTCCGGGAAGTATTTGAGCAGCTGGTCCTCCAGACGGTACTGCTTGCTCTGGTGGTCGGCTTTCATCAGCTTCAGCTTGGAGACCTCCACATCCAGGTCCATGCGCTCCTTGATACGGGGGTCTCCGGCGCACAGGGCCTTGATCTCGGCAAAGGACAATGCCGTTTCGTCCACATCGTCGCAGCTTCTCACCGGCGATTTGGAAGTCATAATCTGGCTGATAAATTTTTGCTTGTTCTCCACCGTCTGCCAGAGATATGCTGACGGTGGCGGCGGACTTAAATTGGACTTCGATGTTGAGATCATCGTACTCCTCCAGGAACGAACCGTCAACGATGTAGCGGAAGTCCTGCTGATGTTCGTCCCAATACTCACTCGCCAGCTTTCCGGCCACATCAGTGAGCTGCTGGGCGAGATTATCACCGGCAACGCCGTAGTTGCGCTCCAGCATGGCCGACACAGGCCCGATGTGCTGTTCCTCCAGCTGCCACAGCCAGGGAGTGCGGGAGTGTTCGCGGGTGCCGGTGTCGGAAATATCAAACACATAGCGCAGACGGGGTTTGTCACTGGAATCATCTACCAGCGCAATACCCTTGGTGCCACGACGCACATACCGGCCCATTTTCTCATTCCACAGGTCGTACTCGGCGCAGGCGGTGGCGTCCGGGCGCTGGGCGTAAATCATCATCTGCTCATGGAACGGATATTTGTAGAGGCGGGCGGCAGTAGTGAGAAAGGCCGTCCATTCCTTCCAGCTGCCCACAAGCCGGGTCGATACATGTTCGGCCATCTGTCGGTAAAATTCAGCTTTGGATGGCATGGTTGTTGTCCTCCTTTCGGTTTTGGGTAAAAGAAAAGCAGGAAGTCCGTTTCGGGATTTCCTGCTCAGTGGTATTGCCGTGAGAGTAACAGTTATTTAATTGTTAATGATTTCTACAAACTTGGATTTGTTAGTCTAGGACAGCTCTTCCATATTAATATCGTCAATCAATATTTTTAGCATTTTCACTAAAACATCTTGTATATCATCGTGTGCCCTTCCATCGCTATCTACAATTTTATTTCTGCCATGCAAATAGGGCAAATTCAACAAGTATTTTATCATCAGATATATTACTGATGCTTATTAAAAATTCAAAAACAGTTTCGGCAAAAACAATTAACTTAGAAATTTGTAAGCCCCAATAACGAACATAATATATTAGTCCTTTTTCGTTTGAAAAAAATATATCTGGTTTGCTTTCTTCTTTATCTAACGCATCTGTCGTCATAACTTTAAATAACAGATTTTCTTTATCACCAAAAACGAGACAAGTAGCACCATCATGAATTATAAAATCTCTTTCTATCCTTATATTTTGAAACCATTCCATATTCAAAACGCTGCTTGTCTTTCCAATGCTTTCAGCAATATACCTTAACAAAAACTTATACTTAGTATGGGTCTTCCTTAACGCATCGTATTCTTTCTTTTGAGTATCATTCAATCTAGGTGGAATACATATTTCTAATATCTGCTCAATATATTCTAGTATCACGCGATATTTTGCGAACAAATATTCAATAAAACATCCCAATTCATTTGTTGCCTGATTATTCATAAGGGAAGTATATGACGGGACATATTCATTCGATTGATATGCCGAATATGTTCTATCAATACAGTTCATTATGACCAAAATCTTTGCAAAATCCTGCCGGATTGCCTTTAGTTTATAGTCTATTTTAGCGTAATCCTTATCAGGGACTCCCTTAAAAAAGGAATTTTGCAAACACATCGTGCTTTTTTGAAAGGCATAATCATTTTCTAAGATTGAAAATGCTTGTTTAACGATCTCAATATTTTCACACATTTTCATAAATATATCGCCACAAATTCCAATTCATAATGTAAGAGTAAGGTCTATCCGGCCTTGCTCTTTTCCTTTAAAATGGCGGTCTGGTCTGACGAAATTTCCGATTGGGACACCACGCCCGCAGACAAATGTGTCAGCCAGCCTCCATTGTTTTGTGCTCGATTCAGCAAGTTGGGACATAGCTCCCGTTTCACGATTGAATATGTGCGTACTTTGGAAAAGCTGGATAGCCATAAATCGAAACGAAAGAAGGAATGTCAATGCTCGCAGTAGGAATCGATATTTCCAAGTCAAAAAGTGTAGCAGCCATCTTAAACCAAGATGGATCAATGCACACAAGTCCTTTTGAATTCCACCATACGCAGCCCGAACCAAACGCTTTCATCAAGTATATTTTGAATAGCAATCAATCTGCTACCATCTTAATGGAAAATACCGGGCATTACCATTATCCTGTTCTGAAAGCGTTTCGGGAAGCCGGGCTCCCTGTTTGTATGGTTAATGCCTATCAAATCAAGAAATTCGGAGACATGGATCTTCGCAAGGCCAAAACGGACAAGAAAGATGCAGTGCGGATTGCCAGATATGCATTGGAAAAGAGTTATTCTCTGGTTCCATACACATCTATGGAGCAGAAATACGAAGATTTAAAATTTTTGGCACGACAGTATAATCAGCGAATGCTTACCCTTAAAACCAACAAAGTATTTCTACTTAATCTATTGGATGAAACGATGCCTGGCATAACCAACATTCTGCCACTAACGACCAGAACGCCAGAAACCAGTCTTTCCGTTCTCTTTATCAATCGTTTTAAATCCTACGATCGTATAAAGAAAATGGGAAAAAGTCGTTTCCTTGACGCATTTGAAAAAATCACAAGAAAATCTCGAAATCGCCAAACCAAAACATATGGGTTGGCAATTTACGAAGCTGCATTACGCAATATCACAACAAGAGGAGAAAACGAATACACTCTTGCGGCTCAAGATCAATGCCTTGAACTTGTCTGTGAATCCCAAAAGGCCGCTGATTCAATTATTCCAAAAATGCAAACATTAGCTGAAACGTTGCCCGAATACGCCGTTCTGCGCTCTATGGCCGGTGTTGGGGATCGACTCGGTCCTCTTATCCTTGCTGAAATTGGCGATATCCGCCGCTTTCACAGTGGAAAAGCACTCAACGCTTATGCTGGTAACGATGCGCCTCCATATCAGTCTGGAACATTTGAGAACCACAATCGCCACATATCAAAACGTGGGAATGCGGCTCTCAGAAAGTATTGCTTTGAGGTTATGCAGGCACTCAAACTTACACAACCTCAAGATGACCCTGTCTACCTTTTTCTGCTCAAAAAGGAACAGGAAGGGAAACCGTATAACGTAGCTAAAATGGCCGGCGTCAACAAGTTTCTCCGCATCTACTACGCGAGAGCGATGGAAACGCTCAAGCAACAGTAACCACTGACTCTATTATATAGTTTTTTCAAAAATCCACAACTGCTGTGGGTTCAATTTAATGCGCCCTTTTTCCAAAAGAAAATCGAAAAATCTATAAAAAACTCTTGACAAATACATTAGCAAGATTTGTTTTTATTATACTACACTTCCTTACTTTGAGGAATAAATGAATTGTAAATTTATGAAAAGCTGTTACACATCAAAATCCGGGTACAGCTCCAGCTCGGCAAACTCGGCGTCGCTCATAGCCTGGAGCTTGGACAGGGCGCTGTCTGTCAAGCTCCCCGCAGCTCGGTTTCCTCCGGCGAAAGCTCACCGCGCATCTCCGTCAGAGCGTCGATCAGCCCGGTGCGGCTGCCGGTGTTGTAGATACAAAGCAGGTTCGTTTCCTCAAAAGTGAAGTTTCCCATATCAAATCTCCCTTTCCGCGCTCTTTTTGGCGCTGTCTTTTTGTGTTCCGCCTTGGGCTGGCTTTTCAGCTGCTCCATGACGGACTTTTTCTTGTCCCGTTCCTCCCGATGGACAGCTGCTGCTAAGTCCATAAGAGAGATGGGCTGGCCGCTGCGGGCCTGCTGTTCCAGCTGCGCCACGGTCGGCTCTTTTGGGCCGTTGTTGATGATGCCGTCGATCATGCCGTAGTCATCCTCCAGCATCATTTCCGCATTTTTCAGCGGATTGTCCGGCAGGAATCCGGGAACCTGCTCAAAGCCGAAGCTGTCGCAGTAATGACAGGATACCTTGCCATCCCGCTTAATGGCAACGGTGTCGCTTACGCTCATGGACGGATGGCGGTAATCGGCGGGATGTTCATTGTTGAAGCGGTAAAAGAGCTGTTCGGCGGTATCGCCTTTCAGATCGGAGGGCAGCAGCGGAGCGGTGTAGACCAGCTCATAGTTGTCCCGCTGCACCGTCTGCCCGATGGACTTGATCCATTCCAGGCCCTCGTAGCGGATGTCCCGCAGCTCGTCGGTGTGCTTCACCTGATAAATGGCGAAGCAGTCCGCCCTTGTGGGAGAGAAACGCCTGCTCCCGTTCCTCCTGGTGGTCCATGCGGTCCTTGACCAGCTTATCAAACTCCGGGCTTTCCTCCCATTCCTCGCGGGACACGGCGAAGATACCGTCATGGGCGTCCAGGTCGGCGGTATCAAAGGCCATCGCCGGATTTTCGCCCTCCTGGATGATATAAACGGTCAGGTCACGCTCCATCAGCTCATAGGCCCGCTCTTTGGAGAGGGGCAAAAGATCGCTGTCCAGGCAGCCGCATTTCTCCAGATCGTCCTGGGTCAGAACCGGGTCCGGCATGGGATATTCGTCCAGCGCCTGTTCCTGAGCATCCGGCAGCAGGGCGGCTGCGGCTTCTGCGGTCTGCTGGCTGGCCTGTTCATACAAAGTCTCGATCATGGACAGCGGCGCATACTTGATGGATTGCTTCAACCACAATTTTCTTATAATTAGTGCGTTCCGCAAGATCTTCACCAAAGTGAAGTGTTCCTTGCATTAGGGCATCGTTCAGAATTTTATCAACATAGAAATTAACCGATTTTTCACGTTTTTTTCTCTCTACTTTATCAGGATTTCCATGCAGAATACTCGGTATCAATTTTGGATGTAGTTCCGTTTGCCCTCTGTACAGAACTGTTCCATACGCAGCATTGTTATGTTTTACGCATCCAACAATTGCGTTTAGCCCCTGCATTGTAAGCACATCATAAACCGGAATTATACCATTCCATCTTCCCAAAAATCTCGTTCCGTCTATTGATAAGTTTTCAGGTCTGTACATTTCGCATTTTCCTTTTCGGATACTATCTGCTTATTTTTATACTTATACAGCAAGAGTAGAATTACAAATACATAGGGATATCCCTCTGATACTTTTCAGCCTTGTTTTACTACAGCATTTTTTCCCCGGAAAGCAATTCCGATTTTAATGATTGATTTAACTCCGGCATTTCGCAGTTCTGTATCATATTTTTTGTCATCAATTTGCTGGAGCGCTTTATCTGCTAATGATTCCAAATTTTCCCGCGCATCTTTTGTATATTTAAATTCAAATAGAAATCCTGGAATATCGTTTGCCAAAGGCATAAGCTGAATATCGAAGCGTCCAAGCCCTGATTCACGGTTGGAACGAATCCGATACCGGTTTCCAAGGATAGCACATAATCCAAGCATCATCCCGTGGTAAAATCCCTCATTTGCTCCATCCATAGAAGAAATACTCTTCAGCATAAAATCTTCCAGCAAAAACTGGAGCTTTTTTGCGTCTCTTGAAAAAATTGCTTGATTGATAGAAATTGAGGTGTTATTCTGGTTTGTACGGTTTAGAACCTCTTTTTCATAGACAAATATAATCTCTTTATTAGGAATTGCAACATCACACATGAAATTTCCGTCATTCTGTGGATAGGTCGCAGCGACCTTCAAGTATCCGGCAACAAGCAGAAAACTATAGATGCTATATGGATTACTCTGTATTTCTGGATAAATAACACTAGTATCTACATAGGTTGTGATTTTTTCACCGCAGAGTAATTTGTAAAGGTTTTCCGTGGTTTCTGGCGTAGCTGATGCAATGATTTCGCCAATGATTTCATTGCTTCCTGTAGACTGCCAAAACGCCTTTGGAAAGCATTTATCTGCAATGTAGTTAATTACTGACCATGGATTAAAAATTTCTGTATTGCCAAATCTATATCCATCATACCAATCACAAATTTCCTGATATTTTTCTTCTTTTCCGTAGTAGCACAGCATATCCTGAACTTCTTCTTTAGTAAAGCCAAAATATTCGCTGTAACTTTCATCAAGAATTGAATTTGTTTTTAAATTATTCATACCACTAAAGATACTTTCTTTAGCCACCCTCAGAATTCCTGTAAGAAAGCCAAAAGCCAAATGCGAATTATCTTTGAGTCCACCAGAAAAGAAGTTGCGCATGAAGTTCACAATTTCTGAATAAAAATTATAATTATGGCCCTGTTGAATTGGTGTATCATACTCATCGATGATGATTACACATTCCTTACCGAAGTGCTTATGAAGAAGCAATGACAAAAGCTGCAAACCCATTTGGCAATCGACTTCGGTGACCTTATCGCTGGCGAATCGGTGATATTGTTCTTTTTCATAGGTAGTCAATGTTTGGCTTGTTTCTAGCTCACTGTGCCGCATGAATTCCAAGGAAATCAATATTCGTATTTTCTGATAAGTTTCCTCCCAAGTCAAGCACTTCACGTCCTTGAACGTCAGAAAGATTACTGGGTATTGCCCTTGATGCTGCGTGTAAAAATCGCCACACTGCCATATCTGTTTATCTCTAAAATAAATCGACGTATCTTCCGCTGTTTTTTCAAAAAAGACACGAAGCATATCCATATTCATAGTTTTACCAAAACGTCGCGGACGAGTAAACAAGGACACCATCGGTTTCGTATCAAGAAAGTCACGAATCAGTAAGGTTTTGTCTACATAGTAATAACTCGTTGTCGCGGCTTTAAAGTCGGAAACACCTATTGGCAAAGGCTTTTTCTTCTCGCTTAAATCTTCAGGAATGGCATTTGCTGGAATTCTCCACAATCCTCTATCTTTTTCAGCTCCCTGAAAATCTCCTTGTTTGCACATTTGCTGGACTCTACGAGTTGTGATTCCAAGCCTTTGGGCAACATCCCCGCAAGATAAGTAGTCCATAGCGAACCTCCCAATGATACTCTATTAGCTGTGAAAAAAGCACGCATAAACACGCAGAAAATTAGAACAGTGAGACTAATTTGTCGTTCAGAAACATAGAAAGCAATCAACTTCTGTAATATAATTTATAGCGATTTTCAAAAATAAAGCGAATAGCCGCAGGAACGGAACCACCCTGAGCAGTCAGAAGGCGAAACAGTCTGAAAAGCATGTTGGATTGCGTTCGGAAGAGTATCCAGAGTCCTCACCTTGAATTTAAGCAGGAAAGCCTTCACCTTCAACCAGAGCTTTTCAATGGGATTCAGGTCAGGACTATACGGTGGAAGGTAAATGTATCGAACACCAGAACTGTCCAGCAGATCTTTTACTGCCTTTGCATGGTGCGACTTCATATTATCATCACAAGGACAGAACTGCTGTTTAGTTGAGGCAGCTAAATATCCTTCAAAAGGTGTTTTTATACTTTAACGTACGTCTCTGTGTGTTTGCCAGGGGGTATACGCTTTTGCATATGTTTTCGTGCATCTTTTTATTTGCCGTGGAGCAGTTGAAAACCAGAAATGAGAACGGGTCGTTTTGCTCATTCCTGTACTTTATTATAAGTATATCTCCTGCAGCGAAATAAAGCAACTATATTTTTCGCTTAAATTTCGTCCAAAGCGAAATCTCATAAATTGACGGGAAGATGAATTCATCATCCTCGTGCTCACTTCAAAAGTAAAATTTTTATTTTCTTTCCGTCCCATTCCCACACTCCGACGCTATCCATTGTAATTGAGAGGAGATATACTTCCCCTCACCACAACTGAATAGCGTCCTCTGCCGTACCGCTTTTGGGGAAGCAGCGCCAGGATCCGGGTCATCCCGGGGAGCGTGCCAAGAAGGCGTGAGAACATGCTGCAAGGCCAGCCCAAAGGCTGCCTTGCAGGGCACAGCGCCGGGAAGGGTTGCCTGTCTGGAATTTGCAGGGGGAGAAAAACGCAAAACCAATATAGCAGCAGATTATGCCGTGAAAGCGCTCGCTTTCACGGCATTGCTGTGCCGCCATATTGGTTCCATTCGTACATTTTTGAAATCGTAACGATTGTAGTATACTGGTTTTGCGGACGAGGAAAACGCCCCGTCCCGACAGTCGAATCTTGGAGGTGCAGTCTTATGCCACAACGCTTTGGGAGGCCCTTCTTATGACAGCCAGCTTGCGCGTAAAAAACGACAAATACTATGTTGTGCTCACGCATACGACAGATGGCAAAAAAAATCAGACCTGGGTCTCCACAGGTCTGTCAGTAACAGGAAACGAGGGCAAGGCCAGGCAGATCATGCTTGACATGCTCGGCGAAAAGCCTGAACAGGCTGCCCCGCCTGATATGCTTTTCAGTGACGCCGTGCGCCGCTGGCTGGAGGATGTCCGGCATCGCGTGGACGAGGTCACATACCAAGGCTACGAGGTACAGGCCCGGGCACACATCCTCCCCTACTTCGATGACCTGCAAATCCGGCTGTGCGATGTTGACGGTGAGACGCTGCAGACCTACATCAACGTAAAGGCCAAATTCGGGCGCTCTGACGGCCACGGCGGCCTATCAGCGGTTAGCTGCATATATCGGTGCAGGAGCGACGCTTGTACGGAGTTTTAGCGACACTTTCACGGTCTAAAGCGACACAGCCATACATCCAAGAACCGAAGTTCCATCTGCACGAACAGATTGGGCCACCCTGTCGGAATGTTTAGGCCACCTCGTCCGACCTCCATGCCGGTAAAAAGCTCTGCCAGCAAAAACGCTGGCAGAGCAGAAGTCAATCGTCTAGTTCAGGTACAGGGATATCGTTTCTTTGCAATAGATCTTCCAAAAGATGAATGCGCCGTAACAACCGGTCAATTTCAGCCTGCATCTCGTGGAATGTTTCGGTGGCCTCTTCCTCAACAACATTGGCTACCATAAGTTGAACTTCAAGCTCGCACGGATCAGTGGACGAATTGTAAGGGCACTTAGACATCCGTAGCACCCGCTTTCTGCATAGCCTTCAAACCTTTGCGCTCCCGCATGGAGATACGGCCATCTACCATAATGTCATACGAATTGTGGACAATGCGGTCCATAATCGCCTCTGAGACGGGACTATCCGTTTCAGGGTTGGAATTAATACGTGGATACCAGCCATCCGGTTCGTACTGCGTGCAAAAAATCATCGAACGTTCGCAGCGCATCTCAACAATTTCCAGCAGCTCGTAGGACTCCTCAGGAGTGAGAGGACGAATCAGCCATTCGTCCAAAATCAGCAGATCGAATTTTCTGTAAGTGGCTTGCAACTTCTTCACTTCGCCACGGCTGCGGGCAATCGTAATTTCGTCCAGTAATTCAGGTAAGCGGATGTAGGCAACTTTTTTCAAGCGGCGGCAGGCTGCATTTCCAAGCGCACAGGCAATATACGTCTTTCCATTGCCGGAGGCTCCCTTCAGAATTACATGGTGACCTTCATCAATGTATTTGCATGTGGCCAAACGCAGGATCTGCGTCTTGTCCAGCTTGCGGTCCTCGTAGTATTCAATGCCTTCAATTGTTGCAGATGAGGCGCTGAAATGAGCGTTTCTAATCAAACGGTTAATCTTGTTTGTCTGCCGCTTGTTCCATTCTGCGGTCACAATCATATCAAGCCGTTCTTCAAAGCCGAGGGCTGCAAACGAAGGATCTTTTAGCTGGTTGGCAAGCTCCGCTGCCATCGCGCTCAACTTCATATCTGCGAGCATATCAAGCGTCTGCTGTGTCATTAGCGGTTGCCTCCCTTCGCAAAGTAGGCAGCGCCACGCGTAATGCCATAGCGTTCGAGATCTTGCGTTTTCTTCGGAGTTGCAGCATTTTCAGCAGACTTGCTCTGCTTGCTTTTTTCAGAATACTGCTAATATTACGAATAGAAGGCGTCGCACCATATGCAAGCGTGTTCATACAAGCCATTTCCAGGCGCTCTTTGCCGTACCTTTCGCCGAGCTTTCTAAGACTTACACAGGCCTTGTATCCCTGCTCGGGAACCTTACCGGATTCCAGAAAGTAAGCAACGACCTGCTCCGTTTGAGGCCCTACAGACATTGCCCAGATTTTAAAGTCATCCGCATTGTATGTCAGGTATTTCTGGTGAGCTTCCGGCATATGTTCCAACTTCACCAGTGGATCGTGCTGCACTGTTTGCAGACGGCGGTGACACGCCATGCGGCTGCCGCGGTAATAAACCTCAACCACATTCTTCGTGACGCGAATATCGACTTTCTCTCCAATCAGATTGTACGGAACAGAATATTTGTTCCGGCCATCCGAGATGCAGTAATCGTTGGGGACCTTGGCTACAGACCAGACGGCAGGCTCAAACGGAATTGCTGGCAACGGCAGCATATACGCCTTTTCTTCTTCAAGATAGGCACTACGCCGACATCCTGCACGCGCTTTAAATGTGCGGGCATTGAACTCTTCGAGCTTTTCTGCCGCCGCTTCCTGTGCTTCCCTCACGGTGAAGAATTTCCTGTCACGCAGAGCTGCAATAATCCAGGTCTCTGCAAAGTTCACAGATGCTTCAGCGGCGCTTTTGTCCTTTGGCTTACGAACGCGAGTTGGAACAATGGCAGTTCCATAGTACTCTGCCAACTCCTGGTAGCTGCGGTTCACTACCACATCATACTGGGTATTGGAAGATGTCGCAGTTTTGCAGTTGTCCGGAATCAAAAGTCTCGTTGCTCCGCCAAAGTAGTTAAACGCATGAACATGGCAGTTCAACCAATTCTCAGTCTGCGTGTCACCGCAAACTTCTGCATAGGCGTAGTAACTGCAGGGCAGGACTGCTACAAATAGGTAAGCCTTGCTCTGCTCACCGGTTACAGAATCGAAAATGGGAATCGTATCGCCGGCCCAATCTACCTCAATGGCGTCTCCGGGCTTGTGCTGGATACGCATGGTTGCCTTGGTGACGCGGGCCCATTTGCGGTATTTCTCGCCGAACTGCGTAAACATGTACGGCTTCTTGCCTTCATCGTAGCATGTGCGACGGTACTCTTCCCACAACAAGGTCAGTGTAACACCACGCTTTGCCAGCTCACGGTGAATGTACGGATAGTCCGGTTCAATGTACAAGCAAGCACTCTTGTACTTGTCCGGGAAGAGCATCCGCTCCAGATCGGCGTTGGTAATGTCGTCATCAAGAGGCCACTGGATGCCTTTTTGACTAGCCACCTCCAAAACAGTACGAACAGTATTGTCTGAACAGTGTGCTGAACTTCGAATTGTGCGTTGACTTTGCCCCAATGAGTGAAGCCTGAGAATCTCGCGGTAGTTTACCATTTTTAACCTCCGGTATTTTGATTTGCACGTAAATCTACGTGCAAATCAAGTATACCGCAAAGCTCTCAAGATGTCGCTTTAGGCCGACAAAGTGTCGCTATTTCCCCGATACGGTGTCGCTAAAACTCCGTGCAAGCGTCGCTACTGCACCGATATATGCAGTTAGCTTGCGTCAGCACAAGAATGTGCTCAATCAGACGCTCAAATTGGCGCAGAGGGACGGTCTGATTCAGACAAACCCTGCCGATCTGGTCGTCATGCCGCACGCAGCGCAGTTTACCGGCACGTTCTACACGGAAGCACAAATGCGCGATCTGTTGACTGCCGTCAAAAACGAACGCCTCTACCCTATCATCTACGTCACCGCGCTGTACGGCCTGCGCCGCAGTGAGGTGCTGGGCCTGAAATGGGACAGCATCAACTTTGCGATGCAGACGCTGACTATACGGCACACCGTGGCCCGGGTCACGAAGGTCGTGGAGAAAAACAAGACCAAGAACGCATCCAGCTTCCGCAGTTTTCCTCTGACCGACGATGCGGTGCGGCTGTTCAAAATCCTGTTACAGCAGGAGCAATACTACCGCAATCACTTCGGCAAGGACTACATAGCCAACGACTATGTGTTCACCTGGGAGGACGGGCACCCCTACTCCCCCGACTATGTGAGCCACACCTTCCACAAGCTGCTGAAGAAGTACGACCTGCCCCATATCCGGTTTCACGACCTGCGTCACACCTGCGCCAGCATGCTGCTGTCGGAGGGCTACGGCCTGAAGGATGTGCAGGAGTGGCTGGGCCACTCGGACATCAAGATGACCGCGAACATCTACGGCCATCTGGACATACGCCGCAAGCGCTCCATCGCCAACGGCTTGGAGCAGGCGCTGCCGCGTTTGAAGCCGTAAAAACCAAAAAGCGCCAAATCCTTTCGGATTTGACGCTCCTGCTGATCTTGACAGCCATCTTTGGTCCGAGTGGCGAGAGTCGAACTCACGGCCTCTTGAATCCCATACAAGCGAGCTACTAAATCGTTCATTTTATAGTAGACACAAGCTGTTTTAAATAAATTCAACCGTTATAGCTAACTATCTATATTTTTTTAGATAATCATCTGATAGTTTTTATGCATTTGTAAATTTGTGTGTGCCGTCAAGACTCATTTTGCTAGAATCATGCTCTATATAATTTTTGCTTCACACCCCTTGGTTTGAGGTAATTTCCATTACTAAAATGGAGATCCGAAATATGTAACCACCTTAGCATAGAGCACACGTTCCTTTCACTGTTGTATTACGGGTTTTGTCGTTTCTGTCATTTGCAAAACAGCCGTTTGCTTCTTCATTTCATTTGTTCATAAATGCAATGCATTCCATTAAGAAAATAGAATCTTTTCTGGTATATCAATTTTTCGTTTTTTCAACTTGTTTTTCTTCTTCACCATTTGCTTCTTCAAGTTGCTTTTCCAGGTCATCCACCTTATTTTTCAAATATTCATTTTTACTTTTATAGTAACCTATTAGTTGTGCGACAAAAACTTCTTGCTCCTCCATGCTTGGCATTTCCTTAAGAATCATTAACAGTTGCCCTGCAACCTGTGTTTTTTGTAGATAGCCTCGGTTTATAGCGAATATTGCTTTCTGATACATTTTTTTTACACTTTCCAACAGTGTCACATATTCATCATCTTCCATAGTGTCTACTGTGCAAAGCTGATAGTATGGAATATTTTCCATAAAGAAAAGTTGAATTATAATTGCCACAACTGCATCATCAGAAGGAAAAAGAATCTTGTTTTGCATTTGTTTCCAAAGGAGTTGATAAAAATTTTCAACGCTTGGATTTTGTTCAATCAAGTTTTCTACGATTTTTGCTACGATATCTCGATTTTCATCTATTAATTGTGAAAACGTTTCTGGTGCTGTCTCGGCTTCAACATGAATCATTTGATCAGATTCCGTATAGCCACAGTTCTCATAAAATTCTCTCAATCTTTGCGCCGCTATTTCTGCTGTAGCTGCCGTTTTCAGATATTTCAAATAGAATATTGCGCACACATCATATACTTTTCCATCCACATGCTTCAAAAAATCTAGAGTGTTTTCTGGATATTTTTTCATTATGAATACCTCTTCATTAGTTTTGTAAATAATCATTGGCAAGAACGTATCAACACATTTTCCTGTGAACAGGCAATAATTAAGCACATCTGACGATGTCGATAAAATCAGCCTTAAGTGCCCTATATCTATATAGTTTACAGAAAATCGGATGTTCTGGTGAATGTACCTTCTATATTGGCATTGCTTTCTTCTTGCATTCTGTGAAAGTAAAACTCTAATGTCCTGCAAGTCCATTTGGCAAATGGAAATTTGTATTTGTCCACTACTCCATTACGAAGTCATGCTTTTTTAGATAAAATCTGACGCAACCAGCCAAGCTCCGCTTTCTTAATTCAATGCATTTCTACTATCTAACATCTTTACTAGCAGACACTTTCCATGATGACCACTATAGTTTCAACGCTTTCAGCTTCAAGGAACTTCTTTTTAGAGTTTCTTCCTGCAGAAGTTGTAAATTCTACCGTACATAGCTGTCAGTAGCTAAGCTGTCCCGCCTAATTAGCTAATTCTATACTTATATACTGAGAAAGCCTTTTATTAAAAAGAAGTTTCTTTTTCGTCATCCTCATACAAATTACCATCTTTTCCTCTTGTAATAGGCGCATTTAAACTGCTATTATTGATTTCTCTCAAATAACTACTATGTAATTTTACATTTTGATATTGGGCTGAAATTTTGTCTTGAAACTCTGTTGCTCTTTCCAGTATTGGTTGATTCCGTTCATAATAATTCAATCCTGCGGGAGTTAGTATATAATACTTGTATTTTCCACTCCGAATAAACGTCACAAGACCAGCCGCAGTCATCCGATCCATTAAGCCCGTCAATGTTCCTGGACTAATATTAATATCCCTAGCCAATTTTCTGTGCTGTATACGCGGTGTCTTATATATTGTTTCCAAAATTTGTGCCATATGCGGGATATTTTCCCATTCCAGCTCTTTCAGGCACTCTTGAATATTTAATTGCTTATAGTTTTCTTTTACTGCAACTTTAATCATCCTCAGAATACCCGCATAAAATCCAATGAAAAATTGGACAGGCGATTCTTTTTCCACTTTTTCTATGCAATAGGTACTATTTAGTAACTCTTTCTCTAAAACGCCCTCTAATGTCACATACTGCATCGACCTATACAATTCGATCATATACTTACTCACTTGATTCGTATATGCCCTAACAGCCTCCTCATCGTTCTCTAATGCTGCAGTTTCTATATCATAATTCGGAATCGGTAACTTGCGATACTCTGCCATAACTCGTAACCTCCTAATTTTTAATTTCATATAATTATCTCATAAGCCATGATGATGGTAACACTTTGCTGTACAGTCTTGCCACCGGCTTATGCCTGCGTAATTTAAGGGAAGGTGAACAATAAACGCACATTCTTTCATGCACTTTCCCTTACAATCGAGTTCAAATCGGACTGGGGATGCGTTCGTTCCGACATTTGGCAACCGCACAGCACCCACGTACCCGCAATCCACCAAATGCGGTTGCAGCGCGGAACAACTATTCCCCCACAAACTTGTTGTTTGAAACTGTACCCCGGTGGACAACGCAGCTTCGAAGTTCGTTGCTCCATTGCTATACGATGGGCACAGCACAAGCGTTGCCTGCAATACACGAATTAACACATTTTGATAGGAGGGATTTAAAAAGTCCATACAAATCGGAAATACCATTCGACCCCAATGCGGGACATGTAACATTACTATACGATTTTCACAATTTTTTAAGTTCTCTGTATAAAGTTTTTCCATCAACGCATCTTTTTTTCTATATACAAAAGGATATTGCTTATCCTGTTCCAGCAACATTTTTCCGTATTTATCGAATACTCGGACGCTGTTTCGTCCATTCTTGCAATACGTCGGCGTCAAAACTAATGATGGTACACGATTGCCTTTTTTCATTTTTGCTTTGGACCATTCATGTAAATTTTCATTAAACTTCAATTTGTCCAACTTATACAGCCCATCTACGCCGAGCATCTCAGGTGCCATTACAATATCCGCATCAAATTCGCATGCGCATTGGTAAAGCTTTTTATATTTTTCAAAGCATAATTCTGGCCACTTTACTCCCTCTGCCGAAAAATAGTTTTGTTCCAGACCGTTTTCATCCCTCTCTGCAAAATAATTGATTTGCAGTATATCGTCTAACGGTAAATTTGTCAACGGAGAAAAAGCAATCGTTAACGATTCGCGATCCTTCCCTTTAATCTCCGGTTGATAAATAACATTTTCTAATTCATACTTAATCCCATCTACATTCAGATTTTCTTCTTTTATGTAGTAACAGTTTTGGAGATTTGCATTTATATAGTCACAAAAGCTTCTTGCATCTCGTCGTAAATGCCCTTCATATGCAAATTGAGGGATTTTCACTCGTGGTAAAATACGAATGCCTGTTTCTTCTATATTATCGTTTAGCGCGCGAAAGCTCTTTGCTTCATCTATTGCCTCACAAAATTGCTCCCACGAAAAGAAGTAATCAAGCTCTTGCAGAATTTTATATAAGACATAAAATTCTTTTGTTTCGCATTGCCTAATAATAGCAGCTATCGCTTGCAGATCAAGTCCGATTGTGGCAGCAAGTTTAAGTTCTTTATCATATGGTTCAAGAAGTTTTCTAGCTTCTTTTCCACATCTTTCATCAGCTTCTAATGTTGGTGTGTACCAATGTGACGATTTTCTTTTCTGTTCTGCCAGCCTCAGCACCTCAGCCATCAAATCAAAAGGATTTCCGCCAAATAGTTCATACATCTTACGTTCCTCCTCTTCCTCTTCTACAGTTAATTATATAAAGTGTTCTGGAAGAAGTCAAGATATCGTTCGAAAATTGTTCGATTCTTGTAAATCAGTACGTTCCTCAAACAATTGCGATTTAGGTATAACTGTTCAACCACAACCACTCATACCAAAAAGGCCCGTACTCGCACCAACTCTAGCTTTTCCGGTTTGTTAGTAACCGCTCAACCACAGCCGTCAAGTAAAAATAAAGCTGGAGCCAAAACTGGCTCCAGCAAATTTCAAATTTTCTTTTTGCAAATGTCAGACAGTTTGTCCGACCACGGCAGCAGATCATTTAAGAATGTGCGGTCAGTCGGATCATGCTCCCGGCCATAAAGATGCGTTGCAATTTCATCAGGCAAAAAGCGGAAATACTCATACGACTTTAACTGATTGGCCTTGGCTGTTTCTGCAATGCTGTATAGAATTGCACTGGATTGTGCCCCCTAGGTGTGTTGAGCATCATCCAATTCTTGCGCCCAACGGTAAAAGGACGGATAGTACGTTCACTTGCAGAGTTGTCAGCAGGAATCTCTCCATCACGCAAGAACATGCGAAGCTGTTTTTCTTGGTTCAGGCTGTAAGCCAAGCCATCGCAAGTTTTTTGCTGCCAATCTGCAACAAGTTCTGTTCTTTTGCCCATGCGAAATAAGCCCCTACCAAAGGCGCAATCTCCTTTTGGCGGCGGCACAGGCGTTCTTCCATTATTGCACAGGAGTCGTCACTTTCACAGGGCGTCAATTGTTGAGCGGTTACGTTTGTTACGCCCAACATGAGCAACAACTAGGTGGTGAAAGACCATTACGTGCTCGGGCAACCGGAAGCGTTAGCGGAAGCCAATGAAAATAACTTACTGTCATGCAACGCAGCAATAATCCAAGTTTCCGCAAAGTAAACGGAAGCCTCTGTCGAATCCTTGTCCTTCAAACGGCGCACACGGACTAGCACAATAGAAGTACCGGCCAGGCCCGGAGCTTGAGGAAGCCCTAGAAGGGCATATTACAGACAACGCCCCTCAAGGGGCCTCGAACGGTTCGGCCAACTGCATTGCCGACTCGTAGCATGCCCCCCTTAAGGGGCGTTTTACTTATGCCTTGGTATTCTTGCTACCCGTAAACGGGTCAATGAACTCTTTCAGACTCATTTGGTCTACTATCTGGTCTTCGTCAAGCTGATGCTTAATGTACTCACAATTTGCTTTTTGTTTCGCCCTGCTGTGTCTACGTAGTACCCCCTTGTCCAGAAGTGCCAATCTCCATACTTGTATTTTAAGTTCGCATGTCTGTCGAATATCATCAGCCTACTTTTCCCTTTGAGATACCCCATGATTTGTGCTACACTATATTTGGGTGGAATACTGATTAGCAAGTAGATATGGTCCGGGCATGCTTCTACCTGAATGATTTTCACTCCTTTTTGCTCGCACAATTTTCTTAAGATTACTGATTTGTCCGTATATCGCCATCCTGCGGTATTTGGGTGCAAATACGTAAGCGTTTATCTTTCATTAGACCAGAAGGTTCTTTTCGCTATATAATCTTTTTACTCTCCCCAGCAGAGTTGAGGCTTGTCGCTCCGCTAAACTCAGCAATCCCTTGTTTGGTCCAAGTGGCGAGAGTCGAACTCACGGCTCCCTTGAGCCCCATACAAGTGTGTTACCAAATCATTCGCTTTATGGCAGAAACAAGCCACATTCTATATAGTTTTCGTTTTATATAGTCTGCAACGGGTAGGTCGCCATTATTTTCTTGAACTCTTCGACTGTCATTTTGGCCTTTTCGGCAGCACGCTCTGGTTTCAAATCACCGTCTCGAACAAGCTGAACGAGCATCCCAATCTCGCCGATGCTGATACCTTCTTTTCTGCCTTCGGCCCTGACGCCCTGACTAAGGTTGCACATAATAAGCACCTTCCTTTCCAGTTCTTCACTCATTGCAACACCAAACTCTTCTTCGAGAATTTTCTTTTTCTCCGTAGCTGCCCTCGACGAAGAAAGCAGCACATCCAAAAATTTTAGAATACCTGTATAGTTTTCAGAATCGGATTTTCCCAGACAAATTGTTACCACGCTCATTAGATCGTAGTTTTCTAATTTCTCAGTTGTATTTCCAATCAAATGTTCTGGACGGATCGAATACCGTGTGAGCGTATTTTGAAATTCATCGGACGGCTTTGTGCATACCCATATAGAATACACTTTTCGAATTTTTCCGTACTCCGACTTTTTGAATATCGGCCCGTGCTGGGCGGAAATCATTCTGCTGCAATAATAGATTGCACGTTTCGTCAGCGGATATCCCGGATTGAACGCAGTCTGTGCTTCCACGTTAATAATAAGCCGAATCACATCTTGCGAAGCCGCATCATGCGCTGATGTCGGCGCAATCGCATCAAAGCGAACATCATAATGTACCGTTCCCTCAGTCAGCGTAGAATCCTCATTATTGCTTCCAGTTATTACTTCAGGAGTCCTTGGCAATCTGTTGGTATCGTCGACATGAACGCCAACCGTGCCAACCTCCGGCGTTCCTTCTATATACTTTTCAGCAATTTCGTCTACGGAACACTCGCTGTATTCATCTACACAGCCCTTCATAATCTGTGCCAAAATCTGCTTGTTGGCCAGCAACTTTTTTGCAGTCTTATCGTAGTCCGCGTCAAACTCCGTCTGGGTCAACGTATGAGCTAGCTGATTTTCTACCGTACTTTGCTTTTCCATTGGCATTCACTTCCTCGCTGCAGATTATAATGGACCCTTTATCGCAACTTCATCTTACCATAAAATACGTTTCATATCAAGTTGTTCAGTCCTCAATTAGTATTCTTTATACGATATGACATCTTTTAAAGAATATATTTGATTTGGTCATTCCTTCAATTTCAAATTATTTAAATAAACTGCTTTTGGTTTATTCAATGTTCCCCTGGGCAAATCCAATAAAGATTCAACTTCCTTTGGATATAAACTCAAGTTATAGTTGTACGAAAGCTCATCCATAAATTCTTGAGGAGTGAACACATTCTCGGTTAATAGCATTATAACAGCCGTTTTCAAAAGTGTCGGACTTGCTGTTACCAACATATTGTCTAGTGGCTCTTGTTTGCGCATGCCTCTTCTTTGCAGTGTCCGAATAATTTCTTGGTACTCTTCCATTGTAATAAGCCCCAAAGAAAAAGATCTTCGTGCCATAGCTTGAATAGAAACTTTCCACTTGCGTTTCAACTCGGTATATGCCGGTATTGATTTAGGGTTGACCGCTGCGTCTTTGGCAAAGCTTTCTCCGGGCAATAAAAACGCCGCTGCGAATTCGTTTGCTTCTTTTTCACGCTTTTTGAATTCATCTCGATCAATTTTCTCAATATCTTCACTCCAACCATGCAAGCAAATATGTCCGAGTTCGTGAGCAATATCGAAGTGAATGCGAGAAGCCGCCGTTTTATTCTCTGAGTATCCAATTAAATATATATCTTCGTCTCCAATTCTAACCAATTGACTAAATGCATCTATGTCATTCGTATCAACAGAAAATTTCGTTACAATAATTCCGTTTGACTCTACTAGTGAGACAATATTTTCTATCGGACGAGTTCCTAGATGCCATTCTCGACGTAAAGTTGCGGCTGCTTCTTCCGGTGTCTGTCCTGCACAATCGGGTATCGCGTGATGGGGAAATTCCAGATACTCTTGTAAAAATACAAAGATATCAGCTAGGAACTCCATCTTTTGTATTTGAGATTCTCTGTATTTAGAACTAGTAGTCAATAATGCACGAAAATATGTCGAACCAATTTCCGCTTTCATATCAGTTTCACAAAGAAAGCGTTCGGGAAATTTCAATGCTTTTGCAAGCGTTTCAATCGTATTTAAGTCAACACGTTTCGTCTTTTCCTTTTCGTACATATAAATGCTCTGTCGACTGCATTCTGATTGTTCAGCTAAGTCACTAACAGATAACTCTCTATATATTCTGGCCTTCTTCAGACGTTCTCCGTTCAAATTGCCCTGCATGGCAAGTTGGGTCCTCTCTTTCTCCTATAATTAGCCTTCTGCGCGTTTATCAAACTTTTTAAGCTCAGCAACCTTTTTCTTACGTAGTTCAGCTTTCTTGGTCAACTTTATACCCATATCAGGAGTATCATAGTTGTTATTTCCTTCTTCAACAGTCTCAACCACAGCCATACTATTCAAATCGATGTAGCAACTCCAGTTAACCTGATCTATGATTGTGAGTGTCCGATTTACCGTTACTGCACGAATTGCTGTTAATCCGGTCTCATAATTTGCGGTGAATAGTACCAACACGTGCCTTTTTAGCTCATCAGGACTCTCTACCAAAGTGTGAAGCAATTTCTGAAGTTGCTGCTTCATTTCATCATAATCAGGAACTTTTGGAGGGAACATCGATAATTGATTACAATCATCCTCTTTTAAGTCGGCGTTTACTACACCGGCCAGAATATCAAGATAATGCAATTGGCCTCTTTTTACTTGCGTTCTCTGCAATTCTGAAAAGCGTTTTTCTCGCATAATAGTGTAAAGACAGCCGTTCTTCTTACAGTATATAACAGCCATCTCCCATGGCCCGCGTGAAACAATGTATGCCTTGCATTCATCTTTATAGAAAGCCTTGCACAAAGCTGTATTAATAAAATCCCATACAGTCGAAGGAGAACCATTATGCGTCCGAATTTTTCGATTATGCTCTTGGATATCATTTCCTGTCGCACTTGATACACATTCTGTAATTTTACGTGCAATTTCCTTATCGTTCAAATACATTGGAATTTTCTCCATACAAGGTATCCTCCACAATATGACCAGGTTGGGCTCATACGACTTCACGTGTTCTTTGTACACCATTGTAGGCGTTTTTCATATTTTTGTCAATAGTTATGCGCAAATAAAACCCTCATGCTTTTCTTTTGAATCTTCGACTACAATCATTAAATTAAAATAAAACTGAACTACAGGCTTAATCTTTATTTTGGACCTGGCTGCTGTAGCTGATCAATTATTTATTTTTCAACGCTTTATGGAGCCTCAGTGTCGATAGTATTCTTCTTGAGCTTCAGCTCGCTCTGTACGGTATTCATCTTCGCATTCACTATAGTCCACCATGTTTCTTTCCTCTATCTCAGCTTCCTCAAGATCCAAATCAATATCCCACTTATTTAGAAGTTTTGTGGATACTAATTTAATATTAGAAAGACTTCCATCATCTGAAAAACTTATTTTAACCTCACAATCAACATCAGCTGATGCATGATAGAAGTCCAAGTGGGTATACGCACAAAAATAATAACACCGCTCTTCATCGTCCCAGACAGAATGATCTTCATCCAGGAACTCCGAATATCCATCTACATCTAACGTAGCAGTAATTTGGAGCAAAACGCAATCTGCTTCCACATCGAGAGGAATAACATCTTCTTTAATACTCGAAACCTTTATACCTTTTATTTCCACCTCCGCTGTCGAATCAATTGCATCAATGCAAAACGCCTCACAAAGCGCCGCATTTTTAATTTCACTGCAGATTTCTTTATTCATCTTCGAAAGAAGCATTTGGAAAAGTTCAGCCTTATCGTCCAATTGCTCCCAAAGAAGAACCATAGCAGCTTCCAAGTCACTTATAACGATAACTTGCTTGTTTCCTTCTAATGTATTTTTCCAATCCGAATCATCACTTATTACAAGGATTGTCTCGTCTGGACTGTTTTCACAATACTTTTTATTTGCTCTTAGTAATTGCAGAAGCATCGGAATAATTGAATTCGTAATCCCCTCAAAATCGCATTGCTTTTTATGGTATACAGAGGTATCAACCAAAACAGCATCTATTCTATCGTTCATATTATTTCCTCCGCATAAATTGTCAGGTTTTCAAATTACAATCGCAAAATGTTTTCCTATAAACACAAACAATAATATATCTTCAAATCACACTCTACCGTAATTATATCTTCGATTACGAAGCAAATCAACCACATATTCCATTTAAAACAAAATCACCCACTCTGTTCAACAACAAACATTTTCTGGAACCACTGCCCCATTTGCTCACCACAATTTTTTTATTTTTCCCGTCCCATTCCCACTCTCCGACGCTATCCATTGTAATTGAGGGGAGATATACTTCCCCTCGCGACAATTGAATAGCGTCCTCTGCCGTACCGCTTTTGGGGAAGTAGCGCCAGAATCCGGGTCATCCCGGGGAGCGTGCCAAGAAGGCGTGACAACATGCTGCAAGGCTGGCCACAAAACTACCTTGCAGGGCACAGCGCCGGGAAGGGTTGCCTGTCTGGAATTTGCAGAGGGAGAAAAACGCAAAACCAATATAGCAGCAGATTATGCCGTGAAAGTACCTGCTTTCACGGCATTGCTGTGCCGCTATATTGGTTCCATTCGTACATTTTTGAAATCGTAACGATTGTAGTATACTGGTTTTGCGGACGAGGAAAACGCCCCGTCCCGACAGTCGAATCTTGGAGGTGCAGTCTTATGCCACAATGCTTTGGGAGGCCCTTCTCATGACAGCCAGCTTGCGCGTAAAAAACGACAAATACTATGTCGTGCTCACGCATACGACAGATGGCAAAAAAAATCAGACCTGGGTTTCCACAGGTCTGTCAGTAACAGGAAACGAGGGCAAGGCCAGGCAGATCATGCTTGACATGCTCGGCGAAAAGCCTGAACAGGCTGCCCCGCCTGATATGCTTTTCAGTGACGCCGTGCGCCGCTGGCTGGAGGATGTCCGGCATCGCGTGGACGAGGTCACATACCAAGGCTACGAGGTACAGGCCCGGGCACACATCCTCCCCTACTTCGATGACCTGCAAATCCGGCTGTGCGATGTTGACGGTGAGACGCTGCAGACCTACATCAACGTAAAGGCCAAATTCGGGCGCTCTGACGGCCACGGCGGCCTATCAGCGGTTAGCTTGCGTCAGCACAAGAACGTGCTCAATCAGACGCTCAAATTGGCGCAGAGGGACGGTCTGATTCAGACAAACCCTGCCGATCTGGTCGTCATGCCGCACGCAGCGCAGTTTACCGGCACGTTCTACACGGAAGCACAAATGCGCGATCTGTTGACTGCCGTCAAAAACGAACGCCTCTACCCTATCATCTACGTCACCGCGCTGTACGGCCTGCGCCGCAGTGAGGTGCTGGGCCTGAAATGGGACAGCATCAACTTTGCGATGCAGACGCTGACCATACGGCACACCGTGGCCCGGGTCACGAAGGTCGTGGAGAAAAACAAGACCAAGAACGCATCCAGCTTCCGCAGTTTTCCCCTGACCGACGATGCGGTGCGGTTGTTCAAGATCCTGTTACAGCAGGAGCAATACTACCGCAACCACTTCGGCAAGGACTACATAGACAACGACTACGTGTTCACCTGGGAGGACGGGCACCCCTACTCCCCTGACTACGTAAGCCACACCTTCCACAAGCTGCTGAAGAAGTACGACCTGCCCCATATCCGGTTCCACGACCTGCGCCACCCGTATGTCAAGCACACGACAAAAATTTTTAGCTTGCGCTTGATGGATTTTCAAGCGCAGGCTTATCCTGATGCTCGGCGAAAAACTTGCGGAGCTTGTCAGCTTCATCGGGGAGGACAAAGCCAAAGCCCTGTCCGTCCACTCTGCAATAGAAAGCGATTTTCATATCTGCCACCTCAATCGAAAATATCTTGGATTTTGTATGCAACCTCAATACGCTTGTCGGGGTACACCAGCACCCGGTCGATTAGCAGCTCGGCCAGCTCGGTGGTCAGCGTGTCCGCATCGAAAATCGCCTTGGACGCTTCCTTGCGGCTGTCCTGCCGTGCCTGTTCGTCCTGCTTTTTCTTCGACTGTGCCAATACTGCGGCATAGGCGTTTTTCGTTTTCAGTAGCAGCTCGTCACACGCGGCCTTTTCTGCCTTGTAGGTGTTCAGGTCGATCTCGCCCATGAGATAGCGTTCGTACAAGGTGCGCTTGCAGTCTTGAAGCGCCTCAATCTGCTGCTCATATTCGGCGCGTTCCGGCACGGAGCTATCTGCCCGGAGCGTACCGTCAGGAGCAAACGGTGCGGCGGCTTCCATTTGCTTTTTCAGCGTCAGGAATACCGCCTGTTCCAGCTCTGCGGCGTTCAGACGCATCTTGTGGCAGCGGCTTTCTTCGTTCGCCTCGGAATGGCGGCAGTAATAGTACGAGGTTTTCTGCATGGTGCGGGACAGCGCATGACCGCAGTAGCCACAGAAGGCTTTGCCTTTCAGCGGGTAGTCCCGCTTTTTCTTGTTTGGCTGGGAAAAGCGGAGCTGGCTGGCCTGCACGGTATCAAACACGGCTTTCTCTATGATGGCCGGGTGATGGTCGGGGATGATGTACCACGATTCTCTGTCCTTCAGGCGGCTTCTGGTGCCGCCTACTTCGAGAACCGCCCGCTTGCCGATTACATACACGCCGGTGTAGCGTTCGTCCTCCAAAATGCGGAGAATGGTAGATGTACTCCAAATCCCGTGACAGCGGGAAATATCATGGGTGTGATTGCCGTGCGCGGCTTTGTACTGGCCGGGAGTGGGGATGCTTCTGCGAAACAGCTCCCGCGTGATGGCGGTGGCGTTGATGCCCTCGGCGGCAAGCTGGAAGATGAGCTGCACAACGGCAGCGGCCTCCGGGTCAGGCTCCATTCTGCCATCGGCGCTTTTGCGGTAGCCGTAGGGACAGATTTTGCTCTGATACTCGCCGCGCTGCATCTTGGCGTACTTGGCGCTCTTGGTTTTGATGGACATATCGCGGCTGTAATACTCGCTGATGAGGTACTTGAACGCCACGTCCATGCCGCCGGTGTCGCCCTTGAATTTGCTGCTGTCAAAATCGTCGCTGATGGAAATGAAGCGGGTATGGAACAGCGGGAACACGCGCTCGATAAAGTAGCCGGTTTCAATGCTGTTTCGCCCGAAGCGGGAAAAATCCTTGACGATGATGCAGTCGATTTGATTGGCCCGCACCAGCTCAATGAGCTTCTGTACCTGCGGACGCTCAAAATTCGTGCCGCTGTACCCGTTGTCGATGAACTCCATGATCTCCGCGTTCAGAGCTTCGGGCATGGAAGCCGCGTACTCGTGGAGAACAAGGCTCTGATTTTCAATGCTCAGACTGTCGTACTTGTAATCCTCAATGGAGAGGCGGATGTAGAGGGCAATTACATATTTCTGCATTGTTTCAGCACCTCCGCATAGGTTTCAAACTCGCTCTGGAAGCGATAGCGCACCGTGATCTGCTTGTCGTGGGATACCTCGATGCGGTCGATCAGCCGCTCGATGAGTGCGCCGGTCAGCGCACGGTCGGTCTTGATCTGCGCGGCATCCTGCTCCAGCGCCCGGTGCTGCTCAACCTGCGTACCCATCGTCCGCAGGCCGTCCTCCAACTGCTCCATTTCCACGGCGAGGTCGGCAATGCAGCTTTCGTACTTCTCCTTGTAGTCGAAGTATTCATCCTTGGTAAGAACACCTTGGACGAGGTTTTCATATAAACTCCGCACGATACCGCGAAGCCGCTGGATTTCCTGCTTGCGGCTGGTGATCTTCTCCCGCAGCTCAGCGCGGTCAGCGGCCTGCTGGGGCAGCTCCGCAAGGGAGAGGGTGTATTGCCCCAGCGCCGTATCAAGCGCGTCCTGAAGCATATCTGCCAGCATATCCAGCAGCATATCCTCGCGGATGGTCACGCCGGGGCAGGCATCCTTGCTGATTCGGCTCTTGCTCAGACAATGGTAGAAGTACACATCGTCAGACTTCTTGCGGATGTTTCTCTGCCGGTGCAGGCTGCCGCCGCAATGGGCGCAGAACACCTTGCCTTTGAGAAGATTCGGCGTGAAGGCTTTGACCTCCCGCGCCTTGGCGCGGCTGGCGGTCTGATTGAGAATTTCCTGCACCGCCGCGAACTGTTCCCGGCTGATGATGGCCTCATGGGTGTCCCGCACCACCGTCCATTCCTCGGCATCGGCCTTGACCTGCCGGTGATCCACGGTCTTGGTCTGCCCCTGAACGAGATCTCCGGTGTAGACCTCGGAGCGGAGAATAACGCCGACCGTTCGGGTCTGCCACTTGCCGCTGCCGAGCAAATTTTCGTGGGTGATCTTGCCCTGCATCTTCTTGTAGTGGCTGGGGGTGAGGATGCCAGCCTCGTTCAGCCGCACGGCGATGGTATTGAGGCCAGCGCCCTCGGAAGCCCATCGGAACATTCGCTGTACCACAACGGCGGCAACGGGGTCGATGATAAGCTGGTGGCAATCGTCCTCGGCTTTCAGATAGCCGTAGGGAGTACGCGCGCCGATGAACTTGCCGTCCTTCATGGCCTGCCGCTGCTGCGCCCTGATCTTGCGCCCAATGTCCAAAGCGTAGGCTTCGTTTATCATGTTCCGCAGCGGGATGATGATACCGGAATGGGCATCTTCCGGGTTGGCGGTGTCGAAGTTTTCATTGACCGCAATGAAGCGGACGCTGCGGATGCGGAAATACTGCTCGATGTAGTAGCCGGTGTCGATGGTGTTCCTCCCCAAACGGGAGAGGTCTTTCACAATGACGCAGTTGACATGACCGGCTTCAATATCCGAGAGCATCTGCTGAAAGCCCGGACGGTGGAAGTTTGTCCCGGTCGCGCCATTGTCGATATAGGTATCGTATACGCTGATCTCCGGGTACTGCTCCAGATAGCGGGCAATAATCATCTGCTGGGTTTCAATGGATACGCTGTGCGTGTGGGTATCCTCCACCGAAAGGCGGACGTAGATCGCGGCGCGGCAAGCGGCGTCGGCCTCCTGCACGACTACCGCAGCCGTTTCTTTCCTGCTCTTTCTTGCCATGCTCAGCCCACCTTCCTCTGTTCGTAATCTTTCTGCTGCGCTGCCAGCGACAGAAGCTGCAACGCCTTTTTGTATTCGTCCTCATGGGTAAAGGTAATATCCAGCTCCTTCTTCCCACGGACGCGGATGCTCTGTACCATGTGAATGAGCGCCCTGCGGTCTAAGGTTTCCAGCGTGGAGAACTGCGTAAACTGCGAAATCCAGCGGTTGCGCTCACTCCGGTTTTCCAGCACCTCCGTGAGTTTTTCCTTGAGAACGCGGACGCTTTCTCGGATGTCCTCGGCCTGCTTGGTGTACTTGGCCTTGTAGGAGGCGTATTCCTCCTTGGTGAGCATACCTCCCACAAGGCTCTCATAAAGCCTTGCCTTGAACTCCAGCACCTGCTCCAACCGGCGCTCGTTGTCGGTGATGTGGTCGCTGTATTCCTTGGCAAGCGCCTGATTGATGCTGGTCTGGTCAATGCCGGTCAGCAGTGCCTCCAGAGAAGCAATATTGCCGATATAGGATTTCAGGCTGTCCCGCACACAGTCGATCAGGCTGCTTTCTTTCAGCATGACCGGATGGGTGCAGCCCTTTTTCTTGCCGGTGGGACAATAATAGTAGTGGTACTCCTTGCCGTTTGCACGGTTGGTCTTGCGGGTCATGCGGCTTCCGCAACACCCGCAGATCAGGATACCGGAGAACAGATACACTGTGTCCTCGTTGGGAGAAGTCCGGGTATCCAGTCCCTTGATGCGCTGCACCAGCTCAAAATCCTGACGGGCAATCAACGCTTCGTGTGCATCCGGGATGCGCACCCACTCGGAGGCAGGGCGCTGCTCCATCTGCTTGATCTTGTAATGCGGCGTACCCTGTTTGCCCTGCACCAGCGTTCCGGTATAGGTTTCATCCTGCAAGATGCGGATGATGGTGGTGGCCGACCACTTACAGTCAGCCTTGTCCGCATAGCCCTTTTTCGCATAGGGTAGGCCATTGTTCTTCTTGTAAGCCAGCGGGGAGAGAATACCCAGCCGGTTCAGTTCTGCCGCGATCTTGGAAGCGCTTGCGCCCTCCAGCCGCATACGGAAAATGTCACAGACAACGCGGGAGGCGTAGGGGTCAGGGACGAGCAAATTCTTGTTGTCCTCGGCTTTCATGTAGCCGTACACCGGGAACGCGCCGACGAAATCGCCGTTGCGCCGCTTCACGTCCAGAGAGGAACGGGTCTTGATGGAAATGTCCCGGCAGTAGGCTTCGTTCATAATGTTCTTGACCGATACGGTCAGATCATCGCCGCTGTCGTGGGCGGTGTCGATGCTGTCGGTGATAGCGATGAAGCGTACCCCGTAGGCCGGGAATACCCGGCGCAGATACCGGCCTGTTTCGATGTACTCGCGCCCCAGCCGGGAGAGGTCTTTTACGATGACGCAGTTGATGTTGCCGTCGGTGACATCCTGCATCATTTCCTTGAATGCGGGACGGTCAAAGATGATGCCGCTGTATCCATCGTCGATCTTTTCGGAAACGACCTCAATATCCGGGTTGCGCTCTACAAAGTTTTCAATGAGCTTGCGCTGATTGGAAACGCTGTCGCTTCACTGGAATGATCGTCGGTGTAGGACAGGCGGATGTAAGCGGTGGCTTTGTATTTAGGCATGAAAAAGCACTCCTTTCTCCCGGACTGCTCCCGCATGAAAAGAGTGGTTATCTGGCTATTAGGTTTTCATCCTTTTCCACACCGATCATAGCACTCTCTGCGGAAAAAAGCGAGGATGTCGCTCAGCGCAAAATACCTTGCAGACATTCCTCTAACGTAACACCGTTCCCGGCAAAGCAGGCGTTTACCACGAAATCGCCGCAGCGGAAGCGGTAAGGATTTTTGATCTGGCGGATAAAGGCGGCAATGCGTTCTTCCTTGGGAAGATTTTTGTCTACGGATACTTTCCGGATGTCCACCAGTTCATCCGTGTGGGTTCGGGTTTCGTTTGGCGTTGGCTGCATCATGGCGATCTCCTTTCTCGGTTTGGTGGGTTTCCTCAAGGTCACATGAATGCGCTGACGGGAAAGGCCGTCAGCGCATGGTATCTGACTTTGAGAGGCGGCTGCGCGGGCAGAATTGGAGCCACATAACATAATGGCGAATACCGGCGCAGCCGCTCTGCTTGTCCATTTGAGAAGAACTATCCTATTTGCCACGCGCCCCGGATAGTGGGCATGATGCAGGCCGCCCTTGGCAGGGCTGTCATAACTCCACGATACCGCTGCCTCAAAGAGCTGGCGCATACCGCAGGGTTCCCCCTCAAGTCTGTGGGAGGGCGTGAGCAAGTTTCATTATCCGCCGCGCTGTCATCGCGCCCGATTTGCCGAATCGGGTCTAAGGCTGCGTAGATCGCTCGGATGGCTTTTCCGGAATCACCTCCTTGAAGCCAACGTCGTGGCGGCGCACCTTATGCCGCTATCACGCGGGTTTTGTGCCTGCATCATGGTCTATTCAGTTTTCAACGTTCGGTGAAAGGCTTCGTGGAGAATGTCCCTTCACCTATCGCCGATTTTGGGCCACTTTTGCACCCTGTTTTCAGCAATCAGGGAAAAGTTTTTTCATTTTCTTCATCGCCGCGCCGATGCTCTTGGAAATATTCTGATGGCTGACACCCTCGGCTGCGCCAATCTCATCAACCGTCATCCCATCCACGAAATACATCCACACCCTGCGGAACTGCGTATCCGTCAGGTGCTTCCGAATCTGCGTGACCTTTCTGACGCTGCGGTGGATTGCCTCTGCCCGGTCATGCGCCTGCTCCATGCAGACATCCACGGCAGGAATGGAGGCCGCTTCCTCGGATAGCTCATCCAGCGCAAGCGTGTGATTGGCATAGACGTGAGCTTCCTTTTCGGAGGCGTGATAGTCCTCGTCCGACAGGGCTTTCCATTTCAGAAATTCTTTCTCACTGGCAAAGTCCTCGCGGGTCAGGCGGATGATGGCTTCGTTGGCATCCATGTAAACGATAGCGTTGGGGTCTTTCTTGTTCAGCGCATAGCTGCTCTTTCTGTTAAACATAATATGTCCTCCGTTTCGGTGTTGGGTGGGTGGTGAACCAGACCAACACCGGCGGAGAACGACAGCCGACAGGAAAACGTAAAAAGGCGCTCGAACAGGCATGATGACCTGAACGAGCGCCTTGCGTGCGAGTGAAAACATGAGTAACGAATACTGTACCGGGAGGGGCTAAATCACGGATGAACCAAACCGCATAAAAAGAGAGCTGCAACTCGCTTTCGTGAGTGCAGCTCGTCTGGGGGAAAGCCGCGTGCTTTTTGAAGTGGACGGCTAATCGGTGCTTATGCTTTTTTACATGACCGCGAGCGGCCTTAGCAGTATCTCCTGTTCATCCGTGACATCATAAAATACCTCCAATTCGCTGAATGTGATTTGCGGCTCATTCAATGTGAGCTTCATGTGTATTTAAGTGAATTGAGGCTCACTCTACAATGTAGTAGAGGTGATTTACAATGAACTTTCTTGACCTGTTCGCCCAAAAGCTTCGCGAAAAGCGGGAGCAGAAAAAGATCACGCAGCGCGAATTAGCGGAACGGCTTAATATGTGTACCCGAACTGTCATTGAGATTGAAAAGTGCAAGAGCAATCCGAAATTTGAAACGGTTGCGCTGATCTCAGAAGAAATGGACATCAGTCTGGATGGAATCGTGTTCCACGATAGAGCGCCGCAGACCGTTGCCAAGTGCGTTCTTGATTACTTTGCAGGAAAGGGTGAAGAAGAGTCGCAACGGTACATAGACCTGTGCATGAGCGCAGATAAGCTGAAGTGATGTACAGGGGAAAACAAAAGGGCCGATGATTGTCTTTCATGTAGAGCAGCCAGTGGGCTTATATTTTCCCCACTGGCTGCTCTTGTCCGCACAGTTGGAACGACGGGCATTAGTATCCTATTTTTCCTGTTTGTGTGCATCCCGGATCTTTTCAAAGGTGTCCTGACTGATGGCGTGTTCAATCCGGCAAGCATCTCGCTCTGCAATTTCAGGGTCAACGCCAGCTGCGATAAATTGCTCTGTAAAGAACTGATGCCGCTCATAAATTTTTTCGGCAACATTCCGGCCTGTTTCGGTCAAATGCAAAACGTAATCACTATCTACCGTTAAAAAGCCCCCTTCACGCAAAGCCGACACCGCATAGCTTACACTGGCTTTTGAAACTCCAACACGCCGTGCAACATCAATAGAGCGGACAGCACCGTGATTCTTTTGAAGAACCAGCACAGCCTCCAGATAATCCTCTCCGGACGCATGAATCTTCACTATTGTCTCCTTTATGCAAGGCTCCAGCCGGAAGCCTTTTTACGGATATTTACAAAATCCTGATAAATCCCGGCTTTTGCTATAAGCTCGTCATGGGTTCCCTGTTCGCTGATCCGTCCATCAGAGATCACCAAAATCTGATCTGCCTGACGGATGGTATTCAGGCGATGTGCAATCACAAGTAATGTTTTACCCTTTACCAGCTCATTGATTGCCTCCTGGATATAGCTTTCATTATCGGTATCAACACTTGCAGTCGCTTCATCCAAAATGACAATCGGTGCGTCCTTCAAAATGCATCGGGCGATAGAGATTCTTTGCTTTTCGCCGCCGGACAGAGTAGCGCCGCCTTCACCGATGACTGTCTGGAATCCATCTGGCAGCGCCATGATAAAATCATAGCAGCGGGCTTTTTTTGCAGCCTCATAGACTTCTTCCTCGGTAGCGTCCGGTTTACCCATGCTGATATTGTTGTAAATGGTATCCTGGAACAAGTACACCCTCTGGAAAACCATGCTGATCTGTTCCATCAGTTCGGCGAGAGGTACATCCCGAATATCTGTACCACGGATTGTCACTTTGCCGGATTTCACATCCCACAGCCGCGCCAGAAGGTTCGCAATCGTGGATTTTCCACCGCCAGACGGTCCCACAAGTGCGGTCATGGTATTCTTCTGCATAGAGAAGCTGATGTTGTGCAGGACTTCCTTGTCCTGATAGGCGAAGCCCACATCGCTAAATTGTACTTCTGGCTGATCCGGCTGTGCCTGTGACAGAATATGTTGATTTCCGTTATCGGGAAGTTCGGGCTCGTCCAAAACAGCTTCAATGCGGTCTAATGCGGCATTCATCACGGTCAGTCGGGTTGCTTCTCCATAAAGAGCTTTCAGAGGTCCAAAGAGATCAAAGACAAACAGCAGCACGCCCAAAAGATAAGCCAGGGAGAGTACGCCTTCCTGATGTAAAAAAACGGATAAACCGAAGATAGCGGCAATACCCACGCCATAGAGAATGTTTAAGCCAGTGGTCCACGGTGTCATTTTCTGCTCAAACTTCGTATTGACATCCCTTGATTTTTTGAAGTTTTCCGTTAATTCGTCAGATTTTTCTCCGAGCAGATTGTAACTTTTGATAACCCCAATTCCTTCAGCAAAAGACAAGACTGCATCCGTCAAATTCTCGCTTTGGTTTTGACGCCCGACAGCCTCCTTGAAGGAAACCTTATTCATATATTTTGCAACCAGTGATGCCAGCAAGGTAATGATTACCGCAATCAGCCCAAGTCTCCAATCCAGTACGAACATAAAAACAGCTAAAACCAAAGTAGACAGCATATAGCTCATCATGTTGCCAATGGTACTCATAGAAACTTCCTCAATGAATACCATATCCGTACTGAGAACAGAGCTGATTTTGCCAATATTCCCCGATGTAAAGTAACCCATCGGCATTTTTCTTAAATGATTTCCCAACTCCATCCGTTTATCAGCAAAGATCATAAATCCAGCGGCACTTTGCAGACGATCGCTCAAATAGTGAACCACTGTCTGAACCACTACAGCAGCTAATAATCCAAGTCCGACAAACAGACAGGTCTTTCCAGTCAGCGTATTATCAGCAAACCCGGCCAAGACAATAAACGCCATGAAGATCGGCATTTTGGAGAGAATGGACTCGACAAATGCACATAGAAATGCAGCCTGAATACGGCTTTATACCTCCCGGAGAGGTTCAGGATTCTTGAAATCAATGCAAACATTTATCTTCCCTCCTTTGCAGTAGATACTTTCCACTCGGCGCTGTCCTGAGCCGCTTTCCACAACTTTTGGTATTCTGGGCAAGCTTGAATCAGCTCCTGATGTTTTCCGGTTGCCACCATCTTTCCGTGATCCATAACGCATATTTGATCTGCGTTCATTATAGCGGGAAGTTTGTGAGCGATAACTACCAAGGTTTTTCCCTTCACCAGCTCCGCAATAGCAGCCTCCATTTTTTCCTCATTTTCTGGATCAGCATAGGCCGTGGCCTCGTCAAGCACTACAATCGGGGCATCCTTCAATATTGCTCGCGCCAGGGAAATTCGCTGGCGCTGCCCCCCGGAAAGCATTTTCCCCGCATCGCCCGCCATGGAGTGAATACCTTGCGGCAGCTTTTCCAGAAACTCCATACACCGGGCTTTCTTCGCCGCCTCCATTACTTCCTCATCGGTAGCATCCAAACGTCCAAGACGGATATTTTCCAGCAGGGAGGTGTTAAACAGGTACTGATCCTGAGCCACATAGGAAATGCGGCTGTTCAATGCCTCCAGGCTCATATCACAAAGTTTCTGCCCGCCAATGGAAATGCTCCCTTTCTGCGGGTCATAGTAGTGGATCAACAGTTTTGCAAGGGTGCTCTTGCCAGAACCAGATTCACCAACCAGGGCAGTTTTTTGTCCTGCTTTTGCCACAAGGGTAATATCGTGGAGGACTTCGTTTTCCGCTATTATCGGTTTCCCATCTGGGCCAGGCTGTGTCGTCTGATACGCAAAGGAAACATGATCGTAAGAAATGTTAAAATCCTGTCCGTGGAAATCATCCTCAGCAGCTTGCAGCGGTGCCGCATTTAACATCTGTTCAAGTGCTGTGATCTTATAATTCAGATTCGGAATCGTCTCCATAAAGCCCAGTGCTTTCAGGAGAGGAATCCCAATGCTGAGGGAAAGGCAGAGGACTAAAATCAAATCAGGTAAAGTGCTTATGCCACAGAGAACAAACCATGCCCCAAGAGGCAAAGTCAGAATAACAGTGCAGGGCAGCAGACTTCCGTATATCGCCATCCAGGGCCAGGCGGCCTTATACCATGCCAAGGTATAATCCCGATAGTCCGTTACATCCTTGCGGAAGTTCTCGTAAGATTCACTCTCCCGGTTGAAAACCTTGACAACCTCCATACCATTGATGTACTCAATGATCGTGTTGTTCATTTTCTGTGCAGACTGATAGTAGGGACCCATGCGCTTCATTCCAACAGAGTACATAATGACCATGGAGAGCAGGCTGATCGGGATAGAGGCCAAAGACATAAGAGCCAGTTTCCAGTCCGCACAAAACATAGCAACATAAATCACCAGCGGGATCAGTAAATTTGCGATACCCTCCGGGACTGAATGAGCAAGGAGCAATTCCAAGCTGTCCACATCATCGACAAACAGCTTTTTGATTGTCCCTGTCCCTTTTTCCTCCACAATGCCAAGGGGAAGTTTCTCAAACTTCTTTTGCAGAGATACCCGCAGCCGGAACAATGTGTTATATGCTGCTTTATGAGAAATTGATAATCCCCATCCATAAAAAAACGCCTGCAAAACAAGACAGATCAAAACCCCTATAACACGCAATAAAACAAATTCTGTTTCAACAGAATCGCCCATAACCAATGGCGAAATGACCTGATAGGCCAGCACAAAAGGCAGGATGCCCATAAGAACGCTGACCAGTACGACAACCGTGGCCACATACATATTTTTCTTATATGGCCCTGCGTACTCAAAGATTTTTTTGAACATAAGCCCTCCTTATATTGAGCCGTACTGTCTGTGCTTCAAAAACAAGAGGCCGCCAAAGTAAAGCGGCCTCTTATCATTATCTTTCTGTCCAGTCAAGGCGGCCCTGACATTCATAATTTCTAAAATTCACTGGCGGATTCGGAAAAAATCCAAAACCTTTTTACTGCCGGATTCGTCCAATGGATAGCTTTCTTTTATTTGCCCTTTTTCCATATGGACTACATACGAACATCCCGCCATCACCAACTCCGGATCATGCGTAATAACAAGAAGCGTTTTGCCCTGATCCGCGAGTGACTTCAAACTACGCGCAACTTCCCGCATATGTTTGAGATCAAGCCCGCTTGTTGGTTCGTCAAACACAATGATCTCCCGGTTACTCACAATGGCAGACGCGATCGCTACCCGCTGTTTTTGCCCGCCGGAAAGAGAAAGCGGGTGCCTGTCTTTATATTCCAGCAGATCAAACTGTTTAAGGATTTTATCCACAACAGTTTCATCCTTGTTGTCAATGCTCAGAAGCACTTCATCCGCCACGCTTTCGGTAAATAGCTGATGGCTGGTATCCTGCATTACCATGTAGCAATGTTTGAGCCGGGCTTTCCAATCAAGGGTTTTCCCGTCAACCTGCAAAAAGCCACACTTCTTTTCCAGTCCGCAAATACAGCGGGCCAGAGTAGATTTTCCAGCGCCATTCAGACCGATAATGGCAATCGTTTCTCCAACAGGCAGTTCTGCACTCGGAATATGGAGGCTTTCCGGTTCCCGCTTTTTATACGCAAAGCAGAAATTTTGAAATTCCATCTGTTTAGCTGTATGCGCCTGATACTGATTCGCAGGCTTCAACTTCGAGAGAGAAAACGGCCGCAGCCCCATTTCTTTTCGAGTGCCATCCGATAAGCTGTCAAATTCAGCAGGCGTGTATTCCCGTTCAATCTCCCCATCTTTTACATACAGCACACGATCTGCAAGATCGTGAAGGTAGTAAAGGCGGTGTTCTGCAATCAGAATTGTTTTGCCCTGCTTTTTCCAGAGGCTCAGGACCTGCCGCAGGTCATCAATAGCAGCCATATCCAAATTAGAAGATGGTTCGTCCAGGACCATAATTCCCGGCAGCAATACACTTGATGAAGCACAGGCTATTTTTTGCTTTTCGCCTCCGGACAGAGCAAACACGCTTCGCCCCATCAAATCTTCAATATGATAATCGGAAACTGTCCGGTCAATCCTTTTCAGGATATCCTCCTGAGGATAGCCTAAATTTTCACAGGCAAAGGCTAATTCACTATCCGTATCCACGTTGAAAAACTGACTTTTGGGATTCTGGAATACAGATCCCACCATAGCAGCCAAGTCATAAAGCGGCGTATCTGATACGCTTTTTCCGTCCAGAAGGACATCGCCCTCTAAATTACCTTCGTAATAATGAGGCACCAGCCCGTTTACCAAACGGGTAATCGTTGTTTTCCCGCAGCCGGATTCTCCCGTGAGTAAAACAAATTCCCCTGTGTTTATGGTGAGATTGACATTTCTAATCCCTCCGCCGCTGGATTCTTCACCATAAGAAAAAGAAACATTTTGAAAATCTATCATGGCAAAATCCCTCCTGCGGAAATTATCGGGGAAGCAATCGCCCAAAACACTACAAAGCAACAAACACCACATCGGCAAAATTGAATTTAAGCTGGCAAATGTTTGTGCGTTTGACAGGAGCGCCGAGGCCACGGGTAATTGCCGCAGCGGAAAGTTCCTCACCGATTTTCACGGAGCAGGTAATCATCGGGATCAGCTTATACTCCAATATTTTTGAAGATTTTTTCCCTCCAAGTTTAATCCCACGCATTTTCATAGCGTCACTGATTGCTTCTGACTCCTGAAAGACAGTTGGAAAGAAGCGGAACATGACCGTTAGGGGATCGTCACTTCTTTAGGCATATGGATTCTTTCCATGCCGGAAATCAATTCACTGACCGTTGTTGTTTTCACTGCATAGGCAGCAATCGCAACACTGGGAAGGATTCGGCAGAAGAATCCTGTTGTAAACAGAACGAGGAAATTCAATATTCCCGTAAGGTGCGGCAAAACATAAATTTGAACAGCATAAAAAGCAGAAAACACAGCAATATAGCCCACAGCTTTTGCACATTGTTTCGAGGTAAGCAGCAATATAGCCGGAACCGTACAAAGAACAAGGCGGATCAGCCCCATAGCTTCTCCGCCTGTTCCACCCATGACAAAAATGCTTATGATGAAGATGAGCAACAGTTTTGTACGCGGATCGAGCCGTAACCCTTGTTCTGTTTTTTTGCTGAGCAGAATTTCCCGCGCCATTATGCAATACCGGCACGCTGGAAGTGCTTTTTGCAAATAGCTTTCCCAATCACACCTCCGACAAGGCCAAACACAAAGCAGGCAACCAGCAGAATAGGCGCAATCCACATAGGCATATATGTATTAAGGGTAGCTGCATATTCAGCGCCGTATCCTTCAGTCAACATTACCATATAGCTTTCACGGTTCAGGAAAATGGGAGCAAAGTTGCCAAACACCCAGATGCTGAACACGCCGCAGGAAAGAACTGTGCTCTTTGCACTTTTGTAGTCCGCCTTTTTCAGGATCACGTCGGCCAACAGGCCGCCAACGAGACCAGTTACCATAGTAAGATAGCCGTTGCCGAAGAACACCATGATTAGGCCAATCAGGAAACCCATGATTGCAGTCATCCCGAATTTTTTAGCCTTTGTAACATACAGCATATAGGGGATGCCGCCAATCAAAGGGCACAGTACCGCCATCAGCGGAATAAAAATGGGGATAAAGCCAAGCATCGCCACCAGCATAACAATCACGACATAGATGACGGTGTAGATGCCGATAGTAATTAAATCTTTTCCCTCAAGCCGGGAACTTTTTTTCTGGGAACTCATACCAGTATCCTCCTCTGAGAAAATGAAAATGTTGTGTGGTTAGAGTGTTCTAACCACACAACGCATTTTAGCAATTTCATGCCCAATATCCAACCCAAAAGCAATTTCATTCTACCCAAAATCGGTATTTATTTTGGGTATGCAAAGCACCTATTTGATTCGGCTGGCCTCTCGATAATCTTTTGGCATAACTCCATACTTTTTCTTAAATGCAGCAGAAAAGTTGCTGGGCTTTGTATAACCCACAAGAACCGCTATCTGCCCAATGTTCATATTGCTCTCCAATAACAATCCTGCGGCTCGCTCTAACCGCTGCTCAATAACATACGCATGAACTGAAATGCCGTACATCATGGAGAATCCCCTTGATAATTTAGAGACGCTGATTTGAACCTGCCTTGCCAGTCCTTCACAGCTTGGCGCAAAGGCAAGCTCGCTGTCAATGATTCTCTTTGCCTCGATGATGCAATCACGTTCACTTTTTGATATGCAGCAGTATTCCGGCGAGAGGATTCGCAGCTCCAACACTTCGCTCAAATATACTGACAGCAATTCGTGGATTTTGCTTTCCAGAAACAGATACCCAAGCCCACCCCGATAATGTGTAAAGTCTTGTAACTCTGCGAAAATATGCTCCATATAGGGCGTTACGCTCACCTTTGAAATTCCGGTCAGCAGTTTCTTTTCATAGACGGTAATCTCGCCATCCTCGAAGTAGTCCTGTAATAAACGTTTGAAATATGGAACGGGAATTTTGATGTTCTTAAAATAGAAGTCGCTGTTTTGCGCATAACAGAGAGACTCCATTTTCCCGTGTCCACGGTAAATGCAGGATTCTCCCTTTGCAAGACAAGCGCCCTCCCTGCTGCCTGCAATATTCCACGACACGCCGTCGTTCAGGCAGAACAGCATTTGAATATAGTCCTCGCTGTTAATCCCGCGCACATTCATGTCAGAAAAATAATTCATCTTCCAGTCTGAAACAACGGCACCCTGTTTTGTCACCACCTGCGCAATTTGTCCGATTCCCATATCAGAAGGAATCGGGATCGTTACGGTCTGCGGTGAATTGGAGAGCAGATCCCGATAGAGGTTGTTCATGTATTCGCTTGTCATTGGATGCCCTCCTTTTTTCGGTTAGCAGTGACTAATGTACTAATATAGTTTACACGATTTACGCCTGAAAGTCAATTTTCAGCACGAATGCAAGCTGCTACAGAAAAAATCAGGGACGTTCCCGCAGGGGCAGAGTGCCATGTCGCGCAGTTCGGGTACGACGAGGCGCAGACGCAGACACGGTCAACCGGCCGCGTGCGAGGCGAAGCGTTACGCTATATGCGGCATCGAAAACCACGGCTTCAGAGGGGTTACGAACGGGAACAAGAAACTGGCAAGCAATGCAAAGCGGTACCCACTTTGCGAAAACAGGCGGATTCCGTTTACACGGAGCCCGCCTGTTTCATGCTTGTTGGGGCGCTGCCCCAATCCCCGCAGAACACAGAGTTTGCGTTCTGAAACGATGGATAAATCCATCGGCTGCGCGATTTTGCAAATCGCTTGTGGGCGGGCAGCTCAACGCTGCTCCGCCTCTTTTTCCCGTCGTTCATTTGCTTCCTCCTGCTCCTTGTCCAGCTCCAGAATACGGTCGATATTGGCCTTGGCCGTCAGCAGCTCTTTCATTTCCTCACGGGCCTTGCGGTAGTCGGCGTAGACGGATTTCTTCTCCGCCAGCAGCTCGGCGTACTCGGTATTCAGCGCCTTGATGGTGGGCAGCTTCTTGAGGCCCAGTCCATCAAAATAGTTCTTTGCGGCCTTATGGATCGTGATCTCACTTTCATGCTCTGCAAGAAATTTCTTGGAGTACCCGGCCTTGCGATAGGCAACGTAGGTGTCGCGGGTCTTGGCATAACCCACGATATGCTCCCGCAGCACGGCAATCTCGGCCATGCGTGTTTCCGCAGATTTGATCCTTGCGGAAAGCTCGTTGAAGTGAGCAGACGCTGCCGCCGCTTTCTCTGAGAGAACGGCGTAATCTAAAAGCTCATGGTCTTGCAGATAGGCCACCGTCTGTGCCATCTGTTTCAGGTTGAACAACGTCGCCCAACGCGCATAACCGGCACCCTTGCCCGCGCGTAATTTGGTCTGAATGTCCACCAGCAGATTCCCGCTGCGCTTTTGCGGTTTGACTGGTGCTGCGGCGCTCTTTTGTGGCGTATGCGCCTTTTCACCTGCAATCACCGCGCGGAGATCTGCGGGAGTATAACCGTCACCGAGGGTATCCATGCGAATGAACTTTTTCTGTTCGCCGCCCAGCAGGGATGGGACTTTTTTGCCCTTGACCTCATACCCGGCCTGCCGCAGCAGCTCCAGCAGCGTTTCAAAGCTATCGGGCTTTTGTGTCAGCGCATCGTCAATGGCTGTGCAGATTCGCTCCCGGTGGGAGGGCTTCTTTTTGTCGCCCAGCCACTTGTTGTAGCTCTTGCCGTGGCGCTTCGGATTCTCCACGATGGAGCAGCCGTTCTCGATGCAGATGGTATCGTTGAGCCGCCGCACGGCGCGGCTGCTACCCCAAAAGTTTCGGAATTTTCGGGTCTGGCTGAGCGCGGTGGAGTTCCAAATCACATGATTGTGAATATGGGCTTTGTCAATATGGGTGCAGACAATGTAGGCGTGATTGCCTTTGGTGAAGCGCTTGGCCAGCTCACAGCCCAAACGGTTCGCGTCCTCCGGTGTGATCTCGCCGGGGACAAAGGATTGCCGCAGATGGTAGGCAATCACATTATCCTCGCCGCGCACTCTGCCGGTCTTTTGAATGTACTGATTCTTGGTGAAAAGAAACTCGGCGTCGGCGATCCTGCTGTCGCATTGCCAGCTCGTAATCAGCCTGCCGCCGTCCGTCTTTTGCGGATTTTCGGTGTAGTCGATGATGTCGCTGATGGCCTGTCCCACCGTGCGGCCTTTGCCGGTGTGCAGGGGCATCAGGCGCGTGGTTGCCATGGGTGTTCACCTCCTTGAAAAGCAAAACGGCCTGCCGAAGCAGACCGTTTTATTCTTCATTTATCGGATTGATAGCGGATAATCGGAACCTGTTTTACCTTTCCTCCAATGGTTCGTCGTTCCAGAGCAAAGATCATATCAGGGGTGCGTTCGAAAAAGCCTTCGTCCTTTTTCCAGCTCATGCCGCATTTGCAATGCTGCAAGCCTATGAACTGCTGCTTCATCTTTCTGCCGCAGTTCGGGCAGACCTTATTACCGTTTCCCATATTATTCAGCCCGCGCTAATCTATATAGGTTGCGGATGGATTCCATAACCGTATGCCACGACAGGTCAGCAGCATAGGAAAACTTCTTCTGATAAGCCCGCCACAGCTTTTCCATGTTTGGGTCGGCCTCAACTTCATCAAAGGCCGCAGGCGCGTCGGCAAGATACTTCTCTGTACCGCGTTTCCTGGCCGTTGCAATGAGCGCCGCACGGAGATCGGCTGGGACGATGCTCTGGCCGTGGAGCTGGCTCAGAATGTGCAGATCATAGAAATCTCTCATGCGGGTGTTGGTGGTGGCGCGGGACACGACAGTTTCCAGCTTCTCAGCCAGAACAGTTTCCAGATTGTACGCCAAAATTTCAATGGAACGATCCTCCAGCATCAGCTTGAAGCTGTAACGCACTTCGCGGGGCGTGATGGCGTCGCCGGTGGAAATGTCGATCTTGAGCGGCGTTATCACGCCGTCAAACTCCGTTTCCATGCTGACGCGGATGCCCGGATACTCGGCCTCGTCCATGATCTCGGAAATGCGCTTCAACCGGAACTCCACGCCATCGTCCACCGGTACGGAGATGATGGAGGCGATCATGTTCTCTACTTCCTCGATGCCGACCGTCGCACCCTTTACGGTCGCGTCAATGTCCATCGTGGAGCGGGCGTCAAGGCCGACCATGGCAGCCACCAGCATCCCGCCCTTGAGGATGAACTTGTCCCGGTACTCCGAAAGAGAAATGCGCTCCAGAAAACGCTCCATCATGTAATTGCGCATCAGGATTTGCGCATCGGCGGATTTGTCCTTGGAGAGATTGCGGATCAGGTCTTTGAGCTGCCGTGCAGTTCTTTATCATAAGAGTACCTCCAAATACTGCCGAAGCAGTTTTTCAACACGGAACATCTGCGCATAGCGCATCAGCTTCCGTAAGTCCTTGTCTTTTCGTTTTGCGTATTGCTTGAGGGCGTCCTGAAAGGTCTGCATCTCGATTCCACTGCGGCTGCGGATCAGATCGCAGATCGTGCGCTCCATATCATAGACGGGAACGGGTTGCCAAAGGGCGTGTTCATTGTGACGATCCCCACATCATGCAATTCTTTCTTGATGGTGTAGACCTTGATGCCATCCGCTTGCAGGCTGGCAGGATTGTATCCGGTCTTGACCGTGATGGAATACGGATTTGGCTCCCGGTCGGTCAGGTCATGGAAAAACAATGCGCTCTCATGGGAGAATACGGCCTGCGCACAGCGAAGGTGCAGCAGGTACATGGCGTCCGTCCATGCGTCAGGTGAAACATAAACGCCGTGCGCGGCCTGCTCTACGCCGCGCTGCTTGGCGTAGGCGTAAAACGTGGACTTGGCAATACCGATTTCCAAAACCTGCGCGGTTTTGACGATCCCATTGTTTTGCTGAAAAAGCAGGTCAAGCCGGTTGTAGGCGGTCATGTTATCACTCCCTTCTTGCTAATATTATATCTGAGATTAGCGAGAAAGTAAACAACGATTTTAGAAAAGCAAGCCGAGGCGTTCGCCCCGGCTTGTGCTTTAACTATGGATGAAGTTTTTGATGGCAGTGTTCACGTCTTGCAGCTTGCCAAGCCCCTGCACAGCCAGCAGCGGAAGTCCCATCGGGCTGATCAGAAACGCCAACCCAAGGAGGATGATGCCGTTCTTTGCGGAGTAGGTAATCAGCACGGCGAAAGCCAGCAAGGAGAGCAGTCCGCTTGCCAGCTTGAACACGAAGCCGGAACAGGACAGCAGCCCCGCGCACAGCCAAACGAACAGGGACAGGATAAGCGACAACGGCGCAAAGAGAATTTTCAGGATGAACATTTTGCGGCCTCCTTTTCACAAAGTGCGGTCAGCGCGTCACGCTCTTTGGCGAGCTTTGCTTCTTCCTTTTCGGTCAGATCACGATCTCCACCCGTAATCTCCATCATGCGGAAATTCTCATAGGCATCCAGCAGAGAATCCAACAAATCTTCGGGCGTAGGGCAAAAGTCCACGGTGTTCCAGTCCTGACGGTGGTTGTCAAAACCCATGACCGTGTAGCCTTTGCTGGTCAGGACAACTTCAAAATCCGTATCGCGGTTGAGGTAGTCAGAAAATACCTTCAGCACAATTTCGTTTGTCAGCATACGTTCCGCAGCTCCTTTCCAAGCGGTCAAATCTTTTTCTGATATTAGAATACTTTGCCCATTGGTGTTTTGCAAGGATGCGGCAAAGTCATACGAATAGTTTTCGCCTTTTGCCCGACATCTAACCATATCACATAATCCTTCTTTAGTACAGCTACCTGAACTAATTTTCTCCAGATGGGAAATATAATGTTGGTACAGTTACAGGGACGGGAGGTGTGGTACTTGCAGTTGAATGAAGCCGTCAGCAGGCGTTTGGTCGAGCTGATGCAGGAGCGTGGCATGACGCAGTATCAGCTTTATATGAAAAGCGGCGTACCGAAGTCCACCATCGGTAATCTTGTGAACTGCGCATACCCGTCTATGAAGCTGCGGATCATCCACGAGCTTTGTCAGGGATTGGAGATCGACCTGAGCAGCTTTTCACCTCGCCGCTATTCGATGAAAATAATCTGGAACCGTAGAAGCTCCGATGCTGTTTTGCGTCGGGGCTTTTGCTTTTGTACGAACAGGGGCGGCGGTTATTACGCCGCCCCTGCGACTTATTTCAGCGCCGCCAGCGAGGAAACAATTTTCTCTGCCGCCGTCCATATCCGCTCCTGACTTTGCTGAATGTCCTCCAAATCGGCCTCATAGATGCGGCCTGTTTCGTGAGCGCGGCGGGTAAGCTGATTGAGGTTGTTGCTGGAATACCGAAGCAGCGACACCAGCTCCCGCAGCTCCGGAAGATCGAGCTTTACCACATATCCGTCAATCGCCATCTTGCGGAGATATGCCGCCATGTTGGTGGTGCCGAACTGCGCCATCTTCGTTTCAATCATTTCCCGCTCCTGCGGTGTAACGCGGAATTTAAGCTGAATGTCCCGTTTGCGCTTTGCCATCGCTCAACGCTCCGGGGATTTGGACTTCGCCGAAATTTTCGGCGAAGTTGTTTCAGGCAGCTTTTTCAGCATATCCCGGACAGAGGTTTTCTGCTGCTCCTGTGCATAGGCTTTGCGGGTCTGGCTGAGAAACAGATCGACCAGACCGGGATGGCTGTTGACGGCCAGATAGCAGTTGCGGTCAGTACCCCATGCGTCAGGATTGGCGGGGATGGACATGGCGTTGGCCCATGCCCTGTTGTCGGGAGAATAGCGTCTGTCCCAGTCCGCTTGACAGACGGTGATGGCAAGGACATGAAACGCGCGGTCATAGCCGAACTGCTGCACCACCTGATCGACCGCTGCTGTATCCAGCCGGTTATCCCGGTAGTGGTCACGGATGGCGGCTTCAATCGCTTCCTTGCAGGCTGCGTTCGCCTGATTGGAGGCACGGTAGGCAGCAAGCTCGTCATGCTCTCTGGCATAGGCTGCCGTGTGCTTGTAAACGGGGAGATTTTTCATTATCGTGCCTCCATTTCTTTCTTGTGGGGCTTTTCCGGTGCGCCATGAACAGGCGGCGCTTTCAACCTGTCCAGAACGGAAGGCCGCGCCGATTTTGCAATCGCCTGCTCAGGCTGCGGCTGTCCCTTGCCGTCCAGATTCAGCTCCATATCCAGCTCAATCAGCCGCGCAGTTTTCACGGCCAGCTCCTGCTCCTGCGGGAATAGCTTACCAACCTCAGTCTTTGCCGCTGCCTGCTGGTTATAGAGGTTTTCAAGCTGCTCCTGAACGCTGCGCAAACGCTCCGGCATTTTATCCAGCGCGTTCTCGATGCGGACAAGGTTGCCTCTGGCATCCGAACCGAGTTCAACGCGATGGGTCATCTGGCCTTTCAGCGTCAGCGTGTACGTTTTCCACATGGAATCAAAGGCAACGGACATGGTAAAGCCGCGATAGCTGCCGATCTGTACCGGGTCTTTGCCCTTGACCTCCTTGCAGGTATCCAGCAACGCGGCACCGGCGTTTTCCTTATCAGTGAGCCGGTCGCCGCGAATCTCCATGCCGACAAAGCCTCGCTCTGCCGGGAGGGCGGCGGATGCGCCGCGATGGGGTCTGCATATCCGCCTCCAGCCCACGAACATAATGATTAAGAGCTTCACAAGGTTCATATTTGCATTTATAACCAATACCGTCAATTATAATAAATGGATTGTATGCTATAATCTCCACTTGAGAACCATCTGCCAAAGACAGAGTGAAAATAACTGCTTGTCCGTCATATTCTGTATATGAGTTGTCCTTATTGTAAATAACTACCTCATTGAGATATGATACTAATTCCTCTGTTTCTACTATCTGAATTGTTGTATCAGGTGGCGATAACCGAACACTTGCCGAAGTAATATCTGCTGCCTCTAAATCTTTGAATGGTCTATGAGCAGAAAACAAAAGAAAGCTAATACCTATACCGATTAAACATATCAGTGCAATTAACAAAAACTTTTTATGCTTCATTTGATTCTCCTTTACACTACTATGAAATTTTTCATCATCTTTTAGTCGGTTTTTCCATGAATGTTAGAAATTTAATTTTGCTTCTTTTAGCGTTATTCCATGATTAGAGTCGCTTGGTTCGTTATCAGAAGCAATGAACGGGTCATTCTCCCAAAAACAAACGGGGCAAATATACCCACAATCTTCATTTGCCGGAACATTATAGGTAAAATATCCGCAGCAAGGACATTGGTATTTTTTCATATAAACCTCACGTTTAAGCCTTGACCTCAAATTCCTGATTTATTTCTGACTTTATTATACTTCATCGATTATCGAAAAGATAGCATATTTTATGAAACTTGTCGGCTGGGAACAGCTTGCACCGCAAGGTGTCCCCAACAGGCAAGTCCACAAAAGGGTAGCTGGCTGCAGCCAGCGCAGGGGAAGCGTAGCGTCCCCTGTTTGATTTGGAGCAGACCATGACTGCGGAAAATCACAGCCCTCCGGCGAGGAGCCTTCGGAGAACGCAATGCGCCAACCTCTGGGTGGTGTATAATTGCGCCCTTAGTAAACTAAGGGGTTTCTGGCTTCTCCCGTTCCAGCAGTTTTTTCAATAATTCCTGCGTGTCCTGTCTGTGAAAAATGAGTTTCAACAACAGCATGACATCATCGTCTGTCAGGCGTTCCGGTTCTTGCAGAAAACTTTCCAGCATACCGCCACGAGTGCAGAGCCGGTGCGTCCGTTCCTTTCGGGTAAGCTGCTTTAACTGGTGCTGCAACGCCTTTTCATCATTGATGGCTTTCCGCAGCTTCTTTTCGCTTTTTTCCAGCTCCCGGTTGAGCTTTTCCAGCTTTGAGGTATCAGGCAAGGGCAGCATCCTCCTTTCCCGGTATCAGCACATAAATTCGGTTTGGTTCTCCAACTCCCTGACGCACCCGCATGATAAGTCCGGCGGTTTCCAGTTCATTCAAAGAACGCTTGACCGTCATGGGGCTGCGGGACAGGACTGCGGCAATGGCTGTGACAGGGAAGCAGACAAACAGGATTCCGTTCTCGTCCTCCTGCCCATTGGAGAGCATAGCGTCCAACATCCGGCAGTACATGACCTTTGCGGTGCTGCTGACTGGAAACCCTGTCAACGCTCTTGGAAAAGCCATACAGGGCGGCAATGGTGTGTCTATCGTCATAAATTCAAAATTCATTCGGTGTGTTCCTCCTTTTTCTTTGCTCGTTTGGATAAATAACGGGGGCAGTCAATCACAACCGCCCGGAAGCTCTGCTTGCACCCATGCTGGCATTTCCGGCATAATTCGTTGTAAGTGACACGCCCCCGGTCATTGAGGTAAAAGGAAAGCTCATGCTTCCTCTTTTTGCTCATTCTCGGCATATTGCGCTTCCTCCCGTTTTCGTGTATGGTTTCGGGGCGATTTTCGGCAAAATTACAGCCATAGAGCCGCCTAAAATCTCCCGAAGTATCAGCGATAGGGTAGACTGTCCCCCTATCAGATTGTCGTGTTTCGGTATCATTTCGGTGTCAGTTCGCCAGTTCTCCCCGGTGTCGTTCCTCCCCTGAATCTCACAGCGGCGTATCGCTCCCTTTGGTACGCTCGTTTCGGTAAGGGTTCCTCCACATCCCTGCCAAAAGTCATGGCACTACATCGCCGGGGAAGCATATCCCACACAGGCTGGTCATTCGATTGGAATAATCCATCGATGAACTACCTGTATCATAGAACATTTTTGTGCCCTGTGCCGTATGTCCACAAAGTAGGAATTCGGGGAAAAATCAGAAATTTCCACGATTGCGGAATTGATATGGTATAATCAATTCAACGGTTATAAATGTCGTCAGAAGGAGGAACTGCTTCAATGAACGGAGCTACTACAATACAGGAACGGCTAAAAGATTTACGATTAAACAAAGGATTAAAACTGGAAGAACTGGCAGAGCAAACGGGTATTTCAAAATCGGCTCTTGGCAGTTATGAAAAAGATGACTATAAGGAAATCAATCATGGTAACCTTATCCTGCTGGCAGATTTTTATGGGGTGTCCCTCGATTATCTCTTTTGCCGGACAGAGAACCGGGCGGAGATCAACACGCCATTAAGGGAGCTGCATTTGAGTGATGAGATGGTAGCACTTCTGAAAAGCGGTCGGATTAACAACCGTCTGCTCTGCGAACTTGCCACCCATAAGGACTTTATCAAGTTTCTTGCGGACATTGAGATTTATGTGGATGGAATTGCCACCATGCAGATTCAGAACCTCAACGCCCTTGTCGATACCGTCCGGCATGAAATCATTGAACGGTATCGCCCCGGCGAAGATGACCCCCATTTGAAAGTGCTGCAAGCCGCCCATATCAGCGATGATGAATATTTCAGCCACATGGTGCTGGATGACCTCAACCTCATTATCCGGGATATTCGGGAAGCCCATAAAAAGGACAGCGAGAGTGCACCCCAGACCACCGTTGCCAATGAACTGAAAGAAAATCTGGAAGCGGTCGAAAATTTCAAGGGCAGCCGTGATGAAAAGCTCGTTGTCCTTTACTGTAAACAGCTCGGCATCAACTATAAAAATCTGTCAGACGAAGAATTTCGCTGGCTCATTCGGATTCTCAAAAAGTCAAAGAAAATGGGAACGCCTATCAGTCAGAGGAAAAAACGATAAAGGAAAACCGCTGTTGCATGGTTTGTTGGCTTCCATGTAGCAGCGGTTTTTGCTGGGATTATTCAGTTGAATTTTTAGCACGACAAATCGGAAGTTGTTAGTCGCTATCTTGTTTGCGGTTAAATTCAAAAACGACAGGTTCAAATTCAACTAAATGCTTATCTTGGGTGTTAGTTCCTTTAGGGTTCTCTATGCCGGTAACTTCATAGTATTCATCACTGTATTGTATTTTACTACCATCAAAATCTTTTTGAATGGATTTGACATATTCAAACGGATTTTCTATTGGTAACAAACTTAATGCCCGCTGTAGCTGTTGTACCGCTGTCCTCTGCTCATCGGTCAGTATTTTTTCTTCGTTTGCCATGTGTTCTTCAAATTTATTTTTATCCATCCAAACGATTTGCTCCAATGGGTTAGCAGTACCACAAGCCAAGACTAAACGGATAAAATCTTCAAAATTTGCCGCTAATGGATATACATTTTGGTCTACACAACTTTCTGGATTGCAGGCAAATACCATTTCTCCATATTCCGGCAAAAAGCAATACAGAATACATCCTTCAAATCCGATTGGCTTTGCGTTGACGGGATAGCAAAAATACGGGTCTGCAATATCTCCATATTCTAAACATAAAAGTCCCTTATCTATGGGAAGTGCCATATACTTTTCGTAAATCGTTTCCATTGATGTGCCTCCACAAAATTCCGATTTGTCATAATCATTCTATCATACCGTTATGAATAAATCATCTCATGCAAAACAATTTCTTCTGCCCGGTTGTGAATGTTATTGCACCGCTGCACCCATTCCATTTGATGGGTACGCTTTAATTCCTCGGTCACGCCCTCGGCAGCTTTCATCTGCTCCATGATAGTGTCTAACCGTTCCTGTGCCTGTTCGTTCAGGTCTGCAAGATATGTCCATAACTCCCCGGTCAGTGTCAATGTGTTCAATCTGGCTGGGTGGACTTCTCTTAAATATTCCCGGTGCATCCGTCCATACTTTCCGATAGGGCGGCGTTCCTCCGGCAGCTTCAAGTCTGGGATGTAGTAATCTCCAACAAGGATATAATCAATTCCGTTTTCCGTTATTCTTGGTTTCAATTCGCTCATGTTCCTTACCTCCTGTGGAAGCAGGCTCGTCTGGTACTAACTCAATCACATCGGTAATCTCACAATTCAGCGTTTCACAGATACGGGCTAATGTGTCCATGCTGATGTGCTTTCCCTCTTTGCTCATGTTGGCAATCATATTTGTTGTCATACCAGCAGCAAGCCTTAAATCTTCTTTCCTCATATCACGCTCTAACAGTGTGTGCCAGAGTGGTTTATAGCTGATGTGCATATTGTTTTCCTGCCTTTCTATCCATACCACCGGGGCGGCTGCCCCGGCAGGAACTTTTCTCTTATTATAACACCAATCTTGTGAAATCACAATTTATTCTTGTAGCCTGCCGCTGATACCGTCTGGATTGTGCTTTTCCTTTCTTTTTGTTCCCTTTAATTAGCCATGAACTGTTTCATGCCCTTGTGATAAAGAAGTAATAGAAGTGTAAAAAATTTTGCCGTTCCTATCCGGCACATGAGGTATGTCGGATAGGTCGGGCGGTTATTCGGGCAAGTCCACCTTGCCAACAAAAGAATAATAAATCTCAATGTCCTGCCTACGGGTCTTGTTCTCGTCATAGCTGCACTCATGCACAACGATTTTCTCTACAAACTCCCGCAACAGAGTAGGGGTAAGTTCTTCAAAGCTGGTATGCCGCCGAACAACATTCATAAACTTTTCTGCGTTCACGGTGGCTTCCTGTGCTTTGGAAAGCTCCGCTTGGATAGCAGCGGCTCTTTCTTTCAGCTCCCGTTGTTCTGCTTCATAGTCTGCCGACAGCTCTGTGAAACGCTCGTCTGATATGCGCCCGGTCACGCTGTCCTCATACAGCCGCTTGAAAATAGCGGATAACTCGGCTATGCGTTTCTCGGTGGCTTCCAGCTCCTTTTTCTTGGCGGCGTTCCTGCGCTTGCCCCCGTCTTCTGCTCAATCAAGAGCTTCATAAACCGGGCTTCATGCTTTGCCGCATAGCTTGTCACTTTCCGCAGATTGGAGAGTACGCCAGCGGTCAAGAGGTCGGTGCGGATAAAGTGCGCCGTACAGTCATGGGTGCGTTTCTTGTAGTTGCCGCAGATATAACAGTCCTGCTTGCGCTTGTCCGTCTGGTATCGCTGCTGATACATGACACTACCGCAGTCCGCACAGAACAGTATGCCGGAGAACAAGCCCACTTCATCATAGCGGTTTGGGCGTTTGCGCTGTTTGCGAAGCTCCTGCACCCGTTCCCATGTTTGGGTGTCTATGATAGGCTCGTGGTGGTTCTCGAAAATCACTTGCTTTTCCGGGGGATTTTCTACACTGTGCTTGACTTTGTAAGAAAGTTTTTCTGTCTTGAAATTTACCAGACAGCCTGTGTATTCCCGGTTTTCAAGGATATGCACTACGGTATTGGTCGCCCACTTGCACTCATAGCCGGGGTGGTAGCGGCGGGTGCTGCCCGTCCTGCGGTATTCAAGCGTTCCCGGCGTGGGGATTTGCTGCTCTGTGAGCATACGGGCTATCTTGGTCGGACCATTCCCGGCAAGACAGAGGTTGTATATCTGCTTGACTACGGGTGCAGCTTCCTCGTCAATGATGAAATTTTCGTCCTCGTCCATGAGGTAGCCATACACAGGCTTGCTTGTGATGGGCTTGCCACTCATGCCTTTTGAGCGTTTTACCGCCCGTATTTTCTTGCTCGTATCTCTCACCAGCCATTCGTTAAAGATATTCCGCAGCGGGGCAAAGTCATTGTCGCCCTGTGCGCTGTCCACTCCGTCATTGATAGCGATGAAGCGGACGCCTTTCTGTGGGAAAATCATTTCCGTGTACATTCCCACTTGCAGGTAGTTTCGCCCTAACCTCGACATATCCTTTACGATAACTGTCCCGACTTTTCCGGCTTCAATGTCCGCAAGCATGGCTTGAAAACCGGGTCTTTGAAAGTTCGCACCAGAATAACCGTCGTCCGTGTACCAGCGCAGATTGGAAAAGCCGTTCTGCTTCGCATAGGTTTCAAGGATACGCTTCTGATTGGAAATGGAATTGCTCTCGCCTTGCAGCTCGTCCTCATGGGAAAGTCTTGGGTAAAGGGCGGTAATTGGTTGTTGGTTGGTCTGTCTTAACATAAAATCCTCCGTTTCCGACAGCCAGCCCCACTATTCCGTACCTTGATTGTACCACATGGGGTGGCTGTCTGTATAGCGGCAAAAGCGTCAAATCTGCTTCTTTATGGTCGGTCAAATCGCCATTTTTTGTGTAGCAGCTTCCGCTTCCAGCACTTTCATCATCTTGTCGGCTGCGGTATCGGTTGCGCCCTGCTTGAAGAAGCCGGAAACGGTAAGGACGGAGTTGCCCATGCGGATTTCCGTCACACAGTCCGGGCGGCGGTCTGTTTTGGTGGTGCTTGTCTGTTTCGTTTCTGTCATAGGCTCTCCTTTCGCTGCTTCATCAGTTGCTTTAAGCGTTCCAGCTTTTCCTGTGCGGTTTCCTTTCGGAAGTTGCTGCCCGTGAAGCGGACGGGGGCGCACATGGAAGTCAGCCTGTCATAGATACGGGCGTGGGGCGTGTCCTGCGGGTGCTGCAATTCCTCCAGCGTGAGGTTGGTCGTGGCGATCAGCGGCTTGCCGCTTCGGTAACGGCTGTCAATCACGCTGTAAACCTGTTCCAGCCCGTACTCTGTCCCTCGCTCCATACCGAAATCATCAAGTATCAGTAGAGGATAGCTGCAAAGGCTGGAAATATATTCGTTCCTGCCCTCAAAGCTGGCGGCAAGGTCACCCAGTATCGTTGCAAAGTTTGTCATGCAGACGGCAACCTTCTTTCTCCATAAGGGCGTTGGCGATACAGGCAGCGAGGTAGCTTTTTTCCTGTCCCCACGCCGCCCCAAAACAGGTAGCCGATATTTTCAGCCTGCATGGTTTCCCAGCTCTCCACATAAAAGCGGGCGGTTTCGGTCTGTGGGTTTCTGCCGTTGTCATGCTCAAATGTCCAGTTTTGCATAGCGGGGTCGGTAAAGCCCCGGCGTTTCAAGTCCTCCACTTTTTCAAGGTGCTTCTGTCGGCTTTCAGCGGCTTCCCGTTTTTCACGGGCTGCCCGGTGGCAGTCGCACTCTGCCGGGTGTCGGTCATGCCCCTAACCATTGGGCGGTTTCTTTTGAAAAATAGGCTTCTTTGGGCGTATGGCACTTGCCGCAGTATAAAAGCCCGTCCTCGCCTGTGTAGTCCTCCGCTTCGGCGGTAGTGGCTGTAATGTCCGTAATCATAGCTTCAATCTCGTTTTTCATAAGCTCTCGCCCTCCTTGCATGAATAATCGGGTATGCCCTGTTTCGGGGCAGCCTTGCCTTTGGCAGCGTCCTCCTGCGCCCACTTGTAAATGGTGGCTGCATGGCTGTGGTACTGCTTCCCGGTGGAAGCGATATGGCAGGAAAGCCGGTCAATATAATACTCCCACTTGTCGGGCAGCTCTGTTTTCAGCCCGGAAAGCTCTGTATCGGTCAGTATCACATTGTTGTATCTGCCATAAGCGGCGGGGGCGGGGTGCCCCGTTTTTCCCTCTCTCTCTTTTTCTATCTCTATCTCTTTCTCTAACTCTATCTCTATCTCTGGTGGACGAATGTCGGACAAATGTCCGCCTTTTGTCCGGGGCGGTAAAAGTGCCTTGTTTTCCAGCCTTGCAGCCCGTTTTCGCTCGGCTTCGGTAGAGGACTGTCCTATCATCAGCTCAATGTCGGTCATATAGAAAGCCCCGCTGTCAAGCTGCTCCACAAGCCCCAACTGCCGGAAAATCTCTAAAGCCCTCTCAACTGTCCCTATCTGGTGGCGGGTCAGTGTCGCTATCATCTGTGCTGTGTAGGGGATATGCTCGTCAAGCTGCAACTTCCCGCCGTTTTTCAGCGATTTTAAGTACAGCTTCAAGAGGATATTGGAATATAAAATTCCCGTCTTTCATATCTTCCAGCAGCACAATGGAGTCGCTGTCAAAAAAGTTCTCTTTCAGCTTGAGGTAGTAATACTTGCGGTTATCTGCCATTGTCCCTGTCCTCCTTTTTCCGGCGTTTGGAGTAGTAGCGGGGGCAGAGTATGATAACCGCCCGGAAGCTCTGCTTGCAGCTATGGGTACAGCCCCGGCAGAGGTCGTTGTATGTGATACGGTCGCAGGTGGTATTCCCGACTTTTACTTGCCGCAGGAAAAAAGACCATTCCAGCCGCCGTTTCTTGCTCATTCTTGGCATGGGTGCGCTCCTTTCTGCCGTTTCCGCTGGTGTGGCGGTATCGGCGATAATTCTGTATCATCTCGGTATCATTTTCGGGATTTTTCTGCCCTGTAAGCCCGTTAAAAAATCCTTTGGTATTGCCGGATAGGGTACGGGGCAGCCCCCTTGTTCGGTATGGGTTCGGGTACATTTTGGGGTGGTTTTTATCGCTCCTGTTCCTGCCTTTTCACAGGCTTGCGTTCCCGGCGTAAAATCTGGTCGATATTGCCCTTGACAGTCTGTAAGCGGCGGTATTCCTCCCGTTTTGCCCGGTAATCGTTGTAGCCGCTGTTTTTCTCTTTGATAAGGCTTTCAATCTCTGCTTGCAGGGCTTTATGGCTCGGCAGCTTGGAAATGCCGTTCTCCCTGAAATAGCGGGCGGCTGCGTCTGCTATGATAAAGTCGCTTTCGTGCTTCTGTCGGTAGGCTGCTTTTGCTTTGGCGTTTTTCTGCTGTTTCAGCCCGTCCCGGACAGGGCGGGTCTTGGAATAGGCAAGCACCTGCCGTTGCAGCTCCTTTTTCCCGTCCAGCGTCTTTTCCACCTGCTTCAGCTCCGTAAGGCTTTCTCGCATGGCGGTATAGGCGGCAGAACAGGCTTCGTCCAGTTCCTCCGGGGAAGAAAAGCCGTACTGCTGGTAGGCGGTAACGGTAGCCGCCATTTGCTTTAGATTGTGCTTTGCCGCCCAGCGGTCATAGCCCACGCCCTTGCCCTCGGCTCGCTTGGCTTCCCGGTCAACCATGCGCTGCAAGGTGTTGTCTGCCGGGGTGGTTTTTGTGGTTTTTTTCCCCTTGTGACGGCTTTTTAACTGCGACAGGGTATTCGGGTATGGCTTTGGTCTGTTCTGCGGCTCTGCGGGCGTTCTGTGTAAGCAGGGCAAGGACAGCAGCCTTGTCAAAATCGTCCCCCAGCTTCCGGGCTGTGATAGGCTTTGTCCTGTCCGGCGTGAGGTAGGAAAGCCGCCCCCGGCTCTCCTTGACGGTCACACCCTCCCGCAGCAAAAGGGAAGAAAACTCGTCAAAGCTACCAGCTTGGGAAAGTGCCTGCCGTATCGTCCGGCGCAGCTTCGCCTTGTCCGTTTCAAACTTGGTGGGCTTGGTTGGCTGTCCGGTGGCTTCTCTGGCGGCGTTCTCTTTATCAAGGGCAAGCTGCCCTTTCTTTGCCGCCCAGTATTCCCGTTCCGTTATCCGTTCCTTGCTGCCGCTTAGGAGGTCGATTTGGTAAAGCCCCTCCCGGTGGCACATCTCCATGACTTCACTCTTGAAATATTCCATAGCGGCGTTGGTGCAGCGGTGCTTGCAGCCCTCCCGTGTATCGGCTGGTCTGTCCATGTAGGGCAGAAGCGGGACTTCATAAATCCGCAGGGAGTTGATGACGATATGCACATGGATATTGCCGCTGTGGTTATGCCCGTCCGGGTGGGTGCAGATTAGGGCTTGGTGTCCGGGGAAATGTGCCTTGCAGAACTGCTCGCCCAACTCCTGCGCCCGGTCTACGGTCAAGCCGTTGTCTGTCCCGTCCCGTGGGTCAAAGCTTATGATATAGTGGTGGCTTTTCACATCTTCCCGTTTTTGGTTTTTCTCATAGCGGAGATTAGCCCGCATACAGGCAACAGCGAAATCCTCGCCCCCGCAGTTAAGGGAAGAAATGCGGTAATCCTCCCTCGGTATCAGCCGCCCGTTTTCATCAAGGGTGGGCTTCATGGTAAACTCGTCATGCTCAAATGTGAGGTAGGCTTCCGCTGCGCCATAGTCTGCATTTTTAGAGCTGATATGTTTGAATGTTGCCAACCGCGTCACCCACTTTCTGCAAGATTTCAAACTTTAGGGCAGCAAGGTCGGAAACCGCCGCCCGTACCTCCCCGGCAAGCTGCGGGTAGGGGCTGTGCCACTCGTTCAGCGTCCGGGCTATCTGGTTTAAGTTGCCGCCGATCCTGCCGTATTCGGCGGTCAGCTTCCCAACAGCGGCAAGCAGCTCGTCATTGACGGGGGAAACAGTTATGATGGGGCGTATGGCTGCCCCGGTTATGGCTTGCCGGATAAACTCGGATTGGCTCATGTTGCAGGCAGAAAGCCTTTCCGCAAACTCGGCATATTCTTCCTCGGTCATGCGTGTTTTGACTACCCGGCTGCGGTGCGGTGTGTTGTATCGTTTTCGCATGGTAAAACCTCCTTTCGACTGCCGCATGGCTGCGGCGGGATAAGCGGCGTAAGCCGCATGGCAGGGTTTGGGGAAGGCACTCCCCAACAAGATTCCCGCAGGGGCAAAATGAGCGATAAGCGAATTTTGGTACTGCGGTAGAATCTTGCTCTAAGTAAGCCGCAGATTTCCCCTTGCACTTACTACTCGTATAGCCGCCGCCCGTTTTGGCTGGATTTCTGCAAAAATCTTACGGCGTGGAGCGAGTTTTACCCGCAGTTCTTTCTTTCCGCTAAAGATACATTTCAAAGGCCGCCAGCTACCCGCTTGCCGGGAATTTCTCAAATTTTCCTTTACCTTAGAAATACAGGAAATGCAGATTTGGCTACCGCCGCAGAAAATTTTTTTATTTCCGGCTTCACCTACCTACTACGGACGGATTGCGATTTTGCCAAACGGACAAAGAAAAAAGCAGCAAATCTTTTTCAGACTTACTGCTTTTCGCTGCCGCCGGTGACGGTGGGGTATTCAGTTGTGGGCTGTGCCGTCATTCTCTAAAACGGAATTTGAAGATTGCGGCAAGCAGCGTTTGTGTGATGTAGTCCTCTGCGTCCGGGTTAAACTGCCCGTTTACGAAAGCGGAGAAATA